>Ga0256405_10000213_pt1 | contig 194281 bp, 160 predicted proteins | sample RumenRJG_02DNA_FD_189096 | JGI IMG/M metagenome (GOLD analysis project Ga0256405, IMG submission 189096) | Bovine rumen microbial communities from Lethbridge, Alberta, Canada - RJG_02 | ecosystem: Host-associated > Mammals > Digestive system > Stomach > Rumen | place: Canada: Alberta... | reverse complement strand
CGTCAGGACTCGACGTTCCTGTATTATTTCGGCATCCAGCGCGACGGACTCGTCGGTGTCATCGACATCGACAACGACCGCGAAATGCTCATCGGCAACGACATCGACATCGAGGACATCGTCTGGTATGGTTCGGTGGATAGCGTGGCCGACCTCGCCGCACAGGTGGGCATCAGCGAAACGGCACCGATGGCGAAACTGCAAGAAATCGTCAAGGGTCGCAAGGTTCATTTCCTGCCGCCCTACCGCCACGACATCAAGATTCAACTGATGGACCTGCTCGGCATCCATCCCTCGAAACAAAAGGCTGAGGCCTCGATGGAGTTGATTATGGCCGTCGTGAAAATGCGCTCGACCAAGACCGCCGAGGAAATCGTGGAACTGGAAAAGGCATCGGAAATCGGCTATCAGATGCACACGACAGCGATGCGACTGATTCGCGTTGGCGTCACCGAGAAATACATTGCCGGACAACTCGTCGGCATCGCCAATTCCTACGGCGCACAGGTGAGTTTTCCGCCGATTTTCTCGCAACACGGCGAAATCATGCACGGAAATCCGTCGATGAACGAATTGGAAAACGGTAGGCTCGTACTCTGCGACTGCGGTGCTGAAACCGTGACGAACTACTGTTCCGACCACACGCGGACGATGCCCGTGAACGGAAAATATTCGCAGCGGCAACTCGACATCTACAGCATTGTCGAAGAGTGTCACGACCTCGTTTTGAGCGTCGCCAAGCCCGGCGTGAAGTATATGGACTGCCATTTCGCCGTCTGCCGCCTGATGACCGACCGCCTGAAAGAACTCGGACTGATGCGTGGCGACACCGAAGAAGCCGTCCGCGCAGGTGCTCACGCGCTTTTCCTGCCGCACGGACTCGGCCACATGATGGGCATGGACGTGCACGACATGGAGAATCTCGACCAAATCAACGTCGGTTTCGATGCTGAGACGCGCCCGATCCTCGACCAGTTCGGCACGAACTGCCTGCGCATGGGTCGCCGCTTGGAGGAAGGTTTTGTCGTCACCGACGAACCGGGCATCTACTTCATTCCCGACCTCATCGACGATTGGCGAAAGAGCGGCCACTGCGAGGAGTTCCTCTGCTTCGACAAAATCGAGCAGTACAAGGACTTCGGCGGCATCCGCATCGAGGACGACATCCTCATCACGAAAGACGGTTGTCGGTTCATCGGCGAGAAGTTGATTCCCTATCATCCGAAGGATGTGGAGGCATTTATGAACAAATGAACATTTACTATAAACAATTTTATTAACTTAATCAACAAAAACAATGAAAAAGTATTTGATGATGGCACTGCTCGCCGTGTTCGCACTGAACGTGAGCGCAGCCAAGAAGAAAACACCTGCAAAGGTCAGTAACAAACCCGTTTTCACCGTCGTGAAGGAGATTCCCGTCACCTCGATGAAAGACCAAAACCGCTCGGGCACCTGCTGGGCCTACTCGACCCTCTCGTACTTCGAGGCCGAAATCCTGAAGGCAACAGGCAAGAAATACGACCTTTGCGAGTCGTTTGTCGCCAACAAAACCTACATGGACCGCGCCATTCAGGTCGTGCGCTTCCACGGCGACTGCCAGTTTGCACAGGGCGGCTCGGCTGAGGACGTGCTCGCCACGATGAAGACTCACGGCATCTGCCCCGAAGACGCAATGCCCTTCCCCGGCTCGCTCTATGGCGACTCGCTCAACAACTTCAACGAGTTCTTCTCGCTGCTGAAGCCCTACGTCGATGCCATCGCCAAGAACAAAGCCAAGAAAATCTCCGGTCAGTGGAAAGTCGGCTTCCAGGGCATCCTCGACGCTTATCTGGGCAAATGTCCCGAAAAATTCATGTTCGAAGGCCGTGAATACACCCCGAAATCGTTCATGAACACGCTCGGAATCGACCTCGACGACTATGTCAGCATCACCAGCTACACCCACCATCCGTTCTACACGGGCTTCGCCGTCGAAGTGCAGGACAACTGGCGCTTCCCCCACTCCTACAACCTGCCCATCGACGAAATGATGCAGGTCATCGACAACGCCATCGCCAACGGCTACACCGTGGCTTGGGGTGGTGACGTCTCGGAAGACGGTTTTACGCGCAAGGGCGTGGCCTACGCCGTCGATGGCAAGGCCGCTCAGAGCCTCGCAGGTAGCGACATGGCCCGTTGGCTGAACCTTGCCCCCGCCAAGAAGACCAGCCTGCTCGACTCGCTCGGCTGCAAAGTGCCCGAAATCGTGCCCACACAGGAGATGCGCCAAGAGCGTTTCGACAACTGGGAACTCACCGACGACCACGGCATGCACATCTTCGGACTGGCCAAAGACCAGAACGGCAAGGAATACTACATGGTGAAGAACTCGTGGGGCGAAACTGGCGACTACAAGGGCGTTTGGTACATGACCAAGGCCTTCATCGCCGCCAACACGATGGACTACCTCGTCAACAAGAAGGCCATTCCGGCTGAAATCCGCAAGAAACTCGGTATCTGATTGGCTGATTGACACTTAGAATTGCAGCGCATTCCGTTTTTTTCCTTCGGAATGCGCTGTTTTTCGATTTTTCTTCGTACCTTTGGCGGCTGAAAGTAAAAAGAAGCCGTATGAAACGAATTTTCTCCTTTTTCATTACGATTTCGATGCTTGTCATCTGGATGAGTTCGTGTACGAGTCTCGATGAGGTGAACGAGCGAATCGACCAGTTGGAAAAGCGCGTGACGAACATCGAAGATGCTCTCGCAGCGCTGCAACGCGCCTATGCCGACGGAAAAATCATCTCGTCGGTGGACCCCATTACCGAAGGACAGGGAGGTTGGCTGGTGACATTCTCCGACCACTCTGCCATTGCCTTGATGAACGGGGTCGACGGTGAAAATGGTGCCGACGGAAAAGACGGAATCGATGGCAAGGATGGAACAGATGGAAAAGATGGAAAAGACGGGGTTGATGGAAAGGATGGAGCCGATGGAAAAGATGGAACTGATGGCAAGGACGGCACCGACGGAAAAGATGGGAAAGATGGGAAAGACGGAAAAGACGGAGTTGATGGCAAAAACGGCACTGACGGAAAGGACGGAATCGATGGTGTGACACCGCTCATCATGGTCGATCAAGACGGATATTACTGCGTTTCCTACGACAACGGAACAACCTACTCTCGACTCTTCGACAACAACGGCAACTACATTCAGGCCAGAGGAGAGAAAGGTGATCAGGGCGAACAGGGAGAACAAGGAGAACAAGGCATTTCGGTGCGAATCGACGTCAATGACGATGACTATTACGTGATTCAATTCTACCAGCCCGGACCGCCAGACCACATCATCGACGACCTCGTGACGCCCTACTCTTCCAACCCGAAAAACTTGATTCGAGGCATCGTCAAAGACGACCAACGCCACACCGTCACGCTGACGATGCAAAACGGCGATAGTTACACTTTCCTGACCGACTACACACTGCCCACCAGCATCGCCATCCTCACCACGCAGCCTCTGCGACTGGCCAAAGGCACCACGGCGACCTTCGAATTCCGCGTCAATCCTTCGTCGGCACTGTTCAACTACGATGTCGCGTCGGACGAATGTCAGATTTTCCTCGACCAAATCCATTCAGGCACACGCAGTTACATCACCAAGCCCGTCCACTGCCGACTGACCGACGTTTCGCAGGTTTATGACGAGCAAGGCGTATTGAAACAGGGACAATATCGCGCCACCATCGAAGACTTGGGCAAGAGCGAGACCTACGACGACCAACTCGCCCTCGTGCTCAGTCTGACAGACCAACTGGGAAAAGCCGTCGAGGTGTCGTCGTCGGCCTTCCGCGCCATCTATTCCAGCAATCTAATCACGAAATTTTCCTTCCTTTTGAAAGATAATTCGGGGAAAATCACCGACGATGTCGAAGTGATTCCGAACGGAAACAACATCATCATCCGCTCGCCCTACGTGCTGAGCACCTCGGGACTGATTCCGACATGGGTCACTAACGGTCAAAAGGTGTTTGTGGCAGGCGTGGAGCAGCAAAACGGCATCACACCGCAGAATTTCACGACTCCCATCGTCTATCAGGTCATCTCAGCCGATGGTGAGGTCAATTCCTACACCGTGACGGTCATCACGTCGGGACTGCCAGTCGTCAGCATCGACACCCCGAACCAACAGCCCATCGTCAGCAAAAGCGAATGGATTGCGGCGACGAACATCAGCATCACCATGCCCGACGGAAGTGTTTCCTACGAAGGCACCACGAGCATCAAAGGACGCGGAAACACCACGTGGAACGCCCCAAAAAAGCCATACGCACTGAAATTAGACCAAGGCGCAGCCATTTTCGACATGCCGAAAGACAAACGCTGGGTGCTGCTGGCCAACTGGTACGACCGCACCCTGCTGCGCAACGACGTGGCTTTTGAAGTGGCGCGACGCACTGGTCTGGAATGGACACCGCGAGGCCAATTCGTCGAACTGATTCTCAACGGACGATACATGGGCAACTACTACCTTTGCGAGAAAATCAGAATCGACAAAAACCGCCTGAACCTCAACAAGATGAAAGCCGAAGACACCGCTGGCGAAGCCATCACGGGTGGCTACATCATGGAACTCGACAACTACATGGACGAACTGCACACGTTCCGCTCGCCAGTCAGAAATCTGCCCTATATGTTCAAAGAGCCCGACGACGAACTCCTCGACGAGCCGAAAATCGCCTATATGCAGCAGTTCATCGCCGATTTGGAAGCCACACTCTACAAATCCGACTGGCTCGCACAACGCGACTACGCCGACATGCTCGACATCGACACCTTCATCGACTATTTCATCGTCTGCGAACTCATCCAAAACACCGAACCAACCACGCCCAAAAGCACCTATGTTTACAAAGACAAAAACGGAAAACTCAAGGCCGGACCACTTTGGGACAACGACTACGCCTCTTTCTCGACCTATTGGACCAATTCCGCGCCAATGCGTAACGCCGTCTATTACGGCCAACTACTGAAAGACCCCGTTTTCGTCGTCCGACTCAAGGAACGCTGGGCAGAATACAAGCCCAAAATGCAGACCATTCCTGCCTACATCAACGAACAGGCACAGAAAATCAAGTCGTCGGCCGAAATGAACGGCACGATGTGGCCCATCAACACCCGCGTGAACCTCGATGAAACGCTTCCCTACGACGATGCCGTCGCCTTCATCATCAAAAACTACAACACGAAACTGACATGGTTCGACAAATGGGTCGATGGTCTGTAATCGAAACCCGTCAGTCGGAATGACTACCTAAAAATCGGTAAAAATCATGGAAATTTGAAAAAAAATGAAAGAAATTTCCTTTATCTGAATTTTTATTCGTAACTTTGAACGCTCGAATGTACACCCGCGAGGCATTTTTTCCCTGAAAAAGCCGCAGCGACGGGTGTTTTCGGCTATGCAGACGAAGAAACAAAAACAATATATACATGCACTTCAAATGGAATTACGAACCACCTACACCGCAAGAACAGCAGACAGCTAAGGAACTGGGCGAGAAACTCGGCATCAGCGAGGTGCTCGCACAGCTGCTCATCCGCCGCGGCATCACCACGGAGAGTGCAGCCAAGAGATTCTTCCGACCGCAGTTGGCCGACCTCATCAACCCGTTTCTGATGAAGGACATGGACGTAGCGGTCGATAGGCTGAACGATGCCATCGGACGCAAAGAGCGCATACTGGTGTACGGTGACTACGACGTGGACGGCTGCACAGCCGTCGCACTGGTGTACAAATTTTTACGGCAGTTCTACTCGAACATCGACTACTACATTCCCGACCGCTACGACGAGGGCTATGGCGTGAGCCGAAAGGGAGTGGAATATGCCCACGACACGGGCGTCAAGCTCGTCATCATCCTCGACTGTGGCATCAAGGCCATCAATGAAATCGCCTACGCCAAGTCGCTCGGCATCGACTTCATCATCTGCGACCACCACGTGCCCGACGAAACCATGCCCGAGGCCGTGGCAATCCTCAACCCGAAGCGACCCGACGACACCTATCCCTTCAAGCACCTGAGCGGTTGCGGCGTGGGCTTCAAATTCATGCAAGCCTTCGCCAAAAACAACGGATTCCCGTTCTCGCGACTCGTGCCGCTGCTCGAATTTTGCGCCGTGAGCATCGCTGCCGACATCGTTCCCGTCACCGACGAGAACCGCATTCTGGCCTTCCACGGACTCAAACAGCTCAACCAGTGTCCGAGCATCGGCCTGAAGGCGATTATCGACATCTGCGGACTGAGCGACCGCGAACTTTCGATGAGCGACATTGTCTTCAAAATCGGACCGCGCATCAATGCCTCGGGACGAATGGAAAACGGAAAGGAAACTGTCGATTTGCTCATCGAAAAAGACTTCCCGACGGCTTTCAACATGGCGAAGCACATCAACGAATACAACGAACAGCGCAAGGACATCGACAAACAGATGACCGAAGAGGCCAACCAAATCGTTGAACGACTCGAAACGCAGAAACACCGCTCAAGCATCGTGCTTTACGACGAAGGCTGGAAAAAAGGCGTCATCGGCATCGTGGCCTCGCGACTGACGGAAATCTACTTCCGACCGACGGTCGTTCTGACGCGCGACGGCGAATTTGCGACGGGTTCGGCCCGCTCGGTGACAGGATTCGACGTCTATGCCGCCATCAAGAGTTGTCGCGACCTGCTCGTGAATTTCGGCGGCCACACCTATGCCGCAGGCCTCACCCTGCGCTGGGACGACATCCCAATCTTCCGCCAGCGCTTCCAGCAGTATGTCGATGAGCACATCGAGCCCGAACAAACCGAGGCCAACCTCGACATCGACGCAATTCTCGACTTCAAAGACATCAACAAGCGACTGCACAACGACCTGAAACGCTTCTCACCCTTCGGTCCGGGCAACCAAAAACCGATGTTCTGCACCATCGGCGTCTATGACTACGGCACGAGCAAGGTCGTGGGACGCGAACAGGAGCACATCAAACTCGAACTCGTCGATTCGAAGTCGAGCAACGTGGTCAATGGCATCGCCTTCGGACAGAGCGCGTCGGCCCGCTACATCAAGTCGAAACGCGCCTTCGACATCGCCTACACGCTCGAAGACAACATTTTCAAGCGCAGTCAGGTGCAATTGCAGATTGAAGACATCCGACCACGGGAAGAATGACGCGACTGAAGAATGAAAGAAGGAAAAAAGGACGCTTTTCAACTGACGCTGAAAGAATACTGGGGATACGACGATTTCCGGGGCATTCAGCGTGAGATCATCGAAAGCATCTACGCCGGCAACGACACGCTCGGACTGATGCCGACGGGCGGTGGAAAAAGTATTACATTCCAAGTTCCGGCACTGATGATGGAGGGCGTTTGCATCGTCATCACGCCACTCATCGCCCTGATGAAAGACCAAGTGCAGAACCTGCGCCAGCGCGGCATCCAAGCCTCGGCCATCTACAGCGGAATGTCGCACTCGGAAATCGTCACGACACTCGAAAACTGCATTTTCGGTGGTGTGAAAATCCTTTATATTTCACCCGAACGGCTCGCTTCCGAGATTTTTCAGGTCAAACTGCGGCGTATGCGCGTCAGTTTCATCACCGTCGATGAAGCCCACTGCATTTCACAATGGGGCCACGACTTCCGCCCGTCGTACCTCGAAATCGCCAAAATCAGAAAATTAGTCATCGGCGTTCCCATCCTCGCCCTCACCGCCACCGCCACGCCCCGCGTGATGCAAGACATTCAAGACCTTCTCACCATCGACCCCGAACGCAAGTTCAAGGTCTATAAAATGAGTTTTGAACGGAAAAATCTGGCCTATATCGGGCGCGAAACCGCCGACAAACACGCCGAATTGCTGCATATTCTCAATGCCGTTCCCGGCTCGGCCATCGTCTATGTGCGCAGTCGCGCTCGCACGAAGGAAATCGCCGACTTCCTCAACCAACACCTATCACCCAACACCCAACACCCAACACCCAACACCCAACACCCAACACCCAACACCCATCACCCAACCATCGCCACCCACTACCACGCCGGCCTCGACCACAGCGTGCGCGACGAGCGACAAGAACAGTGGCAACGCGGCGACGTGCGCGTGATGGTGGCGACCAACGCCTTCGGAATGGGCATCGACAAGGCCGACGTGCGCCTCGTCATCCATATCGACTTCCCCAGTTCGCTCGAAGCCTATTTCCAAGAGGCTGGACGAGCCGGACGCGACGGAAAAAAGGCCTACGCCGTGCTACTCTACAACAGCAGCGACGAGCGCAAACTCGAAAAGCGCATCAGCGACACTTTTCCCGAGAAAGACTATATAATTAAGGTGTATGAACACGTGGGAGCCTTATACCAGATGGCCATCGGCGACGGATTTGAAGTGACGAAAGCCTTTGACATCGACCATTTCTGCCGCACGTTCCACCATTTCCCCACGCAGGTCGATGCCGCCCTGAAACTGCTCGACCGAGCAGGCTATTTCCACTACGAAAACGAGCCCGACAACGCCTCGCGACTGAAATTTCTCGTCGGGCGCGACGAACTCAATCGCTTGGAAGAGGTTTCGCGCACCGAGGAGGCCGTCATCACGGCGCTACTGCGCAACTACGGCGGTCTGTTCACCGACTACACCTACATCGACCTTCAGCGCATCGCCCACGACGCTCACCTCACGCCCGACCAGACCTATCAAACGCTGAAATCGCTCACCGAACAGCACATCCTGCATTTCATTCCGCAACGCGCCATGCCCACCATCACCTACACGCAACGGCGCGAGGCGAGCGAGTACATCGTCATTCCGAAGAGTGTCTATGAAGAGCGGCGCGACCTTTTCGCCAAGCGAATCCGCGCCGTGTGGCTCTACGCCTCGAACACCGACACCTGCCGCTCGCGTCAGTTGCTGCGCTACTTCGACGAACGAAGCAGCCACGACTGCGGACAATGCGACGTGTGTCTCTCAGCAGCGAAAAATCCCGACTCACTAGGCATCATCAAGGCCAAAAAGAAGATTCGCGTCTTGCTCGACGACGGCCAGAAACACGCCGTCACCGAACTCGACCGCCTGCAACTTCCGACGGAAACGGTCCACGCTGCCCTTCGCCAATTGGTCAACGAAGAGCAAATCGTGGCCGACGGAAGTTTTATCCAAAAAAATGAGGGTGAAAACTACCCAAACTGAAGTTCGCAACGGCAAACCTCGCTTTCGTCGCCATCGCCCTTGCTGATGCGGACGACAAAATCGTTGTCGGCAATTTTCTCTTGATAGAAATTCAATTTTTCACCGAGATGCGCCTCCGCCACGTAGGCAATGTCGAAACGACGCAGCGGATGGGCCGAATACCAGTCGCTGTCCCAAAGATTGAGGATGTGTTCGATGTATTTCAGGCTGTTCACGTGGCCGTTCATGTCGATGTCGCCATATTGCGCGACGAGCGAATGCACGAGTTGGGCTTCGTCGGAAATTCTGACACGCGACGGCTTTGCAATCGGACATTCTTTTTCGGCCTCGACATAATTCTTCAGCACACCGTCGTTCACCGAAAACAAATCGACGGGCTGTCGCGTCGCCACATCAATCATCGCCCACACCGAGCGGCCATAGCCATAGACTTTGGGCTCCTTACTACCCAACTCCTTACTCCTTACTACTCTAAAATTACGATTCGTAAAAAATCGCATGGCACTCTCCACCCACGTTTCCACCGAAAAACGGTCGTAGGCACTCGGCATTTCCGTCATCTCCACCGCCAACCGCGACAGCACCCACGTTTTCCCAATGGAATTGAGGTAGAGCATACCGAAATGGCGCTCGTTCGAGTGGAAATCGGCCGCGTTGATGAGGTGGTTACCGAGATGACTCATGAAGAGCCGTCCCGCGAAATCGCAATGGAACGGCTCTGCCATGAAATCATATTTTCCAATTTTTTCAATCATTTTCAGTGGGTATTACTTCACATACACCACAGCCAGACGGTTCGAAGTCGTGCCCTGCACGCCCTTACCCGTAGCCTCATCGACGGCCACGCCGCGTGTCAGCAGGTATTGAGCCACTGCGTCGGCACGAGCCTGCGACAGTTTCTGGTTGAGTTCGGGATTGCCCTCGGGCGATGCCGTACCGACAATCTGCACGTGCTTGCCCGGCTGAATCACGGCCAGAGCCTTGCGGGCGTCGGCGGTGAGTTCAGACTTGCCCTGTGCGAAGGTCACGAACACGAGGTCCTCGACTTTCACTTCGCGCACAACGTCCTTGCCAGCCACTTCCTTGATGACTTCCACTTCCTTCACGATTTCCTTCGGCTTCTGGGCCAGTTCGCCACGCAGACGGTTGATTTCGGCGTTCAGAGCGTCGATTTCAGCCTGGTCGCGGAGTTGAGCCACGGTGAAGTTGTGGGTGCCGTTCGAGTTCTTGAACTTGTAGATGAAACCGGCGTTCAACTGCACGTAAGCCTTGTTGAGGTTGTATTGCATGGTGTTGTGGCCGAGGCTTGCCATCGGATATACTCCGTCGTAAACTTCGTCGTTCAGACCCCACGTAATCGAGGGCTCCACATAGAACTGCCAAGCCTTCTTCTCGCCGAGATTGAACACGAGGTCGATAGCGGCCTTCGAAGTCAGGTTGTTGCGATGGGTAATCTGCTTACCAGCGGGCAAGTAAATACCAGCGGGCAAGTAAGTATTATAAAACTCATAATCACCAAAGAGGTCTTCTGATGTTCCAAACAGATGTCCCCAGCCCAGTCCATACAGACCGACCACCTCGAAGCAGCGAGGCTCGCCTTTGTAGCCACCGAACCAGTTCGAGAAGTTCACCGTTCCGAGCAGGCTCGAATTCAGGAAACGCACAACCGTTCCCGTCGATTTGTAGGGCTTGTTCGAGAAGTAGGCGTTGCTCTCGACTGCCAAACCGAACACCGGCGTAAACCAGCGTCCGATGCGCAGGCCAGCATTCGGGTTCAGACCCTTCAGCCAAGCGTGGCCCGTGGCCTTCGTTGCCACTCCACCGTTGATACCCACATAAAAGTTGTCAAACGTTTTGCTCTCGGTCACAGTCTGTGCCTGAGCGCTCACTGCCATCGTTGCGACAGCGAAAAGTAACAGTAATTTTTTCATTTTTTCAATGTTTGGTTATTAAAAATTATATAAAAATCTCTATTTAAGCGCTGCAAAAGTAAGGCAAAAAACCGAAACTGCCAAAGATTTTTCCAAAAAATCGGCATTTTCAGGCCATTGCACCCACAACGAGCCACGTGATATAGGTGATAAACAGGGCAGAGAGCAGGGCTCCCTCCCATCGGGCGACGGTGTATTTCGTGAAGCAGAACAGCCACAAAAGCAGCACCGAGCCTGTCAGCATCGCGAAATCGACCCACGTGATGCCGCTGACCGTCATCGGACAAATCAGACCGGCACCGCCGACGATGAGCAGGATGTTCATCACGTTCGAGCCGAGCACGTTGCCGATGGCAATGCCACTGTTGCCTTTCTTCGCCGCCACGACGGTGGTAGCCAATTCGGGCAGCGAAGTGCCGCCGGCCACAATCGTCAGTCCGATGACGGCCTCGCTCACGCCGAGTTGCTGGGCGATGTCGGTGGCACCATCGACGAAAATGTTCGACCCTGCCACCAAACAGGCCAGTCCCAACAGCAGGAATCCCAACGCTTTCAGCAGGCTGTATTGCTTCGTCGGAGCATCGTCAGAGGCGTTGTTTGCGGTTTTCGCATTGCGCAGCGTCAGCCACATAAACACCAAGAAACCAGCGAAAAGAATGGCGGCATCGAGTCGCGAAACCTCGCCATCCATCAACACCATCGCCGCCAAAGCCACCGATGCGACCACCGACAGCGGAATGTCGCGCTTGACCGTCAGCGGCAGAATCGACATCGGAGCGACCATCGCCGCCACGCCGACAATCAGCATTGTGTTGAACACATTCGAGCCGACAACATTGCCGACCGCCAAATCGGCCGTACCCTTCAGGGCCGACACCAAACTCACACAAAACTCGGGTGCCGACGTGCCCAAAGCCACAATCGTCAGCCCGATGACAAGCTGCGGAATTCGCATCCGCTCGGCCAGTGCCACAGCGCCGTCGGTCAGCCTGTCGGCCCCCCAAAGTACCAGCGCAGCACCGCCAATAATCATCAATATTGAAACCATACGGCTGCAAAATTACACTTTTTCTCTTAAATCTTGAAAATCGCAGACCATAAATTTTGATATTCGTAAAGAATTTCGTAAATTTGCACGCTTTTTTGATAAACCAAGAACCAATATGTTTGAAAATCTCAGCGAAAGATTAGAACGATCTTTTAAAATACTGAAAGGTGAGGGAAAAATCACCGAGATCAACGTAGCCGAAACGCTCAAGGACGTGCGCCGCGCACTTCTCGATGCCGACGTGAACTACAAAGTGGCCAAATCGTTCACCGACACGGTGAAGGAGAAGGCGATGGGTATGAACGTGCTGACGGCCATCAAGCCCGGACAGCTGATGGTGAAACTCGTCCACGACGAACTGGCCGAATTGATGGGCGGCGAGACCTCTGAACTGAACCTGACGCAGAAGCCTGCCATCATCCTGATGTCGGGTTTGCAAGGTTCGGGTAAGACGACGTTCAGCGGCAAACTCGCCAATCTGCTCAAGACGAAAAAGCACCGCAAACCGCTGCTCGTGGCCTGCGACGTCTATCGTCCGGCAGCCATCCAACAGTTGCACGTGGTCGGCGAGCAAATCGGTGTGCCCGTGTGGTCGGAGCCCGAGAGCAAAGATGTGGTTTCGATTGCCCGAAATGCCTTGCAGGAAGCCCGTGCGAAAGGCTACGACACGGTGATTGTCGATACGGCAGGTCGTCTGGCGGTCGATGAGGAGATGATGGACGAGATTGCACGTCTGAAAACCGCTCTTCAGCCCGACGAAACGCTGTTCGTGGTCGATTCGATGACGGGTCAGGATGCGGTGAACACCGCCAAGGAATTCAACGACCGCCTCGACTTCAACGGCGTGGTGCTGACGAAACTCGACGGCGACACACGCGGTGGTGCGGCCCTGTCGATTCGCACGGTGGTGACGAAGCCCATCAAATTCATCGGAACGGGCGAGAAAATGGAGGCCATCGACGTGTTCCATCCCTCGCGAATGGCCGACCGAATCCTCGGAATGGGCGACGTGGTTTCGCTTGTGGAACGCGCTCAGGAGCAGTTCGACGAGGAAGAAGCGCGTCGTTTGGAGAAGAAAATCCGTAAAAACAAGTTCGACTTCAGCGATTTCTATGCCCAGATTCAGCAAATCAAGAAGATGGGCAACATCAAAGACCTCGCTTCGATGATTCCGGGCGTGGGCAAGCAGCTCAAGGATGTCGATATCGACGACAACGCCTTCAAAAACATCGAGGCCATCATCAATTCGATGACACCCTACGAGCGCGAGCATCCCGAAGCCATCAACCAGAGCCGCCGAATGCGCATCGCAAAGGGCTCGGGCACGAATATTCAGGAGGTCAATCGCCTGATGAAGCAGTTCGACCAAATGCGCAAGATGATGAAAATGGTGTCGGGCGGCGGAATGAGCGGCATGAAAGGATTGATGAGGGGAATGCCGAAGTTTTAGGAGTTGAGGAGTAAGGAGTTGAGGAGTAAGGAGTAATGGAGTAAAGGAGTAAAGGAGTTATGAAGTTAATTGACGGAAAAGCCACCGCCGCACAAATCAAGGCGGAAATTGCCGAGAAAGTAGCGAAAATCGTTGCCGAAGGCGGAAAACGACCCCATTTGGCAGCCATTCTCGTCGGACACGACGGCGGTTCGGAAACTTACGTAAAAAACAAGGTGCTGGCCTGCGAAGCCTGCGGTTTCGAGTCGTCGCTGATTCGTTTCGAGGACGATGTGACCGAGGAAAAGGTCTTGGAATGTGTCAAAAATCTGAATGAAGACCCCAGTGTCGATGGATTCATCGTGCAGTTGCCGCTGCCGAAGCACATCGACGAACAGCGCGTCACCGAGGCCATCGACCCGAAAAAAGACGTCGATGGATTCCACCCCGTGAACGTCGGGCGAATGGCGATTGGCCTGCCGGCCTTCATTTCGGCCACGCCGCTCGGCATTATGACCCTGCTGCAACGCTACAACATCGAAACGAGCGGCAAGAAATGCGTCGTTCTCGGTCGGTCGAACATCGTCGGCAAGCCGATGGCACAACTGATGATGCAGAAGGAATGGGGCGACGCCACGGTGACCGTGTGCCACTCGCATTCAAAGACGCTGAAAGACGAATGTCGCGAGGCCGACATCATCATCGCCGCCATCGGACGACCCGAATTCGTCACTGCCGACATGGTGAAAGACGGCGCTGTGGTCATCGACGTAGGAACGACGCGCGTGCCCGACCCGTCGGCGAAAAGCGGTTTCCGACTTACGGGCGACGTGAAATTCGACGAGGTGGCACCGAAATGCTCGTTTATCACGCCCGTGCCGGGTGGCGTCGGGCCGATGACGATTTGTTCGTTGATGCTCAATACGCTTACTGCTGCGAAAGGTAAAAAGGTGAAAGAGTAAAAAGGTAAAAAAGTGAAAGAAAAGGCTGATTTCTATTACCAACAAGGCAACGAACACCGTCGGCGAGGCGACTGGCAGCAGGCGCTGAACTGCTATATGGAAGCCATCGCGCTCGACCCCGAAAGCCCCGCCGTCGAAGCAAAAAAAATGCTCGACGACATCCTGAATTTCTATCACAAAGACAGCTATAACCCGTAGCCGTCATAAAAAATCGATAAAATTTTTGTCGATTCAAGAAAAAATGTCTAATTTTGCACGAACGCTAACCAAATCATTTATCATCCTTAAAAACTAAAAACATTATGGGAAAAATCAAAGGAGCCATCGTGGTGAACACGGACCGCTGCAAGGGATGCCAACTGTGCATCGTGGCGTGTCCGAAAAACGTCATTGCACTGGCTGACAAGAAAGTGAATGCGCACGGCTACCCCTATGTGGAGCCTGCGAATCCCGACGAGTGCATCGGTTGCGCCTCTTGCGCCATCGTCTGCCCCGACGGATGTATTACAGTTTACAAAAAACGAATGGAGGACTGACACATGGCAGAACAACGCGAAATTGTATTGATGAAAGGCAACGAAGCCATTGCGCACGCTGCCATTCGCTGCGGATGTGACGGATACTTCGGCTATCCGATTACGCCGCAGAGTGAAGTGATTGAGACTTTGGCCGAGCTGAAGCCTTGGGAAACGACGGGAATGGTCGTCCTGCAGGCCGAGAGCGAAGTCGCATCGATTAACATGATTTACGGCGGTGCAGGCGCAGGCAAGCGCGTGCTCACGTCGAGTTCGTCGCCGGGCGTGGCGCTGATGCAGGAAGGTATTGCCTACATGGCCGGTGCAGAACTGCCGGGCGTGTTTGTGAACGTGCAGCGCGGCGGTCCCGGACTGGGAACGATTCAGCCCTCTCAGAGCGACTATTTCCAGGCAACTCGTGGCGGTGGCAATGGCGATTACTACGTCATCACGCTCGCCCCGAACTCGGTGCAGGAAATGGCCGACTTCGTCGATTTGGCCTTTGAACTGGCCTTCAAATATCGCAATCCGGCGATGATTCTGTCGGACGGTGTCATCGGTCAGATGATGGAAAAGGTGGTTCTGCCGCCGCAAAAGCCCCGTCGCACCGAAGAGGAAGTCCTCAAAGAGTGTCCTTGGGCCTCGACCGGTCGCACGAAAAACCGTCAGCCCAACATCATCACCTCGCTCGAACTGACTTCGGAAGTGATGGAGAAGCGCAACCTGCATCTTCAGGAGAAATACCAGCAGATTCGCGACAACGAAGTGCGCTACGAAACCCAGCAGATGGACGGCGCAGAATACCTGATTGTGGCCTTCGGAAGTGCTGCCCGCATCGCCGAGAAAGCCATGGAGCAAGCCGCCGCGGAAGGTCTGAAGGTCGGACTGTTCCGTCCGATTACGCTGTGGCCGTTCCCCGAGAAGGAAATCGCCGCTGCCGCCAAAGGCAAGAAAGGCGTATTGGTCGTAGAAATCAATGCCGGACAGATGGTTGAAGATGTCCGTCTCTCTGTGAATGGCGCAGTGCCTGTAGCTCATTTCGGTCGCTTGGGCGGCATCGTCCCCGAGCCCGATGAAATCGTTAACGCCTTAAAAACGAAGTTCTAATGGAAAATCAAATCATCGCACCAGAAAATCTGGTATATCAGAAACCGACACTGATGAACGACGCCCCGATGCACTACTGCCCGGGCTGCTCGCATGGTGTGGTACACAAGCTCATCGCTGAAGTAATCGAAGAAATGGGCATGGAAGAGAAAACCATCGGCGTCTCGCCCGTCGGCTGCGCCGTGTTTGCCTATAAGTATCTTGACATCGACTGGCAGGAAGCCGCCCACGGACGCGCTCCCGCCGTTGCCACCGCCATCAAGCGCCTGTGGCCCGACCGCCTCGTGTTCAGCTATCAGGGCGACGGCGACATGGCCTGCATCGGCACCGCCGAGAGCATCCACGCGCTGAATCGCGGCGAAAACATCGCCATGATTTTCATCAACAACGCCATCTACGGCATGACCGGCGGACAAATGGCCCCGACGACGCTGCTCGGCCAGAAAACATCGACCTGCCCCTACGGTCGCCAGCCCGACCTGCACGGCTATCCTCTGAACATCACCGACCTGGCTTCGCGCCTCGAAGGAACCTGCTACGTGACGCGCCAAAGCGTCGAGTCGGTGCCGTCGATTCGCAAGGCAAAGGCCGCCATTCGCAAGGCTTTCGAAAACTCGATGGCCGGCAAAGGCTCGTCGCTCGTCGAAATCGTTTCGACCTGCAACAGCGGTTGGAAACTCTCGCCCGTGAAAGCCAACGAATGGATGAAGGAGCACATGTTTGAAAAATATGAAAAAGGAGATTTAAAAGACACGACAGTATGAAAAAAGAAATTATAATTTCAGGTTTTGGCGGTCAGGGCGTGCTCTCGATGGGTAAGATTCTGGCCTACTCGGGTCTGATGGAAGACAAGGAAGTGACTTGGATGCCGGCCTACGGACCCGAACAGCGCGGTGGCACGGCCAACGTCACGGTGATTGTGAGCGACGACCGCATTTCGTCGCCGATTCTGAGCCAATATGACGTGGCCATCGTGCTCAACCAGCCCTCGCTTGAGAAGTTCTTGCCGAAGGTGAAGCCCGGCGGCATCCTCATCTACGACGGTTTCGGCATCGCCAATGCGCCACAGCGCGACGACATCGAGATCTATCGCATCGACGCGATGGACAAGGCCGCCGAGATGAAGAACTCGAAAGTCTTCAATATGATTGTCTTGGGCGGACTGCTGAAGGTTTGCCCCGTGGTGACGACAAACGGACTGGAAAAAGCCCTGTTCAAGTCGCTGCCCGAGCGCCATCACGGCTTGATTCCATTGAACATGGAAGCCGTCGGCGAAGGCATGAAAATCATTCAAAAAATCTAATTTAACCCTCTAAAACCCCACAAAATGTCACACAAGAGAATTTTCCTGCTGCTGATGACCCTTTGCGTTTGGGTCTCGAGTTCAGTTTCGTATGCAAAAGTCGAACACATTCTGCCCAGACCACAGCAAGTCACCATCAATTCGGGAAATCCTCTTGTGCTGACAGGGGAAATTCGCTGCACCTCGCAGCCGTCGGAGCGCATCGCAGCCGCTTTTCGCAATTTCATGGACATGGAAGTGACGGAAAGTGCTTCAGCAGTGGCTGTCACGGTGAATGTCGGAAGGAGCATCGCTGGTTCGTACAACCATCAACTGCCCAATTTTCCGAACGAAGCCTATCGACTCGTCGTCGCACCGAGCGGCATCACCATCGACGCCGTGACGGAAACGGGCGTGCTTCGCGCCGTTCAGACACTGGCGCAGATGGCCGAAGGCTACGACGGAACGCCCCAACTCGAATGTGTGACCATCACCGACTGGCCCGCGTTCAAACTGCGCGGTCTGATGCACGACATCGGTCGCAGTTTCATCTCGTTTGAAGAGTTGAAAAAGCAAATCAAACTTCTTGCCCGCTTCAAGGTGAACACGTTCCACTGGCATCTGACCGAGAACCAGGGCTGGCGTTTCGAAGTGAAAGCCTATCCGCAACTGACAAGTTCCTCGTCGATGACGCGTTTCAAAGGAAAATTCTATACGCAGGATCAGTGTCGCGAACTCGAGGAACTGGCCTATCAGTATGGCATTACCATCATTCCCGAAATCGATATGCCTGGCCACAGCGGAGCCTTCGAGCGTGCGATGGGACACTCGATGCAGACCGATCAGGGCGTTGAGGAACTGAAAACGATTCTCACCGAGGTGGCACAAACCTTCACGCGTGCGCCGTATATCCACATCGGTGGCGACGAGGTGACCATCTCCTACCCCAATTTCCTGAAAATCATGGGCGACCACGTCCATTCGTTAGGAAAAAAGGTGATTTGCTGGAACAGACTCGTCAGCGGACCGCCCTCGACAGCCTACTGCGACATGACGCAGATGTGGGCGACGAGCGGAAGAGCCGTGACGGGTATTCCCAACATCGACTGCCGCTACAACTACATCAACCACTTCGACGTGTTTGCCGACCTTGCAGGCATCTATCGCAGCAACATCTACTACGCGCAACGCGGAACCAGCGAGGTGGCGGGCACCATCACATCGGTTTGGAACGACCGCTACATCGTGAAAGAGAGCGACATCATGCTCGAAAACAACGTCTATGCCAGCGTTTTGGCCTCGGCTGAACGCGCTTGGATTGGCGGTGGAAAGCAGTATATCGAGGTCGGTGGCGCTATTCTGCCCAATTCGGGCGACGAATTCGACGAATTTGCCGACTGGGAACGTCGTTTCCTCTTCCACAAGGCCCATTCGCTCAAGGACGAGCCGATTCCTTATGTGAAGCAGACGAACATCAAGTGGCAAATCACCGACGCCTTCCCCAACGGCGGCAACTCGTCCACAAAATTCCCGCCAGAGACGCTCGGCACACAAGACAGCTATTCGTATCAGGGCAACACCTATTCCGTCGGTCGGGCAACGGGCGCAACCGTCTATCTGCGCCACGTTTGGGGAACCACCGTGCCGGCCTACTACCCCAATCCGCAACTCAACACGACGGCCTATGCTTGGACCTACGTCTATTCGCCCGTCGAGCAGCAGGCAGGAGCCATCATCGAGTTCCAAAACTACTCGCGTTCGGAGAAAGATGCCGTTCCAGACAACTATTCTTGGGACAAGAAAGGCTCTCGAATTTGGTTCAACGACACCGAAATCAAGGGGCCGCGATGGGATAATGCTGGTGTTTCCATCAACAACGAAACACCGCTGAAAAATGAGAACGCCGTTCGACGCAAGCCTGTCGTCATCAACCTGAAACAAGGCTGGAACAAGGTGTTTATGAAACTGCCTTACGTGAATGCTTCGGGCATTCGACTCAACAAGTGGATGTTCACCTTCGTCATCACAGACAAAGAGGGCAAAAACGCACTCGAAGGCCTCGTTTATTCGCCCGACCAGATTCTTGACGACAATGCCAACGACGTTGCTACGCGCATCAGCGAAATCAACGGTTTTCTGGCAAAAGCCATCGGAACAGACCCTGGTTTTTACAGCGATGAACAGGCACAATCGCTTCGTTCGCTCGTCGAGCAAATCAAGGCGACTTTCAGCGACTTCCTTTCCAAAGAAGAGCGCAATCAGCAACTTCAACAACTGAACGAGGCTTTCGATTCGTTTCAAGCCAATGGTTTGATTTTTCCGGAAGCCAGCACCGACAGCGAAGAATACTGGTACAACTTTTGCTCGACGCTGCGCGGAAGCCGCTACACGCAGAACAACGGCACGGGCAGCGGTTTGACGGGCAATGCCAACAACGACACGGGCGACAATGTGCTATGGAAATTCGTGCTCCGCAGCGATGGCACCTACGACATCATCAACCGTGCCGACGGGTCGTATATCTCGCCCAACTCAGCGTATAACACGCAGATTTTCACTTCTGCCACACAGCCCTCGAAGGGTTGGACCATCAAGCCTTCGGGAACGCTCGGAATGTTGATTATCACTTGCGGCGACGTCCAACTCAACCAAACCAATCTCAGCGACAAAATCTACAACTGGAGCAACCAATCGACACTCGGCAACGACACCAAGGACGACGGATGCCAGTTCAGCATCCGCCCAGTTTATCCGCCTTCGGCTGACGATGCCACCGTGCGCGTCGCTGACACCAACGAAACAACTTCGCCCTCGAACTACGGTTCGTGGGACAATACGCCGTGGACAAATGGTTGGACGAGCAACGACAACAGCGGAAAGGCTGGTCTGCGCATCACGTCAGAAACGGCACAATTCAATCAGGCTGTCGATTACTCGCGCTATGGTTTTTCCATCAAATCCTCGGACATCGGTGCCACCGATGTCATCACCCTCACCGCACCCGAAGGCTACGTCATAACGGGCTATTCCATGCAGGTGCGCCTGTGGACGGCACATGAGCCCTACACACTGACCAACGAATGGAACTCGGTTTCGCCTGTGACCAACACTTGGAAGACTTTCGGGGCTTCCGACCTTCGCGTCGAATCGACTTCTTTCAGCATCACAGCGTTGGGCAGCACCAACAACCGCTACCTTTGCATCAGCGATTTCACGGTGACGCTGAGTCCCAAGACGGCGTCGGGCATCGGAAACCTTGAAAACAAAAGAAACTCCGACGCAACAATGGTTTTCGACCTGCAAGGCCGTAGGATTCACGGTGCTTCGCTTCCGAAAGGCATTTATATCCGCGACGGGAAAAAAATTGTCGTGAAATAATTGTTTTTTTAAATCGGAAGGTTTAAAAAACGACCAAAATCATTTAAAATTTTCGATTTCTCGCAAGACGCGTACGGCTTCGGTGGCGCTCAACACGTCGCCGACATTCATCGAACGGCGGTTTCCGACCTCGCGCATTTGGCAGCGGCGAAGGTTTTCCATCGCGTAGTCGATGAACTTTTGGAAAGTCGCGCCTTGGTAGTACGGACTCTCAAGATTGCTGACGAACTGGAGTTTCATCTGCCCTTGTCGCAGGGTGATTTTCTCGCATCCGAGCCGTTTTCCGATGCGACGAATTGCTACGACTTGCAGCAATTCCTCGCCTTCGACGGGGAGCGAACCGAAACGGTCGATGAGGTGCTGGCGATAGGTTTCCAGAGCACGGTCGTCCTCGATGGAGTCGAGTTCGCGATAGAGAATCACACGCTCCTGCGAGCCCGGCACGTAGTTGTCGGGGAAATACATCGCAAGGTCGCTCTCGAAGGTGCAGTCGGCGACGTAATCGGATGAAGGATGAGGGATGAGGGATGAAATATTGTCGTCGGAACCTTCATCTTTCATCCTTATTTCTTCATCCACAGGAGTCTCATTCCGCAACTCCGCCATCGCCTGCCGAATGATTTTCAGGTAAGTTTCGTAGCCCACATCCTCGATGAAACCGCTCTGTTCGGCACCGAGCAGGTTGCCTGCGCCGCGAATGTCGAGGTCTTGCATCGCAAGGTTGAAGCCACTGCCCAAGTCCGAGAAAACCTCGATGGCTTCGAGTCGGCGGCGAGCCTCGGGCGTGAGGGCCGATTTTGGCGGTGCGAGCAGGTAGCAATAGGCTTTTCGGTTCGACCGCCCCACCCTTCCGCGCATCTGATGAAGGTCAGAAAGGCCGAATTTATGGGCATCGGCGATGATGATGGTGTTCGCATTCGGAATGTCGATGCCATTTTCCACAATCGTCGTCGAGAGCAGCACGTCGTAGTCGTAGTTGATGAAGCCCATGATGACGTCTTCGAGTTCCTCGGGACGCATCTGACCGTGGCCGATGGCGATTCGGCAGTCGGGCACATAATTGAGAATCAGACGGCGGATTTCCTCGAGTTTCGAGATTCGGTTGTTCACGAAAAACACCTGTCCGTTGCGCGACATTTCGAAGCGGATGGCCTCGGCGATGTATTCGCCCTTGTAACTGCCCAGTTCGGTGTAAATCGGATAGCGATTGGGCGGCGCGGTGCGGATGATGCTCATGTCGCGGGCACCCATCAGCGAGAATTGCAGCGTGCGCGGAATGGGCGTGGCCGACATCGTGAGCGTATCGACCGAAGCCTTCAACTGACGCAGTTTTTCCTTCACCGACACGCCGAATTTCTGTTCTTCGTCGATGATGAGCAGGCCGAGGTCTTTCCATTCGACGCTTTTTCCGATGAGTTTATGGGTGCCGATGAGAATATCGATTTTTCCTTGTTTCAAATCTTCGAGTATTTCCCGTGTCTGCTTCGCCGAACGCGCTCGCGAAAGGTATTCAACGCGCACGGGAAGCCCTTCCAAACGGTCGCGGAAGGTCTGAAAATGCTGGAAGGCAAGCACCGTTGTCGGCACGAGCACGGCCACCTGTTTCGAGTCGCAGGCGGCCTTGAAAGCGGCACGAATCGCCACCTCGGTCTTGCCGAAACCCACATCGCCGCAAACCAGCCTGTCCATCGGCTTTTGCGCCTCCATATCGGCCTTCACTTCTTGCGTGGCACGGAGTTGGTCGGGGGTGTCTTCGTAGAGGAACGACGCCTCGAGTTCGTGCTGCAAAAACGAGTCGGGCGAATAGGCGAAACCTTTTTCTTTTTGCCGACGCGCATAGAGTTTGATGAGGTCGCGGGCAATGTCTTTGATGCGCTTTTTCGTGCGCTCCTTCATCCGTTCCCACGCACCGGAGCCGAGAATCGACAGCCGAGGCGGTTCGCCCGTGTCGCTACGGCGATATTTACTGATTTTATAGAGCGAATGAATCGACACATCGAGTTTGTCGTTGTGCTGGAAAATCATTCGGATGACTTCTTGATAATGTTCGGTGTTGGGTGTTGGGTGTTGGGTGTTGATGGGAATGCGGACGAGCCCACCGAACTGCCCGATGCCGTAATCGACGTGGACGAGGTAGTCGCCGATTTCCATTTCCTGCAATTCCTTCATCGTCAGCGCCATTTTTCCCGTCCGCGCCTTCTCGCTTTTGAGGTTGTACTTGTGGAAACGGTCGAAAATCTGGTGGTCGGTGAAGAAACACGCCTGCAAATCGTGGTCGATGAAACCATCGTGCAGCGTTTTATCGACAGCGATGAAAGATCCGGCGTCGTTCCTCGTTCCTCGTTCCTCGGCCTGCATGATCTCCTTCAACCGCTGATGCTGCTTCTGACTGTCCGCCAAAATATAGAGCCGATAGCCCTGCTGCTGATAGTCGCCTACGGTTTGGCGAAGCAGGTCGATATTTTTGTGGAAAAGGGGCTGTGGCGAGGTACTGAAACGAATCGTCGTGCCGACATTCGTCGATTTCGAACCCTCGGAAGTCGCCATTGTGACGTGGCGGAAGCGTTTTTCAGCCGCTTTCAACTGCTTGAGCGTCATCATCTGCTCCTCGTCGTCGAGTTGGGCGATGCAGTCGCGCACATAGCCGAAATCGCGGGCCACAAGCACCGTGTTGTCGGGCAAAAAGTCGGGAAATGGCACTTTCGCGCTCTTCATTTCAGAAAAATCGGGTACAATTTCTGCCGTCTGACGGCGTTCTTTCGAGAGTTGGTCCTGCACCTCGAAAGTACGAATCGAATCAATCTCGTCACCGAAAAAATCGATGCGAAACGGCAATTCACACGAAAAAGAATAAATGTCGAGAATCGAGCCGCGCACGGCAAACTGTCCAGGCTCATAGACGTAATCGACCTCCTCGAAACCCAATTCGCGCAACTGATGTTCCAGTTCCACGATGTCGGCATTCTGCCCCGTTTCGAGTTTCACGATGCGCTCGTCCACCGCGTCCTTCGACACGACCAACTCGGCCAGTGCTTCGGGATAAGTAACAATCAACAAACCTTTGTCAGCGCGTAGCCGCGTGATGACCTCCGTGCGCAGAATTTCGTTGGCGGCGTCGCGCTGTCCGTATTTCGCGGCACGACGATACGACGACGGGAAAAACAACACGTTGGAGCGCGTGGCCTTCTGCTTCACGAAGACCTGCGTCAGGTCGTGAAAAAAATAGCCTGCCTCGTCGTTATCAGACAAAATGAAGAGCATCGTTTTTCCGCCCTGTTTTTCAGCCGTTTTTTCAGCGATTGAAGCAAAAACGAGTGGAGCCGCCGAACCCACGAGTCCCTGCAGGAAAACGTTTCCAGTCAATTGGTCTTCCAGTGCGTGTCGCAGCGCCCCGACCTGCGGCAGTGCTGCATAAAGTTTCGCCAAATCGTGTATTTCCATACGGGGTGAAAATGTCAACTGGCTGAAAGTTTCGGATACTTCCTGAACCAACCGTCCCAGCGCAGCCGCATCACGCCGAAGAAGGCTTCGCCGAAGATGCCGCCCGACATTTTCGAGGTGCCCTCGCGCCGATTGATGAAAATGACGGGGACTTCCTTGATTTTCGCGCCGATTTTATGGGCGGTGAACTTCATTTCTATCTGGAAACCGTAGCCTTTGAAGCGGATTTTGTCGAGTTCCATCGTCTCGAGCACACGACGCTTGTAGCACTTGAAGCCGGCGGTGGTGTCGTGGACTTTGAAACCTGTGATGAAACGCACGTATTTCGACGCGAAATACGACATCAACACGCGACCGATGGGCCAATTCACCACGTTCACGCCGCTGACATAACGCGAGCCGATGGCGAGGTCGAAGCCTTCGTCGTGGCAGGCGGAATAGAGGCGCGGCAGGTCGGCGGGGTCGTGTGAAAAATCGGCATCCATCTCGAAAATGTAGTCGTAGTGGCGTTCCAAAGCCCAACGGAATCCAGCGATATAGGCCGTTCCAAGACCGAGTTTTCCCGAGCGTTCGACGAGGAACAGACGGTCGGAAAATTCCGTGTCCATCAGCCGTTTCACGATTTGCGCCGTGCCGTCGGGCGAACCGTCGTCGATGACGAGAATGTGGAACGTGTGGGCAGGTGCTGGACTTGCGTCCAACGGCGCGGATTGCGCATTGGATTGACCGAGAGCGAGCACCGCACGAATGATTTTCTCGATGTTCTCTTTCTCGTTGTAGGTCGGGATGATGACGATGCTGTCGCTTTTCATTTTGAAGGGAAATCAATCGGTGGAAATCGTGGTCACTTCGGGTTTGTTCTCAGGCTCTGTTTTCTTCGGTTCAGCCTTCACCTCGTGGCCTGCGCCAACGGGTTCGTCGGCAAAGGCGGCTTCGGGCAGCGGGTCGGTGATGACGGGCACGTCAGCCTTCTTTGTAGCCTGCTGTTTCGGTTTTTCTTCCTCCTTCTGATCGTCGGGAACAGCCGTGCTCTTGCCCAAATCGACGATGTTCCGATTCTCTGTGTTCAGTCGGAAAAGTTTGTCGAGTTTGTCTTCGCGAACGGTGAGCATGATGTATTGCTCGTCATGCGTAAGGCTTGCACTGACCACCGAACCATTGACGATGCCAGGGATTGACATTTCTTCCAGCATCTTGCTTTTGCCGTTGAAACAATAGAGCACACCGCTGTTCAGATAGTAGAGGTCGGCCTTCTCGTCGTCGGGAAAACGGGCGATGATGGTGCTACCTTTCGGCAACATCGACGTCAAACTGTCGAAAGCCTCGCCGACGGGCAAACTTCGGCCACTTTCATAACTTTTTGGCCTATGGCAAAGGGCCACGAGTCCCAACACGAGCATGACGGACACCACGGCGGCAATCCATCGATGTTCCTTCAATTGATGCATCATGCGAGATGCTTCTTTCTTCAAATTTGTATTCATTTTCGTAATTTTTTTATTGATTTTGTCGGCGAAGTTACGATTTTTTTGCGAATTTTCAAAATAATTGTCGAAAAATCTGCTCGAAAAATCATTTTTTCATTGGTCGGGATTCTCGACAAAGCCCTGATATTCGGGTGTGAGCGCCGACATGATGACCTCGTAACTGCGCTGTTCGACATGTTGAATATTCTCCTGTCCCTGCCCGATGGGTGCGACGGGTGGGTGGATTGTGAGGCTGAGCGGATGCCAGAAAACCCAATAAATGTCGCGCATCCGAGGCTTCACGTTGAACGAGCCGTTGATGGTGAGCGGCACGACGGGCAGTTGCAGTTCGTCGGCGAGCATAAAGGCACCGCGACGGAATTTTCCCATGTGACCCGTAAACGAGCGCGAACCTTCGGGAAAAACGACGAGCGACATGCCCTCGCGCAGCGTCCGTCGCGCCTGTTCGTAGCTCTCACGGATGCGACTCGGCCCACGCTTATCGACGAAAATGTGGTGGGCAGCCTCGCAAGCCCGTCCGACAAAGGGAATCTGACGAATCTGCCGCTTCATCATCCACTTGAAATTGCGACCGAGATAGCCGTAAATCAAGAAAATGTCGTAGGCTCCTTGATGGTTGCTCACGAAGACGTATGACTGCCCTTTCTCGAGGTTTTCGCGACCCTCGACCTTGACGGGCAACAGCAACACGCGAACCATCACTTTTCCCCACCATCGAGGCGGATAGTAGCCCCAGAAATGGCCGTCGCCGAGCGTACAGCCGATGGTGACGGTGATGGCCGTCAGAAGCGTGGCAATCAGGCAGATGGGCGCCGCCACAAACAACTGGTAAATCCTATATAATATCGTCATCGAATTGTTAATTTTTAATTGTTAATTCGCTTCAGCGTGATGACCGCAATTTCCGGCGTGACACCGAATCGGAACGGCACCAAACCGCCGATGCCGCAAGTGACATAGAGTTGGCGCTCGCCCTCGCGATAAAGGCCGTAGTCATAGTTTTTCGACAACTGCGTGGCGCGAAGTCCGAAGAGCGACACCTGACCACCGTGGGTGTGGCCGCTCAGCGTCAGCGACACCTGCGGCTGAATCCACTCCGTCTGCTGCCACGCGCCCGGGTCGTGCTGCAAAAGGATGATGCAGTCGTCGTCGCGGACACCTTCGAGGGCTTTCGCAAGGTCGTTTCGCTTTTTCATCTGCTTGCGCGTCTGGTCGTTTTCTACGCCAGCGACGACAAGTCTCGCGCCCTGTTTTTCGAGGGTGAGATGCTCGTTGAGCAGCAACTTCCAACCAAATTGCCGCTGCCGACTCACCATCTCGCGCTCGTTGGCGATTTTGATGGCTGGGTCGTCGTCGATATAGTCGCTGTAATCGTGGTTTCCAAGCACCGAGAAGACACCGTCGGTGGCCTTCAACGAGCGCAACATTTCCTGCACGGGATAGAGTTCCTCGGGTCGTTGGTTTTGCAGGTCGCCGACGAAGAAAATAGCGTCGGCCTGCTGCGCGTTGATGCTGTCGATGTCGCGTTGCAAGAGCGATTGGCGCCAGCCCGTGAACGAACCGACGTGGGCATCGGAAAACAAGACGATTCGATAGCCGTCGAACGCCTCGGGCAGGTCTTTCAGGGCGATTTCCAAGCGATTCACATTCAACCGACGCACACCGACGAAACTGCCGTAGAGCACGACGAAAACGATGAAAAATGCGAGGAAAAAGCCCACGAGATTGCCCCAATTATAGCGCGAATGGCGGATTTTCCGCACGAATCTTCCCGCCAGCGAACACAGCACATAGATGGCTTTCGGTGCGAAAATAAGACCGAGCAGCATCAGATAGATGTTCATCACGGTCATTTCGTGGGGCACGAAGTCGCGCTCCATCGCCAATGCCACCGTCAGCACCATCATCGCCACCGTCGGCAGCCACCGCAACAAGCGCTGCCACATTTTCCGACGACGCAGTTTGCGGCGGTCGAAATAGAGTTGCGGCAACAGCAGTACCAGTACGAGCAATATGACGATGCGGGCTATCATAATTCTTCTCCTCGATATTTTTCGTCAAATCGACCATTGTCATAGACAAAATGTCCATTGCAAATCGTCGTTTCCACGCGCCAGCGAAGCGAATCGCCCTCGAGCGGACTCCAACCGCATTTGCTTTGGATGATGTCGCGAGTCACTTTCCATGGCTCCACGCGCCGCACGATGGCGATGTCGGCCTTGAAATTCGGGCGCAAGTAACCGCGCTCAGCGATATTGAAAAGTCGCGCAGGTGCGTGGCACATCAGTTCCACGACGCACTCGACGCTCAAAACGCCCTCGTCGGCCAGTCCGAGCATCGCGGGCAACGAGAATTGCACCATCGGCATTCCCGACGCGGCTCGCGCACAACCGCCTTCTTTCTGCGACAACAGATGCGGCGCGTGGTCGGTGGCGACGGTGGCGATTCGTCCGTCGGCGAGAGCGGCACGCAGGGCGGCGCGGTCTTCGGCGGTTTTGATGGCTGGATTGCACTTGATTCGGGTGCCTTTCGTAACGAAATCGTCCTGTGTGAACAGCAAATGTGCCACGCAAGCCTCGCCCGTCACACCGTCGCCCAAAAGTTCGATTTCGCGAGCGGTCGAGAGGTGGGCGATATGCAGTCGCGTGCCGAAGCGTCGGGCGAGGACGACCGCCAACGACGACGAAGCCAGACAAGCCTCCTCGCTGCGAATCAACGGATGGAACCGCACGTCGGGGTCGTCGCCGTAAATCGACTTGAAAACCTCCATATTGCGGTTGATGATGGTCGTGTCTTCGCAATGCGCCACGACGGGAAAATCGAGTTCGGCAGCCGTCTGAAAGACTTTTTCCAACGATTTTTCGCCATCGACGAGCATATTTCCCGTCGAAGAGCCCATAAACAGTTTGATTCCAAGGACACGACGGCGGTCGAGCCGTTGGAAATCGCCGAAATTATCGTTTGTTGCACCGAAGAAAAAGGAATAATTCACGCGGCTTTTCTCTTGCGCCAAACGGAATTTCTCTTCCAAAGCCTCCACGGTGGTCGTCTGCGGCACGGTGTTCGGCATATCGATATAGGACGTCACGCCACCATAGGCTGCCGCACGGCTTTCGCTCTCGATGTCGGCCTTTTCGGTCAGTCCGGGTTCGCGAAAATGCACGTGCGTATCGATAACGCCGGGCAACACAAAACAGCCCGAGGCATCGACCACGCGGTCGAACGTGCCACTGGGCGGCTCTTGACCCTCGAAAATGGCTGAAATGCGGTCGTTTTCAACGACGACAGAACCCTGAAACGTCCTGCCTTCATTGACGATACGGCCATATTTGATCAGAGTCTTCATTTATCTTGCAGGCGAACCTAATTGATGCGGCGTTGGCGGCGGTGTCACGGGATTCGCTGCCGGCTGCGGCATTTCGCGCATTCCGTTCATAATTTCCTCGTTTTCGCGGGCTTTCTGGTAATAATCCCTGACGTAAGCGTCGTTTTTGAACTTCTGCGTCGCCTTGCTCATGATGTCTTCAATCCACGGCGTGAGTTGCGGATAGATGTTGCCCTGCGTCAGCATCATAAACACGCCCGGACCGAGCACATTGTCGAAATTCTCGGTGACGAACGAGGTTACAAGGCTGTCTTTAAGGGCCGAAAGTCGCATCGCCTCGGCATTGAGTTCGGCAACGACGCGATTCATGTCGCTGCCGTCCATGATGGCTTGGTCGTGGCGGTGGACGAGTTCCGACTGCTCGTTGCGCAACTGGTTCCACTTGTTGAAGAATCGGAAAAGTTCGTCGTTCAGGGGCGTTCCGCTGACCGTCTGCTGTGTGTTGTTGATCAAAATGCTGATTTCACCGCTTTCCAAGACCAGCGGCAGCACGCTCTCGTCATCCATGAAAATGCTTGCGATGCGCACCGAGTCGAACTGTCCCGAGAAATGGAACTGCCCGTGAACGACATCGCACGAGTCGAGATTCTTGAAATCGTGTTCGTCGAGAACTTTCAGATAGAGCATCCTTCCGTCGAGCGTAGAAACGTTCGACGAACCTTGAATGTTGTATGTGCTACCGCATGAAACGAGCGAAATAGCAGTCGCCAGCAGATAAAACAATTTCTTCATAAACCTTTTTTCGATTCGACGGCCAAAGTTAATATGTAATCTTGACGTGAAGAAATTTTTTTATGCAATTTAATTGAAATCGGCCTTGTTTTAGATTTTTTTTGATTTTCAACGGCCTTTTTCGCCATCTTCGCGTCCCATTTCGTTGCTGATGCGGAAGGTGGCATAAACTTCCAAGATGGCAGCGACAAGCAAAAGAACCACCCATTTGTTATAGACATATTCTATATAGGTGTAGTAGCCGTCGGAACCTCCGTTTCGGAACAGCGGCAGCAGAAAATGATGGCAGGTATCGACCATCAGGATGCCGGCGAGGACAAACAGCAGGTCGGCCACGTTCAGCATGTTTTTCAACCGTCGAACCACCGTGTTTCGGCCTTCGTAGAGTTGCATCGACTGAATCACGGCAAACACCACCGCGCCCACGAGAAACACCCAACAGGCCACCTCGCGATGCCACATCAGCACGAAAGCCGTCGCGCCAACCACCATCAGCGCGCCGCCGACGAGAAACAAAAGACTTTGAAACGGTGTCAGAGTTTTCATCGCGATGGGGTTTTATTGCTCAGAAAAGACGAAAATATCCTCGTCGTCGGCCTTCATGAAATAACGCTCGCGGGCGATTTTCTCGATGGCCTTCGGGTCGCTGTTCAACTCCTTCAACTGCCGCACGTTCTCCTCGCTGATCGCCTCGTAGTGCTCGATTTCGTCCTGCAGACGGCTGATTTGCGTGTCGTACTGAATGCGCTTCAAAAAACTATTGTCGTCGATGACACCCACGATGAGAACGCCCACCACAATCACAATCAAGTATTTGTAGTGGCTCAGAAAGTTCCAAACTGCATGAAATTTGCTTGCCATATCTTTAATCGTATTTAAATCGTTTCAAATTTTCTAAATCTTCTAAATCTTTTTTCCTGTTTATTTTTCTTCTGACGGATTTTCCGACATATTCTGCAAGTATTCCGGCAACGATGCAAAATAGACCAAAAGAAATGAACTCCATTACAGAATGTCTGGTAGACAAAATCCCGTCAACAATGATAATAACACCGAGAATGACCAACATTCGGCAACGAAGTTCACCCACGCTTAAATCATTGATATAATCGAATATTTTTCGAAAAAAATTCATTTGTCATCGTTGTAAAATTATAACCGACTGCAAAGATAATGAAAAAAAATGATTCGCTGACGATGAAATCGGAACTTTTTTCGTAACTTTGCACAATAAACCCGAAAAATATGGAAGAATACATTGTTTCAGCACGCAAATACCGCCCGATGACCTTCGACAGCGTCGTCGGACAGCGCACGCTGACCACCACGCTGAAAAATGCCGTCGTCAGTGGCAAACTGGCACACGCCTACCTGTTCTGCGGACCGCGTGGCGTCGGAAAAACAACCTGCGCACGCATCTTCGCGAAGGCCATCAACTGCCTCAAGCCGACTGCCGAGGGCGAGGCCTGCAACGAGTGTGAGTCGTGTCAGGCGTTCAACGAACAGCGGTCGTACAACATTTTCGAACTCGACGCCGCGTCGAACAACTCGGTGGAAAACATCAAGTCGCTGATGGAACAGACGCGCATCCCGCCGCAGGTCGGAAAATACAAGGTTTTCATCATTGACGAGGTGCACATGCTCTCGACGCAGGCTTTCAACGCCTTCCTCAAGACGCTCGAAGAACCGCCTGCACACGTCATTTTCATCCTCGCCACGACGGAAAAGCACAAAATTCTGCCGACGATTATCTCGCGCTGCCAAATCTACGATTTCGAGCGCATGAGCGTCGAGGACACGATTCAGCATTTGAAAGAAGTGGCGCAGAAAGAAGGCATCGAGGCCGAGGACGAGGCACTTGCCGTCATCGCCGAGAAAGCCGACGGCGGTATGCGCGACGCACTGTCGATTTTCGACCAGACGGTTTCGTTCTGCCAAGGGAAAATCACCTACGACAAGGTCATCGAAGACCTCAACGTGCTCGATGCCGACAACTATTTCCGCATCATCGACCTTGCGCTTGAAAACAAGGTACCCGACATCATGCTGCTGCTCAACCAAATTATTTCGCGCGGTTTCGACGGCGGCAACCTCATCGGCGGACTCGCCGCCCACGTGCGCAACGTGCTGATGGCGAAAGACGCACAGACACTGCCCCTGCTCGAAGTGAGCCAGCAACAGCGCGAGCGGTATCAGCAACAGGCGCAACGATGCCCGATTCCCTTCTTATACAAGGCGTTGCAGGTGATGAACCAATGCGACCAGGGCTATCGGCAGTCGTCGCACAAGCGGTTGCTCGTGGAACTGACGCTCATCCAAGTGGCGCAAATCACGCAGCCCGACGATGCTGAAGGCGCGGGGCGTAGCCCCAAGCGTTTAAAATCCCTGTTTCGGAAACTACTTGACAGCAATCGGCAACAGAAGGTGGCCTCGCAGGGTGGCACCGCCGATCGCTCAACTCGCAAAACGGCTGCCGACAAACCGAAGGAGGCGGTCGCCGAGGAATCGCCTGTGGCTGAAACGCCAAAAAATGAGGCGAAAAAATTCAAACTCGACAGTATCGGCCTGACATTCAAATCGCTCAAAAAACAAGAGAAAACCACGAAAGAAGTCGAGCCCGAAGTCGAAAACAAAGACGAAAAAGGACTTTTCACCCAAGAACAATTGCAAGCGGAATGGCGGGCCATGTGCGACCGAATGCCGAAAGAAATGATTGCCATGGCGCAGCGCATGAAAAACATGACGCCCAAACTGCTGACAGCCGATGCCGACGCACCAGTCATCGACATTGCGGTCGATAACAACATTCTGCTCGACCAAATCAACTCGATTCAGAAACGAATCAAGGCGACGCTTGCGAAACGCCTGCAAAATGGCAATATCGAACTAAAAATTCGTCTTTCGGAAACGGGTGAAATCAAGCCCATTCTGACGAAACGACAGATTTTCGACCTCATCAGACGCAACAATCCAGCCATCGAAAAACTCCGAACGTCGCTCGAACTACAACTCGGTTAATTTTTTGGTTCAAATCAGTCGGATGCCCATTTCGGCACATTCGCGACGCATCTCATCGGGCCAAATCGAAGCCTGAATCTCGCCGATGTGAGCCTTTTGGAGCAGCACCATGCAGAGTCGGCTCTGTCCGATGCCGCCACCGATGCACAAAGGCAGTCGGCCCGACAGCAATTGCTGATGGAAATAGAGTTTTGAACGCTCTTCCTGCCCTTTGATTTTCAATTGTCGCAGCAAAGCCTCCGCATCGACGCGAATACCCATCGACGACAACTCAAACGACCGCCCGAGTACGGGGTACCAAATCAGAATATCGCCGTTCAAACCCTTGTGGCCGCCGTCGGTTTCTGTGCTCCAATCGTCGTAGTCGGCAGCGCGACCGTCGTGCGGCTCGCCATTCGACAATTTTCCACCGATGCCAATGACAAATACCGCTCCATAGCGTTCGCAAATAGCGTCCTCGCGCTCCTTCGCCGTCTTGTCGGGATACATCTGCAACAAGTCCTCGGCATGGATGAAATGGATTTTCTTCGGCAAAAACGGCTTTAATTGCGGATACGACTCGCAGGCGAGGTATTCCGTGCGAAGAATCGCCGCGTAGATGCGCTCCACCGTGTCCTTCAAGAACGAAAGGCAACGCTGCTCAGGCGTGATCACCGCCTCCCAGTCCCACTGATCGACGTAGAGCGAATGCAGATTGTCGAGTTCCTCGTCGGCGCGAATCGCGTTCATGTCGGTGTAGATGCCGTAGCCCGCCGCCACACCGTATTCCGCCAGCGACATTCGCTTCCATTTCGCCAGCGAGTGAACCACCTCGGCCTTTGCGCCGCCCATGTCCTTCACGGCAAACGCCACAGGCCGTTCCACGCCGTTCAGGTCGTCGTTCAAGCCCAGACCCTGAAGCACAAACAGCGGTGCCGTCACGCGACGCAGTCGCAGTTCCGTTGAAATATTCTGTTGGAAAAACTCCTTAATCAGTTTGATACCCTGCTCCGTCTGCCGCATGTCGAGCAGCGAAGTGTAGCCCGTCGGGCGAATCAATTTACTCATAGTTATCCTTGAATTTCTCGGCAAAGTTACAACATTCCGTCCATTCCGCAATAAAAACGCCGCAATATTTTGCAAAATCAATAAAACTTTGTACCTTTGCATCCGATTTCATCGTACATCGGTCCCGTAGCTTAGCTGAATAGAGCGTCAGATTCCGGTTCTGAAGGTCTTGGGTTTGAATCCCAACGGGATCACATACAAATGAAAAACTCCGACGAAAACTTGTTTTCAGTTGGAGTTTTTTATTTGTATGTCAGAACAGCCCGTGGCAGGGGCTGGGATGCGAAGAATTCCTGCGGGATCGATGGCTGGCGCCAGCCTACAGGGATACTTAATCCCGAGGGAATCCCAAATGGATCAAACAATATTTTGGTAATCCTTAAAGATTAAGATTATTGCTTTTTTTCATTCCTTTTGAATCTCCCAGTGTCCACTATAACCGCTACCAACATATTTGATATGCGGGAGTTTTGCGAGGTGTCGTTTGATGGTTCGAGAGGTTACACCCTTCAATTTTGCCAATTGTTCTGTTGTGATTTTTGGGTTCTGAATTATCTGAAATTCTATCCAGTCTTTAAAAGTGACATCTTGAGTGACATCTTGAGTGACATCTTGAGTGACACCCTCTACACTCTGGACTTCCACAGCAAAAGCAGTTATCAAATTCACCTTGAATTCAGCCGGTTTGTTACCATTCTCCTTTAAGTCCATCTGCACCTGTCGCACTCCCCTATTGAACATATTCACATAGCCGAGTGTTTTCATTGCACTGGCAATGAGCGGGTTTCGGTAGTCGTTGACGCTTGGGAAATTCTCTGGACGTGCGTTGCCATACAAACCGCCTGCATTCATGATTTCCAGATGCCCTGAGAATTCATAGAAGCGCAGAGGTGTATTGCTTTGCAGGTCGCGGTGCATACAAGCATTGAGCAGTAACTCACGTATTGCCTGGTAGGGATAGTTGCTGATCATCTCTTCACGAAGAATCGACACAAAAACAGGCTTTTTCTTAATGACCGACAACTCCAACAAAGATTCCAAACGGGGCAGCATTTCACAATAGTTGCCCTCCAGTTGAATTTCATTTTCGACTTCGCTGGTCACGTCTTCACCACGGAAGTGTACATACTGAACATATAGGCCAGGCATGAAGCGACGCGGCTGCTTTCCGAACAGCACCATTGCAGCATTCGTCGGGTGTTGGTGTTCGATGTCAAATAACCCCACTGCTGCCATCTGCTCCTCAATTGGTCGCGTATCAGATCTTACTATGTCCTTGCCCAACAAGGGTTCCAGATATTTCGAGAGCATCACTTCTGTATCAATGTCAGCCATGGTTGCCCGAAAACATGGCATAGTGTCGAAGGTCGGCATCAATGCTGACCGTCGTTCTGTGAGAATTCTCTCTTCAGATTCCGATGCAATATCTCTCCTTGGGCCAATACGGATAAAGATTCTTCCCCGATAACGAACGGGTGGCAGATCAGATGGACTCACCTCCGCCACCAACAAATCGCCTTCGGGGAAACTAAAACTTTCGACATTCATCACCGGCAGCGGCAAGATATTTCCATTACTACGGATAGCAGAGATTTTCTTCAGCAAATCGTCAGTCACTTTCAATCCTGACAGTGTGCCATTATCATGTGCACCAATGATCAGATAACCATTCTTTCGTGAATTGGGCATATCGTTGGCAAATGCGCAGATGGCTTCTTGGAACTTATCCATGTCACCTGTCGAGGCGGTACGTTCTACGCGATAAGTTTCCGTCGAATGCAGTAGTTCAAGTATCTCTTCTTTGGTTATCATTCCTTGCAACAATAGCAACTCCCCCGATCGTGTTCCTACAGGCGACCAAACCTTTCCAAACACGACGGAGGAGTATATGTATCATTTTTGCTTTTCAGCAAGTGGCCATTTGTAGGCGTGACATCGAGCATTTTGTTTTGATGTTCACGTGTAGGCTACAAAATTACGTTTTTTTTAGGAAAAGAAATAATATTTCTCATTAAATAATGTAAAAAATAGAAAAAAAGTAATTTAAAAGGACATTTTAAGCAGGAAAAACTGAAAAAAGATGAGTGGCCCTCCGAGCAACACCCCCGATATCACCATCCTGGCGGCAGCACAATGTTCTCCACCCCATGACATTTTTCAAACAGCGGTGCAATTTCCTCGTCGGTGAAACCGGCGATGCCACAGCCGATGCGTGTCACTAGAAATGTCAAATCGTTGCGGCTCTTGGCGAACTCGATGAATTCGTCAACGTAGGGTCGAATGGTCTCCACGCCGCCCTGCATCGTGGGAATGCCGTAGCTCTGCCCCTGCAAACCGACGCCCTGCCCCATCACTGCGCCAAACTTCCGATAGGCGATGTACGCGGCACCACCGCCGTGCATTCCCTTCAAATTGCTGCCAAAAACGAAAATCTCGTTCGGCTGCAACTCCGTAATAAACTTCGGAGTCGTCCTTTTTTGTTGGCCTTCGGCCTTCGTTTGTTCCATATAATCCATATTTTTAATAAATAATTGCAATGAATAAACTCACAAAAACTTCACCCCCAACTCGAAACTTGCGCACTCACGAGTTCGGCGATTGGCTCCAGATACTGGCGGTCGAGGTCGTCGAAGGTGTTGAGGTCGCGGCTGTCGATGTCGAGCACGGCGACAACTTCGCCCTCTTTTGAAAACACGGGCACGACGATTTCGGAACGCGACAGACTGCTGCAAGCGATATGCCCGGGGAACTGCTCGACATCGGGCACGACAATGGTTTCGCGCCGTTGCCACGCCGTGCCGCAAACGCCGCGACCGTAGCCGATATGCACACACGCCACAGGCCCCTGAAACGGCCCGAGAACGAGTTCGTCGCCCACCACACGATAAAAACCTGTCCAGAAGAATCCCATCGCCTCGTGGATGGCGGCACTGACATTCGCCATCACCGCCACCGCGTCGGTTTCGCCGTCAATCAGACTACGAATCTGCTCGATCAGCAGGCGGTATTTTTTTTCTTTTTCCATCATCTCGTTTGTAAAAAATGGTTTCGTTTGCAAAGATAACGATTTTTTGAGGATAAAAAATAATTCGATGTAAAATAATGACAAAGATTCTTGCAAATTCCGATGTTTTTCACTATCTTTGCAAATAAAATTTACCAAAATCGCTTTAAACTACTGGCAGAACGATGGAAAAGAGCAACTTCAACATGAATCGGCGTGAGTTTCTTAGGAAACTCGGTCTCGGAACGGGTTCAGCCCTCGCACTGATGGCGTTGGAACCGCTGAATGTATTGGCAAAGGACGAGAAAAACGGCTCGTCGGTGGATAACCGCATGACCTACCGCGTGCAGCACGGGTCGGGAAAGCAGATTTCGCTGCTCGGCTTTGGCATGATGCGCCTGCCCAACAATCAGGACGAGGTGAACCAACTGGTGGATTATGCCATCGAGCACGGTGTCAATTATTTTGACACGGCACCGATGTATATGCGCGGACATTCGGAAGTGCTCACGGGAAATGCCCTCGCACGCCATCCTCGTGAGAAATTTTTCGTCGCCACGAAGATGTCGAACCAAAACGAGCGGCTTTGGAACTTCGACGAAGCAGTAAAAATGTATCGCCAGTCGTTTGAGCGGCTGAAGGTCGATTACATCGACTACTACCTGCTCCACAGCATCGGCGGCGGTGGTGTCGAGAACCTGAAGAAACGCTTCATCGACAACGGTCTGCTCGACTTTCTGATGAAAGAGCGCGAGGCAGGCCGAATCCGTCACCTCGGTTTTTCGTATCATGGCGACGTGAGTGCCTTCGACTGGCTGCTCGACCGCAACGACGAGTATCACTGGGATTTTGTGCAGATTCAGATGAATTTCCTCGACTGGCGTCATGCCTCGCTCGAAAAAGGCGGTTGGAAGACCGATGCCGATGCGGAATACCTGTACGGAAAATGCGAGAAACTGGGCGTTCAGTGCGTGGTGATGGAGCCGTTGCGCGGTGGTGCGTTTGGCAAAATGGCGAAGGAACTGACCGACCAACTGAAAGCCCGCCGTCCCGATGACAGCACGGCTCGCTGGGCCTTCCGCTGGGTGGGTTCGTTCCCCAATATTCTAACCACGTTGAGCGGTATGAACCGCATGGAGCATCTTGAAGAAAACATCAAGACGTTCTCGCCGCTCGAAGTCTGCACCGAGGCCGAAAACACGCTGTTGGCCGACATCGCCGACCAAATGTCGGGCTTTCCGACGATTCCCTGCACCACCTGCGAATACTGTATGCCGTGTCCTTACGGTGTCGATATTCCCGCCAATTTCGCCTATTACAACGAGGCCGTCACCGAGCACATCCTTCCCCTGCCCTCGCCCACTGCCGCCGACTATTCCGAGCGTCAGAAACAGTTCATCGAGGGCTACCGCAAGGCACTGCCCAATGCCGAAACATGGGCTCGTGCTTGTCAGGACTGCGAGGAATGTCTGCCGAAATGTCCGCAGCAGATTCGCATCCCCAACCAAATGGGGCGCATCGTGGAAACGCTGAGGGTCAGGAGGAAATCGTGATTTCCGCGGACTTATTTGTTGCGATGCTCTTTCATAAGTTCGTACATTTTCATATATGCAGCACAACGCATTACTTTGCCGCAATCCGAAGGACGTGCTACCATTTCACCCGTTTCGAGATACCATCTGTATAATGCATACATATACTTGAAATCAGAATATGATTTGTACTTGATGTCCTCTGAAGCACAAAAGATGCTGTCTTTGTCGCTTGCAGGATAAAAATTCAAATCGGGATCGACTCCTGCCCTGATTCTGTTTCGCATACTCTTAAAATCAAGTTTTACAGCATCCATATACAAGAGTAAATTAGCATTACCAAAGCCTGCATCTCTGAAATCCTGTGGTTCAAATCCCATTATTTCGGCTACGGTATCTTGGTCTTTTGGTATATAGAAGAATGCATTAGCGAACTCTTTGAATGGTATAGAATTCCATTTCGGAATTCCTAACTCATTTTCCCAATAATCCAACATAGCCTTGGTGCGTTTCCTCATCTCCAAAACCACAGGCATGTATTCTTCGGCGTAATCGTCGGAACCAAAAATGATTTCCTGACACTTAGTTATTGCATAGAAAAAAGGTGGAATGCCATCCTTTGTTGGTTCTATTTTGGCACATGGTGGCAATTTGTTGCCCATATCGCATGCTCTGACATAATCCACATTTGCAAAGAGCAAAGCATCTGCCATTCTTTTTCCTTTTTGTTCTTCACTGCTTTCTTCATCTTCGAGATCTGGAGCTGGTTTTTTTATGCTATATTCTCGCGCTCTATCCCAGAACTCCTTAAACTGCTTGTCAGATAGCGGAGAGGTGAAATATTGACAATTGTCGAAACGTTCCCATTGTTCCGGTGCCACTTTCATAAAATCATCATAATCGAGCAACAGCATTTGTTGATCATCAGCCATCAGCATGAAATAATTTGTTCTTGATATCATGTCATACGCATTCTGCTCGTAGAACGTAACTTTATTAGGAACATCGCTATCATTCTCAGGCTTGCTGGGAATTTCTATTGCCATAGATGTTGTCGTTCGTCTGCAATCACGCGGACGAGAATACTGACTATAACGAAAACGCTCAATCAGCTTGTCGCTTGCTTCCTTAGTGTCCGTATGCAAATCCACGTTTATATCCCTTAATAGATTATCACCTAGATAAAATTCACAAACAGGTCCAAAAAGCCCGACCTCGTGATTATCATTATCCGAAAAATCATTGACGCGTTCGCCAAGAATCAGCACCAACAACATACTGGTGTCTGCCTCCATTTGCCGTTCAATCCACTCTTGGCTGAAATAGCCTCTTACATCTTCTATTCGTTCTTCATCATCATCATCATAGAAAACCTCACCATCAACCATCTTTTGAACCACATCTATCGTTTTTGCGAAAAGTTCATAGTCTTCACGGCATGCTAAAGTTGTTATACGTATTTCATAGCCATTATCCTCTAAAGATATGTCTATCGGACGTGTAGAAATGCGATGTTGATAAAATTCACAAATCTCTGGCTGCATAAATTTCACAACCAGTTGATAGCCCTCATCGGCCAGGGAAGTCAAGACTTGATAATAATCAAGGTCTCTTCTCTTAGTTCTAACGTTAATGTTGATGCTCATAATTGTAAATTTTTAGTTATAGATATTTTCAATTTTTAGTTAAGAATACGTTGCCATACTGAAAAGATATAAGACCAAAGGAAAATATTTAATATCACCAAGAAGATAAAACACCCTACCAGTTCTCGCTTGTTCAGTTTGTCTAACGGATCTGACTTGGGCGCCTGAATTTCCAATTCCTGCACATGGCCGTCGATGTTTTTCTTCCAGACGGCTTCCTTTTCCGACTGCGAACCCAACGCAAGGTCAAAATATCGGTCTTTTCTTGCTTGCGCCCATTGGTAGGCATTGTCCTTGCTAATGTGCAACTGCAAAAACGCAATGTATGACTCAGCAAATTTTTCTCTGACGTTTTCCCCGTTTGCATTCGTGAAATCCTCTGGAACTTCCATAATGAGCCTGACGGCGGCCATTTCCAATTTTGGAAAAATGGTTTTCCAAAAAGGATCTGTCACGTCCTCGTCGTCCATCCTTGAAAGAATTTCGCAGGCTGCCTCGTAAAGAAATTGATTCACGTCCGAACGCATCTGCTGATTCGGCGCATATTTCACCGCATTCCGTACACATTCCAGAATCAAGTCATCGTTCACAATCTTGCCGGAGTTGAGCAGCGCCACCCTACCTTTCAGGAACCACATTTCGGCATCGTGCGAATTGATTTCCAATGCCATTTCGGCATATTTCAGGGCATTGTCGCCGTCGTTGCCACGAAAGGCCGACATCGCAAGTTCCCGATAGTTGGCAAGACTCATGGTCTTGTCGATTTTGACCTTTGCGATGGCCTCTTTGATTTGGACTTTCGAGCCGCAATACTGGCAGAGTCCTGACTCCTGTTGGTTATCCATCTGAATCGAGGCTCCACAATTCGGACATTTTGCGCTGACAAATGGCATAAGCGTTCTGTTATTTAGGATTTTGGTGGTTCCGACGGACTGAGCGCGTCGCCGACATGCTTACCAACGCCCAACGCAGCACCCAACCCCACGCCGGCATTGACTATGGCTGCTCCCGTACCGCTTTCGTTCTCGGCAGCCTTTTCAAGCACGTCGAACAAGCGTTCCAGTTTGTAGTTGTCCGTTCCAGTGATTTTCAGCCGGGCAGAAAGGTTTTTCGCCTTCCTGATTTCGGCGATGCTCGGGTCGTCTTCCGGCACATTGATGCTGATGATGTTAAACAGCAGAATCTCGATGCCGAAGTCCTCGAAATAGGGTTTTAATTCCTGTTGAACCTCTTGCGAAATGTCGCCGAGGCGGGTGTTGATGTCGAGCACCGAAATCTGCTCTTTCGTGATTTTCTTGGCAACGATTTCCGTCAGGCGGTTCAGCAGTAGGCCACGGAAATAGGCTTGCAGTGTCCGCTCATCGAAGGCCGACATATTGCCCACGAGCCCGCGCATGAAACGCGCCACATCGCCGACTCTGAAACCATACTGGCCATAGGCTCGCACGGGCACCAGAATCTCGTATTTCGGATCTTCGAGCAGTATCGCCGTCTCCGTTCCCCACTTCAAATCCAGCCTGTTGATGGTACTGACGAACCACACGTCGGCCTGAAACGGAGAATCGCCTCCGAATGGCAGGTTCACAAGGTTGTTGAGCAACGGAACGTTGTTGGTGTGGAGGGTGTAGGTGCCTTCCGTGAACATATCGCACACCTCGCCGCCTTTCGTGAAAACGGCCGTCTGTCCGGGATAGACCACCAACTGACTTCCCCATCTCAAATCGCAGGAGGGAAATTTATAAACGATTTCGCCCTGTCGTTGTTCGTGTTTTACAATGTCGATAATTGCCATAACTGTTTTTTTATGATTTAATCAAGTATTGAATATTCATTATCGCAGTATTTTTTCATCAGAAGTTTACCTTTTTCCCTTGCCTCAGGAGTAATGTATTTATCAACCAAATAAAGAATCCTATAACTTGCAGCAACGCTGAACACACCGAATAAAATCTCTTCCAAATAATTCGTTTGGGGCAGAGATGTTTCGTCTAAAATGGCATCTAATCCTTCAAATTGCCATTGGTCAGAAATTTCCATCTCTTGTCTGTCCATAAGTGGTGCTACTTCGTTATAATGATAAAAATAACCACCATTTTTTACATCATCATCAAGGTTAGTCCTATTAAGGAAATAAGGCGATGCACCACTTTTCAAAAGGGTAATTAGCTCTTCTTCTTTATACATAAGACCAAAATTTGTCAAACAGACATCCTGTTGTGAAGCACCATCATTTAATAACATTTTCACCTCGTCATCATAGAAAGAATATATTTCACCTTTGTAGGTCAAAAAGTTAAACTTACTATAATCGGGACGCGGCATTGGTGGACATATTTGTTTATGCAAGTCCAACATTTCTTGAACGTGTCTTGATGTGAACAAATCATATTGTCTTTCATAACGGAAAGCATCGTAGAGTACATAAGAGAACAAATAGCTGTTCACCTGCGTTTCGACACCTTCCCACTTAATGGTTGCAATGGGTATAGGGTTGTTGTATTGTTTCAACAACTCCTCAACTTGTTCGACATTGCCCGTGAGCATTGCCACGATGTTGTGTCTTTTTATTCCAACGTGGATATCTCTTAAATCACTCATTTTTAAAAAGTTTAATTTCCAATTCTGACTGCAAAGATAACAAAAGATTGTTTCAAATCGCGGTACAATCAATGAAAAAAGTCGCAAAAAATGATTTTTCCGACAATTTCGAGCGACAAAAACGGTTTATTTCCCCTGTTTCTGGTATTTTTCGATGGCATCCCGATGCCACTTGACAATTTCGTCGGCCAGCCAATGCGGTTCCAGAACCACAGCCCACTGCCCTCGCGACAGCAGATGAGCCTTGAAATCGGATGTGGGGCGCATAAATAGTTCGAAATCGGCGTATTCGTCGGTGCTGTCAATCTCGCACTGGCTATGGTGCAAGGGCAAGTCGCGCACGTAGTTGGCTTCTGTTCCGTAAGCCCTCAAAACAATCTTCTCGGCCTTCGTTCCGTCGCCCACGACAATGCCGAAACACTCGCTGAAATAATCGGAAGCATCGAAATCGTCGTCAATATTGAATTTCTCGTCCAAAATTTCCACGTTTTCCATTCTGTCGAACGAGAAAACCGACATTTTGCCTTTGTCGAACTTTCCCAACAGATACCAACGGCGATGGAAAAGTTTGATGCAGTAGGGCGAGAGCAAAAACGTGTTGCCGACAGAAAAACCGTAGCGGCAATAGTTCAGCCTGACACGGCGATTTTGCTTCATCGCCGCAATGATTTGCTGCAATTTCTCGTCGCCCGAGGGAATATTTTCCAATAGGATGCGATGGTGCAGGCTCTGGCTTTCGCCCAACAGGTTGCTGACGCTGAGCGTGGAGAGCATCCAGTTCTGCACGGAGTCTTCGCGCAGCACGTGGTCGTTGCCGATGTAGTATTTGTTCCCGTTTTTGCGGTCGCACTCAATGTAGATGCCGAAAATGTCCTCAATGGCGTATTTGTGCCTGTAAAAAGTGGTGCGACTGAGAGGCATACCCTCGCTCATCTCCGTTTGCATCCATTTTCGGTTGATGTCTGCAAGTGTGATGGCCTTGGCGCGGCGGATGGTGTCCACCAGCCAAATGTATTCCTTGAACAAAAACGGGGCTGTCATATTTCGTGATTTTTAGCGTTGCATTGTCTTGACTCCGTCAACGATGTAGATGCCTCGGTGGGCAATGTGGCTGAGGCGGCGACCCTGCAGGTCGTAGATGGCGGTGCGCGAAATACCGTTGGCGATAGGAAAATCGACTACTGCCGAGTCATCGCCACCTTCAACGTCGAACGTGGGAACGAAGGTCCACAGACCGCCATTTCCGTCGGTCGGTCCGTTGTAGAGGTTGATGGCGAAGCCCTTGGCAGGCATCGCGCAGTTCATCCACTGGCCGCTATGCTTGTCGCTGCGGATGGTGTAGTAATAATTCTTTCCGTCGGCTCCGAAAGCCTTGTCAGCCAAGATGAAATTGTAGTTTTTCTTCGCGTTGTCATACGACCAACGGCCATTTGTGTTGGCTGCCGAGGCCGTCGGTTTCACCGAGCCGTTGGGATTCGTCTTATTGACAATGGCGTATTTCCCAGAGCCATTCGGGTCGAGTTCAAACGCCCAGAGTTGTGCGTCGTAGTTGCTGGCATTCTCGGCAGCCGCCACGTTTCCCCAAAGCATTCCGACGGCTGCACCGTTGCTACTTTGCGCGGAAAGCAGGGCCGAACCGCTTTGGATGAGTTCGATTTGACGATTGCCACGCTCTACGCCTCGCGAAACGAGTTTGTACCAATATTTATCGGCGGCATCGAGCCCTGTCGATGACTTCGGCGGAACGACATTGGCTATCGGAGCGTCGGCACCGTCGTATTTCAGAAACTGCGGATGGTAGTTGTAGCCGCCGAGGTTGAGCAGCGTCGTGTCCTGTCGCATACGGTTGCGGAACGAAGTCCAATTCTTCCTTGACTGCGGCGTCCAACCAGCCTCGGCCACCGCCATCAGTCGCGGCAGGGCGAGGTATTCCAAATGCTCGGGTTCGCTGACGTGCTCGCACCAGAAAGTGCCCTGCACACCGTAGTAATACTTCTTTTCGCGCTCAGTTCCGACCACGTTGCTCGGAACAGGCACGTAGTCGTAGGTGTTTTGCAAATGGTTGTCACCGCCGCCTGCGCCGTAGTCGGTCGTAGTGGGCTTGCGGTTGATGTAGTACGATTGTCCGGCGCTGTTGTATTCGGTGATGATGGCCTTCAGAGCGAGGTCGGCAGCTTTCGAAGCACCCTGTTGACAGGGATTCCAGCAATAAATCAAGGCTTCCGAGTCTTGAATCAGCTTCGTGTCGGCACCACCAGCGGTAATCGCCTCGTTCCACACGGCAATGCGCTTGCCGAGCGTCTTCAGATGCTCTGAAATCTGCTTCGTGAAACGGCTTTGCAGTTGCGAATAACTCGTCATTCCCTCTTTCTTGTAAAGCGCCTGACATTGGGCATTGTTCTGCCACGCATTCGTGGGACATTCGTCGCCGCCAACGTGGAAAATTTCACTCGGGAAAAGCGGTGCAATTTCGGTCAGAATATCCTTCGCAAACTGCACAGCGCGGTCGTTCGCCACGTTGAGCACGTCTTTCGAAATACCGCCCGTAACCCACACTTCGTGCGAACCATTCGGCGTGCAACTGTACTCGGGATAGGCTGTCATAGCGGCGGCGAGGTGGCCGGGCATCTCGATTTCGGGCACGACCGTGATGTGGAGTTTCGCAGCGTAGGCCACGACATCGCGAATCTCGTCCTGTGTGTAGAAATAGGGGCCGTATGGCTCGTTGGTCCAATATTGACCGGTTTTCAGGTCGGTGTTGAACGAATTGGCACGCGTCGCACCCACCGTCGTCAGTTTCGGATATTTTTTGACTTCCACGCGCCAGCCTTGGTCGTCGGTCAGGTGCCAATGGAAGTGATTCATCTTGTAATACGCCATAATGCGCAGCATTTTCTTGATTTCATCGACCGTGAAAAAGTGGCGGCTCACGTCGAGCATAAAACCGCGATAGGCGAAGCGCGGCGCGTCGTTGATGGTCAGGAAAGGGATGGCGTAGGTGGCGTTGGCGTCGAGTTTTTCGAGAAGCACATTCGCCGGCAGCATCTTTTTGATGCTTTGCAGACCATAGAAAAAACCCTTCGCCGTGCTGGCTCGTAGCGTGATGCCCTCGGCGGCAACTTGCAGGATATAGCCCTCGTCAGCAAGTGTCGAGGCGTTCATTTGTAGTTTGATGGTGGGATTTTCGCTATTTCCGACGGACACGTTGCGACCTGTGGCAGCGCGGAGTGCATCGGCGAAGTTGTTGGCTTCGGTGACAACCTCGTCCGATAGTCCACTGACATCCATTGTAATCGTCTGCGGCAACACGAATTGTCCCGACTTCGTAGTCAGACTTTTCGGCCACGGCGTAAGGTTCACCGACTGCGCCTGAACACGTATGCTCAGGCAAATCATTAACAGCAAAATGGCTGGGATTCTTGCAATTTTCTTCATGATTATCCTGTTTTTTTAATTATTTCTAAAACGATGTCCACTAAAAACGTTTTTTTACTCGTGCAAATTTCGTCCTCTCAGATAATTCAGCAGCAGTTCCGCTCGGTCGGTCTGGATGATGCGAGCGCCCAAGGTGTCAATGAGGAAACCGTAGGCAGCATCAGGATTCTCCAACGCCAAATCGTCGTCGTGACCGCCGCAGAGCGTGTCCCACAGCGTGTTGTACCAAATGAGAGCCTTCCCTCGCAGGTCGTCCTTGATTTGCAGGGGATAGTCGATTTCATCGTCCGTCTGATAGCACAATTCGTAGGCAGCCGGCCTCAGTTTTTCCATGTAGCCAGCCATTTTCCGCCTTGCATCGCCATGATAAAGATTGACCACAGGCATATAAATGACCTCATCGAGGTATTTTCCCCACAGCGCCAGCACCTCTTCGGCCGTCCGTCCGCCCTTCATGATGATTTGGCGCGTCGTACCCGTTTTTTCCAGTATGGGATAGAGCAGGTCGAAGTAGCGGTCGGCCTTGTCTAAGTTGATGAGAACCTTCCCTTTCGCCGCGAGCAGGGCTTCCTCCAGCGTCGGGATGCGGTGTTTCGTCTTGAGGTCGCAGCCGTTTTTCAGGTGTAGCGTCCGCAGCGAGTCCATCGTCCATTCGCCGACGGCACCGCGTCCTGTCGTCGTGCGCTCCAGACGACTGTCGTGCATCAGAATGAGCACGCTGTCTTTCGTCATTTGCAGGTCGATTTCCACGATGTCCACACCGACGGCAATCGAATGTTCGATGGCAGCAATCGAGTTTTCGGGCGCATAACGCCAGTCGCCCCGATGCGCCACCACCATCACCGAGGAAGTGTCGCCGCCGAGAATCTTGTTTCGCAGCATTTCCGCCCGATTAGTTTGGGCTGTTGCACCTGCCAAAAACAAGAATGGCAGTGCGAGAATCCATGATATTTTCTTTGTCATCGTTTTCATTGGGTTTCTTTTTTATTCTCTTATGTATCTTAAAGTTAGTGTCACAGTTGGTAACTAAGTTTGTATCTAAGTTAGGACGCTTGAAAGTAATATTCTCTGCACGCCTATACCCTAACTTTCCAAAAAACCTGTCCTAAACAATGATTTCATCGTAATATATCTGCAAAGTTACGCAATTTTTCTGTAACTTTTATATTTTTGGGTAAAAAAGTTATGATTTACGGATACATTCGCGTTTCGAGCGACAAGCAGACGGTGGAGAACCAACGCTTTGAGATTAGCAAGTTCTGTGAGAAGCAGGACATCGTGATTAACGACTGGATAGAGGAAACTATCAGTGGAACAAGGAATTATACCAAAAGGCAACTTGGCAACCTACTGAAGAAAGTCCGCAAAGATGACATTATCATCTGTAGCGAGTTGTCACGCCTTGGCAGAAACCTTTTTATGATAATGGAGATATTGAACATCTGTATGACAAAGGAATGTCGCGTCTGGACCATTAAGGACAACTATCGCCTTGGCGACGACATCCAAAGCAAGGTGCTTGCATTCGCTTTCGGTTTGTCGGCGGAGATTGAACGCAACCTTATTAGTCAAAGGACGAAGGAGGCATTGGCGCGAAAAAAGGCTGAAGGCGTTGTGCTTGGGCGCCCGAAAGGTCGCAAGAGTTCGCCAGACAAATACAAGTTGTCGGGGAAAGAAATTCTTATAGCAGAGTTGATTCGCAATGGAACTTCTCAAAGAAAAATTGCCCGAATATGCAAGGTGGATAGGAACACACTGGCCCGTTTCATTAGACAAAGAGGATTGGCGGAAAGCTAATGAGTGATTTGGCATTAGCCCAATTGCTTCGCATTCGGCAATTAGCAAACAAGTTTGAATTGCTCTCACTAAACCAGCGATTTCGTGCAGCAGCAGAATAGTATTTGTGACTTTGCCACATCCGATAGTTGGGTCATATTATCGCCGATTGAGCAAAGTATCAAAAAGAAGATAGAGGCTGTGGGTACACCACTTAAAGATTGGGACATCAACATCTATCGTGGCGTGCTAACAGGATGCAACGAAGCATTCATTATCGATTCTGAAAAACGTGACGAGATTTTAGCAAATTGTCAAACCGAGGATGAACGGCAAAGAACGGACGAACTTATTCGACCGATTCTTAGAGGCCGCGACATCAAACGTTATGGTTATGAGTGGGCTAACTTGTGGTTGATTTACATTCCATGGCATTTCCCATACCAGTTTGATGAATCCATTCAAGGAGCATCAGAAAAAGCTGAAAAAGCGTTCAAAGAGCAATATCCAGCTGTGTATTTTCACATGTTACAATACAAAGAACCTCTGTCAAAAAGAAACAAAGCAGAGACGGGAATTCGTTATGAATGGTATGCTATGCAAAGATGGGGTGCTAAATATTGGGAGGATTTTAATAAGCCAAAAATTATGTGGAAACGAATTGGCTCTATACTTCGATTTTGTTACAATGAGAATGGAGCATTGGGTTTAGACAGTACCTGTTTTGCTTCTGGTAGAGATACGGAGTTCATTTGTTGTCTTTTGAACTCCCCGATGGGACACTATCTATTGAAAGATAGCCCCAAGACAGGAACAGGCGACCTTTTAATTAGTGTTCAAGCTATTGAGCCAATAAGAGTTCCACATATACCAGAATCGACAAGTTTAAAATTTAAGTCATTTCTGACAAATATATGTCATATCAGAAGTTCAGAACTTGAAGAGAATATTAATAAGGAAATATTCTCTCTGTACAAATTAACTGATGAAGAGTGTGAGTTTATACTTAAAAAGCATCTAGAATGATTCGCATTTCTTCATCGTTTAAATTGTACCTCTTGCAAATGGCTTGTTCTACGGCTTCAGCGTCGTTGGTGCCAATGATAAGTTCCAAACTTTCATCATATGTTAAGCATGGAAATTTTTGAAAGAAAGTATGTTTCATTCTAACTCCACTCTCTCCTAATCCTCCTCCGCCATAGAAATGTTTGACGGAATAAAAAAACAAACGGCTATTTAATAATAGCAACAGAAATGACAAGTGATTACCAGTGATGATGCGGCATGTATCGTTACAAAAAAATCGTCCTTCTGAATCAAAATAAAATTGACTTTCTTGCACCATTTCTTGAAAGATAATTTTTGGCTTATTAAAATCCTCCAAATAAGCGCAGTTACGAAGGTTATATGGAGTGTCTCCTTTGTCAGCTCTTGTGGCAATTCTATCCCAATACTGGTCTAAATGAGCCTTTACAGCAGGGTAATCTTCAATTTTAATTCGAGGAATGCGCCCACGAACGCCATTATGAGTGTTGATAAGATACAATCCATTGTCTATATAGCCGTATCTCTTTATATCCCTGCCGCGCAAAATCGGTCGTATAAGTTCCTCCGTTCTTTGGCGTTCATTGGCATCCTTGCAATTTGCAAGAATTTCATTACGTTTCTCAGTTGATATTATAAAGGCATCATTGAAGCCTGTCTTTATTCCATAGTTAATCTGAATATCCCAATCCTTCAATGGTGTTCCTACTGCCTCAATCTTACGCTTAATGCTCTGCTCGATGGGTGAAAGGATAACCCAACTATCAGAATTTGAAAAATCGCAAATTGAGTTCTGCTGCTGCACGAAATCGCTCAAATTCTTTACGCTGTCCTTGTTCTGCTTGTTGGTGACGGCACAGACGGTTTCGTGCTGGTTTGAGGACTTTGAGAAAAGCAGGATGTTAGTATCAACCGTGGCACTCTCAAAAATCTTCACGCCCGCAAAATCAATCAGCAACATTGGGTTGGTGTTGTTGGCAAAGAATTCGCGGGTCTTTTCGCCATATCCAGCCCGCATCCACTTGTTGGAGGTGATGTAGCACAGGTGTCCATTCTTCTTTAGCAACTGCCATCCACGCTCATAGAACAGGCAATAGATGTCGCCTGTCCGAGCGAAGGTCGCGTAGTTGCAGTTCTCGTATAACTTTGCCAGTTCTCCACCGTTGTTCTGAAGTTGGATATATGGCGGATTGCCAATCACAATGTCAAAGCCATCGGCCACACCGAACATCCATTCGGGGTCGAAGAACGGGCTGACGGCGTTTTGGTCGTAGGGATTCCACGCCGCCATCTGCTTGGCGTCTTCGGGTGCGAACACATCGTCTTGGGAAAGCAAAGACGTAAGTTGCTCGCGCAATAGTTGGTCTTTCTCTCGCAAACGACGCTTTACCGAAGCTGTCGGAGCTGAAAAATGCTCGTGCCTGACTTTCATCAACTCGGTCTTAGCCACATTCACGGGATTGTTGGCATCATCTTCAAACAAATCAAGTTGGTCTTCTCCCTTTTTCCGTTTCAACCCAATCAGTGAGTTTGCCGTGACAAACTTGGTTTCCAGATTGGGCAAGGTCGGGATGCCAAAATTGGGTTTTGTGGCATCTTTTTCACAATCGCAAATCAGCGAAATGAAGAAGCGAAGTTTGGTGATTTGAGCCGCTATGCTTTGGATGTCGCTGCCATAGATGCAGTTCTCAATGATGTTCAGCTTAAGTTCGTAGGTGGTCTTGTCGGTTTCTATCTTTTGCAGCAATTCCACAATCCGATTCAACAAGCCCATCGGAAATGCTCCAGAGCCACAAGCGGGGTCGAGAATCTTAACGCTTTTCAGTTTTCCAGCGATTAACTGATAATCAGACCAATGCAATTCATCTGGAACGAAATCATCCTTAAACATAGACCGAACAAGAGGTGTATCTCCCAAATAGGCAATCAGGCTTTCGTCCACCATGTAACTGACAATCTCTCGCGGTGTATAAAACGAGCCACTTTGGTTACGGGCAGTCTCTTTTGTCTCAGGGTTGTAAGCGCCAAGCAGATTTTCAAACACTTTTCCCAACAATTCGGGGTCAAGTGCCACTTGTTGTTCGTTGGGGGTGTTTTCCTCAATGGTAAAGTTATAGCGCTTCAAAATGCTGAGCAAGCCTTGTTCTGGTTCAAAGAAAAATTTGTTGGGGATAAATGCGCGATGACGATAGCGGCCATTGGCAAATTTGAAGTCATTTCGGGAAAATCCATCGTAATTATATGGCGTTTCCACACCGTCAATCGTTTTGGTCTTGTCAAGACATTCAAATAATCCGCCATTCAAAAAGGGAATTTCGGAAAAAAGTTGAATCACCTCATTTTCGCCCATATTGAACATTTCAGCATACCGATAAAGGGTTTTCACATCGCGTTTTCCTTTCAGTTTGGCGAAATGGCGTGTTCCTTCTTCATCTTCGATGGCTCGGTTCAAAGTGGCGAAAAACAGGTTTTGAAGAATGGCATTGTAATAATTGCCTTGTTCGGTACTTAACGGGTCAAAGCCGACCAATATCTTTTGCAATTCCGTTTCTTCAAAAAGGCAATTGGGCACGAGTCCTTTCTGCTTGATGAACCAGACAAACATCAGTCGCGTGATGAGCCTAATGATCTTTTTGTCAATATCTTCAAAATCGTCATCAGAAGTTTCAGTATTGTTCGGGAAATAAATACCAGAATTGGGATTAACCGCTCTCTGATACCAATCGAACAACTCGTTGTAAAACTCTTTCGTCAGTGCCTCGACAGAAAAAACTTCCTTGATGTTCTCGAATGAGATTCCTTTACGCTGAAGGGCATCAAAACGCCCAACGGGAGTATTGTAATAGTTGTCGTTTTCACCAAAGACGTAGGTAAAACGTTTGGCTGCCGTGTTCTCGCCCTTGATGTCGCAGACAAAAGACAAACGCCAGACGGAGTCACTATCAAAGACTACGAGGGCAGCATCAAATTCGCCCCAGTTGGGATTGATGAACGACTTGACGAGATTGCGCAAACCGACACGCTTTCGAGCGACATTGCCATGCTGTATCTGATAGTAGAAGAGGCCGATGCGATAGTTGTCGGTGGTCTCGAGAGCTCCCAGATAGTAGCCTTTTTCGTCCTCTGCCGTGTTGTTGATGCGTTCTGGCTCTGCTTTCAACTCGGTTGCATGGAAATAATGCCGTAACATTTTTTGCCATTCTTCTTGGTTGAACGGCTGTTGAAATATCTGTCGCAGGTTTTCTTTGGTATAGGTCATCATACTCTGTTGTATTTATTGTTTGTCTTTGGGTTCTTCTGGCAGCAGATAGTCGCTGGCCTTGGCTGATGAAATGATACTGTGTCCAAGTTTGTTCTCTAACTGATTGCGGGCGGCTTTTGCCACGCTACCACCGTCTTTTGCCACCTTTTTCTGGGCATTGAAGCCTTTAGGATCGCGCTGCTTAGATAGTTCTGTAGCTGAAGCTTCAGCCAAGATGTTAAGGGCGATTTCAAGGTTCGTCATGTTATCACGCAGATTCTCCTTCTTGAGTCCCTTGAATTGCTTGTATTGTTTGGTGGAGAAGCCGCTCCATTCGCGAGTGATAATATCAGTGAGAGAAGCATATTCCAAGCCTTCCTGTACTCCTGTACGTTTCCATTCGTCGGTCAGTTCTTTTCGTACCTCAATACTTTTGATGCGCTGGTTAATCCATGCATCGCTATAACCAAGACGTTTGTAATCAACAATGGCTTGGTCGATACTCAGTTCCGGGTCTTGCATCTGGTCGATGCGCTGACTGGCAACTTGTGCCATCCATTGCTTGAACGGTTCGGCCTTAGGCGAAGGAATGGACTGGATGATACGGAAAAGCTGCTCTGTATCTGCCACATCGGTCAGGCGCATCTTGCCGTCTGCTGCAAGCATTTTCAACTGGTGACAATTTGTCACCGTTTCATTTCCTTCCTCTTTTAATCGCTGTTTCAACTTGTTCCAATACTTACGTGCGGTTAAGGCATCCTTACTATCAGTAAGCACGCCACACACATCAACTACAGAGAAGTACCACTTCTCTTCCTGGTCGTCCCATGCGGTACGTACTTTGCGTTCTTGGAACAGTTGTATTGCTTGTTTCTTTGTCATAATCTCAAGATATTACTTCTATACGAATGTTTCGGAAATGATGATTTGTGGGTCGCTGACTTTGGGCACGGCCTTTTCTTGCATCTCGTTGCTCATGGTCTGGTACTCGTCAATAAGTTCTGCCAACGTTTGTTTCAGTTTGGCTTCGTCTTCTTTGATTTGAACTTTATCGCCCTTGTAGGGTTTAGAGAGGTCACGCAAGCGGCGAGGCAGTTGGGTGTATATTCCTTTATTGATATAGTCTGTGAGGATGTGGCATTGCGCCTTTGTTGTGCTGTCGGTAATCACCTGAGTAATTTTGCGCAGGAAATTCAGGGCAGTTTTTGAGATATTGTCAAGGTCGGTTCGATTGATGGACGAATCGTCGGCAGCCTCGACATATTCCGAGGTGAATTTTCGGATGGCCCGGTTCACATGGTCGTAGTTTTTGCTGTCGGACAGGAACGGCGCGGGCTGTTCTTCTGGTTTTGCCTTTAAACATTTCACGGCTTCGAGGAAATCGATGGGGTCGATGGCTTTATCGGTTGCCTTATAGAACTCGGTCTTCACGTCCGACGACACGAAAACGACTGTTTCGCCAGAATGTTTGCCCGTATCGCGTGCCACGCGGCTTTTCAACGGCAGTTGCTTTACCTTGTCGTAAAGTTCGCGGTTGTTGTGATAGACATCGCGCAGTTCACGAATCAAGGCCAGTTTTTCGTCCATCGAGTCCTTCACATTGCTGTCGAACATCTGGAACTGCTTTACGATTTCTTCTTTGGAATAAATCTGTACGTCCTCACCAAAGGCAGAGTGGAAGCCCTGCAACTTGACAAGTGCATTTTCGTAGAGTTTAATCTGCTTATTGCCTTGTGGGGATGGGTAGAACATATAGTTGTAGATGTATTCAGCCACAGAGCCGATACGATTGACACGTCCAATGCGCTGCATCAGTCGTGAGGCATTCCAAGGAGAGTCGTAATTGACAATGATGTGGGAGCGATGCAAATTGACGCCTTCTGCCAACACATCCGAGGTAAGAATGATGTTGTAGCGGTCTTTCTTAACTTCGTTGTTGGCATCGAAGTTTTCCTTGATGTCGGTTGCTCTACGGTCGCGGTTCTCGGCTGTTATCGTCAAGACGTCTGTGCGTCCCAACTCATTCTCTAATTTGTCCTTGAGATAGTTGAGCGTATCGACACTTTCTGAAAAAACAACCAGTTTCCCAGAAACATTTCGCTCGTCGAAAAATTCTGTATCCAGTTTTTCTCGGAACAGGTCAAACTTCTGGTCGTCGTGCTCTTTTTGCCAATCGGCGTTAAGAGCCTCGAGTACTTTTTTGTCGTGTCGAAGCATTTCAATAAAAACAGGGTCGAAATCGTCTGACTTGTATAGGATATCGCTCTCGTTATAGCCTTTTTCCAATGCTTTTTCGATGATTTCGTCCAGCTCCATACCCTTGGCCTGCAAATCCTTTACGTTGAGATCTGGTGCAATGATGACCTTGTCTTCAGCAAACATTTTTAGCATGTCATTGGTAATACGAAGTAGCGTTGCCAAAGACAATTTGAAAGCATGGAAACTACTTTCCAGTCGCTTCACCATGTGGACACGATAGATTCCCGCCAATGTCTGACCGATATGAACAGCATTGCGGTATTTGGCGCGAAGTTCCGGTTTCAAAAATTCGATGGCGCGATAACGGGCGTAGTGCAGATGTGGCTCAAATTTGTCGTCTGACAAAACATTCAGCGTATAAAAGAATCGATTGCTCGTGTCTTTGTCCATGCTGTATTCTAACGGAGTTGGAGCCAAAGACTTTGGGAACACGATTCCTTGCACTTTCAAATCTTTCTTGTATTCTGGGTCGTTTTCGATGTTGCTGCGAGTTCGGCGCACGGTCACTTTGTCGATGACTCGTTCACGGATTACCTCATAGATTTTGTCCACATCAGCTGTTACATCGCGTGTTTCGCGCTCTTTCATCAGGGTGTTATATGCCTTGATGTGGCTGGCAAAGAAACTTTTGAGATTGGGAATTCCATCAATGGTACAACTCTGGCTGTCTTGGAATAGCAGCAGAAGGTTCAGCAAATCATCGGGACGATTGTTGAGCGGTGTGGCAGAAAGCAGCATCACCTTCTTTCGCTGACTTTTCAACAATCCTGTATTGACGCAATCTGCCTTGCAAATCTTTTGAAGGTCATCGTATTTGCCCGACCCGCCATTACGGAATCCGTGGGCTTCATCTACTATAATGAGGTCAAATTCCTCTTTCGACTTGTAGCGGTCTTTCCCATCGAGAACCCTATCCAATTTCCCGTTTGTGATGAATTGCGCTTTATGATAAATGCCGAATTGTTTGAATGTGTTTTCCCAGTTGTCGCGCAAGGCTGGTGGAAAAACCACGAGGATACTTGTCGTTCTGCCATTCGCCTCGATAAAACGCTTGGCAATCATCGTGGCAATCATCGTCTTGCCCAAACCAACCACATCGGCAAGGAACAGTCCGTTGTGGCGCATCAGCATCTGAAAGCCTTGAATCACTGCGTCCGTTTGATATTTCAATTCCATCACGCCATTGGGCAGTTGGATGGAGAAATCGTCCTCAATCTGGTCGCCGAAAGTATCAATGAGCACCTTGAGATAGATTTCGTATGGTGTTGGCTGGTAGCCCAGATAAGTTTTCTGCTTGATACTTTCAATGTCGTCAATCGTCAAAGGAACGGCTTCTTCCCATAGTTTCTTGAACTCCGTATGGCAGTAATCTACATCGTCAAAATCCTTCATGGAAACGTTCAATTCATAGCGAGGCGACTGCGTGGTGCCTAATCCTGAGTCAGAAATGTTGGAAGAGCCCATGATCACCCAACCGTCGGTATTTTCATTGTGGTTATGAGGAAGGCAGAGATAGAACTTTGCATGGAGGTTCTTGGTGGAGTGAATCTTCATTTGGAGCCTTCCATCTACAAGGTCTTGACACATCTGCAGAATGCCCTCCTCAACCTCTGGAGCATAGCGTGCATTGATGATGTCTTGGCGGAATTCCTCATCATAGATAATTTTGGCTTTCTCTTCGCTCTCCAACATCAACATCGTTTTGTTGTGGCGACGGAAAATGTCATCGATATTGATGCCAACAAGTATTTTGATTTCCTCAACATCGTTCAATTCTTTGCGAAGTTTGAAATAGCCAGACGAGCGGAAAAAGCCGACAACGGCCAAAAAGCGGTCGAAATTGGCCATGCCTGAGGCGATGCCTTTCAACTTGTCAAAAAGGGTGTTGCCAGTATCGTTGTTGAAAAATTTTGAACTCATATCATTCGCATATTGTCGTTATGGTTGCAAAGATACAAAATTTTTCGCAAACAACCGCCGTTTTCGCGAAATAATTCTACGCCAACTGCCTATACAGCGCCAATCCTTTCGCGGTCAGCAGGTATTTCTGGCGGGGGTGGCGGGGGGATTGTGGATAAAGCATTCGGACAAAGCCATCTGTTAAGGAAGGTTTTAGCGAATAATCGAGAAAGTTTTCTCTGTCTTTTAATCCTACCATTGCCATCATTTCTTTGACCGAAAGTTGACCTTCTCCCAACGCTCGAACCAACTTAATGATGTTTTTGTTATCGGTAAGGGTCATACTTGTCGGGGTACTTGTCCTGCACTTGTCCTGCACTTGTCCTGTACTTGTCCTGTACTTGTGGAAGATACAAAATTTTTCGCAAACAACCGCCGTTTTTGCGAAAAATTAAAGGGATTTTTGGAAAGGTTTCAGTCGGCGAACTGGGTTTCGCGGACGGCTTGCTCGATGACTTGCGGAAAATGGCGCTGTTCGAGTTCGTGGATGTGGGCGGCGATGTCGTCGGGGGTGTCGGTGGGGGCGACGGCGGTGCGGAATTGCGCGATGATGGGACCGCGGTCGTAGTCGGCAGTGACCCAGTGGATGGTGATGCCGGTTTCGGTTTCGCGGGCCTGCCAAACGGCCTCGTGAACGTGGTGGCCGTACATTCCTTTGCCGCCGAACTTGGGCAGCAGGGCGGGATGGAGGTTGAGCATCCGACGGGGATAGGCGTCGATGAGGTATGGCGGAATTTTGAGCAGGAATCCAGCCAGAACGATGAAATCGACATCGTATTTTTTGAGCAAATCGAGCACTTTTTCCTCGTCTTGGAAGTCGGCTTTCGGAACGATGGCCGTCGGGATGTTCAATCGCTCGGCACGCACGAGTGCAAAGGCATCGGCGCGGTTGCTGACAACGAGCGAAACGCTGATTTCATCGTGGTTGGCGAAATATCGAATGATGTTTTCGCAGTTGGTGCCGCTGCCGGAAACGAAAATGGCGAGATTTTTCATTTTTTGTGGAGTGTGGAGTGTGAAGTGTGGAGTGTGGAGTGATTTTTTCAAGAATCGTCGTCGTCATCATCGTCAAAATCAAAACCGAACATCACGGGTTCGACGAAACTATCGAGTGCACGGCGTTCTTTTTTCGTGGGACGGCCCGTGCCTCGCGCACGATCGACAAATCCGCTGATACGGCTCATTTCAAGGAGTTCGTACTGGCTTGGGTCGGTGACGTTCTCGTAGATTTCGGGGATGAGTTTCGCCCCGACGCGCTGCTCAATCGGCTTCAGGATACGAAACGAATAGGTCACAGGCGGTTTTTTCACGTGAACCACCTCGCCAGCCTTCACCATTCGACTCGGTTTCACGGTCACGCCGTCCATCGTCACACGACCGTTTTTAATGGCATCGACGGCGATTGAGCGCGTCTTGTAGATTCGCGCCGACCACAGCCATTTGTCTATTCGAGCAGTTTCTGACATCCTTTTCCTAATTTATTATACAGATTCATTGTCACATCGATGCCTGCAAGCACGAAACTCGGAATGATTTTCACCGCCGTGTCGATGACGGGCTGCAATTGCTGCAATTCCTCGTCGTCGAACCGACCGAGCACCCAGTCTATTTGGTGGCCCAAGGGAAAATCGCTGCCGATGCCCACGCGCAGGCGCGGATAGCCCTGTCCGATGAGTTGTTGGATGTGGCCGAGTCCGTTGTGACCGCCGTTGGAGCCGCTCGCCTTCAGCCGAAATTGTCCGAGTGGCAGGGTGATGTCGTCGCTGACGACCAGCAGCCGTTTTTCGTCGATGTTTTCCTTCGTCAGCCAGTAGCGCACGGCATTTCCCGACAGATTCATAAACGTCGTGGGCTTCAACAGAAACACTTTCCGACCGCGAATGCTCGTCTCGGCGACAAATCCATAGCGCTTGTCAGCAAAAACAGTATTGGACGCCTTCGCAAAAGCGTCCAATACCATGTAGCCAGCGTTGTGACGGGTCGAGGCGTATTCGTCGCCAGGATTCCCAAGTCCAACGATTAAGTATTTCTCCATACTTCAGTTTATTCAGCGGCAGCCTCACTCTGGGCAGCGGCAGCAGCGGAGCGCGATGCACGCGTGGTCTTCACGGAGCAGACGACAACCTCGGCGGGCGTAGCCAGTTCGAGTCCCTCGAAGCTGAGTTCGCCGACCTTGATGCTCTTGCCGAGTTCGAGGTTCGTCACGTCGATGTTGAGAATCTCAGGAATGCTGGGATAGGGAGCCGTCACGTTGATCTTACGAATCGAGAGGTTGAGCTTACCACCGTCGCGCACACCCTGAGCCAGTCCGTTGAGCTTCACGGGGATGCCAATCGTGATGGGCTTCGTCTCGTTCACCTCGTAGAAGTCGGCGTGGAGCACGGCGTCGGTCACTGGATGGAACTGCAATTCCTTGAGGACAGCCTTGTGGGGCTCGCCGTCGATGTTGAGGTTGATGACATAGACCTCGGGCGTGTAAACCACCTTGCGCAGTTCGGCCATCGAAATCATAAAGGCCATTGCCACGGGCTTGCCGTCAACTGTGTTTTCACCATAGAGATTGCAGGGAATCATACCCTCTTTTCTCAGCATTTTCGAAGCTTTTTTTCCAACGGATTCGCGCTTCTTACCGTTCAATGCAAATTCTTTCATAATCGTTTGTGTTACTCTAAATTAAGTGATTAAAAATTGTGCCTTAATTCGCCATCACACGAGATGTGCTCAAAAAAGCGGTGCAAAGGTACGAAATTTTCCCGAATCGAGCACCAAAAATCGAAACTTTTTTGAAAAAATGCGTAAAATAACCCGATTTTCTTTGGCGTTTGCCGCAAAATGACTAAATTTGCAATCGATTTTACACAATTCTTTAGAGAAAGATGATTAACAGAGAACTGATCAGAATCAAAATCGTGCAGCTGACCTACGCCTACTACCAGAACGGCAACCGCAATCTCGACAATGCCGAGAAGGAGCTGCTCTTCAGCCTGTCGAAGGCCTACGACCTCTATAACCTGCTGTTGCTGCTCATCGTGGCCATCACCAACGAAGAGCGCCACCGCGTCGAAATCGGACAGCAGCGCGCACGACGCGAAGGCACCGAGGAACCTTCGACGAAGTTTATAGACAACAAATTCGCCCTTCAACTCGAAGACAACAAGATGTTGCGCGATGCCGCCGAGACGATGAAACTGTCGTGGACCGACAACATCGAGTTCATTCGCAAGATGTGCGTACTCATCGAGGAGAGCGAAATCTATCGCGAATACATCGAAAGCGACGACGATTCCTACGAAGCCGACCGCGAAGTGTGGCGAAAAATCTACAAGCAGATTATTCAGGAAAACGACGACCTCGACGCACTGCTCGAAGAGCGCAGCCTCTACTGGAACGACGACAAAGAGGTGGTCGATACGTTCGTGCTGAAAACCATCCGCCGATTCGAACCCAAGAATGCGTCGCGACAAGAACTGCTGCCCGAATACAAGGACGAGGAAGACCGCGAATTTGCCCGAAAACTCTTCCGCGCCACCATTCTCAACGCCGACACCTACCAGCGCTATATGAGCGAGTCGTCGCGCAACTGGGATTTTTCGCGTTTGGCCTATATGGATGTGGTCATTATGCAAATCGCCATCGCCGAAATGCTGACCTTCCCGAACATTCCCGTCAGCGTCACCATCAACGAGTACGTCGATTTGGCGAAACTCTACAGCACCTACAAGAGTGGCGGCTACATCAACGGAATGCTCGACAACATCGCCCGACACCTCATCAAAAAGGGGAAACTGATGAAAACGATGGGCGACGAGGTTTCGAGGAAGGAGGAACGAGTTTCGAGGAAAGTCGATTCGTCGAGAAAGGAGGAATTTTCGAGGAGCGAGGATTTTTCGAGGAACGAGGTAGGAGAAACGAACATTGAAAATTGAACATTGAACATTGAAAATTAATCATTAAACATTAATCATTACTCATTAAAAAACTATGACAACAATTCTTTTACAAGCTGGACAGCCAGCAGGTGGAGGCGGTATGAGTATGCTGCTGATGATGGTCGCCATCTTCGCCATTTTCTGGTTCTTTATGATTCGTCCGCAACAGAAGCGGCAGAAGCAAATCCGCGCGTTCCAAAACTCGCTCACTCAAGGCACGAAAGTGGTCGTCGGCGGCATCTACGGAACCGTCAAGAGCATCGACCCCGCTTCGGGCATCGTGGAAGTGGAAATCGCACGCGGCGTGGTGATTCAAGTCGATAAAAACTACGTTTTTGCCGACGTGACTGCATTGCAAGAAGGCGGCGCAAACAAGGCATAAAAGCCCACAGAAACCGTGAAAGAACAATTCTTGCGCATCTATCGCCCACTGAGAGACTTCCTGTTCAGCATCGTGAACAGGGAGTTCCTCATCTTTTTGTTCTTTCTCGTCGTCAGCGGCGTGTTCTGGCTGCTGTCAACGCTCAACGACACCGACGAATACGAATACGCCATTCCCATCAGTCTGAAAGGCGTGCCGCGCGACGTCATCATCACCACGGGTTTTGAAGACACGCTGCGCGTCACCATCGAAGACCGAGGATTTATGCTCGCCACCTATTATTACGCCAGACCATTCAAGCCCATCGCACTGAGTTTCCAGCACTACGCGAAAAGCAACGGACGTGGGCTGATTCCGCTGGCCGACCTACAGAAAAACATCAATCGCAACCTCTACAGTTCGTCGAAAATTGTGTCGATCAAGCCCGAAAAACTCGAATTCTACTACAACCACGGGCAGTCGCAGAAAATTCCCGTGCGACTCAACGGCACCATCACACCGGCCAAGAGCCACTATCTGGCGCGAACCCACTTTTCTCCGAGCGTTGTCACCGTCTATGCCGACAAATCAATGCTCGACAGCATCAAATACGTGCTGACCGAGGAACTGAAAATCACGAATTTCGATGACACCGTCGTGCAAACCGTGAATCTGCAGGCGATGAAAGGCGTGAAAATCGTGCCCTCGCAGGTGATGATTACGCTCTGTCCCGACGTGCTCACCGAGGAGAGCGTCGAAGTGCCGATCCACGCCGTGAACATGCCCGAGGGAAAGACGTTGCGAACCTTCCCGCCGCGTGTCAAGGTGAAATTCGTGACCGGAGCAAATATGTTCCGACAAATCAAGCCCGAACACTTCCGCGTGGTTGCCGATTTCAACGAACTGAGCAGCAAACCGTCGGAAAAATGCAAACTCTACTTGCGCCACATCCCCGCAGGCGTGAAAAATGCGCAGTTGGAAATCTCACAAGTCGATTACCTCATCGAACAATGAAGCGCATCGCAATCACGGGCGGCATCGGCAGTGGCAAGTCATTTGTGTGCCAACGGCTGAAGAAACGGGGCATCCGCGTCTATGACTGCGACGAGGCGGCGAAACGGCTGATGCGACAGTCGGAGTCGCTGAAAACGGCTTTGCGCGAGTTGGTGGGCGACAAGGTCTATACCGCCGACGGACGACTGCAAAAACGCCTTCTGGCGGCCTTTCTGCTGACTTCCGAAGCGAACAAACAAGCGGTGAACAACATCGTGCACCCCGCCGTGGCGCAGGATTTTCTCGATTCGGGAATGGAGTGGCTCGAAAGTGCCATCCTCTTCGAAAGCGGTTTTGATGCGCGCCTGAAATTCGACCACGTGGTTTGCGTCACCGCACCGCACGAACTGCGCGTCGAGCGCGTGATGCAACGCGACGGAATCCCTCGCGAAAAGGCGTTGGAATGGATTCACTGCCAAATGCCGCAAGAGGAAGTGCTACGCCGTAGCGACTTTGAAATCGTCAACGATGGCGTGAGCGATTTGGAAGAGCAAATCGACGAAATACTAAAAAACATTCAACAACTCAACAAACAACAATTAAACAATAAAAAAATGGAAACAATTCTTTCAATTGCCGGCAGACCGGGCCTGTTTCGGCTTGTCAGCCAAGGAAAAGCAAATCTGATTGTCGAAACAGTCGACGAAGCGAAAAAACGAATGCCGGCCTTCGGCACGGAACGAATCACCAGCCTCGGCGACATTGCGATGTTCACCGACAGCGAGGACATTCCGCTGTGGAAAGTGCTGAGAAACGTGGGCGAGAAAGAGCAACTCAAAACCTGCTCGCTGAACTTCAAGAAAGCCTCGTCGAAGGAGTTGCACACGTATCTCGGCGAAGTGCTGCCCGACTACGACCGCGACCGCGTGCACGACAGCGACATTCGCAAACTGTTGCAATGGTACGACATCCTCGTGAAGAACGGCTACACCGACTTTAAGGAACTCTTCGACCGCGAGGAAGAGGAGGAAAACGAGGAAAATTCCAATGTGGAATAAGTTCCGACGACAAAAAACCGAAGCGATTTCTCGCCTCGGTTTTTTCTTGGTCTGATTCAAGCGTTTTTTCGCCGAAAACATCGTTTAAACGCAGGTATAACCGCCATCGACGGGAATCGCCGTGCCGTTGACATAGCTCGACGCAGGCGATGACAGGAAAATCGTCGTGGAATCGAGTTCGCCCTCGTTGCCGTAGCGCTCAACGGGAATGGCACCCTTCGCATAGTTGGCGAACCACTCCGTCTCGAGCGTGTCCTTCGTCAGCGGTGTCCAGAAATAACCCGGACAAATCGTGTTCACCGTGATGCCATACTTGCCCCACTCGGCAGCCAGTCCGCGCGAGAGGTTCACTACTCCACCCTTCGCAGCGTGATACGGCGAACACGGCGCAATCTTGTTGCCCACCAGTCCATACATCGACGCAATGTTGATGATTCTTCCGTATTTCGCAGGAATCATCGCGTGTTTCGCCACGGCACGCGCCATTTTAAACGTACCGAACAGGTCGATTTGCATCTCGTTGTCGAATTGCTCGTCGGTGATGTCCTCAGCCGGAGCCACCGCGCCCGTACCAGCGTTGTTGATGAGGATGTCGATGCGTCCGAAGCGCTCCATCGTCTGCTTCACCACGTCCTCGACCATCTCGGTCTTCGTAATGTCGCAGCGAATCGGCAGGACTTCCACGCCAAATTCCTCGCGCAGTTCCTTCGCCACTTCCTCGAGTTTTTCCATGCGGCGAGCGATGGGTACAATGTTGCATCCTTGGTTGGCCAGCGCTTTCGCCATCTGGACACCCAGTCCTCCCGAACAGCCAGTCACAATGGCGACTTGGCCTTTTAAATCGAAATAGTTTTTCATAAAATCTTCAGTTTTTGATTGTAGCAATAAATTAGTTATCGCTGCAAAAGTAGTAACTTTCTTTTTTTCTTGCAAATTTTTCTATCAAAAATCCATTTTCTCCAAACGATTGGCGATTTCGTCGTCGGAAAGTTGATAATTGACGAGGTCGCCGTTGAGGAACTGCTCGTAGGCGGTCATGTCGATGAGACCATGGCCCGAGAGGTTGAAGAGAATGACCTTTTCCTCGCCCGTCTGACGACATTTCTCGGCCTCGCGAATGGTGGCGGCGATGGCGTGGCTCGACTCGGGCGCAGGAATGATGCCTTCGGTGCGGGCGAAGAGCAGTCCGGCCTCGAACGTCTCGGTCTGGGGAATATCGACACCGCTCATCATTCCGTCTTTCAACAACTGCGACACAATCACGCCGGCACCGTGATAGCGCAAACCGCCGGCGTGGATGTTGGCAGGCTTGAAATCGTGGCCGAGCGTGAACATCGGTAGCAGGGGCGTATAGCCGGCCTCGTCGCCAAAGTCGTAGCGGAACTGGCCTCGGGTGAGTTTCGGGCAACTTTCGGGTTCGGCAGCGATGAATTTCGTCTGCTTTTCACCCGTCAGATTGTGGCGCATAAAGGGGAAGGCGAGTCCACCGAAGTTCGAACCGCCACCGAAGCAGGCAATCACCACGTCGGGATATTCGCCAGCCTTCGCCATCTGCTTTTCAGCCTCGAGTCCGATGACGGTCTGGTGCAGTGCCACGTGGTTGAGCACCGAGCCGAGCGTGTATTTGCAGCCGGGCGTGGTCGTGGCGAGTTCGATGGCCTCGGAAATGGCTGTTCCGAGCGAACCCGAATGGCGCGGGTCGCGTGTGATGATGTCTTTTCCGGCACGGGTTGACATCGAGGGCGAACCCGTCACGGCGGCTCCGAAAGTCCGCATAATCGACGAGCGATAGGGTTTTTGTTGCATCGAGATTTTCACCTGATAGACCGCCGCCTCCAAGCCGTACACCGACGCGGCATACGACAGCGCAGCGCCCCATTGTCCGGCACCCGTCTCGGTCGTGACGTTGGTCGTGCCCTCCTGTTTGGCGTAGTAGCACTGCGGCAGTGCCGAGTTGATTTTGTGCGACCCGAGCGGACAAGCCGACTCGTTTTTGTAGTAGATGTGCGCCGGCGTGCCCAACGCCTCTTCCAACGCATACGCACGCACGAGCGGGGTCGAACGGTAGTATTTGTACTTCTCCAAAACCTCCTCGGGAATGGGAATCCAAGCGTGTTCCGTGTCGAGTTCCTGCACGCAACATTCGCGTGGGAAAATCTGCGCCAAGTCATCAACTCCCAAGGGCTGTCGCGTCTTCGGATGAATCGACGGCATCGGTTTCGTCGGCATTTCCGCCTGAATGTTGTACCACTCGCGTGGCAGTTCGCTCTCTTGGAGCATGAATCTTTTCTGTTTCATGGTTGTCTTGGTTTTAAAAGTGAATATTTTGTTGATTTTTGTTGATTAAAAAGATGTCGGAAAAAGAAAAAGACCTGTCGTAAGAACGGCAGGCCTTTTCAGTTGGAGACGAGATTTTTCCACACAGGCGAACGCTACTCACGACTTTTTGAATCTTGAGCCACGCCACCAACAATATGTTGAAGCAAATCTTGTCATTTTGGTAACGATTTTTCGTTTTCACCTGCAAAATTACAACAATTTCTCAAACCACCAAACTTTTTTCCGAAAAAACAAATAAGATTCGTAACTTTTACTTCGTTCAAGTTACTCGCGTTCGGAAAAAACTCAAATAAATTTGCTTTTTCACTCACTTAATCGTAACTTTGCACCCGACTATGACGGCAATACTCATTATTTTAGGCTACTTCGCGCTGCTTTTCATCATCAGTAGAGTCACGGCACGCCGACCGTCGAACGACGCGTTTTTCCGCGGTGAACGGCGCAGTCCGTGGTATATGGTGGCGTGGGGAATGATTGGTGCATCGATTTCGGGCGTGACCTTCGTCAGCGTGCCGGGGATGGTGCTCTGGCAGGATATGACCTATATGCAGACCTGCCTCGGCTTTATTTTGGGCTATCTGGCGGTGGCGTTCGTACTGCTGCCGGTCTATTATCGCCTGAATCTGACGACAATTTACGCTTTTCTCGGCCAACGGCTCGGCGCGTCGGCCTACAAAACGGGCGCATCGTTTTTCCTGCTCTCGAAAATGACGGGCGCGGCGGCTCGGTTCTATGTCGTCTGCCTCATCGTACAGCAAATGCTTGGAACGCCCTTTGCACCGACCGTCGTGGCGATGGTCGTGCTGATTTGGCTCTATACGCGGCGCGGCGGCATCAAGACGCTCGTGTGGACCGACGGACTGCAAACGGCGTGTATGTTCGGGGCTCTGGCATTGATTATTTACAAGGTGATGGGCGCACTCGACCTTAGCGTAGGCGAGGCCGTGCGGGCGATTGCTGCCGACAGCCATTCGCGGATGTTCGTGTTCGACGACTGGGTGTCGCGACAGAATTTCTGGAAACAGTTTTTGAGTGGTGTTTTCATCGTGATTGTGATGACGGGACTCGACCAAGATATGATGCAGAAGAACCTGACTTGCAAGAACTTACGCGACGCGCAAAAGGACATGTGCTGTTACGGATTGGCCTTCGTGCCCGCCAATTTGCTCTTCCTTTCGCTCGGCGTTCTGCTGACGATGCTGGCTGCGAAACAAGGCGTTCCGCTGCCCACTTCGGGCGACGAATTGCTGCCGATGTTCGCCGCAACAGGCGTTTTAGGACAGGGCGTTCTCATTTTGTTTCTTTTGGGAATGGTAGCTGCCTCGTTTTCGAGTGCCGACTCCGCGCTGACCGCCCTCACGACGAGTTATTGCGTCGATATTCGCGAGCGTCCCGACGACGAAGCATTGCGCCGTCGCGTCCACATCGGAATGGCGGTGGTGTTCACGATGGTGATTCTGCTGTTTGGGTTGGTCAATTCCACGAGCGTCATCGATGCCATCTACGTGATGTGCGGCTACACCTACGGCCCACTGCTCGGTCTTTTCGCCTTCGCCCTTCTCCGCCCGAAAAACAGCACCCAACAATCAACTGTCAACTGTCAACTATCAACTCTCAACTCTCGATTAGTGCCCATCATTGCAATAGCGTCGCCCATCATCTGCCTGATGATAGACAACGCTACTCGTCATTTTTTCGATTACCGATTCGGCTATGAACTGCTGATGCTCAACGGTTTTCTGACCTTCGTCGGCCTTTGGATTTTGTCGAAAAATCAGTCGATTTCCTCGTCAGCCTCGTAGCCACCCATTTCGCGAATCGCATTTTTCAACATTGTGTGCTGCTGATAGAGGTGGTTCACGGGCATTTCACCCTTCGTATAGTCGTGCATCGGACTCTTGAGGAAGAAACTCAGGAAACGCTGCGTGCCGTAGCGACCAGCACGGGCGGCAAGGTCGATGAGCAGGCAGAGGTCGAGGCACACGGGCGCGGCCAGAATCGAGTCGCGGCAGAGGAAATTGATTTTGATTTGCATCGGATAGCCCATCCAACCGCGAATGTCGATGTTGTCCCACGACTCCTTGTTGTCGTTGCGCGGCGGATAGTAGTTGATGCGCACCTTGTGGTAATACTGCGTGTCGTCGTCGTTGCCGTGGCCGTAGAGGTCGGGCTGGTCGTCGGGTCGCAGAATGGTTTCGAGCGTCGAGAGTTTCGACACTTCCTTCGAGCGGAAATTCTCGGGAACATCGAGCACGAGGCCGTCGCGATTGCCAAGGATATTCGTCGAGAACCATCCGTCGAGACCAAGACAGCGCGTGCCGATAATCGGGGCGAAACCGCTCTTGACAAGCGTCTGACCTGTCTTGAAATCCTTGCCTACAATGGGCACCTGCGTCTTTTCGGCGAGCTCCCAGATGGCAGGAATATCGACCGTCGTATTCGGCGCGCCCATCACAAACGGACAGCCTTCGACCAGCGCAGCGTAGGCGTAGCACATCGACGGGGCAATATGCTCGCGGTCGTCTGCTTTCATCGCCGTTTCGAGGGCGTTGAGCGTGTAGTGCGTCTGTTCGTCGATGGGCACATAGATTTCGGTCGAGGCAGCCCAAAGAACAACCACGCGGTCGCACTGTTTCTCGGCCTTGAACTGGCGGATGTCGTCGCGCAACGCTTCAACCATCTCCCAACGGGTGATGTTGCCCTTCGTGTGGTCGCCGTCGAGCCGTTTGGCGTAATTTTTATCGAACGCGGCCTTCATCGGCACGATTTTCTCGAGTTCATCGCGCACGGGGTCGATGTCGTCGCGCTTCAGCACCTCGGCATAGACCGCCGCCTGATAGGCGTTCTGCGGATAGACGTCCCAACAGCCGAAAACGAGGTCGTCGAGCGTGGCGATGGGCGCGATTTCGCCGTATTTCAGATACTTTTTCTCCGAACCTTTTCCAACGCGAACCTTGTCGTACAAAGCCATCGAGCCGATGGGCTTCGTCAAGCCCTTGCGAGCCATCAACACACCCGTCATAAACGTGGTGGCGACGGCACCGTTTCCGACAATCAAGATTCCTAACTTGCCGTTTGCCGGTTTTACATTCAAATTTTTCATTCTCTGATGATTTTTAGTTATTTTCGCCATTTGTAGGCGAATCAACGTCGATTTTTACAGCGTCTGCAAATATTTTTCGGCCTCCAATGCTGCCTTGCAACCGCTTCCAGCCGCCACGATGGCCTGCCGATAGACAGGGTCGGCGCAGTCGCCAGCGGCAAACACGCCCGGAACGGTCTGCGACGGGTCGGCAGCCGAAACGACACGCGGCGTACCGTTGAGCGTACGGATGTAGCCCGTTTCGTCTAAGGCGATAAAATCGCGGAAAATATCGGTGTTGGGCTTGTGGCCGATGGCGAGGAAAAAGCCGTCAATCGGCAGGTCGTAGCGCTCTTCGTCGGCCTCACCCTTGCGCTTCACCACGTGAGCACCCTCCACGCCGTTCTCGCCATAGAGTCCGACGGTGTTGTGCTCAAAGAGCACTTCGATGTTCTCGGTCTCGAAAACGCGCTTCTGCATCACGTCGCTGGCACGCAAAAAGGGTTTTCTGACAATCAGATAGACCTTCTGGCAGAGTTGCGAGAGATAAATCGCCTCTTCGCAGGCTGTGTCACCACCGCCCACAACTGCCACCGTCTTTTTCCGATAGAAAAATCCGTCGCACGTCGCACAGGCCGAGACGCCCATACCGTTGTATTTCTTCTCGTCGTCGAGTCCGAGATATTTCGCCGATGCTCCCGTGGCGATAATCACCGTGTCGGCCTCGATTTCCACGCCTCGGTCGGTAGTGACAACGTAGGGACGTTTCGAAAAATCGACTTTCTCGATGATGCCGTCGCGCAGGTCGCAGCCGAACCGTCCGGCCTGCTGCCGCAGTTGCATCATCATTTCATTGCCGTCGATGCCGTCGGGATAGCCCGGAAAGTTCTCGACCGTGGTCGTTTGCGTGAGTTGTCCGCCCATTTGCAGACCGCAGTAGAGCACGGGCGACAGGTTGGCACGTCCGGCGTAGATGGCGGCGGTGTAGCCTGCGGGACCGCTGCCGATAATCAGGCATTTTGTATGTTCCATTATCTCAATAAATTTTCAATTTGTTCTGCAATTTTCTCAATTTTCGCCGTCGGCTCGAACCGTTCCACGACCTGACCTTTTTTGTTGATGAGGAATTTCGTGAAATTCCACTTGATGTCGGCCTTTTCCTTGTAGTCGGGGTCTTCCTTCGTCAGCATATCGTCGAGGATATGCGCAATCGGATGCTCCATATCCCATCCAGCAAAACCTTTCTGCTCCTTGAGGAACTTGAAAAGCGGGTCGGCATCGTCGCCGTTCACCTTCACCTTCTTGAAGCGCGGAAATTCCGTGCCATAGGTCAGTTTGCAGAATTCGTGAATCGACTCGTCGGTGCCCGGAGCCTGCTGTCCGAACTGGTTGCAGGGGAAGTCGAGCACCTCGAAACCCTGCGCGTGGTACTTCTTATAAAGCGCCTCCAATTCGTCGTACTGGGGTGTGAAACCGCACTTCGTGGCCGTATTAACAATGAGGAGCACCTCGTTTTGATACTCTTTCAGCGATACGTCTTTCCCTTTTCTGTCTTTCACAGAAAATTCATAAACCGTTTTCATTTTCTTAGTCAGATATTTTTAGTGAATAATTAAAAACGAAACTTCGTACAAAAGTAACAAATTATCTCATAAAGCAAAAAATCGGGTGGTAGTTTTTCGATGTTTTTAATGTTTATTAGGGATTTTCGCATCATTCGTAGGGATTTTCCTATGAAAGATTATGGAAAAACGTTTTGCAGGGCGACCAAAATAGCGTAACTTTGCAGCAGAGAATTGAAAACTCGATGTTGAACCCTTAACGAATAGGAGATTAAAAAGATGAAAAAACTGTACACACTCATGACCATCGCACTCTTGGCAGTGCTGTCGATGTCGTTTGCAAGCTGCAACTTCCTTTGGAACGATGACGATGAAATCGCTTACACGCTCGAGGGAACTTGGCAAGGCAAGATGTATGTTTCGTCGGAATGGAACGGACGGGTTTATCCGTCCACCTACTCGGAAATCTGCTTCCTGCGCGACCCCTATCGCTACAGCAGCGGCAAGGGCTACTGGGTCGATTACTATGACAATTATGGCTGGGGACGCAACTACGTGGCCAACCACATCGATTGGACGGTGGAATACGGCACCATCAAGGTCTATTTCGTCGAGGAAGACGTCGAAATCTGGATTGAGGACTATCGACTGAACGGCAACTATTTCACGGGGGTCATCTACGACGGTTCGAACCGCGTGAAATTCAGCCTGCGCCACGTCGATTCGCCGAATTGGTACAACTACGAATGGGGCTGGGGTGATTACTACTACGCAAAGCCGAACGATATGACTCGCGCTGCTGCCGCCGAGGGTTCGAACAGCGAAATGATGCCCAAGCGCTTCATCCGCGCGGAAAAATAAAGGTTTTTAAACACGAAAAAAGAGCCAGATTCGCTTGAATCCGGCTCTTTTTCTATTTCCGCTTCGCAGCAAAAAACGCCTGCATCAATTCGCGACATTCCGTTTCGAGAACGCCCTGCGTCACCGTGCATCGCGGATGCAAAGCCTCGGGTGCAAAGCGCTGGAAACCGCGCTTCTCGTCGGGTGTGCCATAGACCACGCGCCCGATTTGCGCCCAACCAATCGCCCCGGCGCACATCACACACGGCTCCACCGTCACGTAGAGTGTGCAGTCGGCGAGATATTTGCCACCGAGCAGGTTCGCCGCCGCCGTAATCGCTTGCATTTCCGCGTGGGCGGTCACGTCGGTGAGCGTTTCGGTGAGGTTGTGCGCCCGTGCGATGATGCGGTCGCGACAGACAATCACCGCGCCGATGGGAATTTCGCCCTCGCGCTGCGCCGCCTCCGCCTCTTTCAAGGCCATCTGCATGAAGCGTTCGTCTTGTTTTCGTTGTTCTTCGGGTGTCATAACTGCTGTTTTTGGGTGCAAAATTACGATTTTTTGCCGACTTCGAGATAATTTTTCAAGGTTTTCACATAGTCGTCGAAGGCTTTGATGCCCGTCGGCGTGACGCGGCAAATCGTACACGGTCGCTTGCCCTTGAACGTCTTTTCCACCGTGATGTAGCCTGCTGCCGACAGTTTGTCGATTTGCACGCTCAGATTGCCTGCCGTGGCGCCCGTCTGCTCCTTGATGTAAGGAAACTCGGCCTCCTCGGCACTGATGAGCAGCGACATCACCGCCAATCGCAGTTCGGAGTGCAGCAGTGGGTCTAATGTTGGAAATTTCATAGGCTTTGTTTTTTGAGCATCATACCGGGGATTACTAGCCCGACGAATGCGAACAACAGAACAGAGAGGCAAGTGAGCGTTGTGCTTGGTTCATAAAGTTCGGTATACGACTTACCTGTGAGTTCGACCAAGATGGCTCTGCCGATTCCGAATCCCTCCCAAGCGAATATCATCAGACCACCGACGATGCCGAAAACGACGAGCCAGCGGCTGCGAAGAATGTGTCCCGTCATCGTCACGGCCATTCCCATCAACAACATAATTGTGGGTGTTACGGAATATACATTACTATAAAAACGTATCTGCTGAGGCGACAACAGTCTAACCGCAAACACAGTCCATAAAGTAGCAAGGACGAAAAAGACGACGGTAAATATTGCAAAAGTCCACCACGTTTTGCCTACGAGCGAGCTGACGATGGTCGTAGGTTCGTGCTGTCGTTTTTTGAAGATGTTTCGCAAGGCAATCCAAATGATGACAGGCAACACAAGCCACAAAAGATGTCCGAGAGGCGTTTTCGACACATAATTGACAATGGCGACGATGCCTGACATTGCCACGGTACAAAGTCCCGAAACATAGAGTGCCTGCCCTGTGCTCTGCGACACCGTACGGCGACTCTGTTCTATCTGTTCAGTGATAATCTCCAGACTGCGCTCAGCAGTCAAATTTTTGTTTTCTTCCATTGTTTTTTTGTTTTAATAGTTCAACTCAGTTTTGATTTTCGGCCTTGTCCTCACCCCTGCAGAAGGCTCGGTCACAGCCATTTGTGTTCGAATCACGATGCAAATGTAAATAAGTTTATTTTATAAACCAAATTATTTTGCAAAAAACTTTTCATTGATAATATTTTTTAACATTTCGATGATTTTTAGGAACTCATATTTCTAAAAATTAGCATTTTCAGTTCACAAAATTTCCTAATCTGATTCTTTTAATAAAAAAATGTGTTGCCAATTCAAATCTTTTCCGTAACTTTGCAATCAACAATCGGAAAACAAAAAAATGGCGCAACATAACGACATTGGAAAATGGGGCGAGGAGATGGCGGCGGAGTATCTGCGGAAGAAGGGATACACGATTCGCGACACGAACTGGCGCTGCGGACACCGCGACATCGACATCGTTGCCCTTGACGAAAACCTGCAAACGATGGTGTTCGTCGAGGTGAAAACGCGGTCGGCAAACTACGTGCAACGGCCCGAGGAGGCGGTCAACCGCGAGAAAATCCGAAACATCGGACTGGCGGCCAACGCCTACGTGAAAATGTTCCGCATTATGAAGGAACTGCGCTTCGACATCATCACGGTGGTGGGAAACGGCAACAACGACGAAACGCCTGTGGTTGAGCATTGGGAGAATGCGTTTAATCCGATGTTGGTGTATTGAAGAAGGGGAGTGAAAGGGAAGTGAAAAGGAGATATGGAAGCGAGAGTGATACGACTGGACGAGGTGGATTCGACGAATCGATGGCTGCGCGAGAATGTGGCGACGGACGAGGCGATGACGGTGTGCGTGGCCGATTTCCAGACGGCTGGACGGGGCTGTGGCACGAACTCGTGGGAGTCGGAACGGGGGAAAAACCTGCTCTTCTCGCTGCTGATGCATCCTGACGGCATTGAGGCGCGACAGCAATTCCAAATCTCGATGGCGACAGCATTGGCGGTCAGCGACGCGATGGGCGATTTCGGCATCAAAGACATTCGCGTGAAGTGGCCAAACGACATCTATTGGAACGACCAGAAACTCTGCGGAATGCTCATCGAAAACCGCTTGGCGGGCACGGCGATTCGCGACAGCATCATCGGCATCGGACTGAACGTGAACCAGACCGTTTTTCGCTTTCCGCAGGCTGCCGACCACGACCCTCTGACGGCGCCGAACCCCGTTTCGATGCGGCAGATTCTCGGCCACGACATCGACCGCGAGGCGGTGCTTCGAAGCATCGTCAGACACCTGAAAATCTGCTCGTGTATGGCCGACTACACGCGGGTGCGCTACAATGCCCTGCTCTATCGGCGCGACGGTCAGCCACATCGGTTTCGCGACGGCGAGGGCGACTTCCAAGCAGAAGTGCTCGAGGTCGATGAACTGGGGAAACTTCTGCTGAAAAAGACCGACGGACGGGTGGTTTCCTACGGCTTTAAAGAGGTGGTTTTCGTGAAGTGAGGAGTGTGAAGTGAGGAGTGTGAAGTGTGGAGTGAGAAGTGAAAAAAGTAATCATAATTCTAAATTGTTAATTCTTAATTTTTAATTGAAAAAAAATATGGCACGATTCAAAAGAATTCTTCTGAAACTCAGCGGTGAGAGTCTCGCCGCAGGCGGTAGCGGCATCGATATGCAACGGCTCACCGAGTATGCACAGCAAATCAAGGAAATCCACGACTTGGGCGTGGAAATCGGCATCGTCATCGGCGGCGGCAACATTTTCCGCGGTCTGAGCGGTGCGAAAAAAGGTTTCGACCGCGTGAAGGGCGACCAGATGGGTATGATGGCAACCGTCATCAACTCGCTCGCGCTCTCGTCGGTACTCGATGCCGCAGGCGTTCCCAACCAAGTGCTCACGGCCATCAGAATGGAGCCCGTCGGCGAATTTTACACGAAATGGCGCGCCATCGACGCGATGAAGGCTGGAAAAGTCTGCATCTTCTCGGCTGGCACGGGTTCGCCCTACTTTACTACTGACACGGGCTCGTCGCTGCGCGGCGTGGAAATCGAGGCCGACGTGATGCTCAAAGGCACGCGAGTGGATGGTGTTTACACCGCCGACCCCGAAAAAGACCCGACCGCCACGAAGTTCACCGACATCACCTACGCCGAGGTGCTCGCCCGCAACTTAAAGGTGATGGACCTCTCGGCCATCTGTATGTGTCAGGACAACAACCTGCCGATTTACGTCTTCAATATGGACATCGTCGGCAACCTGCGCCGCGTCATCGACGGCGAGGAAATCGGCACGCTCGTTCACGCATAAAACCGACAAAATGATGAAACCGCGATATTCCGTTCTCATCCTGCTGGCGCTCATCGTCGCGTCGGCAATGACGGGCTACCACAGTTTTTCGACCACAAGGCAACTCGTCACGCAGGATATGAGCCACGCCCTGGCACGTGCGTTGGAACAGCAACAAACCCACGTCATCAGTGCCGACACCGTGCGCGTGTTCAACAACTATTTGCAACTCGACGAACTGCGCGGAAAAGCCGTTTTAGCGGTCGATACGCGACAGCGAGGCTTCCGATGCTATGCGAAATGCTCGGCGGCGACGATTTTCTCGATGTCCGACCAACGACCTGCCTCGGTGCTGTGGATGATGGCCGTTTTGTGGGGATTTTTCTGCCTCTATCGCCATCGGAAAACAACGTTTCACCCCGTCGGAGCGAGTTGTTTCGGAGGATTGAGCTTTTCCGAGTCCAACCGACGATTTTTCGATGCCCAAGGCCAGCACGTGAAACTCACGCCGATGCAGCAGCAACTGATGGAAATGTTTTTCCGTTCGCCCTCGCACCTGCTGACGAAAAGCGAGATTTGCGAGGCTCTTTGGCCGAAAAAAGACGATGCCAGCGAAACGCTCTACACGCTGATTCGCAGGCTGAAACCTGTCATCGAACAACATTCTAACCTAAAAATCGAGGCCGACCGCGGTCGTGCTTATGAACTGAAAATCAGATAGTTAGGTCATTGTTGGCGAAATGTCAGACAAATGTCAGCATCATTTTTTGGCAACCGAAAATTCTCTTGATACTTTTGCAGCGTCAAACCAAACGCTAACGAAGTATGAAGAGATTTTTTTTGATGATTTCAGTGGCGCTGTTCGCGTTGTCGGCAAGCGCTCAAAGTGAGAAAGAAGTAACGCTCGGCGAAGTGTCCGTGAAAGGTGCTCGAACGGTGCAGAAAGTCGATGGACAGTGGATTTACCCGACGAAACAGCAGTTGGAAAACTCGACCGACGGCTATTCGCTCTTGACGAAACTCACACTGCCCCACATCCGCGTCAATGAGGCGATGAACAGCATCAGGGCACTCAGCAATCTCGGTTCGGTGCAGGTGCGCATCAACGACATCGTGGCCACACGCGAAGACCTGCTTTCGCTTGATATGAAAGCCATCGAGCGCATCGAATTCATCGATAATCCTGGCCTGCGCTACGGCGAAGAAACGGCCTATGTCATCAATTTCAAGGTGAAAAAAGCCATCAGCGGCTACGTCGTCGGCACGCAACTGACCAACACGCTGACCGCCGTGAACGGCAACGAGGCGGTTTATGGGAAAATCAACCACAAAAAGAGCGAGTTTGGCTTCAACTACGGCCTCAATTACCAACATTTCAAGGGTGCGCGAGGCGACGAAAAGGCCGTTTACACGTTGGAATCGGGCGAAACGATTGAATTGAATCGCCATTTACTTTCCCAACGAAACAAAAACCTCGGCCACAACGCCCAATTGACCTACAGCCTGAGCGATTCCAATTACGTTTTTCAGGCGAAACTGACGGGAAATAGCACCATCCGTCCGCAAGAAATCCAATCGACGATGGCGTTCAACGATTCGCGCTACGAAACTCACTCTTCCACGCGCAACAGCACGCCCTCGCTCGACCTCTATTATCATCACGATTTCCGTCGGAACCAGTCGCTCACCGCCAATGTCGTGGGTACGTTCATCAAAACCAAAAGCCATACGGAAAACAACGAAGGTGTTGAATATCAATACGATACAAGCGGAAAAACCTATTCGCTTTGGAGCGAAGCCATCTACGAAAATCACCTCAAGCCCTTCACTTTTTCTGGCGGATTCCAGTTTGCCCAGCGCTATAGCCACAACGAATATCACGGCGATTCCGAGGCCATCAACGACCTGCACACGTCCGATTTCTACCTGTTTTCACAACTGAAAGGCCGACTCGGAGCGCTCAACTATATGGCTGGGCTCGGCGCAAGCCGTCGCTACTATCGACAAGCCGACACGAAACACAATTTCTGGCTTTTTCGCCCGAAATTCAGCCTGTCCTACCCTTTGGCCGAGCGTCTGAAACTGAAATACACTTTTGAGACTTCGCAACACGTTTCGCGAATCGCCCTCGTCAGCGATGCTTCCATCAAAATCAACTCGATGGAAACCCTGCTCGGAAACCCTGAAATCCGTCCCGCCCGCAGAATCGACCACGACCTTCGCCTGACCTACGCCTCGCCGCGATTCACCTCGGAATTGCAAGGCTACTACCGCATCAACACCCATTGCAATATGGAAAAATACATCCGAAAAGACGGCCATTTCTACCAGACGCAGACCAACGCCGACAACGAATGTAGTTTTTTCTTCATCCAGAGTTACAACCAGTGGGACATCGTCGCCGACCGCCTCACAGCCACCATTTACGGCGGCATCTACCGCTTTTTCAACTTCGGCGAAGACTACCGCCACACCTTCACGAGTTTCAACGGCGGCTGTTCCGTGCAGGCCTATCTCAATCGGTGGTGGAAGCTCGGAGCCCACGCCGACAACGGTTGGAGTTTTATGGAGGGCGAACATCGCGGACTTCACGTGCCAGCGTGGTATTTCACCGCCACCTATCGACACAACAAAGCCCTCACGATTTCGCTGTTCGCCCAGCATCTTTTCAGTCAGCATCCGCTCACAGAAAAGGCGGAAGTCGTGAGCCGCTATATTCAAAAGGAAATTTCCCGACATCAGCGCGACTACGGCAATATGGTGACGCTAAAACTCGCCTATCGCTTCGAATATGGCCGGAAATATCGCGACATCAACCGCTCGATGAACCATCAGGACAGCGAAACGGGAATTTTGAAGTAGTTTTTTGGAAAATCACTCGAAATAGAACGTCAGGGCAATCATTTTCGAGGTGGCTCGGCTGACGCTGTTCGCGAAAACGCGCAGGTTTTCGTCGCGGAGGTTATCGGCGTGTTTGTGGTCGAGGCAATCGGTGAGACCGAACATAAACTTCAGTTCGGGTCGCAACTTGAAAAAGGGCATATAAAAGTCGCATCCGGCACCAATTTCAAAGTAGAGGTCGGTGCGTTTCAACTTCAAAATGTCGCTCTCGCTGCCCGACAGGTTGATGACGGGATTCAGTCCAGCCATCAGGTAGGGACGCACATTGCCGTTGCGCTGTGACGCGAAAATCAGGTCGGCAGCGCAGGAGATATAAGCCGTTTTGATGTTCTGAATCCGCTCGTTGAGCAACACGCCCGTGCCCGACTCGTCGCCCTCGCCGACGGGAATTTTCGGGGCTGTGAAGTCGTAGAAAGTGAGGTGGCGCACGCCGAAAAGCATCGCCGGAGCCAAGCGGAACTGGAACGTTTTGTTGAGGCGAAATTCACCGAGCACACCCACCGTAAAACCATTGTCCCATCGGTCTTGATCGACGGAAATGAGGCGCGTGGTCTGCGTTCCGTCCTCGGCGACGATTGTCTGCGGCCCAACGTTGAGCAGGTCGAGGTCTTGCAGATGCGTGCCGACAAACAGGCCGAAGTGGAAGGGTCGCAAGTCAGTATAAGGGCGGTTTTGCACCGTCCGTCCCTGCTGTGCCGATGCCGCCAAAGCGACCGTCAGCACTGCCATCAGAAGAAAAATTCGCCTCTTCATTTTACTTATTAACGTGATTTACGTCGAAATATTGTATTGAAGGGGATGAAAGGGAAGTGAACCGAAGGTCGCTGACTGAAAGGAGGCAAAGGGAAGTGAAAAGGAAGTGAAAGGAAGTGAAAGGGAATTGAGGTGTTAAAAGATGTAAAATCAACGAAAATAATCTCATCATTTTTAGGTATATAAGAAAAAAAACGTACCTTTGCACCACCTAATATTAGGTAATAACGAGTGAAATTTAGCATTAATAAACCATTTTAAAAGAGAAAGACTATGGCTTACGTAATCAGTGAAGACTGCATCGCATGTGGAACATGCATCAGTGAGTGCCCCGTTGAGGCAATTTCCGAGGGCGACATCTACAAGATCGACCCCGAACTCTGCACAGAGTGTGGTTCTTGCGCCGCTGTTTGCCCGAACGAGGCTATCAGCCTGCCGTAAGGACAGAGCAACCGCTACAAAAACGGCCCGAACATCAATGTTCGGGCCGTTTTTTTGTTTGATCAAGAATTACAGTCGGATACCGAAATAAAGTCGGGTGCGCCATTTCTGGTTGCGGACAGCCAGTTCGTCGGCAGAGACGTGCGCAACGGCCGGAAGGATCGTCACGAAAAGGAGTGCCGCCAGGGCAAGGATTCGTGTGATGCTTTTAGAATTCATATCCGAGATTCAGATAAAAATAGGGTCTTTTGGTGCGGTTGCTGTAGCCGATGGAGGCACCGAGAGGTCCCACGATGGTATTGTAGTAGTAGGCCAACTGCGCTCCGAGAATCGTGCGCTTGTCGAAGATTTCCTTCAGTTTGTCGGACTGCTGTCCGCCAGCCAAGCGGAGGCGAATATAACTGTTTTTTCCGATATGCTCCTGCGCCTGCAGTTGGGCAGCGATGAACTGATGACCGACATATTCCATATATCCGACACCGGCAAAGGGCATCTGCTGTTCGATGTAGTGGCCAAAGCAGTCGCCGCCAAAGGTGTTGCCGAACGTAGGGGGAACGATGGTGCCGAAGAGCAGTCGGCCATAGAACATCGGCTGAAGGCTGAAGCGGTCGCTAAGCGGGAACGACATCCGCCAATCGGCACTCACCTCGCTCATTCCCGCCGTCTTGCCCAGTTTCGTTCCGTCGGCCGCACGCTCGTTGAGTCGGGTAAAGTCGTTGGTGACATAGGCATATTGGGCATTGAAACGAGCGCCACGAGTGGGGAAATACCAGTTGTCCTCGCTGTTGTAGTTGATTCGGGCATGGTAACTGACGAAATGTTCGCCCTTGAGCGGTGTCAGTTTTTCGGATTCCGTTCCCAGCATGCTGCGGTAGTGCATATAGTCCCAGCGCAGTCCATACTGGATGTTGAAATGCTTCAAATCGTGGTTGATGGGAATGAGTTCAGCTTGGAATTGGTTGTAACGGATGTTGAAATTGCGCTTACCCTCGGAATAGACGTCCACGTCTTTGCGATAGAACGTATAGCGAAGCGTCGGACGGGTAATGCTGCGGGGGTGGACGGTGAGTTCGCCGCGTGCCATCATTCGCTTGCCGAGTCGCAGCGTGATGTCGGTATTCATGGGAATGGCCGTTTTCAGGGGAATGTCGAGTCCCAACTGCAAGGCGGCATTCTCCTCGGTGTCGAAACGAACGCCGGCATACAACTGAACCGACTTGCGCTCGCCAGCCGAGAGGATGACGCGCACTCCGTCGGATTCTTTCCACTTTCTATCAACCTCTTCAAAGATGCCTTGAATCTTCCGCATGGCCATCGGTTGGGGCAATTTCTCGGGCACAAGGCGACACTCGGCGGTCTGGTAGAACAAGTCCACGCGCATCGAGGTGGTGAGTTGCTGTTCCAGGCTGACATCGATGCTGTCGAGTCGGTTGAGTTTGAACTTCTGGCGAAGGAAACGCTCGTCGTGGGGCGTCATATTCTCGAAAGAAAAACCGAGGACGCGATGCTTCTCGGTGAGCACTTTCGGACGCAAGGGTTGCAGAATCTCTGGGCGGAACGAATCGTCGATGCCGATTTTCTGTTTCAAGGCGATGATGTCGTCCCAATGGCGCATCGCCAACTCCTCGCCACGGCGGATGAGCGTGTCGATGGCTTCAGACGAAAAACTGGCCGAGCCGTAGCCCTTCGTATCGACCGGCAGGTGCAGGTCGGTAATCGCGAGGTTCTCGTCGAGTTTGTTCTTACAGTTGACGTCGATAATCTGACTGAGAATGCTCATCGTGCCACTGAGGTCTTCGGCCACTTTCGGAGCGCCTTGCACGGTGACGCCGATGATAATTTCGGCACCCATTTCGCGGGCGATGTCAGCCGGATAGTTGTTTTTCAAACCACCATCGACCAGCACTTTGTCGCCGATTCTGACAGGCGAGAAAGCCGCCGGAATCGCCATCGAGGCACGCATGGCCTGCGGCAGTCGTCCGCTGTGGAAATCGACTTCGCTGTTATCGACAATGTTCGTGGCGACACAGGCGAAGGGAATCGGCAAATCGCGGGTGAAATCGAGCGAGTCGGTAAATCCCGTACAAAGTTGGTTGAACAATTCCGCCAAATTCTTGCCCTTGATGAAGCCGCCGGCACTCATGTCGAGTTTTCCGAAAGTCATTCCCGTAGAAATGAGGTAGGTGTTCTGTTTTCTGATGTCGTTGAGGCTCTGACGATGCAAACGTTCCTTGTCGGTAATGACATAGCTCCAGTCTTGCACGCGCACCATTGAGTCGAGCGCATGGGCGTTGTAGCCGATGGAATAGAGGCCACCAATAATGCTTCCCATCGACGTGCCAGTGACAATGTCGATGGGAATTCCAGCCTTTTCCAACACTTTCAGCACACCGATGTGCGCCATACCTTTCGCTCCGCCGCCGCTGAGCACGACAGCCACTTTTTTTCGTTCTTTCGTCGAGCCGATGCTGTCTTGCTGTGCGCTGAGAGTGCCGCACAGCAAGACGGCCACGACTGTCATCAACAGATTTTTCTTCATTTTCGGAAATTTTTACCTTGCAAAAATACAATTATTTTTTTTATCGGGCAAAAATCTATATAAAAAATGTAAAAGCAGATGATTTTTCGTGGGATGTTTGTAATTTTGCAGACGGAAAACAAAGAAGAAATGGACTATATTTTTGAAACCGAAATGGAAGTGCGCGACTACGAGTGCGACATCGAGGGCATTGTCAATAACGCCAACTACCTGCACTATGCCGAGCACACGCGCCACCTGTTTTTGCGCAGTCTGGGCGTTAGTTTTGCCAAATTGCACGAGCAGGGAACCGACGCTGTCGTGGCGCGGATGAACCTGAAATTCAAGACGCCCCTGCGCTGCGACGATGTGTTTATCTCGCGCCTCGCCTTGACGAAAGACGGCATCAAGTACATTTTCCATCAAGACATTTTCCGCAAGTCAGACAATCGCCTTTGCTTCCACGGCGACATCGAATTGGTGTGCCTCGTCAATGGCCGATTGAGTGCCTCGCCCGACTACGACGCGGCCTTTGCGCGGTTTATTCCGGCTGAGTGAAAGCATAAAAATAGCCCGAACATCGCTGTTCGGGCTATTTTTTCTGTCAAATTCGTTTATTTTACACCCAATGCTTCGAGAGCATTCTTGGCAGCCTCGTCGTCGGGAACAATTTCAAGAATTTTCTTAAAGCTGGCGATGGACATCGCATTGTCTTTGTTGAGGTAATAGTACGAACCGAGGTAGCGATAGGCCTCGATGAGGCGCTGGTTGTCGCTATTGTCGCGGTCGGTGGCATTGGCGAGGTGATCGACAATGGCCTGGTAGAAAGGTTTGGCGAGTCCTTTGTCACCTTCGGGGTCCATCGCACCAGCCAGACGAGCACGCATGAAGTTGGCGTAGTCGATCTGCTCGGGATAGCTCTCACCCAGTTTGGCGTAGGTGGCATCGGCCTTCATGAAGGCATCGACCTGAGCCTGACCCTCGAGTCCGGCACCCAGACGCTGGTAAATCGAAGCCAGACCGGCGATGTCGTAGGCCGACGGCTTGTCCTTGCCCTTGAGGTAGATGTCGTAGTATTTCGTACCATTCTCGAAGTCGTCGTTAGCGATGTAGGCATCGGAAAGGTTCTTGTAGGTCATGCTGAGCAGGTCCTTGTTGTCTTTATTGGCGTCGGCAGCCTTGAGGAACATTTCGATGGCACGGTCGTACTGCTTCGCGTTCTTCAGCGCAGTGCCGTAATAAGTGTAGTCGTAGCCCGAGATTTTGACGCTGTCGGAACGGTTGAAGAGGGCGTCGGCATATTGCAGTGCCTCGTCTGTGCGCTCCATGTCGGTCAGGTTGTAGAAGGCCAGACGGTTCCACGCAGCCTTGCGGGCGTCGCGGGTCAGACCGTATTTCGCCAGTTCAAGGCTCTTGTCGCGGTCTTGGTGCATCCACGTGGCCATGGCGAAGTTGGTGATGTCCTCGTCTTCGAGTTTGGTCTTATCGACCTTGCCATAGTACTGGATGGCCTCTTCCAGTCGGTTCGAGTGGTAGAGGATGCGGCCTGCCATGGCATCAACTGCGATGTCGGGACGCTGCACGCGCAGTTCTTCGAGGTTGGCGACGGCTTCCTGCGGACTACGGCCACGCAGGATGTTGGCGTACTTGTAGTAGCCCTCGGGGTCTTTCGGGTCGGCGTGCTTGGCCTGTGCATACTGCTGGGCAGCCGTTCCGCCGTCGTCGTTGGCTACGGCGATGTCACCCAACAGGATGAATGCCTTGGCAAACTTGCGGTCGCGTGCGAGTGCCATTTCAGCATACTTCGTGGCGTTGGTCACGTCCTTGGCGTCGAGGAAAGCCTTTCCGATGGCCGTCAGCATGGCCGGATTCTTCTTGTTGGCGCTGACGATGGGCTTCAGTTGCTTGTCGACGTCGGCCTTCGAGGCGATGATGTTCTTCACTTGGCCGATTGCGGCCTGATCTACTTGCGCCATGGCGGGAGCGCTGAGGCTGAGCGCCATGATTCCTACTGCGAGGTATTTGAACTTTTTCATACTTTCTCTTTCTTTAAAGGTTAAACAATATGTTCGACTGCTTTATTCTATACGACGAATGACAGCCGAAAAGGTTTATTGGCTTTTTACGTTTACGTTTCTGATGGTGATGTCGCCATAGACGGGTAGCAGTCCTGACTTGAGGATGATTTTCTGGCCGACGGGCGACTCGATGAAGTGCGCGAATCCCCACGGAAGTCCTTGGCGCGGGTCGTTGACGAGCGCGTAAATCGTGCGGATGAGCGGATAATTGTTATTGTAGATGTAATATTGGTAGGGCTTCCAACTGTTGGCCGGTGTGGCCGTGTCGAGTTTGCTTACCGACATCACACGGATTTCCTTGTTGTAGGTGAGGTTGGTCGTGTCGCGCTTGTCGTTGAGCCAGTTGCTTCCGATGATGCCGATGGCATTCGGGGTCTTGGCGACGTAGTTGACCACCTCTGCGCTGGTCTGTGCAGCGGTGACGTTGGGGCTGGTGATGGGTTTACCGCCCAAAATGGAATCTTCGGCATAGTGCACTGCCGACGATTTCTTGTTGTCGAACACGAGGGTGATTTCGCCGCGCTTCGAGCCGGGATAGATGTCGCTCCACTTCGTGGCTTCGCCTTTGAGAATGCGGGCGATGTCTTTCACGCTGATGCACGAGTCGGTGTTCGACCGGTGGATGATAAGTGCCAGTCCGTCATAGGCGAGTCGCACGGTTCGCGGGTTGTTGCCCCGATCGACGAGGCTCTGCCGCTCTTCGGGTTTGTAGTCGCGTGCGGTGATGAGCAGGCACGTTTCCTTGTTGAGCAACATTTCCATTCCGTCGGACTCGTTGGTGTAGATCGGATTGACTTTCGCCTTTTTGTAGGTGTGTTCGAATACTTGTCGTTCTTCTTCGACGATGGGACTAAAACTTTCGTCAGAGGCGAAACTGATCACCCCTGACGAATAAGTATCGGTGCGCCCGCTCTTCGACTTCTTGCCCGAGCAGGAAGCCCAGAGCGTGGCGACCAGTGTTAATCCTACAATGATGTAAGATGCGTTTCTTTTCATTTTTCGTTGTTTAAAAATGACTTACTGCAGTTTGAATGAAACAGGCACGTTGTACTTCACGCGCACGGCCGAACCGTTCTGCTTACCGGGAATCCAGCGCGGCATCGACTTGACGACGCGTGCGGCTTCCTTGTCGAGCGACGGGTCAACCGAACGAACAACTTTCACGTCGGTGATCGAACCGTCTTTCTCGACGACGAACGACACCACTACTCTACCCTGCACACCGTTCTCCTGTGCTACGACGGGATACTTGATGTTGTTGCTCAGGTATTCGAGAAGGGCTTTGTCGCCTCCCGGGAACGAAGGCATCTGTTCCACAACCTCGAACACTTTTTCCACTTCGGGCTTCGGTTCGGGCTGTGCCACGGTTTCCTTCAACTTGAGCACTTCACCGTCCTTGTCGTCGTTACCCTTCACGTCGAGGGCACCGATGGCGGTCTTCGTGTTCAAGAGTTCGTCCTGGTTCTTGAGCTCGTCTTCGGGCTTCACTTCGTCGTCTTTCTTGATGACGGGCGCGGTGAACTTCACCGAGCTTTTCACGCGCTCAACGACCTTTTCAGGCTGCTGAATTTCAACTTTTTTCTGCTTCACTTCAGCTTTCTCTTTCGGCTTCTCAAGGGCTGAAATTTCCTGCACCTGGGTGACTGCGACCTTTTGGGTCGAGGCCTCGATGAAGTTTTTCAGGCTGATGCCGAGGTAGATGAGTGCAGCTGCAGCAAGCATGGTGATGATGGAGATGACGTTTCGGCGGGAAGTGCCCTTACGCAGCTTGTAAGCTCCGTATTCTTGGTTTCTTCCTTGGAACACGAGATCGACCCAGTCATTGTTTACAAGATCTATTTTTGACATAGTTCCATACGTTTTTAATGGTTAATGACTTGCGACTGACTTATTTGATTCCGCGCTGCTCGAGAAGTTTCTCGTCATCGGGGTTGATGTCGTCAATCACATACTTACCAATACTGCAAATCTGCATTTCATCGAGAGCTTCAACTACTTTTGCGTAGGGAGCACCGTCCGTGGGCTTGATGATGACGGTCATGGTCTGGATTTTCTCGCCAGTTCCCGTCACGTCACCTGCCTTGATTTTCGACAACTCGGCGTTGTAGAGAGAATCGGGCCAATCTTTCGGATTGTTGAGCTTCTTCTCGTCGAGTTTTGCCTTGGCGAGCATCACTTCCTGCACGGGCTGTGTGCCGTCTTCGGTGATGTGGCCAATCAAGACGCTGCGAATGCCTTCCTTGCCCCAGGTGGTTTCCTTGATGCAGGAGGGGTCGCTGTAGTTGGGCAGTCCTTCCACGTAGTAGAGTTTCTTCTCGTCGGTGCTGACATACATCGTAATGGTGTACGATGCTTTCGTCACCGACTTGTCTTCGTCCTGCATGTTCTTGTCGTTACTCGGCATGACCAATTCCATCGACTGAGGCTTGGCCAGAGAGGTACAGAGCATGAAGAACGTGATGAGAAGCATCATCATATCGACCATGGGCGTGAAGTCCACGCGCACGTCCATCTTCTTTTGTTTGCTTGCATTCTGTTTTGCCATAGTTTAATCCTCCGATGATTTAAGTGACGTTGCCAAGAAGTAGCGGTTTTCGTTGATGTCACGCAGTTCGTTCATGATACGCTTCACGGTCTTGTACGGCGTGTGCTGGTCGCCCTTGATGATGAGCTTCAGGTCGTCGTTCACGCCGCGAGCGGCTTTCACCCAGTGCTGGAACTGGCTCATGCCCTTCGTGCCGTCACCGTTTTCGATGCTGTCGAGGGGGATGCCTTCGTTCTTTTCACTCTGGATGTACTTGTTCATTTCGTTGACGTCGAGTTTGAGATATTCGTCGAGGTTCTCGATGGGCACACCCCACATGGCGTCCTGCAGGAAGTTGGCCTGCTGCTCCGCACTGAGGCTCACGCCGAACAAACCGGTGATTTCGCTGAGCACTTCGCGGATTTCTCCTTGGTTGTCCATGCCCATGAACACCTTGCCGACGGAATCGACGAGTATCGTCAGAGCGTCTTTCTCTGGAACTTTGATCTCCGAGACAGACGACGGGGTGAGCACTTTTGCCGGTTCGTTCTTGACAAACGTCGATGTCATCATGAAGAACGTCAGCAGAAGCACCATCACGTCTGACATAGGAGTCATGTCGATCCAGACGTCTTGCTTCTTAATTTTTACTTTACCCATAGCGATAAATGTTTTAAAGGGTTAGCAAAAATTAAGCCTCTTCCGTATGGTTTGCTTCGTAGGTCTGAGCGATTGAATAACCAACCTCGTCGAGGGCGTATGTCAACTTGTCAATCTTGTTCGTGTAGTAGTTGTAGGCGATCACAGCACCCCACGATGTCAAGATACCGGAAGCCGTGTTCACGAGGGCCTCAGAGATACCTTGCGACAGAGCGAGCGAGTCACCACCACCACCAGCAGCCAGAGCTGCGAACGAACGAATCATACCTACCACAGTACCGAACAGAGCGGTCAGCGTACCGAGCGTTACGATGGTTGCCAAAATCGGCATGTTCATCTGCAAGGTCGGCATTTCGAGCTGTGTAGCCTCTTCGTGAGCCTGCTGGATCTTGGCAATCTTCTGTTCCTTCTTCAGGCCAGAGGTTGCTTCCATTTCCTTGTAGGCTTTCAGCGAAGCACCAACAACGTTGGCAACAGTACCGCGCTGGTCGTCGCAGAGCTTCTGAGCCTTCGCGAAGTCGCCGTCCTTGAGTGCCTGCTTGATGCTTGCCACGAACTTCGGCAGTTTGCCCTTACCGAAGGCGGTGCGCAGAGCGAGCCAGCGCTCGATGGAGAGAGCAATCACAGTGAAGAGCAAGGTGATAATCACCGGCACAACGATACCGCCTTTGTAGATCAGACCGAGGAGGTTACCGTCTTTCACGTGGTTGTTGGGGTCGCCATCGACGAAGTTGGCGGGATTACCCAGCACGAACTTGTAGAACGCTACTGCTGCGAGGAAGCAGAAAAAGATGATCCAGATTGCGGCTTGGACGCCCTGGAAGCCCTGAGATTTTTTCTTCGGGGCTGCACTTGTTTGTTTGTTTGCCATAATTAATTTTTTTGTTTTTTGGTTATTAAATAATTTAAGTTGAAAAAAATTTTTCTCTTTTGAACACGCAAAGATAACAATTTATACGTAAGAATCGCAAACTATTCCGCAACAATTAAGAAGTTTTAACACGAAATTTGTGCTTTTTTTACGTCGAAGTGCCTTTTTGCTGTATTTATTGTAGTTTTTTGAGGGCTTCAGCGATGCGTCGGATGGCCTCGCGGATGTTGTCGTCGCTCGTGGCATAACTCATGCGGAAGCAATCGGGGTCGCCGAAGGCATCGCCGCCGACGGTGGCCACATGCGCGTCTTCAAGCAGATACATCGCCAAATCGCTGCTCGTGGCGATGGTTTTGCCGCTTTCGGTGTGCTTTCCGAAGAAGTTGCTGCACTTCGGGAAAAGATAGAACGCGCCCTCGGGCTTATTCACTTCGAGGCCGGGAATCTGGCTGGCGAGTTCGACGATGAGGTCGCGACGACGCTCGAAAGCCACGCGCATCTCTTCGACGCAGGCCTGACTCTCGACGTATGCGGCCAGCGCAGCCTTCTGGCTGACGGAGCAGGGTCCGCTGGTGTATTGGCCTTGCAACTTGTTGCAACCCTTCACAATCCACTTCGGCGCGGCCATATAGCCGATGCGCCAACCCGTCATCGCGTAGGCTTTCGAGATGCCATTGATGATAATGGTGCGCTCTTTCATGCCCGGGAACTGGGCGATGGACTCGTGGTGGCCTATATAATTAATGTGTTCGTAAATCTCGTCGGCGAGAACGTAAAGGTCGTCGTGCTTCAGAATGACTTCGGCAAGGCTCTTGAGTTCTTCTTTTGAATAGACGCTGCCCGTCGGGTTGCTCGGCGAACAGAGAATCAGCATCCGCGTCTTCGGCGTGATGGCCTTTTCGAGTTGTTCGGCGGTGATTTTGAAATTCTGTTCGAAGCCTGCATTGACGAAAATAGGCGTTGCGCCGGCCAAAAGTGCCATTTGCGGATAGCTCACCCAGTAGGGCGTGGGGATGATGACCTCCTCTCCGTCATCGACGAGAGCCATCACGGCGTTGCAGACGCTCTGCTTCGCACCATTCGACACGATGATTTCGTCGGTCGTGTAGTCGAGGTTGTTCTCGTTTTTCAACTTAGCGACGATGGCTTCGCGCAGGTCGGCATAGCCGGGCACGGGCGAATAGCGCGACCAGTTGTCATCGACGGCCTTCTTCGCGGCTTCCTTGATGTGGTCGGGCGTGTTGAAGTCGGGTTCGCCCACGCTCATGTTAATCACGTCGATTCCCTGTGCCTTCATTTCGGCACTTTTCTGCGACATCGCCAGCGTTGCCGACGGTGCCAGACGATTGAGTCGGTTAGATAGTCTTTCCATGTTTTTGATTGTTTGGGTTAAATATTATAATAATGTTCACGTGCGCACGAGGTTTCTTCCCGCATCGATGCGAAGGAAGATGAAGAGCAGAATGGTGAAGCCCCAGAGATTGGAGCCGCCATAGCTGAAAAATGGTAGCGGAATACCGATGACTGGCGTGAGTCCGAGCACCATGCCAACGTTGATGAATAGGTGGAAGAGGAACACGCTGACGACGCAGTAGCCATAAATCCGCCCGAACTTGAAGGGTTGTCGCTCGGCGAGGTGGATGAGCCTGAGAATCAGCATCAGGAACAGCACGAGCACGCCCGCAGCCCCGAAAAATCCTTCTTCTTCGCCGACGGTACAGAAAATGAAGTCGGTGTCTTGCTCAGGCACGAATTTCAATTTGGTCTGCGTGCCGTTGAGGAATCCTTTGCCAATCAATCCGCCCGAGCCGATGGCAATTTGGCTTTGGCGGACGTTGTAGCCAGCGCCGCGATAGTCTTCCTCGAGCCCGAGCAGCACGTTGATTCGCGTGCGCTGGTGCTGTTGCAGGATGTCGTTGAGCACGTAGTCGGCAGAATAGAACAGCACGACCGAACTTACGGCGAAGGCAGCAATGAAATAATAGCGTTTCAGGCGCGTGCGAAGCCCTTGGAACACGAGGTAGCCGATGAGCATGGCGGTGATGATGAGTTGCACCCAAACCACGTCGAACGGAATGACATATTTCGAGAAAAGCAAGGCGCCGATGGTGATGGCGAGCACGTAGCCCATCAGCACGTAGATTCTTCGGCGGTTTTCGCAATAAACGCCGACCATCACGATGGAAAAGAGGTGAACGAGTAGCAAAACCAAGAATTTTCCGAGCGACGTGGGCGTTGCCCAAAGGTCGATGGCGTCGTACTTGATGCCAACGACGAAATAGATGACCATGGCGACGGCTGTGAACAGGATGCTGCCAGTCATTCCCTCACGATAGAACATCAGGAAGAACGACAAATAGACGAGTGCCGAACCGGTTTCTTTCTGGCCTACAATCAACAGCATCGGCAACAGCACGATGGCGCAGGCTCCAGCGAAATGTTTCCATTGCCGGATGTCAATGCCGTAGGTGCTCATGAATTTCGCCACGGCAAGAGCGGTGGCAAATTTGGCGAACTCGGCTGGCTGCACGCGTAGCGGTCCGAGCACGAGCCACGAGCGCGAACCCTTGATTTCGTGGGGATTGAAGATGGTTCCGAGCAACACCACGAGTAGAATGCCGTAGATGATCCACGCGGCACCGTCGTAGAGGCGGTCGTCTAGCAAGAGAATGACAAGTCCGAGCACCAGACTCGTCGCAATCCACACGATTTGCATACCCGAGCGCGACGAAGTGCTAAAAATGTCGGTTTCGCCGTAGGTATATGACGCACCGCAGACGCTGACCCACCCAAAAATGAGCAGTGCCACGTAAATGGCGATGGTCAGCCAGTCGAGCGACCCCAACACCGTCGGATTTTTATTCTCGTTATTCTTCATTCCTTCATTTTTTCAATCTTTCAATCTTTCATCGGTCACTCAAACCATAGTGAATCCGTCGTTTCTGGAATGCCGCAGCCCGCGCTTCACTCGCTGGCGACAGTTTTCCGTTGATAAATTTCTCCATGATGAGCGCACCGAGCGGCACACCGTAGTCGGCACCCCATCCACCATTCTCTACATAGACCGCCACGGCGATTTTCGGCTCGTCCATCGGCGCGAAACCCATGAAAACAGAGTGGTCGTGGCCTCGGTTCTGGGCCGTTCCCGTCTTTCCGCAGACGGCATAGTCGCTGCGGTTGGCCGAGCGACACGTTCCACCCATCACCGCCGAGCGCATTCCCGCCACCACGTATTCATAGGCACTGCGCGGCGCTTTTGAATAATGTCTTCGCGTGAAAGTCGTGTCGAGTGGCTCGTCCTGCACCTTCCGAACGACGTGAGGCACGTAGTAATAGCCTCGGTTGGCGATGGTGGCGGCAAGGTTGGCGATTTGCAGCGGCGTGGCGTTCACCTCACCCTGCCCGATGGAAATCGAGATAATCGTCAGGCCGTTCCACGAGCCTTTGTAGTTTCGGTCGTAGTAGTCGGCATTGGGAATCAAACCGCGTTTTTCGCCTGGAAGGTCGATACCGAGTTTGTAGCCGAAGCCCATCGACACCATATAGTCGCGCCATGTGTTCATCGCCTCTTGTGGCGATTTGTATTTTTGGCGATTGCCAATCATGTGGTAGAGTCCCCAACAGAAATAGCCGTTGCACGACGTGCTGATGGCGGGAACCAACGGCAGCGGCGACCCGTGGCCGTGGCAGCCGACGCGCAAGCCTTTATAGACGAATCCGCGATGACAGGAGTAGGCGGTCTGGGCCGAAATGATGCCTTCGGAAAGGAACGTGAGTGCCTGCGTGGTTTTGAAGGTCGAACCCGGCGGATATTGTCCCATAATCGAGCGGTTCAACAACGGTTTCCACGCATTTTTCTGCAATTCGATGTGCTTTTTTCCGCGTTGCCGACCTACCATGACGCGAGGGTCGTAAGAGGGTGAACTGGCCATGCAAAGCACCTCGCCCGTCGAGGGTTCGATGGCGACAATCGAGCCGATTTTGCCCTCCAAAAGTTGTTCGCCGAGGGCTTGCAGTTCCAAATCAATCGACAACGTGAGATTTTTGCCGGGTTCGGGCTTCTGGTCGTATTTTCCTTCCTGATAGCGACCTTGAATACGGCCTTTGGCGTCGCGCAGCAGAATCTGAATACCTTTCTGACCGCGCAGTTGCTTTTCGTAATACCGCTCGACGCCGAGTTTGCCGATGTAGTCGCCGGGCTGATAGTAGTCGTCTTCCTCGATGTCGGAAGGCGAAACTTCCGCCACATCGCCGAGCACATGGGCGGCGTAAGGGTATTTATACTCGCGAATCGTGCGTTTTTGGATATAAAAGCCCGGAAAACGGAACATTTTTTCTTGGAAAACGCTGAATTCCTTGTCCGAGAGTTGTCCCATGAAAATTTGTTGGGTATAGCGCGAATAGCCGGGATTTTTCGAACGGTCTTTGATGTCGCTCATCCGTTGGATGAAATATTCCTTCGTGATGCCGATGGCCTTGCAAAACTCCATCGTGTCGAGTCGTCCAGCCATCTCGTTCATGATCACCATGATGTCGTAAACAGGCTGGTTATAAACCATCTGCTCGCCGTTTCGGTCGGTGATGACACCCCGCGAGGGGAACTCGATTTTCTTCAGAAAAGCATTCGAGTCGGCATTTTTCTTGTAGTCGTCGCTGAGCAGTTGGAGCATGAAAAGGCGGATGATGTAAATCACGACTATCAGCGCGGCCACACCACCAATCACATAACGCCGGTATTCAAGACTATGATCTTTCACGCCACTTTACTATTGCGAAAAAACTCTATCGTCAGCAGTAAGACACTGGTAATCAGGAAACTACCGCCGACGTTCATCAGCCAATGAAGCCAGTTGTCGAAATCGAAGGCCTCAAGGGCGAAAAATGTCAGACAATACACCAAAACGATGATGAGCGCATACCAAATGAACTTGCCGATGCCGAGCGACCGCATCGACGGGGCCAAGTCGTCGGGACTCTCACGCGGCAGAAACAGCGTCAGCAGATAGGGCTGCAACAAGCCGACAAGCGTCATCGAAGCGGCTGCCAGACCGGGCGTGTTCGAGAAAATATCGACACACAAACCCATCGTGAAACTGGCGACGAGAATCGTCCAATGGGGGAAATCACGGCGGAAAAGCGTGACCATATAGACATAAAGCAACGGCGTGGCACAACCGAACAAATGAATGTGGTTGAGCACCAGCGACTGGGCCAGCAACAGCAGCACAAAAGCCCCGATTCCTTTTAAAACGCCTATATTCATCGTCTTTTCACTTCACATTACACACTTCACACTCCACACATCACCTCAATGCCTTGATTGAGTCCTGCGCCGCACGGATGATTTGCAATCGCTCGTCCATGTTGGCATCGCTGATGACGCAGACATCGCGCAACCGACCGAAATCGGTGCTCAACTTGACCTGCGCCAGATACGACAATCCGTCGGCTGAATTATACTTCTCATTGACCGTTCCGACCATGATTCCCTCGGGAAAAATGCTCGAATAGCCGCTCGTCACCACGCTGTCGCCTTTCTGGAAAACGGCATGGCGCGGAATGTCATCGACGAAGGCCATGTTGCTCTCCTTGCCATACCAGTGGAGCGAACCGAAATAGCCTCGTCCGACGATGGTACAACTGATGTTCGAATGGGTGTTGAGGATGGGAATCACGACGGAATAGTGGGCGGAAGTCAGATAGACAATGCCCACGACACCCGTTCCGCTGACCACACCCATGTCTGTCCGCACGCCGTCGGCCTCACCCTTGTCGATGGTGATGAGGTTGTCGGGCTTGTGCACCTCGTTGGTGATGACTTTCGCCGGAATCAGCTTATATTGCTCGAGCAACCGCAGTTGATTGCTGTGGAGATAGGCCGAATCTTTCGTCAGCGAGGTGAGCCGTCCCGACAGTTCCGTGACTTGATGCTCCAGATAGGTGTTGCGCAGGGTGAGTTCCTCGTTGACCTTCGTCAGCGCGAAAAACGCCTCCACCTGCGAACTCCATGAATAGATTTTTCCTGTCACGGCGTTGGCCGTGGAAAACCACACGCTACCCTGATAGCTGTTGAATCGGAACAGCAATGCCACACTGATGACTTCCAACAAGAGGAAGACGAACCAGTGATGATATTTTTTCAGGAATTCGAGTAGCGCGCCCACCTGTCTTCTACGATTTTATCGAGTGGAAACGCCGATTATCGCATCAGGAACGAGAACTGGTCGATGTTCTTCAAGGCAATTCCCGTACCCTTCGCCACGCAGTGGAGCGGGTCGTCGGCCACGATGAACTGGATGTTGATTTTGTCGGTCAGACGCTTGGCCAGTCCGCGCAGCAAAGCACCGCCACCCGTCAGGTAGATGCCGTTTTTCACGATGTCGGCATAGAGTTCGGGCGGTGTGTTTTCAAGTGCCTGAAGCACAGCAGTTTCGATGCGACCCACGGTGCGGTCGAGGCAATGGGCAATTTCCTGATAGCAGACATCGACCTCCATCGGCAGAGCCGTGATTTTGTTCGGACCGATGACGGTGAAGTCCTCGGGTGCTTCTTCGCCGAGGTCGGTCAGTGCCGAACCCACATTGATTTTGATGCGCTCGGCCATACGTTCCGACACTCTGACGTTGTGCTGCGTGCTCATGTAGGTCTGGATGTCGGTCGTGAGGTCGTCGCCAGCCACCTTGATGCTGTTGTTGGCCACGATTCCGCCGAGCGAAATCACTGCGATTTCGGTCGTTCCGCCACCAATATCGACAATCATGTTGCCCTCGGGCGCCTCCACGTCGAGACCGATACCGATAGCGGCTGCCATCGGCTCGAAAAGCAGATAGACGTCGCGTCCGTCGGCATGCTCGGCAGAGTCGCGCACGGCACGAAGCTCCACTTCCGTCGAACCCGACGGCACACCGATGACCATGCGCAACGCCGACGACGAAAACAGGCGCGAACCGCTGTGCACCATCTTAATCAGACCGCGCATCATCTGTTCGCAGGCCGTGAAGTCGGCAATCACACCGTCTTTCAACGGGCGCACCGTGCGGATGCCCGGATTTTCTTTCTCATACATCATTTTGGCCTTCTCGCCGACGGCAATCATCTTGTCGGTACGGCGGTCGAGTGCCACTACGGAAGGTTCATCGACAACAATCTTGTCGTCGCTGATGATGATGGTGTTGGCTGTGCCCAAGTCCATCGCAATTTCCTTTACAAAACTGAAAAATCCCATAATAATTTTACTATTTTACAATTTGACTATTTTACTATTAAAACCATTGACCGATGGCCGTATCATACCGACTCGACACCCCGAAAGCCCGTTTGGCCAGTTCGCGACGCTGTTCGAGTGTTGTTTCGGCACCTTGTCTGTTCAAAATATCGAGCAAAACGGCATATTCGGCCTTGCTCGGCACGATGACCACGTCGTTGAAGTTTTTCGCCGCCGCACGGATGAGCGAAATACCGCCGATGTCGATTTTCTCGATGATGTCGGCCTCCGACGCACCACTCGCGACGGTCTGTTCGAAGGGATAGAGATCGACGATCACGAGGTCGATTTCCGAAATTTCATACTGCGCCATCTGCTCACGGTCGCCCTCGTTGTCGCGACGCGCCAGAATACCGCCAAACACCTTCGGATGCAGCGTTTTCACGCGACCGCCGAGAATCGACGGATAGCCCGTCAGCGACTCCACCGCCTGACATTCGTAACCCTGCTGCTCAATGAACTGCTGGGTGCCGCCCGTCGAAACGAAGCGCACGCCCTCGTCATTGAGTTTGCGGAGCAATTCGTCGAGTCCATCCTTATGAAACACCGACACCAACGCGGTTTTGATTCTTTTTTTGTCTGCCATTTTTCTTCATTTCAAATCAGACTGCAAAGGTACTAAAAATTCGATGAAGGAAATGCAAAAAACAAAGTTTTTTTTCGCGCGTAAAAATTATTTATGAATTCAGTGGGCAAAAAAACGAGCAACGAAGCCCAAAATTTGATTGAAAATCGAATATTACAAAAAAAATCCTTGCCATCGCAAGGATTTCTTCGTAGCGGGAGAGGGACCCGAACCCTCGACCTCCGGATTATGAATCCGACGCTCTAACCAACTGAGCTATCCCGCCTCCGAAATGAGCCGCATTCCCTTTAAAATCGGGCTGTCTGAAAGGACTGCTCCTCGGAAATGCGGTGCAAAGGTAATACAAAGTTTTCAATCTGCCAAAAAAATCTTGCGAATTTTTATTTGTATTTGAGAAAAAAGCATTATTTTTGCAAGCACAGAAATGAATTTTTGAAAAAATCAACATTTGACGACTTATGAAAAAGCAGTTGATACATATCGAGCACGAACTGAAATCGAACTCGCCGAGCATCATCTGGCAGCTCATCGGAACGCCCGAGGGACTGGCACGATGGATTGCCGACGAAGTGACGCTCGACGGAACGACGCTCACGCTCATCTGGGGCGAGACGTGGCGACACCACGAAATCAGGAAGGCGGAAATCACCAAGCAAGTCAAGCAGAGTTATCTGCGAATGCACTGGCACGACGACCCCGACCCCGAGGCGTATCTGGAATTGCGCATGGAGTACAACGAACTGACCGACGACTACATGCTGCTCATCACCGATTTCGCCTTCGAAGACGATTTGGACAGCATCCGCGACCTCTGGGACGACAATCTGGAGCGTCTTCACCAGTCAAGCGGACTATAAGGAATGCGGGGCATCAAGAAACTTGACATATTCATGGTGCGGCAGTTCATGCTGCTGTTCGTGGCCGCGTTTTTCATCTGCCAGTTTGTGCTGATGATGCAATTTCTGTGGCGCTACGTCGAAGAACTCATCGGTAAGGGAATTTCGATGGAAATCATGGCGAAATTCTTTTGGTACATGGGTCTGACGATTGTGCCGCAGTCGCTTCCATTGACGCTGCTACTCTCGTCGCTCATCACCTTCGGAAACCTCGGCGAAAGCAGCGAACTGACGGCCATCAAAGCCGCAGGAGTCTCGCTGATGCAGGCGATGCGCTCGCTCATCGTTGTGGCAGTGATGACGGCCATCTGCTCGTTTATCTTCCAAAACTACATCGGTCCGAATGCTCACTTGAAAATGATGCAAATGCTCATTTCGATGAAGCAGAAAAGCCCTGAAATGGAGATTCCCGAGGGTGTTTTCTACAGCGGAATCCCGGGCAGCAACATCTATGTGCAGCAAAAAGACATGGAGACGGGCAAACTCTACGGCATCATGATTTATCGGCGCACGGCAAGTTGGGAAGACCAGCAAATCATCCTCGCCGACTCGGGAATGTTGCAATCGACCGCCGACAAACAACATTTATTATTGAGTCTGTGGAGTGGCGAATGGTTCGAGAATATGCAGTCGCAACAACTCGGCGGAACGGCCAACGTGCCCTATCAGCGACAGACCTTCGTGACGAAACAACTGCTACTCGACTACGACGGCGACTTCAACATGACCGATGCCGCTCTGCTGACGGGCGATGCGCGAAACAAAGAACTCGGACAACTCGTGCGCGACCGCGATTCGCTCGCGATGGCCTACGACAGCATCGGACTGGAATACTACGCCTTGGCACGACGCCACTATTTTTCCGTGGCAAAAGCCTCGAAACGCGACTCGCTGACTGCGATGAAACGGGCGGAACAGGTGAACAACCACCCCGATTCGCTCTTCGGCCACCTGTCCGACGAACGGAAAAAGCAGGCGGTGAACTACGCACAGAGCCGTGTGCAGTCGCATCTGAGCGAACTGAGCTTCAACCAAATGGTCATCAAGGATGGCGACCGCAACATTAGAATCCACGGGCTTGAAGCCATCAACAAATTCACGCAGTCGCTCGCGTGCCTCATCTTTTTCTTCATCGGCGCATCGCTCGGAGCCATCATTCGCAAAGGTGGACTGGGCGTTCCCGTCATCGTGTCGGTCTTGGTGTTCATCATCTATTTCATCCTCGACTACAGCGGCACACAGATGGGAAAAGACGGAGTTTGGAACATCTGGGTCGGCAAACTGATGGCAACGGCCATTCTCGCGCCACTCGCCGTGTTTTTCACCATCAAGGCCAACAACGACTCCGCCGTGTTCAACATGGATGCCTACCGCACATTCTTCATGAAACTGCTCGGACTACGGCTCCATCGCCACGTCAGCAGCAAGGAAGTCATCATCGAAGACCCCATCTATCAGGCCGACATCTATTATCTGCTGGGCATCAACCGCACCATCGAGGACTACAACAAGGAGCACAAACTGCTGCGACTGCCGAATCCCATCAAGGTGTTCTTCCGTCCGGGCGACGACCATGTCATCAGCATCATCAGCCAAGTGCTCGAGGAAACCATCGACGACCTGACAAACACACGCGACAGGCAGCTTCTCAGCTACCTCAACCGCTATCCGATACTTGCCGAAAGCGCCCACACGCGCCCGTTCCGAAAGAAATGGCTCAACATCGTGACAGGACTTGTGCTGCCCGTCGGACTGTTTTTCTACCTGCGCATGTGCCGCTTCCGTCTTCGTCTGCACAAAGACCTCAGCCACATTCGCCAAAACAACGATTTGGTGATAGCGCGAATCGCTGAGAAATTCGCTCCTGTGGACGTCACTGACGAAAAACTCGAGGGCATGGTGCTCATCAACGAACTCATCCGTAAGAGAAAACAAGGACATTAAAAAACATATCAAATGGAATCATTCAAACTGAATACTATCGAAGAGGCTCTCGACGACTTTCGCGAGGGAAAATTCGTGATTGTGGTCGATGACGAAGACCGCGAAAACGAGGGCGACCTGATTTGTGCCGCCGAGAAAATCACGCCTGAAATGGTGAATTTCATGCTGAAAAATGCGCGTGGCGTGCTCTGTGCGCCTGTCACGTTGAGCCGTTGCCGCGAACTCGACCTGCCGCATCAGGTACAGGACAATACGTCGGTGCTCGGAACGCCTTTCACTGTGACGATTGACAAACTCGAAGGCTGCTCGACGGGCGTTTCCATCTACGACCGTGCCGCTACCATCCGCGCATTGGCCGACCCTACTTCCACGCCGCAAACCTTCGGTCGTCCGGGCCATATCAATCCACTTTATGCCCAAGACAACGGCGTTTTGCGTCGTTCGGGCCACACCGAAGCCGCCATCGACCTTTGTCGGCTGTCGGGGCTCTACCCCGTCGGCGCACTGATGGAAATCATGAACGAGGACGGCACGATGGCGCGACTGCCCGAACTGATGAAAATGGCAGCGGAGTGGAATATGAAAATCATTTCGATTCGCGACCTGATTGCCTATCGCCTGCAACGCGAATCGCTCATCGAAGTGGGCAACGAGGCCGATATGCCCACGCTCTACGGCCATTTCCGACTGATTCCTTTCCGCCAGAAAAGCAACGGAACGGAGCATTTTGCGCTCATCAAAGGCGAGTGGAAAGACGACGAGCCGATTCTCGTGCGCGTACATTCTTCATGTGCTACGGGCGACATCCTCGGTTCGATGCGCTGCGACTGCGGCGAACAACTGCATCGCTCGCTGCAAATGATTGAAAATGAGGGAAAGGGCGTACTGATTTATATGCAACAAGAGGGTCGCGGCATCGGTCTGATGAACAAAATTGCGGCTTACAAGTTGCAGGAAGAGGGTCTTGACACGGTCGAGGCCAATGTCCACCTCGGTTTCAAGCCCGACGAGCGCGAATATGGCTGTGGAGCGCAGATGTTGCGCCATCTCGGGGTTCACAAAATGCGCCTGATGACCAACAATCCGACGAAACGCGTCGGCTTGGAGGCTTACGGACTGCAAATTGTCGAGAATATTCCCATCGAAATCACGCCGACACCTTACGATTACCGCTATTTAAAGACGAAACAAGAGCGAATGGGGCACAATCTACATCTTCAATGATGAAACAGTCTCACACCCGTGAACGCCATGGCGATGCCGTATTTGTCGCACGTCATGATGACGTGGTCGTCGCGGACTGAACCGCCAGCCTGCGCGATGAATTCCACGCCACTTTTGTGTGCCCGTTCGATGTTGTCGCCGAAGGGGAAAAACGCGTCTGAAGACAGACTCACACCCCGATTTTCCGCTATCCACGCCCGTTTTTCCTCGCGTGAAAGCGATTCGGGCTTCGTTTGGAAGAATTGCTGCCACGCGCCCTCGGCCAAAACATCGTCGCATTCGTCGCCGATGTAAATGTCAATCGTGTTGTCGCGGTCGGCACGGCGAATACCCTCTATGAAAGGCAGTGCCATCACTTTCGGATGCTGCCGCAACCACCACGTATCGGCCTTCTGACCAGCGAGTCGCGTGCAATGGATACGGCTCTGCTGACCCGCGCCAATGCCAATCGCCTGACCGTCTTTCGCGTAACAAACGCTGTTCGACTGCGTGTATTTCAACGTAATCAGTGCAATCATCAAGTCGCGTCGAGCATCTTCCGTAAAGGTTTTGTTCTGTGTCGGAATGTTTTCAAACAACTGAGGGTCGTCGAGTCGGATTTCGTTGCGTCCCTGCTCGAAAGTGATGCCGAAAACCTGCTTGCGCTCGATGGGTTCGGGCTTGTAAGTCGGGTCAATCCGAATCACGTTGTAGGTTCCCTTGCGCTTTTCACGCAGAATTTCGAGTGCCTCGGGCGTAAAATCGGGTGCAATCACGCCGTCGCTCACTTCTCGTTTGATGATGAGCGCCGTCGGCAGGTCGCACGTGTCAGAAAGTGCGATGAAATCGCCATACGACGACATTCGGTCGGCACCTCGCGCACGAGCGTAGGCACAAGCCATTGGCGACGAGTCGAGCCCCGCAATGTCATCGACGAAATAAATCTTCTTCAGCGTGTCGCTCAACGGCAGTCCAACCGCCGCACCAGCAGGCGAAACGTGTTTGAACGACGCAGCGGCAGGCAGTCCCGTCGCCTCGCGCAGTTCGCGCACCAACTGCCACGCATTCAGCGCGTCGAGGAAGTTGATGTACCCGGGTCGTCCGCTGAGCACCTCAACGGGCAGCGAGCCCTTTTCCACAAAGATTCGCGACGGCTTCTGATTCGGATTACAGCCGTATTTCAGTTCGATTTCCTTCATTGCGAGCAAAAATATTTATTGAGGACGCTCAATATATGCAATTACGTCGCCTTTTGCGACCTTCGCGCCTTGTTTGGCATTGATTTCGACGAGTTTGCCGCCGAGAGCCGCAGGCACGGTGACGATTTCGCCCCACGTGGCCACGATGTAGCAGAACACGTCGCCCTCGGCATATTCCTTGCCGATGTGTGGTTCCACCGTCGGAGCAGCCTCGCCGTCGCCGCCAAACTCCCAGAACAGCTGTCCTTTCACGGGAGCCACGAGCGCGTCGGCCTTCGCGTGTTTGAAGGCAGCCACTTCCTCGGGCGACAATTTTCCGCCGAGTGCAGCGTCTTTCGCCTTCTGGATGTCGGCGAGCAGGTTTTTCTTCGCCTGGCCGCTCTTGTAGTTGCGATATTGCTCGGGATGCATCGCCAGTTCCCAGAGTTCCTCGTTGTCCTGACCGTATTCCCAGCCGTTTTCGTCCATTTCCTTGCGGAAATCGTCGAGCGCATTCGGATAGAAGGTTCGCGGGTCGTCGGTAACGAATTTTCTGCCCTGTTTTTCGGCCAGTTCGACGATTTCGGGAGCCAACGGACCCGGCACTTTGCCGCTCTTTCCGAGAATCATTCCCCACATCGAGTCGTCCATCATCACGAAACGGCCTTTGCCTTGTTCCATGGTCAGCAGGTTCATCAATGCGATGTTCTTCACATACTGCGAGAACGGCGTGACGAGGGGTGGATAGCCGACACGCGGCCACACGTATTCCACTTCGTTGAATAGTTTCACGAGCATATCGTCGGTCGAAAGTTCGGCATCGCCCTTTTTGCGGCGCAGGTTGTTGATGGTTCCCATGATGCCACCGAGGTCGGCCATCATCGAGCCCATCATTCCGCCCGGCAGACCGCATCCCAGCAGCAGCGACGACATGTGTTTGTTGCCCGGATTGATGAAGTAGCCGAGCCAGTCGTCGATGAATTCCTGCGTGAGCGAACGAGCCTTCATGTAGGCATTCATATTGATTTCAGGCACGTCGAAGCCCTCGTTTTTCAGCATCGACTGCACCGAAATGATGTCGGGATGCACCTTGCCCCACGACAGCGGTTCGATGGCAGTGTCGATGATGTCGGCACCGTTTTCGCAGACTTCGAGAATCGAAGCCATCGATAGTCCGGGGCCGCTGTGGCCGTGGTATTGGATGATGATGTCGGGATATTTCGTCTTGATCATCTTCGTCAGTTGGCCCAAGAACGCCGGCTGACCGATGCCTGCCATGTCTTTCAGGCAGATTTCCTCGGCACCTGCGGCCACCACCTCGTCGGCAATCGCCATATAATAGTCTAATGTGTGCACGGGCGATGTCGTGATGCAAAGCGTGGCCTGCGGTGTCATGCCGGCCTCTTTTGCCCATTTGATGGAAGGAATGATGTTGCGCGTGTCGTTCAAACCGTCGAAAATACGCGGAATATCGACACCCTGCGCGTGTTTCACCTTATACATCAGGGCGCGCACATCGTCGGGCACGGGATACATTCGCAGCGCGTTCAGGCCGCGGTCGAGCATGTGGGTTTTGATGCCCACCTCGTTGAACGGCTTACAAAACGCACGAACAGCGTCGTTGGGGTTCTCGCCTGCCAGCAGACACACCTGCTCGAAGGCACCGCCATTGGTTTCCACACGGGCGAAACAGCCCATTTCGATAATCACCGGAGCAATGCGCTCCAACTGGTCCTTGCGCGGCTGAAATTTGCCCGAAGACTGCCACATGTCGCGATAGACCAGACTGAATTGAATTTTTTTCTTCATATTGCTTATTTTTATTATCCTTTTTTGCTTTTTTCGGTCAGCGACCGATGGTTCACTCCCCTCCTTTTCCTCTTTTGGCCTGCAAAGTTAGGCAAAAAAAACAAGGCCACCAAACTTTTTAAGTTTTCTACACAAAAAATATCAGTGAAATCGGAATATTTTTCGTACCTTTGTCGCCGAAAAATTTGGAAAAAAATGAGAAAAATCACGATGATTCTGCTGTTTTGCGGCCTCGTTTTCGCCTGCGGACAGCGCGGAAATGTAGAAAATACGGTGCCTGAGAGCGACAAAGATGGTCTGCTCGAGGGCGACAGCATGGTTTATGGCTTGGCGTGCGAGGGCTGCAACGACTCGGTAGTGGTACTACTGCCGATGGACGGTAGCGACCCCGTAAGTTACGACATCATCGAGGCACGGCTCAATCAGAAAGTGCTGGGACAGATGCGCGTCGGCGACTGGATTGGGCTGATGCGCAACGCCGAGGACTCGACCGTGGCCGACCTCGTCATCGACCTCGACGAACTGAAGGGAACGTGGTGCTACGTGGTGATGCCGAAGCTGGTGAAGGACGTGCCCGACAGCATCCGCGACGAATATTTAATTCCGCGCGAGTACGGTTTTTCGCTGAAACGGCAGTGGATGGCGCAGAGCGTGGGCTACGTGCGCGAGCAGAAATCGGTCGAGGACAAGAGTCCGGTGGTCTATCCGCGCCTGCTGTTTTTCACGGGTTGGCACATGCTCAACGGCCAACTCATCGTGACGAGTGGCGAGTTTGGAAAGGATGAAGATAGCGACGATATGAAAATCGTGAGCACGCGCAACGACACTTGCGAAATCCTTTATTTGAGCGACGATTCGCTGGTTTTGGGCAGCGACGGTGTCACGCGCAGCTATTATCGCCACACGAACGTCGACGAAATCAACCGAGAGGCTCGTGAGAAGGCTGAAAAGCGTCTGAAAGAGTCGCTTGGGCTGTGAGTTTTGAATGTTGAATTTTGAGTTTTGAATGATCGCCTACGGCGATGACGAATTTTTCAATGATGAATTCTTAATTGTTAATTCATAATTGTTTATCAGCGAAGCTGACAATTCAACATTCAACCTTCAAAATTCAAAAATCTTTCTTCCGCCACCCGTTCCCACTTCGTGCCGGGCTTTCCGTAGTTGGCGTAGGGCCAAATCGAAATGCCACCGCGAGGCGTGAAAATGCCCTTCACCTCGATGTATTTCGGTTGCATCAGCTTCACCAAATCCTTCATAATCGTGTTCACGCAATCTTCGTGGAAATCGCCGTGGTTGCGGAACGAAAACAGGTAGAGTTTCAGGCTTTTCGACTCGACCATTCGCTCGGCAGGCACGTAGGCAATGCGGATTTCAGCGAAGTCGGGCTGACCCGTAATCGGACAGAGCGAAGTGAATTCCGGACAGTTGAATCGCACCCAATAATCGTTGTCGGGATGCTTATTTTCAAAGGTTTCGAGCACTTCGGGCGCATAGTCGTCCCGATATTCGGTTTTCGTCCCGAGGACTTGCAGTTGGTCCTGTTCCCTGTTCATAACTTCCAGATTTTAAAGATGTTATAAGAAATATCGTAGTCATAAACGTCCTCGTTGTCGTGACGTTTCGTGAAGGCGACCACACGATGAGTGATGGGCAATGCGATGATTTCGTAGAGCGTTTTCAGCACGACCTGCGTAATGACGAGCGAGGGCATTTCCTCCCACGGCATCACAAACGAGAAAGCCAGCGGAAAGAAGATAATCGAGTCGGTGAGTTCACCGAAAACCGTACTCAGAACGGCACGAGCCGAGAAATTCTTACCCTTCGACGACATTTTCATTTTCGACATCACATAGGCATTGATGAACGAGCCTGCCAGAAACGCCACAAACGAAGCGGCGGCGATGCGCGGTGCCAGTCCGAAAATGCTGTGGAACGCCTCGCTGCGGTCCCAATAGTCGGCGCCGGGAATGAAGTCGGCGATGGCAGCCATCGTGACGAAGAAGAAATTCATCGCGAAACCCATCCAAATGAGCAGTCGGGCACGCCGAAACCCCCAGACTTCGCAGACCACATCGTTGATGATGTAGCTGACGGGAAAAATGAGCAAACCGCCCGTGAAATTGGCTGGACCGAACGAAATAAGCTTTGTCTCCAACACATTTGCCGTAATCAGGCAAACGCAGAACAGCGTGCAGAAAAGCATAAAGAGCACACTGACTCGATGACTTGTTTTTTTCATTTTCTTGTTTTGTTAAAGGGGGTTGAGCAAGTACCCCTGTCGTTAAAAAATAGCGGCTCGCGAAAGCCACTTGATTGAAAATCGGGTGCAAAATTACAAAAAAAATGGCAAGGGAAGAATTTTTTCGGGATAAATTGTCTAAATTTGCAGCGTAGAACGTCGATTTTTCGGCAAAAACGACCTTTTTAGACATGAATCGAGAAGAATTTCATCAGAAACGCGTGGCACTGCTGCTTTCGGGCGGTGTCGATAGTGCGGTTGCGCTGCACGAACTGGTCGGAAACGGCATTCGACCCGATTGTTTCTACATCAAAATCGGGAGCGAGGACAACGACGAATGGGACTGCTCGATGGAGGAGGATATGGAGATGGCAACGGCGCTGTGCCACCGCTATGGCGTGACGCTCGAGGTGGTCGATTGCCACCGCGACTATTGGGACGAGGTGACGCGCTACACCATCGAATCGGTGCGGGCAGGTCGCACACCAAACCCCGACGTGATGTGCAATCGGATGATTAAATTCGGGGCGTTCGACCGCAAGCGCGGCCACGACTACGACCTCATCGCCACGGGGCACTATGCCCAGACGGAAATCGACGAAAACGGCGTGAAATGGCTCACGACAAGCCCCGACCCCGTGAAAGACCAGACCGATTTCCTCGCGCAAATCTACGACTGGCAACTTCGCAAGGCACTGTTTCCCATCGGCCATTACCGAAAAGAGGAAATTCGGGCGATTGCCGAGCGCGAACACCTCGTGAACGCCCGTCGGAAGGACTCGCAGGGCATTTGTTTCCTCGGGAAAATCAGCTACAACGACTATCTGCGGCGCTATCTCGGCGAACAAGAGGGCGACATCATCGACATCGACACCGAGCAGGTGATTGGTCGCCACAAAGGCCATTGGTTCCACACGATTGGCCAGCGCAAAGGGCTCGGACTCGGCGGTGGACCGTGGAATGTGGTTCGGAAGGATGTCGAGCGGAACATTCTCTACGTCGTCAAGGGCTACGAGCCGATTCGGGCGCATCGAATGGAATTCAACATCAAGGATTTTCATTTCGTGGTTTCGAGGAATTCTGACAATACTCCGATTTCAGAACAAACTCCCGAACTCCTGCAACTCCCGAAAGAAATCACCTTCAAGGTTCGCCACACGCCCGACTACTTCATCGGCACGCTCGACGACCTCGGCAACGGCTGCTACACCGTCCACGCCGACCGCTGGGTGCAGGGCGTTGCGCCCGGACAGTTCTGCGTCATCTACGACAGCGATTTCCACCGTTGCTTCGGTTCAGGGGAAATCACGGTGTAAAAGTTTTAAAGTTAAATATTGAATTGTATGAAAAAAATATTGTTTTTCACGTGCGCCATCCTACTCAGCATTGCGGGAAAGGCTCAGACAACTGTTTCCCATCCATCTGACGACGTTAAACCCCGTGCAATTTCTCTCGCTTGCGCCAACGTTGTTTTCTCGCAGCCAGGCATCCGGTTTATGCACAAGATTCGGGCGACAAATCCTGATGCTGCCATCGCGGTGGAAGGACTTCCTCGGGGACTTTCGTGGAATCAACAACGCTCGCTCGTCGAAGGAATCGTTGAGCAAGAGGGCGAATATCATTACACCGTCAAACTCACGCTCGATGGCGAAACGACGCTCGAAACCATCACACTGACCGTTTCCTCGACGCTTCAGCAACCCCTTCCTTTTATGGGATGGCTGTCGTGGAATGTGGTCGAGGGCGATATTTCCGAGCAGGTCGTCAAGACCGTTGCCGACGCGATGGTTTCAAGCGGACTGGCTGCCGCCGGCTACAATTATCTCTGCATCGACGACCTTTGGCACGCTGCCGAGCGCGAGGCCGGCACGAACAAACCGCTGTTCGACACGAAAAAGTTCCCCAACGGTATGAATGCCGTTAGCGACTACGTTCACAGCAAGGGCTTGAAGTTCGGCATCTATTCCGACGGCGGCACCCACACCTGCGCCGGATGCTTTGGTTCGTATGGCTATGAGGAAATCGATGCGCGACAATATGCCGAGTGGGGTGTGGATTTGCTGAAATATGACTATTGCAACGCGCCGACCGACCTCCAAACCTGTCGAAAACGCTATAAAGCGATGGGCGATGCGCTGAAAAATTCGGGGCGCAACATTCTTTTCTATATGTGCGAATGGGGTGTGCGAGAGCCTTGGAAATGGGGTGCCGAGACGGGCGCGACCTGCTGGCGTTGCACCTACGACGCACGCGACGGATGGAAAGGTAAAAACGGTGGCGTGGGCATTCTTCAAAGCATAGAAGGGATGAAAGACCTTTGGCCCTACTCTGGCGTAAACCGTTTCAACGACGCTGATATGCTCTGCATCGGCATCCATGGCACGGGCAAGTCGAGCAGCGACCTCGTTGAAGGCTCGCCGGGCATGACGCAGACCGAATATCGCACGCAATTTTCGCTTTGGTGTATGTGGTCGTCGCCGCTCTCGCTGTCTTTCGATTTGAGAAAACCGATTTCTGCCGACGACCTCGCTATGATGACCAACAGGGAAATGATTGCGCTCGACCAAGACCCGATGGGACAGCAAGCCGAGTTCATCGGCGAGACCGACGGCATCCAAATCTATGCGAAAGACCTTGAAAATGGCGATGTTGCCATCGCCGTCCTCAACCTCAATGACGCGGAACGTGTCGTCAAGGTTGATTTTTCCGATATTCCTGCGCTCGATGCCACCACTACTTACCACCTGCGCGACCTTTGGGCAGGCGAGAGTGTCGGCAGGCACACGGGCAGTTACACCGTCAGCGTGGCCTCGCACGAAACGAAGGTCTATCGTTTCTCGAAATGCTGGTAATCCTTGAGTGATTTCCAGTCGCCACCCCAACGGAATCCACGCTGCGTGAAAAGGCGGTAGGCGAGGTCGTTGCGCGTGATTTTGTACTTGAAATTGCGCGAGCGATTGGCGTAGAATCGGGCGGTAGCAGGCTGCACGACGAGTGTGCCGTCGTTGCGCCGTTTCACGCAGGGATTTTGCAGCGGATTGAGGTCGATGGCGAGTCCCTGCGCGTGTTTCGAGAGTTTTCGGCTACCGCTGACGGCACGAAAACAGAAGCACGACGTGTTGTTGGCCTGCATCGAGCGTTCGTCGTCGGCGTCGAAGTCGTCGATGAGGCGGATTTGGGCAATCGGATAACGCTGGCGATAGAGTTCGCGGAAAATCGCGATGAGGTCTTGGGCAATCGCCTTGTTGCAGACGAGTTCGCCCTGTTGCGTCACACCGTCGAAATCGCAGTAGGTCAGCGTGAGCAGGCGCAAATCAGCCCGTCTGACGGTGCAGTTCGAAGGATAGGAACGGCCTTGCATACGGCTGAAAACCGCGTCGCTGAGGATGTCGGCACGGAAAATTTCGCCCTGCGCCGCCATTTCGAGCGACGAAAAGAACATCATCGCCAAAAAAACGATATTTTTTCGTGAAATCAGCATAAAAAGTGGCTTTTTTTCGTGAAAATCAACTTGATTGGCCAAAAAAATCATACAGTTCGCGAAGCGTCTTAAAAACGCGCTCAGCACCTTTTTCCGCCAGAACGTCGTCGGCCAAAGGCCCTGTGTTCACTGCCATCGTGCGACAACCAGCGGCCACGGCAGCCTCCACGCCCAACGGCGCATTTTCAACGACCAGACAGCGCGTCGCATCGGTGCAACCGCACTTTTTCATCCCCATCAAATAGGGGTCGGGCGCAGGCTTTCCGCGTTCGACATCGTAGGCCGTCACCACCCTACTTTCATCGGCGAAATCGGCGAAATCGTCCAACATTCGGGCGATGAGCGGTCGCTGGGCACTGCCCGTGACGATGCCGATGGCACAACCTTTGTCCTTGAACAGCTGCATCAGGTCGAAAACACCATCGAAAATCACTGCTTGCGGCATCGAGTGGAAGATTTCCGCCTTTTTTTGGTACATTCGCATCGCTTCGTCGGTCGAAATCGTGCGATGTTGCTGTGCCCAGACCATCTCGCGAATCGTATCGACACCACGAGCGCCCTCGGTGGCATAGGCATCTTCCGCCGTCATCACAATGTCGAACTGCGCCATCGCCTGCTGCCAAGCCACAGCGTGGTTCGGCATCGAGTCGTAGAGCACGCCGTCCATATCGAAAAGTACCGTTTCAAGCCCCATTTCAACCTTTTAACCCTTTAACTTTTTAACCTTTCAAGGATTGCCTTCGATTCAGCCTCGTAGCCCGGTTTGTTGAGCAGGGCAAACATATTCTTCTTGTACGCCTCGACACCCGGCTGGTTGAACGGATTCACGCCGAGCAAATTGCCGCTGATGCCACAGCCGAGTTCGAAGAAATAAATCAGCTGACCGAGGTAATATTCATTGAGTTGGGGCATCGTGATGAGAATGTTCGGCACACCGCCATCAACGTGCGCCAACCGCGTGCCGAGTTCAGCCATTTTGTTCACTTCATCGACGCGCTTTCCAGCGAGGAAGTTCAGTCCGTCGAGATTTTCCTCGTCGAAGGGGAAATCAACGCGATTCTGTGGCTGCTCAATGCTGATGACGGTCTCGAAAATCGACCGTTCACCGTCTTGAATCCACTGACCCATCGAGTGCAAATCGGTCGTGAAGTCGCACGAGGCTGGGAAAATCGCCTTGCCATCCTTGCCCTCCGACTCGCCGTAGAGTTGTTTCCACCACTCGGCGATAAAATGCAGTTTCGGCTGGTAGTTCACCATAATTTCAATCTTCTTGCCACTCTGGTAGAGGGCGTTGCGCGCGGCGGCATACTGCGCGGCGATGTTCTCCTCGAACGGAACGTCCTTGCCGCATTGCTTTTCCATATCCTGCGCACCCTTCACCAATGCCTTGATGTCGAATCCGGCACAAGCCACAGGCAGCAGTCCAACCGGCGTGAGCACCGAGAACCGACCACCCACATTGCCAGGAATCACGAACGACTTGTAGCCTTCTTTGTCGGCACAAGTTCGGGCAGCGCCTTTTTCCGCGTCGGTCACAGCGACAATCACCTCGCGTGCCTCGTCCTTGCCGCGCTGTTGCTCGCATTGCTTCTTCAGCAGACGGAAAGTCAGTGCGGTTTCGGTCGTCGTACCCGATTTCGAGATGTTAATCACGCCGAAACGCTTTGTTTTCAGGTATTCCGTGAGTTCAAACAGGTAGTCCTCGCCGATGTTGTTGCCAGCGAAGAGGATGACGGGTGTTGGGTGTTGGGTGTTGGGTGTTGGGTGTTGAAGCCACGCAAACGAATTGCTGAGTGCCTCAATCACCGCACGCGCACCGAGATACGAGCCGCCGATGCCAGCCACAACCACCACTTCGCATTTTTCGCGCAGCGAGTCGGCCACCGCCTGAATTTCGTCGAGAAACGCCTCGCTGATGCTCGTCGGCAGGTGCAGCCAACCCAGATAATCATTACCCGGACACGTGCCGTTTTCCATCGACAACTGTGCCTCTTTCACCTTCGGCTCAAAAGCCTTGACAGCGCCTTCACCGAGGAAGCACGCCGCTTTCGTCAAGTCTAATCCAATTTTTTTCATTGTAACAATCTTTTTATCCTATTTTTTCTGATTTTTTCAACAAATTCCTTACGGACTGCAAAGTTACGCATAAGCGAGCAGAATACAAAAGAAAAACGAGTTTTTCTTTTCATTCTCGAGCGAAAGGAAGTTCTCGAAAGTTACGCATAAGCGAGCAGAATACAAAAGGAACAGAAAAAATTTTTTCTGTCGCGTAAAAAAAAATGTCGAATCGTTTGGTCGTTTCATTTTTTTGACGTATCTTTGCAAAAATAAATTTTAATTAGGTAAAATATATGAAAAAGATTCTTATTGCAACATTGCTGCTTGTCAGCACCCTTTCAGCGAATGCCCAGAGAGAAAAAAACAGTGGTTCTCTACGCACATACGCTGGTATGAATTTTAGCAGTGTGAACAGCGACCCTAATTACAATGTTGTCGTCGGCACTCCGAAGACAAAATTGGGACTTGTCGTAGGTGCGGATCTTGAATATCAAATCAATAACATTTTCGCCATCTCAGGCGGTCTGAAATATTCGCAGATGGGATACAAACTTGATGGAGGAAAAAACATCAGCATCGACTGCATCGACGTTCCACTTCTATTCCATGCCTATTTCTTAAAGGGATTCGGGGTGTATGCGGGAGTACAGCCAGGACTGAATGTCAATATTGACAAATCGATAGAACGATACGTCGAAAACATGAAGGCCGACATTTTGGCAGGCATTACCTATGAATTCAAGAACATCGTGCTCGACCTTTCTTACACCCGTGTTCTCTCGATTACATCGGACGATTATTTTAAAAATAAGGCGTTTACGGTGACGCTGGGTTATCGATTCGAACTTTTCAAGCGAGAGTTGAAAGACCCCTCAAAGAACAAATATAATATTATTATGCCATCCATTGGATACTAATAGAATTTAATTTATTATTTTAAATCATTATTAACTCATTAAAAAAAGATTATTATGAAAAAGTATTTAGCAGAAATGGTGGGCACATTCGTGCTTACGTTCTTGGGCTGCGGCGCGGCTGTGGCTCTGGGTTGTGGTGCTGAAAACACGGCGGCCATCGTCGGAACAGCCTTCGCATTCGGTCTCTCGGTCGTGGCGATGGCCTACACGATTGGCGGCATTTCGGGTTGCCACATCAATCCGGCAATCACGCTGGGCGTATTCCTCAATGGCGGCATTTCGGCCAAGGATTGCGGTATGTACATGGTGTTCCAGGTCATCGGTGCCATTCTGGCTGCCGCTGTGCTCGCTGGCATCGTTGCCACCGACCCGAGCCTGGTCATCACCACCGCTACGGGTGCCAATGGCTGCACGTATGGCGTGACCAACGGCCTCATCGTTGAAATCGTGCTGACGACGCTGTTCGTGCTCGTCGTGCTCGGTGCAACATCGAAGACCAACGGTGCCACCAACAACTTCGCAGGTTTGGCCATCGGTCTGACGCTGATTCTGATTCACCTCGTGGGCATCCACTTCACGGGCACTTCCGTGAATCCCGCTCGCTCGATTGGCCCGGCTCTCTTCGAGGGTGGCGAGGCGCTGAGCAACCTCTGGGTGTTCATCGTTGGCCCGCTCGTGGGCGGTGCATTGGCAGCTGTCATCTGGAAAGTGATTGAGCCTGCTGAGTAATTTTTAGAAAAAAAACGCAATGTTGTGAACCTCAGAAGTCTTGAATTCAGACTTCTGGGGTTCATTTCCAAAATTAAAACATGAAAAAAATATTACTTGACGCACATACGCATACGGTGGCTTCGGGACATGGCTACAGCACAGTGCAGGAAATGGCAAAAATGGCTGCCGAAAAGGGCCTTGAGGTGCTTGGAATCACGGAACACGGACCGGCAGTCCCTGGCTCATGCCATAAGTTGTATTTCAAAAATATGTTCGTGGTTCCCCGCCAATTGTTTGGCATTCGCCTGCTGATGGGCTGCGAACTAAATATCCTTGACACGAATGGCTCGCTCGACCTCACCGACGAATACTTCGAAAGGCTCGATTTGGCCATCGCCGGCGTGCACGCCCCATGGTACCAGGGTGGTACGAAGGAGGAAAACACCGCGGGCATGATTCGCGTCATCAAAAATCCGAACATCAACATCATCAGCCACCCGGGCGACGGAGCCTGCGAACTCGACTACGAACCGCTGGTGCTGGCAGCGAAAGAGGCGCACACGCTGTTGGAGGTGAACAACCACTCGATGGCTCCGCAGCGCAAGAATATGGTGGTTCGCGACAACAACCTGGAGATTCTGCGCTTGTGCAAGAAGTACGAAGTGCCCACGATTCTCGGCAGCGACGCCCACGTCTCGTACCAGATTGCCGACTACGAAAGGCTTTATCCGCTCTTGGCCGAAACCGATTTCCCCGACGAATTGATCATGAATTATTGGCCGGAGAAGTTTTTCAAATATCTCTTTGGATAAAAAATCACACCAAAATAGTAGCAAATTTTCATTTTTTGAAATGTTAAAAAAAATAAGTGACTGAAAATCAGCCACTTAACCGTTGGGTGCCTAGTCGGACTCGAACCGACGACATTCAGAACCACAATCTGACGCTCTAACCAACTGAACTATAGGCACCATCAAACTTCCTTTTGTTGGAAAGCGGGTGCAAAGGTACAGGAAATATTTGACATCGCCAAATAATTCCTGATTTTTTTATCAATCGGACGAAAGAAAATCCTAAAATCGAGGAAAAATCCCCCGTAATTAGGACTTTCATTCGTTCAAATGACGTTTTTACTCAGCCTTTGCGGGTGCTTCTGCCGGTGCTGCCTCGGCTGCCGGAGCAGTTTCAGCGGCGGGAGCGGCTTCTGCGGGAACGGCCTCACCTGCACCAAAGCCCTGCGTATTGACGGGATTGGTCGTCATGGTTTCGGTGGCTGCCTTCTCGAGCACGCTCTGGTCGGCAGAGGCGGTCGGAGCCACGTAGGCGCAGATGACGCTGAACACGACCATGGCAGCTGCCAGGGCCCATGTTGTTTTTTCAATGACGTCGGTTGTCTTGCGGACACCCATGATTTGATTCGACGAGGAGAAGTTCGAGGCCAGTCCGCCTCCCTTTGACTCCTGAATGAGCACGATGCCGATCATCAGCAGTGCTGCAATTACGATGAGAATTACGAATAATGTGTAAACCATTTTTTAAGTATTAATTTGTTTGTTATTGAGTATCAATTTTTCCAAAAATCGGATTTGGTCTGCAAAGTAAGCATTTTTTTTCGGATATAGCAAATTTAATCGCTGAATTATTTCCAAAGCCTTGTCATATCGCCCCTGTTTGATGTAAATTTTGGCCAAAGTCTCGGTAAAAATGCCTTCTTCGGCTTCATTTTCGTCATTTTTGTCTGACAAGTCGTATGCTTCGGGTGTGTAGTCGATTTCGTCCTTGAGTTTGATTTTTCCGCCTTCGTTTTGGATGAAGTTGTCGATGAGGTCCTGGCCTTTCATCTGGGGTTCTTGCTGCGGCTCGTTTTCTTCTTTCTCGACATCCAACAGATAGGAAACGTAGTCGATGGCGGCATCGGCGGGTGTCGGCTTGCGTTTCTGGCCCGTCGCGACCTTTTCCTCGGCTTCTTCCTTGGGAATCGACTCGAGGAAGTCGTTGATGAGGGTGATGGTTCGATTTTCCTCGTTGGCCTCGGCAGGCGTGGTTTCGGGCTCTTTTCCCAGTTGGTAGTGGGCGGCTTCGACGAGGTTGAACAGCACTTTTCGGTCGCTGAAATAGACGGCGGCCTTGCGCAGTTCGGCGTCGAAGGTGGCATCGTGGAGCAGGTAGAGGTTTTGCAACATCAGGAGCCGCGCCGTCTGGTAGTAGGGATGGAGCGCGAGCAGGCTGCGAAGCTCGTAGAGAGTCTCGCGGTTCATCTGTTCGGGGTGGTTGATGAGTTGCGTCAAGTCCATTTTCCTATCTTTTTTTTACCAGTTTGCGACTGTTGCGTTGAAAATTTGGTCGGTGAGTTCCTTCACCATCTGCGTGACGAGTTCTTCCTGCACGGCATTGAGCGACTGCGTCGATTCGTAGGTGGTGGTGGCGGTGAATTGGCGTTCGAAGTCTTCGGAGTGGTTCACGTTGTTGGTGAATCGCACGTTGACGGTCATCGACAGTTCGACTTGCGCCGAATAGCCTTCGCTCGACACCGACTTGTTTCGTTGGTTGTATTGCGTGATTTCGCCCTCGATTTTCAGGTCGCCGTTGCGCTTCACTTGAATCAGTTTCGTGTGATTGGCGTAGGTGTCCTTGAGTTGGTTGTTGAAGAGCGGTGCCATCGGTCCCCAGACGTAGTTCGCACGAATCGGGAAGTCGGCGATTTGGATGGTTTTCGTCTTGCTATAGTCAATGCTCGCGCCATTGAATTTGTAACTGACGGAGCAAGAAGTGAACAGTGAACAGTGAATAGCGAACAGCGTTGTACCGACGATGAATCGGCCAACCCAACGCTTGATTCGATGATATTTATTTTTTTCACTCTTCATGATTCACTACACATTATTTATTATAATTGTTAATTGTAAATTGTAAATTGAAAATTACTCCAGCCCAAACTGCTTCAGCCGACGATAGAGCGTGCGGTCGCTGATGCCCAGTTCCTGCGCGGCTTTCTTGCGATTTCCGCCATTGCGCTCGAGGGCTTTTTCCAGCATCTGCCGTCCCAAGTCGCTGAGGTTCAGGCTCTCTGGCTCGCGAATTTCCTCAGCCTCGGCCTCTTCAATGTTATTCTCGTCGGCGTGCTCACTTCTGACGGTCGGCATCGTGCTCGACGACGACCCGATGGTCGTGATTCCGCCAAACGAAGCCGCTCCACCCAATGCACGAGCCTCGTCCATCTGCTTCCGCAGGCTGTTCATATCGCGACGCAGGTCGCTCACGTTTCCTCGCAGTTCGTAGAGGATTTTGTAGAGCAGTTCGCGCTCGCTCTCGTAGGAATGTTCGCCCGCGTTGCCGATGATGGCCAACTGCGTGCTTTCGGGGTCTTGCGGAATGAATTTCGACAGCGTTTCCACGTCGATTTCACGTTGTTCGCTGAGAATCGACATCTGCTCGGTGATGTTCTTCAACTGGCGCACGTTTCCAGGCCATTTGTAGCGCAGCATCTGCTGGGCAGCGTCGTCGGTCAGCGTGATTTTCGGAAGCCGATATTTCTCGGCCATTTGCAGGGCAAACAGTCGGAACAGCAGCAGAATGTCCTCGCCACGGTCGCGCAACGCCGGCATCTGGATGGGAATCGTGTTCAGGCGATAGTAGAGGTCCTCGCGGAAACGTCCCTCGCTGACGGCCTTCTGCATATTCACATTCGTTGCCGCCACGATGCGCACGTCGGTCTTCATCATCTTCTGACCGCCCACGCGGATGTATTCGCCCGTCTCCAGTACGCGCAACAGCCGAGCCTGCGTCGCCAAAGGCAATTCGCCCACTTCGTCGAGGAAAATCGTGCCCTTGTTAGCCACACCGAAATAGCCCTCGCTCTCGCCGATGGCACCCGTGAACGAACCTTTTTCGTGTCCGAACAGTTCACTGTCGATGGTACCCTCGGGAATCGAGCCGCAGTTGATGGCGAAATAGCGCTCCCGGCGGCGCGGCGAATTGTCGTGGATGATGCGCGGAATAATCTCCTTACCCACGCCGCTCTCGCCCACGATGAGCACGCTCAAGTCGGTCGATGCCACTTGCAGAGCGACATCCAACGCACGGTTCAAAGCATCGCAGTTTCCCACGACATTATACCGTTTTTTTACCTCTTGTAACCTCGTCGTATTCATTTGAGCTGACAAAATTACACATTTTCTGCGAAACAGCTGCAATTTTGGCAGAAAAATTTGGTTGTTTCACAAAAAAACACTACTTTCGCGAATGATTTTTTCAATAGAAAATGATTTTTTATGTCGGAAACGATGATTTCGAAATTTCAATCTGAGGTCTGCGCGAACAGCGTGGAGAGTTGCAGGGCGGCACAGTTGGGCGGTGCCGACCGCGTGGAGTTGTGTGCGGGGATTCCCGAGGGTGGAACGACGCCGTCGTATGGCGAAATCAAGCAGGCGCGGCGCGTGCTCGACGAGGGTGCGGCACAGGGCTTGAAGGCGACTCGCCTGCACGTGATTATCCGTCCGCGAGGTGGCGATTTCCTGTATTCCGAATGGGAATTGGAACGGATGGCGGAGGACATTCGGATTTGCCGTGAACTGGGTGCCGACGGTGTTGTTTTCGGCTGTTTGCGACCCGACGGTTCGCTCGACACCGAGGCCAATGCCCGTCTGTTGGAAGCCACTCAACACCCAACACCCAACACCCAACACCCAACAATTACCTTCCACCGCGCTTTCGACCGCTGCGCCCATCCCGAACAGGCTTTGGAAGAGTTGATTTCACAGGGTTTCGACCGAATTTTGACCTCTGGTCAGCAACCGACGGCCCTCGAAGGCATCGATTTGCTCAAAAAACTGCACGAGCAAGCCGCTGGTCGCATCAAAATTTTGGCTGGTTGTGGCGTAAACGAGGAAAATATCCGAAAAATCCACGAGGCGACGGGCGTCACGGAGTTTCATTTTTCGGCTCGCGAACCGCGAAAAAGTCAGATGATTTTCGCGAATCCCGACGTGTATATGGGTGCGAAGGGAGCCGACGAAGACACAATTCTCGTCACCTCGGCCGAGCGCGTCCGCGCAACCATCGAACAGTTGGAAAAATTATAGTTTCAGATACGAGAAAATGCGCTCGGTAGCCCCAGAACGGCGACTGACACACTCGGCAGCGGCCTCTCCACGGGTTTTCACGGCCTGTGCATCGGTTGCGAGATGGTTCATGCTGTTGGCGAAGTCGTTGTAACTGGTGATTTCGATGCCGCCACCACATTCTTTCAGTTCCTGCGCCTCCATAAACCGCTGGTTGTTCGGACCGAAGAACACGGGCTTGCCCCAGACAGCCGCCTCCACGACATTGTGGATGCCCACGCCAAAACCTCCGCCGACGTAGCAAACGGTGGCGTAGCGGTAGATCGACGACAGCAGGCCGAAACAGTCGATGATCAGAGCCTCTCCCCCAGCCCCTCTCCGAGTAGAGAGGGGAGTTTTTTCTCCCTGAATAGATAATTTCGTATAGCGTTCCACGTGGAAGCCGTCAAGTTGCTTTTCAATCTGCTGCAAATGCTCTTCGTCGATGACGTGAGGGGCGATAATGAGTTTCCAGTCGGGGTATTCGCGGAAATATTTGATGAAAATTTCCTCATCGGGCGGCCACGAGGAGCCTGCGACGAAAATTTGTGGAGTGTGGAGTGTGGAGTGTGAAGTGTTGTCGGAAATAAATTGCTCGATGACGGGCAAATCTTTCGCTGCTTCCTTGATCTGCAACACCCTATCGAACCGCGTGTCGCCAACAACATCGACATTTTGGATACCGAGCGTGGCCAACAACTCGCGACTTTGCTCGTTTTGTACGAAAAATCGCGTGAAACACTTCAAAACACGGCCATACTGCCGTCCGTACCAACGGAAAAAGACCTGATTCGGACGGAAAATCGACGACACGCTATAGACGGGTACTCCGCGATGCTTCAGAATATGGAGGTAGTTGTACCAAAACTCGTACTTGATGAAAAATGCCATCACGGGACGCACTGCACGCAGGAATCGACGGGCATTGCCGACGGTGTCGAGCGGCAGGTAGCAGACGATGTCGGCACCCTCGTAGTTCTTGCGAACTTCGTAGCCCGAGGGCGAGAAAAACGTCAGCAGAATTTTGTATTCGGGATGGTCGCGACGCAACCGTTCCATCAGCGGACGACCCTGTTCGAACTCGCCGAGCGAGGCCGCGTGGAACCACACATATTGCGCCTGCGGATCGACCTTTTCCTTGAGCGTCTGAACCGCCTCGCGCTCGCCACGCCACATTTTGCGAACCTTTTCGTTGAACAGACTCGCAATGGCGACACCGCAGGAATAGCAGAAAATAATAAAATTATACATAAAGCCCCCCAACTACCCCCGAGGGGCTTCAATCATTTCAATCGCACGACGCATCCGACGCAACGTTTCTTCTTTGCCGAGGAACGCCGAAATATCGAACATTCCGGGGCCTTTTCCCTCGCCAACAAGCGTCAGTCGCCACGCATTCATCACGTTGCCGAGGCCGTAGCCCTTCTGCTCTACCCAATCGTGGACGATGCGCTCCTGATTTTCGAGCGAGAAATCGTCGATTCCTTCGAGCAAATCGGCCAATTCGGTCATCACCTGCGGTGAATTTTCCTTCCAACGCTTTTTCACGGTCTTTTCGTCGTATTCCAACGGCGGAATGAAGAAGAACGAGCACAACGGCCACAGTTCGTGGACGAAACTGACGCGGTCTTTCATCATGCGAACGACCTCCGTGATGCGCTCAAACGATTCATCGACGCCATTGTTAGCGACAATCGGTGCAAAGAGTTCGGCGATTTCCTCGTCGGACTTCCGCAAAATATACTCGTGGTTGAACCACATTCCCTTTTGATAATCGAATTTCGCACCCGATTTCGAGCACCGCGAAATGTCGAAAGCCTTCACGAGTTCGTCGAGCGAGAAAATTTCCTGTTCGGTGCCCGGATTCCAACCCAAAAGTGCCAAGAAATTCACGACCGCCTCGGGGAAATAGCCGCTTTCGCGATAGCCGCTCGACACCTCGTCGGTCTTCGGGTCGTGCCACTCGAGCGGGAACACGGGGAAGCCCAACCGGTCACCGTCGCGTTTCGAGAGTTTGCCCTTTCCTTCGGGCTTCAACAGCAGTGGCAGATGGGCGAACATCGGCATTGAATTCTGCCAACCAAGTGCCTCGTAGAGCAGCACGTGGAGCGGTGCCGACGGCAACCATTCCTCGCCACGAATCACGTGGGAAATCTCCATCAGATGGTCATCGACGATGTTCGCCAAATGGTAGGTCGGCAGTTCGTCGGCACTTTTGTAAAGCACCTTATCGTCCAAAATGTCGCTTTTCACGCGCACTTCGCCACGAATCATGTCATTGACCACGATTTCGCGTCCGGGTTCGACCTTGAATCGCACGACGTACTGATGTCCGTCTTCAATCAGTCGGGCGACCTCCTCGACGGGCATCGTCAGCGAGTTGCGCATCGACATTCGCGTCGAGGCGTCGTACTGGAAATTCTGGATTTCCTGCCGTTTTTGTTCAAGTTCCTCGGGTGTGTCAAAGGCGATGTAGGCACGGTTCGCACCCAGCAGCCGATCGACGTAAATCTTATAGATTCCACGCCGCTCGCTCTGGCGGTAGGGACCGTATTCGCCGCCGTAGGAAACACCCTCGTCGAACTCGATGCCGAGCCAGTGGAAAGCCTCGATGATGTAATCTTCGGCACCCTCCACGAAGCGCGCCGAATCGGTGTCTTCGATGCGGAAAACGAACTCGCCGCCATGTTTGCGGGCGAAAAGGTAATTATACAACGCGGTACGAACGCCGCCGATGTGCAATGGTCCTGTCGGACTGGGCGCAAAACGCACCCGAACATGTCTGTTTTCCATCTGAAAATGATGATATTTCTAAAATTTTGTGCAAAATTACGAATATTTTTTGAGTTTAACGTATTTTTTTTGTATTTTCGCAGTTGAATTGAAAACTACTTGGAAAAAAAATGGAAAAAACGGATCAAAAACAAGCCACGAAAAGTCGCCATTTTTTGACGCGCGGACTCATCATCGCCACCACCATTTTGCTCATCGTCTGGTTTCTGCCACGCGAAGAGGGACAATTGTTCCACTACGGCGTCGGACGGCCTTGGACGTCGGGTTCGGTCATTGCGAAATTCGACTTTCCCATCTACAAAACCGACGAGGTCATCGTACACGAACAGGACTCGCTCAAAAACCAGTTCCAGCCCTATTACAACTACGACACCGACGTGGAAAAGCGGATGGAGGAAAAGTTCCTGAAAGATTTCTCGGCAGGACTTCCGGGACTTCCCATGGCTTATAAAAGCATGGTTTACAGCCAGTTAAACCGACTTTATCAGGCTGGAATCATGAATACACCCGAATACAACATTCTGGTGAAAGACACGACGAACATGCTGCGCTTGGTGACAGGAAAACAGGCGCAAAGTCTGGCCATCGGCGACGTTTTTTCGACCCTTTCGGCCTACGAAACCCTTTTCCAAGACCCGCAACTGGCCTCGCAGCGGCAACTTCTTCAAAAATGCAACCTCAACGAATACATTGAGCCCAACCTTATCTACGACAAAGAGCGTAGCGAAGCCGAGTTGGCCGACCTGCTGTCGAGCATTCCCATCGCCAGCGGCATGGTGCTGACGGGACAGAAAATCATCGACCGAGGCGAAATTGTCGATGAACATACGGCTCGCGTCCTTGAGTCGTTCGAGCGCGAGATGAAACGGCGCAACGCATCGGAAAACGAGATTACTAGCACAACCGTCGGACAATTCATTTTCGTCGCCGTGATGGTGCTGTTTTTCACGATTTACCTTTGGCTTTTCCGCCGCGACTACTTCGAGAAACCGCGTTCCATCATGATGCTCTACGCACTCATCACGATTTTCCCGATTCTCGTCTCGCTCATGGTGAAAAACAACCTGATGAGCGTCTATATCCTGCCCTTCGCCATGATTCCGATGTTCGTCCGCGTGTTCATGGATTCGCGCACCGCCTTCATCACCCACGCCGTGACGATGCTGATTTGTGCCTCGGCAGTGAAATATCAATATGAGTTCATCATCGTGCAACTTGTCGCCGGACTCGCCGCCATCTATTCGCTGCGCGACCTTTCGAGCCGTGCACAAGTCTTCAAGACGGCGATTCTCGTCACCATCGCCAGCGCCATCATCTTCTTCGGACTGCAACTCATGCAGACCAACATCGTGCTGAACATCGACACCGACATGTACGTTTATTTCATCATGAACGGTGTTCTGCTCTTGCTGGCCTATCCGCTGATGTACGTCATCGAGCGCACTTTCGGCTTCACGTCAAATGTCACGCTTTTTGAACTTTCTAACACGAACAAAGGCTTGCTGCGCGACCTCAGCGAAGTGGCACCCGGCACGTTCCAGCACTCGATTACCGTCGGAAATCTGGCTGCCGAAATCGCCAACCGAATCGAAGCCAACAGCCTGCTCGTGCGTACTGGCGGACTTTACCACGACATCGGAAAAATGGCGAATCCCGTCTTTTTCACCGAGAATCAGGCGACAGTGAATCCGCACGACAACATGCCCTACACCGAGAGCGCCCGCATCGTCATCAGCCACGTCACCGAGGGCTTGAAAATGGCGGAAAAGGCCAATCTGCCGGCCATCATCAAGAATTTCATCCTCACCCACCACGGTCACGGTCTTGCGAAATATTTTTACATCAAGGAACAAAACGAACACCCCGACGAGGAAATCGACAAGACTCCTTTCACCTATCCCGGACCGAATCCGTTCACACGCGAACAGGCGATTCTGATTATGGCCGACGCGGTCGAGGCGGCCTCGCGGTCGTTGCCCGAATACACCGAGGAGAGCATCACGAACCTAGTCGAGCGCATCATCGAGTCGCAACTGGCCGACGGCTATTTCCGCGAGTGTCCCATCACATTCCGCGACATCGCCCTCGCCAAACAAACGCTGATCGAACGCCTGAAAAACATTTACCACACGCGCATCAGCTACCCCGAATTGCAGAAAAACGAGGAGGAAGTGGTGGAGGAAACGAGCGAAAAGGAAGAAATCGACTGATTACAGCGGATCGACATCGAAGAAAACCTGCAGGGCGGCGTTGCGCTTGTCTTGCATCAGTTGGGTTTGCGCCCGACGCAGGTATTCGCGGACACGCCGCAGGTCGATGCCATTTTCCAGTTTCAAGACGATTTTGCGGATGTGCAGCGTTTTCACTTTTGAAACGCCAGGCTTGTCGGGTCCGAGAACACGACTTCCAAAACTCTGACGCAACAGCGAAGCCATGAAAATGGCGGCGGAATCGACGACATTTTCGTGACGATGGCGCATGTATATATAAATAAGGTGGTGGAAGGGCGGATAGCGGAAATCGCGCCGTTCTTCGATGAGGTCGGCATAGAAACTCGACCAATCGTTGTTCGTAACTTGTTGAATAACAGGAAGTTCCTTGTTTTTCGTCTGAAGAAGCACCAATCCTCGCTTGCCCTTGCGTCCGGCGCGTCCGCTGACTTGCGACATCATCATGAAAGCGTGTTCGTAGGCGCGGAAGTCGGGGTTGTTGAGCATCGAATCGGCATCAAGGATGCCCACGACGGCGACGCGGTCGAAGTCGAGACCCTTGGAAATCATCTGCGTGCCGATGAGCACGTTGGTGCGACCCGACGCGAAGTCTCCGATAAGCCGTTCGTAGGCGTTGCGCGAACGGGTTGTGTCGAGGTCCATCCGCGCCACACGAGCCTCGGGAAAAATATCGCGAATCTGGTCTTCGATTTTCTCCGTGCCATAGCCTCTTCCGCGCAAATCGCGACCTTCGCAGGCCGGACATTGCGTCGGAACGGCGTAGGTGTGGCCACAGTAGTGGCAGGTGAGCATGTTCGTCGTCTTGTGAAGCGTCAGAGCAACGTCGCAATTCTTGCATTTGGGCACCCATCCGCAGGCGTTGCACTCGATCATCGGAGCGAAACCGCGTCGATTTTGGAAGAGAATCACCTGTTTTTTCTCGTCGAGCGCAGCGCGCATCGCCGTGAGCAACTGCGGTGAAAATGGACCTGTCATCATTTTCCTCCTACGCAAATCTTTCACGTCAACCAACTGAATTTCAGGCAGTTCGATGCCTTGATAGCGTGTTTTCAACTCGACAAGCCCGAATTTTCCCGTCTGCGCGTTGTAATACGATTCCATCGAGGGTGTCGCCGTGCCGAGAAGGACGGGAGAGCCCATCATAATCGCTGCGGAACGGGCGTGATAGCGCGGTGCCGGGTCTTGTTGTTTGAAAGACGTTTCGTGCTCCTCATCGACGATAACGAGTCCGAGTCGCTGAAAGGGCAGGAAAACCGCCGACCGCGCCCCGAGAATCACGTCATAAGGCTCGTCGGAAAGTTGCTTTTGCCAGATTTCCACGCGCTCGGCATCGCTGTATTTCGAATGATAGATGCCCAACCGATTGCCGAAAACTCGGCGCAGTCGCTCCATCATCTGCACGGTCAGGGCAATTTCAGGCAGCAGATAAAGCACCTGACGGCCTTCGTCGAGGGCTTTCTGGATGAGGTGGATGTAGATTTCGGTCTTTCCGCTCGACGTGACGCCGTGCAGCAACACGACGCGCTTGTTTTCAAACTGCGATTGAATCTCGTCGAAGGCCTTCTGCTGTGGTTCGCTCAAAGGCTTGATTTGCTCGGGATGCGGCTCGCCACCGTGGTTCAACCGCCCCACTTCACGCTCGTAAGTATAAAGGATTTTGCGGTCGATGAGCGCTTTCAGCACCGCCGAAGTGCAGTGGCTTTCGTTCATCAGTTCGTCGCGGGTAATGTCTGAATTTTCGTAATCGAAACTCAAAAATTCCGCCAACACCTTCTGCTGTTTTTCCGCCCGATGGAGCATATCGAACGCCAAGTGCAGCGCCTGTTCCGAGCGATACGCCTCGCAAAGTCCGATGCAAGTCTCCGTTTTCGGCTGATAACCGTCTTCGTTTTTCAGTCCGGCAGGCAGCGCCGCGTTCATCACCTCGCCCAACGGAGCCATATAATATTCGCTAATCCATTGCCACAATCGAAGTTGTTCGGAAAGGATAATCGGCTGAGTATCAAGGATTTCGATAATATTTTTTGTGTCGAAATCAGGTTTTTCGTCGTGCAGTCTGACGGCAATGGCCGTGTATCGCTTCGACTTGTTGAACGGCACCACCACGCGCACACCTGCCTGCACCTGCGCCGCCAGTTCATCGCTGACACCGTAGGTAAAAAGCCCTTCGAGGGGCAACGGCAGTATCACATCGACGTAACGCATTGCTCAACCCTCGGTTTTTCGCTTGTCAAACTTGATGAGCAGCAGTCCGATTCCCGTCCAAATCAGTTCGCGGAGTCGCACGATGAGGGCGACGAAAGTGCCTGCGCTGGCACTCATTCCCAAACCGTTGACCGACATAAAAAATCCACCCTCACGACCGCCGAGTTGCAGTGGCATAAAGAAGAGCATATTGGCGAAAAGCGAGGTGAATGCAAGGATGAGAATACACTGGATGAAGTTCACCGAGGGCATCAGAATGAGCAGCACGAAGAAGATTTCGAGGGCACCTCCAATGCGGCAAAGCAGTTCGAGAAGCACGGCTGCGACGAAGGTTTTCGGATTCTGACGATGGAGGGCGGCAATTTGGCGGTCGATGGTGTCGAGTTGTTCGCGATGCTTTTCGATGAAAGGCTGCGCCCATTTTTTGACGATGGGAATGTGTCGAAGCAGGTTTAAAACCCTGACTGCCAAGCCTTTACGATAGCCCGCAATGAAAAACCAAAGTCCGAGCAGGCAAAACGCCCCGACCAGCGTGAGCATCGTCGCCATGAAAACATTGACGGGTTGCGTGAGGATATAGAGGAAAATCGACAACAGCCAAAACCAGAAATGGCTGAAAATGTGGGTCATCGCGTAAAGAATGACCGACGACGAGGCTCGCTCGGTGCCGATTTTCGGGGCGAGTTCCATCACGCGATAGGGTTCGCCGCCCATCAGTCCGCCAGGTGTCGCGTAGTTCAACGCAAAACCGCTGACGGTGATTTTATAGAGCCACCAGAACGAAAATGGCGGTTTTTCGTCGCTCTGACTGCGGATGATGACGTACCACGCCGTGGCGTTGAGCATATAGAGCAGGCTCCACAGCGCAACGACCGCGAAAAACCAATAGCCGGCGTGTTTCAACCCCTGCCACACCTCGGCGAAGTCGAGTTGCGTCACCATCACCGCCAGCACCAGCAGGCCGAAGATGAAAAATGCGTTTTGGTGTTTTTTCTTCATTTGGGAACGGCAAAGCGCACTTTTTCGCCGTCGTCGCGACGCTCGTGGAACAATTTCGGCAGCGGATTGGCCAAGGGAGCATCGTAGTTGCGGCGATTCCGACAAATGTCGATGGCCATATAAACCGCCTGACGGAAGGAATTTTCATCGGTCACGCCCTTGCCGGCATTCGTGTGGCAAGTCGTGTCCAACGGCATTGTGCAGGGAACGGGCAGTCCAGCCACGCAGACGATGCTATCCGACGACGACAGGGCACGGAACGGGATGGTTCCTTGGTCGTGATACATCGCCAGAATGCCGTCGAAAGCCAGATAATTGTCGGAACCGAAGAAATCGCCTGCCGGATAAGGTCCGAAAGCCTGTTTTCCCTTGCTGACGAGTTCGTCGATGGCCGGACGGATGATTTCTGCCTCTTCCGTGCCGTCGCCATTGGGGTTCAGTGCGAGCACCGCCACTCGCGGATTGCTGATGCGCAGGTCGCGTTTCAGCAGGTCGAACAGCAGTTCGGCTTTCTTGCAAATATTCTCTTTCGTCACCTTTGAAACAGCGTCTTTCATCGGCGTGTCGGTGTTCAGAAGTGCCACGCGCAGGTTCTGGTCCATCATCACGACGAGTCCCTGTCGCTTCACCTCGTTGTTTTGCGCGACGGGCGAGAGCACAAGCGCGTCGAAACGACCTTCTTTTTGGTCTTCGATGGCCTTTTTCAGGGCTTTTCCGCCTGCTGCGGTCGCCTCTTCCGTCGGCACACCGAGTTCCACTTTCACTTCCTCGTCGAAACAAGTCAGCAGGTTCAATTTTCCGTCGCGGATGTCGTCGGCGGAAGAGATGATGCTAAACGTGGTTTCCACGCCCAAAGCCTTGCGGTGATAGGCCGCCACCTTCGGTGAACCGTAGATGACGGGCGTGCATAATTCGAGCATTTCGGGAACCGAGAATGCCTTGAAAATCAGTTCATATCCGACACCGTTTGTGTCGCCGTGCGTAAGCGCTACGCGAATTTTCTTGTCGTCCATTTTTATAATTAACAATTTAGAATTAATAATTATGATTTCATTTTTTTCACTCCACACTCCTCACTTCTCACTTTTCGTAATCAACATCCCACAGGCCGCCTGAATATCCTCGCCACGCGATGCGCGAATCGTCGTGAAACAGCCGTGTTGCGTGAGGTAGTCGCGCAGTTGGAGCATCGTTGCGTCGTCGGTGCCGCGCAGGGGAACATCCGGAATCTGGTGGAAGCGGATGAGGTTGATGCGGCAGTCGAGCCCTTGCAGCAGTTTGACGATGGCTCTGGCGTGCGCCAACGTGTCGTTCACACCCTCGAAAACGATGTATTCAAACGACAGGCGACGCTGATGGGCGAAGTCGTAGCCGCGCAGCAGTTCGATGGTTTCCGCAATCGGCATCGCACGCTCGGCGGGCATCAGTTCACTGCGGAGTTCGTGGCTCGGAGCGTGCAGGCTGACGGCGATGTGGCAGTCGCATTCGTCGAGCAGTCGCTGGAGTTTTCCGCGGATTCCAACCGTGCTTACCGTGATGCGGCGCGGACTCCACGCCCAACCCCAGTCGGCAGTCAGAATTTCGATGGCTTTCAGCACCGCGTCGAGGTTGTCCAACGGTTCGCCCTGCCCCATAAACACGATGTTCGTCAGTTGTTCGGCTTCAGGCAGCGCGTAGATTTGGTTCAGGATGTCTGCCACCGTCAGATGGCCCTCAAAACCCTGTTTTCCCGTCTGGCAAAAGAGGCAGTTCATCTTGCAACCCACCTGACACGACACGCAGAGCGTGGCGCGGTCGCCATCGGGGATGAAGACGGTTTCGACTTTAGCTGATGGGTGGTGGGTGGTGGGTGATGATGTTTCGACAGGAAAAAGATATTTGATGGTCCCGTCCGCCGACTTTTGACAATCGACTGCTTCCCTTCGTCCTACTTCGCAAACGGCTTTCAGCCGCTCGCGATTCTGCTTCGAGAGGTTCGTCATTTCGTCGATGTCGGCGACGCGCTTCCCATAGAGCCACTGAGCCATCTGACCGCCTGTGAAGGCGGGCATTCCCAATTCCACCGCCATCGCTTTCAGTTCGGGCAGCGTCATTCCAAGGAGTCGCTTTTTAGGGTCATTCATCGTTTCATCGAGCGATTTTTCACTTTTCGACTTGCAAAGTTACAAATTTTTCGCCTCATTTGATCAAACTTCAACTTTTTTTTATATTTTTGCGCTCAAATAGACATTTACAGACAAAATTCGACGAAAAATGAAACCAAAAATCGAACATATCACATTGCAATCCAACGGACTGCCATCGACGCAGGAATTGTTGGACATCGCAGGAAAAATGACGAGCGACTACCTGCTGCTCAACTTGAAACCAACCATCGTGGAAATGGGCGACAACGCCCTGCCCCGACTGATTCGTGTGGCGGAAGAAACCGACGCGGCGATGGTCTATAGCGACTATTTGGCCGTGAAAGAGGGCGAAACGGAGCGCCATCCCGTCATTGATTATCAGGAGGGTTCGCTGCGCGACGACTTCGACTTCGGACAAGTGGTGCTGATTCGCACGAAATGGCTGAAAAAATGGGCCGAGGAGGTCGCGGCGGACGAAAATCGGCACTACCAATTCGCTGCGTGGTACGATTTTCGCCTGTTTTTGAGCCGCTGCGGACTGCTTTTCCACCTGAACGAAACGCTTTACACGACCGTCGAAGAGGACACGCGCAAGAGCGGCGAAAAGCAGTTCGACTACGTGAATCCGCGCAACCGAGAGGTGCAAATCGAGATGGAACGCGCCTGCACGGAGCATCTGCGGCAGTTGAACGCGCTCATCGACACGACTTCCTACGGTGACATCGACTTCAATGAGCGCGATTTCGAGGTGGAGGCGTCGGTTGTCATTCCCGTTTTCAACCGTGCGAAAACCGTCGCCGATGCCGTGAAAAGTGCTCTTTCGCAAGAAACGAAATTCGCGTTCAACGTTATCGTGGTCGATAATCATTCGACCGACGGAACCGCAGAAATTCTCGCGGAATTGGCGCAGAATCACGAAAATCTTGTCGTCTTGAACCCGCATCGACGCGATTTGGGCATTGGCGGCTGTTGGAATTTGGCCATCAACAACGAGCATTGCGGTCGGTTCGCCGTGCAACTCGACAGCGACGACCTTTATTCCTCGCCGCAGACACTGCAAAAAATCGTCGAAGCGTTCCACGAACAGCGTGCCGCGATGATTGTCGGCAGTTATCGGATGTGCAATTTCCAACTCGAAACATTGCCACCTGGCATTATCGACCACCGCGAATGGACTGACGAAAACGGACCAAACAACGCACTGAGAATCAACGGATTAGGTGCACCGAGAGCTTTTTTCACACCATTCGCCCGACAAATTCAATTTCCGAACACGTCCTACGGCGAAGACTACGCGATGGGCTTGGCGTTCAGCCGTCAGTGGCGCATCGGCCGCATTTACGACGAACTCTATCTCTGCCGTCGTTGGGAGGGCAACAGCGATGCCGCCCTGCCAATCGAAAAACTGAACGCGAACAACCTCTACAAAGACCGTCTGCGCACGATGGAACTGATGGCGCGACGGAAAATGAACAAATAGGATGGAAATCAAGGAGTTTTTCAACGGACAACTAGCGCAATGGCCCGAAGCGAGGCAACGCTACGAGGACTTGGCGAAGGTGCAGACGCGCGACTTGCAGTCGGGCGAAACCACGCTACGCGTGCAGTGGAATCCCGCTCGGATGGTCTCGACAGGCGCGAAAATCGACGTGAAAAGCCTTGAAAAACGACCGTGTTTCCTTTGTTCGGCGAATCGTCCGCAAGTGCAGTTTTCCGAACCGCTTGAAGATGCCACCAATGGCGACCGATACGAATTGCTCGTCAATCCGTTTCCGATTCTTCCGATGCACTTCACCGTTCCGCTGAACGGGCACGAGCCTCAGCGAATCGACGGCCATTACACGATGATTCACCAACTGACGGCGAAATTTCCCGACTTGACCGTTTTTTACAACGGTCCTCGCTGCGGGGCTTCCGCGCCCGACCACCTGCATTTGCAGGCAGGAACAGGCGACTTGCTTCCCTTGCGCCAGCATTGGAGCAGTTTGCAAAACCAACTGAAAACCGTTTTCGCGCTGAACGACGACGATTCGGTGGCCTTGCTGCGCGATTTCGTTGTGCCAGCCTTCGTGATTCGCAGTAAAAATGCCGAAAACGACCGTCGATTGTTTGAAAAACTCTATCATCGCCTCGAAACCACCCAACTATCAACACCCAACACCCAACACCCAACACCCAACACCCTTGACGAGCCGATGATGAACATCGTGGCGTGGCGCGAGGGCGACACGGCGGTTTCCGTCGTTTTTTCGCGCCGAAAACACCGTCCCGACTGCTATTTTGCCGAGGGCGACGACCAGATGCTCGTCAGTCCGGGTGCGCTCGACGTGGCAGGCCTCATCATCACGCCGCGACAGCACGATTTCGAGCGAATCACTGCCGAAAAATCCGAGAAAATTTTGCAAGAATGTGCCATCGACGAGGTTTCTGCGCAGGAAATAGCCGATAAAATCGCTCTCGACAATGATGCTACTGCAAAACTCGATTGCAAGGCCCAAAATTCCGCCCCGACCGTCACCGTCGGCATCGTCAGCGCACAGGAAATCAAATTTTCGCTGAACGGAGCATATTCCGTCGATGGAATCAAGGCTGAGGGCGCACAGGTCGCGACGATGGACAAAAACGGTATTTTCTGGAACGAAACGACGCATAACGAATTGATTTTCAAGCCTTTATCCAACGACTCGTCGTTCACGATTGAGGATGTCACCATCGGGGTCGATTTCCATTGGAATCGCAAGGAAAACCAAACTTTCCGAGGAATGCTTCGACTGTCGATTGACGACGATAAAACATTGGTTATCAACGAATTATCCGTAGAACAATATCTCGAAAGCGTCATTTCGAGCGAGATGAGCGCCACCTCGTCGCTCGAACTGCTCAAAGCCCACGCCGTGATTTCGCGCTCGTGGCTTTTGGCGCAAATCGAAGGAAAAAAGAGAAATTCCGAGGTTGAAAATTTGAAAAAATCAATTCAACATTCAACATTCAACATTCAAAATTCTACCCTCATCCGCTGGTACGACCGCGAAGACCACGCGCTGTTCGACGTCTGCGCCGACGACCATTGCCAGCGCTATCAGGGCATCACGCGCATCACGAATCCGCTTGTCGCCGAGGCGGTGAGAGCTACGCGTGGGCAGGTGCTGACATTTTCAACACCCAACGCCCAACACCCAACACCTACCATCTGCGACACCCGTTTTTCCAAGTGTTGCGGCGGTCGCACCGAGGAATTCCAATATTGTTGGGAAGACGTGGTAAAACCCTATCTCACGTCGGTGGAATGTCCGTATTGCCACACGCAAGACGCCGCGCTCATCCGTCAGGTCTTGAACGACTACGACCAAGAAACGCCCGATTTCTACGAGTGGACGGAAGTCATCAGCAGCGAACAGATCGCCGAATGGCTGCGCACGAAGCACCACATCGACTTAGGCAACATCACCGACCTGATTCCACTTGAACGTGGCAAGAGCGGTCGCATCTGGAAACTGAAAATTGTCGGAACTGAGGGCAGTTTCACCATCGGAAAAGAACTCGAAATTCGTCGTACACTATCCGACACGCACCTGAAAAGCAGTTGGTTCGAGGTCGAAAAAGTCGAAAATCACCATCCATCACCCACCATCCATCACCTAACACCCAACACCCATCACCCAACACCTAACACCCAATTCATCCTGAAAGGTCGCGGCTGGGGCCACGGCGTCGGACTCTGTCAAATCGGTGCCGCCGTGATGGGCGAGAATGGAAAAAAATACGATGAAATTTTAAAACATTATTATAACTATGCAAAACTCACAACTATCTACTGAGCAAAAAGGCGCATCCATCAAGTCTTTTGCATGGGTTTCGTCACTCTATTTCACCGAGGGACTGCCCTACGTGGCCGTTATGACCATCTCGATTCTCCTGTACAAACAGTTGGGACTTTCCAACACGGAAATCACGTTCTACACCTCGTGGCTCTACCTTCCGTGGGTCATCAAACCGCTGTGGAGCCCGTTCATCGACCTCATCAAGACGAAACGCTGGTGGATTACCACGATGCAGTTGCTCATCGGAGCAGCGTTCGGCGGCGTGGCGTTCACCCTGCCAACCCATTTCTGGCTGCAGGGCTCGCTGTTCTTTTTCTGGGTGATGGCCTTCTCAAGTGCCACCCACGACATTGCCGCCGACGGTTTTTACATGCTCGGACTCGACCAACAGGGACAGTCGATTTTCGTTGGCATCCGCTCGTTGTTCTATCGTCTTGCCACCATTTTCGGACAGGGCGTTTTGGTGATGATTGCCGGCAATTTGCAGGTCATCTATCGCAACAACATTCCTTTCTCGTGGAGTCTGATGTTCTACGGCGTGGCTGGTCTTTTCATCGCCCTCTGGCTTTGGCATAGTTACATTCTTCCGCGACCTGCCGAAGATAAGGCTGCCGATAGAACTGCGACAGAGGGGATTTCTATTCATCAATTAATAGGTTTGGTGCCCAAAGACGAGAGAAAGAGTTACTTTAAACATTTTACCGTTTATTCACTTTTGATTTTTCTTTTTGTGATAGTGATTGGCTATTTGTTTCCTTCGGCCGAGCAGTTTTTCCGTTCGCTTTTCTATATTTATTTGATTATAGCCCTTTTTTATACTATTTCACCGGGATTTCGTGACACGATACGCACGTTTTTTACTAAATTTCCAATGCGTGAAGTCGGCATCGCCATCCTTTTCATGTTGCTCTATCGTATGCCCGAAGGCCTGCTCGTGAAGGTTTCCGCGCTGTTCCTCATCGACGCAGAGCACAACGGCGGACTCGGACTCTCGCCCCAAGAATACGGACTTGTGCAAGGAACCGTCGGCGTGGTCGGATTGATTCTCGGTGGCATTTGCGGTGGCATCGCAGCCGGAATCCACGGCCTGAAACGCTGGCTTTGGCCGATGGTTTGCGCCATCACACTGCCCGACCTCGTCTATGTCTATCTGAGTTATGCGCAGCCCGACAGCCTGCTTCTCATCAACGCCTGCGTGTTTGTCGAGCAGTTCGGCTACGGCTTCGGCTTCACCGCCTACATGCTCTACCTGATTTACTACAGTCAGGGCGAATACAAAACGTCGCACTACGCGCTCTGCACGGCTTTCATGGCACTTTCGCTGATGATTCCCGGACTGGTGGCAGGTGCGTTGCAGGAGGCCGTCGGCTACCGAATGTTCTTCATCATCGTGATGATTTGTTGTATTGTCACGTTCCTCGTTACTTCTTTCCTGAAAATCGACCCCGAATTTGGTAAAAAAGCTGCGAAAACGGAAGTTGAAGAATAAAAAAAAGACCTCATTGATAGAGGTCTTTTTGATTTTTGATTTGCGCGAAATCTTTGAGGAATTTGGCGAAACCGTCGGCGCAGGCATCGGCGAAACGGCGGCCTTTCTCGGCAGTCGAGAGGGCGGGATTTCCAATGCCGGTGTCGTCGGTGACCATCGTCCAGTGGCGCGGCAACCAGACTTTCCCTTCGCGCAGGGCATCGATGGCGAAACTTTTGGCGCGACCCTCGCCGGCCTCTTCAAGTCGCACGAGGTCGGGATGGTAGTGCATCATCACCGAGGTCTCGATTTCGTCGGCGTGGTCGCCGGGCTGCTCAAAATATTCCTTCGCCGAGGCCATTTTGAACCATTCGGCAGCGGCAATCAAAGTTTCCCCTTCATCTAAATCGCGAATCATCTGCTTGAACGAATTTCCGCCGTGTCCATTGACGATGAGCAGGCGGCGAATGCCCTGATGACTGAGCGAACTGACGATGTCTTTCAAGATAGAAAACTGGGTTTCGTAGCGATAATGGATGCAAAACGGCAGGTCGCGCTGACCCGGATTCTGCGACCCCATCGCAACGGGCGGCAACACCATACAGCGCACACCGTAGTTTTTCAGTGCACGCTCGGCAGCATCGACGGCGACGGCCTGCGACAGAATGCAGTCGGTCATATACGGAAGGTGAAGATTATGCGGTTCGGTGGCACCCCACGGCAGAATGGCCACGTCGTATTTGTGCTGACGCGCCACGCCGTAGGTCGAAACGGAAAGGTCGATTTCTCTGTTCATTTTTGGGTGGTGGGTGTTAGGTGATGGGTGTTAAGTGATATTTTTTGTAAAAATCAAGGTTTTTTTCGCATTGAAACGCGAATTTTGAAAGTCGATGCGGGCAAACCTGCACCATTCACAAGATTGGCACGAGTAAACGGTTGCCAAGCATAGCGCACTTCGGCAGGTTCAGTCACTTCAGAACAGGTTAGAAGTACGGAATTGCCCTCGATTCGCGCTTCGGCAGGATGGAAAATGCCATCTTTTCCTGCCACTTCAAATCCGATGATTTTGTCGCCCGACGAGGGGTGCAAACCTTCGTTTTCCTTAAAGAAACGGACAAGAATACCATTTGGACCTTGCACCGCCTGCGGATAAAGAGGTCCATCTGCAACGATTGACTTGCGGCCATAGTCCTGCTTCAATGCCTTCCACGCCAACCGCTCACCGATGGGTCGTTTGTTGCGCGGATGCACATCGAGCGAATCGCCGTGGTCGTGGCTGACAACCATTCCCAGATTCCATTCGGCGGAAAGACGCCGCTGACTGTCGCGGAACGCAGGCCACGACGGACGAATCAGACCCGAAAGTTGCACGAAATGAATCGGAAGCAATGGATTGCCAAAATAACGACGCCAACTATACCTAAACATATTGAAAAGTTCCTCGTGAAGTTCGATGTTATGCGCATTCGACTCGCCCTGATACCACGTCACGCCCTTGATTCGATAGTGGTCGAGCGGCAAGATGCCTGCCTCGAAGAGGTAGCACGGCTCGTAGGGATGGCGTTGCAGGCGTGCTTTGTTGCGGTCAGGGGTCGTTTTTCCGTCATTTTCGACGTTGACGACCTGCGCAATGTTCTTCAGTGCACGACCACGCGCCCACGGCTGTCCGTAGTCGCTGAAATACCAGTCGGTGAGGATGTTCGGCAGGCGTTTTTCGAGTGTTTCGCGGTCGATCCACGACTCGGTTGTCGAACCGCCGACGGCATTGCAGATGATGCCGATGGGCACTTGCAGCGAATCAGCCAGAACGCGACCCAAATGGTAGGCGATGGCCGAGAAATTCTTGATGTTTTCCGCCGTCGCCTGTTCCCAGACGGGCTTTTTCAGGTAGCGCAAGTCGTTCACCGAGTCGCAAACGGCTGCAGGCCAGTTGTCATCGTCGGTGTTGTAAAGCGGTGTCATATTGCAGAGGTGCAGCAACCGACTCGCCGCCGACTGCGGGAAAAGGGCGACATCTTCCTGAGCCGTAGAACTTCTTCTGAGTTGAAATTCCATATTCGACTGACCCGAACAGAGCCAGACTTCGCCGACATAGACGCTGTCGAACGCAATCGTTTTGCCCGTTTTCGAGGATTTTTTCGATTTTTTTCCGTTGGAAGTCGGGGAAAGACTCTCAAACGACAGCCGATAGGGGCCGCCAGCCTCCACCGACGGGAATTTGACACTCCATTTTCCCTCGGAATTGGTTTTCGCCGTCTGCGAAACGCCGTTGAAGGTCACAAGAACCTCGTCGCCGACATTCGATGTGCCGTGCAGTTCGATGTTTTCGCCGCGTTGCAAAACCATACCGTTGCCATACATCGGCGAGGGTTTCAGGCCGCCGTTGTCGTTTTTGAGGGCGGAATAGACCGTCTGGGCAATGATGGCAGCGCCTTTCGCATTCGGATGCAGCGCGTCGGGCAGCAGTTCGGGATGAGCATAGAGCGGCGTGTGCAGGTCGATGAGACCGACATCGGTCGTGGCGGCAATCTGGCGGATTTTCTTCTGAATGGCGGCGTGCCAGTCGCGTGTACCTGTCTGGAAACGGTGATGGCGATGGAAAATCGGCGTCATCAGGCAAATCCAGACTTTCGCCTTCGGATTGGCCTTTCGGAATGATTCGATGAGCGCACGATAGTCGCCAATGAACTCGTCGCCGTAGTTCGGCCAGTTGCGCGGGTCGGTGTCGTTGAGTCCGAGGTGAATCACCACCCAATCGGCCTTGAAATCGAGTGCCTGCTGGTATTCGGGCACCTGCGTGTAGGGCCGATGGCCGTGGTTGAGCAGCGTCGAACCCGAATGGCCGAAGTTCCGAACTTCGTAGTCGTCGCCGAGCAAGCCCTGCAACACGACGGGATAGGCGTTTTTCTCGCGATTTTCCACGCCCATTCCGTAGGTGACGCTATTACCCACGCAGGCCACGCGAATCTTCTCTTTCGCCTTCTTCTGAGCTGCCGACATCGGCAAAGGTAAAAAGGCAAAAAAGTAGATTAGCAATGAAATACTAAAAATCGTTTGCCACTGTTTTTTCAATAATTGATAATGGTTTTTCGTTTTCATAACTCAACTTTTTTAACCTTTTAACCCTTAAACTTTTTAACCTTTACAGCGGTTTATACTCCACAAACGCCTCCATTGCCTCGTAGCAGGCCAGTCCGAGGTCGTCGTAGAGTTTCGCCGTGCCACGGTTGCGGTCTTCGGCACGCTGCCAGAACAGGCGTTCGTCGTTGCCGAGGAACGGCGCACTCTCCATCTGCGACTGATGTTTCAGAATCGAGTTTCGCTTCGCACGCAACTCCTCTGGCGACATCGGCACGCACATTTCGATGTTCTCGATTTCCCACTCGGCCCACGCGCCACGATACATCCAGATGCGGCAGTCTTTGAGCCACTTCGTGCCGGCCTTTTTCTCCTCGTCGATGGCGGCGAGAACGGCGTCGGTACATTTGCGGTGGGTTCCGTGGGGGTCGGCGAGGTCGCCAGCCACGTAAATCTGGTGCGGCTTCACCTCGTTGATGAGTTTCTGGACGATAGCCACATCCTTCTCCGACATCGGCAGTTTCTCGATTTTTCCGCTCTCATAGAACGGCAGGTCGAGGAAATGGACGCGGTTGAGCGGGATTTTGTTGTAGATGCTGGCCGTGCGGGCCTCTCCGCGACGAATCAATCCCTTGATATTCAGGATGTCGCGTGTGTCGAGGTCGCCTTCTTTCTTCTTGGCGAGGAATTTCTTGATTTCAGCATATTTCTTGTCGAAGACATCGTCTTTTCCTTCGCCGAAAATCTGGTGGAAACCCTCGACAAACATCAAGAAGCGCGACACTTCCTCGTCGCCGACGGCAATGTTTCCACTGGTTTCGTAGGCCACGTGCACCTCGTGACCTTGCGCCACGAGTCGCTGAATGGTTCCACCCATCGAAATCACGTCGTCGTCGGGGTGCGGCGAGAACACGATGACACGCTTCGGGAACGGCGTGGCACGCTCAGGACGATAGGTGTCGTCGGCATTCGGCTTACCACCGGGCCAACCTGTAATCGTATGCTGTAAGTCGTTGAAAATCTTAATGTTAGCATTGTAGGCCGAGCCGTAGAGCGCCAACAATTCCGACAGTCCGTTTTCGTTGTAGTCCTTGTTCGTCAGTTTCAGAATCGGTTTTCCCGTCTTCTGACAGAGCCAGACAAGGGCCGAGCGCACGAGTTTGTCGTCCCACTTGAGCGAAGTGACGAGCCACGGGTGCACGATGCGCGTCAGGCGCGAGGCGGCGGCGATGTCGCAAACCACGTGAACATCGTTGTGGGTTTGCAGGAACGTGGCTGGAATCTGGTCGGTAATCGAGCCTTCCACCGTGTTTCTGATGATTTCAGCCTTTTCCTCGCCCCAAGCCGTGAGGAAAATCTTGCGGGCGGCCAAAATCGTGGCCACACCCATCGTAATCGAGCACGGCGGAACGGGTTCGCTACTGCCGAAACTGCGCGTCATTTCCTCGCGCGAAGTAGCGTCGATGAGGATGATGCGCGACGGCGAATTGAGCGACGAACCAGGCTCGTTGGTGGCGATATTGCCCATTCGACCGATGCCGAGCAGCATCACGTCGATGCCGCCGAAACTCTTGATGCGCTGTTCGTAGAGGCGACAGTGCTGCTGCACTTGGTCTTGCTCGATGGTTCCGTCGGGCGAAAAGACATTCTTGCTGTCAATATCGACGTGGTCGAGGAAACGCTCGTGCAACTGCCGAATGGCACTCTGCTGTCCGTCTTTCGACAGCGGGAAATATTCGTAGGCGTTGAAAACAATCACATTTTGGAAACTCACGCCCTCTTCCTTGTGCAGTCGCACGAGTTCCTCATAGACGGGCGTCAGCGAAGTGCCTGTGCCCAGTCCGAGCACGCAATATTCTCCCTCGCGACGCTGTTGCTTCACTTCTTCGACAACCGCCAAAGCCACTTCCCTCACGCCGTCCTCGGTCTTCGGATAGATGTCGGTCGGCAACTTCTCCATTCGCGTGATTTCGCTGCGGTCCACAGCGGTGAGCGGACGGTAAAACTCCTCTGGTACTTTATTCAGTACGATTTGTGAACTTAAATTCAGTCTCATAATTATTAAATTTTGATTTTTGAGTGTTGAATTTTGAATTTTCGGCTTGCCGATTAACAATTAAGAATTTTGAATTCAAAATCGCCGCAGGCGACAATTCAACCATCAACATTCAACATTATAAATTATCCTTTTCGATGTCCTTGAAGTACTTATACGTAGCAACTTTCAGTTCGTCGGTAGCCGCCTCGTCGCACACGATGATCCCGTGGCGATGCGTCTGAAGCGCACTGATTGTCCAAGCCTGTGTCACAGGACCTTCGACGGCGGCTTGCAGAGCGCGAGTCTTGCCGTGTCCATTCACCAGAATCATCACTTCGCGAGCGTCCATCACTGTGCCCACGCCCACCGTCAGCGCTGTCTTCGGCACTTTATTCACATCGCCCTCGAAGAAGCGCGAATTGGCGATAATCGTGTCGGTTGTCAGCGTTTTCTGGCGCGTGCGAGAGGTCAGCGACGAGAACGGCTCGTTGAAGGCGATATGGCCGTCGGGACCGATGCCACCGATGAACAAATCGATGCCGCCAGCCTCGCGAATCATCGCCTCGTAGTGCTCACATTCGGCCTCCAAATTCTCGGCGTTGCCGTTGAGGATGTGGATGTTCTCCTTCGGGCAGTCGATGTGGTTGAAAAGGTTGGTCGCCATAAACGAATGGTAACTTTCGGGATGCTCTTCGGGCAGTCCGACATACTCGTCCATATTGAACGTCACCACGTTTTTGAAACTCACGCGCCCTTCTTGGCAGGCTTTCACGAGATTTTTATACATTCCGATGGGCGACGACCCCGTCGGCAGACCCAGCACAAACTTGCGCTCAGCCGTAGGTTTAAACTCATTGATGCGCTTGATCACGTGCTCGGCAGCCCAGCGCGACAACTGCTCATAATTGGGTTCGATGATAACTCTCATATCGTTTTTTATTTTTTAAAAATTAATTCCTTTCGTGTGCATAGTTCTGATAGTTGCCGAGAATCTGCTCGACGTGAATCACCTCAGGACAAGAGTCCCACGTGACACCACCGCCCATCAGATACCAATGTTCGCGTTCCTTGACAGGAATGCGCTTCAGCGACGGAAATGCCGAGACGGGCATCAAAATGGAGCGACCATCTTGCAGGTCAACCTGAAATTTTCCTCTACGTGGGAACGACAACCGCTTGATACGAGGCGTTACGTTCCAATATCCTTCTGTCTTGTACATACGCTATTTCGTTTTCTTGATTTTTATGATTCTAATCGCTTTTCCCTGCTTGAATTGCTCCCATTGATGAAGCAATTTTTCTCGATATTCAGTAGCGATTTTAAGGACTTCTTTAACCTGTGTGTCTGTCAAATCGCCTTTATCTTCAACCTCTACAATCGGTTCCAACCAGATTTTACACAACCGCTCCGTACTGCGCTTGCCAATATGCACGTGTGCCCTGTTTTCGTAGTAATCGGTGTTCCAGAACAGGAAATTCCAGATTGCCTTTGCGGTGATGTATAATAGTATTTTCGGCATATCATCATTTATTTCTGGAAAACTCCACGCCCTCAAACTCGCTAATCGACTTCACCCAATGGTCGGGCAACGGAATCGACTCGCGCTGGTGCAGGTCGTAGAGCACCATAATCGACAGGCAACGGCATTTCACCTCTTGCGTGTCGGTGTCGATGACATCCTGTTGCAAGTGGAAACTCGTGCGCCCGATGTGCGAGATACGTGTGCGAGCGGCAATGTGGCTGCCAGCTTTCACTTCAGAGAGAAAATCGGCCTCGATGTGCACCACGACGATGGCCTTGTGCTCCCAATTCACATCGGGGCAGACAGTCGAAAGATACTCCGTTTTCGCCGTGTCGTAAAACTGGAAAAACACGCCGTTGTTCACGTGTCCGAACGGATCCACGTCGTTCCAACGAATCTGTAGCGGCAACGAGTGATGGAATTCCTGCGTCTCCGCTGTGGTTTGTATGTTTGTCGGTTGAGTCATATTATCCCAAAGATTCAAAAATTCTATTCTTGACTGCAAAGGTACGATTTTTCTCGAAAAACTCACAGAAAAATGAAAATATTTTGTATCTTTGCCGACGAAAAAACGAAAAATATGAAAGAATTTGTCATTTCCGAGGCCAAGGCCGAGACTGCCGTGCTCGTCGGCCTCATCACACAAGAGCAAAACGAGGCGAAAACGAAGGAATACCTCGACGAACTGGAATTTCTGGCGGAAACGGCTGGCGCGGTCGTCGTGAAGCGCTTTACGCAGCGCGTGGGCGGACCGAGCAGCGTGACTTACGTCGGCAAGGGAAAACTCGAGGAAATTCGCGACTATATCAAAAAATGTCAGGACGAAGCCGACGAATTTGAAGCCCACCCTTCGGAGGAAAGTTGGGAGGGAGTTGCCCCCCAGCCCGTCGGAATGGTGATTTTCGACGATGAACTGACGGCGAAGCAGATTCGGAACATCGAAAACGAATTGAAGGTGAAAATCCTCGACCGCACGAGCCTCATCCTCGACATTTTCGCGATGCGAGCACAGACCGCCAACGCCAAAACACAGGTGGAACTGGCGCAATACCGCTATATGCTGCCCCGACTGCAACGCCTTTGGACGCACTTGGAACGACAGGGTGGCGGCTCGGGTTCGGGCGGTGGAAAAGGCTCGGTGGGACTGCGCGGACCGGGTGAAACGCAGTTGGAAATGGACCAGCGAATCATCAAGCACCGCATCACGCTGTTGAAGCAACGACTCGCCGAAATCGACCAGCAGAAAAGCACACAGCGCAAGAATCGCGGACGGCTCATTCGCGTGGCGCTCGTGGGCTACACCAACGTGGGCAAATCGACCATTATGAACCTGCTGTCGAAAAGCGACGTGTTCGCCGAAAACAAGTTGTTTGCCACGCTCGACACCACCGTGCGCAAGGTCGTCATCGACAATCTGCCCTTCCTCTTGGCCGACACCGTCGGTTTCATCCGAAAATTGCCCACCGACCTCGTCGAATCGTTCAAATCGACACTCGACGAGACCCGCGAGGCCGACCTGCTCGTGCACGTGGTCGATATTTCGCATCCCGACTTCGAGGAGCAGATTCAGGTCGTAGAAAAAACGCTGGCCGACCTCGGTTGCGCCGAAAAACCGTCGATGATTGTGTTCAACAAAATTGACAATTATTCGTGGATTGAGAAAGAACCCGACGACCTCACGCCGCCGACGAAGGAAAACGTGTCGCTCGACGAGTTGAAACGCACGTGGATGGCGAAACTGGGCGACTGCATTTTCATTTCGGCCCTCGAAAAGCAGAACATCGACGAATTTCGCGAGGCGGTCTATCAGAAAGTCCGCGAATTGCACGTTCAGAAATATCCTTACAACGATTTTTTATATAACATTGAAGATTGAACATTGAAATCATTGAACATTGAAATCATTGAAGATTGAAGATTGAACATTGAAGATTGAAGATTGAAGATTGAAAAGTAATCATAATTCTTAATTTTTAATTCATCATTCGTAATTCTTAATTTGAAATTCTTAATTCAAAAAAATATGAAAAAAATCCTGACCATCGGCCTTTTGCTGCTTTCGATGACGGCATCGGCCAAAGAGTATGTTTACAAAACCGTCGCGGGCGACCAAACCCAGACACGTATCTACACCCTCGACAACGGACTGAAGGTCTATCTGTCGGTGAACAAGGAAAAACCGCGCATCCAGACCTACATCGCCGTGCGCACGGGCTCGAAAAATGACCCTGCCGAAACCACTGGACTGGCGCACTACCTCGAACACATTATGTTCAAGGGCACGAAGCAGTTTGGCACGTCGAATCCCGAGGCCGAACAGCCCCTGCTCGACGAAATCGAGGCACGCTACGAGGCTTACCGCCTGCTGACCGACCCCGAAGCCCGCAAACAAGCCTACCACGAGATTGACTCGGTGAGTCAGGTGGCGGCGCAGTATTTCATTCCCAACGAATACGACAAACTGATGTCGGCCATCGGTGCACAGGGCACCAACGCCTACACCTCGAACGACGTGACGTGCTACACCGAGGACATTCCCTCGAATGAAATCGAAAACTGGGCGAAAATCCAGGCCGACCGCTTCCAGAATATGGTGATTCGCGGTTTCCACACCGAACTCGAAGCCGTTTATGAAGAATACAACATCGGCATCGCTCAAGACTCGCGAAAACTCTGGGAATCGATGAGCAAAATGCTCTACCCCACCCATCCCTACGGCACTCAGACCACCATCGGAACGCAGGAACACCTGAAGAATCCGTCCATCGTCAATATTAAGAATTATTTTAACAAATGGTACGTGCCCAACAACTGCGCGATTTGTATGGCTGGCGATTTCAACCCCGACGAAACCATCGCCATCATCGACCGCTATTTCGGCTCGTGGAAACCCGGTGCCGACGTGCGTCAGCCCGAATTTCCTGCCTTGAAACCCATCACCGCGCCCCGCGACACCACCATCTATGGTCTTGAAGCCGAAAACATTTGGATGGGCTGGCGTTTCGGACGCGGAAACTCGCCCGAAATCGACACGCTGAACGTTGTCGGCGAAATGCTCTCGAACGGCGCGGCTGGCCTCATCGACCTCAACATCAACCAACAGATGAAAACACTCGGAGCTTGGGCTGGAAGCGAGGCGCTGCGCGACTATTCGTGCTTCATTATGGGCGGTTCGCCGAAGGAAGGACAAACCCTCGAAGAAGTGCGCGAACTGCTGCTCGGCGAGGTCGAAAAACTGAAAAACGGCGACTTTTCCGACGACCTGCTGCCCTCGATTGTCAACAACGCCAAATTGAAGTATTTCACGCAGTTAGAGAGCAATCGGCAGCGTGCAAGCCTCTTCGTCGATACCTATATCAACGAAATTCCGTGGGAACAGCAAGTGGGCTACCTCGACCGCATTTCGGGCATCACCAAGCAGCAAGTCATCGACTTCGCGCGCCGTCATTTCGGTCAGAACTACGTCACCGTTTTCAAGCGTCAAGGAGAAGACAAGACTCTGAAAAAAATTGACAAACCAACCATCACACCGATTCCCGCGAACCGCGACCAGATGAGCCAATTTGTCAAGGACATTCAAAATTCTGATGTGAAACCCATCGAACCGCGCTTCGTCGATTTCCAGAAAGACCTCACATTCGGAAAAACGAAGAAAAATCTGCCCTACATCTATGTCAAAAACACGGAAAACGGTCGTTTCTCTTTGGGGTTCTACTACGAGTTCGGCAAAGAAAGCGACCTGCGCTATCAATACGCGAAGGAATACCTGAACGTGCTCGGCACCGACAAATACACGAAAGAGCAGATTCAGCAGGAATTCTACAAGTTGGCGTGCGACTATCGCATCAGCGTGGGCGCTCGTAATATCTACATTATGCTCACGGGCCTTTCCGAGAATATGCCGCAGGCACTCGCCCTGCACGAACACCTGATGCAGAACGCGAAAGTCGATCTCGACGCCGCCAAGCAAATCATCGACCTTGAGGAAAAATTACGCAACGACGCAAAACTCAACCAACAGCAGAACTTCTCGCGGCTCGTGCAATACGGCATTTATGGCCCGTACAACCCCGTGCGCCACGACCTAAGCATCGCCCAACTGCGCCAGCAAGACCCGCAGGAACTGCTTACACTGCTGAAAAACCTCAAAAACTACGAGCACACCGTGTTATATTATGGTCCGATGAGCGAGCAGGAATTGGCGAATGTCGTCACGAAGACGCACAAAACGGCGAAAAAACTCGCCCCCGTGCCCGAAGGAAAGCACTACACGATGCAGCCCACACCCGAAAACGAGATTCTCATCGCACCCTACGACGCGAAAAACATCTATATGCGGATGATTCACAACGAAAATCGCAAGTGGAACCCCGACGAAGCAGCCGTGAAAGCACTGTTCGACGAATATTTCGGCGGCGGAATGAACGGAATCGTCTTCCAAGAAATGCGCGAAGCACGCGGACTGGCCTACAACGCCTACGCCGACTATGTGGAAGCGAGTTACCGCGACCAGCCCGAGTATTTCTTCACCCACATCATCACGCAAAACGACAAGATGATGGACTGCATCCGCCATTTCCACCACATCCTCGACACGATTCCGCAGAGCGAAACGGCCTTCCGCATCGCCAAAGACGCCCTGACGAAGCGCCTGCAGAGCCAGCGCACCACGAAGTTCTCGCTCATCTATGCGTGGCTGGGCGCGAAACTACTCGGCATCGACTACGACATCAACCAGAAAATCTACTCGGCACTGCCCGCCCTGCAACTCAGCGACATCGTCCGCTTCGAGCAGCAGCAAATGGCCCGCAAGCCCTATCGCTACGTGATTCTCGGCGATGAAAAAGAGCTCGACATCGAGTCGCTCGAACGCATTGCGCCGATTCGCAGAATCTCGACCGAAGAGATTTTCGGATATTGAGTTAAACATTTTTAACTAAGTGAGGCATTGCCAATTCAAATAAATTCGTACATTTGCAGGTTAAAGTGATATGACAGATATAATATTATCCAGTTTCCTAAGCCTTTTTGCCTTGTTTGGCAAGGAAAAACAGGTGGATGAAACGCGGGCAAAAGCCATGCTCGCGAACTTCATGCGTCACTATTTTGGAATCAGGAATATCGACTCATATCTGAACCTGTACAGCGATCTGCGCGGTGCCTACGAAATGACGGAAGACCTTGACACAGAGGAAGTTGTGGCTTCCATCTGTGCCAATCTTCACGGAAAAATTCCTGTCAGAGAAGAGCAAAGGCTGTTGTTGCGACTCATGGAATTTTGCGGAGTCGGCGAAGGGAACATCCATCCGATGTTCAACATCATGGCCGAGAAATTCAACGTGCCAGACGAAATGTTCCAAGACTTCATCGACTTCCTGAAAGGCGAACCGACAGACCATGTCATCATCCATCAGTCGGACGATTTCGACGGCACCTTGAAAACGCTGATTCATCCCGAAACCGGCACCATCCTTTTCTCTTACTCTGGCTCTGACATTGTTCGGCTGAACGACGTGCCCGTGCTTCACGGTTCCTACCAGATTTTGCAGCAAAGCAGCGTGTTGAAAGGGAAAAACGGCAAGCCGCTCTATTATTCCACGCTCTTGGAAGCGCACCAGCGGAAGTTGGGACTGTGGAAAAGCGAGGCGCAGCGCGTCGAATTTTGTGGGCGCGACATCAATTTCCGCTTCCCCGACAGCGACAACGGCATGCACGACCTGAATTTCACGCTCCGAAGCGGTGAATTTCTCGCCGTCATGGGCGGTTCGGGCACAGGAAAATCGACCTTGCTCTCGATTCTGAATGGCACGCTCACTCCGCAGGAAGGACGAATCACCATCAACGGACACGACATCTCGGAACCGCAGGCCAGAAACCTCATCGGATTCGTGCCGCAAGACGACCTGCTCATCGAGGAACTCACCGTCTATCAAAACCTTTACTACACGGCAAAACTCTGTTTTGAAGGAATGTCGGAGGAGGAAATCGACAAACGGGTCATCAAAACGCTGAAAGACCTCGAACTCGACGGAGCCAAAGACCTGAAAGTAGGGTCGCCCATTCGAAAATACATCTCGGGCGGACAGCGCAAGCGATTGAACATCGCCCTCGAACTGATTCGCGAACCCGCCGTGCTCTTCCTTGACGAGCCCACCTCGGGACTTTCCTCTGCCGACACCGAAAAGGTCATCAATCTGCTGAAAGAACAGACGCTCAAGGGCAAACTCATCGTGGCAAACATCCATCAGCCATCGAGCGACGTCTATAAACTCTTCGACCGCCTGTGGCTGCTCGACAAAGGCGGCTACCCCGTGTTCGACGGCAACCCCATCGAGGCCATCACCTATTTCAAAACGGCAGCCAACTATGCCGATGCCGAAACGAGTGCTTGCCCGACCTGCGGAAACGTCAATCCGGAAATCGTCTTGAACATCATCGACGAAAAAGCCCTGAACAACAGCGGAGAAATTTCAGACGAGCGCAAAATGACGCCCAGAGAGTGGCACGAACTTTATTTGAAGAACGCCCCGAAACTGGAACAGCCCGAGGTCAGCGAGATTCCGCCATCTGAACAGCGAAAACCGGGTGTCTGGCGGCAGTTCCTGATTTTCTTGGAGCGCAATTTCAAGACAAAAGCCACCAATCGGCAATATCTGGCCATCGCCCTGCTGCAAGCACCCGTTCTGGCATTGATTTGCGCCATGCTCACCCGCTACGCGCCGCCCGAAGGCTATTCGGTGATGAACAACAAGAACCTTGTAAGCTATTTCTTCATGGCAGTCATCGTGGCGACGTTCATCGGCATGAGCGGCAGCGCCGAGGAAATCATCAAAGACCGCGCACTGCTGAAGCGCGAACGGTTCCTGCAACTCTCCTACGGCAGTTACATCTGGTCGAAAATCGTGTTTGTGGCCTCCGTTTCGCTTGTGCAAACGCTACTGTTCATCGTCATCGGCAACAACATCATGGGACTCCACGGCCAATTCAGCACGTGGTGGTTCATCTTGTTCATGACGGCTCTGCTGTCAAACCTGACCGGCCTGCTGCTGTCGCAGATTCTGAGTTCGGTCGTCGCCATCTACATCAGCATCCCCATCTTGCTCATTCCACAGATTCTACTCTGCGGACTGGTCGTCAGTTTCTCTGACCTCACGCCGAAAAGCACGACGGGAAATGTGCCGCTGATTGGCGATTTGATTCCCTCGCGATGGAGTTACGAGGCCCTCGCCGTGACGTCGTTCGCCGACAACGACTACGAAAAACCCTTCTTCCAACTCGATAAAGAGAAGTACGAGACGCAATTCTACAACATGGTGTTCCTCTACGAACTCCAGTCGCAACTCGAAACGATGAACGACGAGAAAAAGCGCGGAAAAGAGGTCAATCCCGACCATCTGAACGTGATTCAGACCAACCTGCCCGTGCTGACGGAATATGCCGGTTTGGAGGCGTATCAAGGCGATTACTCCTACGATTCGCTCCGCGAATACATGAAAAATGCCGAGAAAATCCTGTCGAAGAAGAGCAACCGCGCCACGTTGGACAAAGAAGCGGTGGTCGATCAGTTCGTTCGCGAAAACGGCAAGGAAGCGCTGTTGGAACTGAAGAAAAACCACCACAACCTCAAATTGGAAGACTTTGTCGTCGGAGCCGACCAAGGACGAATGCTCGACATTGTCGATGGGCACATCGTTCCCCGCGTCGGGCCGATTTTCCTGACACCCCACAACCAGATGGGACGCGCTCCGTTCTACAGCAGCGAGAAAATCGTGGCAGGCATCCACGTGAAAACACTCTGGTTCAACATGGGCATCATCTTCTTGATGTGCATCGTCGCCACGATTCTACTCATGGCCGACTGGCCCGGGAGAATCATCAGAAAAGAATCATCAACACAATAATTTATTTAAAATTTTTATTAACTAACTAAACACAAAAGAGAAATGAAAAAGTTATCAATCTTCGCAGTGGCTATCGCTGCAATGGCTTTCACAGCATGTGGAGGCAACAAGAGTGCAAACAACACTGAAGAAGTCCAGAAGAGCTTCGACCAAGAACAAATCGAGGCGAAAATCAAGATGGAATTCGACAGCCTTGCTTCGCAAATCGGAAACCTGAAGCACCTTCCCATCATGCAGAAGGGCGACGGTGGAATCCAACTCACTGAAGAGGAAAAGCAGGTGAAACCCGACTATCTGCTCGACCCTGCCGTGGCTGAAAACGCCGTCACACTGGCCGAAAAATACCGCATGGTGAGCGCCCTGAGCGTTGACCAGAACATCGCCGCCATGTACGACATGCCGACCGAAGAGTACGACAAGGCCATCACGAAGCTCATCGCCGACATCAACGACCCCTCTTTCAAGGAAATGGATGCCAACAACATCTTCGACAAGGCTCAGCAACTCTATGACGCCATGAACGAGAATGGTCGCATCAACTATTTCTGGCAGCTTTCTGCCGCTTCGTTCGTCGAGGAACTCTACTGCATGACGCAGAACACCGAGAAGTTCATCACCGCTTTCGACGATGAGGCTGCAGCGAATGTGACCTATCGCACCACGCTGCTCATCGACGCCATCGACCGTCTGGTCGAATACGACCCCGAGATTGCGCCCGTCGCCGAGGCTCTGAAGCCGCTCGCCGACCTCAACGCCATGACCGTCGATCAGCTGAAAGAGCAACTCGCTCAGATGAAGGAAGACGTGACGAAGGCTCGTGCAGCCCTTGTAAAATAAGGATTGAGAGAAAACCATCACAAAAAAAGCCCCAGTTTTTGGGGCTTTTTTGTGTTTAGAAGCGATTTCAATAGACGATTTTCCGACCGCCTTGGATGTAGATGCCGCGCTTCTGCGGGGTGACGACGCGGCGACCTTGCAGGTCGTAGATCGGCTGACGCGAACGGTCGATGTTGTCGTAATGGACGATGCCGATGGCCGTCGGAAGAACCGTCGAAGCGTCGTTTTCCTCGACAATTTCGTAGATGGTCGGAGCGGTGCCGTCCCACGTCAGGCGCAGGGCTCGAACTGTGGAATAGGTCGAGAGGTCGAAGCGTTGCGCACTCTGCGAGAGGCCGCCCAACTGCGTCCACGACTCGCCATCTTCCGTCACTTCCACGTTCACACCGCTCGGCACCTGCGTACCGCTGAAAATCGTCACGGCAAGCGTCGGATTCTGCCTGATGAAGCGATAGACAACGCTCTTCGTGTCGGGTGTCGCGTTAGTGTAAGGCAGTGCATCGACAAGGTTTTTGATTTCATTGCCATTGCTGTCGTGGCAGCGCGGCTGGGTCAGGCTGTGGCGATTCACTTCCATCTCGAAGAGTCGCAGCCATTTGTCAGTCTTGGCACTGACGACGCGCAGACGCACGAACTTGGCTGTGGCTTCGCCGCCGTTGAAATCGACATATTTCATTTCACTGCCACCCTGCACGGCGTAACTTCCGTTGAGCGTGAAGTTCGACGTCGAAGTTCCTTTGACCTTCAAAGACGTCCATTTCTTGCCATCTTCGGAAATTTCAACCACCGCCGTGTTCATATAGTCATTGTTTTTCGTACCGATGCACACGCGCACATCTCGAACGACGGTCGGCTCGGCCAAATTCAGCGTGTAAGTATCGCCATTGGCCTGATTTTTCTTCACCGCCCACCACGTCGAGTAATTGCCGTCGGTGAGGTGCGAAAGCGGTTGGTCTTCGGCATTGTCGCCTTCGGGCACGCTCACGCTGCTAATCGTCGGAACCGTTTCGGGAATCAACGAGAAGACGGGCATCGAGAATTTCGCGGTCTGCGTTTCGCCACTGACGTTCTCGAAAATCACATATTTCACGAAATCCGAGGGTTCTTCACCATTTTCCAACGTCTTCCACGTGCGGAAATCGGCACTGTAGCGCACGGTGAACTGCTGCTGAAGCGCCTCGTCGAGTTTCCACTGCTTCACGAGCATGGGTTGCGGCAAACTGAGACCCACGAAATGGCCCGTCGGCACATCCACCGTTCCGCCGAGATAGTAGTATTTGCTGGCGGTGCTGTAAGTGGCGCGGAAAGTCGTTCCAGGGTCGGTCGGCAGGTTGTGGATGGCTTTATGCTTCTCTTCACCTGTGCCGAAAGCGTCTTTCAGGATGTTTTCACGCATCCACTTCACGAAAGGATAGAAATTCTTTTGCGAGGTCTGCGCCTGTCGCCACGACACGCTTCCACCCATTCCTTCGAGCGCGTAGGCGGTGTAAATCGTGTTCACGTCGATGTCGGTGATTTCCTCGAGTGCCGCCACATAGCCCGTCCATCGCTCTTCGAGTTCGGCTTGGCTCTGCGCCGCGTCCATCATGTCGAGCGTAATGCCAACCATCGCCTGCAACTTCAACAGCCACGGCGAAATATCGGCATAGAGCAGGCGGTCGCATTCGCGCTCGCTATCCTTGTAGGCCACGAATTTCGCACAAACCGCCTTCAGTCGTTCCATTCGTTCGCGAAGTTGCTTGGAATAGGTGTTGGAAGGGTTCGTAATGCGCGTTTTCACGTTGTTCAGAAGTGTTCCGAAGGCCGTCGGGTCGTTCCAGCGAAGATAGTCGCAGAGGAACGAGAAATCGTCGGCATCGTCGTTGCCCACGATGGCTTTCACAGCAGCCTTGTAACTGGTCGTATTGTTGAATCCGGCATTGTTCCACGAGTAGTCGGCCACGCTGAAAAGCGCCACTTTCGACATTTCGCCCTCCTGCATCGGATTGCTGACGATGCCGATGCCGCCTGTCAGTTCCGAGGGAACGGTTCCGTTGCTATTGACGGCAGGCATTTCGAAGAAATTGGCATACATGTCCTTCGTGTAAATCTGGCCGTCGCTGTTGTCGTTGCAGGGATAGTTCCACCACCACGCCACATCGCGCTTGAGATACTGTCGCACTTCGTTGAGGTCGCCGCTGTTGGGAATGGTCCAAACGCCCCAACCGGTCGTGTAAATCGTTACGTTCTTCGGGGTGGTCGCCAAAGCCTTATAAAAGCCGGCGCGGGCATCGCTTCCAACCCAGCCCAAGGCGTAGATTTGCGGCACGAAATGCACGGGGCGAACCGTGTCGGCAGGGGCTGTGCCCGCCTTGTTGTATTTTTTCTCAAGACCGCGCTGCACAGCCGTCAGGTTGTCGGCATTGAGTTGGTATTCGCTGCTATTGGGCAGGGCCACGTCATCGACGAAAATGGCGAATTGGCGCACGCCGAGTCGATACATCTTGTCGAATTTACCCAGAATATCGTTCACCACCGTGCCACTCCAAATGAAGTTATTTCCCGGGTGAATTGCCCAAATGAAATTCACCTTTGTCGCTGCCGACTGCGCCGTGATTTCGCGCAACATCGACTGCGTCAGCCAACCGTTTTTCTCCTGTTCGGCGGTGATGCTTGTCGGATAGGGGTCCTGCCAGTTTTGCGAGTGGTAGGGGTCGCTCTTCGCGCCATAAAGATAGGTGTTCATCTTGTAGCGCATCATAAACCGCATCAGGTCTTTCTTCACGCTGATGCTGTAGGGATAGCCGTAGTAGCCCTCGACCAGTCCGCGACTTTGCAGGTCGGCATAGTCGCCGATGGTGACGGTCGGCATCGCGTCGGTGGCGCGCTGGTCCATCATCTGCTCCAACGAGGCCAAGCCGAAAAACACAGCGTCGGTATGCTCGCCGAGGACAATCAGACGCGCAAAATCGCCCAATTTCCACAGGTGCAGCAGATGGCGGTCGTATTTGTTCTTTTTCGTCAGTGCACTGCGGTCGAGACCGAGACTTTCGACTTGTTGGTCAACGATTTCGCCACTGCCGTCCACGCCGAGCAGAATATTCGCCTGACTTTCTTGAATTTCCGTCGAGAACGAGGCCGAAAGACCGTGTTCCGAGAGGATTTCCGACAGTCGATTCTTCGTCGGCTCGTCGATTCCGCTCTCGCAAACCACGTTCACACTCGTCGTGAACGCCGCTGTTTCGCCGCCCATTTTCACGCTCTGCGGCACAGGATAAATCGAATAGTTCTGCGCATCAACCGCGAGGGCAAGGCAGAGTAATACAAAAGTAATAATTTTCTTCATCATAAAAAGTTGTTATCATTAGGAATTCGGGTGCAAAATTACTGCTTTTTTCCCAATTGGCCGTAAGTTTAAGGGATTTTTAAAAGAAAACGACAAAAAAAGGCAGCACCGCGAAGGATGCTGCCCAAATTATTTGACTTTAAACGTTACAGTTTTACAGCCGAACTTTACGGTTTTCTTATGGTTTCGTGATAGATGCAAATATTTTTACTTCACCACGACTTTCACACTCTTCTCGCCAATTTTCACGACAGCAACGCTGCCAGACGGCAATTTCGTATCTACAATAGCCTGACCGCTATGGCTAACCGCAGCCCCGACTTTTACGCCATTCGTTCCAAATACCGAAATCGCCGAGCCATCGCCTGCACCAGAAACGGAAATCCGACCGTTTTCTGATTGAATCAGAACAGGAGTTGCTTCGGTTTGCTTTGCGCTATTTGTTCCCAGACCAACAATTGTTCCGAAATAACTCCAAGGAGCAATAGACTTGTATTCACTTACCGCGGCATCTGGAACGTGCAAAGTGGCATTTTTCTTATCAACAAAATCAAAAGCATCGGTAGCAGTAAAAGGAACTTCTTCTATATAACAATGCACATCTTTTAAACTCGTACAACCTGCAAATAAACCATTTTGAATGTAGGTTACATTTTTTCCTATTGAAACGCTCGTCAGACCACGGCATCCTTTGAATGCAGATTTTCCGATGCTCGTCACGGAATTTGGGATGGTTACATTCTTCAGCCCTAGGCATAGATAGAATGCCTCCTCTCCGATGCTCGTCACGGAGTTGGGAATGGTTATACTCGTCAGGCCAGAACATTTATAGAACGCAGACTTGCCGATGCTCGTCACGGAGTTACCGATGGTCACGCTCATCAAACCTTCGCAACCATAGAACGCACCATCGCCGATGCTTGTCACGGAGTTACCGATGGTCACGCTCGTCAGACCAAAGCAACAATTGAAAGCCTCACTGCCGATGCTTTTCACGGAGTTCGGAATGGTTACGCTTGTCAGACCTGTGCAGCGATAGAACGCCTCACTGCCGATGCTCGTCACGGAGTTCGGGATGACCACACTCGTCAGGCCAGAGCAGCAATAGAACGCAGACTTGCCGATGCTCGTCACGAAGTTACCGATGGTCACGCTCGTCAGGCCCTTGCATCCAGAGAACGCACTATCGCCGATGCTTCTCACGGAGTTCGGAATGGTTACCCTCCTCAATCCAGTGCAATCAAAGAACGCCATACTGCCGATGCTTTTCACGGAGTTTCCGATGGTTAAGCTCGTCAGGATAGAGCAATTCCTGAACGTATAACTGTCGATGCTCGTCACGGAGTTGCCGATGGTCACTCTCGTCAGGCCAGAGCAGTCAGAGAACGCCGCACTGCCGATGCTCGTCACGGAATTCGGAATCGTTACGCTCGTCAGGCCAGAGCAAAACCAGAACGCATAACTGCCGATGCTCGTCACGGAGTTACCGATGGTCACGCTCGTCAGGCCAGAGCAACCATAAAACGCTTGATAGCCGATGCTCGTCACGGAGTTCGGAATCGTTACGCTCGTCAGGCCAGAGCAACCATAAAACGCTTGATCGCCAATACTCATCACGGAGTTCGGAATCGTCACGCTCGTCAAACCCGAGCAACCTGAGAACGCAGAATTCGTAATTCCAAGAGTCCCTTCCATTAGAGAAATACTCGTATTTTTCGGCATAGTTCCCTTGTATTTGTAGGCCACTTTTCCTGCATACACCAATCCATTAGGTTGATTTTTGAACCAACCCGTTCCTAAGAACGCATCTTCGCTGATGCTTTTCACGGAGTTCGGAATGGTTACGCTCGTCAGGCCAGAGCAACCATAGAACGCACCTCCGCCGATGCTCGTCACTGGATAAGTGGTTCCGTTGTAGGTGGCAGATTCTGGGATAACCACGTTGCCTATATATCTGTTAGAGTAGTAGTAATATTCAGTTCCACGATAACTAACGGACAATTCCGTGTTGTTATTTGCCCATTTGTAATAGATGGTAATACCATCTGCGTTCGCCACCGCAATGTCGTGGGCTAATGCCCTCGCTCCAACCACGCATAAAAGCACAGTGAGCACGAATAAAAATTTTGTTTGTTTCATGATTCTTGAAATAATTAAGTTTGTATTAGTTGTTTATAAGAATGTATTGACAATTTTCTGGCATCATTTTCCGCTTATATTGATAGCCGTTTATCCTCTTTTCCAATGATTCATTACATTTGCCGATTATTTGTTGATAGTTTTCTTCAACTTTTTTGTCTTTACATACGAAATACCAACGAGCATCGTCGCGAACACGATGAAAAACTTCTGAAAAGTACGGAATGTCGATGGAAGATATAGAAAAACCAAATACAATGACATGGGTAATGTTAGCCAAAGAGTTGAAAAACCGTGAATGTTCCATAATAATTTTATCTACTGGCTTGTTCAAAGTATTGAGTGTCTTTGCAATCCGTTTGCAGGATTCCTCAATATTATCATTTCCGAGATTGTCCACATCATTTTCAGAAAAGAGCGAGCGATGTCCTGTTATTAGTTGTTTCTCATCTTCAAGACAATGATGTATATGCAAAATTCGTTCATGGGAAATGGAATAGACTTTTTCTAATAACATAGTATAGTTGAACGATAGGTATAAACTCTCGTTGCTAATCAAGTCTAATTCGGGTTTACGTTCTACATCGCTAACAGGAAGTGACTTCACCCAATTCCTCAATAGTTCGGGAATTTTTTCAATGACAGGTTTTATACGCTCCACGACTCTGTTTTGGACTTCTGGATTGAAAAATCCGTCATCCGATCCCTGAAAAAAATCCTGATGAATTTTCAGAGGTTCTCCTTTGCCTAACGCTTCTTCAAAATCTTGCCACAATAAAGGTTTCCCATTTTTCAGCGTTGGAAACATTTTTTCCATATACTCCACAACATCTGTATATCGATTTTGGATCAGCCAGTTATGAAAATCAGCATAATCGGTTTTTAGATTATGATATCTATCAAATCCATTTCCAATAAGAAACAAAGTATTATCTTTTTGTTGTGCTAAGTCTAACAAATTCTGCATTATTTTCGCCTGTTTTTCCAAACGGCTCCCTTGGCTGGATGGTTTCTAAAATGGTTTCGGCTGATATACAAAAAAGCGTGGGAGTCAAATCAATTACTCGTCCCACGGATAGAGGCTCTGGCATTGCCCTAATAGTCTATGACGAGCAACGCTGAAGCCCACGCGATATGCAGATACCCATAAGGTATTACATACACAATGAACATCATCCGTTGCTTTGTTTTCGACTATTAGTTTTGGAACTGCCAGATTCCTACCCGTCAAAAGACAAAGCGTAGATAACGCCTTTCTATATATAGCGTCCCACCCCTCGGCTTCGGCTTGCGCTTCCGCTTCGGGCGTGATGACGATGCAAAAATACGATTTTTCTGGTAATTATACAAAAAATGCACAAGTTTTTTTCAACTTTTCAAAAATAATTCTTCATTCTTCATTCTTCGTTCCTATTTTTTTTGTATCTTTGCGGAAAAATACAACGAAAACAACAATATTATGGCAACAAAACCTGAATTTAAGTACGCCCCGATGTTCCAGATGGGCGAGGACAAGACCGAGTATCGCCTTCTGACGAAAGAGGGTGTGACAACCGCCCAATTCGAGGGCAAGGAAATCGTGAAGGTGTCGCGTGAGGCACTGACGCTGTTGGCTCAGCAGGCGTTCCACGATGTGGAATTTATGCTGCGCCGCGAACACAACCTGCAAGTGGCAGCGATTCTGAACGACCCCGAGGCGTCGGAAAACGACAAATACGTGGCGTTGCAATTCCTGCGCAATGCCGAGGTGGCTGCGAAAGGCATCCTGCCGTTCTGTCAGGACACGGGCACGGCGATTATCCACGGCGAAAAGGGTCAGCAAGTCTGGACGGGATTCGAAGACGAGGAAGCCCTGTCGCTCGGTGTTTACAACACGTTTACGGAGGACAACCTGCGCTATTCGCAGAACGCACCGCTCAATATGTACGACGAGGTGAACACGCGCTGCAACCTGCCTGCTCAAATCGACATCGAGGCTTGCGAGGGCGCGGAATATCGCTTCGTGATGGTGGCGAAAGGCGGCGGCTCGGCCAACAAGACCTATTTCTACCCGATGACGAAGGCCACGATTCAGAACGAGGGCACGCTGCTGCCTTTCCTCGTCGAAAAGATGAAGTCGCTCGGCACGGCGGCCTGTCCACCCTACCACATCGCGTTTGTGATTGGTGGCACTTCGGCAGAGAAGAACTTGCTGACGGTGAAACTCGCGTCGATTAAATACTACGACTCGCTGCCCACGACGGGCGACGAGACGGGACGCGCCTTCCGCGACATCGACTTGGAAGAAAAACTGCTGAAGGAAGCCCATAAAATCGGACTGGGCGCACAATTCGGCGGCAAGCATCTGGCACACGACATCCGCGTCATTCGACTGCCGCGCCACGGTGCTTCGTGTCCCATCGGAATGGGCGTTTCGTGCTCTGCCGACCGCAACATCAAGGCGAAAATCAACCGCGACGGCGTGTGGCTCGAGAAAATGGACTCGAACCCTGCCGAACTGATTCCTGCCGAGTTTGCGAAGGCTGGCGAGGGCCAAAACACCATCGTCATCGACCTCGACAAAGGCATCGACAAGGTGCGCGAGGAACTGTCGAAATATCCCGTTTCGACCCGCGTGAACCTGAAGGGCACGATTATCGTGGCTCGCGACATCGCCCACGCGAAGCTGAAAGCACGGCTCGACGCTGGCGAACCAATGCCCGACTACTTCAAAAACCATCCGATTCTTTACGCTGGACCTGCGAAAACGCCCGAAGGCTATCCCTGCGGTTCGATGGGTCCGACGACGGCCAACCGAATGGACCCGTATGTCGATGAATTCCAGGCCAACGGCGCGTCGCTCGTGATGATTGCGAAAGGCAACCGTTCGCAAGTCGTCACCGACGCCTGCAAGAAGCACGGCGGTTTCTATCTCGGCAGCATCGGCGGTGCAGCGGCAGTGTTGTCGCAGTCGTCAATCAAGTCGATTGAGTGCGTGGAATATCCCGAGCTCGGCATGGAGGCCATCTGGAAAATCGAGGTCGAGGACTTCCCTGCCTTCATCCTCGTCGATGACAAGGGCAACGATTTCTTCCAGACGCTGAAACCGTGGTGCCCGAGGAAAGGTTAAGAAGTTAAAAGGTTAAAAAGTTAAATTCTAAAAAATTATGAATATCGTAGAAAGATTCCTGAACTACACCAAGTTCGATACACAGTCGAGCGAAGACAGCCAGACCGTGCCGAGCACGTCGAAACAACTGATTTTTGCCGAATTTCTGAAGAAAGAACTCGAAAACGAGGGGCTCGAAGACGTGGAAATGGACGAAATGGGCTATGTTTATGCCACTTTGCCTGCCAACACGAAGAAAAAAGCGCCCGTCATCGGTTTCATTTCGCATTACGACACCAGCCCCGACTGCTCGGGAGCCAACGTGAAAGCGCGCATCGTCGAAAACTACGACGGCGGCGACATCACCCTCTCGGAAGGCATCGTGTCGAGTCCTAAAAAGTTCCCCGAACTGCTGCAGCACGTGGGCGAAGACCTCATTGTCACCGACGGAACGACGCTGCTCGGTGCCGACGATAAGGCCGGAATCGCCGAGATTATGCACGCCGTCTGCTACCTGCGCGACCACAAAGAGATTGAGCACGGTAAAATTCGCGTCGCCTTCAATCCCGACGAGGAAATCGGTATGGGAGCCCACCACTTCGATGTTGAAAAGTTCGGTTGCGACTGGGCCTACACCATCGACGGCGGCGACTTGGGCGACCTTGAATTTGAGAATTTCAACGCAGCCTCGGCGAAAATCCATTGCAAGGGCGTGAGCGTGCATCCGGGCTATGCGAAAGGCAAAATGGTGAATGCCAACCGCCTCGCCGTGGAGTTTGCGCAGATGCTTCCCGCTGACGAAACACCCGAACAAACCGAGGGCTACGAAGGTTTCTATCACCTGCTCGGCATCCAAGGCGGCATCGAGAAAGCCACGCTGTCGTACATCATCCGCGACCACGACCGCGACCGTTTCGAGGACCGCAAGGCCTTCATCGCCAAATGCGTCGCCCAGATGCAGGAAAAATACGGCGAAGACGCTGTCACCGCCGAGGTGAAGGACCAATATTATAATATGAAGGAGAAAATCGACCCGAATATGCACGTCATCGACATCGTGCTACACGCGATGCAAGACTGTGGCGTGCCCCCGAAAGTCGAGCCGATTCGCGGTGGAACCGACGGCGCACAACTGTCGTTCAAGGGTCTGCCGTGTCCGAACATCTTCGCCGGTGGCGTGAATTTCCACGGCCCCTACGAGTTTGTTTCCGTCCAAGTGATGCAGAAAGCCGCCGACGTCATTGTGCGCATCTGCGAACTGACCGCCCGCTATCACGATTAACAGAATGGAAGCACTGATTCTCGACCTCACGCTCATCCTCGTCGTGGCCGGAGCCGTGACGCTCATTTTCAAAAGGCTCAAGCAACCACTTGTGCTGGGCTACATCGTGGCTGGATTTCTCGTGTCGCCCCACATGCCGTATTTGGCATCGGTGGTCGATAAGGAAAATATCCATACGTGGGCCGACATCGGTGTTCTCTTCCTTCTGTTCGCGCTCGGACTCGATTTTTCGTTCAAGAAAATCCTGAAAATGGGCATGGCGCCCGTCATTGCGGCATGTAGCATCGTGTTTTCGATGATGTTGCTCGGCATCCTCGTCGGAAAACTCTTCGGATGGTCGCAGATGAACTGCGTTTTCCTCGGTGGAATGTTGGCGATGAGTTCCACGACGATTATCTACAAGGCATTCGACGATATGGGGCTGCGCCAACAGCATTTCGCCTCGCTCGTGATGAGCGTGTTGATTCTTGAAGACGTGCTCGCGATTGTGATGATGGTGATGCTCTCGACCATTGCCGAAGGCAATTCAGCCGGTGGCGGACAACTGCTGATGAGCATTCTCAGACTCGGTTTCATCCTTGTGCTGTGGTTCGTCGTGGGCATTTTCCTAATACCGTTTTTCCTGCGAAAAACGCGCAAACTGATGACCGACGAAATGCTCGTCATCATCTCGCTCGGACTGTGTTTCCTGATGGCCGTCATTGCGACCGAAGCAGGTTTCAGTTCAGCCTTCGGCGCGTTTGTGATGGGAAGCATTTTGGCAGAAACCATCGAGGCCGACAAGATTATCCGACTCGTCGAACCCGTGAAAAACCTTTTTGGCGCGGTGTTTTTCGTGTCGGTTGGTATGTTGGTCGATCCCGGAATCCTCATTTCACAATGGCTGCCCATTCTCGTGCTTACGCTCACGATTCTGTTCGGACAAGCCATTTTTGGCTCGACGGGTTATATGCTCAGCGGTCAGCCGTTGAAAACGGCGATGCGATGCGGTTTTTCGATGGCGCAAATCGGTGAATTTGCCTTCATCATCGCCTCGCTCGGCCTGACGCTCGGAGTCATCAGCAACTTTCTCTATCCGGTCGTCGTGGCGGTATCGGTCATCACGACATTCCTCACGCCCTATATGATGCGAGCCGCCGACCCAGCCTATGGTTTTCTCGAAAAAAAGATGCCGAAACAATGGCTGCGACGCCTCAACCACCTCGGTGAAGCCCACCACGCAACGGCCTCGGAGCAGAATTTGTGGAAGCAACTGCTCACGCAAATGGGCGTGAACACGGTCATCTACTCGATTCTGTCGGGTGCCACCATCGCCCTGATGTTCACCTTCGTCAAACCATTTTTCGCGCAAATCCTACCTGAGAAACTGACCCTTTTCAAATTTGAATTGTCGATTGTCAATCTTCTCACCGGACTGGCCACGATTCTGCTCATCGCTCACTTCCTCAGAGCGATGATCATGAAGAAAAATCGCTCTGTCGAGTTCCGCGAACTTTGGAACGCAAGCCGCCTGAACCGACTTCCGCTCATTTTCACCGTGCTTGTGCGCATCGTCATTGCCGCCATGTTCATTTTCTACATTGTCAATGCCCTGTTCCACTTCAAAAGCGCGCTCATCGTGGCGATTGCGCTCGTCGCCATCGTCGTGATGGTGATGTCGCGAGGACTGAAAAACCGCAGCATCCGACTCGAGAGAATGTTCGTGCAAAACCTGCGCTCACGCGAAATCGAGGCACAGGTGCGAGGCCGCAAAAAACCGCTTTTCGAGGGCCATCTGCTCGACCGCGACATCCACATCGGCGAATTCACCGTTCCCGACGATTCGCGCTGGGCAGGACGCTCGCTCAGCCAACTCAACATCGGCCACCGCTTCGGTGTCCACGTCAGTAGCGTGTTGCGCGGAATGCAGCGCCTCAACATCCCGACGGGCGACACGCTGATTTTCCCGGGCGACCGCATCCGCGCCATCGGCAACGACGACCAGTTGCAGCAGTTTGGCCACGCCCTGCGCGACGAACTCGTGCCCGAGGATTTCGAAATCGAAAAGCGCGAGATGCACCTGCGCAAAATCATCCTCGACGAAGGCAGTCCGTTCATCGGTCGCTCGCTGAAAGACAGCCGCATCCGCGAGGACTACAACTGCATGGTCGTGGGCGTGGAAGAGGGTCAGCAAGACCTCACGATGATCGATGCCAAGCGGCTTTTCGAACTGGGCGACATCGTCTGGGTGGTGGGTGAAGATGCCAATCTGAAACGGCTGATGGACTCGAAAATGTAAAAAAATACACAAAATATTTGGTATCTACGCTCTTTTTTCGTATCTTTGCAAGCGAAACGAATAGTTATACGAAAATGAGAGACAAAAAAAGCCGATTAGAGACCCTGAAAATGCTCATTTCGAGCAAGGAACTGGGCAATCAAGATGAAGTGTTGAAAGAGTTGCAACGCGAGGGTTTCCAACTCACGCAGGCCACGCTGAGCCGCGACTTGAAGCAGTTGAAAGTGGCGAAAGCCGCCTCGATGAACGGGAAATACGTCTATGTGTTGCCCAACGAAACGATGTACAAGCGCGTCCACAGCGATTCCACGGCTCGCGACATGCTCGAGTCGCCGGGATTCCTCTCGCTCGACTTCACCGGCAACATCGGTGTGGTCAGAACGCGGCGCGGTTTCGCCAGTCTGTTGGCCTACAACATCGACATGGTCGAAATTCCGAGCATCCTCGGCACCATCGCGGGTTACAACACGATTCTACTCATTCTCAAAGAGGGCGCCAACAGGGAAGACCTCATCGCCGAATTGAGCGAAATCATCCCCGACATCAAGAAAACGATGAGATAATTAAAAAAAATTGCCGTCATTGCAACTTTTCTGACATTGAATTCGTCTAATAGACAAAATGAGATGAATTTTTAATTTTTGGTTATTCATATTTTAATTTGAAACGATTATGTCAACAGGAAAGAAACTTTTGCGGTCGCGCAGCGATCGATGGGTAGCAGGCATTTGTGGCGGCATCGGCGATTATTTCGACGTAGATCCGGCCTTGGTTCGCCTCGTTTACATGCTTTTAACCTTCTTCAGTGCCGGTTTCCCGGGTGTGATGATTTATCTGGTGCTCTGGCTGGTGATGCCGAAGGATTAAAAAAAGACTTCCAACGAAAAAAGCGTATGCTCGATGGGGCATACGCTTTTTTTATCTGGTGACTTTCGGGAAATCAAGAGTAGCGAACCAATTGTCCTTCGCGAATGTTGGCATTCTTGCCGAGGCCGTTGAGTTTGCGCAACTGCTCGACGCTCACGCCGTATTTCGTGGCGATGCGATAGAGCGTTTCGCCCTTCTTCACCTTATGCACCTTGCGCGGAGCCGAAGCAACGGCCTTCTTCGAGGAAGCCTTGTCGGCATTGCGGTTGGCAGCGGTGGCCGTCGAGTTCACATCGGCGGGATTGTAACTGCCATCGCCACGCACGCCGCGCAGACGATTAGCCTCGGCTGCATCGCGGCTGTAAGTGCTCTTGCGATAGACGTAGAAGTCGCCCGTCACGTCCTGCGCACGGAAGTCGAACAAAACGGCGGGATTGAGCGCCACACCGCAAAGTCGCGTCTCGAAATGAAGGTGCGAACCGGTCGAACGACCCGTGTTTCCGCCAAGTCCGATGACGTCGCCAGCCTTCACGCGCTGATTTTCCTTGACGAGTTGCTTCGAAAGGTGTCCGTAGATGGTTTCCAGACCGTTGTCGTGGCGAATCACAATGTATTTTCCGTAGCCTGCTGCCTCATATTTCACCATTCGAACCATTCCCGAGAATGCCGAGCGAATCGTGTCGCCTACATAAACCTTGATGTCGAGTCCTTTGTGCTGACGGCGCCAACGCGGACCGAAGTTCGACGTAATGACGCGGCTGGGCGTCGGCATACAGAAGTCGCGAAGGTCAATTTTAAACTCGTCAGGCAGTTGTGTAGCGCGATGCGCATACTTGTTTTCCCAGTCGGCATAAAGGTCTTCTGCGGGAAGTCCTGAATACTCGCGGTCTAAAAGTTGTTGGAAAGTGAGGGTATCCACGGACTTCATCTTCTTATCGACTGGCGCCTGACGAGCCAACAAATCTTGGGCTGCTACCTGCTGTCCAGAAAGAGTGAATAACGCCGTGAATGCAAATGTCTTAACAATCTTCTTTAAATTCATAATCGTCTTTTTTTAGGTTAGCCTTTCGCGTTGAAAACGGACAACTTTTGTCTGTCTCAGAACGCCCATTGAACCATACGAGAGCACAATGCACTTGCAAAAGACGATGCAAAGGTAGGAAAAAATCTTTGAAAATGAAAGTTTTATGACAAAAGATTAAACTTTATTTTAGTGTTTTAACATTTCGACGTGCGATTTTTTCGAGAAACGAGGAGGGATTTTCGATGGATGAGGGGCGAATTTTACGAAATGGCAGCCCAGTTGATGTTGGTTTTCCGCAGCTCGCGCAGTCGATTCCACAACATTTGGTGCTGCGGACTGGTGCAAGTCGGATCGTCGTCGATGATTTTCTGGGCCTCGTCGCGAGCCATCTGCACGAGTTGTCCGTCGCGGGCGATGTCGGCAATTTTCAGGTCGAAAGCCATTCCGCTCTGCTGAGTGCCCTCGAGGTCGCCCGGGCCGCGCAGTTTCAGGTCGGCCTCGGCAATTTCAAAACCGTCGTTCGTGTCGCACATAATGTCGATGCGCTTGCGCGTCTCGTTCGAGAGTTGATAGTTGGTGACGAGGATGCAATACGACTGGTCAGCACCGCGCCCCACCCTGCCGCGCAACTGATGAAGTTGCGAGAGTCCGAAGCGCTGCGCCTCGAGAATCACCATCACCGACGCATTCGGCACGTTCACACCCACTTCTATCACCGTCGTGGCGACGAGCATCTGCGTCTCGCCACTGACAAATCGTGCCATTTCGGCCTCTTTTTCCGTGGCTTTCATCTTTCCGTGGACTTTGCTCAGGCGAAAATCGGGGAACGCCTCTTGCAGTCGCACAAAACCTTCTTCGAGGTTCTGCAAATCCATTTTTTCGCTCTCTTTGATGAGTGGGAAAACGACATAAACCTGCCGTCCCTGCTCGATTTGCTGGCGGATGCCGTGGTAGAGCGACGTGGTCTGCGTGTCGAATTTATGGATGGTTTGGATGGGTTTCCGACCGGGCGGCAGTTCGTCGATGACGCTCACGTCGAGGTCGCCGTAAATCGTCATTGCGAGCGTTCGCGGAATGGGCGTGGCGGTCATCACGAGCACGTGGGGCGGATTTTCGCTTTTCGCCCAGAGTTTCGCCCGTTGCGCCACGCCGAAACGATGTTGTTCGTCGATGACGGCGAGGCCGAGCCGCTTGAATTGCACGGTTTCCTCGATGAGGGCGTGGGTGCCGACAACAATGTGAATCGTGCCGTCGAGCAGTCCGCGAAGAATTTCTTGGCGACGCTTGCCTTTAACGATGCCTGTCAGCAGTTCGACGCGAATGGGCATATCGCCGAGGAAGTCGCGGATGGTTTGCAGGTGCTGTTCGGCGAGGATTTCCGTCGGTGCCATCATACAAGCCTGATAGCCGTTGTCGAGCGCAATGAGCATCGACATCAGCGCTACGAGCGTCTTTCCACTGCCCACATCGCCCTGCAACAGGCGGTTCATCTGCCGTCCCGTGCGCATATCGGCACGAATTTCGCGCATCACGCGCTTCTGCGCCCCCGTGAGTTCAAAAGGCAGGTGGTCGTGGAAAAAAGTATTGAAAATCGGACCGACCTGTGCGAAAACATTGCCCCGATACTTGCGTCGCTGATCGCTGGCGTAGCGCAGGATGTTGAGTTGCACATAAAAAAGTTCCTCGAACTTCAGGCGGACGCGGGCACGCTGCATTTCCTCGGGTGTTTTCGGGTAGTGAATCCAGCGAATCGCCTCGTCGCGCGAGCATAGATGCAACGGATTCTTGATGTAGGGCGGCAACGTCTCTTTCAACACGCCGTTTTCCACGTCGCTGCCATTCGACTGTCGCAGTTTTTCGAGCAGTGTCTTGATGATTTTTTCGAGGGCACGACTTTGCAAACCGCCGTTTTTCATCTTTTCCGTCGTCATATAGTAGGGCTGCATCCCCATTTCCGAAAGCACCAGTTCGCTGGCTTTGTCGATGTCGGGATGGGTGAACTGAAACCGCCCGTTAAAAATACCCGGCTTACCGAAAACGATGTATTCCACGCCCTCTTTATACTGCTGATAGACGTATTTCGTGCCATTGAACCACACCAAATCCACCACGCCGCGACCGTCTGAAAAGTGCGCCACGATGCGTTTTTTCCGTGCGCCCATCGCAAATTCCTCGAACGAGAGAATCCGCCCTTTGATTTGCACGAAAGGCATATCGGCCTGCAATTCGTTGATGGTGTAAATTCGGCTGCGATCGACATATTTATAAGGATAATGCTCGAGCAGTTCACCCCACGTCGAAATGCCGAGTTCCTTGTTCAGGAGTTCGGTGCGCCGTGGTCCCATACCCGGCAAATACTTGATATTTTGGTCGAGGAGGTTCAAAGAGATTTGACTATTTTCAATGTTCAATGTTCAATGTTCAATGTTCAATGTTCAATGTTCAATGTTCAATGTTCAATGTTCAATGTTCAATATTCAATGTTCAATATTCAATGTTCAATATTCAATGTTCAATATTCAATTTTGGACCAGCGTTTCGGCAATTCGGAGGTCGAACGGCGTGGTGATTTTGATGTTTTCGCGGTTGCCTTCGACCATCGTGATGCTGTGGCCGAGGGATTCGACAACGGATGCATCGTCGGTGAAAGATTCGTTGAAGGATTGGCGATAAGCGCGTTTAAGTAGTTGAATATCAAAAACTTGCGGTGTTTGCACAAGACGGTAATCGGCGCGAGTTTTCGCACCCTCGCTGACGTGGCGCAGGCTCTCGACGACGGGAACGACGGGAACGACCGCCTTCGACCGACGAGCTTCGTCGTAGCAACGAGCAATGACCTCGACCGACGCGAACGGACGCACGCCATCGTGCACACCGACAACACCCTCGGCATCGTCGGGAATCTGAGCGAGGCCGTTCTGCACGGAATGGAAGCGGGTTTCGCCGCCAGCAACAATCCAATGCTCGACTCCGAAAAGATATTTTTCGCAAAGTTCGAACCAATACTCCAGCTGCTCGCGTGGCAGCACGAGGATGATTTGCAAATCTTCGCTATATTCGGCGAATCGCTCCATCGTGCGCATCAGCACGGGTCGTCCGCCAATCGGAAGAAACTGCTTCGGAATGTCGCCACCCATTCGCAGACCTTGTCCGCCAGCCACAATGATGACGTAATCCCTCATTTTCCCTCCATCAATTGCTTGTATCTCATCCCTTCGCGAAGCGATTCGGCAACGTCTTCCGAGAGCAACTGGCCGACGAGTTCGTAGCCAAACGCCATCGCAGCACCCGGACCGCAGGCCGTCGTAATCGTACCGTCGCAAGTGACGAGTTCGGCGGTGTAGTCGGCTCCGTCGAGGTGGGTTTCAAAGCCCGGATAGCACGTCGCACGCCGTCCGCGCAGCAGTCCGAGGTGACCCAGCACCATCGGCGCAGCACAAATCGCCGCCAACCGACCGCCTTTCTCGTGATGCGCCACGAGCAGGCGACGAAGCGGTTCAAACTTGTCGAGATAGTCGGCACCAGGCATTCCACCGGGCAGCACGAGCAGTTGGGCATCGTCGAAAGTGGTGACATCCTCGAACAGCACATCGGCCATCACCATCACCTGTTGCGCACTCGTCACAGCCACGGTGTCCATAATGCTCACCGTGACCACATCGAGGTTGGCGCGCCGCATAATGTCAATCGGTGCCAAGGCTTCGACCGTCTCGAAACCATCGGCTAAAAATACGTAAATTTTCATCTTAAAACTGATTTGTCGATATGCAAAATTACGATTTAACGCGGAAAAAACCAAATTTATTTGAATTTTTTATAAAAAAGTAGTAACTTTGCACCAAAACTGTACGAAAAGATGCAGAAAAAACTCCGTTTTGCCCTCTTCGGCAACGAATTTCAGGCGAAAAACTCGTCCACGATTCAGAAGGTGAGCCACACACTGAGCGCTTTGGGCGGCGAGGTGGTGGTGGAACCGTCGTGCGACGAAGATTTCCACGCCGACTTCGCCATTTCGATTGGCGGCGACGGCACATTTCTGAAAACAGCCAGTCTTGTTGGCACGAAGGGCATTCCCATCATCGGTGTGAACATCGGGCGACTGGGTTTTCTCGCTGACGTGCGCGACAACGAAATTGAAGAGGCTTTCAAGGCGATTGACGAGGGTCGTTACCGCATCGAGGAACACGCTGTCATCGGTTTGCAGGCCGAGGGTCTGCCGCAGGATTTCATTCCTTTCGCGCTGAACGACATCGCCGTACTGAAACGCGACAACGCCTCGATGATGACGATTCACGCCTATGTCGATGGCGACCCACTGGTGACTTATCGCGCCGACGGTTTGGTGGTTTCGACACCGACCGGTTCGACAGCCTACAACCTGTCGAACGGCGGTCCGATTATGATTTCGCAGGCCGAAGTGCTCTGTCTGACGCCCGTCGCGCCCCATTCGCTGAACATTCGACCGATTGTCGTGCCCGACGCTGCCGTCGTCGAATTAGAAGTGGAAAGTCGGTCGCACAACTTCCTCGTGGCGGTCGATGGACGCTCGGAAACGCTCGACGAACAGGCACGAATCCGCATCAGCAAGGCAAGTCACAAGGTGAAAATCGTGAAGCGGGAGTCGGAAAATTTCTTCTCGACGCTGCGCGAGAAAATGATGTGGGGGAAGGATGGGAGGAATTGACAATTTACAATTAACAATTAACAATTAAAACGACGATAGGGCTTTGTTTAAAATTAAGAGAGTAGATCCGAAGTATTCGATTCCAACCATTATGAAATGGCTGTGGAAGGCATGGCAGGGCAATCGGTTGCAGGCTACGTTGAATGCGCTTGTTGGTCTGACGGGTGCAGCCATTTCGTTGGCGCAGGTCTGGGCGGTGCATCGTGCCATCGACGTGGCTTCCGGCGATGTCGAGGGCTCGATTTACTGGGCTGTGGCCCTTATGGCAGGCTTGATTTTGGCACGTTTCGCACTGAGCATTTCCAGCACGTGGATTCACAACATTCTCGGTATTCGCGCCCAAAACCAGATGCAACAGCAAATGCTCGACCGCATTCTGCGTTCTGAATGGATGGGCAAACAAAGCCGTCACTCAGGCGACATGCTCAACCGATTGGAACTCGACGTCGGCAGCGTTGTCCACTTCCTGACCGAAGTGATTCCCAGCGCCCTTTCGACCTTGGCACTTTTCGCTGGCGCATTTTATTATATGTACCAAATGGACAACAACATTGCACTGGTCATCGTCGTTTTGGTGCCGATTTTCGTCGGAATGAGCCGAATCTATATCCCGAAAATGCGCGAACTGACCCGCGAAGTGCGCGACAGCGACTCGAAAGTGCAGAGCGTGTTGCAGGAAACCATCCAAAACCGAATCCTCATCAAGACGCTCGAAAGCGACGACATGATGGTCGGACGACTCGAAGACACACAAAGTGAACTGCGCCACAAGGTCGTGAAGCGCACGGCATTCCGCGTCGTGTCGGGCTTCATCGTCAATTTCGGCTTCTCTTTGGGCTATCTCATCGCCTTCCTTTGGTCGGCCTTGCGACTGTCTGACGGAACGCTCACTTTCGGCGGTATGACGGCTTTCTTGCAACTCGTCAATCGCATCCAGAATCCCGCCCACAGCCTGATGCAACTCGTGCCGCATTTCGTGTCGGTCTTCACCGCCGCCGAACGACTCATGGAACTCGAAGAAGACCCGATTGAAGAGCAGGGAGCCCCGATTTACATGAAAACGCCCTGTGGAATCCGACTCGAAAACGTCAGTTACGCCTATCCGAACAGCCACGACCAAGCGGCCACGCTCGACAATCTCACATTCGACTTCAAACCTGGCACGTGTACGGCCATTCTCGGCCAGACTGGTGCCGGAAAAACGACCCTGATTCGTCTGATTCTTTCACTTTTGAAGCCGCAAAAGGGACATATTCAGGTCTATAACAAAAAAAACAAGCGCGACATGAGCCCCCGACTGCGCTGCAACTTCGTGTATGTGCCGCAAGGAAACACCCTGCTCAGCGGTACGATTCGCGAGAATCTGCGCCTCGGCAGCATCAACGCCACCGACCAAGACATGTACAACGCGCTCCACTTGGCCTGCGCCGATTTTGTCAAAGATTTTCCCGAGGGACTCGACACCGTCTGCACCGAGAAGGGCGGCGGACTGAGCGAAGGACAGGCACAGCGCATCGCCATCGCCCGCGCCCTGCTGCGCAACCGTCCCATCATGCTTTTCGACGAGGCTACGAGCGCACTCGACCCTGAAACCGAGCGGAAACTGCTCGAAAACATCCTCGGACAGCGCAACAGAACGGTGCTTTTCATCACCCACCGACCCACTGTGGTGGATTATTGCGACCAAGTGATGAGGATTTAAGTCGCTTTTTTTGCAGAAAAAGGCGCTATTTCATTTTTTCTTCGTACCTTTGCAGTCGCGTATTAGATTATTAAGGAGAAATTTATGAATATACTCGAACTCAGCGAACAGGAAATTGTTCGCAGACAATGTCTTCAGGAACTGCGCGAGATGGGCATCGACCCCTATCCCGCCGCCGAGTTCCCGACCAACGCTTTTTCAACCGAAATTCGTGATAACTTCAAGGACGACGAGCCGCAGCGCGATGTCTGCATCGCAGGCCGACTGATGAGCCGCCGCGTGATGGGAAAGGCTTCGTTTGCCGAAATCCAGGACTCGAAAGGTCGCATTCAGGTGTACGTTTCGCGCGACGACCTCTGCCCCGACGAGAATAAAGACCTTTACAACGTCGTGTTCAAAAAACTGATGGACATCGGCGACTTCATCGGCATCAAAGGCTTCGTGTTCCGCACGCAGACGGGCGAAATATCGGTCCACGCCAAGGAACTGACGCTGTTGTCGAAGTCGCTCAAGCCGCTGCCCATCGTGAAATACAAGGACGGCGTGGCTTACGACAAATTCGACGACCCCGAACTGCGCTATCGCCAGCGCTACGTCGATTTGGTGGTGAACGAGGGCGTGAAAGAAACATTCCTGCAACGCGCCACGGTCATTCGCACGATGCGAAAAGTGCTCGACGAGGCTGGCTACACCGAGGTGGAAACACCGACGCTGCAAATGATTGCCGGCGGTGCAACGGCCCGTCCGTTCATCACGCATTTCAACGCGCTGAACCAGGATATGTATATGCGCATCGCCACCGAACTTTACCTGAAACGCCTCATTGTGGGCGGTTTCGAGGGCGTTTATGAAATCGGCAAGAACTTCCGCAACGAGGGAATGGACCGCAACCACAACCCCGAATTCACCTGTATGGAGCTCTACGTACAGTACAAGGACTACAACTGGATGATGTCGTTCACCGAAAAACTGCTCGAAACCATCTGCATCGCCGTGAATGGCACGACTGAGCGCGAAATCGACGGACAAATCATCTCGTTCAAGGCTCCCTATCGCCGTCTGCCGATTCTCGAAGCCATCAAGGAAAAGACGGGATTCGACTGCGACGGAAAGACGGAAGACGAAATTCGCCAGTTCTGCCTGTCGAAAGGACTCGAAGTCGATGAAACGATGGGAAAAGGAAAACTCATTGACGAGATTTTCGGCGAATTCTGCGAAGGAAGTTTCATTCAGCCGACCTTCATCACCGACTATCCCGTGGAAATGTCGCCACTGACGAAGATGCACCGTTCAAAACCCGGTCTGACCGAGCGTTTCGAGTTGATGGTGAACGGAAAAGAACTCGCCAACGCCTACAGCGAACTCAACGACCCGATTGACCAAGAAGAGCGCTTCATCGAGCAGATGAAACTCGCCGACAAGGGCGACGACGAGGCGATGATTATCGACCAAGACTTCCTGCGCGCCCTGCAATACGGAATGCCGCCGACCTCTGGCATCGGCATTGGCATCGACCGCCTCGTGATGCTGATGACGGGCAAAACTTTCATTCAGGAAGTGCTGTTCTTCCCGCAGATGAAGCCCGAGAAGAAAATCCCGCAATCGACGGTGGCAGAGTGGGCGGAAATCGGTGTCGGCGAAGAGTGGGTTCCCGTGTTTCGCAAGGCCGGATTCAACCTCATTCAGAACATCAAGGACGAAAAAGCGCAAGGATTACAGCAGAAAATCGGCGACATCGTCAAAAAATACAAACTCGAACTGGTGAAACCATCAGTCGAGGAAATTCAGCAGTGGATTGAACGTGTATAATTGCGGAAAAATAGCGATTATCGGCGGCGGTTCGTGGGCAACGGCCATTGCCAAAATCGTGGTGCAGCACACGCATCACATCGGTTGGTATATGCGCCGCGACGACCGCATCGAAGACTTCCAGCGGCTCGGCCACAACCCAGCCTACCTGTCGAGCGTGCGCTTCAATGTCGATGAGATTCATTTCTCGTCAGACCTCAACAAAATCACCCAAGCCTACGACACGCTCATCTTCGTCACGCCGTCGCCCTACCTGAAAAGCCATCTGAAGAAGCTCAAGACGCGGCTGCGCGACAAATTCGTCGTCACCGCCATCAAGGGCATCGTACCCGACGAAAACCTGTCGGTTTCGGAATATTTCCATCAAGTTTTCGACGTTCCATTTGAAAATCTGGCTTGCATCGGAGGTCCCTCACACGCCGAGGAAGTGGCTTTGGAACGCCTTTCGTACCTGACCATCAGCTGTGCCGACGTCGAGAAAGCACGCGCCTTCGCCGACCTGATTTCCTCGGAATTCATCAAGACGAAAATTTCCACCGACGTGCTCGGAATCGAGTATGCATCGGTGTTGAAAAACGTCTATGCCATCGCCGCCGGCATCTGCTCGGGACTGAAATACGGCGACAACTTCCAAGCCGTGCTGATGGCAAACGCCATACAGGAAATGTCGCGTTTCGTCACCGCCCTTCACCCCATCAAGCGCAACATCTGCGACTCGGCCTATCTGGGCGACCTGCTCGTGACGGGCTACTCGAATTTCTCGCGCAACCGAACCTTCGGAATGATGATTGGCAAGGGCTACAGCGTGAAAACGGCGCAAATCGAGATGGAAATGATTGCCGAGGGCTACTACGGCACGAAGTGTATGAAGGAAATCAACCGACGGATGCACGTGAATATGCCGATTCTCGATGCTGTTTACAATATTTTATACGAAGGAATCAATTCGCAGCGCGAAATCAAGTTGCTGACCGATTCGTTCCGTTGAATCATCACTAAATCGAATATTTTTCATCAAAAAACAGACAAAAAAATCATTTAAAATCAATCGAATATGAAGAAAAAAATTTTTACTTTGATGTTTTTGGCCTGCTCGACCGTGATGCAGGCTGGTGGACTGCTTCACAACACGAACCAGAGCATCGCGTGGCAGCGAATGATGGCTCGCGGTGCTACTCACGAAATTGACGGTGTGTTCACCAACCCTGCCGGTACGGCATTCCTCGGTCACGAGGGATGGACGCTCTCGCTCAACATTCAGAGTGCAACGCAGAATCGCTACGTTCTGACGACGTTTCCCCTGTTTCCGACGCAAGACCACACCAAACTTTATGAAGGCAAGGCCTCGGCACCTGTGATTCCCAGTTTCTATGCCGCCTACAAGCGCGGAAAATGGGCCTATTCGGGCTTCTTCGGCTTCGTGGGAGGCGGTGGAAAGAGTTCGTTCGACAGCGGATTGCCCATCTTCGACGCTGGAATCATGGCTGGTTATTATAGTCAGACGGCGAATCTGAGAAAGACTTTGGCCGAAAATCCTGCTACAGCCCCCGTTCTCAACGACCCGCGCATGGCAGGACTGCTTCCGCTCACCGCTGACAAGTACGACATCAACTCGTCGATGAAGGGTCGCCAGTATATCTACGGCCTTCAGTTGGGTGCCGCCTATCAAATCAACGAGCATTGGAGTGCGTTTGCTGGTTTGCGCATGAACTATTTCAGCGGCAACTACAAAGGTTTTGTCAAGGTGTTGCCCAACGCCACGACAGCAGGTACCGTACAGCAACTGCGCATGGCCTACCCTACCCTCGCCGCCGCGTTGCCAGCATTGGTCAATAACAATGGCGAACTGGCTAACATCGAACTCGACTGCAACCAGACGGGTTGGGGCGTAACACCGATTCTGAGCGTGAACTACAAGACCGGACCGCTGACTTTGGCCGCCAAATACGAGTTCAAGACCAAACTCGAAATCGAAAACGACACCGAGACCGCCTTCGCCGAGCCTGCCGCCTTCGAGACAGCCCTCAACGACTACAAGCACGGTGTGAACACACCCAACGACCTGCCGTCGGTGCTGTATGTGGCTGCCGGATACGAGATTATCCCCAACAAACTGCGTGCAGCAGTGGAATATCACTACTACGACGACAAAAACGCCGGCATGGCGAAAGACAAGCAGAAAGCCCTGAGACACGGCACTCACGAGGTGCTCGCCGGAGTGGAATGGGACATCAACGAGACTTTCACCGTGAGTTGCGGCTATCAGAACACCGACTACGGCCTTTCTGACGACTATCAGACTCACACGGCTTTCTCGTGCGACAGTTACAGCATCGGTTTCGGCGGTGCCATCAACGTGTCTGAGAAAGTTCGCCTGAATCTGGGCTATTTCTGGACCACCTACAAGGACTACACCAAGGAGGTCGCGGCAGGCAATCCCGGCTATTGCAACACCACGTTGCCTGGCAAGGACGTTTACAGCCGCACAAACAAGGTCTTTGGCATCGGAATCGACTATAAATTCTAAGTCAAGAAGAAAAATAAATTCATTTTTTGCGCTCATTATCAACGATTTTTCGTAACTTTGCAGCCCGAAAAAGATTGTTTATTATATTTAAAAAAAAGGTAAAAAGATTATGGTTAGTTACAAAGAACTGGGACTTGTGAACACCCGTGAAATGTTCGCACGCGCCATCAAGGGCGGTTATGCCATTCCGGCATTCAATTTCAACAACATGGAGCAGCTTCAGGCCATCATCAAGGCTTCGAGCGACTTGAAGAGCCCCGTCATTCTGCAGGTGTCGAAAGGTGCCCGCAACTATGCCAACCAGACGCTTCTGCGCTATATGGCACAGGGTGCTGTGGAGTATGCGAAGGAACTCGGCTGCGAGCATCCCGAAATCAGCCTCCACCTCGACCACGGCGACAGCTTCGAGATTTGCAAGAGCTGTGTCGATACGGGTTTCTCGAGTGTGATGATCGACGGTTCGTCGCTTCCCTACGAGGAGAATGTCGCCCTGACGAAGAAGGTTGTGGAATATGCCCACCAGTACGATGTCACCGTCGAAGGTGAACTTGGTGTGCTGGCTGGTGTCGAAGACGAGGTTGTGGCCGAGGAAAGCCACTACACGAAGCCCGAGGAGGTCATCGATTTCGTGAGCCGTACGGGTGTCGATTCGCTCGCCATTTCGATTGGTACGTCGCACGGAGCCTATAAGTTCAAGCCCGAACAGTGCACCCGCGACCCGAAGACCGGCAAACTCGTTCCGCCGCCGTTGGCATTCGACGTGCTGAAGGCCATCGAGGAGAAACTGCCTGGATTCCCCATCGTGCTCCACGGTTCGAGTTCTGTTCCGCAGGAGTATGTCGATATCATCAACGAATACGGTGGCAAGTTGCCCGATGCCGTCGGCATTCCCGAAGAGCAGTTGCGTCAGGCCGCTGCCAGTGCCGTCTGCAAAATCAACATCGACTCTGACTCGCGTCTGGCCTTCACCGCTGCCGTTCGCAAGGTGTTTGCCGAGAAGCCTGGCGAGTTCGACCCGCGTAAATACTGCGGTCCTGCCCGCGACCTGATGATTGAGCTCTACAGCCACAAAATCAAGGAAGTGCTCGGCAGCGACAACAAACTGGCGCAGATGTAATTCGCGATTGCGAGTTTCAAAAATAGTTCGGCGGAGAAGTTTTAGGCTTCCCCGCCGATTTTTTCTGTCATTTTTCTCGATTTTCCAAACGATTATTCGCGTTTTTTCGTCAGTAAAGTTACTTCGTAGCCAGCATCGCGCAGCATTTTCAGCACGCCGTCGTCGCCTACCAAGTGGCCAGCACCGAAGTCGAAAAGCGTTGGGGCTTCCTGCATCGCCTGCTTTATTTTCGGAAGCCACTTCTCGTTGCGTTTGGTAAATATGATATCGTTGGCTTTTGAAAATGCCTCTACATTCTTTATATTATTACTAAAAGCATCAAAATCTTCAAAATTGCAACTACGGGCAAATTTTTCCATTTTCCGAACAGTTTCGGATTCTTTTTTGTAGCTTTCCAGAATTTCATCATAACGCTCAAGGAATTTCATAAGGGAGTCGGTCATAGCTTCCAACGAAGGCATTTCCACAGAAAGGATGGTGCCGTTTTCTCCAATTTCATCCAATTCGCCCACTGTCCAACCTCTGTCGTATGCCTGTTGAATAATGGCTTTGTCGATTGGAGTCTTCACTCCGGTATGAATCATCCCAGATTTTGTCATCAGCGTTATCCAGATAAAACCCACATAAAATGAAGGCGAATAGTTCCACAAAGGTTTAACAACGGAATCCCTTAAATTCGTATTGAATTTTTCAGAGAAAACATTCGTTAAAACCTCTGACTTCTCAGGCCCCAAATGCTCGAAAATGGTCATACTGTCGGGCAAAATTAGGCTTTCTTGTGCTCGTTGATTGTATTCAACTTGTCGTTGCTTGTCCACATAATCTTTCTCGGTGTACAACTGCCTGCACTGCGCCACCGCCTCCTGATATTCGGGAATGCTGTCGAGCAGCGCACCGTCGAGCGTGTGGACAGTGCCGATGATGTACGAAGGTTCTTTCAATCCGTTGCCCGTGATGCGGAAAACGAACTGCGCAAGGGAAATCTGCGGCCAAAGCGTGGCGCAAAGGGCGATGGCGGCTATCAAAATGGTCTTTTTCATATTCGTTTATTTTTCAATGGCGACTTCCTTGATGCTTTCGAGGCCGCCCGTGATGGGATTGAGAATGATTTTCGAGGTTTGTTTCTTGCCGAAAAGGGCTCCGCTAAGGTTCTCGATGGTGCCGAACTGCGGTGCTTGGAAGTCGAGTTTTTTGATGGGCGCATTTCCGTCGTAGAGCGTCGCGGTGGTCTTCACGGGCATATTCACGTTGAGGCCGATGTCGTCCTTGTCCTTCTTTTTCGGCTCTTCGGGCTGTTGCGGTTTGGCTTCGGTGGCGATGCTAATATAATAAGGTGTACCCGAAAGGTCGTCGGCATCGACCCAACCGAAGTGGCGCGAGAAGCGGAAGAGCAGTTGGCGCTCGACGGGCTCGGTGGGGATAAATTCGAGCGTGAGTTCGGTGGTGTCGCGCTCGGTGACGCCCTCGAACACCTGCCGCAGCGCACGTTCCTGTGTGTCGAGGCCAGCCATCATAATTTGCAGTTGCTGGCCGTCTTTCGGCATAAATTCGGCCTGACCGCGCTGCAATTGGTTGCGGCTGTCGCGGATGTCGTAGATTTCCTGCGCGATGAGTTGCGCCATTTTCGCCGTGCTGCCTGCGGTGAGGATGTCCTCGTTCATATAATCTTTCGGATTCAGCGGTTTCGGCTTCGGTGCAGCCACGAATTTTGCAGGTTTTTCGATGGTTTTTCCCTCGGCATTGATGGCGAGGAGGATGCCGTTGTCGGTGCGTGCCACCTCGCTGATGCTATAGCGCTTGTCGAGCGAGAGCGTGTAGCGTTTCGCCGTGTCGGGCAGGGCGAAAGTGGCGATGTTCGTGTCGATGAGGCGATAGGTCGTGCTCGATTCGAGTTGCACGTCGTTTTTCTTCATATAGCGTTGCGCATAAGCGGCAAATTCGCCGGGCTGATAGGTCGTTTTCTCGACGAGAAGAGTCAGTCGCAAAGCCGTTTTCGGCAGGTAATAACTGGTGCCTTCGACGGTTTGGGCGGAAGCGACGGATGCAGCGCAAACAAGGGCTGCGACGAGGATTCGATGGATATTTTTCATTGTTTATTTTTATTGACGATTGTTTTTTTCTCTTTTTTGACGATTCCCCTCTCTTTTGGGAGAGGGGTTAGGGGAGAGACTTTAATTGTTAATTTGAAAAAATGCGCTCGGAAGATAATTGATGAGGTCGCCTGCGATGAGGCTTTCCTGTCCGATGTCGCGCACGGCGAGGTCGCCTGCGAGTCCGTGCAGGTACATTCCGATGGTGCAGGCGTCGCGCTGGTCGTAGCCACGCGCCAACAATCCCGTGATGATGCCAGCGAGAACGTCGCCACAGCCGGCTGTCGCCATTCCTGCGTTACCCGTCGGATTGATGAGAACGTGGCCGTCGGGCATACAAAGTGCCGAGAAATGCCCCTTCAGAATGATGTAGGCATCGAGTCGTTCGGCCATATCGCGCGCCTTCATCAGCCGATCGTAGCAGCCGTTGCTGGCGTTGCCCGAAAGTCGGTCGAACTCGGCGGGATGGGGCGTCATAATGATGCCTTTCGGCAGTTGTTGCATCCAAGCGCGGTGGTTGGCGAGGATGTTGAGCGCGTCGGCGTCGAGCACGATGGGACACTGTGAACGGCGAATCTGCGCAATGAGCGCGATGGCGGTGTGTTCTTGCGTGCCGATGCCCGGTCCGATGCCGATGGCGTCGTAGGGTTGCGCGTCGATGGGCTCAGAGAAATGGGTGTCTTCGTGGTCGATTTGCAGAACTGCCTCGGGCACAGCGATTTGCATGATGGAATAGTTGCGTTTCGGTGTGCGAACCGTCACTTTTCCGACACCACTGCGCAGACAGGCTTTCGTGGCGAGAATGGCCGCGCCCGTCATTCCGTAACTGCCTGCGACGATGAGCGCGTGACCCATCTGACCCTTGTGGGCAAATTCGCCTCGCGGACGCAGCCGTGGACGAATGTCTTGCTCTTCGATGAGCGTGAATTGCGCATCGGTGCGAGCGATGAACTCTTGCGAAAGACGGATGTCGAGCACTCGCACCTCGCCGAGATACGGCTGGTTGTCGGCCAAGAGCATCGCCAGTTTCAGGTTGCCGAACGTCAGCGTCAGGTCGGCCTTGATGATGTTGGCACGCACGTTGTAGGTATTGTCCTCGGTCATCAGTCCCGACGGAATGTCGATGCTCACGACCTTGCTGGGCGATTGGTTGATGTATTTCGCCAGCGACGCGAAACCACCCGCAAGCGGTTTGTTCAGTCCCGAACCAAAGAGTCCGTCGATGACGAGCGTGTCAGCATCGAGTTTCGGCGGGTCGAAGTCGAGCGTCACTTCCGTGAAATTCTTGACACGGTGGCCGTCGCCCAACCGTTTTTTGTTAATCGAGCACTCGTCCGACAGATTGTTGTGGATATTGAATAAATAGACCGACACCGTATAGCCCTGTTCGCCGAGCATTCGCGCCACTGCCAGCGCGTCGCCGCCGTTGTTGCCCGGACCGGCGAACACGACAACATTCATCCGCGTGTCCCATCGTTCGGCAATGACGCGCGTCACAGCCTTCGCCGCCCTTTCCATCAGGTCGATGGAGCGAATCGGCTCGTGCTCAATCGTATAGGTGTCGAGCTCTCGAATCTGCGTTCCTGTAAAGATTTTCATCTGTTCATTGCTATGTTCAAACCGTGCAAAGATACGAAATTTCTGTGATATAGTGCAAGTTTTTTGGTATTTTCAATTTTTTTTCTTAATTTTGTGGGGCAAAAACGGAATTCTATCGAATTTAAAATTACGAAATATGAAAACATCTCGAAAAATCAAAGTCATTTTGTTTGTATTTTGTGCTTGGGCACAGTGTTCGACCATTCAGGCGCAGACGACGCGTGGAATCGGCGTCTATCCGGGTGCTGCGGAGGAATTTTTCGGCCCGCAGTTGGTGGCTGGCGACGGCTATCGGAACTTGGCACGAGGACGGATGGTCTATCAGTCGTCGTCGTTCGACTTCAATATGACGGCGCAGTTGCTGACGGATGGGATTGTAGAACGAGGAGCGAGGATCGAGAAACGAGGAAAGAGAAACGATGGGCGAGGAGTTCAGCCTGTTTTCCTTGAGGTTTCGACGCCCGACGGTCAGTTGCCACAGCGACAGCGCGAAAGCACCATCGACGGCAACGACTGGACGACGAGTTACGTGATGGGCGACGACACGTGGCTGCAATATGCGTGGCACGGAATGGCGGTGGAGGCCGACAAAATCAGCCTCATCGGAACGGTGGCGTATCGTGAGACGGATGCGACCGACGGCTATCGCATTCGGGTGGTGGTTTCCAACGACGGAAAGCGGTGGCAGCAGATGGCGACGGTCAAAGGCGACACGTTGCCAGGCCTGCGCTCGCGGAGTATGGTGAATTCCGACCCGAACAAAAACGCAGGCAACGACGAAATGCTGCCTACGCGACGCTTAAATATCGAGCTTCCTTTTTCGAAAGTATTGAAATTCAATTACTTACGAGTTGAATTGCAGATGAATGGCGCGGTTTACTGGGCTTTCACCGAAAATCCCATCACGTTCGGCGGTCGCAGTGCCAACGTGCTGCCATCGTCGGGTTTCACGAGTGCGTGGATGGTGCAGTCGGACCGCGACGAATGGGCTTGCATCGACCTCGGTGCGAAGTCGGAAATCGGCGAAATCAAGTTGCATTGGATTGAAAAACCGAAGAAATTCGAGGTGCAAGTGTCGAATGACGGAAAAAATTTCCAAAGTCTTGGTATTTTTGGTATCTCAAATAAAACTCCCCTCTCTATTTGGAGAGGGGCAGGGGGAGAGGCTCCATTCGCCCGTTTCGTCCGAATTTTCATCCCCCAAACGGGACAAAAACAACGCGTCATTTTGTCGGAAATCGTAGTGATGGGGCGCGGCGGACTCGTTGCAACCCCCCACGAGGAAGTAGGCTGGAATTCTCAACACCCAACACCCAACACCCAACACCCCCAAAAATACTTCCTCGACGGTGGCGATTGGCGGTTGCAACGTGCTTCGGAGGTGACGGCCAAAGGCTCGGAAATCTCTCGACAAGGCTTTGACGCCCAATCGTGGACAGTGGCGACGGTGCCTGCGACGGTTTTGATGTCGTATGTGAACGCGGGTGCACTGCCCAACCCCAACTACGACGACAACCTGCTCACGGTCAGCGAGTCGTTTTTCAACAGCAAATTCTGGTATCGGCGCGAGTTCCGAGTGCCGCAAGAGATGCGCGGACAGCGTGTTTTCCTGAATTTCGACGGCATCAACTGGAAGGCCGACATTTGGCTCAACGGACAGAAAATCGACCGCATCGAAGGTGCTTTTATGCGCGGAAAAACCGATGTGACACGCTATCTGAACGAGGGTGTGAACGTGTTGGCGGTGGAGATTGAAAAATGCGCAAATTCAGGTGGTGCGAAACTCAAAAACGAGCAGACAACCGACTTCAACGGCGGTGTGCTCGGTGCCGACAATCCGACGTTCCACGCGACGGTGGGTTGGGACTGGATTTCGACAATTCGTGGTCGCGACATCGGCATCTGGAACGATGTTTATCTGACTTCGACCGCCAACGATGTAACGCTGAGCGACCCATTTGTAAACAGCAAAGTAACCATCAACGGCGGCGACACACTGGCAACGATGTTGCCGAGCGTCATCGTGAAAAACTTTTCTGAAAACGCCTTGGAAGGCACGCTACACGGCTGGATTGGCGACATTAAATTTGAAAAAAACGTCGCCCTCGCCGCCAATGAAGAGCGCGAAATCGACTTCCATCCCAACGATTTTCCGCAACTTCGCGACCAGAAAATGAAACTTTGGTGGCCGAATGGCTATGGCGAACCGAATCTCTATGATGCCGGATTCACATTCTCACCCAACACCCATCACCCATCAACTATCACCTATCAAACAGGCATCCGCGAAATGACCTACGCCGAAGTCGATACACGTCTGCAAATCTTCGTGAACGGACAGCGATTTGTGCCACTCGGTGGCAACTGGGGCTTTTCTGAGAACAACCTTTGCTATCGCGGTCGCGAATACGACGCGGCGGTGCGCTACCATCGCGAAATGAACCTGAACTGCATCCGAAATTGGGTCGGACAGACGGGCGACCGCGAATTTTACGAGGCTTGCGACCGCCACGGCATCATGATTTGGCAAGATTTCTGGCTCGCCAACCCCGTCGATGGACCGAATCCCGACGACGACGCGATGTTCCTGAAAAACGCCCGCGACTACGTGCTGCGCATCCGCCAGCATCCGAGCATTATGCTCTACTGCGGTCGCAACGAGGGCTATCCGCCGAAGGCCATCGACGACGGTCTGCGCCAACTCGTCAGCGAACTCACTGGAAGCAACACCCAACACCCATCACCCAACACCTATCACCCAACCCCCATCCTTTACATCTCGTCCTCTGCCGACGACGGCGTGAGCGGTCACGGGCCATATTGGGCGATTCCCGCGAAGGAATATTTCGAGAAACAGACGGGAAAACTGCACACCGAGCGCGGAATGCCGAACATTATGACCTACGAAGGACTTTCGCGCACGCTTCGCCCCGAACATCTCTGGCCGCAGAACGAATTTTGGGGTCAGCACGATTTTACGCAACAGGGCGCACAGCGTGGCGCATCGTTTAACTCGCTGATTTCCAAAGGTTTTGGCGAACCGAAAAATGCCTGCGAGTTCACGACCCTCGCCCAATGGCAGAACTACGACGGCTACCGCGCAATGTACGAAAGCACGAACCACGACCGTCAGGGCCTGCTCATTTGGATGAGCCATCCCACGTGGCCGTCGATGGTTTGGCAGACCTACGACTACTATTTCGAGCCTACCGCCGCCTATTTCGGCACGAAAAAAGCCTGCGAACCCCTGCACGTACAGTGGAATTCGCTCACCGACAGCGTCGAAATCGTCAATCGCACGGCTTTCGACCACAAATTGCTGACGGTCGAGGCTCGACTTTTCGACAAAAATGGGCGCGAACTGGCCTGTGAAGACCACGTCATTGACGTGAATCCCGACGAAACCCGCCCTGCGATGCCAATTCCGAATCTCACAAGCCTGCTCGCCACCGAAAAAGTCGGTTTCCTGCGCCTTCGACTGAGCAATGCAGCCAACGAAACGCTCTCGGAAAACACCTATATCTGCGGTGCTGAAACGGGCAACTACCAAGCCTTGAAAGAACTGCCGCAGGCCGAACTCAACATCGAGAAATCGACGCTTCGACAAGCCGAAAACGGCACGATTTCCTGCACGGTGACGCTCGAAAATCGCGGTCAGGTGCCTGCCGTGATGCTTCGCCTGAACCTCAAGGCTGCCGACGGCGACCAAATCCTGCCCGTCATCTATTCCGACAACTATTTCCACCTGCTTCCGAACGAAAAACGAACCATCCGCATCGAGTGGAATCGCCGCGATGCCAGAGGCCAGCAGGCGGTCGTCGAAGTTAGTGGTTACAATGTTTCGCTGTCAAACAATCGAATCGAATAATCAAGAAAAATCGGCCAATAATTGATAAAATTAGCCGAAAAAGATGTAACTTTGCACCAACTTTCAAAAAAATAGATTTAATGAGTACCGTAAAAATCTTAGACAAGACGTTCCGCACGTCGATTCCCGAGAGTGAGATTCTGCAGCGCGTAAAGGCCGTGGCAGAGCGTATTAACCGCGATATGGCGGACAAGAATCCGCTGTTTCTGGCCGTGCTGAACGGCTCGTTCATCTTCGCCGCCGACCTGATGCGCGAAATCACGATTCCAAGCGAGATTTCGTTCGTGAAACTGGCGTCGTACGAGGGCACGACCTCGACGGGAAAAATCACCGAGGTCATCGGCATCAACGAGGATTTGTCGGGGCGCACGATTGTCATCGTGGAGGACATTGTCGATACGGGTCTGACGATGCAGCGGATGATTGAGTCGCTGGGCACGCGCAACCCCGAGTCGGTGCACATCTGCGCACTGCTCGTGAAACCCGAAAAGTTGCAGGTCGATTTGAATATCGAATATGCGGCGATGGAGATTCCCAATGATTTCATCGTGGGCTACGGTCTCGACTACGACCAGCAGGGCCGCAATCTGAGGGATATTTATACGATTGTTGAAGAATGAAAGTAATTTTAAAATAGAAAAAATGAAGAATATTGTGATTTTCGGTGCGCCTGGTTCTGGCAAGGGAACGCAGAGCGACAAAATGATTGAGAAATACGGTTTTGAGCACATTTCGACGGGCGACGTGCTGCGAAGCGAAATGAAAAACGGTACGGAACTCGGCAAGACTGCCAAGCAGTACATCGACCAAGGCCAACTCGTGCCCGATCAGTTGATTGTCGATATGCTCGCATCGGTCTATGACAAGTTCGGCAGCGACCACAAGGGCGTGATTTTCGACGGTTTTCCGCGCACGATTCCGCAGGCCGAGGCGTTGAAGGCGATGCTGGCCGAGCGCGGTCACAAAGTGGCTGCGATGATTGAACTCGACGTGCCCGAGGACGAACTGATGAAGCGCCTCGTGTTGCGCGGTCAGATGAGCGGTCGCTCGGACGACAACGAGGAAACCATCAAAAAGCGCCTCGATGTCTATCATTCGCAAACCGCCCCGCTCATCGAATGGTACGAGCACGAAGGCATCCGCAACCACATCGACGGACTCGGTGAACTCGACCGAATTTTCGGGGATATTTGCCGCGTGATTGATACTCTTTAAACCGCTAACAAGGGCATCGTTTTTTAAGATGCAGATACCAACGAACCGTAGCGCTGACAAACTTGTCCACTACGGTTTCGTTTTTTCTATTTTATGCAAACGACGAATAATTTCTAGCCGAAGTTCGTGATTTTCGAATAATTTTGTATCTTTGCAGGAAAAAAGCAAAAATGGCAATTAGACTAAATAAAGCGATGAGATTACTCAACATTGGAAAAGAAACAGCTGTTGAGTACTTAAATTCTATTCCCGGACTTGAATTGCCTGAAGATGTCAAATTTAGTAGCAGACTGACTGATTCTCAGTTTGAAGCATTACAAGAAAGATTTCCTAACGACTATGATAGGAAAGAAGAGATAGTTGAGAAAAACATAACTATATCGTTAGCCAATTTGATATTTTCAAAACGTAAAATTATATATCGAACTTTAGGAAAAAAATATACGCTCTATTACGATGGCATTTTACCACCAAATTTAAATCAATTTAAATTCAGGAATATTCGAGTCGAAATTATATTAAATCCTTATAATAAAACATTTTCATTTGCTAATAGTAGCATTTTGAATGAAATTATTGAATTACGCAAAAAGGAAATTGCAGAACAGATGGAAAAGGAACGCCAAAGAGTTAGAGAAAATCGAATTAATATCACAAACGAAAAAGATCAAGCAAATAGCAAAAATGAAAAAAGTAAAAATACCATTTTAGTCCCTTTTAGGTTATCTGAGATAAAAATTGACGGCTCTAAAGCTTTTGTGGATTACAATGAATTAACATATTTCACTTATTTAACAAAAAAAGAAAGAAAAATTTTAAAATTATTAGATAAGAATACTGTTATATACACATTATTAAATTTTGTCACAAGATTTTTAAAATTTACTGTAAATCTTAGTGAACTATTTGACCAACAACAGAATACTGAAATAATAGATATTCCTTTTTCTGAAACTAATAGTTCTGCTCTTCTATTGCAAAGAAAAAAACTATGTGTCGATAATATTGAATTTTTCAATGGTTATTATTTGATATTTATTTTGAAAAATGGAAAAAAGGATTCATCAATTACGCCGCTGAGAATCAATGATGCAAATTCCTTTTCTTGCTTAAAATTTATTCATAAATATTTGCAAGACAGATTTCCAAAAAATATTGAAATCGTTTATGATCGTAATAAGGTCATTAAATTGTCGCAAGCATACACTTTGGGAAAATATATAATGATTCTAAATGACAATATTGAAAAATACGGAGAATGGTGGGAAGAAGTACAGAATGATCGCAAGCCCTCTTTGCCCACGTGCAGAAAAATACCGCAGCAGCAAATTCGCAGAATCATTTCTTTAAAAAACTGCTATTTGGATTATTTGTCTGGAATACCCAATCAAAGAAATATTATTAAAGTCTATGAGGTTAGACAAAACCAGCAAGAAGATGTTATTATTTTTTCCGTTGAACTCAAAAACAGACAAATCGCGGTCATTTTTGAGAATGTTTCTTTTGTGGCAACTGCTACTTGGGTGTTTATTGTTGATGAAGAAAACTACAAAGAAAATATCAATCGGATTTTCGACTATTTTACAAATTACGAAATCCACAACAAGCGGCAATCGCTGACTAAAAAAGCCAATCCTCCAGAAAAGTTTAAAGCTGTGGACTATCATAAAATTATGCACGATGAGCCTCAAGGATGGATGAGAAGATTGAACGACATTCTAAATCGTGAGATTCCGACAAATAGAATACAGTTTAATCAAGGTCTGCATATTTCTGAAGAATCCATTAGTCGTTCTTCAAGTCCTGAAGAAATAAAGACTAAACACATTCATAATGAACTTATGCGGCGACTTTATAATTATTTGAGCGAACAATATGGAGAGGAAAATGTGGGCACTGAAAATCGTATTGGAACAAAGAAGATTGATGTGGTCGTAAAAATTTCGAATGGATATAATATTTACGAAATCAAGTCAGACCCAGAACCGCGCAACTATATCAGAGAAGCTATGGGACAAATCTTAGACTATGCATATTTTGAGTGTGAAGACACTATCCATCAGATGACAATTGTCGGAAAAACACCTGAAACAAAAGAGGTGAATGCGTATTTGACAACATTTAGAAATGACAAATCGTTAGAAATTTATTATATGTCGATTTGAGTAACTTTGGCTACGCCGAACTTACTCGGCACTCGGAAATGCTCAAATAAATTTGGCTTTTCTCTCGTTTTTGCGTAACTTTGCAGTCCCAAATCAACATTCAAAACTCAAAATATGGCCGAATCAAACTTTGTCGATTACGTGAAAATCCTGTGCCGCTCGGGAAAGGGCGGTCGCGGGAGTATGCACCTGAAGCACGTGAAGTACAACTACAACGCCGGGCCTGACGGCGGCGACGGCGGACGTGGCGGCGACATCATCCTGCGCGGAAACCACAACTACTGGACCCTGCTTCACCTGCGCTATCAGCGGCATTTGTTCGCTGAACACGGCGGCAACGGCGGCAAAGACAAGTGCCACGGTGCCGACGGCAAAGATTTGTATATCGACGTGCCACCCGGAACGGTCGCCTACAACGCCGAGACGGGAAAATTCGTCTGCGACGTGAACTACGACGGCCAGGAAGTGGTGCTGCTGAAGGGCGGACGCGGCGGACTGGGCAATTTCCAGTTCCGCTCGGCCACGAATCAGGCACCGCGCTATGCCCAACCCGGCGAACCGATGCAAGAAATGATGGTGATTCTCGAGTTGAAACTGCTGGCGGACGTCGGCCTGGTGGGCTTTCCGAATGCTGGAAAATCGACGCTCGTGTCGTCATTGTCGAATGCGCGACCGAAAATTGCCAACTACCCTTTCACGACGATGGAACCGAGCCTCGGCATCGTCGCCTACCACGACGGAAAATCGTTCGTGATGGCCGACATTCCCGGCATCATCGAGGGTGCGAGCGAGGGTCGCGGACTCGGACTGCGCTTCCTGCGCCACATCGAGCGAAATTCGCTGTTGCTTTTTATGATTCCGGGCGACACCGACAACATTCGTCGCGAATACGAGATTCTGCTCAACGAACTTCGACAATTCAACCCCGAAATGCTCGGAAAACACCGAGTTTTGGCCGTGACGAAGTGCGATTTGCTCGACGAGGAATTGATGGAAATGCTGCGTCCGACGCTGCCCGACGACCTGCCAGTGGTCTTCATTTCCGCCGTGACGGGCCTTGGACTCGACGAACTGAAAGAAGTTCTTTGGCGCGAACTCAACGCCGAGTCGAACAAACTCGAAGTCATCACCTCGACCGACACGCTCATCCATCGCGACAAGGATATGCGCCGAATTGCGCAGGAACTGTCCGACGAGGGCGAAGACGATGAAATCCTCTTCATCGACGAAGACGAAATCGAAGACATTGACGATTTCGACGAAGATTTTTCAGAAGAATAATCCCATCAATCGAAAAGCCCCCCTCCCGTGGGGAGGGGTTGGGGGTGGGTTTTACTTCCTCTTCCGATTCGCCCGTTGCTCGCGGTATTTTGCCTTCTGACGTGCCGAACCTGAGCCGTGAGCACCTGTGATATAAGCCTTTTTCTTGGCCTTTGTCTTCACTTTTTCGGGCTCGTCAGACTTCTTTTTGCCACCTCGACCGAAAGAAATCCCGTTTTCGAGAATATGTTGAAAATCATCGCTCATATTTGACGAATTGACTTTTTTACTATTTGACTAATTTATTTCGTCATTTCCACTTCGATTCGACCGATGAAAATGCCGTGTTTGCCGTTCTGATCGACGGGAATTTTGTGGCCATCGAGGTCGGTGATGTATTGCAATTCCTTGAAATAGCTGTGGGAATGACCGCCGAGCACAAGGTCAACGCCCTTCGTCATAGCGAAGGCGCTGTTGTCGCACTCAGGCCAACCGACGCGCTTTTCGGGCGGTGTCGTGTCCCATCCGAGGTGCGAAATGCAGATAATCAGGTCGCACTTCTTTTTCTTGAGGATTTTCACCATTTCGTTGGCGCAAGTCGCCGGGTCGAGGTATTTCACACCCTCGAAATTCTTCTGTGCGACAAGCCCTTCCATCTCGGGCGCCAGTCCGAAAACACCGATTTTCACGCCGTTGCGACGAATAATGACGTAAGGTTTCACGACACCTTCCACCACCGTTCCCGAAAAATCGTAGTTCGAACAGACAATCGGGAAATTCGCCATCCGAAACAGCCGCGCCATATTCTCCAAACCGAAGTCGAACTCGTGGTTGCCGATGGTGGCCGCGTCGATGCCCATCTGGTTCATCAGCCCGACCTCCACATCGCCCTTGAAGAGCGTGTAGTAGGGCGAGCCCTGACTGAAATCGCCGCTGTCGAACAGCAGCAAATCGGGATTTTTCGCCCGTTCTTCCTTGAGCATCGCAATGCGCCGCAGATAGCCGCCCCGACCAGCGAGAAGCGTGTCGGCGAGGTTCTCGCTCAGCGGCATAATGCAACTGTGCGTGTCGTTTGAGTGCAGAATCAACAACTTTTTCTGCTTTTGGGCCGATGACGTCAGACAAAGCGACAGCAACAGTGCCAAACTTCCTATCTTTTGAATCAAATTCTTTTTCATATCCTTATTATTTTATTCTCGTTACTCGCTCCTCGAATCTCGTTTCTCGAAAATCGAATCTCGTTCCTCGTTCCTCGAAAATCGCTCCTCGAAATTTCACTTCACAACCACTCGACCTTCGACCTTCGCATCGACTACTCGACCCTCGGAATTGGCCTCTTTGAAGAACTCCATAATGACAAAACGCACGTTGTTCCGCTCTTCTTGCGGCGAAACGACGTCGGTACCTTCCTTGAACACCGTCAGACCGTCGTTGCCCTGCGCCAGATAGTCGAGCGTCGCCACGCGATAGTTCGCCTGCGGGTCGATGTCCTTGCCATGAAGCCGCGCCGACAGCAATTTTCGCTCGGAAATGGTCAGTTCCACACCGTGGCTCACGCCCTCGCCGCCGCGACTCGCCATCTGACCGAACAATTCGAGTAATTTCTTGCCCGAAAGCGTCAGGAAGCAGATTTTGTTCTCAAACGGAGCCATGTCGATGATGTTGCCCCAAGTGACATCGCCTTCGGCCAATGCCGCACGGATGCCACCCATGTTATAAACCGCCAAATCGGGCTTTTCGTTAAACTCCTTGCCGCCCCAGACGAGAATGTCGGCCAGCAGGTTCGACAAAGGACTTTCAGGTCGATTCGCCGCCATATATTTCGCCACTTTTCCCACCACCGGCTTCATCATCGAATCGACTGTGTGCTGATAGGGCGCAATGAACGCTTGGGCAGCAGCGTCGGGCTGTCGGTCGTAGCGACTGTCAATCAAAATTCTGCTTCGCTCGATACCCGTCATGCGGTAGGGCGTGGAACACGACACCATCATCAAGGCCATCGCAGCAACATAAAAGTGTTTTTTACAATATTTCATCTCTTCAAATTGTTGATTTCGATTGCAAAGATACTGGTTTTCGGGCATTTTCCAAAGAGAAAAAGTAAATTTTTCCATATTTTTTTTGTTCGTAGCGAAATTATTCGTACCTTTGCAGCCGCTTTTCGGCGTAACCGCTGGTCGTGGAAGAGTCACGGGCCATGTTGCGTTGGAACGACAACCAACTTTAATTCATATTGAAACAATGAACACAAATCTGATCAAAGTTGCTGAAGAAGCATTTGCAACCGGCAAGGAGTTCCCGAGCTTCGGCCCTGGTGACACCATCACTGTCGCTTACAAAATTGTCGAGGGCTCCAAGGAGCGCATTCAGCTTTATCGCGGCGTGGTCATCCGCATTTCGGGCCACGGCGACAAGAAGCGTTTCACCGTCCGTAAAATGTCGGGCACGGTGGGTGTTGAGCGTATTTTCCCGATTGAATCGCCGAGCATCGAGTCGATTGAGGTGAACAAGCGTGGTAAGGTGCGTCGCGCCAAACTCTACTATCTCCGCGGCCTCACTGGTAAGAAGGCTCGCATCAAGGAGAAGCGCGTCAATACGAAGAAGGCGTAAATGCCAAGATAGAAACGGCTCAATCCTCTGGGAATGAGCCGTTTTTATTTTCTTGAAAGTCTGGTTTCTGTTTCTCGCCGACGTCTTTCATCGAATAGTTTTCCTCGGCACCCGTCTCGCCATGGATGGCTTTCTGAAAGCCCTCCCAGTCTTGAAATCCGACGAAAAGCGACAGCCGATCAAGCGTCTCCTTTTTCGGTTTTTCGATGCCGTGCAACATCGAAGTCACTTTCTGCAGGGCTGGAATCTTTGCCGGTTTCCAGTTCACCTCGCGTTCGATGGCTTCGCGCAGTTTGTGCAGTTCCCAAAATTGTTTTTTCAGACTGATTTGCATAGTTTGATGGTTTTCGCGACAAAGATACGAAAAAAATCGAGATTCTGACACAAAAAGACGTATTTTTTCTTCTCTTTTGAGTCATTTTTTGTAATTTTGCAGACCATCACAAAAGCGTATGAATACAGAAAATCATCAAAACGACGGTCGGAATCTACCCATCGACTATAGGACCATCATCGACCATTATTATGGCGAGGGCGATAGCGAACTGAAATCGCTGTTGCTCACCCACAGCCGCGACGTGGCCGACAAGGCACTGCGCATCTGCGACAAGCATCCCGAACTCCGTCTCGACCGCGATTTCGTCGAGGCCGCCGCCATGCTCCACGACCTGGGCATCATCGGCTGCGATGCCCCAAAAATCCACTGCCACGGCACCGAACCCTACATCCGTCACGGAATCCTCGGCGCAGAAATGCTGAAAAACTATCAACTATCAACTATCAACTATCAACTATTAAGGGTCTGCCAACGCCACACCGGTGCCGGCATCTCCCGCGCCGAAGTCATTGCGCAACAGCTTCCACTCCCCCTGCCCGACGACGACAGCGAACCCTACATGCCCGAATCGCTCGAAGAAAAACTCGTTTGCTACGCCGACAAATTTTTCTCGAAAACCCGTCTCGACCACGAAAAGACGCTCGAAGAGGCCGAGCGAAGCCTCGCGAAATTCGGTTCCGAAGGCGTTTTGCGCTTCCGCGAATGGGCGCGGCTGTTTGAATAAATGTAAAATATCCATAAAAAAGCGCCAAAGGTGAATTTTTCGGCCTTTCAACCGTTCAGCCTTTCATCTTTTTTCGTACCTTTGCACCCTGAATGAAACGCAAGACATTCGTTTTCATCGTGCTGACAATGCTACTGCTGACGCTGGGCAGTTGTCGGCACGGATTGCGGCAGACGCTGACGAACATCGCTTCCGAATTGGGGAACGTTGTTCCGAACGAACAGGCTGAGGCGACGGAAGAAACCTCGGCCAATGGTGTTGTGTCGGCACCGGAAGTGTCGCAGAAAAGCGATTCCACAACGGTTTCACAACCTGAAACGAGCCATTCCACCGAAAACGAATCCACTGACTCAATCCTTCCGAGAAACGACGACGAAATCATCGCGGAAATGCCGAAATTAGAGGTCGATACGACCGCGATGGACTCGCTCGAACTGGCCGTCTATCGCCACAACCGCGCCATCGACGACAGCATTCGACTCGACTCGCTCAACCGCCGTCGCAAAAACGGCATCGACTCGCCTGTGGAATACGTTGCGAACGACTCTATCGTTTATTACGCAGGCTCGAAAATGGCCTATCTCTATGGTCAGTCGAACGTGAAATACCAGAATATGGACCTCAAGAGCGAGCAAATCCACATGAACATGGATTCGAGCCTGGTCTATTCGACGGGTGTGGCCGATTCGCTGGGCAAACTCACGGGAACACCGGTGTTCCAAATCGGCAGCGACACCTACGAAAACGACACGATGTCCTTTAATTTCAAGTCGAAAAAAGGCTTGATTAAGAACGTCTATACGCAGCAGGAAGACGGCTTTTTGTTTAGCGAGGTGTCGAAACGCATGGATTCGGGCGACGCTTATCTGGCGAAAGGCCGCTACACGACCTGCGACGCCGACCATCCCGATTTTTATATCGCCATTTCGCGGGCAAAACTGCGCCCGGGCAAGGATGTCGTGTTCGGTCCGGCCTACCTCGTGGTGTGCGACGTGCCGCTGCCACTCGCCATTCCCTACGGCTTCTTCCCCTTTACGAAAAGTTATTCGAGCGGTTTTATTATGCCAACCTACGGCGACGAAAACGACCGTGGTTTTTACCTGCGCGACGGCGGCTACTACTTCGCCATCAGCGACAAAATCGACCTGAAACTGCTCGGCGAAATCTATACGAAGGGCTCGTGGGGCATTTCGGCGGCAACCAACTACCGCAAACGCTACAAATACAACGGTTCGTTCTACTTCGGCTACCAAGACACGCGCACTGGCGACAAAGGAATGCCCGACTACCAGCGGCAGGAGAGTTTCAAATTGCAGTGGAGCCACCGCCAAGACCCGAAGTCGAACCCCTACAGCACGCTCTCGGCCAGTGTGAACTTCGCGTCGTCGAGTTACGAGCGTAACAACCTCACGTCGATGTACAACCCGCAGGCGATGACGCAATCGACGCGAACATCGTCGGTATCGTGGAGCACGACGTTCTCGAGTATCGGATTGTCGCTTTCATCGACCATGAATTTGTCGCAAAACATGCGCGACACCACCATTTCGATGACATTGCCCGACTTGAACATCTCGATTTCGCGTTTCTACCCCTTCAAACGCAAGAAAATGGCGGGAAAAGAACGGTGGTACGAGAAAATTTCGATGAGTTACACGGGACATTTTTCCAATTCTATCACCACAAAAGAAGACAAATTGTTCAAGTCGAACCTCGTCAAAGACTGGCGCAACGGAATGCAGCACCAAATCCCCATCAGCGGCTCGTTCACGCTGTTCGACTACCTGAACATCAACCCTTCGTTCAACTTCACCGACCGCATGTACACCTCGAAAATCATGCGTACGTGGGACGAAGGCGCGCAGAAGGAAATGGCCGACACGATTTATGGTCTGCACAATGTCTATAACTGGAACTTGTCGATTTCGGCATCGACGAAACTCTATGGCTTCTGGATTCCATCGAGAAAAATTTTCGGCGACAAAATCGACCGCATCCGCCACGTCATCACGCCGCAGATTTCATTCAGTTTCGCACCCGACTTCGGCGACTCGCGCTACGGCTATTACGAAACCTATCAGAAGACCGACGCGCAGGGCAATGTGTCGCTCGTGCAGTATTCGCCCTATCAGAACGCGCTCTACGGAGTGCCCGGACGCGGTCGAACGGGAAACATTTCACTTGACCTCTCGAACAACATCGAAATGAAGGTTCGCGCTGGCGACGCAGACACCGTCGATTTCAAGAAAATTAGCCTGATTGACGAACTCGGCATGTCGATGTCGTACAACATGGCGGCAAAAGAACGACCGTGGAGCGATTTGAACGTGCGACTGCGCCTAAAACTGACGAAAAGCTACACGTTCAACATGAATGCCGTATTTGCCACCTACGCCTACGAACTCGACGAAAACGGACGGCCTTATCTGGGCACGCGAACCGAATACAGCTATGGTCGTTTCGGTCGATTCCAAGGCATGTCGCAAAACATTTCCTACACGCTGAATCCCGAGAAAATCAAGCGGTGGTTCAGCCGAGAAAAGAAAGACGAGAGCAATCGCGACACCGACCCCGACGACGGTATCGACACCGAACGCGAGTCGAACATCGACAACACGATGATTGAAGGTCAGCGAAAGACGCGACAGCGCGGTAGCAGCGGCAAGGCCGAAACCGATGACGACGGCTACATGGCGTTCAAAATGCCGTGGTCCCTCACGTTCGGCTACGGAATCACGATGCGCGAGGACACCGATCCCGAAAAATTCAACAAAAAAAGGATGCGCTATCCCTATAAATTCACGCAAACGCTCAACGTCAGCGGAAATCTGCAATTAGCAGAGGGATGGAACATCGCTTTTTCTTCGGGCTACGACTTCGAGAACAAGAAAATCTCGATGACGACCGCCTCTCTCCAGCGCGACCTGCATTGCTTCAATATGTCGTGCTCAGTTGTGCTTGCGCCTTACACGAGTTACAACTTCACGTTCCGTTGCAACGCCGCCACGCTCACCGATGCGCTGAAATACGACAAACGCTCGGGACAGTCGAACGCCGTGCAGTGGTATTAACGGCTCATGTCGAAGCCGATGCGCACGCCGTCGTAGTTCTTGCTCAAGTCGCCAATGGTCTGCAAACTCGAATTACCGCTGATGGCGGCCAAAGTCTGCATCACAGAAAGCAGTTTTTTCGACTCAAACAGGATGCTCATGCCCGTCGTGGTCTTTTTCGCGTAGGCGGGCAACGTGAAAAACATCGTCTTCAGCGTTATTTTGCACTCGTTCTGATCGTAGGTATAAGTGCCGCTAATCGATTTTCCAGCGACTTTTCCTGCGAACTGACCGTCCTGCGTAAATTGAAGAACCGTATTCGACGACTTGATGCCTACGCCGTTGTAATACGAGGCCAATTTTTCCTTCACCGTCGTGGCAGCCACCTCGCCACCAGCCTTTGCCAGCAGGTTCTCCGACGTAAATGCTGCGCCGGGCTGTTTGTACTGCCAAGTGCCAATCAAATCGGCCTGCGACGGTTTGTCAAGTCCGATGACACTCGTCAGAATGTTACCAATTGTCTGTCCATTCGTGGCGGCTCCGAGCACACTGCCCAAAATATTGCCAAGTCCACTGGAATCGCCTGTTCCCATCGTTCCACAAGCGGTCAGAGCCAGCACTGCCAACCCTGCCAAAATCGTTTTCGTTTTTTTCATTTCGTTCTTATTTGATTGTTAAAAAATTATTCAAAAATCGTTCCTCCTTCCTCGAAACTCGTCCTTCGAAAAATCCCTATATAATATAATAAGGTGTACGACGAACGACTCCTACCGCTCGCGTCCGAACAACCGAAGCAGATAAAGGAACAGGTTGATGAAGTCGAGGTAGAGCGACAACGCACCCATCAGCGCCACTTTCTGCGCCGTCTCGCCCATGTCGGCCTGCATCATCAGCATCCGCTTGATTTTCTGCGAGTCGTAAGCCGTCAAACCGACGAAAATCAGCACACCAATCACCGAAACGACGAGGTCCATCAGCGAACTTCTCAGGAAAATGTTCACCACACCTGCGATAATCAATCCAATCACCGCCATGATGAGCAATTTACCCCACGAACTCAAGTCGCTCTTCGTGAAATAGCCATAAAGCGCCATTGAACCGAACGTTCCAGCCGTCACAAAAAAGGTTTTCGTGATGATTTCTGGCGAATAGGCGAAGAAAATCGTCGCCAGCGTCGCACCGTTCAGCACCGAATAAACGATGAACATCAGCGTGGCCTTCGTCAGCGACAACTTCTCAATCCGAGCCGAAACCCAGAACACCAACACCAATTCAGCGATAATCAAACCGAAGAAAATCAGTTTGTTCCCGAAAATCAGACCCGTCAGCGCAGGCGACGATGCCACGCCATAAGCCGTAATCGCGGTGATAGCCAGCGCCATCGCCATCCACACATACACTTTGCGCATCAGCGCAGGAAACACAGCCGACATACCGAGCTGCTCCTCGCGGGTCATTGCATCGTAGCGTTGCAAATCCCGATCATCAAAATGCTTCATATCCATAGTCTCTTTTTTGAATTTTTGAAATCAAATTTCTCTCGATTCAGTTCATTTTGAGCGACAAAGATAAGTATTTTTGCCGATATAACAAGAAAAAATGACCCAAAATCAGTTTTTTTCTTGATTTTTTTATTTTTTTTCTCGAAAAATTTTGGTGGTATCGAAAATAGTCGTACCTTTGCACCCGCTTCGCTGAAATTTTCGCGTTGCACCTTATATAATAATAAAGAATAGAGTTCTTTGACAGACTTACATAGAGACAGAAGGTAGTACAGGAAGCCGAGGCCTTTTTTTGATTTTTTTTCGGAAATAGGTCTTTGAGTGGTAGAATGATACGAACCGTCATATAGATTCCTTTAATCATGACATTCGGCAGCGTTCTGGCGACGGATTATTTTCCCTTTTTTGGGGATAGATTTATTTA
>Ga0256405_10000212_pt1 | contig 194744 bp, 157 predicted proteins | sample RumenRJG_02DNA_FD_189096 | JGI IMG/M metagenome (GOLD analysis project Ga0256405, IMG submission 189096) | Bovine rumen microbial communities from Lethbridge, Alberta, Canada - RJG_02 | ecosystem: Host-associated > Mammals > Digestive system > Stomach > Rumen | place: Canada: Alberta... | reverse complement strand
CGGCTGGTCTTGTCTACCCTGTGCCGGACATCATACCATAAAGGAAACGACACCGGCAACAGCTTCTTGTACTACCTACTTTTTCTGTCTATGTAAATCTTTCAATGAACTCGTTTCAATGATGCCAGCAGGGGGCTTCCCTGAAAGCGGATGCAAAGGTACGGCTTTTTTCCGGAACACCAAACTTTTTCCATGGAAATTTTTCAATTTAACATAAATTTACAGGCAAAATTGACTTGTGTCAAGGCAAGGGACAGGCACACCTTATTATATTATAAATATAGGGACAGGGAAAAACGGGAAAGCACAGGAGAAGGCAGAGAGACAGATTCAGTGCCATTCGCTTTGCAGTTCGGCTTTTTTTTCGTATCTTTGCACCAGCATGAAAGCTAGAATAAAGACCATCTTGCTGTTCATCTTTGTCTTTTGCTTGGGCGCACAGGCACAGATGCACCGCTACTCCGTCAACTTCAACGTGTCGGAGAAGGACTTTGTCGACACCATTCCCATCCGTTTCATCGACGACCAGATCTATATAGAGGTGGAAATGGCCAATGGCGACAAGCGCCTGTTCAATTTCGACACGGGTTCGAGTCAGGGCATGGTCTACTACGAGGGACGCATCGACACGAACGACGAGCTGGGCAATATCGTATCGAAAGACGCCAACGGCCGCAAGGACACGGTAAAGGTGATACGCATTCCCGAATTCAAAATGGGCAGCATCACGATTGCCAACTATGTGGCTACGGTGATCAACCAGCCCCACGGGCGGCGCAACTACGATGCGATTCTTGGATTTGACCTGCTGAACAAGGGACTGCTTTGCAAGATTGACGTGCGTAACAAGCGGATGATCCTGACCGACCGCAAACATTTCTTCAAGCAGGAAGGCGGCTATGAGGTGCGTTACAAGCTGCGCTGGTTTGTGCCTCATGTGTGGATCAGTCCTTTCATCCGCCATGTCGATGAGACCTTGTTCGACACGGGCACGCGCCAGTTCTATTCGATGAACAAGCAGAGTTTCGACAAGCACGCCTTCAAGAGCCATCAGGTGAACGAACAGGTCGAGGGCCGCAGCCGCGGGCACCTGAGCATCGGCAACTATGGTGCCGAGGAGGTTGACGAGGTGGTGTTCCTGAAGCTGGACCGTCTGAAGTGGGGCGAGTTTGCGTTCAACAATGTGAGCAGCCTCACCACGCAGGGCGGCTCGCGCCTAGGGGCGGCGATGCTGAACTACGGCAGTCTGATTATCAACCCGCTGAAGAAGAGAATGCTGTTCCAGCCCTACAACGACAGCGACACGTGCGAGGTGCGCAACAAGCAGTTCGACATGGCCTTCGTGCCTGTTGACGGCAAGGCAGCGGTAGGCCTGATTCGCGACACCTGCGACGAATACGAGCAGGGCATGCGCCAGGGCGACATCATCCTACGCATCAACGACGACGATATCCCTGATTTCCAGTCGTTTGCACACTATCCTTTCGTGGAGGGCGAGACCTACACCTTCGTCCTGCTCGACCAGAAAGGATTTAAGAAGACCGTAAAATCAATAAGATAGGAGCCAAGAAACTCCTGGCTCCTTAAACCTTGAACTTTGAACCTTGAACTGCACAAAGTGCTCCTATTTCTTTCCCTTCGTGCGCGTCACGTCATACTTACGGAAGAAGTACTCGGCGGCAATAGCATCAGAGAGGTTGGTGTATTTGTCGTCCCACAGGAAGCCTTCGCCCCCACTGGGCACATAATAGTTGTTGGAGGGCACCTTGCTGATGCAGCCCTTCGTGCCATCAGAGTATTTCACCTCTAAGTATTTCGTTTTCTGATGGTCGGGAGTGTCGAAGGGAACAGGAATCTTGTCAATCCAACTGGTGTCCCATTCGCCGGTGGTATAAGTGATTCCAATCGACTTCAAGCTGACATCGGGGTTCTCGGCAATAGCCTCCTCGCGCTTGCGTTTTGCCTCCCGCTGCGCCTCTTGTCGTGCCATTTCAGCCCTACTCTTGGCTTTGATGCTTTCCTCGTAAGCCTCATATCTGCGTTTCACGCTCTTTGCCTCTTGCTGTTGCTTGTTCAGTTTGGTTCTCAGCACCGGCGAGGCCTTGCTGAAGAACTGGCCGTAGCCATGCTGGCTGCTCATATTGCAGGCGCTGATGGCATTCCTCAGCAGCCGCTCGTCCTCTTCCATGCCCGGGAAACTCACCTCGGGTATCTTTCCTGTTCGGAAGAGGCCTAAGGTCAGCGCCGAAAACATGCTGCTCACGCTGTTTGCCCACGATGCCATGTGGTCTATCTTCCAGTCATACACGGGAATATGTCTGTCCAAAGCCTCGCAAACCGTATAGAAAGCCTCCACTTCGCGGGCCAGACTCACTTTGTTATTGGGGTCGTACTGATACTTTTTAGAATAATTCTCAACGAACTCGCGGGGGAACTTCTCGCTCCGCATGGTGGAAAGGTCTCCTTTCTCAGCCGTGGCGAGGGCACGCGCGTGGACGGCTTGCAATGTCTGGCAGTCTTTGTTGTAGAGGGCCAGTTTTCGCGGGTTCACGATGGCAGGCAGGTCGGGATAGCGGTTCTCCACGGTGATGATTTCCTCGAATTTCGAAGCCTTGGCAGCCTCGTTGCGTGCCAGTTGCTCGTATCTCGTCTTCACCAGGTCCTTACGATTGGCAAAGCGGCTGCGGAACAGCACGATATCGTTATAGTCGGAGGCCTGACGGGCACAGTGGTTAGCCAGATAGTCGTAGAGTTCCTTGTGGCGGGCAATGTCCTCCATGTTGTTCTGCAGCGAGTTGATGTCAATCTTGATGCTGCCTTTGTCCAGGGCCTGCTTGAGCACATCGAACTGCCCGTCGGCAATCAGCTTGTAGACAGCGTCCTCGCCTTTCTTGTCCGAATGGCGCAGGTTGATGCCCTGCTGCACGAAATAATGCGCCAGATACCTGTTGCCCGTATCCATGGCAAAGTCCATCAGCGTACCGCCGTTGCTGTTGAAAGTGTTCACCGACGCCCCGGCACTAATCATCAGAATCAGCACATTGTTCGAGATATACTCCGGACTGAACCGCCCGCCCAGGAAGTCGTAGTTTGTGCGTATGAGATAGGCCATCGGCGGCAGCAGGGAGCTGTAGCGCAGGTTAATGTCGAAGTCGGGCCTGGAGATGAAGGCGCTGAGCAGCTGCTCGGCATTCCCGCACTCCTGCTTCTTATGCGTGGCTAAATAGTCGAGCACCAGATAGATGGGTGTCTTGCCACCATAAGGTTCTTTCACGCTCTTCGCCGAGGCGATGGTGTCCTTGCATGCAGCGACAGTCATCCTGCCGGCAAGGGTCTGCTCGATGGCGGTGTGGAGGGTTGTCTTGCCTTTGGAGCGTTTCAGCGAGTCGAAGCTCTGTGCCTGGGCGAAAAGAGCTGTCAGGCACAAAATGACTATCAGGGCTTTTCTCATCATATATCGTGATTATTGTTCCTCACTATAGAAGGTAAGACCTTTCTTTATATAGGTTTTCTGGAGTTTCGGATCAGTGGGGAGCAGTTTACCGTCGACGATTGCCCATGTCTGGTTACCATCCTCGGCGATACCGTCAATATCTCCGTTCACTTCCAGACAGAAAGCCTTAAAGAGATTCTCGAAAATCTCTTTTACCTGCTTGTTCCAGCGTTTCCGAGTAATACCTATCAAGATATTCTCTGCACCTGGCTCGCTAAGCAACTTGATCATGTATTTTCCACCAGGGACGGGATTGTTGGTGTATTGCTCCACAACTCCTTTAGCATCAAGCCATTCAGCCTCGCCATTCTTCACGAGTTCCTCATACGTTTTTACCTTCGAGACTTTATCCGAGAAATAATCATTCAGTTTCTTGCGGAAATTCTTGCGCTCAGCCTCATCAAGGTTGGCATGCACAAGAAACTTGCCTACGAGCGTCTTTTGCAAGGTCAAAGATGCTGCCTCATTCCGATATTCCGAATATGCGTCAGAATACTGTTGGTCAATACCAGTATTCTTTTTCCAATAGAAGCCAAGAATCTTATTATGAAGGTCCTGGAATACAATCATTACATTAGAGTCGTGGAACTCGAAACGAAGTTTGCAGTATAGCTTATTGGCATCATAGGTCATCATTTCCTGATAAAACTGCGTGAGAGGCAGCACCACGTCATAACTGACTTCCGATGACGACTCGTCGATGGCATCCACCTTGGCGTCCTCAGGCACAAATCCATAACGTTTCATGAAATTGATGCTCTTGGTGACAATGCCTTTCTTGGTTTCTTTGGTTTTGATAATGGCTGCATAGTTCTTACCGTCGGGACCGCCAGGCATGTTATAATTGGGCCTCGGCTGAAAGCCAAGCGTCATTTTCTGCCCACACATCAATATGCACTGGAACAACAGGATAGCAGTAAATAATGTTTTTTTCATGATGACAGGTTTTAAAATTACAACTATGTTTGCAAAGATACTTAAAAAAATGGAAAGACAAGAAAAAAAAGGATGAAATTATAACAGGACGCAGCGGAGCTGCTGGTTCAAGGAACCCCTCTCCATCTCCCCCGAGGGGGAGAGTAGTGGCCCACAGATTGACACAGATTTTTACCGATTTTTTTATTTTAAAGTCACACGGATCGCACGGATGACACAGATATAAAGTCCTGAAGGACTTTCACTTAAAGAGAGAATAAATCTGTGGGCTCTGTGTAATCTGTGTGACATTTTTCACCTTGAACGCGCGTAGCGCATTTGAACCTTGAACCTTGAACCGTCTCCTGTTCTCTCCCCCTCGGGGGAGCCGGAGGGGGGGCTGAACCTTTCACCGTCAGCTCTGCTGCCTTTCCCCTACCTCTTTTCCTTTGATGCGTGTCTTATTGGCTCTCACGGAGCTTTCGGTGAGCACGAGGGTGCGCATCACGTCCTCGTCGGTCATGCCCATGTCGTAGAGGATGAGGAAGGTTTTCTGGCGCGGAGTCAGCTCGTCGTAGTCGTTCTCTATATGTCGGACGAACTCGGGATGCCTCAGCTTGTAGTAGAGCACGAAGTGCACAAAGTCGTCCTTGGTCCATGTCAGGGTGTTGCCGCCCTCCACGTTGATGCTCTCATAGAGCCGCTGCCCCTCAGCCAGCAGCTTTTCGTGTTTCTGCTCGAAGCCCGTCATGTCGCGGCTCAGCCGGTCCAGCTGTTTCTTGTTGACTTCATTCTCCTGCTGCAGCTGCTCCATGGTTTTCGCCTTCTGCTCCAGTTCCTCGCTCATGGCCGCCAGCTGCTGGCGGTTCTTCCGTTTCTTCCATACTGTCCAAACGGCAAGGATAGCCACTGACAGCAGCAATGCGGCTATCGCCCATGCTGCCCGTCCTTGCTTCTCGCGCAGCTGCTCGTTGGCAAGTTCTTTCTCAAACAGTTCCTGCTGTCCTTTTATGTTCTCCTCTTTCTGCTGTCGGTGCAGGCTGTCCTTCAGTGCTGCCGCCCACAGGTCCAGCTCATGCGCAGCCTTATAGTCGCCCTCCTCTGTCTTGGCTTTAGCCATACCCTTCACCACATTCGCTTTCAGGCTGAGATCTTTAGTGTCAAGAGCTTTATGCCACATCTCGTCGGCCTTTTCTTTATTTCCTTCTTTTGTATAGATCTGGGCCAATGCCTTGCAAAAATAAGGGTCGTTTTCCTTTTCAATGCTTTTCAGCAAATAATACTTTGCTTTCTCGTCATCTCTCCCCATGGCTTCAATTCCAATATTACCACAATACAATGCATATTTTGAGGATGGAACGGAGTCTAACAAAGGAATAATTCTATTAATATAATAGTATGCAGAGTCTTTGTTGCCAATATCAGAATATATAGAAGACAAATTCGACAAATCTGTCGCCTCATTGCGTACGTCGTTCACATAATGACCATATTTTAACGCAAGATAACCATATCGTTTTGCCAAATCATATTCTTTAGCATTCATATTCATAAATGTCAAACATTGGTAAATATGGTGTAAAATACTTTCGTAGTGCTTTATATCCTTTAATGCTATATTCTCTCCTTTCTTTAAAAAGATAACGGCCTCTGATTTTTGTCCAAGATCATCTAAGACAAATCCCATGTAATAATATGCCCACACTAACCTGTCTAAATCATTCCTTTGTTTGAAGTAATCAACAGAGAAACGTAATGGCTCTACTGAAGAAATGGGGTTGCCGAGTCTTACATCTGATTGCATTTTAAAGAACCAATACAATGCTCTGCACTCCGGATCGTCTTCCAACGATTCAGGGTGAATATCGTTTAGCAATTTGCTTGCTTCTTCATTTTTTTGTTGCCTAAGCATGTTTTCAATGATGGCCATTTGCTTTCTGTCATCATTTGGGGAGCAACCTGCAATTAAAATGAACAGTAACAAATAGAATATTAGCATATATAGCTTTTTCATTTCGACATTGATAATTATAGTTATGCAAAGATAAGAATTTAATTTGGGAAATACAAAAACAACCTCCAAAAAGTGGAAATAAAAGAAGAATACTTATTATAAGCTGTTGCATTTTAGCCCTCAAAGCCTTGTTGCAAAAAATGCAATTCTCTGAAATTCAGCCAAAAACCTCATTTTTCGAATGCAGCAAGCTCAAAAAAATAATCCATCAAAAACTTGGCTGAGAGATTTACGCTTCATAATTTTGTTCTCGGAATTCCAAGCAAAATGAACAAAAAACCAATAAGAAAAATGAAAAAGAAGACAATATCAATCATCGTAATTCTTCTTTTAGCAGGAGTAGCTAATGCAGCACGTATCTCCTTCGACGAAGAAGAAAACGAGAAGCAGTCTAAACCAGACAAAACCGGCAACCAAGAAGAGCCATGTTATGACATCACTTCCACCTATTATGGCAATACAGGTATGCTTGCCATCAGGTTTAATTCTACTATTGAGAATGTGGATATCTACGTATATAAAAACGGCGAGCCCATTATTGCAATGGAGAATTTAAGTAAATTCAGTGGGAGCACAGAATGGATAAACCTCTATTGCTATGGCGGTGGAGATTACACTGTTTACATTATGGCCGATGCCACTATTGCCGGTTACATCGATATATGTATATAAATCACTATTATTCACTTTATAAAAGCAAAGAAAAATGAAAAAAACTATGTTATTAGGTCTGTTTGCCGCCATGTGCGTAGCATTCACTTCATGCAGTAACGATGATTTATCATCTTCTGAGATAATTCTTCCTCCATCTCCCGAAAAGGCAGCTTATGAGGCACTTATGAGCCAGATTGATTCTGTGGGCACTGCATATTACGGAACTATGAATACTCGCTCTTTCTGGTCTACCTTATGGAGTAACATGAAAAAGGTATTGATAGCAGATGCAATAGGAGCCGCAAAAGGATTTATAAAGCAGACCCCTGTTGTAGATGGTGTCGCTGCCTCTTTAGGAAAAGTGGTAGAAATACTACTTACAGATGAAGATGAGCCAGACTCTATAGGATCCCCTGTAAGGCCATTAGAGTATTCTCTGGATGATATTGTTCTGACTAATAGCGGAAGCTATGCTGATAGCATTGGGTACTACCATAACAGGATTATTCAAAGAACATTCCCCCAAAATACAGATATTAGCATCATGAGGGGTATTTCAACTACAAGAATTGCCCAGGCTATTAGCTGCATCGCCCAAATGGAAGACGACGGGAATGAGCTGGAGATGTTCGAGGAACTAATAGAAGAAATCCCCTATGAAGAGGAATTGAATACAGACGATGATGACTATGACTTCTGTGGAGACACATTTGAGGAGTTATGTGAATATTTCATTCATGAGGATCCTCAAACCGCCACACAGCTCATAATTATTGCTAGATATATTGACAATTTGCAAGATTATAATGATCATGCAACAATGAAATTATACTCAGAACAAGTTATCAATCTAGTGAACCAGTCATCAATCAGCGAAGACAGCAAAAGCATTATTAAGATTGGATTATCAGTGGCTTTTGCCAGTGCACATTTATGGATTCCTGAATCAATTGATGATGCAGAAGAGGACGAAGAACTTGAAGATGAATAACCGTAAGATGAAAAAAAACGCTCAATCGGATATGCTTATATAAAAATTCATAAGTCATGAAAAAGATTATCACCATCGCTGCCTTTGCAGCTCTGACCATGGGCATTGCCTCATGCACCGACCAGACTCCTCTTGACGAAATGCTGGAGGAACACACAGAGGTGACAAGTGTTGAGGATATCAACAACCACTTCCCTGATGGATATGGGTATGAAGAACAGGAAGTCACACTGCCTGTTTATGACCGGGAATAATAAAAGGTTGGCAAATAAAATAATTGCAATTTTCATTCGTTACCATTATAAATAAAACCAAAAATTAGAAGACTATGAGAAAATTATTTTTTATTATTAGCATCCTGGTATCAACAACAATGGCCATGCAGGCTCAGAACAAACTGGGCTATTTTATCGAGGATAATATCCAGATTGGCGCGAAACAACACGGAATGACCACGGTTATGGACAATCTGCTGGTGGGTATTGAGCCTGTGAGAAACCTAAAAGTGTTTTTCGACCTGCAAGGCTCGCTGGGACTGTACAGCAAAGACGGCGAGAAAACCTATTATCAGGGCACAGCACTCGGTGGCGGTTTGGGATACAGGGTTTTCACCGACAAAACCGGGAAGGGTATGCTCGGCAACAGTGATGCCCTTGATGTCAGGGCGGCATTCACCACGACGACGGGAAACCCCGAATGGAAATACAACCAATTCAGCGCAGGCTTCACCCTGTACGGATGCGACAAGGGGAAGATTTGTCCAACTGTCGGACTGGGCTACCGCTACATCAACTCGCGGACACCAGGCATCAGGAATCAAAGCAGCATTTATATTGAGCTGGGACTGAAACTATAAAGCATGTTTTCGTTTCCCACCTCATTCATCACAAAGAATCATCATAGTACTCATTATGATTAGAATAGTTATTAATGTTTTGTTGTTTCTCGGGCTGTTAGCCATCATATCACGGCAGTTATACGGCAACCGCGAATGGAGCGACCCCGACAAGGTGGTCGACGAGTTCTGCGGTATGGAGGACCTGAACCGTTACCACATTCAGCATCACCACCGCGACCTGCGGATCATCGTCGGCATGGCCACAGCCATGATGATGCTGCTCGTGGCTGACATGATTTGGTAGTAGAATTGTTATCGTGCAAACGCGCACTAAAACAAAAGGAGGCTTGCTGTCACTAACACCGATGAGAAAAGGGGGTCGGCGGTAGTGACAGCGGCTCCCCCGAGGGGGCTCCCTCCTAGCTCTTATCAGAGCTCAGCTTTTTCCCTTTGATGCGGGTCTTGTTGGCACGGATGGAGGTTTCACTCAGGACGAGCGTACGCATCACGTCTTCGTCGGTCATGCCCATGTCGTAGAGGATGAGGAAGGTTTTCTGGCGCGGAGTCAGCTCGTCGTAGTCGCTCTCCACATGGCGGACGAACTCGGGGTGCCCCAGTTTGTAGTAGAGCACGAAGTGCACAAAGTCGTCCTTGGTCCATGTCAGGGTGTTGCCGCCATCGACGGCGATGCTCTCATAGAGCCGCTGCCCCTCAGCCAGCAGCTTTTCGTGTTTCTGCTCGAAGCCCGTCATGTCGCGGCTCAGCCGGTCCAGCTGTTTCTTGTTGCTCTCATTCTCCTGCTGCAGCTGTTCCATGGTTTTCGCCTTCTGCTCCAGTTCCTCGCTCATGGCCGCCAGCTGCTGGCGGTTCTTCCGTTTCTTCCATACTGTCCAAACGGCAAGGATAGCCACTGACAGCAGCAATGCGGCTATCGCCCATGCTGCCCGTCCTTGCTTCTCGCGCAGCTGCTCGTTGGCAAGTTCTTTCTCAAACAGTTCCTGCTGTCCTTTCAGGTTCTCCTCTTTCTGCTGTCGGTGCAGACTGTCCTTCAGTGCTGCCGCCCACAGGTCCAGCTCATGCGCTGCCTTATAGTCGCCCTCCTCTGTCTTGGCTTTGGCCATACCCTTCACCACATTCGCTTTCAAGCTGAGATCTTTAGTGTCAAGGGCCTTATGCCACATTTCATCGGCCTTTTCTTTATTTCCTTCTTTAGTATAGATCTGGGCCAATGCCTTGCAAAAATAAGGGTCGTTTTCCTTTTCAATGCTTTTTAAGAGATACTCTTTTGCTTTTTCATTGTCCCTTCCCAGATAACTCATGCCAATACTTCCATAATAATTGGCTCTTTTGTTTATCGGAATAGAATCTAAAAGAGGAATTAGTCGAGAAGTATAATAAAATGAAGAATCTTTATTATTAGTCTCACCATAAATAGCAGACATATTCAGCAAATCAGTTACTTCATTTTGTGGATCTTTCAATGTAAACACTAACTTTAAGGAAAGCTTTCCGTAATACTTCGCCAAATCATACTCTTTGGCATCAATATTCATATAAGTAAGACACTGATAAATATGATGGAGAATATCTGTTCTTTTTTTAGTGTCTTTCAAAGCTAAAGCCTCTCCTTTCTTTAAATATACGATAGCCTCAGCCCTTTCATTCAAATCATCCAAAATAAACCCCATATAATAATAGCACCACACCAATTTATCCTCATCATGCGTTTTGGTATAATAGCTAATAGACGATCTCAAGGGTTCAACTGATTGTATATTATTACCAAGTCTCACATCCGTCCGCATTTTCAAAAGCCAATAGGAAGCATAGCATTCCTCATCTTCTTCGAACACCTCCGGATTCATTTCGTTGAGAAGCTTACTGGCCTCTTCGTTCTTCTGTTGTTGCAGCAACAAATCTATATCAGCCAACTGCTTGTGGAATTCACTTTTCGAGCAACCACCAGCAATCACGCAAGTAAACAATGCAATCAACAAAAGCTGTATTATTTTTCTCATACTCTCTGTTCTGTAGATTACTTAATGTAAATAACGGCAAAAAGTTGTCGCTTGCAAAGATACTAAATCTTTCTTTATTCTCAAAAAAAGAACATAGAATAATGAAAAACCTCTGCTACCAGGGTTACATGCTGTTGCATTTTAGCCCCCAAAGCCTTGTTGCAAAAAATGCAATTCGCTGAAATTCAGCTAAAAACCTCATTTTTCGAATGCAGCAAGCTCAAAAAAATAATCCCTCAAAAACTTGGCTGAGAGATTTCCACTTCCTAATTTTGTTCTCGGAATTCCAAGCAAAATGAACAAAAAACCAATAAAAAAAAACAAAAATGAAAAAGAAAATCTATATAATCATGTCAATACTCATCCTCACTGGCACTTGCCATGCTATTCCAGTTGCACCAGACGAAGAAAAGGAGGAAAACTGGAAGAAAGAAAAGCATGGCAACCAAGAAGAGCCATGTTATGACATCACTTCCACCTACTTTGAGTCAACGGGCCAACTTTCTATAAGGTTCGTCTCAAGCATCGCCCATGTAAATATAGAAGTGTGCAGGGATGGCGAAACCGTTATGAGCCTTTCAGACTTAAACAAAGCGAAAGGCAGCTATGAGTGGATTAACCTCGGTTGCCTTGGCTGCGGCGACTATGACATATTCGTCACGGTTGATGACTGTATCATTCATTATGTGTCAATTACTATTTAATTTATCAAAAAAAAGATGAAAAAACTCGTGATAATTTCGGCAATTGCCGCCATGTGCATGTGCGCATACTCATGCACCGACAAGACCCCTCTGGAAGAAATGGTAGAGGAGCAAGTGGAAAAAAGCAAAGTTCCCAGCTCACACGACGGGTACGACACGCCCTACAGCGAGCCGGAAGACAGTATTCCTGCATATAACGAAGAAAAGGAATAACTATTCATATTTTATTATAAACAAAAATTATTAATCACTTAAAAAAGAAACAATGAAAAAGAAAAACTTAGCTATGTTATTATGTGCCACTATGGTAGCCTTTTTATCCGCATGTAGCAATTACGACTACAATTGGACAGAGTCTGATTCGACAAAACAAGACTTTCCTAATGAGAAAAATGTCACAACGAGAGGTATTGCAAAATTTATTGCTAGAATTAAAAAGGACGTCCCTCTCTGTAAGGAAGTTCAGACTATGGTAAAGAATTCCATTATTAATGGAAGGGATGAAGCAATAACCTTTAAAGAAATCCTACAGTCAGATTTTAACGGTACAAGAGCTTCCAATTGTTCACTTCTAAAGCACCGTATTCAAAACAGATTCAGCAAAGATCTAACTAGATCTAGCCCAGAAGTAGAAGAAGAAGAGTACGAACAAATTGAAGAGGATGAGATGATGGAAGTCCCTGAAGAAATAGAGGACCTGATTGGTTCTGACTGCCAGATATATTGTCCTTATTCTGAAGATTGGGAAGAAGGAGAAGAACCAGTTATAGCATATATGCCTGAAGACGATGAAGATGGAGACGTTTGCTATGCATATTACGAGAGAGAGGATATGGAAGGATGCACCATTTTAGACTCGATTTTAATTGACGAGAACTATGCACAGATGCACCCTGTCTGGATAATCAACAAAATCAAACCTCTCCCCGAAGGAAGCTACTATGCTGTTCCTGTTAGTAGCAATGCTAATGATTCTTCTACTATTGCAACTCCTGTAATTAATAATGTGTATTGCTGGACTCTAACTCAGATGCAAGTGACAAAGAATTATGACTCATGGCTTGCTGGCGGATCAGAATTTGACTTTCAGATTATATTTCCAGAATTAGCAGGATATACATGCACTATTAATAAATTCAGAGTTACTTTTACCAGAAAAGAAATAAAGCGCAAGACCATCAAAAACTACGATATTATACTTAACTCAAACTGGAGAGTTGAGCAAAAAACAAACGGAATCATCATATATGAAGGTGATCCAAGTACTAGAATAAAAGAAGGCAAAATAACAACGAGGAACGACAACGGGAATATAGAAACAACTTTTACATATGGAAATTATGACGACTTTGTTGGACAGACTTCCATTGATAGAGAATTTATGTTAAGTAGCAGTAATGATTTCTATTCAATAGACGGAGGGCATATTAAGCTCAAAATGCCTGTAATTATTAAATAAACAAAAGACTTGACCGACCATATTAACCAAGCTTTGGTTAAAGCTATGCCAAAGCTTGGTTAACCCCATCCTTATCAAAAACCTGTTTGAAAAACAGTTGAATCGATATGCTAAAAAAGGTAAAATAACAAATAAGAAAGAACGAAAAGTCAATTCTTTACGTTATTTCCTTAAAATCAAACCTATATAATTGATATTACAATATGAAACGGATCATCATTAGTCTTGCTTGCGCTTTTACATTTATAACTGGATGCTATGCGCAGAAAGAAAACAATTGGTATGCACGCACAAGCGTGGGAACAACAGCCTTCTGCAAATTCCTCGACGGACTGAGTGTGTCTGCAGAATTCGGAAAGAAAGTGAAAAGAATGGAATTTGGCGGACGATTGTCTTATTTTGCCAACAAACTGAACGACACTTCCACTCGGAGAATCATCATCAAGGACGAGGCTGGTCACATATCAGCAAGCCATGAAACGGTAAACGGGCATACCTTAACCCATGCCATGCTCTGTGCACATGTCGGATTTGACGTGCTCCGTTCGGAGCGACACCACCTGACACCTTATCTGGAAGCGGGATATGCCATCATTACTGATTTCGAGGACATACGCACCGACACTCCCAACGCTATGCAAGCGGCTCTCACATACAATCCCGGTGCCGAGTTTGAGGCATCTATCGGCATCAGATACGAATATAACATCGCAAAGACTCTGCAGTTGGGTGCATACTATGAGTACTATCCATTCATGCTGGAAAAGGACTTGATAGGCATGAGTATCAAAAAGTCCTTTTAGGACGAGGGATTATTGCGTTATGTCCCAATCTTTTTGATTTAAAGATTGACAAAGAATAACAATCTTTATTCAATGATGCTTTATAATCTATAAAATGGTTTAAGGAATTTGGGGGATTGACTATTTTGCAATAGTTTTGCCCCCAGATTACTTTAAAACCTATAGAATCAACATTCACCTAACAAAAAAACGAGATTATGAGAAAGAGTAAAAAACTGTTGACTACAGCCCTGTTTATATGTCTCTCGTGGATGAGCGTCAATGCTCAAGATTTGTCGTTTGGCATAAATGCTGGTATTAACGACAACACACCCCGAGGAAACGTGATGAGCCATGAGGCGCGTTATGGTTTTAATGTCGGTGTTTTCGGTGAGTTGGAACTACCCAAACTTGCACCAGGATTATACACCACAGCCGGTCTGAGCTTCAAGCAGAAAGGATTCATCAACTGGGGTGGCGGCCGTGGAATGCTGAACTATCTGGAGCTTCCCATCCATCCGGGCTACAAGTTCAACTTAGGCAAGCATACGAAGTTACTGTTCGAAGTCGGACCCTATCTGGCTTACGGGCTGGGAGGGAAAAGTGCCGTTGGTAGGAAAATGTTCAGTGATTATTATTTCAAGCGCTTCGACGTGGGTATGGATGCTGTCATAGGTCTGGAGTTCAACAAGCATGTACAACTAAAACTGAGTTATCAGCATGGATTGAGGCAGTTGCAGCATGACAAATACGGAGATCTCGATTACTATAATCGCGGATTTAATCTTAGCATAGGCTATAAATTCTGAAGAAATGATTAAATAAACAACGATTCCAAAAAGCTCTTATAAGGTGGTTTCGTTAGAGCGGCGTCGTTACTCTACTGAAGAGCATAAGAACCGCGGAACTGTCTACCTGAAACTGGGTATAACCTTCTAAAAAAGACAAAAAAAACATGTTAGGTTCAAAATCTATTTGCATTACGCTGCTGGCAGCCCTGCTGCTGTCGGTACCAGCCTCAGCCTCCGACTTCTTCACGAAGCGGGAGAACAAAATCAACATGACCGGTACGCTGAACAGCCGTTATGCCTGGCAATTGGAGTTGTCGTATCAACACAAGTTGCTGTCATTCATGGATGTGGGCATAGGTGTGGGCATGCTCAAGCAGTGGTACGACGATGCCGATGTAGTATCAGACGACGTGACGTATAAGGAGTATACCAAATGGTCGCTACGTGAGGACGACTATCGGGTGCAGAAGCTCTTTGCCCGTCCCTACGTTCAGGTGTCCACCCCCGAACTGTGGCATTCGGGCAGCTGCCATTTCCGTCTGAACGCGCAAGCCGGCGCCATGCTCATGCTGCCCTACGAGTCGGTGGGCATCACCTATTCTAACGCCCGTCCCAATGAGGAAGACTACGAGATACACAGTACGAGCAAGGGACAATGGGTGGTACCTTTTGTGCGGCCAGCCATTGAGATGGGCATTGAGGACTTGGGATTCAGTCTCGGCGCCGAGTTCTCTACACTCGACATTTACTCTTTCCGCCGCAACATCCGTTTCCACGATGTGTCGATGGAAGGCCTCTATGAGAAGAAGCGGTTTACGTGGGGAGTGTTCTTGAACCTCAGCTATAGTTTTTAAACAATATGTGAAAGATGATGAGACTTTACATTGAAATAATATTCATTCTGTGTCTTCTGGCAATGGCTGTCTGGAAGGCGTATGCCAACCGCGAATGGAGCGACCCCGACAAGGTGGTCGACGAGTTTTGCGGTATGGAGGACCTGAACCGTTACCACATTCAGCATCACCACCGCGACCTGCGGATCATCGTCGGCATGGCCACAGCCATGATGATGCTGCTCGTGGCTGACATGATTTGGTAGTAGAATTGTTATCGTGCAAACGCGCACTAAAACAAAAGGAGGCTTGCTGTCACTAACGCCGATGAAACACCGATGAGAAAAGGGGGTCGGCGGTAGTGACAGCTTGCTTTTAGCGGAGCTGCTGGTGAAAGGTTTAAAGCCCCCTCCAACTCCCCCGATGGGGGAGAGGATGGTCACACAGATGGCACGGATTTCCACGGATTTTTTGTTTTAAAGACAACACTAACAACAAAGACAACTTTTTTCAGGCAAGCAGGGGGGACGGCTGCATGGAGAAATGCAGTGAACAGTGAAGAGTGAATAGTGAATAGTGAAGAGTGAACAGTGAAGAGTGAAGAGTGAAGAGTGAATAGTGAACAGTGAAGAGATGTGTCTTCTTGCAAGGAAAGTGGTGCTACATTTTGTATTATTTTGAGGGGTTTTTCAAAATAACACGAAATAGATTTTGCCGTTTTGCTATTATTTTGTAACTTTGCCGCGCTTACGTTAGCATCTGGTGAGAGAGCCAGTGACAAATTTTTTTTAGGAGACAGGTTTTTAAGGTATGAAGATTTCAATCATTGGAGCAGGAGCTATGGGCGGCAGCCTGGTGAAGGGACTGTTGCAGACAACCATGTTCGGAGCAGCAGACATTACTGTTGCCGACCTTTCACAGCAGTCGCTAGAGGCGTTCGCCGGGACGGGTGTACGCCTGACGAGTAACAACCACGAGGCCGCCCAGGCGGGCGACATCATCGCGGTGGTGGTGAAGCCGTGGCTCGTACAGTCCGTACTAGAGGACATCAAGACGGTCATCGACTATAACCGGCAGCTGATAGTGGTGATTGCCGCCGGCATCTCGTCGGCACAAATCAACGAATGGCTGAGCAAGGGCAACGGCATGGTGCTGCCCACGGTGTTCCTGGCCATCCCGAATATCGCCATCGCCATGAAGGCGTCGATGACATTCGTGGTGCCCGTGAACGCCTCTTCGGAACAGACACGTTTGATTACCGATATGTTCAACGAGATGGGCGAGACCCTGATCACCGACGAGCGGCTGCTGCCGGCAGGGACAGCCCTGGCGTCGAGCGGTCTGGCCTATGCCATGCGCTACCTGCGGGCAGCGACCGAAGGTGGTGTGGAGATGGGATTCAAGGCCGGTGAGGCCCAGCGGATTGTGATGCAGACGATGCGGGGAACCGTAGAGCTGCTGCAGACGAGCGGCATGCATCCCGAGGAGGCTATCGACTTGGTGACGACGCCGGGCGGAGTGACCATTAAGGGACTGAACGAGATGGAGGCGGCAGGATTCACCAGTGCCGTGGTGCGTGGCCTGAAAGCAGGATTGAGATAGCCGACGATGCAGAGGACGAGTTTCCATTGTTCTTTCCTCGATAAAAAAGCAACGGTTTTCTTTCAATTTTTAGAAAAATATTCGTAATTTTGCCGAGATTATCACAAAACAGACAATTATGGAAGAAGCTATCAAACAAATAGGTGAAAGACTGAAGGGATTGCGCGACGTGCTGGACATCCCCGCAGAAGAGATTGCAAACCTCTGTGGCATCACATTGGAGCAATACGAGAAGATGGAAAACGGAGAGAGTGAGCTCTCGGTGGCTAATCTGCAGAAGATTGCCAAGGAATACAACGTTTCGCTCGACGTGCTCCTGTTTGGCGAAGAGCCCCACATGAACAGCTATTTCCTCACGCGCAAGGGTCAGGGACTGCACATAGAGCGCCGCAAAGCCTACAACTACGAGAGTCTGGCCAGTGGCTTCCGCGGACGTACGGCCGATCCTTTCATCGTGACAGTGGAACCGAAGCCCGCCGATGCTCCCAAAGAGATGAACTCGCACAACGGGCAGGAGTTCAACATGGTGCTTGAGGGCACCATGGAGCTGACCATCGGCAACAAGACACTGACCCTGAACGAGGGCGACAGTATCTATTTCGATGCCACCCAGCCCCATGGCATGCGGGCCATGAACGAGTGCCCGGTGAAGTTCCTTGCCATTATCTTTTAGTGGAAAGGACATCGCAACCGAGGAATAACGACCCAAGAAGACAGGAAGAAATATATAATATGGTAGAAAGATTTTTAAGGCAAACGACCTTCACTTCGGTGGAAGACTACAATAAGAATTTGGAGTTTATCATCCCCGAGAACTTCAATTTCGCCTACGACGTGATGGACGCATGGGCAGAAGAGGCCCCCACGAAACTGGCTTTGTTGTGGACCAACGACCAGGGAATAGAGAGAAGAACCACCTTCGGAGAGTTGAAAGAGCAGACCGACCAGGCTGCCTCATACCTGATGTCGCTCGGCATTGGCAAGGGCGACCCCGTGATGCTCATTCTGAAACGCCGCTACGAATGGTGGGTGGTGATGCTGGCCCTGCACAAGCTGGGTGCCGTAGTGATACCTGCAACCCACATGCTGACCAAGCACGACATTGTTTACCGTAACACGCGTGCGAGCGTCAAGGCCATCGTCTGTGTCGACGATGCCTATGTGGTCAGCCAGATTGAGGCTGCCCTGCCCGAGAGTCCGACGGTTGAGACCATCGTCGAGGTCTCTGAGAGCCGGGAGGTTGCAGACAATGGCAACGCCCCCAAGCACCATGAGCACGCTGAGATGTGGCACGACTGGCACCGGGAGTGGCGTCAGGCTCCGCTGTTCGTACGTCCCGAGCACGTCAACAGCAACGACGACACCATGCTGATGTACTTCACCAGCGGCACCAGCGGCGAGCCCAAGATGGTGGCTCACGACTATCTGTATGCCATGGGACACCTGACGACGGGCGTCTTCTGGCACAACCTGCACGAAGGCTCACTGCACCTGACCGTGGCCGACACGGGATGGGGCAAGGCCGTATGGGGCAAGTTCTACGGACAATGGTTTGCCGGTGCAACCGTCTTTGTGTTCGACCACGAGAAATTCAATGCCGACACGCTGTTGCGTCAGATAGAGAAATACAGGGTGACATCGTTCTGTGCTCCGCCCACCATCTATCGTTTCATGATTCGCGAGGACCTCTCGCGCTACGACCTGAGCAGTCTGGAATACTGCACCACTGCCGGCGAGGCACTCAACCCAGCCGTTTTCGACAAGTTCAAAGAGAAGACCGGCATTCAGATGATGGAAGGATTCGGACAGACCGAGACCACCATGACCCTGGGCACCATGCCATGGATGAAGCCCAAACCAGGCTCGATGGGCATGCCCAACGCCCAATACGATATCGACTTGCTGAAGCCCGACGGTACCCGCTGTGAGGACGGAGAGAAAGGTGAGATCGTGGTACGTGTGGGCGACCGCAAACCCATCGGACTGTTCAAGGAGTATTATCGCGACGAGGAGAAGACCCGCGAGGCATGGCACGACGGCATTTACCACACGGGCGACGTGGCCTGGCGCGACGAAGACGGCTACTATTGGTTTGAGGGGCGCATCGACGACGTCATCAAGTCCTCCGGCTACCGCATCGGTCCGTTCGAGGTAGAGAGCGCACTGATGACCCATCCTGCCGTAGTGGAGTGCGCCATCACAGGCGTGCCCGACGACATCCGCGGCATGGTGGTGAAGGCCACGGTGGTCCTTGGCAAAGAATGGAAGGACAAAGCCGGCGACGCACTCATCAAGGAACTGCAACAGCACGTGAAGAAAGAAACGGCTCCATATAAATACCCGCGCATCATTGAGTTCGTCGATGAGCTGCCCAAGACCATCAGCGGCAAAATACGCCGGGTGGAAATCAGGAACAAAGACAAGAAATAACCATCACGCCACGATATGGACCAACTGCAAGAACTCATCAAAGACTGCTCGCGGCGCCAGAAGAAAGGACTCCACTTCATTCTGGCATCCGTCGTGATATGGGCGTTGCTCCTCGTCATCCATCTTACCCACTTGAGCATCGAGCAGAAGAACCTGCTTACCTTCTGCTGTTCTGCCATTCTTTTCCCCTTGGCATGGGCTCTGTCAAGAGTACTCAAGATAGATTTTGAGGGCAAAGGCAACCCTCTGACGAAGGCAGGCATCATCTTCTCGGTCAACCAGCTGCTCTACATCCTGATTGCCATGTGGGTGTTTGCAGCCGTTCCCGAAAAGATGCTGATGGTCTATGCCATGATTTTTGGCGCCCATCTCATGCCGTTCAGTTGGCTTTACCAGTCGCGCAGCTATATGGTGTTTTCCATTTTCATTCCCATCGTCACGCTCATCGTAGGGTTGTTTTGCCCGCCAGCCGTACTGGCCGCACTGATGCTGGCCATCGAGATCGTATTCTCTTTGTGCCTGTCTCACGAAGTCAAACAGCTGCCAAGCATGTCTTAATGCACCCATTACAAACGGCTTATGGAAAGAAGAATAGTAGTAAAGATAGGTTCCAACGTGCTGACCCGTGCCGACGGAAAACTGGATGTTACCCGCATGTCGGCGCTGGTCGACCAGATAGCCTGGCTCAAACGGCAGGGACATGAGGTGATACTGGTATCCTCGGGAGCCGTTGCCTGCGGCCGTAGCGAGCTGCAAGTAGAGCATTCGCTCGACTCTGTTGAGCAGCGCCAGTTGTTCTCCGCTCTCGGACAGGTGAAACTCATCGGTCTCTACTACGATTTGTTCCGCGAGTTTCATATCCACATCGGGCAGGTGCTCACCATGAAGGAGAATTTCGAACCGGGTGAGCAATACGACAACCAACGGGCCTGCATGACGGTGATGCTCAAGAACGGGGTGCTGCCCATCGTCAACGAGAACGATACCGTATGCGTCACCGAGCTGATGTTCACCGACAACGACGAGCTGTCGGGCCTCATCGCACAGATGATGAACGCCGACACACTGATACTGCTGAGCAACATCGACGGCATCTATACCGGCCATCCCGACAGTCCGGAGTCGGTATTGCTGCCAACTGTCGCTCCTGATGACGACCTCTCAGCATATATCCAGACCGAGAAAAGTGCCTTCGGGCGTGGCGGCATGCACTCGAAATACACCACGGCCCGCAGGGTTCAGCAGGCAGGCATCCGCGTGATCATTGCCAATGGCGAGCGCGACAACATTCTTGTAGGCCTGACCGAGCATCCCGAGACCACTCCACACACCGAATTCATACCCCAAGCATGATGACAAGTCTGACACCTATTTTCGGGCAAGCGCGCACTGCCAGCAAGCAACTGGCTCTGATCAGCGACGAGAGCAGGAACAAAATCCTGCTCGAAGTGGCCGATGCCATCGCCTTCAACGAACAGCTACTGCTGAAAGCCAATGCCGAAGACCTGGCTCTCATGCAGCCGTCGAATCCGCTGTACGACCGTCTGCAACTCACGCCAGCCCGTCTGGAAGGTATTGCCAATGATATGCGGAAGGTGGCTTCGCTGCCCAGTCCGCTGGGAAAGACGCTGAAGCAGACCACCCTGCCCAACGGATTGCGCCTGCGACGAGTGTCGGTGCCCTTCGGAGTCATCGGCATGATCTACGAGGCCCGGCCCAATGTCACGTTCGACGTGTTCTCGCTGTGTCTCAAGAGCGGTAATGCCTGTGTGCTGAAAGGTGGCAAGGACGCCGACCACAGCAACCGCGCCATCGTCGGCCTCATCCACAATATCCTGCAGAACAACGGCATCAACGCGGCCGTTGCCACCCTGCTGCCAGCCACCCACGAGGCTACTGGCGAGATGCTCAATGCCGTGGGATATATCGACTTGTGCATTCCTCGCGGCGGCAAGAAACTCATCGAGTTCGTACGCGACCATGCCCGAGTGCCAGTCATCGAGACCGGGGCTGGCGTGGTGAACACCTATTTCGACGAAGATGGCGACCTGGAGATGGGCCGCAACATCGTTGAGAATGCCAAGACACGGCGCGTAAGTGTATGCAATGCGCTCGACTGTCTTGTGATTCACCACTCCCGACTGGCCGACCTGCCGGCATTGTGTGCCCCACTGAGCGCCAAGAATGTCAGGATAGAGGCCGACGAAGACGCCTTCGCAGCTCTGCAAGGCCACTATCCGGCAGCCCTGCTCTCCCCAGCCACCGCCGACAGTTTCGGTACTGAGTTCATGGATTATGCCATGGCGGTCAAGACAGTGCCGACCCTTGAAGCCGCCATCAGTCATATCAGCCGTTACGGAAGCGGCCACAGCGAGTGCATCATCACCCGCAACGAACAGCATGCGCACCGTTTTCAGGCAGAGGTCGATGCGGCCTGTGTCTACTGGAACGCCCCTACCAGCTTTACCGACGGTGCACAGTTCGGGCTAGGAGCCGAAATAGGCATCAGCACCCAGAAGCTGGGACCGCGCGGTCCGATGGCATTAGAGGAGATCACCACCTACAAATGGCTCATCGAGGGCGACGGACAAGTCAGGCAAGCATAATGAAGAGGTGAAAAAGCAGAAATAGAATCATCCTCAGAAACTATTCGGTCAATGTAAGCGGCGACAAGGGCAGCTACTTAGCCCTGGGCGTCAGACACTGACCATTCCCATAACAGCGAATAAATAACAACAGAAAAAGAATATGAATACATTTATCAACGTAGAAGACATCGGCCCATTGGAGAAAGCACTGGCCGAGGCACAAGAAATCAAGAACGACCGTTATAAATATCAGCATTTGGGCAAGAACAAAACGCTCATGATGATCTTCTTCAACAACTCGCTCCGCACACGCCTGTCCACCCAAAAGGCAGCCATGAACCTGGGTATGAATGTCATCGTACTCGACGTAAACGCCGGTGCCTGGAAGCTGGAGACCGAGCGTGGCGTCATCATGGACGGCGACAAGAGTGAGCATCTGCTCGAAGCCATCCCCGTGATGGGCTGCTATTGCGACATGATTGGCGTGCGCAGCTTTGCCGGACTCACCGACCGCGACTACGACTATGCCGAGACGGTGCTCAACCAATTCATCAAATACAGCGGCAAGCCCGTATTTGCCATGGAGACCGCCACCGTGCATCCGTTGCAGGCTTTTGCCGATTTGATTACCATCAAGGAGTATGCTGATGCCGAAATAGCTCCCACACGCCGTCCGAAGGTGGTGCTCACATGGGCTCCCCATTGCCGTGCGCTGCCTCAGGCCGTACCCAACTCGTTCGCACAATGGATGAATGCGGCCGACGTGGACTTTGTGATCACCCACCCCGAAGGCTACGAGCTGGACCCGAAGTTCGTGGGTAATGCGCGTGTGGAATACGACCAGATGAAAGCTTTGGCTGATGCCGACTTCGTGTATGCGAAGAACTGGAGCTGTCCGGGTGTCACCAACCCCGCCGACTACGGCAAGATTCTGTCGAAAGACATGAGCTGGACCATCGACGCAGCACACATGGCGGTGACCAACAACGGAAAATTCATGCACTGTCTGCCCGTCCGCCGCGGTCTGATTGTCACCGACGACGTCATCGAAAGTCCTAACTCCATCGTCATTCCCGAAGCCGCCAACCGCGAAATATCGTGTTCGGTGGTCATCAAACGAATGCTGGAGACCATGTAAGGACAGGCATTATCCGACAAAAACTTACGGAAATCATGAAAAGAATAAGATTACTAGCCTTACTCTACTTCATTTCGGTGGGCACGCTGATATTCCTGACCTACTCCTACCACGAAGGTAATCACAACGACCTGACCAAGGTCGTTGTGACCATTAGTGCCAACGTGGTGGTAGTGTCGCTCATCTTCGCCGCCCTGATACTCTACATCAACAACCGCAAGCTGAAAGAAACCAACAAAACGCTCTACCAGATCTACCTCGACAACATTGAGTATCGCAAACAGGAGAAACAGCAGCGCGAGTTGTACGAGCGGGTCATTGATGAGTTGAAGAAAGAGAATGAGAGCCTGCATTCCAACGAGCAGCCCCGCTATAAGAACAGCAACCTGGCCGACCACGACAAGCAGGACATACTGAGTAAGATCATCAATGTGATGGAGTATTCCGACAAAATCTACGACAACGACTTCGACCTGAACACCCTGGCCGAGATGGTCGGCACGAACTACAAGTATGTCTCGCAAGTCATCAACCAGGAGTTCAACAAGAACTTCAGTGCCTATCTGAGCGAATACCGCGTCCACGAAGCCTGCCGCAAGCTGGCCGACAGGAATTACAGCAACATGACGCTCGAGGCCATCGCCGAAAGTGTAGGTTTTAAGTCACGTTCCAACTTCATTGCATGTTTCAAGAAAGCTACCGGAATGACACCTTCCGAGTATCAAAAACAAGCAAATCGCAGATAAGTATCCCCATTTTCAGGGATGATGAAAGCAAAAACGTGTTTAAAATCATGATTTAGAACACAGAAAAAGTAAATATTTTTGCAAGGATAAACTTTTTTACATATCTTTGCATCATGTTATTAACGACAGACACAGGAACAAAACTAGATGAACCTTAGGAAATGATATTATAGGTTTAAGTAAAAGGTAAGTAAGTAGTAACGCAGAAACGGCCCTGAAGTGATTTCACGGTCGTTTTTTTTGTGCATTCACCAAAAAAGTGTACTTTTGCATATCAGAACATCATCTGACCAAAAACCATTCTGTAACAACCAACCCAAATGAGTTTCTCGCTGAAAAGGCATTACATCTACGGAGTACTGGCTGCATGGGCACTGGCCTGCCTGGCCTTCTTCCTGTTTTGCTATCCCTATCACTTTTTCTATCAGGAGCAGAATCAGGTTTTCCTGCTCACCTGGTCGTATGTCGCCTCCTATGGTGAGCGTAACGGATGGTTGGCTCGTCTCGCGGGCGATTTTCTCACTCAGTTTTATTATTATCTCTATCTCGGACCTGTCATCCTGACACTTTGCCTGTTGGTGATGGGCGACTTGTTACGCCGCATCTTGCAGCTCATAGGCCTCCACCGCAACCCCGCCACGTGGCTGGCCATCATCGGCATGACCATCGAGGGCATATTCTTTCTGCGGGCAGAGTACCGTCTGTCGTCGCTCATCGGCATCATCGGATGGCTGGCAGGCGCCTGGATGGTGGCATGGCTGGTTCGTAAGAAGCGCCTGCTGGGCCTGTTGGCATTGCCTGTGGCATGCGTTGCCTGCTGGTGGTGCTTCGGCACACCGCAACTGGGCAAGATAGGAAAGCCCGATTTCATCTTGGAGAAAAACTTTGCCGTCGACAACGAATACTACTGGGGACATTACAATCAGGTAGAGCAACTGGTCGAACAGTCGGCCTATCGTACCGACATCATGATGTTTTTCTACAACCTGGTGCAGGCTCAGAAAGGACAACTGCCCGACAAGCTGCTGAAATACTCGCCCCACGAGTTGGGCACCTTCTATCAGATTGGTCCCGAGACGCCGCGCCTCATCATCAACAACATGAATGAGCTTTACTGGGCTTTGGGCGACATGACATTCACCGAGCGGGCCGCCCTTATGAACAGTGTCTTCTCGCAGGACAACCGCAACGCCCGCATGATGAAACGGCTAGCCGAATGCAACCTCGTCAGCGGCGACATAGAGGCAGCCAACAAGTATCTGGGCATTCTAGACCATACCCTCGCCTACCGCCACTGGGCCGCCAACATGAGGCAGAACCACGGCGTGCTGCTAGAGGAGAAACGCCAGATGCGCAACCAGAAAGACACCCTGATGCTGAACGACAATGCCCACAACATCATGACACAGCTGCTCGACAGCAACCCCAAGAACACCGTTGCACTCGACTATATGCTGTGCAGCCTGCTGTTGCTGCGCGACATCGAAGGGTTCAAGCGCGACTACGACCGCTACTGCATGAGCCAGCAGCCAGAACAGGTGAAGCCGCTCTACCAGCAGGCACTCTGCATCTGGCTGGCCGGCACACAGGCACCGCCCGACGAGTGGTCGCGATACATCAAAAGCCCGGAAGTGATGCAGCGGTTTGCCGACTACAACCGACAGCGAGGCAGCAGCCGTTTCAAAGACACCTATTGGTATTATTTCGACAAAACTCAAGCCCGCCGACCATGAGAAAAGCCACCTACACACGCCATATCGTGCTCCTGCTGCTGGCCGTCTGCTGTCTGGCAGCCTGCACGCCCAAGCCGGGAACTAGCGTCAGGAAAGCCCCGCAGCAACCTGTCATTTACCCCGACTACACCGACATCACCATTCCCCACAACATCGCACCGCTCAACTTCCTGTTGCGCGACAATCGTTGTGAGGCCCTGCAGGTGACTGTCGAGGGCGCCCGCCACGCACTCACCCTGAATGCCAAGGGCAACAAAGCAGTCTTTAAGATGGCCGACTGGAAAGAACTGATGGCCGAGAGCCCGCGCCTGACGGTCACCATCACCGCCCTCATCGCCGGACAGTGGACCGAATACAAGCCATTCACATGGCAGGTGGTCAGCGACGAGCTAGACCCCTGTCTTACCTACCGCCTCATTGAGCCCGACTACGAGATATTCAACAACCTCACCCTGCGCGAGCGGTGCGTTGAGAACTTCGACGAGCGCATTATCTGCGACTATCAACAGGTGGGCAACCGCTGCATGAACTGCCATACTTTCGGTCATCAGAACCCGCAACTGTCCATGATGTATGTACGCGGAGAGGGCGGCGGAGCCGTACTCAACCAAAACGGAATGTTGCGAAAACTCGCCTTGAAGACACCCGAGATGGTGTCGGGCAGTGTCTATTTCGGCTTCAGTCCGTCGGGACGCTACGTGGTATTCTCTACCAATATCATCATCCCTGCCTTCCACTCCACCCCGAGCAAACGCCTTGAGGTCTACGACAAGGCTTCGGACGTCTATGTGGCTGACCTGCAACAGAATATCATCATCCACTCGCCGCTACTCGCCGACAGTCTGGCTTTCGAGACCTTCCCCACCTTCGCGCCCGACGGCCGCCACATCTATTTCTGCCGGGCGCCGCATGTGCAACTGCCCCAACAACTCGAGCAGTTGCAATACCGACTCTGCCGCATTGCCTTCGATGAACAGACGGGCCAGCTGGGTGCGCAGTTAGACACCATTCTCAGCCCACAAATCATCCGGTCGATGCTGTCGGCAAGCAGCCAGCAGCTCCCCGCAACCGGCATTCCGGCCTCCGTCTGTCATCCGCGCGTCAGCCCCAACGGCCGCTACCTGCTCTTCACCGTGCAAGACTACGGCACCTTCCCCATCTGGCATCGCGAGAGCCAGCAGCGCTTGCTCGACCTGCGGACCGGCCGTCTGATGATGCTCGACAACGTCAATAGCGACAAGAGCGACACCTATCACTCATGGTCTTCCAACAGCCGGTGGTTTGTTTTTGCCTCGAAACGCGACGACGGCCTCTACGGAAAGCCATATTTCTGTTACGTCGACCGCCAGGGACGGGCCCACAAACCCTTCTGTCTGCCGCAAAAAGACCCGTCGTTCTACGACCAGTGCCTCAAATCGTTCAATGCCCCTGAGCTAGGCCGCGGTCCCGTACCCTTCTCCGCCTCCGACGTAAAGCATGCCATGAAACAAGAAGGTGAGCCTTTCAAATAGAATAGCCCACCCATACCTATCCATTAGTGGATATCTACTTTATAGATTCATCCAATTGCGCACAATGTCATGCCCTTGCGGGGTGAGCACACTCTCAGGATGGAACTGTATGCCATGAATGTTGTAGCTCCGGTGGCGCAAAGCCATAATCTGTCCTTCGTCGCTTAAAGCTGTGATTTCCAGCGTGTCAGGAAGAGACTCTTTATCGACCACCCAACTATGATATCGTCCCATGGTGATACGCCGTGGCAAACCTGCAAAGATGGGGTCATTGCCCAACTGGGTGCCTTCGGTGGCTACACCATGGAACACCTCACTCAGATTGACAAGCTGCGCGCCAAACACCTCACCTATGGCCTGATGACCCAAGCATACACCGAGCATGGGTTTATGGCCGGCATAGGTACGGATGACATCGAGCAACAGTCCTGCCTCCGACGGGATGCCCGGTCCTGGCGAAAGGATGATGCGGTCGAACGGCTGCAGCTGCGGAAGCGTAAACTGATCGTTTCGAAGCACTGTGACATCTGCTCCCAACTCTTTTACAAGATGACTCAGGTTGTAGGTAAACGAGTCGTAATTATCAATGATCACTATTTTCATCATGCAATGTCTTATTCAATTTCTCAGATTCTTTTTCTCTACATGCGCTCTGCCATGGCGATAGCCCGTCTGAGCGCCCCCAGTTTGTTATTCACTTCCTGTAACTCATACTCTTCGTTGCTTTTGGCAACGATGCCACCACCAGCCTGAAACCACAGTTCGCCGTTGCGACTGACAAAAGTTCGGATGGTAATAGCCTGATTGAGCGTTCCACTCAGTCCGATGAAACCTATACATCCGCCATAGGCGCCACGGTTGTGGGGCTCATATTCGCTGATAAGCTGCATGGCCCGGACCTTAGGTGCGCCTGAAAGCGTGCCTGCAGGAAAGGTGTCGATAAAAGCCTTGATAGGGTCGGCACCAGCATCCAGTTCGCCACTGACACGGCTCACCAAGTGAATCACATGACTATAATACTGCAAATCTTTATAAAAATCAACCTTCACATCATGGCAGTTGCGGCTCAGATCGTTGCGTGCCAAGTCGACCAGCATCACGTGTTCGGCATTCTCTTTAGGGTCATGGCGCAAATATTCGGCATTGACTTTGTCTTGCTCGGCGTTGCCCGTGCGGCGCGTAGTCCCTGCAATAGGATCGATATAAGCACGGAAACCACCTTCTGTATTCCCGGTCTGGGCCTCTATCCTGCAATGAGTCTCCGGGGAACTGCCAAAAATGCGGAAGCCGCCAAAGTCGAAATAGAAAAGATAAGGACTGGGATTGATGCTCCTCAACACACGATATAGCTTGAAATCATCGCCTTCGAAGCGTTGAACGAAACGACGCGAGAGCACAATCTGAAACACATCGCCACGCTGACAATGCTGAATGCCCCGCCAGATGTTTGCTTTGTGCTCCTCGTCGGTTAGCGTCGAGGTGGTTTCGCCAACAGCATGGAACTCGTAAGTCGGAATGTTGGTCTTGTTGATATGCCGTTCCAAGTCGTCAAGATCTTTTTCTTCGCCAAGCGTGACCATGGTAAGCTGGTTGTTGAAGTGGTCGAACACGATGATGTCCCGATAGAGAATATAGTACATATCGGGGGCATCGTTGCGCTCCATGGTCTCGTCCTTTACGGCAATATTCTCAAAATAGCGCACCGCATTGAACGATGTATAGCCATAAAGTCCACAAAACTGAGCGTTCTCTCCCTCAACCTTCAACCGGGCAAGAAATGAGCGGATGGCATGGTCGGCGCGATAAACATCGTTCACCTCATGGCTTGTGGTCGAGCCATCAGGGAACGTACAAACAGCTTCGCCATGACCAATGGCCACACTGCCAATAGGATTCACGGCGATGAACGAACGCGCATTGTCGTTGCCGTGATAGTCGCTGCTCTCCATCAGTACACTCATGGGATAGATGTCGCGCAACCGCATATACACTCCTACGGGGGTGTAGAGGTCGGCCAGAATCGTACGGCTCACCGTCTGATAGTTAAAAATTTCCATATTCTTTAGCTAAGTTTTTGTTATTCAAGTAGGTTTCTACATCTTTATCGCCACGTCCACTGACCGTAAGCACCACTACATCTTCTTTCTTGAACTGCATTTTCTTCAATGCTGCAATGGCATGAGCACTCTCGATGGCTGGAATAATGCCTTCCATGCGTGTCAGCTCATAACCGGCATAGATAGCCTCGTCGTCGTTGATGCTCAGCACTCTCGATCGGCCTTTACTTGCCATATTACAATGCATGGGCCCTACGCCAGGGTAGTCCAGACCGGCAGAAATGGAGAACGCCTCCTGTATCTGGCCGTCGTCATCTTGCATAACGAGCATCTTCGCACCATGCAGAATACCTGTTGTGCCCCGATGAATAGTAGCCGCAGTATGGTCTGTATCCCATCCCTGCCCGCCAGCCTCAGCCAGCACAATCTTCACACGCTCGTCATCCACATAGTGGTAGATAGTGCCTGCGGCATTGCTGCCACCACCGATGCAAGCCATAAGATAATCGGGATAATCACGCCCTATCTTCTCTTGCAATTGCCATTTGATTTCCTCGGAGATGACACTCTGCATACGGGCAACCAGGTCGGGATAGGGATGAGGGCCCATGGTCGAACCGACGATATAGAACGTGTCCTGCGGATGGCAACACCAGTCGCGAATGGCTTCCGAACAAGCATCAGAGAGCGTCATGTTCCCGGTACGCACCGGATGCACCTGCGCACCAAGCATCTTCATACGTTCCACGTTGGTGTGCTGCCGCTCCACATCGGTTGCGCCCATAAACACCTCGCACTTCATATCCATCAGCGCACATACCGTGGCTGTTGCCACACCGTGCTGCCCTGCCCCAGTCTCAGCTATGACACGTGTCTTGCCCATCTTCTTTGCCAGAAGAATCTGTCCGATGGTGTTATTGATTTTATGAGCACCTGTATGGTTAAGGTCTTCGCGTTTCAGATAAAGCTGGCAGCCATACTTCTCACTCATGCGACGGGCATAATAAAGAGGTGACGGCCGGCCCACATAGTCGCGCAACAGCTGGTGATACTCTTGTTTGAACTCATCACTTGTGATGATGGGCAGATAGGCTTCTTGCAGATCGTGCACACACTTGTACAGTATTTCGGGCACATATGCACCGCCAAACTCCCCATAGAAGCCTTTATCATTGACTAAAAAACTATCTTTCATTTTGCTAAATATGCTGGTTTTGTTAGAGTCTTATTGTTTGTTCTACTGCTGAATCGTCCAGGGTCACATTACTTGCTCAAAGCATCGTAGAGCAAGTCCATAGCCTTGTCGGGATGCTGTGTTTCGTTGAGAAGTGTGACAAACTTCGATCCGATAATCGCACCGGCAGCATGCTGTTGTGCACTATCGAGAGTCTGCTTGTTGGAAATGCCGAAACCTATCATTCGGGGATTGCGCAGGTTCATCGAGTTGATGTGCCTGAAATACTCTTGCTTGGCCGCATTGAAACTCTGCTGGGCACCCGTTGTGCTGGCCGAGCTGACCATATAGATGAAACCATTGGTATGCTCGTCAATGAAACGGATGCGCTCTTCGCTTGTTTCCGGGGTTATCATCATGATCACCCGCAAATCGTAGCGGTCGGCCACCGGTTTCACCACGTCAAGATAGTCTTGAAAGGGCAGGTCGGGAATAATCATACCCGAAACGCCACACTCCACACAACTCTGGCAGAAACGTTCTATGCCATAGTGCAGAATGACATTGAGATATCCCATCATCACGAGTGGAATATGCACCTTGTCTTTTATATCTCGTAATTGGCCGAACAGGCGGGTTAATGTCATTCCGTTTTTCAAGGCCACGGTTCCAGCACTTTGTATGACAGGCCCGTCTGCAAGCGGGTCGCTAAAAGGAATGCCAACCTCTATCATATCGATGCCTCGCCGTTGCAAGGTCAGAATCACATCTGCCGTACCCTCTAAGGTGGGGCAGCCGGCACAGAAATAGAGCGAAAGCAGTTTGCGCCCTTTTGAACACGTAAACAGTTGGTTAATCTTATTCATTGTCATCTATTTTGTTTTTGTGTGGTTTTTGGTTTTATCTCACTTCATCGAGAAATCTCCGCAGGGCACTGACATCTTTCACGGCAGGCCGGGTCTCGAAACGAGAGTTGAGATCTATGCCTGCCAGCCTCGAATGACGGAAGCCCTTCACCCTTTCCGCATCATCTGGCCCGATGCCACCGCTTAGAAGGAAAGGAGCAGCCCCGTCGTATGCATTCAGCACCGACCAGTCGAACTGTTTTCCGCTTCCCCCAACACTCTGGCACTTTGTGTCGAAAAGGAACATGTCCACATGTCCTTCATACACTTTGTAGCGCTCCATGTCGGCAGGCGAACCGATGCTCAGCGCCTTGATGATGCGGATGCCGGGGGTAAGCAGATGGCGCAAACTGTCGATTATCATCGGCGACTCGCTACCATGCAACTGCACATACTGAAGATGGCAGTTTTGCACATGGGCAACAATGTTCTGAGGATTGTCGTCCACAAACACACCCACACGAGCAGCCTTCTTTGCTTCATAGCGCCCATTTTCCGACAAATCGTTGGCAAGTGAGCCTGCTTTGGTGCACATCTGCCCCACATACCGCGGACTACCAGGCCAAAAGATAAAACCCAGCATATCGATGCCCAACTGCTCCACTGCCCGAATATTCTCAGGCTCACGCATGCCACAAACTTTTACTACCATATATTGAGTTTATTCAAGTTTCAGGAGTTACAAAGAGAGACGGTCAGAAAGACCATTGCGCCCTCTATCTTCCATTTCGGTTATAAACGCTTTCAGGGCAACGCCTGGAGCCGGCGACTTCATGAAACTCTCTCCGATAAGGAAACCATGAAAACCTGCCCGACGAAGGTCACACACCGTTTGCGGATGCGAGATGCCGCTCTCACTCACCTTACAAGCATCCGTTGGCAGCCTGGATGCCATGCGGAACGAGTTTTGCACATCGGTGATAAATGTGCCGAGGTTCCGATTGTTGACACCCAGCACATCGGGCTCTAAGTCTGCATAGTCGAGTTCTCGCTCATCGTGCAACTCAAGCAGCACCTCCAACTGCAGCTCATGGGCAGTGCGAAGCAGCGCACGGCATTCAGCTAGTGCAAGGTCGGCAGCAATAAGCAGCACTGCACTGGCTCCACAAAGGCGTGCCTGAAAGAGCTGATACTCATCGATGACGAAATTCTTATAGAGCACCGGAACCGTAACACCCGACTGTCGGGCAGCCTCTATAAAGGCATCGCTGCCGCCAAAAAACTTCTCGTCGGTGAGTATTGAGATGGCTGCCGCCCCATTTTGCTGATAGCTCAACGGAATCTCGTCGGCCCTGCCGTCCTCCTTTATCCACCCTTTCGACGGCGACTTGCGCTTAAACTCGCTGATGATGCCGCTCTCCGAGGCCAGCAACGAGGCGCGCAGGGAGGCCACAGGAGTGCCAAGCATAGCCTCCACGCGCTGATGAATCTCGTGTTCGCTCAACAATTCTTTGAAGCGTGCCACCTCCACCCGTTTGTAAGCAATGATCTCGTCTAAAACATCTTTCATCTCTTATCAGCTGTTCAGTTCCACAAACTTCTTGAAGGTCTGCAAAGCCCTGCCGCTGTCAATCGACTCGCGCGCAATCTCGATACACTCGTCAATGCTTTTCCCGCCACGCTCAAGCACCTGTATGCCAAAGGCCGCATTAGCCAGGACAATATTCTTCTGTGCGGGCAAGGCTGTATTGGCAAGCACACGGTCGAATATCTCCTTGGCCTCTATCTCTGTGGCGCCACCTACCAACTCTTCTGGTTTGGCGATGCCAAATCCCAGATCCGCGGGTTTAAAGACACGCTCATACTGATTGGTCTTCACCTTGAAGTCGCCTGTGAGTGAAATCTCATCATAACCGTCGACAGAGTTCACGATGCCATAGTCAATACCTATTTTCTGATACACATTGCTGTAGAGCCGCATCTGGTCGAGGGTGGCCACACCCAACAACTGGCACTGAGGCTTGCTGGGATTGACAATAGGGCCCAGCAGGTTGAAACAAGTGGGAAACTGCAATGCTTTTCTGATAGGCCCCACAAACTTCATGGCCTTAGCGAAAAGCTGTGCATGCAGGTAGACAATGCCGCACTCATTGATGCAACGGTTCAGTCGGTCCAGGTCGTCGGTGAACTTCACGCCATGATTGGCAATCACGTTCGATGCTCCGCTGGTAGATGTAGCAGCATAATTGCCATGCTTGGCCACCTTGTATCCTGCACCTGCAATGACAAAACAGGCCGTCGTCGAGATATTAAACGTGTTCTTGCGGTCGCCCCCCGTGCCCACCACGTCGATGTAGCGGTCGCACTCTAACGGCACGGGCACCCCTGTCTCCAGAATGCCATCGCGAAAACCCAACAGTTCGTCGACGGTGATGCCTCGCATTTGCAAACCAGTGAGCAGAGCCGTAATCTGCTCCATGGGGAACTCACTCTTTGTGATACCCACCAGAATATCTCGTGTTTCCTCTCGTGTGAGAGTCTCATGATTGAGTATTCTGTCTAAAACTTCTTTCATTACCATATTTTCTATTTTTGTGTTGTTATACTTGCATCCAGGGTTACCTACATTAGTCGCTTATACCTTATTATAAAAAAGGCCTGCCGTAAGAACGACAGGCTCAAGTTGATATTTTTGTTTCGACATATCCACATAGCTTCGTTACTCACGACTGTTTCAATCTTGAGCGACGCCACCACCATGTTGTAGATACTGTAAATAACATTTTCGTTACTAGTTTTTGGTTTCGGTTGCAAAATTACACTTTTTCTGTGACTCCACAAACTTTTTGTAACTAATTTGACGTTAAAAGATGTTTTTTAATGCCTCATGTGAGTTTCCACACGCTTGTCACTACTAATTTCTTTCCCTGCCTCACACGCGTTGAAATCTACTTTCGTTTTGGTGAAATCAGGCGTATTAAAAGAGTATATCGAGCCATCGTAATATTCCCACGGGTTGCGCTGCGGCAGCAAGAAAGGCTTGGTAAAGCGGCCATTGTCATCGACTGATGCCAAATAGAGTCGTGTGTAATAACCATCGCCGCGGCGGCTGGTGAACACAATCCAACGCGAATTGACACTCCAGTTGTGATAACTGTCTGCGCAACTGCTGTTCAGTTCGTCTATAGGACGGGCTTCACCTGTCTTTAAGTCGAGTAACCACTGGTCGCTCTCATTATGCCATACCGAGAAATAACCATAGTCCTGCAAGGTGAAAAGAATATAACGACCATCATAGGAAGGACGCGGCCATGTGAGACTTTTCCCCATCTTCACAGCATTGAACACGGTGTCCACCCTGTCTCCGAACTCACCTGTCTGCGGATCGAATGCGATGCGGCACAAGTTATATTGTTCTTTCTTGAAATCAGCGGGATACTCGCGTTGCAAGCAGGTCATATAGTAGAGCCAACGGCCATCTGCAGAGAATACCGGCGAATTCTCCGACCAGTCCTTGGTCTGCAAGAGGCTGTCGGTGATGATCTCATGCGTGGCGGGATAATAGACAAAGACGTCGCTCGAAAGGTCGAACACCTCGATGCGCTCGTCGTGAGCCACATGGAAGCCCTGGCGTGTCTGGTTGGTGGAGAAGGCACAATACTGCTTCGAGGGATGCCAGTAGGGATAGACCATCGAGCCCCCCAGCAGTTCGTTCTTGGCCTTGAGCAGCTCGCGCTGGCCGTCGATTTGGAAGAGGGTGGCACCGTGGGAGCCACGAATGTGGAACACGAAGTGCGAGGGGTCGGTCTGGGCGCTGCTGTGGCAGTTGATGCACATGCCCGGCACCTGTGTATTCTCGATGATGGGATACTCATTGAAGGTCGACAAGTCGCGCTGATAGAGGCCCATCTTGCTGTACACCTCGTAGCCTGGGGCAATACGGCGGTAGGTCAGTCCCCACTCATCGAGGGCATAAGGACTCACGGTAATGCTGAAATCGGCGTACTGCCGCCATGCTCCGTCGCGCTTCACACAGACCGTGAGCAGGAGTTTGGCACCGCGGTTCTGCTCTGTCAGCCGGTGCCACTCGTCGATGTCGAAGTCGGCAACATCGCCTTGCACATGCAGTTGGCCGCCTTTCTCGCCCCGCACGACAACATCCATGCGATCGATGTCCCCACCGGCAAAGTTGAAGTTCAGCGGTGCGATGCCCGCGGGAATGGTCACACCGACGTAGTCGGGATAGATTTTCGGCAGCTCAGCGACCACCGAAGGGTTGCTCACCTGCTCCTGACAAGCGGTCAGCAGCAAAATGACACCTATAATATATAATGCTTTTCTCATAATCCGTTCTTGTTCCTCAATTTCCTTTCGTCAGATAATACCAGGCAGTGTGGCGGAAGGCCTCCAGCTGGGCACCTCCCTCGCGCATGGCATTGCTGAAACTGTTAAAACTCTGCAGCACAACAGGACTGATGAGTCCCTGCGGCGGCTGCTGGCGTTGCTGGGCGAAGGCCAGGGCCACAGCCTCTTGCACGGCCCGCGGGTTGTAGCTGATTTTGCCCTGAACCACCTGCAGATACTGCATGAACCGCTCGATGTCGCGGTCGAGCAAGGGTTGCATGAGCAGATACTGCACGGCCATCTTGTTTTGCGGATTGTGCAGGAACAGCTGTCCGCAAATCTTGTCGGTCTCCTTTTCGCTGAACAAGAAATCGTCGGGCAGCCGCACCTTGCGCAGCCATCCATACTGCGGATGCTCGTTGATGAGCTGCTCATGGCCGATGAGTTGCTCGGTGCGCTGGGCCCACTTGCGGTAGAAGACGGTTTTCTTCAGCAGGTTGATATACTTCGCTGCAACCCCGTATTGTCCGTTGATGAGGTTGGTCTCCGCCAGCCGCTTCACCACCCGCACGCTCTTGCGATAGTCGGGCAGGCACTCCATCGACTCGAAGGCGAAGCGCTGGGCGGTGTTCACCAGTCCGAGGTGATAGTAAATCTCGCCCGTCAGCTGGGCGGTAGTGAAGTTACGTTCGAAAGTGGGCAGCAGTCCTTCGTGGCCATGCTGATAGAAGTCGAAGATGCGGTCGCCCAGCTTTCCGGTCATGGCGAGGGCCAGATTGGTGGCCGACACGCTCATGGGCAGGTCGGGATTCTTCTGCTCAGCCTTGCGAACGACGCCCTCCCAGTCTTTCAGGCGCACCAGATAGTCGTACTCTATCAGCTCATACTTGCGCTCGTCGAAGCCATTCGGAACGACGACGGCCGTCAGGACAGCCAGCACCGCCACCTGCGTGGTGAGCAGGCCTGTGCGCTCGGTTTTGGTCTGAATAGAAGGCAGATAGCGCACCGTCAGTGGCACGACGACGCACAACAGGGCCGTCAGGGCCATCATGACGGTCACCGTCTGCACATAACGGTAGTAGAAAAGCCCGGTCATCAGCGTGGCTGCCGGATAGTTGGTGCAGGCCACACTCACACCGATACAGGCTAGCGTGTAGAGCACCAGCAACACACTGGCCACCAATGCCTTCACACGCGAGGAGCTGTCGAGCAGCCAGCGGCACGCCACATAGACCGTGAGCAGCCACACCAGCGGACCTGCCAGCCAATAGACCACAGGCACGCCGACCAGCACACAGGCCAGCTGGGCATACTTGTTGCGGGGCCAGAGCAGCATGGCCAGCAGGCAGATGATGACCGCGACGGCATAAGCCAGCAGCACACTCTCGTCGCCCATGGTGTACCAAAGTGCCAAAGCGGGAATGAAACTCAGCGGATAATAGAAGCCTTCGCCACGAGTCGACAGCCGGATGGTGAGCCGCCACACCAGCCGTTGCAGCAACATATAGAGCACGGCCAGCACCAGTGCACCCACCAGCAACACATTATAAAACTGCACCAGAAACTCGCTCACATAGCGGGCAAAGCCTCCCGGCTGCGACAGGACCTCGCGCAGGTAAGTCCCGTCGAACAAAAACATCTGGAATTGCTCCTGATAGCTGAGCGCATGGGGATAGCGGTAGCGCCAAAAGAGGAACACCATCAGGCCAAAGGCCAGCGTCAGTCCCCACTGCCAAAGGTTTTTACTGCATTTCTTCATGAGTATCGGCATTAACTGTTACGATTCGCCCGTCGGGCATTTGTTTCTGATAAGTGAGCGGATAGAGATTCTCGAGGAAGTCGTGCAGCACACCCTCGCGCAAGTTGGCAGCCAGCTGACGGGTGTACCGCTTGTAGGCCAGATGCAGGCTGTCGGCCTCGGCCACGCGGCCATCTTTCCGCAAGGCAAACTGCCGGGCATTGTGAGCCTCGGTGATTTGCTTCCACATCTGCAGCGAGTCGTTCTGGGGTGTGCCGTGCGCACTACTGATGGAGTCGATCTCCACATGGATATCGCCGGGCTCGACCACCACCAGCAATGGCTGGAAGCCTTGGCGGAAATGGTAGTCGATGATGATCTTGGCCATCATCAGCGTGTCGCGCTCGAACGCAAACCTGCCGTCGCGGATGACTACCGAGTCGACGTTCCAGCGGGTGTCGTTGGTCAGCGGCACCAGAAATATCTGCTTGCCCTCCAGGTTGGGATTGGGCGCCACGCCGTGAATGCGGCACAGACTGGCACTTGGCTCCTGCCGACCATCGCACGAGGCGACGGCTACAAGCAACAGTGCCACAATCGGGAGGCACATGATTTTCCTCATCGTTTGCTTCATCTTATCACTCATCGTTTATTCTTTTTCACTCACTATTCATCATGATATACTGACGGTGCATCATTTCCTCACACCGACCTGCACCCGCTTGTCGGAAAAGACCTCGCGGCGGGCCTTGCGCACATCGAAACTGACCTTCACACGGGTGAAGTCGGGACAGTTGTACGAGTCGAACATCGCGGCATAGTAGTCGCGGGGATGGCGCTGCGGCAGCATGAACGGCTTGCCCACCCTGCCCTGCTGGTCGATGCATGCGAAATAGAGCCGGGCATACATGCCGTCGTCGCGCTTGCTGCTGAAGACGAACCAATGGCTGTCGGACGACCAGTTGTGATAGCTCTCCGTATCGACGCTGTTGGCCTCGTCGAGCGAACGCGCCCGGCCGGTTTGCAAGTCCATCAGCCACAGGTCGGCATCCTTATGGCACACGGGAAAGTTACTACGGCTGCTCTGGCAGTACATCAGCCAGCGGCCGTCGTAGCTGGGACGGGCCAGCGTGAAGCTCTTGTCGAGCGCCGGACCATTGAGCAGGGTGTCCACCCGCTCGCCGAACCGGCCCGTACGGGCATCGAAGGGTATGCGGCACAGGCTGCACTTCACCTTCTCGTATTCTGCCGGCACGCTGCAATGGGGCGATGTGCTGTAGTAGAGATACCGGCCGTCGGCCGAGAAGGCGGGGAAGATTTCCAGCCAGTCGGTCTGCAGCAGGGGCGAGAGGATCAGCTCGTTGGTGCGCGTGTCGAGCACCACAATGTTGCTGAACTCATGATAAGCCTCGATGCGCTGGCCCTTGCCGACGAAGAAACTCTGATGGACGGAGTTGGTGGCATAGGCACAATAACGGCCCGCGGGATGCCAGTAGGCATAGCTGCCGGCGGCTTTGGTTGAGTCGGTCTTGGTGTTGAGCCACACCTGCTGCCCGTCTTTCTGTACCAGCGTGCCGCCGCCCTCGCCGCGGATCTGGAGGGTGAAGGCCGACGGGTCGGTGCGGTTGGGCGTATGGCAGTTGAAGCAACGGCCCGGGAGAGCCGACTCCTGCAGGATGGCATATTCCTTAAAGGTGTGGATATCGCGCTGATAGATGCCTATGTTGCCGCCCACCTCGTAGCCCGGGGCAATGCGACGGTAGGTAACGCCGTAGTCGGTCAGGGCGAAGGGGCTCACATGCACCTTGAAGTCGCGGTATTGCGACCAACGGCCGTCTTTCCGCATGCAGACGGTGAACACCAGGTCGGCGCCGCGGTTCAGCGCGGTCAGCCGGTGCCACTCGTCGATATCGAAGTCGGCAACATCGCCCTGCACATGCATCTCGCCGCCTTTCCGGCCGCGCACCACCACATCCAGGAGGTCCACCTGCTCGTCGGCGGCATTGAAGTTGAGCGGTGCGATGCCCACGGGAATGGTCACACCGACATAGTCGGGATAGATAGAGGGCTGCTCTGCGACGCTGGAGGGCTGCTCCACGCTGCCAGAGGGCTGCTTTAGAAGTCCAGAGCAGCCTGCCAGCACCATCAGGAGTGCCATCCAGATATAGAACGTCAGTTTGCGCATCATCCAATTCTTATTCTTTCTCATTATCAGTCTTCATCTGCTGCACATAGCGGGCATAGGAGGAGCCTGCCATGCCGGTCGGTTGCTGAACGCCCTCCACCACGTTGCGGTAGCCGACGGGCATCGACCGGTAGCCGCCATACTGCTGCACCCACGACATATAGCGCATGAAGTCGTGCACATTTCCCTTGAGCAGCAGCTGCCCCATCATATAGTCGAGCGCCAGGGTGTTCTCCGGATTATTGATGAACAACAGGCCGAACACCTTCTCCAACTCGGGATAGCTGAACAGCATATCGTTTTTGAAGCGCAGCTTGCGCATCCTGCCCCACACGGGATGGGTGTTCACCCAGGCCTCTTTCGACATGATGCGCTCGGCCTGCTCTGCCCAACTGCGGTAGAACAGACTCTTCTTCAGCAGGGCGAGATGCTTGCGGGCGGTCGCGTAATGGCCGTTCACGATCATACACTCCACGATGCGCTGGGTGCAACGGCCGCTCTTCTTCGCATTGAGGATTGACTCCTGAATGTCGAACATATAACGCTGGGCAGAGTTGACAAGGCCCAGTCGCCAGAACGCCTCTGCCGAGGGCAGGTCGCTAGTCATGTCGCGGAAACGGGGCATAATGAGCGCGTCGGGGCCGCTTTGGTAGAAGTCGAACATACGGTCGGCCAACTGGCGGGTCATGCCCAGTGCCAGATTGACGCTCACACTACTGAAAGGCGTGCGCACCTGATAGCGCTGGGCACGCTCAATCACCTCATTCCACCGCTCGTTGCGAATAAGATAGTCCTGGCGGATGAGCTCATATTTCTCACGGTCGTAACCCTTTGTCGGGCCCAGCCAGGCCAGCACGGCCACCGCAATCACTCCCCCTGTGACGACCATCATATTGCCTTTCCGGCTCAGAGACAGACGGCCGGCCAGGCCGATGAGCACCATCAGCACGGGAATCAGCAACTGCAGCACTGGCATCTGCATCGGGATGCGGTAATAGCACATGGTGAGGAGCACGGTTTCCAACGGCCACTGGCCCAGGACGGTGTAGTAAGCCAGCCACTCGACGGCCAGCACCCACAAGAGCATCCAGGCGCAGCGCCACCCCAACTGCACCACCCGCAAGGCGGCATAGAGCCACACCATGGGGCCGAACAGCCAATAGAACAGCGGAACGACCAGCAGGTCGGCCCACCAGCCAGTCCGCATCATGAGCCGGGCAGTCAGCAATGCCGCACAGAGCGCCACCGCATACGACAGCATCACATTCTCGTCGCCCATGTGCCACAGCAGAAGCACCGGCGGGAGAAACGAAAGGACGAAAAGGAAAGAGGAGGGAGCTGACGACGAGGGTGGCAGCTTTCTCAACAGACGGTAGAAAAGATGCTGCAGCAAGCCAAAAAGCAGGGCCAGCAGCAGGGCGCCAAGCCACGGAATGAAATAAAACTGCGTGAGGAACTCGCCGATATAGTCGGCCAGGCCGCCAGCCACCTGCAGCTTCCCAGAGAAGTAGCCGCCATCGAACAGGAACAGCTGGTACTGCTCCTGGTAGCTCAAAGCATGCGGATAACCTTTCCACCAGAAAAGGAACACCGCCACCACCAACATCAGGGTGAATGCCGCTCTCGAGAAACTGCCTGCCGCTTTAGTCATCTTTCATGTTATTACATGCAAAGGTAAAACAAAAATCTGATTTACCGAAACAAACCACATACGAATTTGCGCAAAACCGCCCCGCATCATGTCGGCGCGGGGCGGTTGAGCGTTATTCATCGGGAAAGAGTTACTTCGCCTTGAAGGCCCACCATGTGGCCTCGCTCCAAGAGCCTGTTCCGGGCTCTGCAAAGATGAGCTTCATATTCTTGTCGTCGAGCTGCATGATCTCAAACTCGTTGACCACCTTACCTCCGCCATTGATCTTGAAGGGGAACAGCATGGTACCGTTGGTCACCGTCAGCTTGCCCTGTGCCCAGACATCATTGCCATTCATAGTCGGTGTCATGTCGAACGAAAGAAGGCCTTCCTGACCGATGGCCTTTCCATTGGCAGCAAACTTCTGAATCTTCGTTCCTGTCAGGGTGAAGGTCATATAGGCACCTGCATCCTCCTCACCAGTGGCTTTACCCGTGTTAGAGTGGCCCAGCTGACCGGTGAGCTCCTCGGGCTTGGCGCCCCACCAGACACCATTTCCGCCCTGTACGAAGCTGTCGCCAGAGCCAGGCAGATAACCCATATTGCCCCATACAGCACCAGCAAACCACTGGCCGGGGAAGCTCTCGGTATCCCAAGTCCAGTCTTTCTCGCCATCGCCGTAGAGATAGCCCCACTGGGGGAGCACGGGATATCTGTCAGACAACTCATCGACCGTGATGGGGAACTCTACAGAAACCACAGAACCGTCGCCATTGCAGGCCTTACACGTCAGCGTGTGGTTGCCGGTAACCAGCATGGTGAACTGAGCATCGTTGGCCTTGACGACCTCCACATTATTCGTCCACATCACATTCACCGGTGCCGAACATCTCACAACAGCATGGTTGACATTCTTACCATTTTCCTGATCGACTGTTACAGAACAATATTGTTTCAACTGCTCTGCCGTCAGGATAGGAGCATCAAAGTCCTTCTCGCTCTGCATGGGGTCACAAGCAACCAGAAGGGCCAATGTCATGATAGATAATATAATCTTTTTCATTTCGCTATTCGTTGATTAAATTAATAAACAGGTGTTCCTGACATATTCCAGTCAGATGCATCACTACCCCAGCCAGGATTCTGCTTGAGCACTTCCTCGTCGCCTACCAGCTGAATCTGAGAAGTTGGAATCTGCAAGAAGCCATTGGTCTCAGCATAGCGCTTAGCCCAACTAGAGGTGGCATGCTTCATGGTGGTCCAACGGCCTTGGTAGTTGACCTTCGAACCATTCTGACGCTCCAAAGCACGGGCGGCCTCGCAACTCTCGCCACCGTCGATGCCCGACCAACGGCGCAGGTCGTTGAAGCGTACGCCCTCGAATGCCAATTCGAAACGACGCTCGTTCTTGATGTTCTGCCAAGAATAGGTCGTGGCAGGCAGACCAGCACGTGCGCGCACCTTATTCATCTGGGTGGCATCGCCGGTCAGCTCTGAGTGCATCAGCATCACATCGGCCAAGCGGATCAGGGTCAAGTCGCAGAAATGCGAGCCCTGCATACAGTTACCGTTCATCGGACCTTGATAGTTCTCCAGATCGGCAACGTCCCACCATGTGTATGGGCCAGAGCCCGTGAAAGCGCCCCAGTCGGCCTCCATCACGGTGACAGGCATCAGCTTCTTGTTGTAGTAGCCTGCGTCCTCCGTACAGCTGGTGGTGAACACGAAGTGGTTCAGCTCGTTGGGTGCATCGCAGATAGAGGCCGTCTTACGGATATCGTTGTCGGCCCAGTCGTCCCACAGTACTGACTGTACGGGACCCTGGCCCCAACCCTGACCGAACGGGAAGGTGTTGGCAAGACCATTGACATAGGTCTTCCCCGTCTCAGGATCGGTAGCTCCGGCAGCATCATCATCACAGCGCAGTCCGCTGTAGAGCGACAGCTGGTTGCAGTAACCCATACCTGTTGTTCCGTTCCACGACTGGCAGTTCATGAACTGAATCTGGAAAATCTGCTCCTCGTTGCCATTGCCTGCGAAATACTTACCGGCATCATACAGGTCTTTCACGAAAGGATAGTCCTTGGCAGTGAACTGGTTGCTGTACTGCCACAGCTGGCGGAAGTCGCCCACCAGGCTGTAACCACCATTGTTGATGACGTCCTCAAGGGCCTTCACCACCTGGTCTTTCGTCAGTTCCTGCTCGCCATCGAGGGTCATCACGGTGACAGGAGCCAAGTTGGCATTTGCCAGCTCTCCAGCCTTCTTGTAGAATCCCTGATAGAACATATAAGCACGTGCCAGCAAAGCCTCGGCGGCAAACTTGGTAGCATGACCGTCGCCCTGGGTCTTCTTCGTCATCAGCGAAGCAGCTTGCACCAGGTCACCCATGATATGCGGATAGATGACAGTCTCTGCATCCTGCTGCGGACATGGTGTAGGACAACCAGCCTGCCAGTAAGCGGGGATATTGCCAAACATCTGCGAGCCCCACATCACATAGAGAGCTCTCATGAACAAAGCCTCGCCCAGCAGTTGGTCGCGATCGGCTTGATTTGCCCATTCCACATTGTCGATAGAGTAAATAATGGTACTTGCACGGTTCAATCCCTCGTAGACGTGCTTCCAGGCATTCTCGTAGAGATTCTCCTTGTTGGTCGTCATGTGGCCTACGGCATGCGACTCGGTATCACCGGTACCGCCACCACCATTACAGTCGTCCGACATCAGATTCCATACAAAATACGGAGTCTCCAACGGAGATGTCACAAAGCCGTTGAGAACAGAATAAACACCATTCAGCTCGCTGACCACATCGTCGGAGCTGGCTGGGAAGTTACCCGTGTCCTGCTTGGTATAATTGATTGAGTCCAGCTGATCCTCACACGATGAAATGCTGAATGCGAGTAATGTAGCTGCGGCTATAGTTAATATCTTTTTCATATCTTTTCTTCCTAAAAATTATGTTATCGTTGCTTTAGAACTTGATATTGACACCAACAAGATAAGTGCGCGAGGTGGGATACAGACCCACATCAATACCACGTGCCCAAGAATCATTACCACCACTTGAGCCCACCTCGGGGTCTACACCTGTGTAGCCTGTGAAGGTGTGCAGATTCTGTGCCTGCACATAGAGGCGCAGCTGCTGGAAGGGAGAAGACTTCCAAATCTTGTTGAAGTCGTATCCCAGCGTGATGTTCTGAATGCGGAAGAAGTCGGCATCCTGCATATAGCGCGTAGAAACCCACTGGTTGTTGTCACCGGCCAGCACCAGTCGGGGCTGGGTGTTGCTGGTGCCCTGTCCGTGCCAGCGCTCGAAGATGTCCTGTGTGAAGTTGTCATACGGGTTGGCGAGCTGGGCTGTGCGGAAATACTGCATCACCTGCATGCCGAACTGGCCACTGCCTGTGACGGAGAAGTCGAAGCCCTTATAGTCGAATCCGAGGCTGACACCCAGTGTCACATCGGGATGAGGATTACCAATCTCATGGCGGTCGAAGTCATAGTTGATCACACCGTCGCCATCGTAGTCGTCCCAGATCATATCGCCAGGCTGAGCATCGTCGCGTACGGCCTTGCCTGCGGCGCGGGCCTCGTTGATCTCGTCGATGGTCTGCCAGATGCCGCTATACGACATTCCGTAGAAATAAGCGATGGGGTGGCCCACCTCAACACGCGACACATAAGAAGAGTTCTCGAAGAGAGCCTTGTTGGCACCGTTGATGATTCCCTGCTCGTTGGCGATACGTGTGACTTTGTTCTTGTTGGTGGCAAAGTTCACGTTGGCGTGATAGTTGAAGTCGTCGCCAATCTTGTCGCGCCAGGAGAGTGCCACCTCAATACCCTTATTCTCGATGTCACCACCGTTGATGTAAGGAGCGCCGGTACCCAGCACCATCAGGATAGGAGCCTGAATCAGCCAGTCCTTTGTGGTCTTCTTATACCAGTCGAAGTTCAAATTCAGACGGCTGTCGAGGAAGCGGGCGTCGAAACCGATATTCAGCTGCTCAGAGGTTTCCCATGTGATATCCTCGTTGGGAACGATGTCGGCGAAAGCACCCGGCTGATAGTTGGTCTGCGACAAGGTCTGAGCCATCGAGCTGCCGAACTTGTAAGCGTAGTCGGCATAGCTGGTGGGCGAGTAGGCGATGGTGGCCAGATACTGGAAGTTAGGAATCTGGCAGTTACCGTTCTGTCCCCATGAAGCACGGACCTTCAAATAGTCCATCCAGCTCTTGGTCGACTCCATGAATTTCTCCGAGGAGATGACCCAACCGGCAGATACTGAGGGGAAGTAACCCCAGCGATGGCCGCGGGCAAAGTTGGAAGAGCCATCGGCACGCAAGGTGAAGGTGGCCATATATTTCTCGTCGTAGTTCCAGTTCACACGGCCGAAGAAAGAAGCCAGGGCTGAGTCACCCCAAGGAGCACCGGAGAACGAGGAAATCTGACTGGCGCTGAAGTTAGAGGGCCATGCGAAAGTACCGTTGTGTATCATTGACTTCTCCTCGCCTTCCTTGGCCTTCACACCTACTGAGAGGCTCTGTCCCCACTGGTTCTTCTCAAACGACTGACCAATCATCACGTCGATGCTGTTCTTGCCCAGCATAGGCAGCTGATAAGACAGGGTGTTGTCCACTGAGAAGCTGCTGCCGTCGCTCGACTGCTGCGTAGAGGAGTAGTCACCCGAAGAGCTCGACTGGTTCATAGAGAACGGACGGCCGTAGCTACGAGCATTGTACGAGCTGTAACCCGTGTTGAACGATCCGCGATAGCGCAGGCCCTTCAAAGGCTCGATGATCCAGAAGAAGGTAGCGCCCACACCAAAGTTACGGTCTTTCTGTAAAGAGTTGAACTGACCGTTGTAGATACCCTGAAGCGGGTTCGACCACATCTGGCCGCTATAGCCCGACGAGTTCTGTGAGTAACTGGTCAGCGAGCCGTCCTCGTTGAAAGGAATCACCAGCGGAGAGGCAATGTAAACGGGCTGGATAGAGTTCCAGTAACCGGTACCCTCCTGCAGACCGCGGGCGGTGTTATACCAGTACGAGATGTTCTCACCGATGGTGATAATATCGTGCGTCTTGCCCTTGAGCAGCACATGCTCTGAATTGATGCGGCCGCCATAGCGCTTGTACTGCGGAGCCACGTCGGCACCGAAGGTACCATTGTTGGAAGTGTAGTTCAGGCCCAGGGCAAACTTCGAGCGTTCCGAACCACCTGTGAGGCTGAACGAATGGTTGAACTGCATGGCGTTCTTCACGCGATAGACCTCAAACCAGTCGGTGCCTTCCCATCCTGCATTCACCTTATCGATGATGCTCTGCGGAACAACACTGTTCCAGTTCAGAGGATTTCCCGTTGTATTAAAGTTCAGCTCGTTCACAATCTGCATGTATTGCTGGGCATTCAGCGTGGCAGGACGCTTGGCGGGGTTGCTCCATCCGATATATCCGTCGTAAGAAGCCTGAATCTTACCAACCTTTCCCTGCTTGGTGGTCACCAGAATCACACCGTTGGCAGCACGGGCACCATAGATGGCAGCCGAGGCGGCGTCCTTCAGCACGTCGATGCTCTCGATGTCAGCGGGGTTCAGACCGTTCAGACCGTCGTCGGCTGTTCCTGCCGAGATACCGTCGATGATCAGCAGTGGCGAAGAAGTACCCATGGTACCCACACCACGAATGTTCACCTTGAAGCCCTTACCAGGCTGTGCTGAAGCCTGCGTGATCTGCACACCAGGAGTGCTGGCCTGCATGGCGGTCAGAGCGTTGGTGGTGTTCAGCTTGGCTATGTCGTCACCTTTCACCTGAACAGTGGCACCGGTCACCAGCTTTTTCTTCTGGACACCGTAACCTACAACCACCACTTCCTCCAGCGATTGGCTGTCTTCTTTCATCGTCACATTGATCACGCTCTGGTTACCCACCACAACCTCCTGCGGCTCATAACCCACATAAGTGAATACCAAGGTAGCCCCTGGCTGAACGTTAATCGTGAAGTTACCGTCGAAATCGGTCACCACACCATTGTTCGTTCCTTTCTCCCTCACCGTCACGCCGATGGCAGGACCCATGGCGTCGCTGACAGTACCTTTCACTGTTTTGGTCTGCTGGACCGAGGCAACTGAGTTGCTCTCAGCCTTTGCTTCCGGTGCATAGCCCCATGAGAGGAGTGCGCATGCACCCAACAGCAGCGCTGTTTTTCTAAAGTTTGAATTCATACTTAAGTATTTTCTTAGGTTATTTTGAAAATTTCATGTTCATGATACGCGTCAATCATGTTACTGCTATTTTGACAAAAGTCATTAGCATCTGCCCACCTTATTATATAATAAGCTGGCATTAAGTCGTAGTTTCTATGTCTTACCGTTTTTACTCATGAGCTTAGGTTTTAAATTGTTAGTTATATGATTTATATTTATGTTGTCAGATATTTTTTCTACACTTTCTTTCAATTTGCAAATATAGAGTATTCTGACAAGAAAATATGATACTTTTTTGACTTTTTCCCATACTTTTTTCGATTTCTACACAAAAATGAATAATAATTGCAAGAAAGTATCATGTTCCCGTCCCGTTTAGGAGTGTGGGAGTTTGGACAATAGTCTTTCGTTAGGAGTGTAGGAGCTTTTCCAAGTGAGAAGGGAGAAGTGATAAGTGACAAGTATGAATACCCCGCCTCTTGACCCATCTTTAAGGGAGTTTGGGAGTTTAGGAGTTTGGGCAATAGTCTTTCGTTAGGAGTGTAGGAGTAAAGGAGTGTAGACAATACTCCGCCTCTTGAACTTTGAATTTTTGGAGCAGCGAGCGCCAACAAGTTTGCTTGATTGGCCGAGTCGTGACAAAAATCATGGACTGTATGGACATAACCTTGAACTGGCGTCTGCCCTCTCTCCCCCTCGGGGGAGTTGGTGGGGGGCTTTTGGGGAGTTGGTGAGGGCTGGAGTATAGACAACACACCGTTTCAGGCACTAAAACGGAGCGTTTTTATGCCTGAAACGATATTCATTCATCATGTATTGGGATTCGAAAGCGAGACAAAGAGACAGGAAGAGGGTCTTCGCTGCCTTCTCACACGATTGCTTGCAGCGTATTCAGATCGTCTTCGGTCGTTGCCCAGCTGGTGACAAAGCGGCAGATGGTATGGTCGGCATCATAAGGTCCCCAGTGGGTGAACTGCACGCGCTGCTCTAGTTCCTTCACCTTGTCGTTGCCGATGATAAAGAACTGCTGGTTGGTGGGCGAGTCGATATAGAAGCGGTAGCCCTTGTCGGCCATCATCTTCTTCATCTGCCGGGCCATGTCGATGGCATGGCGCGAGATGTCGAAATATAGATTGTCGGTGAACAAGGCATCGAACTGCACACCCGTCAGGCGGCCCTTGGCCAGCAGAGCGCCATGCTGCTTGATGATGCTGAAGAACTGTCGCGGTGCATTGTTGTGGGTGAAGACGACGGCCTCGCCACACAAGGCACCCACCTTGGTTCCGCCGATATAGAAGGCATCGCAATGGCGGCAGAGCCAGGGCAGTGTGATGTCTGCCGAGGCAGCCAGTCCGTAGCCCATCCGCGCACCGTCGATAAACAGCGGCAGGGCGTACTGGCGGCAAATGCGGTAGATGTCTTCCAGCTCCTGAGCGGTGTAGAGCGTACCCAGCTCGGTGGGGAACGAGATATACACCATGCCGGGCTGTGCCACATGGTCGCGGCTCTCGTCGTTGACAAACCATTCCATGTAGGCGGCCAGGTCGGCAGCCAGCAGTTTGCCGTCGTGGGACTGCAGGGCTATCACCTTGTGCCCGCTGGCCTCAACGGCCCCGGCCTCATGGATGGCGATATGGCCTGTGTCGACAGTGATCACCGCCTCATACGAGCGCAGCATGCCGTCGATGACGGTGGCATTGGTCTGGGTGCCGCCCGTCAGGAAAAACACCTGGGCCTCGTCGGTGCCGCAAGCCTCTTGTATCTTCTTCTTGGCCCGTTCGCTATAGATATCGAAACCATAGGTGAGTGTCTGCTCGTTGTTGGTTTCCACCAGATGCTGCAACACCCGTGGGTGGGCACCGTTATTGTAGTCGCATTCAAAAGAAATCATTATCCGTTGTTGTTTTTGTTACACCATGCAAAAGTAAGTATTATTTTCCGAAGCGCCAAACAATTCAGCGGTAAAGACATTCCGCCCGTTTTTCTGCACAACTCCCGCAAAACTGCGTTTTCCGTTAAAAAACTTGAAAGATGGGAACATCTGTCCGCACATGGGAAACATTGTCAGCATGTCAGAAAAAGCATTCCGTCAGAAAATAGCTAATTTTGCAACGAAACGTAAGCTGATTATCGAATTTAGCAACAATTTATCAACCATAATCAAAAACAACAACGCTTATGAAAAGACTTTTACGCATTTTGACAGTGGCATTGATGGCTGCCATGACCAGTTCTGCATATGCAGCAGATGACATTACCATCGGTGACTTAACCTACAATTTTTACACTTCTGGCAATGCCTACGTGAAGAGTTGTAAGGAAGGAGTAACAGAGGTAACAATACCTAATTCTATTGAAGTTAATGGAGAAACAAAAAATGTAATAGGTATTGGAAATAGTGCCTTCGAAGGAAATACAACAATCCAAAAAGTATATTTGGGAAGAGAAGGAAACTACGCTGTTCAAATTGGCACAAATGCTTTTAAAGGTGCCACGTCACTGAATACTCTTGCATACACTGAATCATCTGGTAAAGGAGCATCATATAGAAAAGACGGTGTAGTAGTCATTCCCACTTCGTCATCATTGAATAACAATGCCTTTGAAGGATGCACATCTATTACGACTGTCACAGTTGCATATACGAAGCAAGTAATACCGGATTGTGCATTTAAGGGTTGCACTAAACTGGATTCCGTCGCTTTAGGAACCAGTTGTTTGTCAATCGGTGAGAGTGCGTTTGAAGGTTGCTCTTCATTGAGAAAAATATCTGGATGCGGTGGAAATGACACAGGAAAGTTGACAAAAGTTGGAGCTTATGCTTTCAAAGGATGTGCTAATCTAACAGAACTTGGTGCTAAAGGAAGAATTTACTTCTATTATGTCACTTCTTTAGGTGAAGGAGCGCTTGAGGGCTGCTCTTCTGTCACTTATGTAACAATGCCAGAAGTAAAAGAGATTGCCAACAATACATTTAAAGACTGTACTTCTCTGAAGAGAATTGGTGCTACCGAAGATAGGCTAAGACCCGTTGCTACGAAAATTGGTGACAGCGCATTTGAGAATTGCACAAGCGCCACCTATTTCCTTGATGCTAATTTAACTGAAATTGGGGCAAATGCATTTAAAAACTCCGGAATTGAGACATTCTACACAGGAGGAGGGACTTATTACACAAAAAGGATAACTCTTACAAACAATGTAACAAAAATTGGTGAGAGCGCCTTTGAGGGAACTCCTTCAACAATCGTATTCTTTGCCGATGGTACCGTTCCCGAGACATTAGGTGCTAATGCATTCACTTCCGATCCTGCCAAGAGAGTGCTTTTGCCTATGGCGAACATAATCAAAGAGAGTTACGAAGCACTTGTCGAATACGACCCGAGAGCATTGCTTTTGTTAAATTCCATGACGCCAGTAGTGGTCTCGGCAAAAATGACCGTTAGCCTGAACAACAGTAATCTTGTTTATAAATACGTAAAATCTGTCAGTGAGACTGATGAGGGCGTTACCGTGGAGGTAGAAGATACACCTGAAAAGGTTATACCGGCTAATACGGCATTGATTATTGAAAGTATTGCTACAGCAAATACCAACTACTTTTTCCACATTTCACCAGACCCACAGACACCAACCTATCAGAACTATCTGACTGCGAATACTGAGGAAACAACCCTTCCGGCATCTGATGGCAAAATAAACTATTATACATTTGCGCCAATAGATGGGGACGACTTCCTCACATTTGCAAAGGTAATAGAAGAAACAACCATGCCTGCCGGTTCAGGCTATCTGAAAGTTGTCAATGGTACTCCTACTGCTATCCGCGAATTGAGGGCCGACGACAAGAAGGCTGACGTTTACTACAACCTCAATGGCGTGCGCGTGGAGAATCCTCAGAAGGGCATCTTCATCCGCAACGGCAAGAAGGTTGTCATCAAATAAGGAGTTTCCTTCATGACAATCTACTATTATACATAACACACGAATAGACTCCCTGACGGCCATTGCACGCACCCTCTCTCTCCAAAAGTGCAAGGCCGCTCAGGGCTGTTTCAGCAAAAGAAGAATCGTCGAACGACGAGAAAAACAAGTAACACTCATCAAACGAACGAACAAACAATGAACAAACGGGTTATCTCTGTTATATCCATCATGTTGCTGACGCTGACCATGACAGCACAAGAGCGCTCCGACGCTCAAATGATGTCTATCGCCAAAGCCCAACTGGCTGGCATGCGAACAGTCAGGAAAACCAAGGGAACCGCTGCTGAGACGCTGACACTAAGAACCGTCCGCGAGGACAGTCAGTACCGCATGTATGCTGCCGAGGATGGCAGCGGCTATGTGGTGGTGGCACGCAACGAGGCATTCAGCCCCATCATTGGCTACAGCACCGAACCGACGACCGACGAGATACCCTGTTGCATGAGAGCCTGCCTCGACATGATTAACCACAACCTGGAGGCAAGGCTTACTAGCGCCGAGACTGAAGAAGCCACGGGCTCCGACGGAGCCACCTACGAGGTGGTGGAGCCGATGCTCACCACCTACTGGTCACAAGGAAATCCCTACAATCTGAAATGCCCGGCCGACTATACCGGCAAGACCTCGGTCACAGGCTGTGTGGCCACCGCCATGGCCATGGTGATGAAGCATTTCCGCTATCCCGCCAGCGTGGAAGGCAAAGAGGGTTTCTACCTGACGAAAATCAACTCCAGCGGTACGACTGGCGACACCATCTGGACCACTATCAGCAGCAGCTACGACTGGGACAAGATGCTCGACAAGTACTCCTCGTCGTCGTCCACCGAGGCCAAGGAGGCCGTGTCACAGCTCATGTTCGACTGCGGACAGGCCGTAGGCATGAAATACGGTTCGAGCGCCAGCAGCGGCAGCACCACCACAGCGGCCCAACGGTTCTATTCGGTGTTCGGCTATGCCGCCGTCAACCACGCCTCAAAAGACTATTACTCCGACTGGGAGTGGCGCCAGCTCGTCTACGACCAGCTGAAAGCCGGCTGCCCGCTCATGCACTCCGGTCAGGACCCCGACAACGGGGGCCACGCCTTTATCTTCGACGGTGTTGATGCCAACGGACTGGTGCACATCAACTGGGGATGGGGCTCGTCGACAGCTGGTTATTTCGACATGCTCGCACTCACACCCACCACCAGCAGCAAAAGCTACAATTTCGCCCCCACCGGCTTCATCTATAACCTCAAGCCCACCCTCGGTGAGGGCGAGGAGCAGGAGCTGCAATTGGTGGTTGGACGCGGAACGGGACAGTACAAAGACGACTACTACACCATCAGACTCAATGAAGAAAACCACGTGATACTTAATACAGGGAGTGTTTTCAACTGGACACCCGTTCCCATCAGGGGATACGTGGGTGTGCGCTACGAGAATCTGGATGGTGGCACCAACTATAATGTACGAATGAAAACGGGAACTGGCGGCTACTATGTTCCCATGGATGCGAAGAGCAGGAGTGGCGCAGGCTATGGCAGCTATAGTTTAGATCACGACCAAACTCCTTCGACCATCAAGCCAGGTACCTATAAAGTATATTTCGCCGGATACAACGACGACAGAGACAATCTGAAAGTGCGTTGTCATATCCGCCAGCGTTACAAAGGCTACATCTACTGGATTCTCACCGTGGCCGACGACGGCACCTTGACGCTCAGCGACGAGAAGGTGGTCACCAGTCCTGAGACCGCCAACCCCACCGGCATCAGCCATGTCACCACAAGCAACAAGCCAGCCGACAACCGCCGCTACAACCTCAACGGCCAGCGTGTAGGCTCTGACTACCGAGGCATCGTGATTGTCAATGGAAAGAAAGTGGTAATGAAGTAGTCCGCAGAAGGCAGCGGAACTGCTGTTCAAGGTTCAGGCCCCCACCAACTCCCCCAAAAGCCCCCACCAACTCCCCCGAGGGGGAGAGAGGGCAGACGCCAGTTCAAGGTTCAAAGTTCAAAATTCAAGGTTCAAGAGGCGTGGGTATTGTCTACACTCCTTTACTCCTACACTCCTAACGAAAGACTATTGCCCAAACTCCTAAACTCCCAAACTCCCTTAAAGATGGGTCAAGAGGCGGGGTATTCATACTTGTCACTTTTCACTTCTCCCTTCTCACTTGGAAAAGCTCCTACACTCCTAACGAAAGACTATTGCCTACACTCCAAGGTAATCATACTTGTCACTTCTCACTTATCACTTGTCACTTAAAAAAGCTTGTCACTTAGAAGTATCCTTAATTTATTGCCAGTCCATGCCTGCTGCCAATCTTCTGATACTCCTCAGCCACATACTGATCCAGCCAGGCATAATAGTTTTTCAGTTTTTCCTTATCCACCTTTCCTTTCTTGAAGAACTGCTGCTGCAGTTTCTCGCCACGTCGCACAATCTCGTCCTCCACCGGCTGAATCTGCTGCATGATGCCTGTTCCGGCACGGTTGATGAGCCGTCCCAGACGGATATAGTTCTGTCCGTCGCTATACTCCAGCGGCCAGATATAGCTTTTCATCACCGTCGCCCAATCCACCAGCAGACAATGTCCCTCATCGTTGCGGCGGATGCATAGTGGCAGCTCTGTCGCCGGAGCTGTCCACACAGGAATGGTGACGGTGGCCAGCGGACTCGAGATGCACGTCCAGCCCGTGGTCAGCAGTGGGTTTTCGCCCGGTCGCACACCCTGCACCATGTATGTCGATGCTGTGGTGTAGCGCGGAATGAAGTCACAGAAATAGGCAATATCCTCTGCCTGCTCGTCAGCCGGCATCACATCATAGAGGTTCACGCGTGTCATACCATGCTCCATGCAGCGCGCCATCTTCAGCAGTGTGCGCCAGCTGATGCTCTTCTGCTGGTAAGCCTCCTCGAGCACCTCCACAGCCTTATTGTAGCGCGAGAAGCCCTTGCCCTCGGCCATCTCGCCGCTCATGCTGAAGTTCGAGCGCACGATATAGCCGTGCGGAGCCACTGTCGGGTCGTCGGCATCATATTTCTTAAAGCCCAGGTGGCCGCACTCGAAGTAAGCCACATGGCCCTGTGCGTCCATCACGCCATAGTTGCTGCCATACGAGAAATACTTCATCTCGGCAATCATCGCCTCAAACTCGTCCACCGTGGCGCAGCGCTCCAGTGCCCAGCACATGATGTTGCCACGCTTCAGCGGGTTGTCGGTCTTCTGCTCCATATTATAAGAGGTGGAGTTCATCACGGCCAGTCCTACCTCGTTCTGCCCGTACATCACGCCCCGGTCGCTCTTGTCCTCAATGGGCACCACGGCTATCCATGCATAGCGCGCCGTATCGCCGCTCACATACACATTCTTGATGCGGCTGCTGTCGCGGTTCTTCAGCATCAGCGGACGGCCGTCAACGGTATATTTGCCGCTGACAATGGCGGTGGTACATGCCGTTGCCTTGGGCATCAGGCCCAGCAAGGCGATCAGGAAGGTCAGTTTGATTCTGTTCATAGCTGTCAAGGGCTTTTATTTGTTATGTTGCAAAGATAATCATTAAACTGCTTCCGTGCAACCGTTGCTGCCGATTTGGGAAACATTGTCACATCTTTGGGAAATATTGTCAGCCGCTTGCTGTCTCTGAGAGTATCCGATGTCACAAAAAATCACCGTTTTGTTTGCATTTTTCATAGAAAAAAACTATTTTTGCATCGTATTCAACACAAAAATGAAGAATACACGTTAGAACGACTGCATAATGAAGAACTAACAAATGAGGAAGACCATCATACTCACGCTGTGCTGCATCGCCATGTCACTCCTTTCCTGCCAGCGGCAGAAAGGCGAAGGCAATGGCGTAGCCGGCGCCGACAGCACCCTGTCACTATCTTACATCCAACAAGTTTACGACAAAGACCCTGCACGCGCCCTTCTGCTGGCCGACAGCGCCGAGCAGCAAGGCGTCATCCCCTCATGGCGGGCCGACAGTCTGCGCGCACAGATGTGCCTCGATGGTTACTACGACCTCAACCGCAGCATTGAATACGCCCTGCAGGCCCTCAACAACGACACCGTGCTCACCCACCCGCAGCACCACCTCAACATGCTGGTTATGGTGTCGCAAATAGAAGTCAGCCTCGGACGCTACTCCGAGTGCATACAGTTCTGCGACGAGGGCTATGCGCTTGCCGAACAACTCAAAGACAGCGGCGCCGCATGCCGCCTCATGGTCAATGCCGGCTACAGCATGTATTTCATGAAAGAAAAGGCAAAAGGCCTCGGCTACCTGCTCCGCGCTCAGAAACAGCTAGCCAAAGCCACCGACCTGCCACAGCTCCGCACCCTCTCCTACTGCTACGGACAGCTCATGAACTGTCTCTGGATCGATAATACCGACGAGGCCATCCGCTTCGGTAAGCTCCGCGAGGCCCTGCTCGACAGCATCGAGCACCACTTCGCTCCCATCCCCGAAGGCTACCTCGACAAGCAGCGTGCCCTCACCTTCAGCAAGATGGCCGACTTCTACGCACAGAAGAAAGACTTCCAGCAGGCACGCACCTACGAGCAGAAGTTCCTCGCCACCAACCTCTCAAAGACCGCCCGCGGCAACCAGCTCATCCTCGACTACTACTGCACCCTGGGCGACTTCCCACGCATTCAGCAAACCTACCACCGCTCGCTGCCCTACTGGGAGCACAAAGACACCTTCTGCTCGCGCTACGCCAATGTGCTCGGCATGCTCTCCGACGCCTGCACCAGCCAGGGACTGCTGCAGAAAGCACTTGACTACCGTACCCGTCAGGTACGCATCAAAGACAGCCTCATCATCCACGACAACGAGAACGAGGCCATCCGCCTCTCAGCCATCTACGAGACCCACGACAAGGAGATAGAACTCGAGAAGAAACGCGCCGATGCACAGCACTACCTCCTGCTCGCCTTCAGCGCCCTCGTGTTGTTCCTGCTCGCCTGTGCCTTTGCCGTCTACTACTACCGCCAGCAGATACGCATGCACCGCAAGAACCTGCTGCTCATCAGCCAGATGGACACGGAGACGAGAGACAAAGAGTCGTCACCGCGCAGCCAGCAGCTTGAAGTCCCCATTGCGTCCACCGACGTCTCTGCCACCGAGCCTGCCACCATCGATACCGTCTCAATAGTGGCAGAACCCGACGTCGTAGCACATACATCCACCATTCCCGAATACAAATCTACCCCCCCCAATTTATCCCCATCCAGTCAGCGCCGATCGCAGATGGTCGAGCGATTCCGCACCCTCATCGACGACGAGCACGCCTACCTGCAGCCCGACTTCAGCCGTGAGAAGCTCCAGCAGATGATGAATGTCAGCAAGAACAGCCTCACCCCCATTCTTCATGAGGCCCTCGGTGACGTGGCCAACCTCTCCGACTATATCAACAGCAAGCGCATCGCCCATGCCTGCCAGCTGCTGCGCCAGCAGCCCCAGATGAACATCGACACCATCGCCCTCGAGAGCGGCTTCTCCACTCCACGCAACTTCCGCCGTTGCTTCAAGTCTCAAACCGGCATGTCGCCAGCCGAATACCGCGAGTCACAACTCGATTCGTAGCTTGGGAAAACAGAGTTATGTTAGAGCTTGGACAAGTGACAAGTTTTTTTAAAGTGACAAGTGATAAGTGATAAGTGACAAGTATGATTACCTTAGGAGTGTAGGAGTGTGGGAGTGTAGGAGTGTAGACAATAGTTATTGGAAGTTTGGGAGTTTAGGAGTTTGGACAATACCCACGCCTTTTGAACCTTGAATTTTGAATTTTGAACTTTGAACTGGCGTCTGGCCTCTCTCCCCCTCAGGGGAGTTGGTGGGGGCTTTAGGGAGTTGGTGGGGGGCTTTTGATTGAGGCATTGTGACAAGCAATGCTTTTTTGTTCTCATTAGTAGGTGCAAGAATGAAAAAAATGTGTATCTTTGCATCTGAACTCCATCCTGACATTTCAACAAACTACATAACAATGAAAACGAGGCACAAAAACAAGCTGAAAAAGATGATGCTGCTGATGGTCGTGCTCGCCTGTGGCATGACTGCGTCAGCACAGTGGAACGACGGCCGGCTGCCGACGCGCAACCGTGCGTGGCGACAGAAGATGAACGAGACAAACCCTGACTTCTTCAAGACCGACGAGGCCCGGCGCATAGGACAACAGATTATGCTGTGGCAACGCTGCACGGGGGGATGGCCAAAGAACATCGACATGGTGACGCCGATGACCGACGAGCAGAAAAGACAGGTGGCCGCCGACAAGCTGCGCACCGACGACTCGACCATCGACAACGGAGCTACCACCCAGCAGATGAGATTTCTGGCCCGCCTCTACCAACAGACGGGTGACAAAGCGACGGCCGAAGCGTTCCGCCGTGGTGTGGAGTTTCTGCTGAGCGGACAGTATGACGATGGCGGTTGGCCGCAGTTCTGGCCTCATCCTCAGGGATATCAGGAGCATATCACCTTCAACGACGATGCTATCTACAACACGATGGAGATGTTGCGCGACATGGCTGAGCAGAGAGTGCCCTTCCAGGGGAAACTGACCGACAAACGACTGAGGCAGCGCATGCAACGGGCGTTCGACAAGGGTGTGGAATGCATCCTGGCTACCCAGATACGGGTGGACGGCAAGCCTACCATCTGGTGCCAGCAGCACGACCACATCACGCTGCTGCCAGCGAAAGCAAGAGCTTACGAACTGCCTTCGTACGGACCACAGGAGAGTGCCTCGCTGGTGCGGTTGCTGATGGAACTGCCCCACCCCGACGAACGGGTAAGACAGGCGGTACATGGTGCCATGCGCTGGTTTGACAAATATAAGCTGACGGGCCTGCGACTGGTGCGCACCGGATGGGCTGAGGGTCGTCCCGAAACAAGGCTCATTGACGATGCGGGGGGCGAGCCGCTGTGGGCACGATACTACGATCTGGAGAATTGTGAGCCGTATGTCTGCGACCGCGACGGTGTACCACGCCGACGGCTGGAGGATATCGGCGAGGAGCGCCGCAACGGCTACAGTTGGTACGGCAGTCGGCCGGCTGAGCTGTATCCGCTCTACGAGGAGTGGGCCGCCCGCCACGACCCTGCGGGGAAGGTAGACATCAGCCTCACGACGAAGGGGGCCAACGAGAACGGCACGCTGCAGATGTATGCCCAGCGCAAGCCATCGCACGAACTGTTTGATGCGGTGGTAAAACCGGGCGAGCGCATACAGGCAGCCATCGAGCGGGCACCCGAGAGGCCTGAGAAGCCTTTTACGATTCTGATACTGAAGGGTACGTACCACGAGAAGGTGGTGATTGACCGCCCGAACATCGTATTGGTGGGCGAGGAGCGCGACAGTACACTCATTCATTATGCCGAGACGCGGGAAACCCAAACTTTGAAGGAGTATCGCGGGAAACCTGTGGGCAACGGGGTGATTGTGCTGCAAGAGGGGGCCGACGACTGCATCATCAGCGGACTGACCGTCTACAACAACTACGGGACGACCGTAGAGCCGACGACCACTCACCAGATGGCCATCTTCGGACGGGGCACTCGCACCATCGTCATCAACTGCAACGTGTGGGCCGACGGCAACGACGCACTGTCGCTATGGGCGAGAGGGGGCAACGGCATGTACTATCACGCCGACCTGAACGTGCGCTGTCCGGGAGTTGACTTCCTGTGTCCGCGGGGTTGGTGCTATGCCACCCGCTGTCAGTTCTATGGCGACGGCCGAGCCATCATCTGGCACGACGGACGGGGCAACAAAGAGAAGAAGCTGGTGATAACGAACTCGACATTCGATGCAAAGCGCCCCACCCCGTTGGGCCGCTATCACCACGACGCACAGTTCTACCTCGTAAACTGCCGGCTGAGCAGCCAGATCATGGACAGCAACATCCGCTATGCCTACACCGACCGAGTGGAAGACCCGTGTCCGTGGGGCCAACGGGTATATTATTATAATTGTTCGCGCGAGGGCGGACACAGCGGATGGCTGGATAACAACCTGCATGAGGCCGAGGGGGCACCCGTCTTCTTTGGCATCACCGCCGAATGGACCTTCAACGGGCAATGGGACCCGGAGAAACGCATCCGCGAACTGTGGAAGGTGCTGGGATATTGTGTGAACTGAGAGTTGAGGAAACTGAGAACTGAGAGTTGAGAATGGAGAGGTATGATTACCTTTGCAATTGCACCAAGCTCCAGCCCCCCACCAACTCCCCTAAAGCCCCCCACCAACTTCCCCTAAAGCCCCCCACCAACTCCCCCAAGGGGGAGAGCAGGGCTGACGCCGGTTCAAGGTTAAAAGTCCAAAGTTCAAAAGGCGGAGTATTGTCTACACTCCTACACTCCCACACTCCTACACTCCTAAAAAAAGCTATTGTCCAAACTCCAAAAAGAATGCTCCACCCATTACACACCGACATAGAGAAACCTAAGAGGATGAACAACCCGTTCAACTATGAGCCTCATCAGCTGTGCCTGCTGGCCGCTGAGGAGGTGAAACGGTGGATTGAAACTGACCCTGTGCTGAAAGAGGATGCCGACAACGGGAAGATGTTCGGCGTGCTGGTGGTGGAACGCACTACGACCGAGCACACAGAAAACACTACGACCGAGCACACAGAAGGCACAACGGCTGAATGCCCGAAAACATGCGTCCGTGGGGAGCACGAGCTGGGGTTCCTGGCTGCCTACTCGGGGTTGCTGGCGGGTCGCAACGACTGGCCGCAGTTTGTGCCGCCGGTGTATGATGCCCAACAGCCTAACGGGCATTTCAAACAGACGGAGCGAGTGATTTCTGACTTGAATGAACGGCTGAGAGACGCGAATGGTGAACTGGCCGACGAGGAACGCGAACGGCTGAAGGCGCTACGCAAACAAATGTCGGAAGAGCTGCAGGAGTGGCTGTTCCGGCAATACCGGATGCTGAACGGACGGGGCGAGACAAAGGACTTGGTGGAGATTTGGCAGGACTACCACACACGGCCGAAGGTGCGCCGCAAATTCCCGCTGCCGCCAGGCGGTTCGGGCGACTGCTGTGCCCCGAAGCTGCTGCAATATGCCTACCAACAGGGACTACGCCCCGTGTGCATGGCTGAGTTCTGGTGGGGAGCATCGCCAAAAGCCGAGGTGAGGCACCACGGACAGTATTATCCGGCCTGCCGGGGCAAATGCCTGCCCATACTGACATGGATGCTGCAGGGTACCGACTACGACAGCGAACTGGGGGTGTGGGGAGAGACAACCTTGCGCAATATCTACCTTGAAAGCCGCACGGAACTGCAGACGGTGTACGAGGATGAGTGGCTGGCGGTGATCAACAAACCAGCCAACATGCTCACCATTCCGGGCCGCGAGGTGACCGAGTCGGTGATGACGCTGATGCGCGAACGCTATCCCGACTACGACGGTCAGCTGATTGTGCACCGTCTGGACATGGCTACGTCGGGGCTGCTGATCATCTCGAAGGACAAGCAGGTGAACACGTTGCTGCAACAGCAGTTCGAACAGCGGAAAGTAAGGAAAAAATACATTGCCCTGCTGGATGGCATACCCGATGTCATGCGTGCTGAGCCAACAGCCACTGGCTCAGGACGGGGAATCATCAACCTGCCACTATGCAAAGACCCGCTCGACAGACCACGGCAGAGGGTGGACCGCGAGAACGGAAAACCGGCAGTCACGGAATATGAGATATTGGGAATGGAGAACGGACATACACGGGTGGCGCTTTATCCGAAGACGGGACGCACGCACCAGCTGCGGGTACACTGTGCGCATCAGGACGGACTGAACTGTCCGATTCTTGGCGACACACTATACGGGAGGAAGGCCAACCGGCTGTACCTGCATGCGGCAGAGCTGTGGTTCACGCACCCTGTGACAGGCGAACCCATGCATATAACAGCAGCGCCAGAATGGTGAGGAGGAAAGCGGCAACGACCCATGAGAAAGGTGTAGCAAGCAGCGACATCACGCGGGCAGGACCAGCAACATCGGCCTGCCCGTTTTCTATTTCATCGGCGGGAAGCAGTAATTTGGAAGATATCGCCAAGAAGACGCGAGCCATGAGCGTGCCGATGACGGCTCCGATGATGATGCCCACAAGGATGTCGCCCAGGAAATGCACGCCCAGATACATGCGCGAATAGCACACGAGCAGCATCCAGCCAACCATAAGCCACAGCATCGCCCGCTTGCGGAACACCTGGATGACAAAGAACGTCAGGCCTGCCGTATTGGCCGCATGGCTCGACGGAAAGCCGTAGGCTCCACCGCGGTAGCCATCGACCACATGCACCATGGCCGACAACGGATTGTCGAGGTTGGCCGGGCGCAGACGGGCCACCACGGGACGGATGAGCGAGGCCGACAGCTGGTCGGTGAGCAGAATGGTAAGGGCAATGGCCAGCAGGGCATAGCATGCCTTGCGCCAGCCGAAAGTACGGAGGAAGAGAACGAACAGGGCGACATAGAAAGGCGTCCACACCAGCTTGTCGCTGCACGCCTTCATGAAATAGTCGAAAAACGTGCAGTGCAAGCTGTTGACAAACAGCAAAATGTCGTGGTCGAGCTGGATGATTTCAGTCATTCGTTCATCTATCGCGAGCACCCCCTGCCCTATCGTTTGTCAATATCGTCGTAGAGCTTCTGCAGGTAGGCTTTACCCGGGGCCAGGTTCTTGCCCTTCTTCTTGCCCTTGTCGAGCACCACCTTCTTGGTCTCGTTGTTGAAGATCACCTGGTTGTCGGCATCCACCATTCCGAAGGCATCGGGCACGGTGAAGAAGGCAAAGTGGGGCGACTGCGGGTTGAGCATGTCCTTGCTGAACATGAACTCACTGTGGGCAATGCCCATCTGTGCCAGCAGGGTGGCGGCAATATCGGTCTGCGAGCCGTAGATATCGATGCTGCCGGGACCTTTCAGGGCGCCGCCAATCATGATGAGAGGTATCTGGTAGCGCTCAAGCGTGAGGTTGTCGATATTCTCGGGATAGCAGCCCAGATGGTCGGGAACGAGCACCACCAGCGTATTCTTCCACTGCGGCAGTTGTTTGAATTCCTGAATGAAGCTGCCCACACAACTGTCGGTATAGGCAAAGGCATTGAGGCGTTCGTTGGCCAGCCGGTGGTAGGGCACTTCGTAGGGCTCATGGCTGCTCGAGGTCTGCAGCACGCGGAACCACGGTTTCCTGGTACGCTCGCGCTTCAGCTCGCCCAGCAGGCGATTGAACACCAGATGGTCGTGGACGCCCCACTTGCTCAGCCGGTCGGTCACGGCAAAATCCTTGTCGCAGACTATGCCCTGGAAACCCGACGACATGAGATAGGAGCGCATGTTGGTGAAGTCGGCATCACCACCGTAGTAATAACCGGCGCTGTAGCCTGCCTTGCGCAGATGACCCACGATAGAGGGCAGCGACTGAGTCTTCTTCGGATATTTCATGATGCTCGTGGTGGGCTGGGCAGGATAACCGCTGAGGATACTGACCAGACCACGGTCGGTGCGAAAGCTGGTGGCATAGAAGTTACGGAAGAGCAATCCCTCTTTCGACAGGGCGTCGAGGTTCACCGCCACATCTTTCTCACCGCCCAACGAGGCCATGAGCTTGCTGGAGAAGCTCTCCAGGATGATAAAGAGCACGTTGGGCCGTTGGTTGTTCAGCACGTCGATGTGCTTGGGCACCAGTGTGTCGCCAGGAGCCGCTGCCTTGATGCTGCTGCCTGCCACCTGCGGGTCGAGCAGCTGGGCGAACAGCTTGTCGGCATTCTCTTCTTTCTCAAAACGGTACTGCTGGCCGAAGTCCTTCTGTTTGGAGAGCGACTCCAGCAGACTGAATATCGGATTGGTGGCTGCATGGTTCAGGCGAATGTTCTCGCTGAAATACACCTTGCCCACATTCATGGTCGACACCGTGACACCACCGCGGATGGGCAGTATCAGCAGACCCATCACGAGGATGAACAGCAGGGTGAAGAGCAGCGGATTGAGGGGCAGCAGCTTGCGCTCGAGCTTGTTGGTGCGCAGCAGGCACACCCAGAAGATGAAATAAAGCACCAGCGTGAGCAGCAGGATGAGCAACAGACCGCCCAGTAACGTCCACACGCTAACACTGGCAAAGGCATCCTTCGGCGAGGAGAAGAAATAGAACAACGGGGTGGCATCGAGACGGAAACCCCAGTATTTATACAGAACCAGGTCGATGACAAACACCATCGCCATGAGGAACGACACGATGAGGAAATAGATTTTGGCTGTGCGGCGCACCCAGCGGCGGCGCGTCCAGATGCTGATGATGAGCAACAGACCCGGAATGATGCACAGATAGCCCGCCACCGAGAAGTCGAGCGGCAGTCCGTACCACATCACCTTCAGCCAGTCGAGCAACGGACACTCCTTATAAATGCCCAGATAACGCAGCATGAACAATGGTTTCTGCAGGGCGAACAACAGCACCAGCAGGAAGAAAGTCAGCAGGTAGAGTTTAAATCGTGTCTTCATAACTTATCTATAGAAAAAACATTAGTACCATTTGAATGATGATGACGCGCACGAACATGCACAGCGGATAGACCGTGGCATAGCTCACCGATGCCGTGTCGCCCTCCAGTGTATCGTTGGCGTAGCTCAGGGCCATGGGGTTGGCCATGCTGCCACAGAGAATGCCGCAGATGGTGCCAAAGTCGAAACGGCTCCGGCGCAGCGCCACGGCTCCCACCATCACCACGGGCAGCACGGTGATGAGGAATCCCAGTCCGACCCACAGCAGTCCCTCGGGGCGTATCACCGTCTCGAAGAAGTGCTCGCCCGACTCGAGTCCAAGGCAAGCCAGATAGAGCGAGAGGCCCAGCTTGCGCAACATGAGGTTGGCACTACGGGTGGTATAGGTGACCAGATGGAAACGGGGTCCGAAGGCTCCCACGAGGATGCCCACCACAATAGGTCCGCCGGCCAGTCCGAGCCGCACAGGTATCGACATGCCCGGCACATGAATGGGGATGGCCCCGAGTGCCAGTCCGAGAATGATGCCGATGAAGATGGCAGCCAGGTTGGGCTCGTTAAGTGTCTGCACCGAGTTGCCCAGAAACTTCTCGGCATGGTCGATGGCCGCCGCCTCGCCCACCAGCGTCAGACGGTCGCCATACTGCAGGCGCTTGTCGTAGGTGGCCAGTATCTTCACATCGCCGCGCAGGATACGGCTCACATTCACTCCATAGGTATTGCGCAGCTGCAGCTGTCCCAGTTTCTTGCCGTTCAGCTCTGGACGGGTAATGACGATGACGCGGCTCTCCACCCGTGCGTCGATGGCGTTCCAGTCTACGTCCTTGCGGTTCCAGTCTTCTTTCTCGCGCTTACCGAAGAGAATTTCCACGGCCGACACCTCGTCTTTCGAGGTCACCACGAGCAGCTTGTCGCCCATCTGCAGCACGGTGGCACTCTTCGGGACAATCACCTCATGGTTCCGCCAGATGCGCGAGACGATGAACTCAAAGTGGCTCATCTGCTTGATTTGTGCCAGGTTCTTGCCGGCCAGCGCGGGGTTCACCACCTCGAAACGGGCGATGAAGGTCTCGTCTTCGTTGTGCGTAGCATGGCTTTTCAGTTGCCAGGGGCGCACCAGTAGTTTGCGCAGGGCTATCATGCCCAGTATCACGCCCACCACACCTAATGGGTAGGTCACCGCACAGCCCAGGGCGGCTCCGCTGGCTGGAAGGCCCAACTGCTGTAGCGTCTGTTGCGCGGCTCCCAGCGCCGGAGTGTTGGTGGTGGCTCCGCAGAGAATACCTGCCATCTCGGGCAGGCTCACCGGCGTCACCTGCACGAAAAGCAAAGCCAGCAGCGTGCCCACAAAGACCACGCCCAGTCCCCAGCCGTTGAGCCGCAGGCCATCGTCCATGATCGAGGCAAAGAAGCCCGGACCCACTTGCATGCCCAGTACATAGACAAACAAGATAAGGCCGAAGTTCTCGGCATAGTCGAGCATCCGCGCATCGACCGAGAAGCCCAGATGGCCCGCCAATATGCCAATGAAAAACACGAAGGCCACACCCAACGACACGCCCCACACACGGAGTTTGCCAAAGGCAAGGCCCACGGCACATATCAGCGACAGAACTATCACGGTCTGCATGGCTGAATGGACGGCAAAAAGACTGTCAATCCACTGCATGTATTCTCTAAATTGGTGCAAAGATACAAAAAATGCTTAATTCTTCATGCCTAATCGTCAATAAATTTGTATCTTTGCCGCCTACATATTAAAATTACACATCGTATGAAGAAACAACTTTTCGTTTGTATCATGCTGCTCATGGCATGGACGGCACAGGCGCAGAATAGCATCAAGGTGGTTCCCACCATGAAAAAAGGTGACGTGAGAACCTACGAGATAGAGGTGTCGAGCAACATCCCCGACAGCCCAGTTAAAATGGCACAACAGTCGGTATACACGGTGGTCGATGCAAACAGCAACGGCTACGTGATGGACATTACTTACAAAGAATGGACCACCAACGGCGAGTCGGCAGGACTAGTAGGTAAGTTGATGAGCATGAGCGAGTCGATGATGCAAAACGCCCACATGCGCCTTGCCACCGACAAGTAGGGCCTGCCCGTGAAGATTCTCAACTACGACGAGATGCGCAAGCAGATGGAAGAGACCGTAGCCAAAATCATCGACGAAGTGAAACAGAGTGCGCCTGAGATGGGCGAACTGATGCGGTGGGACAACCTGGCCAAAGAGGCTGTTGCGCAGATGGACGAGAGCGTCATCCTGCACAACATGCTAATCAATAGTCCGCTGATGCTGAACGGCAAGACACTCTCCACAGGCTCCGAGGAGGAATATATCGCACCCGGAGGCATGAAGATGAAGCGCCACTATACCGTGAACGGCCGGACCATCGTGGCCAAATCGGAACTCAACATGAGCGAGGACGACCTGAAGAACTATATCATCTCTCAGGTGGAGAAGGCCATGCCCAGTCAGGCTGAGATGATCAAGCAGAACATCGACATGGTGATGCAGAGCGGCATGATGAAAATAGAGATGACCGAGGACACCACCTACGAACTGCAAGACGACGGCTGGGTAAAGTCCATCAAAACCGTAATGAACAACAAGATGATGGGAAAAGACATCAGAACGGTCTCAACGGTGACGATGAAGTAAAGAAGCCCCCCACCAACTCCCCCGAGGGGGAGGGCTTGGTTACTCCTCATGCTGGCAGGCCTCTCCAAACGAGTGGAGAGCTGAGAACTGAGAACGGAGAGGTATGATTACCTTTGGTATTGTCCAAACTCCTAAACTCCCTTAAAGATGGGGCAAGAGGCGGAGTATTCATACTTGTCACTTATCACTTCTCCCTTCTCACTTGGAAAAGCTCCCAAACTCCCAATAACTATTGTCTACACTCCTAAAGAAAAAACTGTCCAAACTCCAAAATAAAAACAATGCGCCTCATGTGGATGATCATCTTCTTTGCCCTGCCGCTTCTGGGTGTGGGCTATGCCGCATGGCACGTGTGGCAGATATTGCCATGGTCACCATTATGGAAATGCGGTGTACTCACTGTGGGGCTGCTGGCCTTTGCTTGCATCTTCTTGAATTTCAGCGGCACACTTGAACGACTGCCGCTCAACATGGCTTCCATGCTCTACGACTTCGGCAACTCGTTTCTCATCATCTTGCTCTATCTGGTCATGCTGTTTCTGGTGCTCGACATCGGGCGCCTCGTCCACCTCGTCCCGAAGGGTTGGCTCACCCACAACGGTACTGCCTCGCTGGCCATTCTCGCCTTCATGGTGGTGGTATTTATCTATGGTAACATCCACTACCACAATAAGATACGGCAGCCGCTGGAGCTGACGACCGCCAAAACGCTGTCGAAGCCCGTGCGTATGGTCATGATGAGCGATCTGCACCTTGGCTACCATAACCGTCGTGCGGAGTTTCATAAGTGGGTCGACATGGTCAACAGCGAGCATCCCGACATGATTTTTATCGGTGGCGACATCATCGACATCAGCGTGCGGCCCCTCATCGAAGAGAACATGGCCGCCGAGTTCCGTCGTTTGAAGGCCCCCGTCTATGCCTGTCTGGGCAATCACGAGTACTATAGTGGTGAGCCCCGCGCCCAGCAGTTCTACCATGAGGCTGGCATCCATCTGCTGCGTGACACCTGCGTGACCGTCGGCGATGTGAGCATCATCGGGCGCGACGACCGCACCAACCCCCATCGCAAGAGCGTGGCCGAGCTGTCGCGGATGGCAGACCATACGAAATACACCATTCTGCTCGACCACCAGCCCTACCATCTCGACCGTACGCAACATGCTGGCATTGATTTCCAGTTCAGCGGACATACCCACTACGGACAGGTGTGGCCAATCTCATGGATTACCGACCGCGTCTATGAGTGTGCTTTCGGTCCTTACCAGCGCGGCAACACACGCTATTATGTCAGTTCGGGCATCGGCATCTGGGGCGGCAAGTTCCGCATCGGTACCCGCTCGGAGTACGTGGTGGCTACACTTTCCAATGAATAAGACCCCCACCAACTCCCCCGAGGGGGAGGGTGCCTGCAGGCTTGAGTGCTCTAGCTTGAAGTATAACCCAGCTCTCCCCCTCGGGGGAGTTGGTGGGGGCTTTAAGCCGACAGGCGTATTATGCATTATACATTATATATTATGCATTAAGAATTATGCATTAAGAATTATGCATTATTAAGAATCATTCCTTACGGAATGGGCAAGAGTCCTTCCCACTCCACATTCCAAGTGCCATCATTGGGGAAGCCGGGGTTGCGGCCTTGTGAGCCGTCCCATCCGGCACACATCATGGCCGCCGCCATGAGCAATCCGCCATTACCGGGCAGATAGAGTCGCAAGCGCTGGTCTTGGTAGTTATGTCCGTTGACGAGATAGGTGTTGGTGCGCAGAGGCAGCAACAAGGCATCGACGGCTTTCTGGCGCTCTCCCAGGCGGGCGGCACACATGGCGGTCATGGGGAAATCCCAGCCCCAGGTCTTGTCCCAGTTCCAGTTGTCCCACACCCATTGGAGCGTGTTGCGCATGATGGCGGGATTGACTTGCGACCGACTGAAAGGCAAGACACCCATAGCCCCGAGCACGGCGGGATGGTCGGAGTACATGCGTAGCGTCTGATAGGTATTGGGCTCGCTCTCGGCAGCCAGGTAGAGGCTGTCTTTGTGGGCCAACGGCGCTATTTTCTGAATGATATCGTCCCACAGGGGCACGCGTCTCTTGCCCTCGCGCTCGCGCCATTGCTGGGCCATGAGCAGCGCACAATGCCAATACGACAACTCGAAAGGCGGATTGACGGTAGTGGCGGCAGGCAGCGTCTCCTGGGCGGCAATGCATCCGCGCAGCACATAACGGTCGTTCAGGGCATCGTATTCGGCGAAATCGGCCATGAACTCGGCCGTCTGCTCCACCAGTCCGCTATATTTCGAGACGTCGCTGGTGCCTTTAAGTCCGGCCCTCCGCAACAGTTCTGCCAAATAAATAAGGTGGGGCTGCTGCCAGATGAGGAAACTGCCCACGCTCGAGGGAGCCTCAACGGCGCCGGGGTCGGTCATCTTCATCCAGCGGAGGCCTTTGAAACCTTGTCTGCGGGCAATCTCACGGGCATTGGCGGCCGCCTTGAAATACCATGAGAGGCTGCGGTCGAGCAGTTCGGGATGACCCCACAAGGCGAACTGTGCCTGATGCCACAGTATCATCTCGAGATGGAACTTGCCGAACCACGAGTTGTAGGTGAGACCCGTTTCCTGCGGAGGTGTGTCGCCGGCATCCTGAATGGCCATGAGATACTGGCTGAGCACGATGCGCCGCTCCAGTTCGCGGGACCTCGGGTCAGTACATTTCGAGAAGTCGATGATGCCGCCCTCGTTCCAGTACCGATGCCAATAGTCCTTCGGCATGTCTGTGGTGGGAAGCGGGTTGCTCTTGCCATATTCCGCCAGCGCCTTGTCGTCGGCCGCATACTGGCACACGAAAGAGAACTCGCGTCCGCGGGGAATGAGCGTGAAGCGATGGGCCGACTGCTGTTGGAACTTGGCTTTTCCCTGCCAGCTGATGCGCACATAGTAGGTGGTGGCGTCGATCACACGGCGCAGGAGCACGCTCTGCCGGCCACGCCCGACGATGGTAGTGGTGTGCAGCGGGTCGGCATCCCATCGGCAGCCATCATCGCTATGCACGCCGGTGGGATAAGGAAAGCGGAACACCAGGGGCAACTGCTTGGCAGCTTTGACCTTAGCCACAACCGCGTCGGCATCGGGCAGACAAGCCGTCTCTACCTCGTAGGAGACACCGCGGTAGGCAAAACGGCTCTTCACGAGACCATCCCAAAGTTCGAGTGTCTGGTCGATATCCTGAATGTCGGCGGCCGCGCCCTGCGGAAGGTCGAAGCCGATGGTGCCCAAGTGCAGGCGGTGGGGATTCACACGGTAGTAGTTGGCGGCATCTTTCTTGCGCCCATCTTCTTTTATCTGCACGGCATAAGGCTCCTGGCGGCCGCGGCCGAAGTCGTAGAGGCGCAGCGTCTCCTGGGTGGTCAGCTGCTGCTTGTTGGGAAACGAGTGCCAGCCCCAGTCGCTCATGGTGCCCAGGGGAATGCCGTTGCGGTAGGCCTCGGGGAATGTCTGCAGGCCGGTGGCGTCGACGGTGAAGGCAAAATGGCCGTTGCCCACAGAGAGCGAGGCCAGCGAGTCGATGGCGTTGACGTGCGGGTTGTTGCGGGTGAGCACTTGCCGACGGTCTATTTTGGCCAGGCCGACCACAGGAAGGAAGATGGTAATGAAAAGAAGCAGCTGTTTCATATTCTTAGTAGATGTGCATATTATTCTCGCAAAGATACAACTTTTTACCCACAATCTGCTCATTTTAAGCAAAAAAAGTGTAACTTTGACGCACTTTTACAATATTCCCCCGCATGGTGAAACACCTTCTGCTCATCATTCTGGCGCCGGTCCTGCTGCCACTCGCCGCCCTTGCCGCCGATACCGACTCGCTGCAAGAGCGTGCCGGCTACGTGCACCTGGTGATGGCCGAGGCCGTGCCGGGCGCCATACTCCACACCAACGACTACCTGAAGGGCGGCAACGACGAGGGGCGCACCATGAACCACTCGTTCGTAGGACGGCTGAAATACGTCTTCATGCGACCACAGAACGCCCCTGAGGCCAGCATCTACAAAGGAGCCTACCAGGGCATCGGCGCCGCCTGGCACGAGTTCAATCCGCAGCTGAGCAACCCGCTGTCGGTCTATATCTTCCAAGGGGCCCGCATCGCCACCATCACCCGGCAGTTGTCGCTCAACTACGAATGGAACCTGGGACTGACCTGCGGCTGGAAGCCTTACGACAAAGAGACGAATCCCGACAACAAGGTGATTGGCTCGAGGGTGACGGCCTATATCGATACCGACTTCTATCTGAACTGGCGGCTGAGCCGTGAGCTGGACCTCAACGCGGGCGTCTCGCTCACCCACTTCTCCAACGGCAACACCAAGATACCCAACTCAGGACTCAACGTGGCCGGCGCTAAGGTGGGACTGGCCTATTACTTCAACCGCGGGCGCGAGGCGGCGCCCACCCCGCAGGACGTGCCTGCCTTCGACCGCCACATCAGCTACGACCTGGTGGTCTACGGTGCCTGGAAGCGCATGGGCTTCTATGGCAAGGAAGGTCCCACGGCCGTTCCGGGCAGCTTTGCCGTCGTGGGCTTCAACTTCAATCCCCTCTACAACATCAGCTACTGGCTGAATGCGGGCGTCTCGCTCGACGGCATCTACGACCACAGCGTCAACATCCGCTACAACGAATATACCGACGAGACAATCTATCCCGCCACCAGCAAGCAGATGGCCCTCGGCCTGTCGGCACGGGCAGAGTTCGTGATGCCCTACTTCACCATCAACCTAGGCATCGGCCACCACGTGGTCAATGCCGACCGCCACCTGGACGGCTGGTACGAGGTGCTCGCCCTGAAGCTCAACCTCAGCCGCCGCACCTTCGTCCACATCGGCTACAGCCTGAACGACTTCAAGAATCCCAACAACCTAATGCTCGGCATGGGCCTGCGCTTCAACAACAAGCGCAAGAGCCTCTAGTTTTGCAAAGCAGAAATGACATTTGGACAAATCACGGGCCGTCAGACTTTCAAAAATCTTAATTTTTTAAAAATCAACACGATAAATATCATCATTTATTCGTTATTTACGATAAATGGCAGTAATTTTGCAGTCACAAACGAAAGTAAGGTATCAAAAAATTGTTTTTAAATAGATTTAAATTATGAAGATTGAAAAAATTCACGCAAGAGAGATTCTCGACTCAAGAGGTAATCCTACCGTCGAGGTTGACGTAGTATTGGAAAATGGTGTGATGGGCCGCGCTGCCGTTCCATCAGGAGCTTCTACCGGTGAGAACGAGGCCCTGGAGCTTCGCGACGGCGACAAAGGCCGTTATCTCGGTAAAGGTACTTTGAAGGCTGTTGAGAACGTAAACACCATCATTGCTCCCGCATTGGTAGGTGACTGCGTGCTCGACCAGCGTGCACTCGACTATAAGATGCTGGCTCTCGACGGCACTCCCACCAAGAGCAAGCTCGGTGCCAATGCTATCCTCGGCGTTTCTCTGGCTGCTGCCAAGGCTGCTGCCAACGCTCTGGGTCTGCCTCTCTATCGCTATATCGGTGGTTGCAACACCTACACCATGCCTGTTCCTATGATGAACATCATCAACGGTGGTTCTCACTCTGACGCTCCCATCGCTTTCCAAGAGTTCATGATCCGTCCGGTATCTGCTCCTTCTATCCGCGAGGCTGTGCGCGTAGGTGCTGAGGTGTTCCACAACCTGGCCAAGCTGCTCAAGGCCCGTGGCCTCTCTACCGCTGTAGGTGACGAGGGTGGTTTCGCTCCCGCACTCGATGGCATCGAGGACGCTCTGCAGATTATCTGCGACGCTATCAAGGCTGCCGGCTACGAGCCGGGCAAGGACGTGAAGATTGCTATGGACTGCGCTGCTTCTGAGTTCGCCGTACAGGAGAATGGCGAGTGGTTCTACGACTACAAGCAGCTGAAGAACGGCAAGAAGAAGGATCCCAACGGCAAGAAGCTCTCTGCCGACGAGCAGATCGCATTCCTGGAGCACCTCATCGACACTTATCCTATCGACTCTATCGAGGACGGTCTCGACGAGAACGACTGGGAGAACTGGGTGAAGCTGACCGAGAAGGTAGGCAAGAAGTGCCAGTTGGTAGGCGACGACCTCTTCGTGACCAACACCAAGTTCCTGCAGAAGGGTATCGAGATGGGCGCTGCCAACTCTATCCTCATCAAGGTTAACCAGATTGGTTCGCTCACCGAGACTCTCGAGGCCATCGAGATGGCTCACCGTCACGGCTACACCACCGTTACCTCGCACCGTTCGGGTGAGACAGAGGATGCTACCATCGCCGACATCGCCGTAGCTACCAACAGTGGTCAGATCAAGACTGGTTCGCTCAGCCGCACCGACCGTATGGCTAAGTACAACCAGCTCATCCGCATCGAGGAAGAGCTTGGCGCTACCAGCCGCTACGCTTACAAGAAGCTGAAATAAGCATCTCAAGCTAACATCATAAGAAAAGGCAACCTTCCTGCTCTGGAAGGTTGCCTTTCTTTTTTGGGGGGAAGCTATCGTCTCACTTCACGATGACTTTCTTGCCATTTCTGATGTAGATCCCAGGTTATTTGGAGAAGATGGTAAGGGCAGATGTCGGAAGACTGCTCTTTACATTGACCTGTATCTTTCCGCCTTTCTGACTGCTGCGTACGACCAGCATGGCACGTCCCTTCCACGTTGTCACTCTCGGTGAAGTGTATGGTTCACGGTCTTTCATGTCGGCAGAGCCAAACGACAACAGCTGTCCCTGACCTTTCACGAAAGCTTCGCAAGGAATGGCAGCCTCAGGACAGACGTTCCCTTTGCTGTCAACAACATCTACGATGACAAAGGCAAGGTCCTGACCGTCGGCCTTCACAATCTTCTTGTCGGCAGTGAGTCGCAGACGGGCGGGTTCACCGGCCGTATTGAGCGTGACGCTCTTACCATCGGCTTCTGCCCGCAGTGTTCCTGCCTCGTAGGGTACATGAAATACAGCTTTGAATTGTGTGTCACGGCCGACTTTCTCCTTACCAATCTGCTTGTCGTTCAGATAGAGTGTCACCTCAGGGGCCTTCGTGTAGACCTCCACATCGACGGTCTTGCCTTCCCATCCCGGCCATGTCCACGACTCCCAAGTGGGCCATACGCTCCACATGGTCTCCTTGATGTTTCCATGGTAGCCGTTGGGTTCTTTCACTGCCATATAGAGACCAGGCTTGTTGCTCCAAAGCATCTCGCGATAGTGGCTGATGGGCTTGCGCCAGCCCGTTACGTCGACATCGCCGCAGTAGGCGCCGTGCCAGTCGGGTTGTCCGCCAGGCGCAAAGCTCTCACCCGGACGCTCGCCCTCGTAATAGTAGCGGCCTATGCCCGACTCACCGAGATAGTCGAGTCCTGTCCACACGATATCGCCCACAATATAGGGGAAGTCGTTCACGTATGCCCAGTTGTTGAAGGCATCGCGCGGATAGCTCTCCGTCTGCCACATGATGCGTTTCGGGTCACGCTGGTGGTCGGTAGCATGCTTGAAGATCATATAGTTATAGCCCACCACATCGAGCACTTCTGCATGGGGGTCGTAGATTTCCCAGTCGCGGTCCCATGCACAGAGCGCCTCGGTGACAGGACGAGTGTTGTCTACTTCCAAAATGGCACGTTTCAGCTGACGTGCGGTAGTGATGACACGGATATCCTTGCGTTCGATGACTTCGTTACCGATGCTCCAGCTGATGATGCTGGGGTGATTGCGGTCGCGCAGCACCATGGCGTGGGTGTCCTCGCGATAACATGAGTCGATGAGAGTGGAGTAGTCATGAGGGTTCTTCTGAGTGCGCCAGCCATCGAAAGCCTCGTCGATGACAAGCATACCGATGGAGTCGCAAGCGTCGAGGAATGCGCGGGTGCTAGGGTTATGGCTGGTGCGGATGAGGTTGAAACCAGCATCCTTCATCAGGCATACCTTGCGAATCTCTGCGGCATCGAATGCCATAGAACCAAGAATTCCGTCATCGTGATGCACACAGGCACCGTTGATGAGTACGGGCTGACCATTGAGCACAAAACCTTTCACGGCATCGAACGAGAACGAGCGGATGCCGTATTTCGTGGAGAGTTGAGTGTGGAGAGTTGAGAGCTGGGCTTTTCCATGTTGTACTGCCTTCTTGCCCGTGAGTTTCACTTTGGTACTATAGAGAAACGGATCGTCAGGTGACCATAGACGAGGATTCGGAACGCTGAAACTAAAGTCGACCTTTGCGCACTCACCAGCCTTTACTCTAATGTCTCTTTGCTGGCCGTCGACCTCGACAACACCTTGTTGTTCCTGATCAGATTCGTTGGTGACAGTCACTTCAACTTTGACGGTGGCTTTGTCGGCTTTCACATCGGGCGTTGTGACAAACACGCCATTCTCGGCGATGTGCAGGGCGGGCATCGTCAGCAGCCACACGTGGCGGTAGATGCCTGAGCCAGAGTACCAGCGGCAGTTGGGCTGCTCGGAATTGTTCACTTTCACGAGTACCTCGTTAGCTCGCTTGTCTTTAAAAAGATATGGTGTCACATCGATGGTAAATGGCGTGTAGCCGTAGCCATGCTGTCCTGCTTTCTGTCCGTTGACAAATACTTCAGCCTTCTGATAAACACCTTCAAAGTGGAGCTTCACAATCTCAGCGTCAGGTGTCTTGAAACTCTTTTTATACTCACCTTTTCCGGCATGATACCAGCCTCCGCCAGTGCCCGTAGCACCCGTTTCGGGGTCGGAAACTGTAAATATATCCCAGTCGTGAGGCAAATCAACAGTCGTGGTTTTGCCATCGTGTGTGAACTGCCAGCCATGGTCAAAAAGTTGTTTAGTCTGTGCCATGGTGCCTATCCATGTGCATAGCACCATTAAAAACATCATCGGTCGTTTCATACTTTCTCGTTTCATTCTTTGATAATAGTTTGTGCAAAGTTACAAAAAAAACAGATACTGCCGTAGTATCTGCCCAGAAATAAGTTGATATTTTATAGATCACCCTTAGCAATATTCATAAAAACGGATGACACAAACAATAGTTCTTTCCACTTCACCTTTCGGAGTAAAAGTAATGTGGAGGTAGAATTGACGTTTGAACATCACTGAATGCCTCTGATGATATCATATTTTTATTATTCGCTAGATTTACCATAGTATTGTGTACGGCTTTCCGCAATACATCGCAAAGATGCAGTTTTATTTCGTTCCTGCAAAATATTTTCCATATAAAATGGAACGTTCTATTCCCCTAATATCAAAGGGATAGATGTTCCGATTTTCTTTTCCCATAGACTCTCAAACTCACTCTTACTAATATGCTTATAACAAAACTTTGAATAATCATCTAACGATAAATCCTCATCACACCAAAAACCTAAGTTATTTTTGTAAGGGGCTTTAAAAATCAGTTGTTTTTCAGCATTTAAACCGATTTCTCTACACGTTAAACCCTTTTCTTCGTCATATTCAACATACCAATATTCAACAGCATCAATGATACCACTGCTGTAATCAGGATTCGTTCTTGGCAATATTTTACATAAAAAATTCGATACTAGCCCCCCTATCCTATTCCAACAATTATGCTTGGCATAGAACTCTTGTTTTTTAAAATTACTCTTTTCTGAAAAACAAATATAAACCATAATCCTATCTCATTTATTGATGCCAAAGTTACGAAAAAATATTCATTCCTCCAAACTATTTGTAAACAAAAGCGAAGCCCGAGCACTCTTGATTTCCGCTAAACGGATCAACAGAACCGTCCCCCTGATCCACTCGTCCATTTTTTAGTGGGCACTAGTGGTATCGATTATCTTTCGGACATAGATAAACTAAGTCCCTACAGCATATGGGTGGGCGCAAATCTTAAATGGAACATAAGCTAATAAAACTGGTACTAATTTTATGCTTCGAAGTATCTTGTACCCATATATGTCCCTTAAAAAGGGAATTCTCTGCAGTACCTTTTATCTCTGATTCGATGGTCACAGTCATCGAATATAACTCGTTTTTATATCTATATTCATTTTCGCTATAAGATTCTAAATGCATCTTTTGAACCGTCCCATCAATACAAATGAAAGCATATTCACCCATGTCGTTTATTAAAAGATACTTACTTTTTTCCTTATCTTTTAATGACTTATAGAAAGCACACATTCCTCCGTCTATTTCATCAGGTATACTATCGAAAGTATTAATAGCAAGTGAACTACGTTGCGTACAAGAACTTTGACTTACACAACATAACCCTAAGGTCAAGAGAACCAATAGATTGATGAGTTTCATATGCATATAATAATATAATGATTTTACTGAAAAACGTTATTTCTATTTGTTTATTGTGCAATACTATTTTGGAACCGAAATATGAATATAAGCAACTTCTCACCAGTTTCTCTTCTCTTCGATGAGCTGCATTAGTTCTTCTTTGAATTCAGAAAGACCTGTTTCATGAAGTATCTGCTCAAAAGCATTAAAAATGTCTTCGCGCTCTTCTGTCTCTATGAAAGATGTCCGACGATCAAGTTTGTTGAACCCATCTACATAGTCAATGGTTATGCGCTTGACAGCAGATAAATCCAACTCCGCATGGCTCGCCTCTTCTATCATCCTGCGACGCGTTTCTTTCCATAGGGCAACAGATTTGGTATATTTTGACTTGGGAACGAACTCACTTCCATCCCAATGGCGCAGAGGATTGTTCAGGTTCTCATGAAGCCATTCATCAGAACGTAGTTTTAAGACTTGCAAGTCTTGAATATTTCCCTTATACAATTTCTTTATTGTCTTTCCCGCTTCAGCCGGGACGCTCTCAAGCCAAAGGTTTCTCAGTTCCGGAAGATACTCAGGAAGGGGAAAATCATCAGCAGTGAAACCAAACAAATCACCCATCGACAGTGTCTCCAATTCGCGAAGATTCGAAATCTCAGCCACGTCGTGAATATAACCTGGTTTTCCTGCCAAACCTAACCACATAAGGTCAGGATATCGCAACGAAATGCCTTTCAAATTAAAATCCTGAATACCTGTGAGTCGTAAGTTGGTCAACCTGCTCAAGCCTACATCCGGAAGGAAATCATCATGCAGCTCCACCCGAAGAATCATATAATAACCATCGTTAGGAGAATGGACACGAAGGTTAGGTGACAATTTCCCTCTTAGCGTCAGGTTACTGACACTTGAAGGCAACAGAATGCTCTCAACGTCCTCGCCACTGATTTCCACCTCCTCGAGATGTGTACGGCTAAGGTCTAACTCTCGCCGATGGCAATGATCCCATATTAACTCCCGGATGAGGTACCGACGTTCCAAAAAGGGTATCAGTTGTGGATAATCTTTAGTGGTATTGACTCTTCCCAATCCAGGGAGCTTGTCAAATTCCGAAAAATCAGAAACAGCACCAAGTATGTCATCAAACAGTTCATAAAGATTCTTCTTTACTTCTTTGCCAGCAACGATAGTGGTTTCATTCCATTTTGTGTGTGCTTCTCTGAAGGCTTTCACCTGGTCCTTAGGAAGCTTTTCCCATTTCTCTGTCCATTTCTGTTGGTTTCCGTTGGGCCAGTTGCCATAACTTTTGCATTCTTCAAATGGCCTTACAACCATGTTGCCGACCCTCTTTGCATGAGATGGGAAAAACTTGATGGGTGCCCAGCATTGGTTGGTTTTGTTATTCCACAAATGGTGATTCAAGCGAAGATAAGACATCTTTTTGAGATGTTTTTCCTCAGGAATCTTCTCACTCCAGTAATCCAAGTCTATATAAACTGCATTTTCCTCTCCTATTTGCACAATCTGAAAGGCAAACCACTTCCCTGTCTCCCTTTCTTGGAGAGTATACACATCTCCTATTTGCAAAGATGCCTTTTTCATGTTGAGTTTGTTGATTATTAGTTTCTAGATTCCGATTTATCTGTTTATTATTCTTCGCTAGTGCTTACACCTAATATATATGAGAAGGCGCTGGCGACTCTGGTAATCCGCTATTCCCATCAGGCTCAGATGGTCAGCGCATGCATCAGACGATATTATATGTAAGTATATAGATAGGTCTGTCATAGTATCGCGTGCGGTTTTCCGTAACACAGGGCAAAGATATACTTTTATTCTTACATTTCCAAATTTTCCAGAAGGAAAAGGGAACTAACGAAAGAGAATCATCATCGGTGTACCCTACTCTGCCCTGAGAGAAACAGAGTGAGGGCACGACAAATAGCAGGTTTAAAATGATTTCTTTACGAGCCATGAGGGGCAGCAGGCTTGATAATTCTCAACAACGTAACATCAAAGACCAGCGTACTATAAGCAGGTACACCCCATTCTGGCACATTGCGCAAACCAAAACCAAGCTGATAAGGAATGTAAATGAGCCATCGGTCACCCACATGCATGTGTTGCAATGCCGTGGCAAGTCCATCAACCACAAGGGGATATGAATCGGTTCTTTCACTAACGGATGTTAAAGGAATCCATCCTCTCACATCTCCTTTGACTTGCATATATAATGGAGTGCCGACCTCTTGCTCTTCCTTTTCTCCAAAATAGGTGTTCAGAAACACATATCCATTTGAATGATACGCTGTTGGCATCAAAGAGCCTTTTACCTGCAAACAGACTGAATCCGTATATAACGGGCTCTCGGTTCTTCCGCTTTCATTCATCACTTTCACCACAATATGATCTTCCGGTAGCGAAGAACTGTCGAGCGACCATTTTAAGAGTGTCTTCCATTGCCCGTCAGCAACACTTTGTTTAGTAGTCGCTTTCTCATAAATGGCATGGAAGTATTCCTCGTTTTTCTCTTTCCAGTCAGCAAACTCGCTCTGATCTTCTTCTGATTCAGAACATGAGCATACAAAAACTGACATCAACGCTAAAAGAAAAAGTAATTCTGTTTTTTTCATATCTTTGACATTTTTACTTCATAGTAACGGGTTGACCCTCAAACTGCTGGGCTATTGCGTTGAAGGGCAGTTCTGCTAACATTAGCAAACAAAGAATTTTGAATAATCTTTTCATAGTGTCAAATTTATTGGTTTGGGCGGCAAAACTAGTAAGAAAAAGAATTCTTGCAAAACAAAAAGCAAATTCTTTTTACACTCTCTTTACACTATCCAACAGTCATTATTTGACCTATATTATTGATTATCAAAGGCTTTAGGAAAACGAAAACACCTACAGACTTTTTAAATTTGCCATAAGAGTTGTTGCCGTTTTCTGGCCAAACAGTTTTTCGTTGATAGCAGTCTTAGTGTTTGTTACCTGCTGCGGCGTAATGTTGAGCAAGATAGAAATCTCACTGTTGGTAAACTTTAGGCGTGTAAGTAAGCAAGTACGCAACTGCAAAGGAGAAAGCAGATTTTCTTGAGAAACTTTTGCATAGAAAGTGGGCAAACTCTGTTTGACAATTCTTGTGAGTTGCAACCAGTCTGATTTGTGAGGTAACGGCTGCTGAGGATAAGTGAATTTCCTAAATGCCTCAACCGGAATGGAAGAGAGTAGCGCCTCTTCACGTTCGGAGGAATTCAAACTGTCTATCTGAGATTGATATTGTGCAACCTTTTGTTCCAACTCGGCAATGTCCTTTTCTTTATTACATACAAATAAGGTATAATCAGCCTGCATGGCTGCCATGTCTGCTTTTGCTCTATCAACATCGTTCATGGCCTCCAAATAGTTCGTATTAAGTTGATTGATTTGAGCCAACACCCTCTTCCTGTTTTTCCGGATATGTACATACACATAGACTGCTATCAAGCATGTTAGCAAGAGTGACACACCAATAATTATTTTTATTCTTCTTACCTCTTGCTCTTTTTTATTGACTTGGTCTTGCACACGGTTGTAATTATACATAGCGGTAACCTGTTTCGTTGCCTCCATCTGAATATTTTCAAGCATACTCTCCAGTCCCCTTTCACACAGACCTGCATACTTCACAATAGAATCTTGGTTGTGTTTTGCTTGATAAACAGCCAGCAACCCTTTGTATGAGGCGTAATCGTTGACCGAACAAGAGAGTAATTTACGGAAGAAATACTCAGCAGAGTCAACACGATGTATACCCATATAGTAGAGTCCTTTACTATTGTAATAATTTGTCCGACGTGGATTAATGATATTACCGTCCTCATCAAAAAGCCCCGATTCCTTTTCAAATTCATCCATTAAAGGCTTTGCTTTCTCATATTCAGAATGATCCAAATATAAACGTATAAGAGATGGATACACATTCGCAGCGTGCTGTGGCATCCCATTCGCCATAAAAAGCCGGTGACTTTCATTTGTTACATGAACAATCATTGCCGTGTCATCCATTATGTTATATGAGTTCAAAGTAAGCTCATAAGCATGAATATAATGGTATATATCATGCGCTTTTTTAGCATAAAGCATGGTTTTTTGTTGAGCAATCAGTGCTTCCTCTGTAAGAAACTGCTTTGCATAGACATCTGCCATCTGTGCATAAATACGGAACAGGGTATTATAATCGCAATCAGCATGCAGAGTATCAGCATATTCGGTAGCATCCTGATAGCACTGGATGGCCTGCGGAGCCTCACCCATGTCGCGGTAGATACAACCCAGCAGATAGTGGGCTTGCATGCGCTCGTTGCTGTTGCCGTGGTGGTCATAGTAGCTTACAACCTCACTGAAAGTGGTGTCTGAGGGCAGCTGTCCATAGGTTTTGTTCAGCGCACTGGCCATGAGCAGGCGGTAGCGCATGGTAAGCCGACGGACATTCTTTTGTTCTATCTGTGAACGGATGCTGTCTAAAAGGCTACGAGCAGAGTCGGCATGAACAACGAGCAGGCTTTCTGCAGTATCGAGCACAGCCTGTTCGCTACTGATGTCGTTGCAAGCAGACATCAGACAGAATGCTATGAGCAGGAGTACAGTATATAGACGTTTCATCATATCTGCAAAGATACAACTTTTTTGCGGAAGCTTCTTCATTTATCAAAATAAATATGTACCTTTGCCCACATGAAAGATATATGTTGTATAGGGCATATTACGCTCGACAAGATTATTACCACCGAACATGAGTTCTACCAGAATGGTGGGACATCGTTCTATTTTGCCTACGGCATGAACCAACTGCCGCCGAAAGTGAGTTTCCAGCTGGTCACGGCCATGGCCGGGAAAGACATGAAGGCTGTCGACGACATGCGGCGCGCGGGCATTGATGTGATTTGCCACCAAAGCCGCGAGACCGTGTTCTTCGAGAATAAATACGGCCACAACCAGAACAACCGCACTCAGAAGGTGCGCGCCAAGGCCGACCCGTTCACGGTGAGCCAGCTGCAAGGACTGGAGGCACGCGTGTTTCATCTGGGCACACTGCTGGCCGACGACTTCTCGCCCGAGGCCGTGAAGTATCTTTCTGAGCGCGGCCGCGTGAGCATCGACGTGCAGGGCTATCTGCGCGAGGTGCGCGGCGAGGACGTGTTTGCCATCGACTGGCGCGACAAGCTGGCCGTGCTGAAGCATACCGACATACTGAAACTCAACGAACACGAGATGGAGGTGGTTACGGGACTGACCAATCCGCGCGAGGTGGCACGGCGCATTGCCGACTGGGGCGTGCGCGAGGTGGTCATCACGCTGGGCAGCTATGGCTCGCTCATCTATGCCGACGGCCGCTACTACGAGATACCGGCATACACGCCACGGCAGGCTGTTGACGCCACAGGCTGCGGCGACACCTATTCTACGGGCTATCTGTATTGTCGCGCCCAAGGCATGAACTATCTGGAGAGCGGTAAGTTTGCCGCAGCCATGTGTACCCTGAAACTGGAGCACAGCGGACCCTTCGACGGTTCCATCGACGACATCCAGCGGCTGGTCGAGGCCGGATAGGCAATTCTTCTTTCAACCCCATTAACCCCAACAACAGTTGCAAGGGCTACTATGTCCGTACAGTCATCCATTCAGTCACTCATGCAGCAACGGTTGCTGCTCCAGCTGGAGTATGAAACCGAGAAAGAGGCTTTCCGCAAACAGACCGAGACCATCGGACTGGCGCGGAAGGTGAAGCGCGGTGATGCCTGGTGGCCGGTGAAGACGGGCAAGAGCTACTATAACTCGATGAACCAGCTGGCACTGGAGATTCACCGTACGGCCGACGACGACATTGAGCACAACTTTGAGTATGGCAGGCCGGTGCGATTCTTCACCAGCCGGACCGACAGCCCCATCAAATACTTCAACTTCACGGCCACGGTGAGCTATGTCGACGGCGACCGCATGGTGGCCATCGTGCCCGACAACAACCGCCTGCTGGAATTGCAGAATGCCGAAGGGCTGGGGGTGCAACTGTTTTTCGACGAGACCAGCTACCGCCTGATGTTCGAGGGCCTGGACCGTGTCATCAAGGCACGCGGCAACCGGCTGGCCGAACTGCGCGACTTGTTCTACTCGCACCGCCCCTTAGGCCACTATACGTTTGCGCCCATGGCTTTTCCCTACCTGAACAAGACGCAGGAAGAGGCGGTGAACGAAGTGCTGCGCACCAAGGATGTGGCCATCGTTCATGGTCCTCCCGGCACCGGCAAGACCACCACTCTGGTAGAGGCCATCAACGAGACGCTGATGCGCGAGAGCCAGGTGCTGGTGTGCGCACAGAGCAACATGGCTGTGGACTGGATTTCGGAGAAACTTGTAGACCGCGGCATTCCCGTGCTGCGCATCGGCAACCCCACGCGCGTGAACGACAAAATGCTGAGCTTCACATACGAACGGCGCTTCGAGGCACATCCCGACTATCCGCAGTTGTGGAGCATACGCAAGGCGCTGCGCGAACTGCGCCAGCACCGCAAGCGCGGCGACTCGTCGTTCCACCAGAAGGTGGAGCGCCTGAAAAGCAGGGCCACCGAACTGGAGGTGCGCATCAACAGCGAGCTCTTTGGCGAGGCACGCGTCATTGCCTGCACGCTGACGGGCTCTGCCCACCGCCTGTTGCAGGGACAACGATATAACACCTTATTTATAGACGAGGCGGCGCAGGCGCTCGAAGCGGCCTGCTGGATACCGATGCGCAAGGTGTCGCGCGTGGTGCTGGCCGGCGACCACTGTCAGCTGCCGCCCACGGTGAAGAGCATTGCCGCCCTGAAAGCCGGCCTGGGCAAGACGCTCATGGAGCGCATCGTGGAGAACCATCCCGACGAGGTGAGCCTGCTGAAGATACAATATCGCATGAACGAACAGATTATGCGGTTCTCGAGCGACTGGTTCTACCACGGACAGGTGGAGAGTGCGCCGTCGGTGAGGCACCGTGGCATATTGGACTACGACATTCCCATAGAGTGGCGGCAGGCCTCTATCGACGACGAGGGCACGCCGCCCGCCGAGGAGTTTGTGGGCGAGAGCTTCGGGCGCATCAACAAAACCGAGGCCCAGCTGACGCTCGACACGCTGCAGCAGTATTTCGAGAAGATTGGCAAACAGCGCGTGCTGGACGAGCGCATCGACGTTGGTGTCATCTCGCCCTACCGTGCCCAGGTGCAATATCTGCGGCAGCAGCTCCGCAAGCGCGAGTTCTTCAAGCCCTTCCGCCACCTCATCAGCGTCAACACCGTGGATGGTTTCCAGGGACAGGAGCGCGACATCATCGTCATCTCGCTGGTGCGCAGCAACGACGAAGGACAAATTGGTTTCCTTCGCGACCTCCGCCGCATGAACGTGGCCATCACGCGAGCCCGCATGAAGCTCATCATCATGGGCAACGCCTCTACCATGACGCGCCATCCCTTCTACCGCAAGCTGTACGAATATGTGCAGAGCCTGAACCGTGACGGACTGGACAGTATGCCGGAAATCGCCGTTTCCGACTGATCCGGCTACTACCATTTGCGCTTACTCACCCAGTCGGGCTCGTCGAAACTCTGCCTTCCTATAGCCAACGGGATAGCCACCACAAGCGCCAACGACGCTATTTCGCCAACAATCAGTCCCGACGACTTGCCGCTTCGGAATCCGAAACATTGCTTTCCACCCAGGGCATGCGGAAAGAACGTGCGCAATGCGCCATCCTTGCCGACACCCTCCGAGCCACCCACGACGATTGACGAGACATAGTCAGTCACATAGGCGCGCACCGGATGGCTGCCATCCTCGTTGAGACTATACTGCACATCAGCCGCCAGCGTCAGCGGAGAAGCCTCCGCCGCATACGCCCTGCGGTCACCTTTCTTAAATTTCTTGCCGTTGTCCGAGTCCGTCGCTGCGCCTGCCGCCGTCGAGGGCGAGAGGAAAGCACCACGGCACTTGCTGCTGAACAGCGAGCCGTCGCGGCCCACGCGTATCATATCCTTGCGCATCAGCTGCGGCAACCGGCGCCATTCATACACCACAGCCGTTCCGTGCGGCGCCACGGGCATGATGCGACGGTCGTAAACTGTCTGGCTATTGGTGTGCGACTCACCACTGATCCATGCCACATGATGGATGTCATGCTCCACCGTTCCGTAGCCTTGGGTGTGGGTCTCTGTATGCGACGACGGAACGAACATCGTTACCGACTGCCCGTTTACCCAGGCAAAAGAGCGGCCACGGTCGACGAAGACCACATCATCAGTCAGATTCTCCACCTCTACCAAGGCATGGCCCATGGGCGACAATACCAGTCGCACTTCCACATTCCCGTCATGGCATACTTCGCTCCCTGTACCCGACATGTAGCAATAGACACCAACGCGGCGGGCGGAGGCTGCGGGGTGAGCACCAAGAACAACCACAAACAATAAAATCAGCCTGACGAACCGGCTTGTCAATAGTGTTTTTCTCATACCTATTTCTGTTTTGTTTCAATTATCTTACTGCAAAAGTACACATCTCTCGCGACATCTGTGGAGGAAATTCCCTATGCGTGATAGGGAAAAGCCTATGTTTTTGCTTTCCCCCTGCAATCGTCGGAAAAGAAAAGCAAAAGCAGTCTTTGCGTTAATAGCAAGTAGCGACAGGGCAGTTTGCAAGCCTGTTCATGCCATAACGGCATCTTTTGCAACGCAAAATGCAAACAAAACTTAACGCACGGTACGAACTAATTAATTTTCTTTAATAACTAAAACTTTTAGTTGCATCGAACTAAAATTTTTAGTTACTTTGTGCTCAGATATTGATTGATACGCATCGACGAAGACAAAACCAAGAACGAATAACAACAAGGAAAGATGAAGAAACTGACAAATAAGGAAAAAGAGATTATGGAGCTCTATTGGCAGCACGGACCCATGTTCGTGCGCGAGTTGCAGGAGCACTATGCCGAGCCCCGTCCACACTTCAACACGCTGTCCACCATGGTGCGCCTGCTGGAGAAAAACGGTTTTCTGGGCCACAAGCAGTTTGGCAACACCTACCAGTACTATCCGCTCGTCACCGAGAAAGAGTACGGGCGCAGCTCGCTGGCAGGTGTCATCCGCAACTACTTCGACAACTCATATCTGAGTGCCGTATCCTCGTTTGTGAAAGAAGAGAAAATCTCTGTAGACGAACTGAAACAACTCATCGAACAAATAGAGAATGACTGACTTTCTCATCTACGACCTGAAGGTGGCCGTGCTCATTGCCGTGTTCTACATGTTCTACCGGCTGTTGCTCAGCCGTGAGACGTTCCACCGGCTCAACCGCATCGTGCTGCTGTCGACGGCCGTGGCCTCGTTTGTGCTGCCACTGTGCATCATCACGCTGCACAAGACGGTGCTGATGCCCATGCCCGAGGTGACCGACACCATGGAAACGGTTATGGTGGAAGTGGCCGAAGAGCCCACGCCGTGGTGGCAGATAGCGCTGCCCGTGGTGTTCTTCGCCGGCATGGCCGTGACGGTGGGCCACACCCTCACGTCGGTAGCGAAAGTCATTCTGCTCATCCGCCGCAGCGAGAAGCATCCGCAGGAGGACGGCACGGTGGTCTGTGTGACCGGTCGCGCAGACATGCCGCCATTCAGCTGGATGCACTATATAGTCATGAATCGTAGCGACTACGAACAGCAAGATGCCGCTATACTCGCTCATGAGCGGGCACACATCCGACTAGGTCACTCGTGGGACGTGCTGCTCGCCGACCTGCTCACTGCCCTGCAATGGTTCAACCCCGCCATGTGGATGCTCCGTGCCGACCTGCGTGCCATTCACGAGTACGAGGCCGACCGGGCGGTGCTCTCTCAAGGCATCGATGCACATCAATATCAATATCTGCTTATTACCAAAGCCGCGGGCATTGGCGGGTACTCCATTGCCAACGGCATCAGTCACAGTACCCTAAAAAACCGAATCAACATGATGTTACATAAACCATCCAACCCCAAGAACAGCCTGAAACTGCTGGCCTTGCTGCCCATCGTGGGCATGGTGCTGGCCACAAACGCACGCACCGTGACCGACGTCACCTATGTGAATGGCAACAACAATGCCGAAAACAAGACCGAAACCACCGTAACGAATGCTGCGACCACCCTGACAGCCACACCAAATGCCGACGACAAACAGCATAAGAAAGAGGTGATTGTAGACCCGAAATCGGGCATCCATCCGCTGGTGATTGTCAATGGCTCGGAGATGCCTTACGACAAATTTGTGTCCATCAGTCCCAACATTATCAAAAGCATCACGGTGCTGAAGAATAAAGAGGCGCTGGCCAAGTACGGCGAAAAGGGCAAAGACGGAGTCATTCTGGTGGAGATTGAGGACCATCCCAACCAGAAAGGCCACGAGCCGTTCCTGCTGAAGGGACTGGTGATTGACGAGAAGAAAGAGCCGGTGGTGGGCGCCATCGTCAGAGTGAAGGGCACCAAACAGGGCACGGTGACCGATGTGGACGGCCGATACACCATCGAAGTGGCCGACGGAGCAACCATCGAGGTGGCATACGTGGGCATGGAGACGGCCACGTTTACGACCTCAAAAGCCATCGCTGAAAGCCGGACCACAGCCATTGTGCTGAAGAAAGACGGCTCGGACGAGCCTATAAAATATGAGGCCACACTGACATACAACGGCACCGACAACGACAAGAGCTACGACGTGGTGGACCAGATGCCCGAGTTTCCTGGAGGTGTGGGGGCACGCATGCAATACCTTGCTAAAAACGTGAAATATCCTGTAGAGGCACAACGGAAAGGCCAACAAGGCAATGTGGTGGTGAAATTCACCGTGGAAAAAGACGGCAGCATCACCAACAGCCACGTTGTGAGAAGCATCTCTCCGCTGCTGGATGCCGAGGCGCTGCGCGTGATCAACGCCATGCCGAAATGGATTCCCGGCCGACACCACGGAAAAGCTGTGAGCGTGGGATATGTCCTGCCCGTCAGCTTCGTGCTGCAAAAGGCCAATGGCAAGACGGAAATCGAAGCCGCCATCGACAAGGGCGACGACGTGACCTTCGTGCTCGACGGCGTGACGGTGGTGGGAAAAGAGCTGCTGGACATCATCGATCCCGACAAAGTGGAATCGATGTATATCGACAAGAGCGAGAAGAGCAAGCCCGTGATCAGAATCAATACCAAGAAAAAGAAATAAACATTCTCTGGGGGGCGCCCATCAAAGCGCCCCTTCAGGAGAACAAAGAAAATACTCTCTCGTTAGCAGGTTTACCCGTTTTCTCTTTCTCTCAATGAAGGCACTTACGCCCGAAAGCGAAAAGAAAATCAAGCTTTTCTTTTGTGCTTTGCCCGCAAAATTGTACCTTTGAATAAGGCACTTGCGCTCGAAAACGAAAAGAAAAACAAGTTTTCCTTTTGTGCTTTGCCCGCTTAATTGTACCTTTAAATAAGGTACTGGCGCTCGAAAACGAAAAGAAAAACAAGTTTTCCTTTTGCGTTTTGCTCGCTTAATCGTACCTTTGCCAGAAAAAAGAGAACAATGGGTAAACTTCATGATATAAAAGTGGTGGCTTTCGATGCCGACGACACGCTGTGGGACTGCCAGACACACTTCGACGAGGTGGAACGGCAGTACTGCCGCATTCTCTCGCCGTGGGCCGACGCGGCCACGGTGAGCCGTCGTTTGTTCGAGACGGAGGGCAAGAACATGCCCGTTACGGGCTACGGTTCGAAGGCTTTCACGCTGTCGTTGCTCGAGAATGCCGTCAACATCAGCGACGGAGAGATTACCGCCCGCGAACTGATGCGCATCCAAGAGCTGGGCATCAGCCTGCTCAACCTGCCGGGTACGCCCCTGCCGGGTGTGCGCGAGACGCTGGAGAAGCTGAAGGAAAAAGGGCAATACCGTCTCGTGGTGTTCACCAAGGGCGAGATTATGGACCAGGAAGGCAAGCTGCTGCGGTCGGGCTTGTGGGATTTCTTCGACCGCGTGGAGGTGGTATCGAACAAAACCACCCGCCAGTACCGTGAACTTTGCGAGACCTTCGGCATCACCATCGATGAGCTGCTGATGGTGGGCAACTCGTTCAAGAGCGACATCGAGCCCGTCATCAAACTGGGAGGCCGTGCCGTTCACATTCCTTTCCATGCCGTATGGGCGCACGAGGTGACCGAGGAATACGACCACGAGAACCTGACTGTCATCAGGCATTTCAGCGAGATATTAGACCTGTTGTAAACGTCTTAGCGGAAAAACGAAAATGAGAAAACTGCTTCTGAGTGCCCTCTGCGGGCTGGCTGCGGGTCTGTGGCTGCTGACGGCTGCCGCTTGTAAGAGCAAGACGGCCGACGACATACGTGCCCTGGCGCACAAAGAACTGCTGCAGACGGCGCTGCGCTATGCGAAGAATGCCAAAGACCTGAGGATAACAGCCATTGAGGAGGTGTTCTGCTCGAACGAGGCGTGCATTCTGGACTTCACCGGAAAGAGTATCGACGAGAACGGGAAACCCGCCGAACAGCGCATGGAACTCGTCTATTACGACAATCCCCGCAAGACGGGAAAGGCGCGCAAGATGACCCTCATGTATCCTGTCAGGGCGCGGGCGGCGATGGTGGCGGGCGCCATGGAAGGATACGGTAGTGCTGCCGAATTCCTGCCCGTGTACCATCATGCGGGCATGGACACTATCAGCAGACCCGTTCACACAGTAAAAGACATACACCCCTTAGAACAAAACATATAGACTATGCTACAAAGAGACTATTTCCTGCGCATCATTCAGGAGTTCATGGCCGCCCTGGCCAAGTTTTTAGAGAAGAAAGAGGCTGAGGAACAGCGCGACGATGACCTGCGCGAACTCTACCGTCAGTACGTGGGCACCTACGACTTGCGCAACTTGTCGCTTGACGAACTGCTCGACTATGCCCGAAACGAATGGGACGACGACGAGCGCATGCAACGGCTGGAGATGGTGGCGGAGCTGCTTTATGCGGAAGGCAGCTATAAACAGGCGCCCTTACGGCAGATGTTGCTGGAGAAAGCCTACCAGGTGTTCGACTACGTAGACGCGAATGGCAATCTGTTCTCCATCGGACGACGGCAGAAAATGACAGCCATCAGGAAGGAGCTGAGAACTGAGAGTTGAGAGCTGAGAACTGAGAGCTGAGAGTGGGGAATGCGAGGTGCAATATGCCTTTGATGATGGGCAATCGGACACCAGTAACAGGAATGGCTGACGAATAATTTGCAAATGTGGGAAATAATGCCTACCTTTGCACCCTCAAAACAGAAATAAACATACCGGTATGAAGATTGAGAATATGATAGCTGATGCCGTGAAGCAGGCTGTGAAGTCGCTTTACGGACAGGAGGTACCCGACAAAATGGTACAAGTACAGAAGACGCGCAGCGAGTTTGAGGGCAACCTGACGCTCGTTGTTTTCCCCTTTGTCAAGATGGCCCGCAAGAGTCCTGAGCAGACTGCCCAGGAGCTGGGAAGCTATCTCGTGGAAAACTGCGAGGCCGTTGAGCGCTTCAATGTGGTGAAAGGATTTCTTAACATGGTCATCGCCCCTGCCGCCTGGCTCAGTCTGCTGGCCGACATCGACGCCGACGAGCACTATGGCATGAAACAGGCCACCGACGACAGTCCCCTGGTGATGATCGAATACTCGTCGCCCAACACCAACAAGCCGCTGCACCTGGGCCACGTGCGCAACAACCTGCTGGGCTGGTCGCTGGCACAGATTATGCAGGCCAACGGCAACCGCGTGGTGAAGACCAATATCGTGAACGACCGTGGTATTCACATCTGCAAGTCGATGCTGGCCTGGCTGAAATACGGCAATGGCGAGACACCTGAGAGCAGCGGCAAGAAAGGCGACCACCTGATTGGCGACTACTACGTGGCTTTCGACAAACACTATCGTGAGGAAGTCAAGGAACTGGTTGCTCAGGGCATGGACGAGGAGAAGGCCAAGCAAGAGGCTCCCCTCATCAAGGAGGCTCACGACATGCTCGTCAAGTGGGAACAAGGCGATCCTGAGGTGCGCGCACTGTGGGAGAAAATGAACTCGTGGGTATATGCCGGCTTCGACGAGACCTACAAGAAGATGGGTGTCTCGTTCGATAAGATTTACTACGAGAGTCAGACCTACCTGAAGGGAAAGGCAAAAGTAGAGGAAGGACTGCAGAAAGGACTCTTCTTCCGCAAAGAAGACAACAGCGTGTGGGCCGACCTCACCAACGAAGGTCTCGACCAGAAACTGCTGCTGCGCAGCGATGGCACCTCTGTCTATATGACCCAGGACATCGGTACTGCCGAGATGCGATTCCACGACTACCCCATCGACAAGATGATCTACGTGGTGGGTAACGAGCAGAACTACCACTTCCAGGTGCTCAGCATCCTGCTCGATCGCCTCGGATTCAAATGGGGCAAAGAGCTGGTTCACTTCTCCTACGGCATGGTGGAACTGCCCAACGGCAAGATGAAGAGCCGTGAGGGAACGGTTGTCGATGCCGACGACCTGATGGACCTGATGGTGGCCGACGCCAAGAAAACCTCTGAGGAACTGGGTAAGTTCGACGATATGACCGAGGAGGAGCGCAACGAGATTGCCCGCATCGTGGGCATGGGCGCCCTGAAATACTTCATCCTGAAGGTCGACGCCCGCAAGAACATGCTCTTCAACCCTGAGGAGAGCATCGACTTCAATGGCAACACAGGCCCCTTCATCCAGTACACCTACGCCCGCATCCGCAGCATTCTGAGAAAAGCCGCCGCTGCTGGTTCTACTAGTCAAACCAGTTCTACTGGCCTGACCAGCCTCTCTGGCAAGGAGATTGACCTCATCCAGAAGATGAGCGAGTTCGGTGCTGCCGTCGAGCAGGCCGGCAAGGACTATTCGCCCAGCGGCATTGCCAACTACTGCTACGAGCTGACCAAGCAGTTCAACCAGTTCTACCACGACTACAGCATCCTCGGAGCCGACACCGAAGAGGAGAAGGCCTTCCGCCTGATGCTGGCCAAGAACGTGGCCAAGACCATCAAGAACGGCATGAGCCTACTCGGCATTGAAGTGCCCGAGCGCATGTAAGGAGCCTCCCCCTACCCCCCCTCCAAAGGGAGGGGGTATTAAGATATAAGAGATAAATAAGAAGATGTCTATTTACGAGACGGCGGATAGTGCAACTTATGACCTGCTGAGTGCTTATGCTGACTACAATAAGCAGCATCCAACAGAGGCAGAGAGTATCATATGGGACTATCTTAAGTCTAAGCAGACTGGGCATAAATTCAGGCGGCAGCATATTATTAAGGACTATATAGTCGATTTCGTCTGCTTACATCATAAGTTAGTCATTGAGATTGACGGACAATATCATCTGGAGGCAAACCAGATTGTCAAAGATAAGAGTAGGACTGAGGACCTTCAGGCATTGGGCTATCATATCATCAGATTCTCTAATGAGGAAGTGATAGCAAATTCAAATGCAGTAATTAAGAAAATAAAACAAGCACTTATGGAAATCATCACCCCTAAAAAGAATCAAAAGGGATCACCATCCCCCCTCCCTTTAGAGGGGGTTAGGGGGAGGCTTGGGGATGAAATCCGGGCAGATGCCTGGGCCGTCGATGCGGCCTGCTCGGGCAACCCGGGACCGATGGAATATCAGGCCATCGACCTGCAGACGGGCCACCGCGTGTTTCACTTCGGTCCCATGAAGGGCACCAACAACATCGGCGAGTTTCTGGCCATCGTACATGCCCTGGCGCTCTGCTGGAACCAAGGACTGCATCAGAAAACCATCTATTCAGATTCCTATAACGCTATTCTGTGGGTAAAGAAACGCCAATGTAAAACCAAGCTGGAGCGCAATGAGCAGACGGAGCCGTTGTTTCAGATCATTGCCCGTGCAGAGCATTGGCTGCAAACCCATGACTACCGCAATCCCATCATCAAATGGGAAACCAAGAAATGGGGCGAGGTGCCTGCTGACTTCGGTCGCAAATAACCCTTCCACGGCGTCTCAAACCACCCAATAACTTTCTACGGACAGACGGTAATTTTTTCCGGTCAAAAAACGCTTCCATGCATGCCCATTTCTAATTAATGCCTGGAAAGGTTGCAATTAGTTAACTAATTAGACTCTAATTAATGCCTAATTACCTTGTAATTAATGCCTAATTGCAACGTAATTAATGCCTAATTAGAGTCTATTTAATGCCTAATTGGAAAATACCCCCATTCTAAACGGAATTTTCACGGCCATCATCCTATCCACCCGGGGGGAGTAAAAACTGGATGAAGGGACAGAAAAGACTTGAAGACTGTTCACTCCTTTCCTGACGATCCAGCTTGTGCTTCAGTCGTTCCAACGGTGGTCCTTGGGGAAGGGCTGGCCTCCCCATGCCTTCACCTGTGTCCAGGGCTGAGCTGCATCGGTCCAGAACGGATGACTGGCAGGCAGTCCCAGGGGCATGAACGAGAGCGAGGTCATGTAGAGTGAGCCGTTGTTGGTATACCAGTCGGCTGTCTCAGGCTGGCTGCCACAGAATCCGATGGTGAGATAACCGCCGGCGTTGAAATTGTTCTGCTGGTCGAACATACGGTGGAGCACCTGCGTGAGGGCGGCGCGCACCTGTCCGTTGCTGAGGTCTTTGGGCAGCGTCTGATACCAAGCCATGAGTGCCAGGGGCTGCATAGCGGCCATGCGGTAAGGCGTGGAGCGCCCAATGACGGGGAAGGTGCCTTCGGGCGAGATGAAACGCTCGAGGATGATGGCCATCTTCTGGGTGCGGCGCAGTTGGCGCTCACGATATTTCTTGTAGTCGATGCCCCATCCGCCACCACGGGCGTCGAGCATGTTCTGGAGCGTCTCGAGGTACATGGAGTGGAAGACATAGCACGAATAATAGTCGAAGGCAAAGGTGCCCTGCCCGTCGGAGAACCAGCCGTCGCCCACATACCACTCCTCGGTTTTGCGGATGGCCATGTTGATGCGGAAATTGTCGTGCGGTGCTCCACACTTAGCCAGGAAGCTCTCGACGACACTCGAGAAGAGCAGCCAGTTGGTGTAGGGCGGGTCGACACGGCGCAGACGAGTGAACTCGTCGATGTAACGTTGCTTGGTCTGCTCGTCAAGAGGCACCCAGAGGGCATCGTAGGCACGCACGAAGCTCTCGGCCAGATAGGCAGCATCGACAAGTGTCTGTCCTTCCTTTCGCCAGAGCAGATAGTCGGGTGAGGCAGGATCGACGGCATTGCGGTAGGCCTGGAGGGCCCATTGGCGCAGCTGGCGACGCTGTTGGCCCTCGGCGGTGTCGTCGTCGGGAAGGCTGAGCCACGGTGAGATGCCCGCCATCAGTCGGCCGAAGGTCTCCATATAGACCACTCGCCGGTCGCGATTGTCGAACGAAGGCGAGAACTCCGTCTGCATGTTTTTCTGCAGTTCGCCCTTGGCCATATTCTCGAGCACGGGCTGTGCCATCTTGTAAGCCAATGAACACCAGTACTCTCGGTCGGAAAGCACAGGCTTTTTGGCTTTCTTGGCAACGGCGGCTGCGGGCAGCAGGAGAAGGCAGAGCAGCAGAACGGCGGTTGCTGTTCGCATGAAAGATAGGTGATTGGTTCTCATATTCATTGCGTTTTTAGGGTATTAATGGGCTTTTCTCAGCCAGCGTTCATACTCGCAAGCGGCAAGGAGGAAAGCTCCCACGCCGAAATTAGCCTGACTGTTGGCATCGACGGTCTGTCCGGGGATGGCACGCTCGCCAATGGGCTGCACATAGCCCACCCGTCCGTCGCGCTGCAAAGCAGTCTCGGTGAGGTATTTCCACGCCCGCTGGATGACGGGTGCGAACTCCTTGTTCTGCAGGTAGCCGTGGTTGACGCCCCACAACAGTCCGTAGCAGAAGAAGGCTGTTCCGCTGGTCTCGGGGCCGGGGGCATGAGCCGGGTCGAGCATGGAGCGGGTCCAATAGCCTTGCGGCTGCTGGCACTTGGCCACCGCACGGGCCAGGCGTGTGTACTTATGCACGAAGAAGGGTTGCCAGACGTAGGTCTCGGGCATGTCTTGCAGCACCTTGGCGAGTCCGGCGAGCACCCATCCGTCGCCACGGGCCCAAAAGTCTTTCTTGCCATTGGCCGACTTATGGTTGGGCCATACATACTTACCGTCGCGGAAATAGAGTCCTGTCTCAGAGTCGAGCATGATGCTGTCGCTGTAGAGCAGGTTCTCGTAGAGCTTGTCGAGGTATTTCTTGTCGCCCGTGAGCTGATACATCTTCGTCATGACGGGCATCACCATGTAGAGGGCGTCGGCCCACCACCAGTAGTCGTGCACCTTCGAGTCAGCCTCGTAGCCCATGACCTGCTTGGCGCGGGCCACCTTCTGCTCGTCGGGGGCGAGGTTGTAGAGGTCGATGTAGGTCTGGAAACATATCTGCCAGTCGCCGAAGAGCACGAAGTCGTGACCCTCGCCATAGTGCTTGTATTTCCACTTGGCCGGGTCGGGCTCGGTAGCCCCCTGCCACTGGTTGTGAGTGGCCCAGCGGATGCTGTAGTCGAGCATGCTGTCGTCTTTCATGAGTTTGTAGACCTCGATGTTGCCAGTGTGGTAGGCGGCATTGTCCCAGAAGGCTCGCACCTCGGCCTTGTTGTTCTGCTGCCAGTAGGTGTTGACCTTGCGAATGACCTGTCGTACCTGTTCTGGAGTCCACTGCCGGGCTTGCAGAGAGCCGGCTGCGAGCAGGGTGAGGGTCAGTAATAATAGTTTTCTCATCATTCAGCTTTTGTTTTAGTGCAAATATACGATGAAAAAAAGAAATAAACGATAAGAGGCTTGTTAATTGTTATGAAAACGGGGCAGTCTGCACGCGACAGGCTGCCCCAGTCATCCATGAATTAACAACTAACCTAAAAAACTTTTATAAAAAAAGTGTGTGTGTTAGAGAGAGAATCTGTCATTAGCTTCTATCCTCATCGGCCACAGCCTCTTCCCAGTTGGTCCACATGGGGATGCTGTCGTCGTAGCCGTCGTAGCCATAGTTCTGGCGCAGCTTACCCATGTTGTTGGCGGTGATGGCTGAGTTGGGAACAGGCCAGAAGAGGTTGTGCTTGTTGACCTTGTACTCGTAGGTCTGGTTACCCTGCTGTCCCTTGCCATAAGGATGGTTGAACACGTTGTAGGTGGTGCAGCGGCGATACCAGTAGCTACCGCCATTGAGGTCGGTACCTTCCTGCTTGTCCCATGTGTTGAGGTCGTACTTGTTGCCCCACTCATCGGCGACGCCACTACGGGCGAGACACCAGCTGACGCGCACCATCTCGGCCTGACGGAACTCCTCGAGATAGAGCTCGCGGGCACGCTCAGACATGATGTCGCCAATGTTGACCACCTGGAACATCTTCTTGGCATTGGCACGACGGCGCACGGCGTTCACGTCTTCAGCAGCACCTGTGGGGTTGCCCTGATAGAGGCGGGCCTCAGCACGCAGCAGATAAGTCTCTGCCAGACGGAAGAGGTACATGTCGCCATTAGCACCCTTGCCCGAAGCACCCTGGAACTGGTTGGCACCCATATTGTTCTCGTTGGGAGTATCGAGGATGTAAACCTGATAGAGCGGTGTGGGATACCAGCTGCGGATGGTGTCAGAGCAGAGAATGTCGCCCTTGCGTACGAGCACCTTCGAAGGATCTGAAGGATCCACATAGTCCTCAGTGGCATAGAGCTGGTAGTTCTTGCCGTAGAAGTCAGAATTACGGTTGTTGTACTTGAAGTCTTCCATCTCCATCCAGTTACCTACCTCACGGTTGTGGCGCAGGTCCTGCCAGTCGGTCTCACCGTCGTAGCTCCAGATGGTCTTATTGTAGTAATAAGAGGTGCGGTTCACGGCGATGCCACGTCCGGCAGCGCGTACCCAGTCGAGGGTCTCGTTGTAGTTGCTGTTGTTACGGGCAATGTTCTGTCCGGGGCCGCCGAGTCCGTGCGGGTCGCGGATGATACCATTGCTCCAGTGGGCGAAGCAGGCACGCATCACATTGTAGGTGGTGAAGTCCTGGTCGTTGGAGTTAGAGATCATCATGATGGTCTCTTTGTTGGCAGGATTGGCGATGTTGGGCGTGCGGTGCAGGTCCCAAACCACATTACGGGTCACCTTCCAGGTCTTCTCAGCGCCAGAGGGCTGCCATGTGCCGAAGTTCTCGGTCATGAGCTTCAGACCGTGGTTGTTGATGAGGTCGGTAGCCATAGCTTCAGCCTTGGCATATTCGCCAACAGCCAGATAGCACTTCACGAGCAGGTGCATACAGCCTTCCTGATTGACCTGACCCACATAAGCCATCTTGCTCTGGGGGGGAACATGCTCGACGGCAAACTCCAGGTCGTGAACCAGCATCTTGAAGATGGCTTCCTTGCTGGTAGAAGAGTAGTTGCGCTTGGGCACGCTGATGAGCTTCGTCACCAAGGGGATGTCGCCAAACTGCAGGGCGAGGTTATAGTAGGCATAGGCGCGGTGGAAATAGGCACGTCCTTTGTAAGCGTCGCGTGTAGCGTCGTCAAGTCCTTTCACCTGGTCGACATACGTAAGGATAGAGTTGGCATATTTCACCATGCTGTAGCCCTGGTCCCAGAAGCGCTGCATGTAGTTAGCGTCGCCACCGCTGGCCATACCCGAGGTAGGTGTGAGCTTGGCGTCGAAGTTGTCCTGGAAACCACCGCCCATATCGGTCTTGGCATACATACCTACATCCGACATGAGGTAGTTGGTGAAGATACCCACATTGTTCCAGTTGCCGTCGATACGGTAGGTTTTCAACTGTTTGTCGCACTGTGCCAGGGCGGCCTGCAGACCGGCCTCTGTGCTGTAGGTGGTTGCCGGCTCATAGAACGACAATGGGTCTTGCTCGAGGAATGAGTCGCCACAGCTGACCATCATCAATCCCATCACACCAAGGGCAGCACCACCTTTGAATATATTATTGAATCTCATAATAATTATCTGTTTTACAATGATCACGTTTTTGTTGATTATAATGTTACGCTCAGACCGAACTGGAACTGACGGTTGGCAAAGCCACCTGTCTCAGGATCGCCATACTCCCAGCTGTCGATGGTCAGTACGTTGTTGATGCCTGCTGTGAGGTGTATGCGCTGTACGCCGATCTTGTTGGTCAGCTCCGTGGGGATGGTGTAGCCGAGCGTGATGTTGTCCAGACGTACGAAGCTGCGGTTGTACACCTTTTCGATACCAGTGACGCCAGAGGGACCTACGGCATTCAGACGGCCATAGTCGTTGGTGGGGTTCTCAGGTGTCCAGTACTCCTTCTTGAAGGTGTTGCAGGTCTGTGTGAACATCGAACCAGAGTTGTCACCGTTGAGCCAGTAGCCTGCGCGGCTCTTATGACCCATGTAGCTGTACATAGAGAACGAGAAGGTGAAATTCTTCAGGAAGGTGAAGTCGTTGCGCATGTTCCAGTAGATAGGCGGCTGTGTGGTACCGTGATAGACGCGGTCCTTGTCGTTGTAGACGGGTGTGCCGTCGGCCTTGTCGTCCTCAGTGCAATAGTTGATGACCTTCGGGTCGCCAGGCTTCTGGTTCACCTTGGCAGCCTCTTCGGCCTCGTCGGCCTGCCAGATGCCGTCGGTCTTCCAGTACCAGATCTCACCGATAGGCTTGTCGATGAACCAGCCGTTGCTGGTGTCGTCCATCTCCTTGCCATCCTCGTCGTACTCGTAGTAGAGGTGCTTGATTCTGTTCTTATTGTAAGAGAAACCGAGTGTGGTGTTCCACTTGAAGTTCTCGGTGTCGATGTTGCGGGTGTTCAGCGAGATTTCGATACCGGTGTTGGTCACCTCACCCAGGTTGGTGGTGATGCTGCTGAAGCCAGTGAAGTTAGGCAGGCGCTGGCTCATAATCATGTCGTGCGTGCGCTTGTGGTAGAGGTCAATGCTACCGGAGATGCGACGGGAAAGAATAGAGAAGTCAACACCGAAGTTCCACGAAGAGGTCTTCTCCCACTCCAAGTTGTCGTTACCCAGACGGCTGACGCTCAGGGCATTGAGCACTTCCTGCTTGGAACCGCCAGTCAGATAGTAGGCATAGAGACCACCGTTGGCCAGGTTCGAGAGAGCCAGATAAGTGTCGCTGAGCGAACGGTTACCGTTTGTACCGTAGCTGAGACGCAGCTTGGCCATGTCGAGCCACTTCCAGTCTTGTGCGAATTTCTCCTCAGAGAGCACCCAGCTGGCACCCAGTGACCAGAAGTTGGCCCAAGGATTGTTCTGTCCGAAAGCAGAGTAACCGTCGCGACGCACGGTGGCAGTCAGCATGTAGCGGTCCATGTATCCATAGAACAGACGGCCCAGATAGGCGGCTGCCGTGTAGTGGGTGTCGTTGGTCTTGAATGAGCTCTGCTCTTTGTTGGCACCCTCGATATAGTGGAAGCCCAGCACGTCGGTTGGCGTGATGTTGCGGGCATGAATCTCGTCGTACCAGTAGCGGTTCTCCTCAGCCTCCTGAACGAGGGTCACGGTGAAGTGGTGCAGGTCGGCAAACGTGCGGTCCCAAGTCAGCGTGTTGTTGAGGTTCCAGTTGAAGGTCTTCGATGTGTTACGGTTCGAGCCGCGGTCGGCAGCTTTGCTGTCGGGCAGCTCGGCCGACATCCAGTAACGGTCGTAGAACCACTGATAGCGAGGAGCGATGTTGAACTGATAGGTGAATCCGAACGGCAGGGTCACCTTGGCATTGAAGATGGTGTTCAGCACGGTATAGCCCTTATCCAGGTCAAGATACTGCTGCTGGAAATGATAGTTATAACCACCGTTGGTGGGGTTGCCGGTACGCGGGTACTGCACCTCCTTGCCTTCAGCGTCGAAGCGAGAGGCATAGGGAGACTCGCGCAGCTGGTTGTCGTCCCAGTAGTTGCTGCCCAGGGGCACCTTCTGCGAGATGTCGCTACGGTCCTGGAAGTTCACGTTGGCGCCCACTTCTAGCCAGTCGGTAATCTTGGCGTTCAGTTTCATGTTGGCGCGGTAGGTATGGTAGTCATCACCCTGGATGGCACCCTCATTGTTCAGATAGCCGAAGCCCAGGTAGTAGCTGACACGGTCGGTAGCACCCGAGATGCTGGCGTTGTAGTCCTGGTTGAAGCCTGTGCGGAAAGTAGCATCCTCCCAATCATAGGTTCTGCCGGCCAGGAAGTTCTCCATGACGAGTGCGGCATCGGCGTCGAAGCCCATACGGCGGGCATAGAGGCTGAGCAGCGACTCGCCTGCCTGCGAGGTCTTCGGACCGTTGCTGGCCCACTGGTCTTGCGAGATGCCGTATTTGCCGAGGTTGTCGAAGTGGTCGTAGTATCCGGCAGGGATACCGCTGTCCTTACCATAGTAACCCCATGTGCCGTCCTCACGGTAGCCGTAGGTCTGGGCTTTGTACCAGTCCTCGCGGTAGGTCATATACTCGCTGGGGCTGAACATGTCGCGATAGGCCGACTTGGTGTTGGCGGCAAGGTTCATACTCACGTTGATGATGGGCTTGCCCTCCTTACCTTTTTTAGTAGTAATGATGATGACACCGCTGGCGGCCTTGGCACCGTAGATGGCAGCCGACGAGGCATCCTTCAGCACGTCGATCTGCTCGATGTCGTCGGGGTTGATCTCCGAGAGACTACCGGCAAACTGCATACCGTCGAGAATAATCAGCGGTGCATTGTGCGATCCGTCGGTGTAGAGTGAGTTCTGACCACGCAACTGGATGCTGGCGTTCGCCTGGGCATCAGAGCTGAAGCCAATCTGCAGACCTGGTGTTCCGCGCAGCAGATCCTGTACGGTGCCAGGGTTCTGGTCGGCAATCTTGTTGGGGTCGATCTGAACCACCGAACCGGTCAGGTCTTTCTTACGCATTGTACCGTAACCCACGACCACCACTTCCTGCAGGGTCTCTACGTCTTCCTCGATGGTCACGTTGACGCTTTGGCCGGCCTTGAAGGCCACTTCCTGAGTCTTATAGCCCACATAGGTAATAACTAATACCCCCCCCGACGGAGCGTTTCTCATCTCGAAGTTTCCATCGATGTCGGTCACTACACCCAAGTTGGAGCCTTTCACTTTGACGGTGGCGCCGATAATAGGCTCACCCATCTTGTCTTTCACCTGGCCTCTCACGACATTGTTCTGTTGAACAGCCTGAGCAGCCTGGTCTGCTTTTGACGGCAGGGGAATGGCAACCATTCCTGCAGCCAACGCCATGACGAAACATAGTTTGCGGCATGGATTCATTAGATTAGCATACTTCATTTAAATTGGTTTTGGTTGAATGTTGATTATTTCAGTTAGTTACTGTTATCTTCTGTTTTTTAGGTTTGTTGCAAAGGTCTGCATTTTCCGTGAAACTCACGTCTACTATTTGTGATTTTTTGGGCACAAATCGTTAATCGCCCAAGAATTTGCCCATTTCCCACGCCTCTTGCCAGCGCACCACGGGCACGCCGCCCTCAAATGCTATGGGCAGCCACACGTAGCGGGCATCGCTGGGATGCTTCGGCCGCCAGATGTCGGCCATGAAGAGATAGCGCGGCGACTTCAGGGCGTTACCCCCGCTATGATTGATTTGCAGCACATAGGTGCTCTGTGCGCCGAAGGTCTTCGCTGCATTGGGTCCTGTGCAAGGATTGGGATGCTGCATCCACGGTCCCCAGATAGAGGGTGCCGAGAACATGCGGGCCTCGTTGGGCTCCCATCCGGTACAGCCCGAGGTGATCATCCAGTAGGTGCCCTCGTGCTTGAAGAGGGCCGGTGCCTCATTCTGTCCGCCGGGAGCCACGCGCGTGTAGCGCCCGGTGTGGTGCAGGTAGTCGTCGGTCAGCTCAGCCACATGCATCGTCAGGTTGTCCTCCGACGAGAAGATGTGGTAGGCCCGTCCGTCGTCATCCACGTAGAGGGTCATGTCGCGCGACATTTGTCCCCCCTGCAGATCGCGCTTCAGGAACAGTCCTTTCTTGATGGCCTCACGCCAGGCTGGTGTCCACCACTCGCGGTAGTCGTCGGCCTTCAGCTTGTTCATGCGGCGTATGTCCTTGCGGCTCATGTCGACAGGATAAAGTCCCGCATTGGCACGCTGCGAGTAGAGGAACGTGTAAGGCCCTTCGGGCTTGTCGCTCACAGCCACGCCGTAGCGGGCAGCCCGGTAGCCTTGTCCCTTCAGCTCGAGGTGGAACCACATGACGAACTTCCCCGTCACCTTATTATATATTACCTTCGGGCGCTCCAGCACACAGCCCCGCTCGATGTCGCTTCCCGGATCGTCGCTCACGCTCAGCGCCACCCCACAGTTGCGCCAGTGCACCAGGTCTTCCGATGCATAGCACATCACGCCCACGAGGGCTGCCGACGTGTGGTCGGCCTTATGCTCGCCAAACCAGTAGTAGGTGCCGTTGTGCTCCACGATGCCGCCTCCGTGGGCGTTGATGTGGCGGCCACTGGCGTCGGGCCACAGCGCTCCCGGGCGCACCAGCCGGGGCTGGCTCTGCCGCTCGTCCCAATAGCGCTCCAGCCGTCGGGCCTCGTCGAGTGTTATCTGTATCACGCTGCCATGCTTGGGCGAGGAGAAATTGGTGGCTTTCATCACACCCTCGTTGAAGCGGCCCAGCGGCTTGAAGGTCTTGAAGTCGGTGGTCTCTACAAAGCCAAAGTTGTGCGGACGGGCACTGTAGATGTCGTACATGATGACCCACCGGTCCTCACCGATGCGCTTCCACACGTTCGGGGCCTCGCAGCCCTTCGGCTCAGCGTCAATCTGCTCGTGGTGGTAGTCGCTGTAGCTGTTGATGCGGTCGCTGATCATGTATTTGATGCCGCCGGGGTTCTCCTGCGCCACATAGGTCATGAAATAGCGGCCGTCGGGCATCGGACAGATGTCGGCGTCGAGCACCTGAATCTTCTCGTCGGGATAGTCGAACAGTAGCTGCGGCTCGGTCTCGAGCGTGGTGAAGTCGTCGTTGGCATAGCTGTAGTAAAGCTTGGTGCGCCCGCCGGCCTGCTGACGGATGGTGAAGTAGACCATCAGCTTCTGCGCCTGCGGGTCCCAGATGGTCTGCGGAGCCCACGCACAGCCAATCTGGCCGAAGTGCTCGGGGAAGAGCTCGTCGATGCGCACCTCGGTGTGTGTCCAGTGTATCAGGTCGTCCGACCGCATCAGCACCAGTCCACGGTTGTTGCCCCATCCAAACTCGTCGGGGCGCTCCCAACGCGTGGTGCGCAGGCCCATCTCGCGGCCGAACACATGCAGGTCGGTCATGGCGATATAGAACTTGCCGTTGGGTGCGCGGTAGATATGCGGGTCGCGGATGCCCCGCTGGTCGGCTATCGAGTCGCCGGCGATGATAGGCTCGCTGCCGTTGATGGCCTTAAACGTATAGCCGTCATAGCTCACAGCCATGAACAGCGAGTGGGTGGCATCGTTGAAATAGGTGAACAGATAGGCACCCATCTCCTTCTCGGAAGGCATGGACTGCAGGTTGCCTGCATTCGCTGTGGCGACCATTGCCAGAGCGAGGGAAAAAGTAAGAAATATCTTTCGCATGGTATCAAAAGGTTAGCATTCTGGCTGCAAAGATAACAAAAAACTTCATTTTCAAGAAGCAATCATCACTATTTTGTAGAAAAGGATGCGGCAAAAGCCGCTGGCCTAAGGGGCAAAAGGCGCGGAGTATTCAGAATATTCGGAGTATTCAGAGTATTCGGAGTATTCGGAATTTTCGGAATTTTCAGAATTCTCAGAATTCTCCGATTATTCCGAATTAGTACCTCGAAACTATTTTTCGGCCATTATTTTTGCTTTATCGTGGAAAAAGTGTATCTTTGCGGAATAAATATGACAACACGGTTGTCAGAGGAAAACAAAATGAAGAATCTGTTTCGACTGATACGCCCCAAGCAGTGGCTCAAGAATGTGTTTGTGCTGGTGCCCATCTTCTTCAGCGGTCACCTGTTGGACGTTGACTGCATGTATGCGGGCCTTGTCACGTTTGTGGCTTTCTCGATGATCGCTTCGTCGGTGTACTGCTTCAACGACATTATTGACGTGGAGGCCGACCGCCGCCACCCGGTGAAATGCAGCCGTCCGATAGCATCGGGGGCCATCTCGTTGAAGCAGGCCTACGGGCTGATGGCGCTGATGCTGGCGCTCTCGATGGTGGCGCTGCTGTTGCTGCAGGCCAACTATTGGAAAGTGCTGCTGGTGATACTAGGCTATTATGTGCTGAATCTGGCCTATTGTGCCGAGCTCAAGCAGCATGCCATTGTCGACGTGTGCATCATCGCCTTCGGGTTTGTGCTGCGCCTGTTGGCCGGTGGCTTTGCCACGGGCATTGTGCTGAGCCGCTGGATTGTGCTGATGACCTTCCTCATCACGCTGTTCATGTCGTTTGGCAAGCGCCGCGACGACGTCATCCGCATGAACGACACGGGCGAGGCTCCCCGCAAGAACACCATCCGTTACAATCTGGCCTTTATCGACCAGGCCATTACCATCACCGCCTCGGTGACGCTGGTGTGCTATATCATGTATACGGTTTCGCCCGAGGTTATCTCGCAGTTACATACCCCTTATCTCTATCTGACCACCGTCTTTGTGTTGCTGGGACTGTTGCGCTACATTCAGCTGACGGTAGTCGACAAACGAAGCGGCGACCCTACGAAAATCATGTTCCGCGACCGATTCATCCAGGTTGACGTGCTGTTGTGGGCATTGTCGTTCCTTATCATGATTTACATAATGTAGGGAACACAAGCTATGAAGATATATGCTTTCGACTTCGACGGGACGCTGACGACGCGCGACACGCTGCTGGCCTTCATCCGCTATGCACGGGGCGACAGGCGTTTCGTGCTCGGCATGTTGCGCTACGCACCCCTGCTGGTACTGATGAAACTGGGGTTGTATGCCAACTGGAAGGTCAAGCAGAAGGTGTTCAACCATTTCTTCGGCGGTATGACGATGACCGACTTCGACGCTCTCTGCCAGCGGTTTGCGGTCGACAACAGACAACTGCTGCGGCCAAAGGGTGTTGAGACCATGCGGAAGGCACTGGCCGACGGGGCACGGGTCATCGTGGTGAGCGCCAGCATCGACAACTGGGTGCGACCTTTCTTCGGCGAGGAGGTGGAGGTGATGGGCACTCAGGTAGAGGTGAGCTACGGGCGGCTGACGGGCCGTTTCCTGACGCGCAACTGCTACGGTGCCGAGAAGGTGAGACGCATCAGCGAGCGCTATCCCCACCGCAGCGAGTATGAACTGACAGCCTTCGGCGACAGCCGGGGCGACAAAGAATTGTTGGAATATGCAGATGAAGGACATTACAAGCCGTTTAGATGACAGTCAGCGCGAGAAGCTGGGCGAGGTGCTGCGCTTCGGCGTGGTGGGCATGCTGGCCACGCTCATCCAGTATGCCGTCTACTGGGTGCTCATCCACTGGCTGAACCCCTCGCTGTCGATGACCATCGGCTACATCATCAGCTTTGCGTTCAACTTCCTGGCCTCCACCCGCTATACTTTCCGCGTGAAGGCCAATGCCCGCCGCGGTGCCGGCTTTGCCCTGTCGCATGGCGTGAACTGGCTGCTGCAGATGCTGACGCTGAACCTTTTCCTGTGGCTGGGCGTGAGCAAGCAGTGGGCCCCCATACCGATGTTCTGCATCTGTGTGCCCGTGAACTTTTTGTTGGTTAGGTTCTTTTTAAAGAGAAAATGATGGGAAAGCTAAAAGATATATTCGGCATTCGCCGCGACGAGCGTTGGGCAGCCCTGCTGGTGCTGGTGCTGCTATTGGTGCTGAACGGTCTGGTGATAGCCCGTTACTACGACCTGTTCACCCCCTTGCGCGAGAGCTACTGGGGCACGTTTGTGAAGAATTTCTTCATTTCGGGTTTCGACCCCATCACCTACGATGTGGTGAGCGAGTGGTCGGCCAAATACAATGTCTACCGTCATCCGCTGCTGGCCTTCTTCATGTTCATTCCCTACCTGCTCAACCAGGCGCTGATGTGGCTCACGGGCATCAACTGCGCGGTGTTCATCGTGGGAGCCATGCTGGTGGTGAGCGGGTTCTACTCGTTCATCTTCCTGCGCCGCATCTGCCAGGATGTGGTGGGCGTGCGGGCTTTCGACGCCTCGCTGCTGGCATTGCTCTGCTTCTCGTTTGCCTATGTCATGCTCTCGGCCTCGGTGCCCGACCATTTCATCATGTCGATGATGCTGTTGCTGCTGGCTCTGTGGCTGTCGGGACGGAAGATAGTGGCCAAGCGCCCGCTGACCATCTGGCAGACCATCCTCTTGTTTGTCGTGACGGCAGGCATCTCGCTCAACAACGGCGTGAAGATATTCCTCTCGGGCTTGTTTGTCAACGGCAAGCGGTTCTTCCGCCCCAAATACCTGGCCTTTGCCGTCATCATACCAGCTGCCCTGATGTGGCTGTTTGCCCGCTGGGAGTACAGGGTGTATGTGTGGCCGCAGGAGAAAGCGCGCAACGAGCTGAAAGCTAAGCGCAACGCCGAGAAACGGGCACGCGACTACCAGGCACTGGCCGACTCGCTGGGCAGCAAGGACAAGGGACAGCTCGACTCGGTGTTTAAGATACAGCAGAACAAGAAGATGTGGGCCAAATACCGCGCCGACCACCGCCAGCCGTGGAACATGCACGCAGGCAAGCCCATCAGCAAGGGCGAGTTCATGCGGTGGACCGACATCTCGACACCCCGTTGGGACAGCATGGTGGAGAACTGGTTTGGCGAGAGCATACAGCTGCACAGGGCGAACCTGCTGGAGGACACGCTGCGCAGCCGGCCCGTCATCATCTACTACGAGTGGGCACTGAACTATGTGGTGGAGGCGCTCATCGTGCTGATGTTCCTGGCGGGCATCATCCTGGGCTGGCGCAAACGGTTCTTATGGCTTGTCATGTCGTATTTCGGCTTCGACCTGCTGCTGCACGTCGGACTGGGCTTCGGTCTGAACGAGGTCTACATCATGGCTGCCCACTGGATATTTGCCATCCCCATCGCCATGAGCTATCTGTTTGCCCGACTCAACGGGCGGGCGTTGCCGTATCTGCGCATCACCGTAGGACTGCTGACGCTCTTCCTGTGGATATGGAACTTGTCGCTGATAGTGAAATACCTGGTTTTCTCATAGAAAGATGAGCTTTTCGTTTCGCAGACATCAAGAGACCATCCTCATCACCTTGCTCGGAGTAGTCATCATGACGCTTCTGAACCTGATGATGGTGTCGTGGAAACCCGAGCTGTTCACCAACCCCAAATACGGTGCGTGGAGCGTGTTTTGGAATCACGGAGAACTGTCGGGGTTCGACACCTATACGTATATAGTAGTCACATCCTTCCATCCTGTATACGTATTGTCACGGCACCCCATCCTCGCCATGATGCTGTGGCCTTTCTACGAGCTGAACATCTTCCTGAAAGATATATTCCACATCAACTGCGCCATCTATATTGTTGCTGTCTTATGGACGGTGCTGGCCACTTGCTCATGGATACTGATGTATCGCATCCAGCGCCGCATCATCGGACTGTCGTGGCGCAGCAGTCTGTTGCTCACCCTCTTCTTTTTCTCTTTCTCGCATGTGATGATCATCCTGTTCTTCCCCGACCACATGGGATTCTCACTGCCGCTGCTGTTGCTGACCATCTATGTGGCAGGAACAGCGATCAAACAAAACCGAAGATTACCAGCATGGCAGTCGCTCTCCCTTGCTTTCTTTGCCACAGGAGTCACCACCACCAATCTGGTCAAGGTGGGAATAGCCGATGTGTTCACGCAATGGGGAAAGGTTCCTTTCCGGAAGATGGTTCTCCACCTGATGCTCTACCTCATTCCCATTGCCCTCCTCTTCGCTGCCTATTCCTATCAGATGGACACCAGCCAGAAACAGGAAGAGCAGCGAGTGACCAAAATAGCCAAGACCAAGGCCTCGAAGAGCAAAGAGGCAGCCGACAGATATCTGTTGGAAGAGAAGAAGAAACTAGAACGGCGCAAACAGCAGATCATTGACAATCCTATTGTCACCGATACAGAATACCGCATCGACCGTCTGCCCTCGCTCATAGAGAATGTGTTCGGCGAGGGACTGCTGCTTCACGACACCTACACGCTGAAGGATGCCAATCGCGCCAACCACCGGCCCGTGCTCGTGAGATACACCCACTGGTGGTACTACGTGGTGGAAGGACTCATCGTGGCCTTATTCCTGCTAGGCATCTGGAGCGGCAGACGGCAAAGGGTGCTTTGGATGGTCTTCTCGATGTTCGTCTTCGACATGCTGCTGCATGTGGGTCTGAACTTTGCGTCTGCCGACGTCTATATCATGACAGCCCACTGGGCATTCGTCATACCCATCGCCATCGGTTACCTGATGAAAAAGCAAACCCTTGTGTCGCAAGTGTCGGCCATCACGGTATTCAGTCTGACCATTTTCCTCTGGTGGCATAACTTGTCACTCATTGCTCACTATATCCTACGATGAAATGAATACAGAAAGAAAATACTCCATCATCGTTGTCACGCGCAACAATGCCCAGGGACTGGAACGCACGCTGAACAGCATCCGCTCTCTCGACTATGCACGGAAAGAGACCATCGTCGTCGACGGCGCCAGCACCGACAACACGAAAGATATCCTCGCCCAGTTCGAAGATATCATCACCTTTTCCTTGTCAGAAAAAGACTCCGGCATCTACAATGCGATGAACAAAGGCATACAACACGTGACGGGCGACTATGTGGTGTTTATGAATGCCGGCGACATCTTTGCCGACAGCAACGTGTTGAAAACGGTGAATGCCTGCGATGGCGACATCATACTGGGCAGTGAGGAGTATGGGGGGCAGCCAAGAATGGTAAAAGGCGAGATGACCCTCTACGACCTCTTCTCGGTGGGCATCAACCACCAGGCTGTGTACTACCGCAGGGAGGTGTTGCAGAAATATGGTTTCGACGAATCGTACAAACTGACTGCCGACCTAAAGTCTGTCATTGAGCCATACGTAAAAGACAAAGTAAAACTGTCGTTTGTGACCGATATCCTGGCTGTTTGTGAGGGAGGCGGAGCCAGCAAAGTGCACTGGCGTGACACACTCGTGGAAAACCGCCGGATGGTCAGCGAACTGGTTGACCCCTTCTACCGGGAAGATTACCTGAGGTTCGCACGGATCAACAACGATATGCTTCCGCATTTCGCAGTATTGTCCAGCTTCCATCACGCCTTTCCGGTGATAAAGCTATTGTCTAAGATGGCAAAGTTTGTAAATGCCAGGTTCAAACACATTCCCGGCATTTAGCTCAGACGTTGTGGTATAGCTTATTTTGCTCAAACATTGTGATATAGCTTAAAAACCACGTATTTGAATACCTTCGCCAGGCAACGGGCCATTCGCGGAGGCAGCATGTAAATCATTTTCTCGTAGAGGGGGAGCCGTCCCTTCACCGGATGCATCGCCTGCTTATAGCGGCTGGCGTTCGACAGGTTTCCTGTGCGCAAGAGATACTCGTATTCTTTCACCTGATGAAGCGAGAAGGCCTCTTCCAGCCTTTCCCCTTCCTCACCGCTCCAGCGATGCAACACCTCGTATAACAGCTGATCGTACAGTTGGAGGCGCTCTACGGTCTGCCGGCGGTCATTCGGCAGACCGATATTGTACATATACACACAGTCCTTACAGAAGAACACCTTCGGCCGCTTCATGAGCACCTTCACCTGCATCATCTTGTCTTCGCCCTCAATGATCTCGCGCGGTGTGTCGAGGCATCCGTCCAGTATCTCACGCCGGAAGATAATGCCCCACAACACGCAAAAACGGTTCTTATTGCTGATGATGGCGCGAATCAGCGGTTCTGCCTCAGCAAATCCTGTGTAGACCACAGGCGAGCGGTCACCGTGCTGCGTGCAGAATGTGCCTATCACCTCGTCGGCCTGCTCACGCTCTATGCAGTCGTAGAGCGTCCGCATGGCATGGGGCATCAGCGTGTCGTCGGCATCTACAAACATGATATAGCGGCCACGGGCATGCTCCACACCCCGACGGCGGGCAGCGGTCACACCTCCGTTCTCGGTGTGCAGCACGCGCATCCGCTGGTCGGCAGCTGCCAGCCGGTCGCAGATAGCCCCCGACTCATCGGTGCTGCCGTCGTCGACCGCCACAATCTCGAAGTTGTCGAAATCCTGACCCAGTATGCCGTTCACACAGTCCTCAATAAACGCCGTCTTGTTATAGACGGGTATGATGACCGATATTTTCCTTTCGTTATTGATATCCATTGCTGCTTATTTCGCATCAAGCGTGATGCAAATATATACTTTTTCCTACAAAATCGCAATTTTTTTTGCAATATTCATGCAATAATTTGCTATGGTCCGTGTTTCTTTATCAGAAAACCACAAAAAAGAAGATATGAAACACCGATTATTGTTCATGACAATCTTAGTGGCCGCTGTGCTTGCCCTGGCTGTCAGCTGCTCAAAAGACGACGACAACGACAACACCATGCAGGAGATGAGTATCACCGACATCAACTCCTCTGGCTGCAAAATGATGCAGAGCACGACCGATGGCACTCGTGCAGGGAACAGTTTGCAGCGAACCAAACTCACCTTCGAGCCCAACGGCAACGGCGGGGCGATGGTCAGCCTGACCGACATCATCTTGAACTGCGATGCCGAAAGCATAGAGAACGTGCTTATGACCTGCCACAACGGGCGCATCGATCTGGTGATAGTGCCCAAGAACCGCGAGGCCTTGGCCAATTGCGTTTGCCCGTACGACTGCTCTTTCTACATCAAGCGCATCACCAGCGGCAGTTACCACATCCGTATCTATGTGGCCGAAGGCAAGAAAAGCACTTTCAATCCTGCATATCCTATCCACGAGGGAGAGATCACGCTTGCCCCACAGCAGCCATCGAGCCTGGAATGGTAGGCCGTTTCACCAAAATTCATGCGAATCGCTGCCCCGCTTAGCACATAAGCGGGGCAAAATTTTGTCGTTCGCCAAAAAGATTGTATCTTTGCACACGAAAAACCATAGGGTCCCATAGTTCAATGGATAGAACAAGTCTCTCCTAAAGATTAGATCCGAGTTCGATTCTCGGTGGGACTACTTTGGTGAATCATGGAGTATTAAACATTGTAGGGCTTAATCATTTTTTCAGACGTAGGAGATAATACCATGATAGGAGCAATTATTGGCGACATTGTGGGTTCGCGTTTTGAGTTCGGACCCGTTCCAGAAGAGCATTTTGAATTGTTCACCCCCGAGTGCAGCTATACCGATGATACCGTGTGTACCATTGCTATAGCCGACGCCATCATGAACCACAAGGACTACCAGCAGTCGCTGCTGGAGTGGTGCCGCCGCTACCCCAACCCTATGGGCAGCTACGGCCACCGGTTCTACCAGTGGATACATGCCGACGTGCAGACGCCTATGAACAGCTTCGGCAACGGCGCGGCCATGCGCGTGAGTCCCATTGGATGGCTTTTCGACGACTATCATGAAGTGATGGACGAGGCTAAGAAGAGCGCCGAGGTCAGCCACAACCACCCTGAGGGCATCAAAGGGGCGCAGTGTGTGGCCACCCTCATCTATTGGCTGCGCACCGTGCGTGTGACCAAAGAGAAAGTGGAGCGTGCGGTGAAGAAGGGGTTCGACTATGATATACCTCCCATGAAGGACATCTTGCGCATCGGTTCGCTGGGACACTTCGACGGCACCTGTCAGGAGACAGTCCCGATGGCCATCCGCTGCTTCCTCGATGCCGACAATTTCGAGGAGGTGATTCGCAAGGCAGTTCTCTGCGATGGCGACACCGACACGAAGGCCGCCATTGCCGGCAGCATCGCCGAATCGTACTACGAGATTCCCGAGGAGATGATAGAGAAGGCCATCAGCTATCTGCCCGACGACATGCGCAACATCCTGCGACAGTATCTAGAAGTGCTGCGCGAACGGGTGGAGCGATAGGGCATCATCACTTTATGGCAGCTAAAAAAGAGCTAACGGGATGATTGATGTGCTCAATGTTTCATTTTTTTGACATCTGCTGAATATGAAAGAATATGATTATCTGATCGTGGGCGCAGGTCTGTTTGGCTGTACCTTTGCCTACCGGGCCATGCAACAGGGCAGGAAGTGCCTCGTCATCGACAAGCGACCGCAGCTGGGTGGCAACATCTACTGTGAGGATGTGGAGGGCATCCACGTACATAAATACGGTGCCCATATCTTCCACACCAACAGCAGGCAGGTGTGGGACTTCGTCAATTCCATCGTCGAGTTCAACCGATATACCAACTCGCCAGTGGCCAATTACGAGGGACGGCTCTACAACCTGCCGTTCAACATGAACACATTCTATCAGATGTGGGGCGTCACCACCCCCGAGGAGGCACAGCGGAAAATCGACGAACAGCGTCAGGAGGCGGTCGAGCGCATGCGCCAGGAGGGCGTCACCGAGCCTCGCAACCTCGAGGAACAGGCCCTGCTGCTCATCGGCCGCGACATCTACGAGCGCCTCATCAAAGGATACACCGAGAAACAGTGGGGACGGAAATGCACCGAACTGCCTGCTTTCATCATCAAGCGGCTGCCCGTCCGTCTGGTTTTCGACAACAATTACTTCAACGACCGCTACCAGGGCATCCCCATCGGAGGCTACAACCGTCTGACGGAAGGACTGTTGCGCGGTGCCGACACGCTAACCGATACTGATTTCTTCGCCGACCGCGAACACTGGGAAAGCATCGCCGCGCGCATCGTCTTCACTGGTAAGATAGACGAATACTACGACTACCGCTTCGGAAAACTGGAATACCGCACGGTGCGCTTCGAGCAGGAGACGCTCCCGACGCCTAACTACCAGGGCAATGCCGTGGTGAACTACACCGAGGCACAGGTGCCCTACACGCGCATCATCGAGCACAAGCATTTCGAGATGTTCGGACAGCAGGTCTACGACACACCGCACACCGTCATCTCTCGCGAGTACAGCACCGAGTGGAAACCCGGCATGGAGCCCTACTATCCCGTCAACAACGACCGCAACAACCGGCTCTACGAGCAATACCGGCAGCTGGCCAACCGTGAACAGCGCGTCATCTTCGGTGGCCGGCTCGCAGAATACAAATACTACGACATGGCTCCTATCGTAGAAAAAGTGTTGAATATGCAGATTTTATAAAATAAAAGTTGTAACTTTGCAGCCGAAAATCAGAACATCACTATGCATAACGATTTAAATTATCTAGACCGCAACGAGTTCAATTTCGAGCCCAGCGATAAAGTAGTAGAGGCCATCAAGAACTTCAACCCCAAGGACCTGTGCTTCTACACCCGCATCTACGACCAAGGGAAGAAAAGTGTCATCAGCGTGCGGCTGAGCGAGCTGTATGGAGTGCCCGAGGAGCAGGTGCTGCTGGCCTATGGCGGTGAGGACATTCTGAAGAACGCCATCCACTACTACCTGATGAAGGGCGACAACAAGAAGATTCTGATTCCTGAATTTTCGTGGTGGTACTACAATAAGGTGGCCAGCGAATGCTATGGCACCTTCGAGATGTATCCCCTGCACGAGCAGGACGACACCTTTGCCTACGACGTCGACGAGGTCATCGAATATACCAACCGCATTCATCCGCGCATGCTGCTGCTGGCATCGCCCAACAACCCCACGGGCAACAGTCTGACGCCCGATGAGATTGGCCGCATCATGGAGAATATCCCCGACGACACGATGGTGCTCATCGACGAGGCCTATGCCAGTTTCATCACCAGCGACACCGACTATATTGCCCCATTGGTGAACAAATACCGCAACCTGATTATCTCGCGCACGCTGTCGAAGTTCTACGGACTGCCCGGCCTGCGTTGCGGCTTCGGCTTCATTGGTGCCGGTCACGACCATTTCGTCAGCTACATCAATAAATATCTCGGTTACAACCGCTTCTCTGAGGCGGTGGCACTGGCTGCCCTCGACAGCGACGACCACTACCGCCGTGTGGCTGACGACATGGAATGGGGACGACAGCTCTTCAAGCGTACTTTCGGCGACAAGCCTGGCTTTAAGGTCTATAAGAGCGTGGCCAACTTCATTCTCATCAAATATCCCATCGAGATAAAAGAAGCCTTGCAGAAAGCGCTGGCTGCAGAGAACTACAAGATTAAGTTCATGACCGACAAGGGACTCGAGTCGTGTGTCCGCATTACCCTGGGCCGCAAGGAACAGACCCAGACCGTCTGCGACACGATGCTCAGAGTGTTTCAAGGCCAAACAAAATAAGCGTATGATAGGAGTAGTATTGGCCGCAGGGATGGCCAAACGGTTGCGACCGCTGACCGACGCGAGGCCCAAATGCCTGCTCACTGTGGGCAGCCGTACCCTGCTGCAACGCACCTTCGATGCCATGATAGCCGCCGGCATCAGCGAGTTTGTCGTCGTCACCGGCTATCGGGGAGAGATGATCCGCGACTTCCTTCTTAACACCTATCCCTCGTCGCTCACCTTCCACTTTCTCCACAATGCCGACTACGAGCACAACAACAACATCTACTCGCTATGGATGACACGTGAGTTGGTGCGCGGACGTGAGTTCCTGCTGCTCGACAGCGACATTCTCTTTGACCCCGCCATCATCCAGCGCATGCTCCAAGAGCCCGGAACGGCTCTGGCCCTCAACCGCCACGAACTGGGAGAGGAGGAGATCAAAGTGATTGTCGACAGCAACAACCAGGTGGTGGAGATCAGCAAGGTGTGCTCACCCAGCGAGGCCATCGGCGAGAGCGTGGGCATCGAGAAGATGGAGGCCGACTATAGCGAGGCTCTCTTTGCCGAGCTCGACCGGATGATAGAGGGCGAGGGACTCATCGATATCTTCTACGAGCGCGCCTTCGAACGACTCATTCCCCAGGGCCACTCATTCCATATTGTCGACACCACCGACTATTTCTCCATAGAACTGGACACCGTCGACGACTTCAACAGTGCCCGCGAGCTCATTCCCGCAGAGCTCTATTAGATCAACATTCATGAACACATTCAGTCTGACAGAAGAGACGCGCGACGGCTTTCTGGTCTCGGCAGAGATGAAAAAAGTGTGGAGCGTGGAAATCAATCTGCTTAAAACGCTCCTCGACGCCTGCCAACAGGAAGGACTCAGGTGCTGGGTCGACGGCGGAACGCTCCTCGGTACGGTGCGCCACCACGGGTTCATCCCCTGGGACGACGATATCGATGTCTGCATGCCGCGGGCCGACTACGACCGGCTGCTGAGCCTCGGCGACCGGCTGTTCGCACCACCCTACTTCCTGCAATCCGCCTACTCCGATCACGACTACTACCGCGGACATGCCCAGTTGCGCCACAGCGAGACCGCTGCCATACGTCCCTCCGACGCCTTCCAACCATTCAATCAGGGCATCTTCATCGATATCTTCGTGCTCGACGCTGCCCCCGACGATGAGCAGAAACGCAAACAACTGTGCCAGCTGAGCCGACGCACACAGCGGTTCCTCAAGGCCAAGAACACCCATATCCTGTTCTCAGGCCGGCTGGGACTCATCTTCCGCAAGATGAAATGCCGGCGCGAGGTGGCACGCCGTGGCTGGACTGCCATCTACCGTGAGGCCGAAGACCAGCTCCGCGCTGTCCGCCCGGAAGAGTGCAGCTGTCTGGCAGAACTCGCCTTCAGTGGCGATGACATCATGTTCGACAAGCACATCTTCGACGAGACCGTCTGGATGCCCTTCGAGAATATCTCCGTCCCCGTGCCAGCAGGCTACGACAAATTCCTGCGCACACAGTATGGCGACGGCTACATGACGCCCCGCCAGGATGCCAGCTACCACGGCGAACTGATTTTCGACACTGAGCACAGCTACCGCGAGCTGCTGCCCCAGGTGCGGAAAGCCTACCGTAAGTCGCTCCTCCGGCGGTTGTTCAAAAAACTATAGCCCCAATCGACGGCGGCGGCGGACAGGATGGAGCACCATCATGCATAGAGATCAAACAGATATGGCCGATTACGACGTAAATGCTGTCCATCAGCGCATCCTACAAATTCTTCTGGCAGTCGACAACACCTGCCGGCAGCACCAGCTACGCTATTACATATGGGCAGGCACCATGATCGGTGCCGTGCGCCACAAAGGGTTCATCCCCTGGGACGACGACCTCGACATCGCCATGCCACGACCCGACTACGACCGTCTCATCCGGCACGCCAAGGAGTGGCTTCCGCAGCAGTTCGAGCTGGTGAGCGCCGAGACCGACGCTGTCTATCCGCTGCCCTTCGCCAAGATACAAGACAGCAACACCACGCTCATCGAGCGCATGCACCTGAAATACCTTGGTGGCATCTACATCGATGTGTTCCCCATCGACGGAGCGCCCGCCAACAAAATCATACAGAAACTCCACTTCGCCCGTTACGAATACTACAAGCGGGTGCTCTACCTCATGGTGCGCGACCCCTACAAGCACGGTCACGGTCCCGACTCATGGGTGCCCCTGCTGTGCCGGAAGCTCTACACACTGGCTGGAGTGCAGGGGAAAATCAGCCGGTTGCTCCATAAATACGACTACGATAAGGCATCACTCGTGGCCGACTACGACGACGGCTCGCATGGCGTCATGCCCAAAGAGGTATTAGGAACGCCCGCCCCCTATGAGTTTGAGGGAGAGCAAGTGATGGGCGTAGAGCAATACGACCGTTACCTGAGTCAGAAATACGGCGACTACATGACCATTCCGCCCCACCAGCAACAGCGCCAGCACAATTTCCACTATCTGAACCTCGACCTCCCCTATAGAGAGTACAAGTCAACCCAGGAACCTGAGTCCTAGCCATTTCTGGCATTGGGGGATAAAACAACTGCTGGCACAAGGCTGCCCATCTCGAGGACTGCCTTGTGCCAGCAGGCTATATATACTCTCCCGTCAACCCAACTCGCTGACGGCCTGTTCTACAGCCCTGCGCAGATACTCACCACGCGAGAGCTGCTGGCTGACTCGGCGCACATTCTTTCTCATTTCCTCCATCTGCTCGTCGGTCACACTGGCCAGTAGTGTGTTCAGTTGCTCCACGCTGTCGATGCACAGACCGATGCCTTCTTGTTCGACAATGGAGGCCAATGCTGCCTGACGCCAGATGATGATGGGCAAGCCGGCACGGATATAGAACGACACCTTGTGCGGACTGTTCCAGCGCAGATACTCACCGAAGCTGCCCGTACAGCTGTCCAACGAGTCGCCGTCCCACACAAAGCCGAAATCACCCTGCACACTCTCAATAAACTTGTCGGCCGGCATGAAATCATGGAAAATCACCCGCGGCGACTCTTTCAGCGACGGAAGACCCGAGCGGTTGCCATAGATATGCAACTCGTAACCACTGATAACGTCAGGAATCTGCAAAATAAAAGCATTCTTGCGCATGGCGAGGGCTCCGGCATAGACGATGGAGCACTCTCCCTTCGTCCGCTCCTGCTCGTGATGAACAGTTTTCGAACGATAGTCAAACAGCCCCAAGGCACCCAGCGGATGGCTGTAGCCGCGGCTGGCGAGCCACTGCCGCATCACTCCGTTGGAGGCTATCACATAGTCGGCATGCATTAACCGGCGAATCTCCTGCTCCTCGGTGAGTTTCTTACGGCGCATGGAACCCAGGTCGTGGATGAGGGCGATGGTCCTTGCGCCCCGCCAATGGGCCACACGACAGATGAAGGCAAAATACTTTTTGACAGGGTATTGCAACAGGATGATATCGTCTTTTCGCACTGAGGCACAGTATTTCAGGATGCCCATCAGGTCGAGGAAGAACGTCACCACCTTATTATCATAAAGTGTCCGGCGCAGGCCCAAGTTCACGGCGCCCATCTCTACGAGCGTATCTTCGTTGTCGGTCTTCGCCTTATTGCCCGAGCCGTCTACGCCCCGGTAGTTTCTTGATATATAACACAAGCGGTTTGTACTCATATTGGTTTATAATTCAAGTTTAAATTCCATTTCGCGTTTCTTCTGATAGTGCGCCCAAAAACGCCTTCTTTCTGCCATCGTGACTTGTTCGGCAGCCTCGGCATCGAACTTCCGCAGGCTCGCATACTCACGCACCAGCAATTCGATGAAATGCTTGGGCCCCCACAGACGGGCAAAGCTGCGACAACCATCTTCCATATTCACCGCCCCAAAGCGCATACGATTGATGTCGACAATGGAAAAATGGTACTCTTGTTTCCCGTGGGTCGTTCCCTGATGGTCGACATCCCACAAAATATTGCCGGGTGAGAAATCCAGATGCAGCACTTCCTTGTCGTGCATATTGGCGGCATAAGCGGCCAATGCCTTGGCAATCGGCGCATAGACATCCTCCGTGGCGTCACCCATCTCGTAGAGCAGATGAGCGTACGGGCACTGAATACTGATGAACCACGAGTGTTGCAGCATGCCCAGATGCCGGTCCTCGATATAGGCCACAGCCTCGGGCGTCTGTATTCCCTTGGCCAACAGAATGGGGGGATAGGTATAAGCACGTCTGCCCTTGGGCTTTCTGATGCCCGTGGAATAGATGATATTGGATGGGAACACAGGCTTTTTATAGCGTTTCACATTCAGTCGAGTGCCATCGGGAGCCTCAAACATCTTAATCAGGTTGCGCCGTCCGCCATAGAGATAGATGCCCTCAGCATCCATCCGCTCGGGCAGTTGGCTGATGAATGAGCGCAGATGCTCATACTTCGGATTGATCTCGATGGTTCTTTTCATATCTGTTTCCACTGTGTACAGAGGGCTACTCTACAGTTACCGAGGGCGTCCCGGGCTGTCTGGAGGGCTGCTCTGTAAAGCTAATCATACTGCTCACTTGTCACTCATCACTTTTTCATAGACGTTGAACACTTGGGCAGCTACGTTGTTGCCCTCAAAGCGCTGAATGTATTGCTGGCTTCGGGCGATACGCTCTTCCCTGCCCTCCGCTCCTTTCAACGACAGACAGATTCCGTTTGCCATGCCACTGACATCGTCGGGACTGACATAGATATTGTCGTTGCCGCCTGCCTCCATCAGACAACTGCCCGTACAGGCGACAACGGGCAGACCGCTCTGGATGGCTTCGATGATGGGAATGCCGAAACCCTCGTAACGGGAAGGATAGACACACGCCTCGGCCTGCTGATACAAAGCCGGCAGATCGGCAAAGGGCACCTGATGGAACATCTTCACCCGCTGAAGGAGGCCGTTCTCACGGATATACTGCTCCAGCCGGTCGGCATAAGGAGTGCGCCGGCCGACAATGACCAGCGACACGTCGTGCGGCACATAGTGCATGGCCTTAACCGCCAGCAGCATGTTCTTGCGCTCCTCGACAGAGCCTACATGAATGATATAACGCTCGGGCAACTGATATTTCTGACTGACACGGGCCCGCTCCTCGGCGGTGGCAGGTTGTTTGAAGCGTGTGCCGCAACTCTGATAGATAAGCTCGATTTTGTCGGGTTTCACACCACCATAGAACATGATGTCGCGCTTGGTACACTCGCTGATGGCAATGATGCGGTCGGCCTCGGCAATGGTCCTGCGGAACTTCCAGGCATAGAGCTTGGTGTCGAGCCATTGATAATACTCGGGATGGCGCAGGAAGATGAGGTCGTGGATGGTGACAACGGTCTTGATGCCTGCCTTCTTGATGCCGACAGGCAGCTCGCCCGACAGACCGTGATAGAGCTGTATGCCGTCGCGCCGCAGGTCGTTCACCACGCCATGAGTGCGCCACCAGGCCTTGCCCAGGCCCGTGCGGGAGAGGAAGGAAGAGGCATCGGGATAGCAAAAGCGCACGTTGGGCGCCGTATTGACCATCTGGCGCAACTGGTCGTTGCCCTTGTCGGGGGCATAGAGGCAGCACTCGCAGTCGGCGGGGGCGATGGCCGACAGGTCGTTGATGAGTGTGCGCGCATAGTTGCCCAAGCCTGTTGCGTTGCGCACCATGCGCTTGGCATCAAATCCTATTCTCATGTTTCCGTACGTTTAATGACTTTCCCATTGACCACCCTGAAGCGCCGGTCGAACTCCTCGTGGGTGCGGCGCCAGCGGTCGTGGCTCCACAGATAGCAGGAGGGCTCACGGCGGATGGTTTCTTCGAGCATACTGAAGAACTGCCTCGTGATCTCATGCTCGGGCATCGATGCCGGATCGGTGGTGATGAGCCGCGCCGTCACCACATAATGGCCGCGCCGGGGCCGCTCCATATCGACGTAGAAGACGGCATTCCTCATCTTGCGCATGATGCGCTCGGCACCGGTAAACACGGGCGTCTCGTGGCCTAAGAAGGGTATCCACAGATGAATATTCTCCCATTTGGGAGCCTGGTCGCTGATATAGCCGAAGAGGTTCATGCGGTTCTCACGCTGATAGCCCACCAGGTAGCGCAGAATATCTTTCTTGGGGATGCACACACCGCCCTTGCTCTGCCGGATATCGATGAACAAACGGTCGAAGATGTCGCTGCGCAGAGGGTGGTAGATGAGTCCCATGACGGCATCGGTATGGCGCTGCATGGCCAGTCCGGTTGCCGAGAGCAGTTCCCAGTTGCCATAATGCCCCAAAAGGGCGGCACAGGTCTGTCCGCGGTCGAAGCATTGCTCCACCTGGTCGAAGCCGCGAAACTCAATACGCCGGAGCAGCGACGCAGGCTTCACCGAGAGCAGCTTGAGGGTCTCGACAAAGTAGTCGCACAGCCAATGGTAGAATCTGCGCTCGATGGCGCGATGCTCTGAAGTACTCTTTTCGGGAAAGGAAGTCTCGATGTTGCGGCGCACCACCCGCCGGCGATAGCCCGACAGGCGCACGAACACATAGAAGATGTCGGACAGGACATAGAGCACGCCGTATGGCAGGAGCGATACCGCGTAGAACAGCGCATGAACGATTTTGTAGGTCATCTTCTTCATTCTTTTCCTTTTATGTGATGAGTGGGGATGTGTCAGGACATCTCGGGGGTGGCTTACTGCTGCATGTCGTGCAGTTTCTTATAGTAGCCGTCGCGCGCCAAGAGCTCGTCGTGGGTGCCGCGCTCGACGATCTGTCCCTCATGCAACACACATATCTCGTCGGCATTCTTGATGGTCGACAGACGGTGGGCGATGGCCACGGTGGTACGCGTCTTCATCAGCCGCTCAAGGGCATCCTGCACCAGTCGCTCGCTCTCGGTGTCGAGTGCCGAGGTGGCCTCGTCGAGAATCAGGATGGGCGGGTTCTTCAAGATGGCACGGGCAATGCTCACCCGCTGGCGCTGACCACCGCTGAGCCGTCCTCCGCGGTCGCCGATATTGGTGTCGTAGCCGTGTTCCGACTGCATGATGAACTCGTGGGCATTGGCTATACGGGCAGCCTCCTCGACCTGCTGGCGCGTAGCATTGTCGACGCCAAACGAGATGTTGTTGAAGAACGAGTCGTTGAAGAGGATGGCCTCCTGGTTCACATTGCCTATGAGCTGGCGCAGGTCGTGAATGCCCAGTTCCTTCACGTCGACTCCGTCGATGAGCACCTGGCCTTCCTGCACGTCGTAATAGCGCGGGATGAGGTCGACCAACGTCGACTTTCCCCCACCCGACTGGCCCACCAGCGCCACGGTCTTGCCCTTCTCGATGGTGAGATTAATGTCCTTCAGCACCCACTGTTCGCCATATCTGAACGACACGTGGCGGAACTCAATGGACTGCTCGAAGCTCTTGATATGCACAGGGTGGGCCGATTCCTTGATATGATTCTCGGCCAGGAGTATCTTGTCGACACGCTCCATCGACGCCAAGCCCTTGGGAATGTTGTAGCCTGCCTTCGAAAACTCCTTCAGTGGGTTGATGATGCTATAGAGAATCACCATGTAATAGACAAAGGTGGAACCGATGATGCTGTGGTAGTTGATGACCAAGATGCCGCCGAACCACAGCACAATGACAATCATCACCGTGCCTAGGAACTCGCTCATGGGATGGGCCATCGACTGCCGGATGTTCACCCGCATGATGTCGTTGCGGTAGGCTGAGTTCACATGGTCGAAGCGGCGGTTCATCTTATCCTCGGCACAGAAAGCCTTGATGATGCGCAGTCCGCCCAGCGTCTCCTCCACCTGGCTCATCGTGTCGCTCCAGAGCGACTGAGCCTTGATGCTCTTTTGCTTCAGGCGGCGGCCCACCATTCCCATGAACCAGCCGAAGATGGGTACAAAGACGATGGTGAACAACGTGAGCTGCCACGAGATGAGGAGCAGCGCAATGAAATAGGAGATGATGAGGATGGGGTTCTTGAACAGCATGTCAAGGCTCGACATGATGCTCGACTCGATTTCCTGCACATCACCGCTCATGCGCGCAATGATATCGCCCTTGCGCTCCTCGCTGAAGAAGCCCAGCGGCAGCGAGTTGATTTTCTGATACAACTGGTTGCGGATGTCGCGCACCACGCCCGTACGGATAGGAATAATGGTGGCCGACGAGAGGAAGTAGGCACCCGTCTTCAGCGCCGTCATCACCGCCAGCACCAGTCCGATGATGAGCAGAGTGGTGGTGGCACCGGTGCTCTGAATGAGCTGATTCACATAGTAGTTCATGTTGTTCATCAGCACACCGTCCACATTTCCCCAGTCCCATGCCAACAGCGTGGTGGCCTTCTCGGTATCACCCGTCTGGAACAAGATATTCAGCATGGGTATCAGCGTGGCAAACGAGAAGATATTCAGTACTGCCGACAGAATATTGAAGATGACCGACAGTACCAGATATTTCTTATATGGCGGCACGAAACGCCTTAAAACTTGCAAGAATTCTTTCATAACTATCTATTATGCATGATGAACTAAGCAACATGAATTATACTATGCATTATCAATTCTGCATTATACATTACTCTGCCACGCCCAACAGCGTTGCGCTGCTACTGCCGGTAATCCTCACATTCACCGTCTCACCGATGTGATGACGGCCTCGGTCGAAGACCACCGCCTTGTTCTGCTCGTTGCGGCCCATCAGCTGTTCGCGAGAGCGCTTGCTGAACCCTTCCACCAACACAGGGAAAGTCTTCCCCACATCCTCGCGGTTGCGCTCGGCAGAAATCTCGGTCTGCAGGGCAATGAGCTGGTTCAGGCGCCGTATCTTCTCTTCCTCGGGCACGTTGTCGGCCAGATGCTTAGCGGCATAGGTACCGGGACGCTCGGAGTATTTGAACATGAAGGCCGAGTCGAAACGCACCTCGCGCACCAGCGAGAGCGTCTGCTGGAAGTCGTCTTCGGTCTCATCGCAATAGCCCACAAACACATCGGTGGTCAGTCCGCAGCCTGGAATGATGCGGCGGATAGCCTCCACCTTACTAAGGTAGTCTTCGCGGGTGTATTTGCGGTTCATCAGGTGCAGCGTGTGGTTGCTGCCGCTCTGCACAGGGAAGTGGATGTGCTTGCACAGGTTGGGCTCCTCGGCAATGGCGTGAAGGATGTCCTCGGTCATATCCTCGGGATTCGAGGTGGTGAACCGCACCCGCATCTCAGGCACCTCGCGGGCTACCCTTCGCAGCAGTTCGGCAAAGCTCGTACCTCCAGGCATGGGCTTTCCTGCCGGACTCAGACCGTAGCTGTTGACATTCTGGCCCAGCAGCGTCACCTCTTTGAATCCACGGTCACGCAGGTCGCGCACCTCGGTGAGGATGCTCTCCACGTCGCGCGACCGCTCACGGCCACGGGTAAAGGGCACAATGCAATAGTGACAGAAGTTATTACAGCCGCGCATGATGCTCACGAAACCGCCGATCTTGGCTCCGTGGATGCGCTGCGGAAGGATGTCGCGATAGGTCTCGGTGGTCGACAGCTCTACATTGATGGCCTGATGACCGGCCTCGCACTGGGCAATGAGGTCGGGGAGCGACAGATAGGCATCGGGACCGGCCACCAGGTCGGTATGATGGTGCTCCAGCAGGTCGCTTTTCACGCGCTCAGCCATACAGCCCAGCACGCCGATGATGAGTCGCGGACGCTCTTCTTTCAGTCGGCGCCTGCGCTCGGCATCAAGAGCCTCCAGACGGTGATAGATTTTCTGCTCGGCATTGTCGCGCACCGAACAGGTGTTCAGGAACACGGCATCAGCGTCGTCCAACTGCTCGGTCACTTCATATCCAGCCATCTGCATCACAGAGGCAACCACCTCAGAGTCGGCCACATTCATCTGGCAACCGTATGTTTCGATATATAGTTTTTTCATTGTTGCAAAATATAACAGACTGCAAAGTTACGAAAAATCGAGAGCAGAACAAAATAAACTCGTTTATTTTTTATGCCGAGATGGAGTAACTTATCCAAAGTTACGAAAAAACGAGTGAAAGGCACGATTTAGTCCTTAAGCGGACAAAAACTTCTGAAAGCTTGCTTTTCTGTTTCTGTACAAGAAAAACGACTGAAAGAAGTGCCCTCAGACGCTACATCTCCGTGTCCGCATCATCCACGTCCAAGCACTCACGGATGGCATCGAAGTCGAAGCCACGGCCCAGGGCAAAACGAATGAGTTTCTGCTGCAGTTCGTAAGGACTGTTGGCCTTGGTACTTTTGCGTTTTTGCTGTAGCAGGGGGCGCAGCACCTCGACATACTCATCGGTGTCAATCTCGTCGAGCACGCGCTGGCGGATGTCAGCATCGATGCGTTTCTGCCAGAGCGCCTGCTCCACCTTGCGACGTCCCCATTTGTTGTATTTCACCTTGTCTTTCACGAAAGCGCGGGCATAGCGCTCGTCGTCGACAAAACGCCCACCCACCAGACGGGCCATGACACGGGCCTGAGCCTCCTCAGTCACGCCCCAGCGGCGCATCTTCTCGAGCATCTCAAACTGACAATGCTCGGCTTGTGCACATTGTGCCGACAGCCGCAGAAAGGCTTCTTGCTCGGTGATTTCCTTCATATCATAACGTTGTTTTCGTGGCTTTGACCATTCGCTGCTTGCCAAACTGGTCGTTGCGCGTCTCCACTTGTTGCATGCCCACCGTCGGCAAATAGGCGGCCACGGCCTCGGTGAGCATCGGATTCATCTCTAAATACAGGCTTCCACCCGGCCGTAGGGTTTGTCCGGCATAGCGACAGATGGCCTGATACATGACATCGGGCTTATCGCCGGGGGCAAAAAGAGCCTCGTGCGGTTCGTAGTCGAGCACGTTGCGGGCCATAGCGACACTCTCACGGCGATAGATATACGGGGGATTGCTCACAATGATGTCCCACGCTTCGCCAGCCGTGGGACTGCACCGAAGCACGTCTTTCTTCTCAAACGCTACCTCTACGTGGGTGCTGCGGGCATTGGCAGCAGCCTGACGGAGGGCCTCATCGGAGATATCCCACGCTGTCACCCGACTACCTTGCAGCTCGGCGGCCAGAGTAATGGCGATGCATCCGCTGCCCGTCCCGATGTCTAATATGCGCGGGGAGGAAGTTCCGGTGCCATCAGATGCCGCACTCTCCAGCACCCAGCGGCACAGTTCCTCAGTCTCAGGACGCGGGATGAGCACGCCCGGAGCCACATGGAACGACCGTCCGCAGAACCACGCCTCGCCCAAAACATACTGGATGGGCTCGGCCTGCAGCAGTCTTTTCATGATTTTCTGCAATTCTTGTTGGTCGTCTGCAGATAATTCACTAACTTTGCCACACAGAACATCGGCCATAGTCAGTCCGAAACGCTGCTCCATCAGCAGACGGGCGATGGCTCTTGCCTCGCCAGTCTCGTAGAGAGCAGACAGCTGCCGGATGATGTCTTGATAGGTCATAACAAATGCAAAAGTAATCAATTTCAGACAATGAACCAAATATTAACCGACGAAAAATACATGCGCCGCTGCCTGCAGCTGGCCCGTAACGGCATCCATTCGGCCCGTCCCAACCCTATGGTGGGCTGTGTAATTGTGGCTGACGACCCACAAGCGGCCGACGGTCGCGAGCGAATCATCGGCGAGGGCTACCACATCCGCTGTGGCGAGGGGCATGCCGAGGTGAACGCCTTCGCGTCGGTGCGCCCCAGCGACGAGCATCTGCTGCCACTGGCCACCGTCTATGTGAGTCTGGAGCCTTGCTCGCATTATGGCAAGACACCGCCCTGTGCCGACCTGATTGTCAGCAAAGGCGTGAAGCGGGTGGTGGTCGGAACGGTCGACCCGTTTGCGAAAGTGCAGGGACGGGGCATTGAGAAGCTGCGCCAGGCAGGCATCGAGGTAACCGTCGGTGTGCTAGAGGCCGAATGCCGCGAGCTGAACAAGCGTTTCTTCACGTTCCATCAGCAGCATCGCCCGTACATCATCTTGAAGTGGGCACAGACCGCCAACGGCTACCTCGACGACAACTTCCATCCGCTGGCCATCTCCACACCGTTCACACAGATGCTCTCCCACCGTCTGCGGGCCGACGAGGACGCCATTGTGGTGGGCCGCATCACCGACGAGCGCGAGCATCCGGCACTCACCGTACGCCATTGGAGCGGACAAGACCCGCGACGCTTCGTGCTGAGCAAGGACTATAGCATCGAGCAGCTCATCAGCGACTGCTGCGAACAGAATATCCAGTCGCTCATCGTCGAGGGAGGTGCCAAGACCCACGAGTCGTTCATCGATGCCGACCTGTGGGACGAGATACGTGTCGAGACAGCACCCATCACCGTCAAACGGGGCACCGAAGCCTGTCCGCTACCACCGAATATTACAGTAAAAAAACGTGAAGTGTACGATCAGAATGTAATAATCACTTATCAACGCACCTGATGATGAGCAACCGATTTACCTCTCGCCTGAGCGAGAACGACGACTACAAGCGCGACATGCTGATTCAGAAAATTGAGCATGCCGTCGGACAAATGAAACTCTCTGAGCTGGAGGCACTTGCCTACGATATGTTTACCAAAGGCTACTTGGAAGACTATTAGATTCGTCTTCTAGCCGGCAATTCTCTCCCAACAAGTTGAGAACGGAGAGGTGAGAACGGAGAGCTGAAAACGGAGAGCTGAAAACGGAGAGCTGAAAACGGAGAGCTGAGAACGGAGAGGTATGATTACCTTTGGTATTGTCTACTCTCCCCCAACAAGAAGGTGCAAGAGGCGTGGTATTGTCTACACTCCTATACTCCCACACTCCTACACTACTAAGGTAATCATACTTGTCACTTCTCACTTGTCACTTTTCACTTAAAGAATGTTCTCAACTATCCAAGAAGCTCTTGATGTCATCGAGTTTTCGCAGGCCGGTCTCGCGCCCGATGTCGTAGACGCGCTGCATCTCCTCGGGGTCGTGAGAGATGTGGCCGATGGGCAGGGCGGCATCGGGATAGATGGCCATCGTGTTGCCCCGCCGCACCTCCTGCTCGACATAAGCCAGCTGGTCGTTATACATCAGGTGGCGCATCTGCATGGTTTCCACCACGCGCGGGTATTTACGCAGGCTCAGGCGGATGACGGGCAGCAGCCGGCTGGGCTTCTTCACGTAGCCGCGGGGCTGGGTCATGATGACGAGGTTGCGCTCGAACCCTCTCCGTTGGAAGGCCTTCAGGGGAATAGAGTCGCTCATGCCGCCGTCCAGCAGTTTGTAGCCCTCGAGTTCGACCACGCGCGAGACGACAGGCATCGAGGCCGAGGCGCGCACCCAGTCGAATGTCACGTCGCCGCCCTGGTCGCAGCGCTTGTAGACGGGCTCGCCCGTCTCCACGTCGGTACACACCACCCAGAACTCGGTGGGATTCTGCTCGAAAGTCTCGTTGTCGAAGATATCATATTCGTTGGGCACCACATGGTAGGCATACTCGGCGCCGAACAGGTCGCCCGTGCGCAGGAACGACTGCATGCTGCAATAGCGCTTGTCGCGGGCGAAACGCTTGTTGTAGCGGATGGCACGCCCTATCTGTCGCGATTTGTAGTTGCAGCCGAAAGCCGCTCCAGCCGATACCCCTATCACACCGTCGAACGTGATGTTGTTTTCCAACATCACGTCCATAATACCAGCGGAGAACAAGCCCCGCATGGCCCCTCCCTCAAGTACGAGTCCTTTTTTCATTGTTTTTTCATATATATCTTCTGGTTTACCAGTCGTCATTGTCGTTGCCTACGATACCGTTCTTCACGGCCTCCTCAATCTTGTCGATCACGGCATTCGAGTAAGCGTGGGCCATCACGAGGGCCTTGGCGCAGGTGCGCTTCTGTGCATCTTTCTGCACGAAGGGATAGTGGTGTGCTATCTCCCATTGCTCGTCGTAGAGGTTCTCGTTGGTCTTGTCGTCCTTCTTGCGCTTCGAGTCGCCGTAGGTGCGACGGTCGTTTTCTGCTGCCATCGATAGCCATCCGCCGCTGATGTCGGCCAGGATGTCGTAGCTCTGTACGGTATAGGTGACGCGCAGGCGTCCGTCCTTGATGTCGATGCGGATCACGGGAGTGATGCTGACGCTGTATTTGTTCAGGGTGCCGATGTGCTCGACAATGTTGGGGATGGTCGACGAGATGATGATACATCCGGCATCCTTGTCGTTGAGCGTGATGGCCTGCTTGTCTTTGAAGGTGGCTGTGGCCCAGTAGTTCACGGCCACATAGAGCTGCTGCTTGGTTTTTCCGGGAGCCTCGATCACCTCCTGGTAGGTGATTGACTGGTTCTTGTCGAGGGTAATCGAAGTGGCCAGGTTGGCGGCTGCGTCGAGCCATTTGTCACCGTAGCGCTCCTTGGCGTATTTCTCCAGGTCGGCTGCCTTCATGATTTGTGCCTGAATGCTTGTGATGCCGCAGATCAGCATGACTGCCAACATCCATAATTTCAACTGTTTCATATCTGTTATCGTTATAGGGTTATTCTTATCATCATTATATCTCTCAACTATCAGCTCCCGGCTGTCCTCTCTCACGCCTCCTATTTAGAATCTAGCCCTGATACCGGCCAGGATGATGCCCTGCTCACCTACACCGAACTCTGCGAAAGCGCGTACGTTCTTGCTACCTGCCTCAAGGCCGAGGAGAGAAGCCTGAAACATGAACTCCACCTGGCTGTCGTTCGACGACTCTGACTTCAGGGTGGTGTCCTTGCTCGTCATGAACATGATACCGGCGGCGGCCTTCGTGTAGACACCAAACTGCTTGTTGTTCACCCAGTAGTACTTGATGGCTGGCATCACCGTGTAGTAGCATCTTTTCCGGTCGCCCACCTTGGTTGTCTCATCCTTCTCGTAGACATCCTCCTGGTAAGAGGCGAAGGTAACCACACCGCCAAGGGCCATTCGCGGATTGTCCAGATGATAGAAATACTCTATGCCGAGTGTGCCGAACTCCTTGCTGTCCTTCCACTTCAAACCTTGAATCCCGTCGAACAGTCCGTTGCTGAAAGCGTTGCTCAATCCGTCGATGATAGCCGAAGCGCCTACTCCGTAGCTGACACCTACCTCGTGTCTGGGCCCATCACTCTGTGCGTTCACACTTGTCACTGCCATAAGGGTTGCGATAACCACCAAAAATATCTTTTTCATTGCTGTATGTTCTCTGATTGTTAATATTTTGTTTCTGAAAAAATCTCCGACTCGCCTCCAACTCAGTTGAACTCATTTCTTTGTCGAAATGCTTGTCTTCGTGATTTCTATTGCAAAGATAAAGCGAAAAATCCACCCTTGTTCTTTTTTTCATCACTTTTTTTGTTTTTGCATACGACAGCCTCCCCTATTTACGACAAACAACGGAAAACGGCTCTTTTCTTGTCGCAAACCGGCGCAAAAGCCGGCCGAAAACTGCTTTTTCATGCCCATAACCCGAAAAAGAAATCATTTTATTGGTCGCAACGGCACCATCATTCCCAACTTTTTGCTATCTTTGTGGATGAAAGCAGGAGCCGAACTCCCTCCTTCACTCCGGCAAGCCCCTTGCGTTCCTTATATATAAATAGGTAATTATGAAACAAATGATGAAAAGAATCATACTCGCACTCGTGCTCCTCCTGGGCATCATGTGCACCACCGTCGCCCAGACCATCAGAAGCGCCAGCAACTCCACCCTGGCAACAGTAGAGAGCAACGGCACCGTCAGGGACTACCGTAACTTCATGATTGCCAAGATCTGCAACAACGGTGACATCAGGGACGTTGGCAACCGCCTGCTCTTCAAAACCGAGAGCGACGGAGTCATCAGAGACCAGTACAACTCCTATCTGGGCAAGGTAGACGACAAGGGCATCGTGCGCAACAGCAACTACCAGTACACGGGGAAAATCGAGGACGACGGAACCGTTAGGGACAAGAACAACCAGCTCATCGGCTATGCCAGTGGCGTGCCCAAGACCTTTGCCGCCATCTATTTCTTCTTCCACAGCTTTTCTAAGTGAAAAGTGAGAAGTGAGTTTTTTTAGGAGTGTAGGAGCTTTTCCAAGTGAGAAGTGACAAGTGAGAAGTGACAAGTATGATTACCTTAGTAGTGTAGGAGTGTGGGAGTATAGGAGTGTAGACAATACCACGCCTCTTGCACCTTGAACTTTGAGCCTTCTTGTTGGGGGAGAGTAGACAATACCAAAGGTAATCATACCTCTCCGTCCTCAACTCTCAGTTCTCAACTTGTTGGAGTGAGTGTAGACAATACCACGCCTCTTGCACCTTGAATTATAAACCTTCTTTAAAAGGCCAACGAAAGAATTAATGATGATGATTCTTGATGTTGTCAGAATATTTTCGTATCTTTGCCACATCAACAAGACTTCAAGCTTATGGGACTCTTCGACAAAAAACCAAAGAAAAAGGACAGCTTCCTCGGCGGCAATTACGAGCCGGATGCCTGGCGCAAACACATTCCTTACAACGACACGCACGACTCACACATCTGGGACTGGGGCGCAAAAGACAAGGATGGCGACGGCTATCGTGACGGCAGCGTGGGCGACAGCGACTTGTGGGATGACTGAAGATTGCCACAACAAATGTCAGAATATAGTTGCTTGGGCACTACCTCAAAGTCGCATTCTGGGTGACATCGAAAAACGTGTTTGGATATGATAATTAAAAGGCGTTCAATACAGTAGTCGAATGAAATATAATATGTAATCGCATATATGTTAGTGTGGGGGAAGTGAGAGAGTGATGAAAAGCTCTCTCACTTTTTTGTCAAGTTTTTTATGATAATGTTTGGGAGTTAGCAGGAATTATACTATCTTTGTGGCAAAATATTAATTTAAAAACAATAATTATTATGAGTATTAGAGAATCTCTGATAAGCAGGAACATTTTCATCGTCCTGACCATAATAGTTGGTGTTTTTTCGCCATCAAATATAATTGCTCAAAAGAATCCTCTTAAATTTTACGAATTATCTTCAACTGTAACGCTGGATTCTTTGCATCGTGTTTTGATGCTTCATTCTTTTCATAATAAAGATATTATAGCAGACACACTAGCTTTATATTCATATGGGTCAGAAGAAGTTACATTGATGGTTTGCCCTATATCGAAAAGAGTCTTCTCTTATTGGTATAGATGGGAATTCAATTCTTCAACCGATGACGAGTTCGTTCCCAAATCAAAGAGTTCTAAAAAATCTCATTTAGAACAAAGTAAACAATACTATATAAATATATGTAATTACCTTAAACAGAAATATGGCGAACCAGAAAGTATCGTGTATCAAAAAGGAATGTCTGAGCCTATTAAATATAAAGATAATCAACTAGATACGCTGAACTATAATCATTTGTTTAATCAAAAGTCTTCTGTAGATGTTGTTTGGAAAAATTCAGAGAGGGCAATAATATTAAAATTCGACAATTGGGTCTTTAGCAAAACATTAATCATATATAAGTATTTAAATTATTTGAATCAAGCCCAAAAGAATGATGAATATACATTAAGACAACGACAAGAGGGTATTTGGGAAGTTGTTAAATGGGCTGTTTTAGGGCTGGTAGTACTACTGGTGATATATATTGTATATAGAATAACAAAAAAGAAGCAAGAAGAAAAAGAGATGATGATTGCGGAATATCATAAACAAATTCAGATAGAAGAGAATAAAAAAATAGCAGAACAAAAGAGAATTAAGGAACAACTGCAGCAGTCATTTAATAAACAAAATAATTATGTGTCAACTTTAGTTGAAAAGTATGGGGATTATGATAAGAGAATTAGATTAACCCCCAAAGAATCTATTGATATTGCAGAGATTATTGTGTTTAGCCAGTCCAAACATATTATTATAGACAAGAAGGAGTTATTGTTTTCTGATATACTTGACTGTGTTGTTAATGATAATATAAAGGAAAGAGTAACAGTACAAACAATTAGGGGTAATTCAACAGCTACAAGCAAGGCAAATACTAAAAACATGATTGGAAGGGCTGTTGTAGGTGGAGTACTTCTTGGTGGAGTAGGTACAATTATAGGTGGCAGTACAGCTAAAAGAAATACAGTAATTGAGTATGGAACGGACACATCAACACACAATAAGGAGGTTGAACATAATTATACTGTGGCAATTACTATAAAAGATATATCTAATCCAGTCCTATATTTGAATGTTGGTAGCAATACTGGGCTGAAAGACGAAATTGTTAGTTTGATGAAAGTTATAATGTCTATGAAGTAGAATTATATTGTTAATGAAATAGTATATGGAAGTATATTTAGACTTTATCATTATTGGATTGCTAGTTCTATCGACTTTAATTTCCATATTTGTTGAACGTTATTATGCTCAGAAAGGATATGAGCGAAATACACAAACAAGGTAAGAGCTGGAAAGATTTGGATGATTTCAAGCACCAATGGATGCTATATGTGGTATGGCAGAAGTGTCTTACTAACGATGATTTTGCAGAACTGTTGAGGCTGACACTAAAAGATGTGTTTATCATCGAGAACACCACCAATCCGGCCAATGGAAGCAAAGAGGTTGATTCTAGTGAGTATTGGGGTGAAAAAACAAAGAACCAGAGGATGGCCACGACCTCATTGAAAGAGAGGTTGAACTAGCAAATCCAACGATGGCAGCAAGGGAGTTGAAAAAACTCAAGTCCATTGAGCGCAATAAGTTGAACAATGTGGGAATATGGAAGGGTATAAACTGCCTTGGTAAGTGCCTAAATATCTATAAGTATTATAGATACAGGAACGACACCACCCATTGATTATTACCTACTCAGAAGCAAACATATCTATCTTTTGGTAAGTTACTAACATTTGAACGAAGTAAAATGAAAACTATATTGTAAAACATTTAATATCAGCATCTATAAATAATTGAATAATAATATGTTATATAGAATACTCTTTATTTGCCTTGGCAACATCTGCCGGTCGCCGGCGGCCGAAGGGATTATGAGGCATCTGGTGGAATTGCGGGGGATGGCGCACTTGTTCGACATCGACTCGGCAGGAATCGGCGGATGGCATGTGGGGCAGTTGCCCGACGCCCGCATGAGGAGGCACGGCGCACGACACGGATATGACTTCTGCAGCCGCGCCCGACAGTTCTGCACCGCCGACTTCGACCGCTTCGACCTGATTGTGGGCATGGACGAGGAGAACATGTACGACCTGAGACGGAAAGCACGCTCGGACGCCGATAGGGAGAAGCTGACGTGCATGGCCGACTATCTGCGCCACCATCCAGGACAGCAGACCGTGCCCGACCCGTACTACGGCGGCGAGAGCGACTTTGAGCTGGTGATTGAACTGTTGGAAGATGCCTGCGAAGGGTTACTGGAAGAAATGATACATTTCAAAATATAGATGATACATTTGCAAAAGATTGGTTCGAAAGAAAACGCTATCTTTGCAACATGAAAAAACTAGTCATCGTATTTCTCACTTTTTTTGCCCTTACCACCAATGCCCAGAGCGACATGCAGTGGGCAACCACATGGGCCACGGCCCCGGAGTTTACCGGCAAGGGCGACATGCCCCAGACCACCGAGCTGACCGACTGCTCGCTGCGCGAGATCATCCATGTGGGCTTCGGGGGCAACCAGCTGCGCATGCAGCTCTCGAACGAGTTCAGCAAGGAGCCCGTTGAAATCAAGTCTATCTATATTGCCGACCTGGCAGCCGACGAGAATGGGCGCAGCGACCTGCCCGGCACCGACTATACGGCCATTGTGAAGCGCACGGCCCGCTACCTGACATTCGGCGGCAAGCGCAGCGTGACCATCCAACCCGGCGAGACCGTCTTCTCGGATGCCGCCAAATATGCGCTGAAACCGCTGCAGCGCCTATCGGTAACCATCTTCTACGGGAAGACACCCGTGAATGCCACCTCGCACCGCGGCTCGCGCACCACTTCTTACATTATGAAGGGTGAGGCCAAGCCCGGCAAGAAATTCAACGTTTTCGAAAAACTGGACCACTGGTACAACATCTGCGCCCTGGACATTCTGGGCGGGGGCAACGAGTGTATTCCTGCCATCGGCAACTCGATTACCGACGGACGAGGCACCACCACCAACCTGCAGAACCGCTGGACCGACATTGCCAACGAGCACCTGCTGGGCCACGAGGGCGCTCAGCCGACCCGCTATTCGGTGGTGAACCTAGGTATCGGCGGCAACTGCGTGGTACGTGGCGGACTGAGTGAGCCTGCCGTGAAGCGCTTCGACCGCGACGTAATGGGCCAGCGACAGTTCAACTACATCATCGTCTACGAGGGCATTAACGACATTGGCGGCAGTGCAGGCCGCTCGGAGCAGGTGGCCAAAAACCTGATCGACGCCTACAAGACGTTCATCGAGAAAGCCCACAAGCGCTGCGTGAAGGTGCTGATGGGCACCATCCTGCCCTTCGGCAAATGTTTCTACGACGACGGCAACCTGTTTAAGGAGGCCTGCCGGCAGACCGTCAACCAATGGATGCGCACCAGCAAGGAGGTGGACGGGGTGATAGACTTCGACCAGCTGATGCGCGACCCGCAGCAACCCAGCCAGCTGCGCGAGGAGTGGCAGGAAGACTGGCTGCACCCCAACGCCAAAGGCTATGAGGCGATGGGGCGTTTTGCCGCCGAACGTATTAAGGAACTGACGGCCCAATAACCGCCGAGCGAATCAAGGAGCTGACACTCAATAATCTCCGATCGACTCAAGGAACAGAAAGGACAATACCCTCCGGGGGCCGATGCTCCGACACACGGGAAGAACAAGGAAAAATCAAAATAACAACAAAAAAAATGGAAACAAGCCAAACAACTCAAGAGGCCAAAGGCTTCTACAGACTCTCATGGTTGCAGCGCATAGGATTTGGTGCGGGCGACCTGGCGCAGAATCTGATTTATCAGACCATCTGCATGTATCTGCTGTTTTTCTACACAGATGTGTATATCCTCGGCGGCGACGCTGCCAAGTCGGCAGGACTGGCCGGAACGATGTTCCTGGTGGTACGACTGGTAGACGTGCTGTGGGACCCGCTGGTGGGCACATTTGTCGACAAGCACAACCCACGATGGGGTAAATACCGCAGCTATCTGGTGATGGGCGGCATACCACTCACCATCCTGGCCATCCTCTGTTTCTGGGATGGTTTCAAGCCCTCCATCCTCTATGCATATATCACCTATGTGGGCATGTCGATGCTCTACACCCTCATCAATGTGCCCTACGGAGCCCTGAACTCATCGCTCACCCGCGACACCGACGAGATTACGATTCTCACCTCGGTGCGTATGTTCATGGCTAATGTGGGCGGACTGTGCGTCTCGGCTGGTGTTCCGCTGCTGGTGGCCACCCTTGCCGGTGCCGACCTGCCCATCCAGATGGCGCTCTTCATGGGCTTGGGCTCGCTGCCCTCGTTCATCTTCATGCCGCTGGTGCCAGCCATCAAGAAGAAGGTGGGCAAGAAAAACATGTTCTATATCTTCCTGTCGGTCGCTATCCTCGGCATGGCCCTGCTCTACTTCATCAGCCGCATAGGCACGGTGCAGGAGAACATCACGCTGGTCTACATCGCCCAGTTCATCAAGTCGACGGGCGTCATCGTGGCCACGGGTTACATGTGGGCACTCATCCCGGAGGTCATCTCCTACGGTGAGTATACCACCGGCCGCCGCATCTCGGGCATTGTGAACGCGCTGACGGGCATCTTCTTCAAGGCCGGTATGGCGCTGGGCGGCGTAGTGCCGGGCTTTGTGCTGTGGCTGGTGAACTACGAGCCCGTCTCATCGGAGTCGAGTAACCTGCCCAACGACTCGCATGCGTGGTTCGTGACGATGCTCATCTATTCGCTCGTGGGCCTAGCCCTGCTCATCTTCTGTTTCTCGCAGACCAAGGAGCGCGTGGTGATGGACGAGAAAGAGACGAAGAACGTGAAAGTGAGCGACCTCTGGACCGAGTTCAAGCGCAACCGTCCGCTGCGCATCATCGCCCTGTTCTTCATCACGGCCTTCGCCATGATGTCGGTGGGTAATGCCGCAGGCGCCTACTTCATGAACAACATGGAGACCCTGCCGCCGCTGGCACAGGAGGGCATCCGCTGGCTGGTGTGCGTCATTCCGGCCATTCTGCTGGTGCTGGCCATGTTCATCATCTCGAAGTATGAGCTGAGCGACGAGAAAATCGACGAGATCAACAAGGCCATTGAGGAAAGAAATGGCGTGAAATAATGTCTGACGTATGAAGAAAGTACTCTCTCTCTCCATGATAATGGTGCTCTTGGGCTGGGGTCTTTTTGCCTCAGCCAAGAAGCAACCGACGCTGAAGGAAGTGCTGGGTAAGCACTTCCTCATCGGCGTGGCGATGAACACCGACCAGGTGGCCGGCATCGACCCGAAGGCGGCTCCCGTGGTGAAGAAGCACTTCAACGCCGTGGTGGCTGAGAACTGCATGAAAGGCGAGGTGATACATCCCGAGGAAGACCGCTACGACTGGACCGAGGCCGACCGCATCGTGAAGTTTGCCGAGGACAACGGGCTCACTATCACGGGCCACTGTCTGGTGTGGCACTCGCAGCCGCCAAAGTGGATGTTCACCGACAAGCAGGGCAAAACCGTCAGCCGCGAGGTGCTCATCGACCGCATGCACAAGCATATTGCCGCCGTAGTGGGCCGCTACAAAGGCCGCATCAAGGGATGGGACGTGGTGAACGAGACCGTCGAGGACAACGGCGAGATGCGCCGCTCACCTTATTATAATATTATAGGCCCCGACTACATCGAGCTGGCTTTCCGCTTTGCCCACGAGGCCGACCCTGACGCCGAGCTGTATATCAACGACTACTCGATGTCGAAGCCCGGCAAGCGCGAGACCACCTGCCGCATCGTGCGCGAGCTGAAGGCGAAAGGAGTGCGCATCGACGCCATCGGCATGCAGAGCCACAACGGGCTCGACTATCCCGACCTGGCGGAGTATGAGAAGAGCATGGACGCCTTTGCCGCCTGCGGCGTGAAGATCATGATGACCGAGCTCGACCTCAACATGCTGCCCAACCCGCAGGACTTCGGCGGGGCCGACATCAGCCAGAACTTCCAGTACGACGAGCGCATGAACCCCTACCGCAACGGCATCACCAAGAAAGGCACAAAAACCTTCAACCGCCTCTACACCGACCTCTTCAAGTTGTATTATAAGCATCGCCACCAAATCAGCCGCATCACCTTCTGGGGTGTCAACGACGGCACTTCGTGGCTGAACGACTTCCCCGTGAAAGGACGCACCAACTACCCGCTGTTCTTCGACCGCGACTACAACGAGAAACCGATTATCAAGAAAGTCATCAAGATTTTCCAGTAGTCACCCATCAACGAAACGAATAAGAAAATATTAAATACTCAAAACAACAATGAAAGCAAGATATCTTTTCCCCAACGATTACATGGCCGACCCGTCGGTCAACGTGTTTAACGGCCGTCTGTATGTCTATCCCAGCCACGACTGGGACAGCGGAGAGTGCTTCGACGACGACGGAGGGCACTTCCAGATGCGCGACTATCATGTGCTGTCGATGGACGACGTGATGGACGGCGAGGTGACCGACCACGGTGTGATTCTCGACGTCGAGCAGGTGCCCTGGGCCGAGAAACAGATGTGGGACAACGACGTGGTGGAGAAAAACGGCAAGTACTACCTCATCTTCTCGGCCAAAGACTATTCGGGCATGTTCCGCCTAGGCGTGGCCGTCAGCGACACACCCGAGGGTCCGTTCCGCCCCGAGGAGCACCCCATCCGCGGCTCGTTTAGCATCGACCCCTGTGTATTCAAGGACGACGACGGCGAGATTTACTGCTACTTCGGCGGTATCTGGGGCGGCCAGCTGCAATGGCGCGCTCCGCTCGCAGCACCTTATGCCCCCATCGCCCAGCCCGACTCAGCTCCCGCTCCTGCCGATGCTGCAGACCTGGGACACGCGCCCGACAAGAAGACAGAGCTCTTCGCTCCGGCTGGTGCTCCTGCCCTGAGCAGCTATGTGGTGCGCATGACCGACGATGTGCTGCAGTTCAACGAGGCTCCGCGCCCCGTGCTGATTGTCGATGAGAACGGCGAACCGCTGAAGGCCGACGACCCGCACCGTTTCTTCGAGGCCTCATGGATGCACAAGCAGAACGGCAAGTATTATTTCTCGTATTCTACGGGCGACAGCCACTATCTCTGCTATGCTGTGGGCGACAATCCTTACGGTCCGTTCACCTATCAGGGCGTGATTCTCGATCCCGTAGTCGGCTGGACCACCCACCACTCCATCGTCGAGTACAAGGGCCAGTGGTATCTGTTCCACCACGACTGTGTGCCCTCCAACGACATCACCTGGCTGCGCAGCCTGAAGGTGATGCCCATCGAGTTCGACGAGAATGGAAAGATCAAGACCATGAAGTCTGAATAACCCTCAACGACTCTCCCTTCCCCCTCCCCCGCTCGCTTGGAACACTTTCCAGGCAACGGGGGAGTTTTTTCTTGGCACCAGGTGAGAAGTGAAAAGCGAGAAGCCTCTCATAAAAAACGCTAATTATGCGATGGTTTTATTGGTGTTTCAGTTTTTTTTTATATTTTTGCAAAGAATATTCCGAAAAACCTTTAACCTATTGCAATAGATATTATGAAAATACTAGCCATCAACCCCGGAATGATTTCCACCAAGATTGGTGTGTTCGACGATGAGAAACTGGTGATGCACGCAACGCTGAACCACCCGTTTGAAGAATTGTGCCGCTACCCGTTCATCATGGATGAGTTCGACTATCGTAAGGAAAAACTCATTGAGGAACTGCAGCGACAAGGCATCTCGCTCGACTTCGACGTCATCGTAGGCCGTGGCGGACTGGTGAAGCCCATCGAGAGCGGTGTGTACGAGCTGAACGAGAAAGTGATTGAGGACACGAAGCATCCCCGCCTGCATCATGCTTGCAACCTGGGCTCGCTCATCGCCCTGAGCATGGCCAAGGAGATTCCCGGCTGCCGTGCCTTCACGGTAGACCCCGGTGTGGTCGACGAGCTCGATGACGTGGCTCGCATCACCGGTATGCCCGAGCTGCCCCACCAGACCATCTGGCACGCGCTGAACCAGCGTGAGATAGCCAAGCGCTACTGCAAGGAGCACGGGGTGAAATACGAGGAGCAAGACCTCATCGTCTGCCACATGGGCAGCGGCATCTCGTTTGCCATGCATCATCACGGCCGCGCCATCGAGTGCAGCGACGCTCTGAGCGGCGACGGACCGTTCTCTCCCTCACGTGCCGGCATGCTGCCCACCGTCCAACTGGTGAAACTCTGCTACAGCGGCAAGTACAACGAGGCCGAGATGCTGCGCAAAATCAACGGCCACAGCGGTCTGACCGCCCATCTGGGCACCAACGACTGCCGCGAGGTGGAACAGCGCATTGCCAATGGCGACAAGCATGCTAAGCTCGTGCTCGATGCCATGATCTACAGCATCTCGCGCTGGCTGTCGTCGCTCGCACCGTCGACCAACGGACATGTCGACGCCATCATCCTCACAGGCGCCATTGCCAAGAGCCAGTATGTCACCGACGGACTGAAGCAGCGGCTCACCTATCTGGCCCCCGTATTTGTTTATCCCGGCGAAGACGAGCTGACTGCATTGGCCATGAACGTGCTGCGGGCCATGCGCGGCGAACAGGAAATCAAGGTGTACGAATAAAAAGCTGACAAACTTTTATACCACCATACAGGATGTAAGTCGAGAGCGACTTGCATCCTTTTCTTTTTATACCATCATACAGGATGTGAGTCGGAAGCGACTTGGATCCTTTCCTTTTCATTACTACGACCAGTGGATACCTAGTAATGATGACCGGGGAATTACCCATTAGTAAGTATTGCACACTCCCACTTAACGTTGTACCTTTGCCATATGATAGGATTTTTATCATTAAGCGTGCGGCAATCATTGCCATTCCCGCAAAAATAGCCTCAGAAGTTCTGACTTCTTTTCAATTCGAGACTTAACGTAGGAGTCATGAAGGCGAGACCGCAATGAGAACCGCATGCTTTCTATCACTTTCTTCATCATCATTTCCCATGAACAAAGGCACTCTGCAATAACATGATTTTTAGGTATTGTGCATTTTTCCTCAACCTGCTACCTTTGCAGCCACAACAAAAAACAGATTGAAATGAAAAGATTATTCTCGTTTTTCATCGCTTTTATCTCGATTGCTGCCACGGCATCGGCACAGGTGAGTGCTGCCGACAGTGTGATGAATCATGCCAATGGCAAGAGGCTGAGCATTGGCGGCTACGGCGAGGTGGCCTACTCGCGCAACTTCTTCAGCGACCATGTGAGCCGCTACAGCCAGCCCGAGCAACACAGCAACGACCCTAGCCACGGCAAGTTCGACCTGCCGCATGTAGTGATTTATCTGGGCTACAACTTCGGCAAGGGCTGGTCGCTCGGCACAGAGATTGAGTTTGAGCACGGCGGCAACGGTCTGGCCTATGAGAAAGAAGACGAGGAAGGCGGCGAATGGGAACAGGAAGTGGAGAAAGGCGGCGAGGTGGAGCTCGAGCAGTTTTGGATTCAGAAGACCTTCTCGCGGGCTGCCAATCTGCGCTTCGGCCACATCGTCGTACCCGTGGGCCTGAACAATGCCCATCATGAGCCGTTGAACTTCTTCACCGTCTACCGTCCTGAAGGCGAGAACACCATCCTGCCCTCCACATGGCACCAGACGGGTGTGAGCTTCTTCGGCCGTTCGGGCGACTTCCGCTATGAGGCTCAGTTGCTGGCGGGCCTGAATGCCGACAACTTCACCAATACCGGATGGATTCACAAAGGACCGGCATCACCCCTGGAATACGATGTGGCGAATAAATACGGTGTGGCCCTGCGTCTCGACAACTACAGCATTCCCGGTCTGCGCATCGGCTTGAGCGGCTACTATGGCGAAAGCATCGGCAACAGCTATCCGCGCAATGCCAGCGGTGTGGATGCCGAGTATAAGGGACAGGTGCTCGTCGGAGCCCTCGACTTCACCTACAACGGTCACAACTGGATCGTACGCGGACAGGCCGACTACGGTTATCTGGGCGATGCAGCACAGTTGAAGTATGTGTACAACCGTCTGAACTCCAAATCTCCGTTCAAGCACTCGGCATTCGTCAGCAAGAATGCCTATGCCGTGGGCATAGAGGCTGGCTACGACATTTTCTCGCAGATCAGCCGCCTGCGCGAACAGCAGCAGAAGATGTATCTCTTCGGACGCTACGAGCAATACAACCCCTATGCCAGCAACACCAAGGGAACGGCCTACGACTATACAGCCGTGAAGCGCATGGCCGTGGGAGTGAACTATCACCCCATTCCGCAGATTGCCATCAAGGCCGAATACAGCAACCGGTTCCTCAAGTCGCTCTACAACAACGAGCCATCTGTTAACATAGGCATCGCCTACGAGGGTTTCTTCTTGTAGACCGTGAAGCAGTCACAAAGAATAAGAGACAACGAAATATATTTTGATTTAACGTAAAAAAGAGAACATGAAAAAGTTTTTTATCCTGTCGGTTGCCGTCCTGCTGGGCGCGCTGACATTCACGTCCTGCAGCGACGACGATGATGACAACAAGAAAAACGACGACTCCACCATTGTCGACGATGCCAAGTATAAGGACAGAACCTATGGCAACGAGGCCATCGATGCCTGTACATCGGTCGTCAACCAGCTGGAGGCTGCCAACGGCATCATCGCCAAGTCCAACCTCACTACCGAGCAGGAGACTTTCCTGCGCAACGTACTGGCCCGCCTGGTCAGCGACGTGATCATCCCCACCTACATCGATCTGGCCGACGACGTGGAAGACCTTGAGGAGACCCTCAACGGTCTGACCGTCAGCAACATCACGCAGGCACAGATCAACGAGGCCTGCGAGGACTTCAAGGATGCCCGCGAGAACTGGGAGCGCAGCGAGGCCTTCCTCATGGGTGCCGCCTCCGACTTCGACATCGACCCCACCATCGACTCATGGCCGCTCAACCGTGCGCTGCTGCTCAGCTATTTCAACAATGGCATGAACAACGAGATGCTCGAAGATGCCACCATCCTGGGCTTCCACGCCCTTGAGTTCATCCTCTTCCGCAACGGACAGCCCCGCAAGGTGGCCGAACTACAAGGCAACGACACCTATAAGAACTTCGAGCGCATCTCCGGAGCTCAAGAGCTGAAGTATGCGCAGACCATCTGCACCCTGCTCAAGCAGCGTTGCTTCCAGCTGCAGGTGGCTTGGGAAGGACAGACCGTCAAGAATGCCAGCCGCATGGCCGTCGTCAAAGCTGCCGGTCTGGACTACCTCACAGAGAACGGCCTGTCGTTTGGCGAGAATCTCATGGGTGCCGGACAGAACAGCAAGAGCACGTTCAAGACTCTGAAGGCTGCCATCGCCCAGGTGCTCTCCGATGACGAGGGCTCGTGTGTGGGCATTGCCAACGAGGTGGGAACAGCCAAGATTGCCAACCCCTTCTCGGCCGGCGACATCTCGTATGTCGAGTCGCCCTACAGCTACAACTCCATCCGCGACTTCCAGGATAATATCCGCTCCATCCGCAACGTGTGGTACGGTTCCACCAACGGCAGCGCAGCCAGCACCAGCTTCGACGCCTTCTTCAAGAGCGTCGGTGAGACCACGGCCAACAGCGCCACCGTCAATGCCTTCAGCTATGCCATCAGCAAGATTGGCAGCATGCCTGCTCCCTTTGTGAAGTACTGCAGCACCGTCTGGGGCAAGGAGTTTGTCGACGATGAGGACTGGGATTAACTCTCCCTGCCTGGAGCAAAAGAAAAGACTACAGCGTCTGCGCCCTGAACAGGGCGTGACGCTTTTCTCCATTGATAAAAACCTATAACCATCAAAAAGTATCTACTGATGAATCACATGCAAAATCTATCGAAATGGGCTTTCGCAGCGCTGTTGGCAGCCCCGTTGCTATCCGCTTGTTCCGACAGCGACGACGAAGGCAGCGACCTGGGTCCCCTGGTGCCTGGCGAGGAAGTGTTCGGCAAGGCCAACGACGTGTTCAGCGCCGACGAGTGGTATCCTGGCGGACTGCTCGGCACCACCGAGAAAGCCAGTTATTCTGCCGCCGCCCCGACTGTCGAGAATGTGGCAGGCATGGAAGAAGACTTCAACACCGGCGAGGACTTCTTCGAGCACCTCTACACCTTCGAGCAGGCACCACGCAAGGGACTGGGCCCCGCATGGGTGCGCAACAGCTGCATCGCCTGCCACCCCAGCTACGGCCACGGCAAGCGCCAAACCGAATACCGTGCCAACGCCATCGGCAACGGCTATCTGCTGGTCATCTACCATCCAGACAACAATGCCTACATCAGCGAGGTGACCGGCATGCCGCAGACCCAGGCCATGTCGCCCTTCAAGGCTCCCATCGACGAGAGTCTCATCAATATCGAGTGGAAAACCGTCACGCAGATGGAGAGCGGACTGGCCATGAAGTTCCCCGACGGCGAGGCCTACGAGCTCATCTATCCCGAGGTGACCATCCCGCAGCATGCCTTCAACACCAACCCCAGGCCCACCAACTACGATGTACGCCTGGAGTCCACCATCGGTGTCTACGGCACAGGTTTGCTCGACGCGCTGACCGACGAGGACATCGAGGCACAGTGGCGCGTAGAGGCTCCTTATGTCGACCTCAACCCTGCCATGTGGGACAAAGAGGCCAACACCTTCAAGGCTTCTGCCTACTATTCAGCCCCCTACAACGACACGGGCAGTCACCACGGCACACACGGTCCGCTGAAGCGCTTCACCTATGCCATGACCCGCGGCTCGCTGCAAGATGGTGCCGGCGCCAATGCCATTTGGAACATCACCAACGTCACACGTTCCGACCGCCACTGGCTCTACACCACCACGGCATGGGCCAAAGCCCAGAGCGAGGACAACGATGTCATCAGCTACATCAAGGAGCACGGTCGTTCCGAAGCCAGCATCCTGCACCCCTACTATGCCGACGGCACCAGCGAGGGCATTGCCAACCGCGTCTACGAAATCCTCAACACCCCCACGGTGGCCTACAAGAGCACCTTCGAGAAATACCTGCTCAACAGCTCGCCATACAATGGTGAGGAGGAGATGACCGACAAGCAGTACTATCAGTTCATGGTGTGGCACCGCGGACTGGCTGTTCCTGCCGCCCGCAACCTCGACGATGCTGCCGTGAAGCGTGGAAAGACCCTCTTCACTCAGATAGGATGCGCCCAGTGCCACCGCCCCTCGTGGAAGACCGGCTCCGACAACTACTGGGTCGACGCCAGCATCAAGGCCTATGCCAAGAGCATCGGCAAGGACGCTGCCTCTGTACTACCGAAGTATCCCAACCAGACCATCTGGCCCTACACCGACATGGTACAGCACCGTTTGTGGATGATCAACGACATCCGCACCGGCTGGTGTCGCACCACACCCCTGTGGGGACGTGGACTGAGCCGCCAGCTCACCGGTGCCGACGACCGTCTGCACGACACCCGTGCCCGCACCGTCATCGAGGCCATCATGTGGCACGGCTACTCCAAGAAGTCCGATGCCTACTCGTCTACCGAGAAGTTCTACAACCTGCCGAAGGCCGACCGCGATGCCGTCGTGAAGTTCATCGAGTCTATTTAAATGCAGAGGGCACTCATCATGAAGAGAGCACTCATCATCCTCTACATGGTGGTGGTAGTCGTCATGGCTGCCACCACCATTCTCGAGAAATACCAGGGCACCGCCTTCGTGTCTGAGCATGTCTATGGCGCCTGGTGGTTCAGTCTGCTGTGGGCGGTGCTGGCGGCAGTGGCCGTCGCCTGGTTCCTCCGCCGCAAGGTGCGCCGTCTGTCCACCGTGGTGCTCCACCTGTCGTTCATCATCATCCTCGCCGGAGCGCTCATCACCCATCTCACCGGCCGCCAGGGCATCGTCCACCTGCGCACGGGTCAGACTGCTACCACTTTTCTCGTCAGCAACCCTGATGGCATGCACGAGCACCCGCTGCCGTTCAGCATCCGCCTCGACCGTTTCCGCATCGTCTATCACGAGGGCACCCGCGCCCCCGCCGACTACGAGTCATTCCTCACCATCGTCCACCCCGACGGCCGCAGCAGCCGGCAGCAGGTCTCGATGAACCATATCTATTCTTACAACAACCTGCGCCTCTACCAGAGCAGTTACGACAACGACGGGCACGGCAGCTACCTCTCCGTCAACAGCGACCCGTGGGGCATCCCCGTCACCTATCTGGGCTATGCCCTGCTGTTCATCGCCCTGGTGTGGATGCTCGTCGACCCCCGTGGCCGCTACCGCCAGCTACTGCGCCAGGGGACAGAGTCCACTGGCCGGCGCCCCGTCTCTGCCACCGCCCTGCCCACCGTCCTGCTGCTGGTCTTCCTGCTGTGCGCCCCTTCCGCCGCCGGCGCCGCCCCTCGTGTGCTGCCCCCGTCCACAGCCGATGCCTTCGGCCGTCTGCACATTCTCTACAACGACCGCATCTGCCCGCTGCAGACCTTCGCCGTCGACTTCACCAAGAAGCTCTACGGCAAGCCCCGCTATGCCGGCTATACCGCTGAGCAGGTGCTCACGGGCTTCCTCTTCTATGCCGACGAGTGGAGCCAGCAGCCCGTCATCAAGGTCAAGGGCGGACCGCTGCGCGAGACCCTTCAGCTGCCCGCCTATTGCAGCGTCAACACCTTCTTCAGCCAGCAGGGGGGCGGCTACATCATCGGGCCCTACCTGCAACAGTACTTCAGCGGACAGAACGACAAGCTGCACCAGGATGCCGCCAAGCTCGACGACCGTCTGCAGCTCATCATGAATCTCCGCCAGGGCACGCCCCTCAGGGTGTTCCCCTTCCTGGGCCGGTGGTATGCCCCCACGGAGACACTCCCCCAGCAGATGGAGCCCGCCCGCGAGCAGTACATCCGCACCATCTTCTCCATCCTCCATGCCGACGCCCAGGCAGGCAACTACGATCGTATGGACGAGACCCTCCAGAAACTGCTCAAATACCAGCAGCGCTACGGGGCGTCGTCGCTGCCCTCGCCGCTGCGCGACCGCGCCGAGCGCACCTACAACCGCATCCCCTTTGCCACCATCCTCTTCATGGTCAACCTCACCATGGGCTTCGTCTGCCTGCTGCTCAACATGTTCGGCCGCCGCCAGCGGTGGGCGCTGGGCGTGCTCGCACTCTCCTTCCTCGTCCTCACCCTCGGTCTGTCGCTGCGCTGGATCATCACCGGCCATGTACCCATGTCCAACGGCTACGAGACCATGCTCTTCATGGCGTGGGCGGTCATGCTCGTCACCCTCTTCATGCAGCGCCGCTATCCCGTGATGCTCACCTTCGGGTTCCTCATGTCGGGCTTTTTCCTGCTCGTCTCCCACATCAGTCAGATGGACCCTCAGATCAGCCATCTCATGCCCGTGCTCAACTCGCCGCTGCTCAGCCTCCACGTCAGCGTCATCATGATGTCGTTCGCCCTGCTCTCGCTCACCTTCATCTGCGGTGTGGCTGGTCTGCTGGCCCATGGCCGTCCTCTTGCGCTGGTCACCCGCCATCTGTCGCTGCTCTTCCTCTACCCCGCCCTCACCTGCCTGGGCATCGGCATCTTCGTAGGAGCCATCTGGGCCAATGTCTCGTGGGGCACCTATTGGAGCTGGGACCCCAAGGAGGTGTGGGCCCTCATCACCTTCATGGTCTATGCTGTGGCCGTCCACGACCGCTCCCTGCCCTTCCTGCGCAGCACCACCCACTATCACCTCTACTGCGTCCTGGCCTTCCTCACCATCCTGATGACCTACTTCGGTGTCAACTATTTTCTTGGCGGCATGCATTCGTATGCATAGTTTTGCAAAAACCTGCGTTTTTCAAATATTTTTATTACCTTTGCAGCCATGAAGAAAATCATTTTCGATAAGACCTGCGCCGAGATAGCCAGTTTCACGACTGCCGACAGCGAGGTGGCCGAGCATCATGTCATGATACACGTCACCGACCACCGCCTGCCCTACTCCAGTCAGCTGAAGGCCGTCGACGACACCCTCACCCAGCTTGTCCATGGCCAGCTGGGCGGAGCCAAGCCCGTCTTCAAGCGCTATTTCCTCAGCGATGCCTACAACCAGTCGGGCGAGGTACTCTCGCTCGAGCTCGACTATAGCGACTATGCCCTGTCCGTCATCCAGCAGTCGCCCCTCGACGGCACCAAGATCGCCCTGTGGGTCTATCTGCAGACCCATGTCGAGACGCGTGCGCTGCCCAGCGGACTCTACGAGGTGCGCCACGGCAGCTACCGACACCTGTGGAATGCCAGTGCCCACAACCTCGCCAAGAACTCCGAATACCAGACGCGCCTGCTGCTCAACGAGTACATCATGCAGCTGGCACAGGAGGGCTGCCGGCTGGCCGACAACTGCATCCGCACATGGTTCTTCGTCAACGATGTCGACAACAACTACCCCGGGGTGGTGAAGGCCCGCAACCAGGTGTTCTTCACCCAAGACCTCACCGATGACACCCATTTCATTGCCAGCACAGGCATCGGAGGCCGCCAGGCCGACCCCAAGGTACTCTCGCAGATGGACAACTACGCCATCGACGGGCTGCAGCCCGGACAAGTCAGCTATCTCTATGCCGCCCACCGCCTCAACCGCACCAGCGACTACGGTGTCAGCTTCGAGCGCGGCACACGCGTCGACTATGGCGACCGCCGCCATGTGTTCATCTCCGGCACCGCCAGCATCAACAACAAGGGCGAGATCGTCCACCCCGGCGACGTAGCCGCCCAGACCCGCCACATGTGGGGCAATGTCGAAGCGCTGCTCGGCGAAGCCGGCTGCACCTACGACGATGTGATGCAGATGATTGTCTATCTGCGCGACATTGCCGACTACGACACCGTGCGGCAGCTCTACGACGAGCGCTTCCCCCACACGCCGCGCGTCATCGTCCTCGCCCCCGTCTGCCGCTCCGGATGGCTCGTCGAGATGGAGTGCATGGCCATCCGGTCGCAAGCCGCCCGCCAGTTCCCCGCCTACTGACGGTCAGCCTGCTCCGCCAGCCGTACTCTTTGCGGCAAGGCCCCACAGAAACACCTGCAGAACATCATTCAAGAATAAGCCCTATGAACATCAAACTACACACCCCAAAGAGTCTGGCCAATGGCAGCGGACTGGCCACGGTGAAGCAGTTCCTGCTGTCGCTCGTGGCAACCACCATCTCCATCGTGCTCACTTTCGGCACCGCCTATTTCGTCGACAAGCACAAGAAAGAGTCGCAGAAACGCGAGATGGTGATGATGCTCATCTACGACTTCGACCAGAGCCTCCAGATGATGCAGAAGAACGATTCATCCTTCCAGCATGCCCTGGACGCCCAGCTGGCGGTGGCCCGCCATCCCGAACAGTACGACAGCCTGCGCTTCCATATACTAGATGCCATCATGGCATCCCAAGCCAGTATGCAGAAGACCACCGAGCAGATATTCACCTCGAGCATCGAGACCTTCAACACCATCAGCAATGCCAACTTCATCCAGCAGGTGTCGTCGTTCTACATGTCTCGTCAGAGCTACACCGATGCCGTCAGAGAAGCCATTAGTGGCCCTGCAGAGAAATACCCGCCTGCCGAGTCGATAGAGAACTTCTTACAAATAGATTTCCCCGAGCTGGTCTATTTGAGCGGCAGCTACTTGGAAGGCATGACGAATATACGCAATATATGCATGGAGATGATGCACATCAGCGAGAAGGAACTGGCTGCGTTCAGCAAGAAGTACACCCTTGAGCCCCAGCAGGACGATGAAAAGAAACTGGAGCGCATGGCCACGATGATGAATGCCGAAGAAACGTTGAAGGAGGCCCGCAAGAAGTTCCCCGTGCAAGAGAATAAGTGATTTTATGGGGATTTTTGGGGGGGGAATGATGCTGCTGGCATCTGACAGCCCACCGTGTGTGGCCTGAAAAATGCAAAATATAGGGGCTAGTTTTAAGGTTCTCCTATTCCCAGCGCCATCCATAACGGACGGCGCTTTGAATGACCCCCTTTGACAAGAGAAGTTTCAGGAGTGTGGGAGGTAATCTAAGTGACAAGTGAGAAGTGAGAAGTGACAAGTATGATTACCTTTCCGACTTGAAGACCCTATCCATGAAGTTAGAGTGCTCAAGCTGGCAGGCCTCTCCTCCTCGGGGGAGTTGGTGGGGGGCCTAATACGACAAATAGAGGTAGTTTGTCTGTGCCGGGTATTCCGCTGCCAATGTGTCAATCTGGTTGACGATGGGCTCTATGCCCAACAGCTTGCGCCATGAGCGGACCAGCAAGCCTGCCTTTTCCATGGGCAGACAATGCTCTAGTCCGATGGCGCGGGCTATCTGGAAATCGGAGAAGCCGTAGACCTTGGCCTCGCGCAAGAGTGAGACAAGCTCTGGAGTATCGAGATACTCCACCACTTCGAGGGGGTGCATGCTGACCGCTATGCCGGCTATGGGCGTGAAGGCCTTCAGCCGCATGTCGATATCCACGATATGCTTCAGTTTCTCGAGGAACCAGCAGTCGATCATCGTCAGCTGATGGATCTGACCGACGGTGTAGCCCAGCTGGAGGGCCTTCGATACGACAAATATGCGCATGTCGGTAGGCTCATGCAGCGACCGGACGATGTCTCGGATGACGATCTCGTGGTTTTCCACAAAGCCGTGCATGCCCTGCCCTATCATCCGAAGTCCTTTCTGCAGCGCCTCCTCGAAGGTACGCCCGATGGCCATCACCTCTCCCACGCTCTTCATCGACGAGCCTAGGGTGCGGCTGACGCCACGGAACTTGGTGAGGTCCCAACGTGGAATCTTCACCACCACATAGTCGAGGGCGGGTTCGAAGAAGGCGCTGGTGGTTTTGGTCACGCTGTTCTTCAGTTCGAAGAGTCCGTAGCCGAGTGCGAGCTTGGCAGCCACGAATGCCAGGGGATAGCCCGTGGCTTTGGATGCGAGTGCCGACGAACGGGAGAGGCGGGCGTTGACCTCAATGACACGGTAGTCTTCGCTCTGCGGGTCGAGGGCATACTGTACGTTGCACTCGCCCACGACGCCAAGATGGCGGATGATGGTGATGGCCAGTGCGCGCAGTTGATGGTATTCGCTGTTCGAGAGCGTTTGCGATGGAGCAACGACAATGCTCTCGCCTGTATGGATGCCGAGCGGGTCGAAGTTCTCCATGTTGCAGACGGTGATGCAGTTGTCGTACCTGTCGCGCACCACTTCATATTCAATCTCCTTCCATCCTTTCAGCGACTTCTCTACTAACACTTGAGGAGAGAAGGCGAAAGCTTCCTCTGCCTGGGTCAGCAGTTCCTCATCGTTGTCACAGAAGCCCGAGCCAAGGCCACCGAGGGCATAGGCTGCACGAAGGATGACGGGGAAGCCCAGTCCGTGAGCGGCCTTCTGTACTTCCTCAATGGTATTGCAAGCTTCGCTCTTGATGGTCTTCACGCCAATCTCGTCAAGACGCTTGACAAAGAGGTCGCGGTCTTCGGTATCGATGATTGCCTGAACGGGTGTGCCAAGGACTTTGACACCATATTTCTCGAATACACCTTTCCTGTAAAGCTCCACGCCGCAGTTGAGCGCGGTCTGACCGCCGAAACTCAGCAAGATGCCATCGGGGCGCTCTTTCTCTATGACCCTCTCGACAAACTCGGGTGTCACGGGCTGGAAATAGACCGTGTCGGCCACATCCTTGGAGGTCTGCACGGTAGCGATGTTGGGATTGACGAGCACGGAGCGGATGCCTTCTTCCTTGAGAGCTTTCAGCGCCTGGGCACCGCTATAGTCGAACTCGCCCGCCTGACCGATTTTCAGGGCGCCACTGCCCAACAGCAATACTTTGTTGATTTTCTTCTCCATCGTCATAGCATTTTTACAAATTCATCGAACAACCACTCTGTGTCTGTGGGGCCTGAGCAGGCCTCAGGGTGAAACTGTGCAGAGAACCAGGGCATGGACTGGTGGCGGATGCCCTCGCAAGAGCCGTCGTTCATATTGACGAACAGCGGTAGCCAGTCGGGGGGCAGCGTGGTGTCGTCGACGGCATAGCCGTGGTTCTGTGAGGTGATGAAGCATCTGGCCGTGCCGACCTGCCGCACGGGCTGGTTATGGCTGCGATGACCATATTTCAACTTAAAGGTCAAGGCTCCTGCCGCACGGGCCAGCAGCTGGTTGCCCAGGCAGATTCCCATGCAGGGACGGACCGCCTCATCGCCGGCTGCGCTCCGATGGGAAGGGTGGACGGGCTGTTTGGTCTTCTCTGTCGCCAGGAACGTGCGAATATGGCTGACTGTCGCCTCGCAGCGCTCAGGGTCGCCGGGCCCATTGGCGAGGAACAGTCCGTCGAACGCCAACTGATTGAAATCATAGTCCCAGGGCACGCGGACGACTTCTACGCCACGCCTGAGAAGACAGCGGATGATGTTGGCCTTGACGCCGCAGTCGACCAAGACAACGCGAGGAGGGGAAGAGTGGGAGGTGACGGGTGAAGAACCGGCTGCCGCCATGGAGGCTGGCTTGTAGGTAACGACCTCATGGCAGCTCACCTGCTCAACCCAGTTCACGCTTCCATAGTCCGCCTGGCAATGGACCGCCTCAGCGCCTGAGAGCGACCGGGGGCGGGTCTCTATCCGTCCCCTCATTACGCCATGCTCGCGCAGGATCTTTGTCAACCGCCGTGTGTCGATGCCCGTCACGGCGGGGATTCTTTCGCGTTTGAGCCAGTCGGCCAGCGACTCCTTCGCATTCCAGTGGGAATAGCGCTCGCTATAGTCGGCGGCCACCAATGCCTTGACGTGGATGCGGCTGCTCTCGAGGAACAACGGCAGACCATCGTGCCCCACACCAGTGTCGGGCACTCCGTAGTTGCCCACCAACGGATAGGTGGTCACCAGTATCTGACCCGCATAACTAGGGTCTGTAAGGCTCTCGGGATAGCCCGTCATGGCAGTGTTGAATACCACCTCGCCTACCGTATCGGCATCGTATCCGAACGACCAGCCGCAAAACTCGCTGCCATCGCTGAGTATCAGTTTTGCTTCTCTCATGACTTAAAGTTGCATTTTCAATACCTGTTCTACATAGTTCACAAAGGCCTCGTTGCAAAGACGGATGCCACCAGGGGTGGGATAACGGCCAGAGAAATACCAGTCGCCAGGGTGATGGGGACAAGCCTTGTGCAGTCCTTCCAAGCTCTGGAACACCAGTTCGACGGGTGCCTGCATACCCTTGGGACGGAGCATCTCGGCGATCTTACGGTTCAGTTCGTCGACACTGAAGGGCGCGTAGATGGCCCGTACATGGTTGGCCGAGAGGGGTGATGCCTTGCATTTCCGGTAGACATCGGCGGTGAGCTGCTGCATACCCCGCTCCTTGATGAGTGCCATGGCAGCGCGGAAGGCACAGAGCTCCTCCAGTCGGGGCATGTCGATGCCATAGTAGTCGGGATAGCGGATTTGGGGCGAGCTGCTCACCATGACAATCTTCCTGGGGTGCAGGCGATCGAGGATTTTGAAGACGCTCTCGCGGAGCGTGGTGCCACGCACTATGCTGTCATCGATGATGACAAGCTGGTCGGCATAAGGTTGCAGTGAACCGTAGGTGATGTCGTAGACGTGGGCAGCAAGGTCGTTGCGCTCGGACCCCTCGGTGATGAAGGTGCGCAGTTTGATGTCTTTCCAGACGACCTTCTCCGTTCTCACGTCGTGGCTCAGTTTCCTGATACCGTCGGTCATGCCATAGAAAGCCACCTCGGCCGTGTTGGGGACATACGAGAAGACGGTATGGGCCACATCGCCACCGATGGCCTGCATGATGGCCGGTGTGAGCTGCTGGCCAAGCCGTTTGCGCTCTTGATAGATATCGCGGTCGGAGCCCCGGCTGAAATAGATCCGCTCGAAACTGCAGGCCGAAAGTTTCTCAGGGGGAAGAATCTGCTGCTGACGAACCTCGCCGTTTCTGCGGACGATGAGCGACTGTCCGGGCAGCAGTTCGTAGATATGGTCTGCTGGCAGGTCGAAGCACGTCTGGATGACAGGCCGCTCGGATGCCAGCACCACCACCTCGTCGTCGCAATACCAATAGGCGGGACGGATGCCCCACGGGTCGCGTATGGCAAACATCTCGCCGCTGCCAGTCAGACCGCACATCACATAGCCGCCGTCGAAATGGCGCATGGCGGTCTTCAATACATTCGCTATCTCTACATGGTCGTCGATATGCCGTGTGATGGCGGTACCCTGCAGCCCCAGTTCCCTGGCCTCGACGAAGAGGCGCTCCACCTCACGGTCGAGGCGGTGGCCCATCAGTTCGAGGGTGATATAGGAGTCGCCATAGATGCGGGGCGATTGTCCCTGAGCGGTGAGAAATCGGAAGACCTCGCCGATGTTGGTCATGTTGAAGTTACCACACAGACAGAGGTTCTTGGCGCGCCAGTTGTTCCGCCTGAGGAAGGGATGCACATACTGCAGGCCGCTCTTGCCCGTTGTGGAATAGCGCAGATGGCCCAGGAACAACTGGGAACTGAAGATGGAGGACGGAGAATGGGGGGAAGTACCGTTGTCGTAGACGAAGCCTCTCTCTATACTCTTGAAGATCTCGGTGATGGCACCCTTGCCCTCGGCACGCTCACGGAACATATATTCCTCGCCAGCCGGGGCATGCAGACTGACACAGGCCATGCCAGCCCCTTCCTGTCCACGGTTGTGCTGTTTCTCCATCATGAGGTAGAGCTTGTCCAACCCATAACGCTTCGTGCCATACTTTGCCTCGTAATAGCTCTGCGGCTTCAGCAGGCGAATCATCGCCACACCACACTCATGCTTCAGCTGTTCCATCGATGCAAGCTTGAATGAACGACATGAACAAGGGGTGCGGGTGGAGCACCGTTGACGAATACTCGGGGTGGAACTGAGTGCCGACATACCATCTCAGGGCAGGGACCTCCACGATTTCCACCAGACGGGCGGCAGGATGGATGCCCACGCACTTCATACCAGCCGCCTCGAAGGCTGCCAGATAGTGGTTGTTGAACTCGTAGCGGTGGCGATGACGTTCTCTGATGATCGTGGCGCCCCCGTAGGAAGCCCACGCACGGCTACCCTTCTGCAGCTCACACTCATAACTGCCCAGCCGCATGGTGCCGCCCATCTGCGTGATGCTCTTCTGCTCTTCCATCATATCGATGACATTATGGGGTGTCAGAGCATCGATCTCGCTGCTATGGGCGTCATGATACCCCAATACGTTGCGGGCATACTCGACAACCATCATCTGCATGCCCAGACAAATGCCAAGCGTGGGGATGTCGTGGGTACGAGCATACTGGGCAGCTATGATCTTCCCATCGATGCCCCGTGAACCAAACCCAGGGCAGATGACGATGCCCGCCATGCCCTGCAATTGCGCGCCTACATTGCCGGCAGTAAGGTGCTCGCTGTTGATGAAATGCGCCTGCACCTTACGATGATGGTATGTGCCTGCATGAGCGAGGCTCTCAAGAATGCTCTTATAGGCATCCTGTAGGTCGTATTTTCCCACAAGTCCTATCTCAACGACCTCGGTAGCCTGCTTGCGAAGCTGAAGGAATGCCATCCACGAAGCCATCCCCTCGTGAAGGTCGTCAGCAGCGGCTGCATGGGCAGAAGCATCGGCGAGGGCTCCCATTTTCCTGAGAATAATAGCATCCAATCCCTGCCTCTGCATATTCACGGGCACCTCGTAGATGCTCGGCAAGTCCTGGCTCTGAACCACGGCCTCTACATCTACATTACAGAAGTGGGCCACCTTGGCCCTGAGGTCGTCGCCCAGCTCATGCTCGGTGCGCAGCACCAGCACCTCGGGTTGTATGCCCAGGCCTTGCAACTGCTTCACACTGGTCTGTGTGGGCTTGGTCTTCAGTTCGCCTGCCGCTGCCAAATAGGGCACATAGGTGAGATGGACGCTGAGCGCCCGCTGCGGCCCTAACTCCCAGCGCAGCTGCCGGATTGCCTCGAGGAACGGCTGGCTCTCGATGTCGCCGATGGTACCACCTATCTCTGTGATGACAAAATCGAGGTATTGCTTGGTGGCATTCAGTAGGATGCGCCGTTTGATCTCATCGGTAATATGCGGCACCACCTGGATGGTCTTGCCCAGATAGTCGCCCCGCCGCTCACGCTCGATGACGCTCAAATAGATGCGCCCTGTGGTCACACTGTTGTAGCGGGTGGTCTCAATGCCGGTAAACCGCTCGTAATGGCCCAGGTCGAGGTCGGTCTCCATGCCGTCGGCTGTCACGTAGCACTCACCATGCTCATAGGGGTTCAGTGTTCCAGGGTCGATGTTGATGTAAGGGTCGAACTTCTGAATGGTAATATGGTAGCCCCGTGCCTGCAACAGCTTGCCCAATGATGCCGAGATGATGCCTTTGCCCAGCGACGAGGCCACGCCTCCTGTGATAAAAATATACTTTGTTTCCACCTTAATATAATATATGACATGTTTGAAAACTGATACAAAGGTAGCGTGACAGGCATGTAAAACCATCAGGAAAGTGAGACTTTGATTGTTAATAATTTCATCAAGTGACAATGTGTCAGTACAGTGGGCTTTTTCATCAAGTTTTTGTTGGATTTCTGACAAGGATTTACCATCTTCATTTACAAAATGTCATTTTCCATCATTATTTAAATAAATAGCAACTTCTTGGTATTTGTCTTTCTAGCAATATGTCTTATCTTTGCACAGGAAATCAAAGTAGGCAATGATTGAATGGGAATCATCAAACAGTAACGAGGAAAGGCCTATCCACGGTCATCAACCACGATACAACTCACCAACGAAACGGATATTTAACTGAATGAGCAAAATCTATTTTACCAAAATGCACGGCTGTGGCAACGACTATATCTATGTCGACGCCACCCGCTATCCCATCACAGACCCCAGCGCTGCGGCCATCGCGTGGAGCGACCGCCACAAGGGCATTGGCTCTGACGGACTGGTACTGATCGACCGCAGTTCCGTTGCGGAGGCCGACTATTCCATGCGCATCTTCAATGCTGACGGTTCTGAGGCGATGATGTGCGGCAACGCATCGAGATGTATCGGCAAATATCTATTTGAGAGAATCATCGCCCCCACCGCCTCTCAGCATGAAGCGGAGAGAGGACACCAGGAAGCACATATCAGGTTGCTGACCCTTTCGGGCATCAAAACGCTCTATCTGCACATCGAGAACAACATCGTGGAGAGTGTCAGCGTAGATATGGGCAAACCCGTCTTCGACGATGAGCGTCTCTTCAACCCCAGCCTCGCTAAAAGCCTTTCTGCTTTCCTGCCCGGGAAGGAGCCAGGAAAAGAGCCTGCTTTGTTTGTCTCTATGGGCAATCCCCATTACGTCATCTTCACAGAAGACGTGGACCGGATAGAAGAACTAGGCCCCACGCTGGAGCACCACCCAGCCTTCCCCCAACGCTGCAACATTGAAATGGCCAAGGTGCTGACAGACGGCCGTATTCGTACACGCGTATGGGAACGGGGTAGCGGCATCACACAAGCTTGCGGCACAGGAGCCTGCGCCACTGCCGTGGCTGCAGCCCTCACAGGACGGGCCGACCGGACATCGCACATCGTGATGGATGGCGGTAAACTCACCATCGAGTGGCGCGAAACAGACCAACACGTCTACATGACGGGGCCTGCAGAATTTGCATTCTACGGAACCATTGAACTGTAATTATCAAATGATAAAAAAAATGGCATTAATCAATATTCACTTCCTGAACCTGCAGAACAACTATTTGTTCGCCGACATCGCCAAGAAGATCAATGCCTTCCGAGTGATGCACCCCAAGGCTGACGTCATCTCCCTGGGTATTGGCGATGTGACGCAGCCTTTGGCACCTGCCGTCGTCGAGGCGATGCACAAGGCCACCCACGAAATGTCTACTGCACAGGGGATTCATGGCTATGGACCAGAGCAGGGCTACGATTTCCTGCGTGAGGCCATCGCGAAAAACGACTTCCGCCCCAGAGGTGTCCGCCTCAGTATGGATGAGATTTTCATTAACGACGGCGCCAAGTCGGATACGGGTAATTTCCAGGAGTTGCTCCATTGGGATAACTTCATTGGCGTCACCGACCCCATCTATCCGGTATATATCGACTCGAACGTGATGATTGGGCGCTGCGGCACATACCGGGAAGGGCGTTGGACCAACGTACGCTATCTGCCCACAACGGCCGAGAACGGTTTTGTGCCAGAGATACCGAAAGGGCGCCCCGTTGACGTCATCTACCTCTGCTATCCCAACAATCCCACGGGAACGGTGATCACCAAACAAGAACTGCGCAAGTGGGTGAACTATGCGCTGAAGAACGATGCGCTCATCCTCTTCGATGCTGCCTACGAGGCTTACATCCGCGACCCGGAGATACCTCATAGCATCTACGAGATTCGAGGTGCCCGCAAGTGTGCCGTCGAGTTCCGCTCATTTTCCAAAACGGCCGGTTTCACCGGAGTGCGCTGCGGCTACACGGTGGTACCGAAGGAGGTGAGTGTCTCTACCTTCGAGGGCGAGCGTATTTCCCTGAACCAACTCTGGCTGCGCCGGCAATGCACCAAGTTCAATGGCACCAGCTACATCTCACAACGTGCCGCCGAAGCCATCTATACACCCGAAGGCAGGCAGCAAGTGCAGCAGACCATCGACTACTACATGGATAACGCCCAGCGGATGCTCAGCTGCCTGCGCGCCCTTGGCTATGAATGCTATGGTGGTGAGAATGCCCCATACATCTGGATGCGCACACCCGATGGTATGTCGTCGTGGCAGTTCTTCGAAGCCCTTCTCTATGGGGCCAATGTGGTCTGCACGCCTGGTGTGGGGTTCGGTCCGTCGGGCGAGGGTTATGTGCGATTTACCGCCTTTGGCAGTCATGAGAAAACAGAAGAAGCTCTATCAAGAATAGAGCATTGGACCCAACAGAGCATATAATACCGAAAGTATGGAGAATCTAAGATTTCAGGTTGTCGCAGAGGCTTTTAAGAAAAAGCCACTCGACGTAAAGACACCCTCTGAGAGACCCTGCAAGTATTTCGGCAAGAAGGTTTTCAACCGAGGGAAAATGTACAAATACCTTCCGAAGGATGTGTACGAAAAGATGGTCGAGGTGATAGACAACGGTGCACCGCTCGACCGAACGGTGGCCGATGCCGTTGCTGCGGGCATGAAGCAATGGGCTGTTGAAAACGGTGTGACACACTATACCCACTGGTTCCAGCCCCTGACCGAAGGCACTGCCGAGAAGCACGACTCATTTATCGTGCACGATGGTAAAGGAGGCATGGTGGAAGACTTTACCGGCAAGCTGCTTGTCCAGCAGGAACCTGATGCGTCGTCGTTCCCCAGCGGTGGAATCCGCTCTACGTTCGAAGCTCGTGGCTATTCGGCATGGGACCCCACGTCGCCTGTCTTTATCATCGACGACACACTGTGTATTCCCACCATCTTCATATCGTATAGCGGTGAGGCACTCGACTACAAGGCTCCACTGCTGCGTGCCCTCCATGCCGTCAACGTGGCTGCGACGGACGTGTGCCACTATTTCGACCCTACGGTAAAAAAAGTGACGTCGAACCTTGGCTGGGAACAGGAGTATTTCCTCGTGGACGAGGGCCTCTATGCTGCCCGTCCCGACCTGCTGCTGACGGGTCGCACGCTGATGGGTCACGATTCTGCCAAGAACCAGCAGATGGACGACCACTACTTTGGCGCCATCCCGGAACGTGTGCAGGCCTTTATGAAGAATCTGGAGATTGAGGCGCTGGAGTTGGGCATACCCGTTAAGACACGTCACAACGAGGTGGCTCCCAACCAGTTTGAGTTGGCGCCTATCTTCGAAGAGACCAATCTGGCTGTTGACCACAACATGCTATTGATGTCGGTGATGAAGCGTGTTGCTCGCAAGCATGGTTTCCGCGTACTGCTGCACGAGAAACCCTTTGCTGGCATCAATGGCTCAGGTAAGCACAACAACTGGAGCCTGAGCACAGACAACGGCATCCTGCTGCATGCTCCCGGCAAGACCCCTGAGCAGAACCTGCGCTTTGCAACGTTTATCGTAGAGACTCTGATGGGTGTCTACCTCCACAACGGACTGCTCAAAGCCTCTATCATGAGCGCTACCAATGCGCACCGCCTGGGTGCCAACGAGGCGCCTCCCGCCATCGTCAGTTCGTTCCTGGGCAAGCAGGTGTCAGAGCTATTAGACCATATCGAAAAGGCCGACAAGGATGACATCCTAGCTATGGCTGGCAAGCAGGGTCTGAAGATGGACATCCCGGAGATTCCTGAACTGCTCATCGACAATACCGACCGCAACCGCACCAGTCCCTTTGCCTTCACGGGCAACCGCTTCGAGTTCCGTGCCGTGGGTAGCGAGGCCAACTGTGCCAGTGCCATGATAGCGCTGAACAGTGCCGTGGCAGAGGCACTGGTGGACTTTAAGAAGCGTGTGGATGCTCGCATTCCTGAGTTTGAGAAGAAACTGACCGGTACTGAGCACAGCGCAAAGTTCCATGCCATCATCGACGTGCTGCGCGAGGATATCAAGACGTGCAAGCCCATCCGTTTCGACGGCAACGGCTACAGCGACGCGTGGAAGGCAGAAGCCGCCAAGCGTGGACTAGACACAGAAACTTCCTGCCCCGTCATCTTCGAGCGTTATCTCGACGAGGACAGCATCCGTATGTTCGAGAGCCTCGGTGTGATGACAAAGAAGGAACTGGAGGCTCGCAACGAAGTGAAGTGGGAAACCTACACCAAGAAGATTCAGATTGAAGCCCGTGTCCTTGGCGATTTATCCATCAACCACATCATCCCTGTAGCCACCCGCTATCAGTCATCTCTACTGGAGAATGTAGACAGGATCTCCACCGTCTTCCCCCTGGAAAAGTCTATGAGACTAAATAGCAGAAATCTGAAAATCATAGAGGAGATAGCAGAACGTACGAGTGCCATTGAAAAGAATGTCGAAAAACTGGTTAACGCCCGTAAACAAGCCAACAAGATAACCGATGTGCTTCAGAAATCCATCGCCTACCACGACCATGTGGAACCATACCTGGATTCCATCAGGTATCAAATCGATAAGTTGGAACTGATTGTCGATGACAGTCTGTGGCCCTTGCCGAAATATAGAGAATTATTATTCATCAGATAAGAGAGAAGGGAAATCGACAGACTAGAATGAGGAGGGTGTCAAAGTGAGAAGGGAAAAGGCTTTAGGAGTGTGGGAGGTAGTCTTAGTGACAAGTGAGAAGTGACAAGTGGCAAGTATGATTACCTTTCCGACTTGAAGACCCTACCCTGCCTCTGGGGTAGCCCAGCTTTCCTCTGAAGTTAGAGTGCTCAAGCTGGCTGGCCTCTCCCCCTCGGGGGGGAGTTGGTGGGGGCTAGAGGCTGAGTATTGTCTACACTCCTACACTCCCACACTCCTACACTCCTAAAAAGCTTCTCACTTGTCACTTTTCACTTGGAAAAGCACAAAAAAGCAGCTACTGCTTCGTGCGAAGCGAATAGCTGCCTATTGTTTTTAGGTAAATTGATGGTAATGTTTATGCTACTTTCTGACGTGTTCCCATACGGGCCTCGACGACGTTGACCACATAGTCGGCCAGTTTCTCGCACTCGTTGATGAGGTCCATGTAGATGGTGCCCACGGCATAGGTGTACTCGTGGTTGTTGATGTCTACGATGTTCTGGCTCTTGAGCTGGTTGCGGTAGTTGTTGATCTCGTTCTCGATGTTGAACGTGCGGTTGACGTCGAAGGCTTCCTTGCGGCCGCCCATGAGGTTGTTCATCTGGGTGAGCGAGTTGTCGGTGAGCTCCATCATCTGGTGCATGTGGTTGTACTGGCTCTCGGTGAAGTGGTCTTGCTTGCCCTGCACCTTGCGGTTGATGGTGCGCGCCATGTTGTAGCAGGCGTCACCGATAGACTCCAGCTCGCTGATCTCACGCAGCATGGCACGGATCTTGGCCTTGGTGTCGTCGGAAAGATGGGCATCACTGACCTGGTCGAGGTATTTAGCTATCTCGATTTCCATATTGTCGGAGATGCTCTCGTATTTCTCGATGCGGGTATAGAGCTTCACGAACTTCTCGTCGTCTTTCTCAGTGAGCAGCTCGCGCACCATGCCAAACATGCGCTGCATGCGCTCGGAGAACGACTGTATCTCTTTCTGGGCCTCGAGGACGGAGAGCTCGGGGGTCTTCATGAAGCCGGCAGTGATGAAATGCAGACGGAAATCTTCTTCCTCGTCGACCTTCTTGGGCTTGATGACCCAGCACACAAAGCGCTCTATCTGGGGGATAAACCAGATGAGGATGAAGGTGTTGGCCACATTGAAACAGGTGTGGAAGGCTGCCAGCACGAACGACAGCTTGGCTGAGTTGGCGAGGAAGGCCTCGGTGCCGGCGGTCTCCTTGGTGATGTTCACGTCGTAGCCTACTATGCCGCAGACCATATCGATAAAGGGACGGAAGACGAAGAGTATCCAGATGACGCCGAACACATTGAAGAACATGTGGGCGAGGGCTGCCCTTCGGGCCTGCGTGTTGGCCGACATGGCGGCAAGGTTGGAGGTGACGGTGGTTCCGATGTTCTCACCCATGACCAGGGCGATGCCCTGATAGATGGGCAGCACACCACTAGAACAGAGTATCATGGTGATAGCCATGACGGCTGCCGACGACTGCACGCAGAAGGTGAGCACGCCTCCGAGCAGCAGGAAGATGAGGGTGGTGCTGAATGAGTTGGGGTCGAACGAGGCGAAGAAATCAAGCACGGCCTGCTGTTCGCCGAGGTGCATGTCGATGCCCGTCTGGCGCAACGTGCCCAGACCGAGGAACATGAACGAGATACCAAATAAGAAATCGCCGATGAAGCGCCGCTTCTTGTAATAGATGAGGATGATGGCGATGAAGAAGGCCGGATAGACGAAGTCGGTGATGTTGAACGAGAATCCGGCTGACATGATCCAGGCGGTCAGTGTGGTTCCGATATTGGCACCCATGATGACGGAGATGGCCTGGGCCAAGGTGAGCAGTCCCGCATTGACAAACGAGACGGTCATCACGGTGGTAGCGGTCGACGACTGTACCGAAGCGGTAACGAGCATACCGGTAAGCATACCGGTGAAACGGTTGGTGGTCATAGCACCCAGGACGTGTCGCAGCTGCGGACCCGCCATTTTCTGCAAGGCATCACTCATTGACTTCATACCGAACATCAACAGCGCTAGTGAGCCAAGAAGCTTAAACAGAACTAACATGGAGATACTTTGTTTGATTGAATTTCGCTGCAAAAATAATAAAAAAAATCTAAATAGCGGCAAAATTCGCAGTTTTTCGCTATATTTGCAAAAAAGTTTGGGCTGACGGGCAAATGGAGAAAAATGCCGCCCGCGTCCGAAACCATTAAAAAACACAACACAACTATGGTCGAAACAGTGAAAGTTTTTTGCAAGAACAACGGCAAGGCAATGGAGGTTGCCGCTGGAAGCCTGCTCGCCGAGGTGTATGAACAGGCAGGACTGACGATGGAGTACGGGCCGATCTGTGCCCGCGTGAATAATAAGGTGGAGGGTATGCACTACCGTGTGTACAACACCAAGGAGGTGGAGTTTCTCGACATCACCTCGCCCAGCGGCTCGAGAGCCTACACGCGAAGTCTGTTCCTGGTGCTCTGCAAGGCCGCGCACGACTTATTCCCCGACTGCAAGGTGAGCATCGACATCCCGGTGTCGAACGGCTACTATGTGGACCTGCAGATAGGGCGCCCCGTGACGCTCGACGACGTGGGGCTCATCCGCCGCCATATGCAGGAGATCATTCATGCCCACCTGCCCATCCACCGCTACGAGACGACCACTGAGGAGGCCATCAGGATGTTCGAGGCCCTGGGCTCGATGACGAAGGTGAAACTGCTGCAGGGCCTGGGCAAGCTCTACACTACCTACTACGACCTAGACGGCTATAAGGACTACTACTACGGCTCGATGCTCACCCACACCGGCGAGCTCTATCTGTTCGGCCTGGAGAAGTATTTCGACGGCCTGCTGCTGAGACTGCCCTCGCGCGAGCATCCCGGCGAACTGGGCGAGATGACGCATCAGGACAAGATGTTCGGCATCTTCAAGGAGCACCACCGCTGGCAGGACATCATCGGACTGCGCACGCTGGGCGACCTGAACGAGGCCATCAGCAAGGGCATGTCGCCCCTGCTCATACAGGTGAGCGAGGCCCTGCAGGAGAAGAAAATCGCCAAGATTGCCGACGAGATTGCCGCCCGCAAGGGGGTGCGCATGGTGCTGATTGCGGGTCCGTCGTCGAGCGGTAAGACGACCACCTGCAAGCGACTGTCCGTACAACTGCTCACCAACGGCATCAAGCCCGTGGGCATCTCGCTGGACGACTATTTCGTGAACCGTGAGAACACACCGCGCGACGAGAAGGGCGACTACGACTACGAGCACCTGCACTCGCTCAACCTGCCGCTGCTGAATGAACAGCTGACGGCCCTCTTCCGCGGCGACGAGGTGGAACTGCCGCGCTATGATTTCCAGACGGGACAGAGCATGATGAGCGGCCGCAAGCTACGCCTGCACGACGACGAGATACTGGTGGTGGAGGGTATTCACGCCCTGAATCCCGAGCTGACCTCGCAGATTCCGCAAGACCAGATATTCCGTGTCTATGCCTCGGCGCTGACCACGATACTGCTGGACTCGCACAACTATATTCCCACGACGGACAACCGTCTGCTGCGACGCATCATACGCGACCACAAATACCGTGGGGTGAGCGCCCTGGAGACCATCCGCCGCTGGCCTAGCGTGAGAGCGGGCGAGAACAAATGGATATTCCCCTTCCAGGAGAATGCCGACGTGATGTTCAACACCGCCATGCTGTTCGAGCTGGCTGTCATCAAGAGCCAGGCAGAGCCGCTGCTGGAGCAGGTGCCCGAGAACTGCGTGGAGTATGCCGAGGCCTACCGCCTGCTGAAGTTCCTCCGCTATATCAAGCCCATCCCCGATAGCGAGATACCACCCACCTCGCTGCTGAGAGAATTCCTCGGGGGCAGCTCGTTTACTTATTGAGCGGATGCGGCAAAAGTGTCACTTGGGATGATTTTTCTGCTCAAAACATTTTGCCATCTCAAATATTTTTCATTACTTTGCACCCGATTTACTTTAAAGTCCTAATATTACGGATTACAAACAACAAAAAATTATGGCAGAACAATTGGAAGTGAAGGAGCTGGACCAAGTCGTTGTCCGCTTCTCTGGTGACTCCGGCGACGGTATGCAGTTGGCCGGTAACATCTTCTCTACGGTCAGTGCCACCGTAGGTAACGGCATCTCAACATTCCCCGACTATCCCGCTGACATCCGCGCCCCGCAAGGCTCGCTCACCGGTGTCTCTGGTTTTCAGGTGCACATTGGTGCAGGTAAGGTGTACACCCCTGGCGACCTCTGCGACGTGCTCGTGGCGATGAATGCCGCCGCGCTCAAGACGCAGTACCGCTATGCTAAGCCACAGGCTACGATTATCATCGACACCGACTCGTTTGGTCCGAAAGACCTGCAAAAAGCTGCCTTCAAGACCGACGACTACCTCGGCGAGATGGGCATCGACCCCGACCGCGTGGTGGCCTGCCCACTGACCACGATGGTGAAGGACTGCCTGAAAGACACTGGCATGGACAACAAGGCCATCCTGAAGTGCCGCAATATGTTTGCCCTGGGTCTGGTGTGCTGGCTGTTCAACCGCGACCTGAGCCTCGTTGCCAATTTCCTGCGTGAGAAGTTTGCCAAGAAGCCTGCTATTGCAGAGAATAACATCAAGGTGGTTCAGGCTGGTTATGACTACGGTCACAACACCCACTCGAGCGTGCCCGCCACCTACCGCATCGAGTCGAAAGAGAAGGTGCCTGGACGCTACATGGACATCACCGGCAACAAGGCCACCTCTTACGGCCTGATTGCCGCCGCCGAGAAAGCCGGTCTGCGTCTCTTCCTCGGTTCTTATCCTATCACTCCCGCTACCGATATCCTGCACGAGCTGTCGAAGCACAAGTCGTGCGGCGTCATCACCGTCCAGTGTGAAGACGAGATCAGCGGATGTGCCAGTGCCATAGGCGCAGCGTTCGCCGGTGCATTGGCTGCCACATCGACCTCCGGCCCCGGCATCTGTCTGAAGAGCGAGGCCATGAACCTGGCCGTCATCGACGAGCTGCCACTCGTCATCATCGACGTACAGCGCGGCGGTCCCTCTACAGGTCTGCCCACCAAGAGCGAACAGACCGACCTGCTGCAGGCCCTCTACGGCCGCAACGGCGAGAGTCCTATGCCCGTTATCGCCGCCACCAGTCCTACCGACTGCTTCGACGCTGCCTACGAGGCTGCCAAGATTGCCCTGGAGCACCTCACTCCGGTCATCCTGCTCACCGATGCATTCATCGCTAACGGTTCGGGTGCATGGAAGCTGCCCACCATGGAAGGCCTGCCCGAGATTCATCCCCACTACGTCACGCCTGAGATGAAGGACAACTACACCCCGTACTTCCGCGACGAGGAGACCAAGGTGCGCTACTGGGCCATCCCCGGCATGGAGGGCTACAACCACATCCTGGGCGGACTGGAGAAAGACGGCAAGACCGGCGCCATCTCTACCGACCCCGAGAACCACGACCTGATGTGCCGTCTGCGCGCAGAGAAGGTGGCGAAGATTGCCGTTCCCGACCTCGAGGTGATGGGCGACGACGATGCCGACCTGCTCATCGTGGGCTTCGGTTCTACCTACGGCCATCTGGTCAGCGCCATGCAGGAGCTGCAGGCCAAAGGCTACAAAGTGGCACAGGCGCAGTTCAAGTATATCAACCCACTGCCAAAGAACACGGCAGAGGTGCTCTCGAAGTATAAGAAGGTGGTGGTGGCCGAGCAGAACCTCGGTCAGCTGGCCGCTTATCTGCGCACAAAGGTCGACGGCTTCGTTCCCTACCAGTTCAACCAGGTGAAGGGCCAGCCGTTCGTAGTCAGCGAGTTGGTTGCAGCTTTTGAGGAAATTTTAGCCCGGTAATTTTTAATAAACAACGACCACGAATTGAACGAAAAGAACGAATAGTTTTTCATTTGTTTCGAATGAGTCGAACAAGGAGGTAAAAGAATGATGTCGAATACCAGATGCTACAGACAAGACGTGATTTTTCCACAGGAATCCTATGATATAGTAGGAGCTGCTATGAAAGTTCATTCTGAGCTGGGCTGTGGTTTCACTGAAAAGGTCTACCAAGAAGCCTTGTCGTTAGAATTTGCTGAGCGTCTCATTCCGCATATGCGTGAAGTTGAGCTTCATGCCTCCTATAGAGGACATCAGCTTTCGGCAACATTCGTCCCTGATTTCATTTGTTACGATAAAATAGTTGTTGAGTTAAAAGCCGTTAAGGCTCTAGACGATATGCACCGTTCGCAGGCATACAATTATGCGAAAGTTGCCAATTGTAAGTTGGCATTGCTTTTAAATTTTGGCGAGTCTTCGCTGGTTTATGAGCGGTTAGTAGTGTAATTCGTGTCTATTCGTCATAATGAATCATTCGCGTAGAGATAATCATTCGTAAAATTCGAGTTATTCGTGGTCGAAAATATGATTAAGAGTATGAGTTATACAGCACAAGATTATAAGAAAGGACAACCTCGTTGGTGTCCGGGTTGCGGTGACCATTTCTTCCTCGCATCACTGCACAAAGCCATGGCTGAGGTGGGCGTTGCTCCACACAATATGGCCGTGATTTCGGGTATTGGCTGTTCAAGCCGTCTGCCCTATTATGTAAGTACCTATGCCATGCAGACCATCCACGGTCGTGCTGCTGCCATCGCCACAGGTGCCAAGGTGGCCAACCCCGACCTCTGTGTATGGCAGGTCAGCGGCGACGGCGACGGTCTCGCCATCGGCGGTAACCACTTCATTCATGCCATGCGTCGTAACATCGACCTGAACATGATACTGCTCAACAACCGCATCTACGGTCTGACGAAAGGACAGTACTCTCCCACCTCACCACGCGGATTCGTCTCCAAGTCGAGCCCCTACGGAACCGTTGAGGATCCCTTCCGCCCCGCTGAGCTGTGCTTTGGTGCCCGCGGACACTTCTTTGCCCGTGCCGTTGCCACCGATGCTGCCGGAACAGTGGACATTCTGAAGGCCGCCTATCAGCACAAGGGCGCTTCCGTCTGCGAGATTCTGCAGAACTGCGTCATCTTCAACGATGGCTGCCACGATGCCGTCTACAACAAGGAAGGCCGCAAGAAAAACGCCATCTACGTGCGTCACGGCGAGAAACTCGTGTTCGGCGAGAACAATGAGTTCGGACTGGTGCAGGATGGTTTCGGCCTGAAGGTGGTTGAGATTGGCAAAGACGGATATACCCTCGACGACGTGCTGGTGCACGATGCCCACTGCGAGGACGACACCCTGCAGCTGAAACTCGCCATGATGAGCCTTGAGGACGGATTCCCCATTGCCCTCGGTGTCATCCGCGACGTGGAGGCGCCTACCTACGACCAGGCTGTGCATGAGCAGCTTGAGGAGGTGAGCCAGAAGAAGAAGTACCACAACTTCATGGAGCTGGTAGAAACCAACGACATCTGGGAAGTGAAGTAATCATCACACATCAACTATATTGAAAAAGGTAAAAGGCAGACACAAGTCTTGCTTTTTACCTTTTTTCCTTAAGCACGCCTTTCCCTGAGCTATCGCCTGCAGCGTCACCGCATAATGGTGCGAGTGGGGCGTTCCCACATACACCAGGTCGACGTCAGGGTCGGCCATCAGCTGTTCGTACGAGCCATAGGCACGCTCGATGCCCCACTCTGCCGCAAATTCGTCGGCCTTCTCTTGTGTACGCGAACCAACGGCCAGAGGCGTCAGCCCCTCCTGGCGTTGCAATGTATAGGCAGCTTTCTCGGCAATCCATCCCGTGCCGATGATGCCCACTCTCAAATCCTTTTCTTCCATGTGCAGCTATTTTGATTTTTAGTTTTTGCCGGCTGCAAATATACAGGAATCTTTTCATTTCCGCCAAAAAGGACCCGACATATTTTGCTTTTTCTCAACTATTTGTTACTTTTGCAGGGTGTTCATATGTTTTAACACATGAAAAGAATCAGTTTCATCCATCGGCTGCTCGACCTGATATCGCCCCGCATTTGTGCCGTCTGCGGTCGTCGCCTCGCTGTTACGGAAGATATTGTCTGTGCCAGTTGCAACCTGCATCTGCCCCGCACCGGTTTCTCCGTCGATGCCTACGACAACGAGATGGCCCGTCTGTTCTGGGTGCTGCTGCCCATCGAGCGGGCCGCAGCCCTCATCTACAACCAGCCTCACTCTCAGGCCGCAGCTATGATTTACGACATGAAATACCACAACCAGCCCGAGACAGCAGAACTGATGGGCAGCATGATGGCCGACGAGATGATGGGCGACGGTTTCTTCGATGGCATCGACCTGCTCATTCCCGTTCCGCTCACCCGAAAACGCGAGCGGCAACGGGGCTACAACCAGAGCTACGAGATGGCCAAGGGCATCAGCGAGAAAACGGGGATACCCATTGCCAGCGACGTGGTGCAACGTGTGAGTTTCACTGAGAGTCAGACACATAAGAACCGGTACGAGCGGCAGGAGAACGTGAAAGGTTCCTTCCGGCTGACAAACGGTACGAGAATCAGCGGCAAGCATGTGATGCTGGTAGACGATGTGGTGACCACGGGCGCCACCATCATTGCCTGCGGCCAGGAGCTGGTGAAGGCCGGAAACGTGAAGATAAGCGTTGTCTGCCTCGGTTTCTCGAAGGAATAAGCCTGCATACGGCGGCGAAAGCAAAAAAAACAAAATATTTCGCATTTCTTAACGGTAAAATAGCAGAAAAACCGTAACTTTGCACTTTCACATTGATAAACAACTGAGAATATGGATACACTGAAAAAAGCATTCGCAGCCAAGCTGTTGAGAATCAAAGCCATTAAACTGCAACCCAACAACCCCTTCACATGGGCTTCGGGATGGAAGTCGCCGTTCTATTGCGACAACCGCAAGACCCTCTCGTACCCCGAGTTGCGCAACTACGTGAAACTGGAAATCGTGCATGCCGTGCTCGAGAAATTCCCCGAGGTGGAGGCGATTGCCGGTGTGGCCACAGGTGCCATCCCGCAGGGCGCGCTGGTGGCCGACGCCCTGAACCTGCCTTTCGTGTATGTACGCTCGAAACCCAAAGACCACGGACTGGAGAACCTCATTGAGGGCGAACTGAAACCCGGCATGAAGGTGGTGGTGATTGAGGACCTGATATCGACCGGCGGCAGCAGCCTGAAGGCTGTGGAGGCCATCCGCAACAACGCCTGCGAGGTGATTGGCATGGTGGCCAGCTACACCTACGGCTTCCCGGTGGCCAAGAAGGCTTTCAAAGAGGCAAACGTGGAACTGGTGACCCTGACCGACTACGAGCATGTGGTGGCCGAGGCACTGGAGACGGGATACATCGCCGACAGCGACGTGGAGCTGCTGAACGAGTGGCGCAAAGACCCGGCACACTGGGAGAATTGAACATGGAGGACTAAATCATGAGCATGACAAAATTCGAGAGCAGCATACGGCAGATCATGTACCCGCAACAGGCGGTGTACAACATGCTGAGCGACTTGAGCAACATTGAGCGGGTGAAAGACCACCTGCCCGAGGACAAGGTGCAAGACCTGACGTTCGACACCGACAGCGTGAGCATCAGTGTGGCACCCGTTGGACAGATAGCCCTGCGCATCATCGACCGCGAGGAACCGAAGACCATTAAGTTTGAGACGGCACAGAGTCCGGTGCCCTTCAACCTGTGGATTCAGCTGCTGCCCGTCACCGAGACGACCAGCAAGATGAAGCTCACCATCAAGGCCGAACTGAACCCCTTCATCAAGGGTATGGTGTCGAAGCCACTGCAGGAAGGACTGGAGAAAATCGCCGATATGCTGACGATGATACAATATGAATAACAGCTGTCGGGGGCTAGCACTTGTTGCGCCGCCCCCGACAGAACACAAAAACAAAAGAAAAAGATACAGGATGGCTAACAAACTTTGGGCAAAGAATTTTGAGATCAACAAAGAGATCGAGCGGTTCACTGTGGGCCGCGACCGCGAGATGGACCTCTATCTGGCGAAGTACGACGTGCTGGGCTCGATGGCACACATCACCATGCTCGAGAGCATCGGACTGCTGGAGGCCGACGAGCTGAAGCAGTTGCTGGCCGAGCTGCGCAACATCTACGACATCTGCGAGCGCGGTGAGTTCTGCATCGAGGACGACATCGAGGACGTGCACTCGCAGGTGGAGCTGATGCTGACCCGCAAGTTGGGCGACATGGGCAAGAAGATCCACTCGGGTCGCTCGCGCAACGACCAGGTGCTGGTCGACCTGAAGTTGTTCTGCCGCCACGAGCTCAAAGAGATAGCCGAGGGCGTGAAGGTGCTCTTCGACGAACTGATACAGAAGAGCAACCGCTATAAAGACGTGCTCATGCCGGGCTACACCCACCTGCAGGTGGCCATGCCCAGCTCGTTCGGACTGTGGTTCGGTGCCTATGCCGAGAGCCTCGCCGACGACATGCTGTTCCTACAGGCTGCCTACCGCATGACCAACCGCAACCCGCTGGGCTCAGCAGCCGGCTACGGCTCGTCGTTCCCGCTGAACCGCACCATGACCACCGAGTTGCTGGGCTTCGACTCGATGAACTACAATGTGGTGTATGCGCAGATGGGACGCGGGAAGATGGAGCGCAACGTGGCCTTCGCCATGGCCACCATCGCGGGAACATTGGCGAAGATGGCTTTCGACGCCTGTCTGTTCAACTCGCAAAACTTCTCGTTCGTGCGACTGCCCAAGGAATGCACCACGGGCAGCAGCATCATGCCCCACAAGAAGAACCCCGATGTGTTTGAGCTGATACGAGCCAAGTCGAACAAGATACAGAGTCTGCCGCAGCAGGTGATGCTCATCATGAACAACCTGCCCGTGGGCTACTTCCGCGACCTGCAAATCATCAAGGAGGTGTTCCTGCCGGCTTTCGACGAACTGAAGGACTGCCTGCAGATGACGGCCTACATTATTAATAAGATGGAGGTGGACGAGCACATCCTCGACAATCCCATGTACGACCCCATCTTCTCGGTGGAGGAGGTGAACCGCCTGGCCGCCAACGGCATGCCCTTCCGCGACGCCTACAAGAAAGTGGGTCTCGACATCGAGGCGGGCAACTTCACGCCCGACAAGCATATCCACCACACCCACGAGGGCAGCATTGGAAACTTGTGCAACGACCAGATTGTGGCACTGATGGAAGAGACGCTCGGCGGATTCCACTTCGAGCGCATGACAGAGGCCGAAAAGAAACTTCTGAAGAGGGGAGAATAAAACACAAAGAGGCTGGGAAATGAGGAAATCAACAGAAAGCATCCGAAGGAAAGTACAGCGGCTGTTGTCCATGCCAGGCAACGGCCGTTGCCTACTCACGGCACTGCTGTTTTCTGCCACGCTACTATTCTCGTGCGACGCCGATAACGAATATGATACCGACCACCGTTGTTTCTTCACGTTCGACACCAGCCTCCACATCACCAGTTTCATTAAGAACGCCCTCAACCCTCTGGCCCCCGGCATCTTCGTATGGGTGTACACCTCGCAGAAAAGCGGCGTGATGGTGGTCAACGCACAACTGAACGACGGCAAAACCAGCAGTGCCGACAACATCACCTCGGCCAAGGAAAACTACACCACCTATATTCTGGGCATGAACAATGGACTGTTCATCGGCTACAGCAGTCTGGGCAACGGCCTTTTTGCCTTTGACCGCCAATGCCCCAACTGCGTGAGCGACTACAACCTATATAAATATCCGCTCACATGGGCCAACAACGGACAGTGGGTGAGGTGCGGACAGTGCCAGCGTACCTACGACCTGAACAATTTTGGTGTGATTATTGACGGAGAGAAAGGCAAGAAGCTCATCCGCTATCAGGCCAACTACAACGGCACAGTGCTGACTGTACGCAACTAAATGTTTAAATTGTGTAAATTCCTTTGGCAGTTCCGATAAATAGCCGTATCTTTGCACAACTTTTAGCCGCGATGGTGGAATGGTAGACACGAGGGACTTAAAATCCCTTGGCCAGGAATGGCTGTGCGGGTTCGAGTCCCGCTCGCGGCACATCCAAAAGAAAATCATTAAATCATTATGCGAAAAAATCTTATTTTATCTCTTTCGGCATTGTCTATTCTTGCACTGACTTCTTGTTCTAAACTCGGTGCACTCTCTGCCGACAATTTCGTAGTTACTCCCAACCCTCTTGAGACTCAGGCCGGACAGGTTCCCGCTACTATCAACGGAACATTCCCCGAGAAGTACATGAAGAAGAAGGCCGTCGTGACCGTTACCCCAGAGCTCCGCTATGGCAATGGCCAGGTGACTAGAGCCGCCGGTACCACTTTCCAGGGTGAGAAAGTACAGGGCAACGACCAGACAGTATCTTACAAGATGGGCGGTCACTACACCATGAAGGCCACCTTCCCGTATGTAGACGCCATGCAGAAGAGCGATATGTATCTCACCTTCAACGCCCGCATTGGCAAGCGCACTGTCGAGGTGCCTGCCGTGAAAGTGGCCAATGGTGTGATTGCTACTTCCGAGCTGTATAAGAAGACCATGATGAATGCAGGTGCCTGCATTGCCCCCGACACCTTCCAGCGCGTGAACGCCAAGAAGCAGGAGGCTAATGTGAAGTTCCTCATCAATCAGGCCAACCTCCGCAAGAGCGAGCTGAAGAACAACTCAGTGGCTGAGTTCGTCAACCTGCTCAAGCGCATCAACGCCGACAAGGAAGGACTGGCCATCAAGAATGTGGAGGTGCAGGCTTATGCATCGCCCGAGGGTGGCTTCGCCTACAACGACAAACTGGCCAGCAAGCGTCAGGACGTGTCGGAGGACTATGTGAAGAAGACCCTGAAAGAGACCAAGGTTGACGCCGACATCGACGCCAAGTACACCGCCCAGGACTGGGAAGGCTTCCAGCAGTTGGTACAGGCCAGCAACATCCAGGACAAGGATGTCATCCTGCGCGTTCTCTCTATGTATAAGGATCCCCAGGAGCGCGAGCAGCAGATTCGCAACATGAGCGCCGGCTTCCGCGAGCTGGCCGACGGCATCCTGCCCGAGTTGCGCCGCAGCCGCATGATCATCAACTACGAGACCATCGGTCGTAGCGACGAGCAGATCAAGGCCCAGCTGGCTGCCGATCCCTCGAAGCTGAGCGCCGACGAGATTCTCTATGCCGCCTCGCTGACCGACGACGAGAAGGTGAAGGAGGATATCTACAAGACTGCCGCCAAGCAGTATCCCGCCGACTACCGCGCCCTGAGCAACATCGCAGCGCTGGAGTTCAACAAGGGTAATGTGGGCGAGGCCAGAAACTACATCCAGAGAGCATTCAACGTGAGCAGCAAGGCTCCCGAGGCCAATGCCAACCTCGCACTGATGGCCCTGCAGAGCGGCGACATCAAGAAAGCTACCGACTACGTGTCGAAGGCTACGGGTGCCAACGGTCTGGACCAGGTATTGGGCAACTTGGAGATTGCAAAGGGCAACTATGCACAGGCAGAGCAGTACTTTAAGGACTCAAACAACAACAGTGCAGCCCTGGCCAACATCCTGAACAAGAACTACGCTCAGGCTTCTGTCGCACTGAAGTATGCGAAGGAAGACGCCATGACCAACTACCTGCAGGCCATTCTGAATGCCCGTCAGGGTAAGAATGCCGAGGCAGCCCAGTGGTTGCAGAAGGCTCTCAAGCTCGACTCGTCGCTGAAGGCTTATGCCAACAACGACCTGGAGCTCCTGAACGTCAACAAATAAACCATACACTCGGTGACGGGTGCAAAGTGATGGGTGCTGATGATCGACGCTCTTTCCCAGAGCCATCATCGCCACCCATCATTTTCCGTCCATCACTCACCAACTAACACCCTCCCCCATGAAGCGATACTTTTATTTCATATTACTCACCCTGGTTCTGGTTGCTTGTGGAACAGACGGCAGTCACTTCAAAATTGAAGGCCGTTTCCTCAACCTGAACCAGGGCGAGTTTTATGTATATAGCCTCGACGGGGAGTCTGCCCAACTCGATACCATTAAAATCAATGGCGGCCGGTTCAGCAAGAAAATCGACTGCGAAAAGCCGCAAACCTTCATGCTGGTGTTCCCCAACTTCTCCGAACAGCCTCTGTTTGCCGTGCCCGGCAAGTCGGTCGACGTGAAGGCCGATGCCTCGCACCTGAAGGAGATGGAGGTGAAGGGAACCAGCGACAATGAGTTGATGACCAGCTTCCGCAAGAAGATTGCCAATGCCTCGCCCATAGAGGCCACGAAGACGGCAGCTATGTTCATCAACGACAACCCCAAAACGCCTGTGGCCGTCTATCTCTTGCGCCGCTACTACCTGCAAAACGTGACGCCCAACTACGCCGAAGCGCAGAAACTGGTCGAGACTCTGCTGAAAAAACAACCTGAGAACGGGCAGCTCATCAACATGAAGAAAGCCATCTTGTCGCTTCGGAACAGTGCTGAAGGGGGCATGATGCCCTCTTACAGCACCTACGATGTGAAAGGCGAATACGTCAACACATCATCCCTGCGGGGCAAGGTGGGCGTCATCAACTCGTGGGCCACATGGAACTTCGAGAGCCAGAACATGCAGCGCGAGTTGCGCAGGCTGTACAAGCAGCACGGCAGCCAGCTGGCTATCATCAGCGTCAGCTTAGATGCTAGCAAACGCGAATGCACCAATGTCATGCAGCGCGACTCCATCACATGGCCCAACATCTGCGACGGAATGCTCTTCGACAGTCCGGCCGTCGAGAAACTAGGCCTCAAAGGCGTATCCGACAATATCATTGTCGACAAAAAAGGCAAGATTGTTGCCCACGGACTGCCCACCAAAGAGCTGATTGAACGCATCAACAAAATGCTCAAGTAATACACCTTAATGCTAGTAAAAACATACAGTGCAGCCGTCAATGGCCTCGAGGTGACGACTGTAACCGTTGAAGTAAACATCACCCGGGGCGTTATGTTCCACCTTACTGGCCTTGCCGACACTGCAGTCCGCGAAAGCAAGGACCGCATCGTTGCGGCCATGTCGAACACTGGTTTTAAATTTCCCATTGCCGATATCACCATCAATCTGGCTCCTGCCGACATCAAGAAAGAAGGCAGCAGCTACGACCTGCCCGTAGCCATCGGCATATTGGCTGCCGACAACAAGGTGGCAAGCGAGCATCTGGGCGAATATATGCTGGTGGGCGAGCTGGGGCTCGACGGCCATCTGCAGCCCATCCGCGGTGCCCTCCCCATCGCCATCCGCGCACGTGCCGAGCATTTCAAGGGTCTGATAGTGCCCCAGCAAAACATCCGCGAGGCGGCTGTGGTCAACAACCTGAACGTCTACGGCATGGAGTCGTTGTGGGATGTGGTGCAGTTCTTCAACGGTCAGAAGACCTTCGAGCCCACCGTCATCGACACGCGCCGCGAATTCTATGAGCAGCAGAGTCATTTCGACCTCGACTTTGCCGACGTGCGCGGTCAGGAGAATGTGAAGCGTGCCCTTGAGGTAGCTGCCGCTGGCGGTCACAACCTGATTATGGTCGGTCCTCCAGGCAGTGGTAAGTCGATGATGGCCAAGCGTTTGCCCGGCATCCTGCCACCTCTCTCGCTGGCCGAGAGCCTGGAGACGACGCAGATACACAGCGTTGCCGGCAAACTGAGCCGCGACACGAGCCTCATCAGCCAGCGTCCCTTCCGCAGTCCCCATCACACCATCTCGCAAGTGGCCTTGGTTGGCGGCGGCACCAACCCGCAACCCGGTGAGATCAGCCTCGCCCACAATGGCGTGCTTTTCTGTGATGAGTTGCCTGAGTTCAACAAAAGCACACTCGAAGTGCTGCGCCAGCCATTGGAAGACCGCAAAATCACCATCAGCCGTGCCAAATACACCATAGAGTTTCCCTGTTCGTTCATGTTCGTCGCCTCCATGAACCCCTGCCCCTGTGGCTATTATGGCGACCCCACCCACCAATGTGTCTGCACCCCTGGCCAGATACAGCGTTATCTGAACAAGATCAGCGGTCCCCTGCTCGACCGCATCGACATACAGGTTGAGATAACGCCCGTTCCCTTCAAGGACATCTCGAAGGCAGCACAGGGCGAGCCGTCGGCTGCCATCCGCGAGCGTGTCATCCGTGCCCGCAGCCTGCAGGAGCAGCGCTTCACCGATTTCAAGGGCATCTACTGCAACGCCCAGATGACCGAGCGTATGATTCATCAGTTTGCCGAGCCCGACGAACAAAGCCTCAACCTGCTGCGCACCGCCATGGAACGGCTGAAACTGTCTGCCCGTGCCTACAACAGAATCTTGAAGGTCGCCCGCACCATCGCCGACCTCGACGGCAGCGAGCACGTACAAACCATGCACATCGCCGAGGCCATCGGCTACCGCAACCTAGACAGAGGCGACTGGGCAGAAAGGGGATTATAATATCTATGAGGAATTAGAGGAATTATTTATATGTATGCAGCCCATTCGTCCTTACATAAAAGCATTGTTTAGGAATATAAAGTCACCGCTTATAAATGATACCAGCTTCTTTTTGGCTTCATTTATGTGCATAGTTCCTTCTACAATAAATCAAATGGTCATACTCTATGACGATATTGAATTGGATTGGCTTTTTCTTCAGTATGTATTTTTGTCTGTTTCAATCAGCTATATATTGACCACTATAGTATATTTTTTTAGAAAATGTAAATGTGTAAAATATTCTCTTTATGCAATTCTTTTCATATTGCTTTTCCTTTTTTTGTTTCTAAAATTCAGCTTTGGAACCAATATTTCACCATTAGTCGTAACTATGGCTTTTGAAACCAATGCAAAGGAATCCGGTGAATTTATTCGTAACTATTTATATTCCAAGTGGACTTTCCTGTCGATATTGGCAATTATTGTGATTATTATATTTATTGTGATATCTAGAAAAAACAGGTTCCTGAGCAATAAGAATATAATAAATGCCATAGCTTTGATTGTAATCACAAGTTTTATAGTTTCTATATACACATCCAGAATATTCGTTTCTCTTTTGCGATGTGAAAATATGAAAGACGTAAGTCTGTGGTATGATAATTATTACCCTTATGCTATGGACAATCTTTCCATTTTATTCTATTCAATTTATATTCCATCTATTACAGTAAATGAAGTCCAGTCTGTTGTTGTTAATACACAGAAAGCTGTGCGATCAGAACCGATTTGTACAGAACCAGATTCAATAGACGTTGTTCTTATCATAGGTGAATCTTTTATCAAACGGCATGCTCAAATTTATGGGTATTATTTGCATACGACACCCAACATGTGTGAAGAGCAGGAAAAGGGCCGTTTGTATGTATTCCAGGATATGATAAGTCCATATAATTCTACTACACAATCTATTAAAAGTATAATGTGTTCGAATAGCATTTCAGAGGGAGAAACATGGAGTGATGGTTTTTATTTCCCTGCAATATTCAAAAAAGCTGGATTTGATGTATTCATGTGGGACAATCAAAAAAGTCTTGGTACATTTTTGGTTTATACCTTCACGCTTAACTCTTTGTTATATAACCAAGAATTATCAGACATGTCTTATACTAATCAAAACAAAAACACGTATGATTATGATGGTACGTTTGTTGACTCTTTCTTGTCTGTGAAGCAAGGAAAAAGAAATTTTTCCATAATACACCTTATGGGACAGCATGTTGTAGCTTCTGAAAGGTATCCCGCCTCTTTTAATCATTTTAGCAGTAAAGACATTAAAGCAAACAGTCCTTGGCTTACAGATGAAAAAAAGAAAGAGATTTCTGAATATGATAATGCCACTCTATATAATGATTATGTGATAGCCAAAATCTTCAATTATTATAGGAATAAGAATGCTGTCGCTATGTATTTATCTGACCATGGCGAAGAAATATATGACATAAGAGATGCAAAAGGCAGAAATTATGATAATAATCACTGTAAGGATGTAATTAAGATGCAAAATGATATACCATTCTTCGTTTGGTGTTCTGACAAATATCGAAATTTGCATTCGAGTATTTGTGAGGACTTAGGCAATTCTTTGAATCATCCCGGAATATCGGATAATATCTGTCATACGCTCTTCCGGCTAGCTAGTATTTCAACTGTTTGCTATAATGAGGAGAGAGATATCAGCAGCAGCAAATATATAAACAAGGAAAGGATAGTATATGACACTATCAATTACGATAATTGAATGGAGGCAAACATCAGATTCGTAGCATAAAAATAATATTTTGGAGTGAAACCGCCGTATGTACGAACATCCGCTGCGAGATAGAGATTGTGCCTTTCGCCCAGCTTAGCAGATGCCTTCTGGTGATCTACAGCCGCAACCTAAGGTCGCCCGCACCATCGCCGACCTCGACGGCAGCGAGCACGTACAAGCCATGCACATCGCCGAGGCCATCGGCTACCGCAACCTGGACAGAGGCGACTGGGCAGAACGAGGTTTTTAGCTTCAAAAACTTGCCGGTATCGGCAAATTTTATTATCTTTGTAGGCAGAACAGACATTAAAACTTGCCGATAGACCTATCGTTCTGAAGGCGTGCAAAGAGAAACTAGAGGACTACGTGAATGGGGGCATGTCAACGGCTATCTTACCGACACCTGTCTCTCAGCGCAAGACGACTACAAAGAACTGTTGGATTATTTCAATATCAAATACTGAACCTTTTAATTTAGGAATAAGTATGTGTGACGGAGGATTTGACGGCAGCGGGTGCGGTGATGCCGACTACGAGGATTTAGGTTTCAGACTACAGAATCCTCATGTTTATGGGAATGATGAGTATATGCATTTCTATTACGGTTCTGGCAAGAGATCACGCCAGGATTAAGTCGTACGCATCTATTCAAGGATGAACAACGACCAACAATTCAGTGAAGAATATCAGAGGTGGAAACAGAATCATCCTGACAAAGTGGCACTTTATAGGAAGCATTCCAAGATTCAACCTACAAGTACAAGTAGTAGTAAAGATGATTTCTGGGCTGCCATCATCGGAGGATTCTTCTTTATCCTTTTCCTCATCATAGCATGCTGCTGCTAAAACGACCAGGAAAAGAGAAATCATAATAACTAGTACGAAAACCACGATGCCTTATTGATTGAACTGCGGAACGGAACCGAATGACGGTGCCGGTTGTAAATAAATGCGTTTGTTCTTGGCACTTATTCAATTATTTATTATCTTTGCGAAGAGAAACATAACCATGAAACAGCATCGCTAGAATTAATCAATAAGAACAAAATAGAATGAATAGTATTTTATCGTTACTCGGATTTGATGCTGCCAAGCACAGCATAAAGACTGAAGTGTTGGCAGGACTTACCACTTTCCTGACCATGAGTTACATCCTTGCCGTCAACCCCATTATCCTCAGTGAGGCAGGCATGGACAAAGGCGCCGTCTTCTCGGCCACCGTCATCGCAGCCGCCATTGCCACGCTGGTGATGGCATTCTATGCCAAGATGCCATTTGCGCTAGCATCGGGCATGGGCATCAATGCTTTCTTTGCCTACACTCTGGTCATCATCATGGGCTACACATGGCAACAGGCGCTCTCGGCTGTGCTCATCGAGGGTATTGTGTTCATCCTCCTGACCATCTTTAAGGTACGCGAGGCCATTGTCGACTCCATTCCGCTCAATCTGCGCTACTCCATCTCGGTGGGTATTGGTATGTTTATTGCGTTCATCGGACTGAAGAACGGCGGCATTGTCGTGTCGAGTGAAGCCACGATGACGAGCCTTTGCACATGGAATGCCACGTCGCTGCTGGCCATGGCAGGCATCCTGCTCGGAGCCATCCTGCTGGCACTGAAGGTGAAGGGCGCCCTGTTCTACACGATTATCATCATCACCATCATCGGCATTCCGTTCGGAGTAACACAAATACCTGAGAACTTCACGCTGGTCAGCATGCCTGTATCGCTCGATGCCGTCGCCTTTAAAATCGACTTCTCGCGCTTCCTTGCTCTCGACCTCGACTTCTATATTGTGGTGTTTACCCTCCTGTTCATGGACCTCTTCGACACCATCGGCACTCTCATAGGTGCTGCCACGGGTGCAGGCATGGCCGACAAAAAGACGGGTAAGATTCACAACCTGAACAAGGCGCTCATGGCCGACGCCATCGGAACCACCGTCGGCGCACTTTGCGGCACGTCGACCGTTACCACTTACGTAGAGAGTACTACCGGAATCCTGGAGGGTGGCCGCACAGGTCTGACCTCATTCACCGTGGCCATGCTCTTCCTCGTGGCATTGTTCTTCTCGCCCGTATTCCTGATGATTCCTTCGGCCGCCACCACCAGCGCCCTGTTCCTGGTAGGTGTGATGATGCTGCGCTCCATCATCCACATCGACTTCATCGATTTCACCGAGTCGATGCCGTGCTTCGTCACCATGCTCATGATGCCGTTCACGGCCAGCATCTCCGAGGGCATCGTCCTGGGACTGCTCTCGTATGTACTCGTGAAGGTTCTCACCGGCCGCTACCGCGAACTGTCGGTCACCATGTACATCCTGGCTCTCTTCTTCGTCATGAAGTATGTGGCACCGCTGTTGTGATGGAAGATTGAGGATTGAAAATTCATTAATAAGAAATAAGAAACGCTTAGCTATGATGAAAAAATTGTTAGTTTGCGGACTGATGGCTCTCGCAGCTATGTCCGTGCAGGCACAGAATGTGCAGCTGCACTATGATTTTGGCCGTAACCTCTATCCCGACGAGGAGGCTGGCCGCCAGAAGGTAACCATGACGCTCGAGAAATTCAAGGCCGACAAGTGGGGCTCGTGGTTCTATTTCGTGGATATCGACTTCAGCCGTAAATTCACCGAGGGGGCCTATGCAGAGATTTCGCGTGAGTTCAAGCTGGGCAGTCAGTCGCCCTTTGCCGCTCACATCGAGTACGACGGCGGTCTGAACCGCTTCGGCAGCTTCCAGCAGGCAGCCCTCATCGGTCCGGCATGGAACGGTCATTCGGCCGATTTCTCAAAGACTTACTCGCTGCAGCTCATGTACAAACGCTACTTCAAGAGCTACGAGTATACGCATGGCTACAACAGCTTGCAGCTCACCGGTGTGTGGGGCCTCACCTTCGCCCGTAAGGCATGCACCTTCTCGGGCTTCATCGATTTCTGGCGCGGCGAGAAAGCCAACGGCCACGGCCAGCTGGTGGTCCTCACCGAACCGCAGTTGTGGTACAACCTGAACACACTCAAGGGCATGGAAGATATCAACCTGAGCATCGGCACGGAGTGGGAAGTGAGCAGTAACTTCATCTATAACACCTACAACGACAAGTCGTTCTTCGTCAATCCCACACTTGCCGTCAAATGGACGTTCTGAGACCGATGATTCCCATCATCATTCATCGCATCCCATTCATCACCGACAACACTCATCCCAAACACCATGCAAACCCAAACACTCAGCCCCGCACGTAAGACCATCGTAGGTGTGCAGTTTCTGTTTGTGGCCTTCGGCTCAACAGTTCTCGTGCCCCTGCTCGTAGGTCTCGACCCGGCCACGGCTCTATTCACCGCCGGTCTGGGCACATTCATCTTCCATTTAGTCACCAAGGGCAAGGTGCCCATCTTCCTGGGCTCCAGCTTTGCCTTCATTGCCCCCATCATCTCGGCATCGAAGCAGTGGGGAATGCCCGGCACGCTGGCCGGTATGGCCGGTGTGGCACTGGTCTATTTCATCATGTCGGCCCTCATCAAGTGGCAGGGCCGCAAACTGCTCGACCGCCTGTTCCCGCCCGTTGTCATCGGACCGGTCATCATCTGTATTGGACTGTCGCTCTCACCGGCAGCCGTCAACATGGCTAAAGAGAACTGGCTGCTGGCCTTCATCTCGCTCATCACGGCCATCATCGTGCTGGTGGTCGGCAAGGGCCTCATCAAGCTGGTGCCCGTTGTCTGCGGCATCATCGTGGGTTATATCGTAGCCCTGTGCCTGGGACTGGTCGATCTCTCGGCAGTCAGCAGTGCGCCTTGGTTCGCCCTGCCGCCAAGCATCTCCCATTTCCAGTTGCCCCAGTTTGCGTGGGAGCCATTCCTCTTCATGATTCCCGTGGCCATAGCACCTGTCATCGAGCATATCGGCGACGTCTACGTGGTGGGCGCCGTAGCAGAGAAGGACTTTGTGAAGGATCCCGGACTGCACCGCACCATGTTTGGCGACGGACTGGCTTGTCTGGTAGCCGCCATCTTCTCCGGACCTCCAGTGACCACCTATAGCGAGGTGACTGGCGCCATGCAGATTACGCGCATCACCAGCCCTGCCGTCATCCGCATTGCTGCGGGCACAGCCATCGTCTTCTCCATCATCGGTAAGCTGAGCGCCCTGCTGCAGAGCATCCCGAGTGCCGTGCTGGGCGGCATCATGCTGCTGCTCTTCGGTTCCATTGCCTCTGTGGGCATTCAGAACCTCATCAATAGCAAGGTGAATCTCAACGAGACACGCAACATCATCATCGTCAGCGTGGCCCTGACCTTGGGCATTGGCGGTGCCGTCATCCCCTTCGGCACCTTCTCGCTGAGCGGCATCGGACTGTCGGCCTTGGCTGGAGTCATCCTCAACCTTGTGCTGCCGAGAACGAAAAAGGCATAAAAAAGGCCCCTCCAACGCCTCCTTCGGGGTGGGTAAATTACCTTATTCCAGCATCCATATCGATAGGGTAATTGTGCTCTCCAGGGTGTTGGAGGGGCTTTCTGTGTCTTTATTGATGGTGTTGATGGCTCCTAAACGGCTCTCTTTGCCCCGTGTGATGGCAGAGACGATGGCTTGCACTCCAATGAATGCCTAATTACATCCTAATTAATGCCTAATTACGCCCTAATTAATGCCTAATTGCAACCTAATTAATGCCTAATTACAACCTAATTAATGCCTAATTACAAACCCATTCGAAGCAATGGCACAGCCCCATAGGGCACAACAAAAAACAGGCCAAGAAGCGATTCGTCGCCCTTGGCCTGTTGTATAGCTATAACTAAACTAAAAGTCTTCTTGATTTAGAGCTTTGGTCCGGCAGCTACGAGAGCCTTACCAGCCTCGTTGCCCTCATACTTCTTGAAGTTCTTGATGAAGCGGCTGGCCAGATCCTTAGCCTTCTCATCCCACTCAGCGCGGTTCTGATAGGTGTCGCGAGGATCGAGAATGCCCCATGCCACACCGTCGAGCTCTGTGGGAACCTCAAAGTCGAAGTAAGGAATCTTCTTGGTGGGAGCCTTCAGGATGGCACCGCCCAGAATGGCGTCGATGATACCGCGTGTATCCTTGATAGAGATACGCTTGCCGGTTCCGTTCCAACCAGTATTGACGAGGTAAGCCTTGGCACCGCTCTTCTCCATCTTCTTCACCAGCTCCTCAGCATACTTTGTGGGGTGCAACTCGAGGAATGCCTGTCCGAAGCAAGCCGAGAATGTAGGAGTGGGCTCTGTGATGCCGCGCTCTGTACCAGCCAGCTTTGCTGTGAAACCAGAGAGGAAGTAGTACTTGGTCTGCTCAGGAGTCAGGATAGACACTGGGGGCAGCACACCGAAAGCATCGGCACTGAGGAAAATCACGTTCTTGGCATCGGGACCGGCGCTCTTGCCGTTCACCTTCTGGGCAATCTTCTCGATGTGGTTGATAGGATAGCTCACGCGGGTGTTCTCGGTCACGCTCTTGTCGGCGAAGTCAATCTTACCGTTCTCATCCACGGTCACGTTCTCCAACAGGGCATTGCGCTTGATGGCGTTGTAGATATCAGGCTCGCTCTCCTTGTCGAGGTTGATCACCTTGGCGTAGCAGCCGCCCTCGAGGTTGAACACACCCTCGTCGTCCCATCCGTGCTCGTCGTCACCAATGAGCAGACGCTTCGGATCGGTAGACAGTGTGGTCTTACCTGTACCCGACAGACCGAAGAAGATGGCGGTGTTCTTACCTTCCATATCGGTGTTGGCAGAGCAGTGCATCGAGGCGATACCCTGCAGCGGCAGATAGTAGTTCTGCATAGAGAACATACCCTTCTTCATCTCACCACCATACCAGGTGTTGATGATGCACTGCTCGCGGCTGGTAGTGTTGAAGGCTACGCAAGTCTCTGAGTTCAGGCCCAGCTCCTTGTAGTTCTCAACCTTTGCCTTAGATGCGTTATAGATTACGAAGTTAGGCTCAAACTTCTCCAGTTCCTCAGCGGTAGGCTGGATGAACATGTTCTTCACGAAGTGTGCCTGCCAAGCCACCTCAACGATGAAGCGCACGGCCAGACGGGTAGCCTCGTTGGCACCGCAGAAAGCGTCCACCACATAGAGGTCCTTGTTGCAGAGCTCCTTGATGGCAATCTCCTTTACCTTGCCCCATACCTCCTCGCTCATGGGGTGGTTGTCGTTCTTATACTCCTCTGAAGTCCACCAAACCTTGTCCTCGCTCTGTGCATCCTTCACGATGTACTTGTCTTTAGGTGAACGACCGGTGTAGATACCTGTCATTACGTTCACGGCGTTGAGCTCAGTGTTCTGACCCTTGTCGAAACCAGTCAGGCCAGCCTTGGTCTCTTCCTCATAAAGGAACTCATACGACGGATTGTGAGCAATCACGGTAGAACCGGTGATGCCATACTTTGTCAAATCTAACTTTGCCATAATTTTAATTCCTATTAATATAATGAATAATACTCTTACCTTAAAACCGCTGCAAAATTACAAAAAAGTTAGGAGTTAAGCGGTGACTGCCAGGCGTTTTTTTGCGGGCATCGCTTTATTTTTCAGTTAAATAATTTAAAATAGTGTATGCGCACAATACTTTTGCAACGCTGAGTTTGCAAATCTCATTTAATCGGCCATGATGGGTATAATGGATGTTTGTCCCTCATCCTCCCAAGGCCAAGGCTCTGGGGGCAACTCTGTGATGATGTAATCGACCCCTATATCTACACACTCACGCAATTTTGACTCCGATACTATAGTCCATGTCTTTACTTTTATGCCATTTGTATGAGCATAATCTACTATTTTGTCCGTTAAATTATTGTAATGAATAGAATAATTGCATAGCAAGACATTCTTGCTCATGGGTAGTGCTCGCTGTGCAGTGGTCATATTAGTAACACCCGACACAGAGATAACGATATCGCGCGACTCACTGAGAAAATCCGAAAACTCATCCTGAGTAGCCGTAAACATGGTCTGGCCCAACATTCCTTTCCGCTTTACCAGTTCATACAATGGTGGTATCCATTGCCTTTTAAATCTTGTCTCATCAGCCAAGTCTAATTCTATAATAAGACCCTTTTCCTTAAAATAATCGAGCAAATCATCTAAACGGGCTATTTTCTCGCCGACAAACTGACGTCCTTTCCACGAGCCGAAATCATATGCCAACAGTTGCTCATACGTCATATCGTTCACCCTTCCTTTTCCATTGCTACAACGAGCGATGTCCATATCATGCGACAAAACGAATACACTGTCCGCAGTCATGCAGATATCACACTCCACGGCTTTGAACCCCTTTGCAACGGCCGCATCTACAGACACATAGGTATTCTCAGGGTAGTCAGGCAACCCGCGATGGGCTATGAGCAAATGACCATCAAAATAAGGTGACAGTACCACTGCGTCTGTTTGTTCTTCTTGTCCCACCACAGGATGATCTTCAACCTCATACGGCTCTACAAAATCTGCTTGATCACAGGAGAAAGCCACAAAAAACAGCGACAGAAACAGCGCTACCCTCACCAAAGTAAGCTTGAAGCATAAAAAATTCTTAACTCTCATCATACTATTATTTCAAAAACTCATGCAAAGGTAAACATTATTTTAGACTTAACAAAGTGTAGCCCAAGAAAAAACAGTTTTTCGTTTTGTACTTTGCTCACTAAATCGTATCTTTGCACTCAGAATTAAATAATCAGACATAAAAAACTATGGAAATCATCAATTTCAGCGAGCAAAACAGCGTCATCAACCAATATATGGCTGAACTGCGCGATAAGAATTACCAGAAAAACCGTCTGACCTTCCGCCACAACGTTGAGCGCATTGGCGAGATGATGGCCTACGAACTGTCGAAGACTCTCGAGTACAAGCCCAAGACCGTGAAGACTCCGCTGGGCACCCTCGACATTCCCCTGCTGAAGGAGGAAGACATGGTCATCGCCACAGTGCTGCGTGCCGGACTGCCGTTCCATCAGGGTTTCCTGAATGTGTTCGACGGTGCCGACAATGCCTTCGTGTCGGCCTTCCGCATGTACATCAACCGCGAGCACACCGAGGTGGGCGTGCATGCTGAGTATATCGCCACACCGAGCGTGAAGGGCAGAACACTGCTCATTGTCGACCCCATGCTGGCCACGGGCGGCAGTCTGGCTGCTGCCATTGAGGCACTGCTGCAGGCCGGCAAGCCCAAGAAGATTCATGTTTGCTGCATCATAGCCGCTCCCGAAGGCATCGAGGTGGTGAAAGAGGCCCTGCCCGACAATTCCACCATCTGGTGCGCCTCCATCGACGAGGGCATGAACGAGCAGAAATACATCGTGCCGGGATTCGGCGACTGCGGCGACCTCTGCTATGGCGAGAAACTGCAGAGCTTCCGCAAAATTGCCGACAAATAAGTCAGCCGGCAGACTATTACAACAGAAAACACAACTACAAAATTAGAATATGGAAAACGAAAAAGACATCATGCAGTTGCCCGACAACGCGTTCCGGGAACTGAAAGACGGAGAACAATACGAGCCCATCATGGACCCGCGCAAGACCTATCCGGAGGTCAACGCGTGGTCGGTGACGTGGGGTATCATCATGGCCATGGTCTTCTCGGCCGCTGCTGCCTACCTGGGACTGAAGGTGGGCCAGGTGTTCGAGGCAGCCATTCCCATCGCCATCATCGCTGTGGGCGTGTCGACGGCCTCGAAGCGCAAGAACGCGCTGGGCGAGAACGTCATCATCCAGTCGATAGGTGCCTGCTCGGGCGTCATCGTGGCTGGTGCCATCTTCACCCTGCCGGCCATCTATATCCTGCAGGCTAAGTATCCCGAGATGACTGTCTCATTCATGAAGGTGTTCATCAGTTCGCTGCTGGGCGGTATCATCGGCATCCTGTTCCTCATCCCGTTCCGCAAATACTTCGTCAGCGACATGCACGGCAAGTATCCCTTCCCCGAGGCGACAGCCACCACACAGGTGCTCGTCAGCGGAGCCAAGGGTGGCGACCAGGCCAAGCCGCTGCTCATTGCCGGCATCGTGGGCGGACTCTACGACTTCATCGTGGCCACCTTCGGCTGGTGGAACGAGTGCTTCACCACGCGCGTCGTGGGCTGGGGCGAGGTGCTGGCCGACAAGGCGAAGCTGGTGTTCAAAGTGAACACGGGCGCCGCAGTGCTGGGTCTGGGCTACATCATCGGCTTCAAGTATGCGCTCATCATTTGTCTGGGCTCGCTCTCGGTGTGGTGGCTCATCGTACCGGGACTGGCACTCATCTTCCCCGACACGGTATTGAACCAGTGGGACCCCTCCATCACCACGGCCGTGGCCGACATGAGTCCCGAGCAAATCTTCAAAGCCTATGGTAAGTCTATAGGTATCGGCGGCATTGCCATGGCCGGCATCATCGGCATCATCAAGAGCTGGGGCATCATCAAGAGTGCCGTCGGACTGGCCGCACAGGAGATGAAAGGCGGCAAGGCTGTCGACAAGGCTCAGCTGCGCACCCAGCGCGACATCTCGTTCAAAATCATCGCCATCGGTTCTATCGTCACCATCCTGCTCACCTTCCTCTTCTTCTATCTGAATGTGATGGAGGGTAACATCATCCATGCCCTGGTGGGCATCCTGCTCGTCACCGTCATCGCCTTCCTCTTCACCACGGTGGCCGCCAACGCCATCGCCATTGTAGGCTCCAACCCCGTGAGCGGCATGACGCTGATGACCCTCATCCTGGCTTCTGTCGTGATGGTGGCCGTAGGCCTGAACGGTCCTGGCGGCATGCTGGCAGCCCTCATCATGGGCGGTGTGGTATGTACAGCTCTGTCGATGGCCGGCGGATTCATCACCGACCTGAAGATTGGCTACTGGCTGGGCACTACTCCTGCCAAACAAGAGACGTGGAAATTCCTTGGCACATTGGTGTCGGCAGCTACCGTGGGCGGAGTGATGATCATCCTCAATAAGACCTACGGATTCACCAGCGGTCAGCTGGCCGCCCCGCAGGCCAACGCCATGGCGGCTGTCATCGAGCCGCTGATGAACGGTGTGGGTGCTCCTTGGCTGCTCTATGGCATTGGTGCCGTGGTGGCCATCGTGCTGACATGGTGCAAGGTGCCTGCCCTGCCCTTCGCCCTGGGTATGTTCATCCCCCTCGAACTGAACATTCCGCTGCTGGTGGGAGGTGCCGTCCACTCGTATGTGGTGAGCCGCTCGAAAGACGCTGCCGTTAATAAAGCCCGCGACGAGAAAGGCACGCTCATCGCCTCCGGATTCATTGCCGGTGGTGCCCTCATGGGCGTCGTCAGTGCCCTGTTGCGCTTTGGCGGCATCAACCTCATCAACGAGTCGTGGCTGGCCAATCCGCTCAGCGAGGTATGCTCGCTGGCAGCTTACATCCTGCTCATCCTCTATTTCATCCGTGCCACCAAGAAATAAAAGCACCGTGGAATCAATCGTGAAGGAAAAAGCGCACTGGAATTAATCATAAGAAAAAAGCGCACTAGAATCAATCATTAAAGAAAAAGCACTTGCGATGTTCATGTCGCAAGTGCTTTTTCTATTTCAATTCTCAGTTTCCAATCCTCAAATCGGGAAAAGCCCCATCCCAGAAGCAAGCAGAGTGTTGCCATAATTCTGAATAATCAGAAAATTCCGAATACTCCGAAAATTCTGAATACTCCGAATCCTCCAAAATTCTCTCAAAAGCCTTCACCTCCCCCTTTCCTGAAATGCCTCCATAATCACGGTCGGCCTATGGTTCTCGAAAGCGCCGAGAGGATAATGCCCTTCGAGTTCCGGTGCCCAATAGAAAACGCCTCGGCAGCGGCCGCCGGTCTGTTGCCGCGCCGCCTGAATGAGCTTCTTCATGAAAGCCTTGCCTTTCACCGGCTCCTTCACCAGCACACCCGTCTCGACAATCATCGTCTCGCAATGATATTTCTCCTGCAGGCGGTTGATGTTATCGATGGCCTTCTGCAACGTCTCGTCCTCGCTGCGGGTCAGCTTGGCCTCCATGTCCCAGTAGGGATAGACGCTCAGTCCTATCATGTCCCAATGGGCACCATACTGGCGAAGTCCGTCGAAGATAAAGTCATAGCGCTTGGCATCACAGCCGCCGTCGAGATGAACGATGCACACCGCATCGGGATAGACGCTCTTCACCGCCTGATAGCCAGCCTCCGTCAGTCCCGCATACTGCTCCATATTCTCCTCGGCACGGCCCATCGGCCACAAGAAACCGTGGGTGGTCTCGTTGCCCACCTGCACCCACCGCACACTGATGCCGTGATCTTTCAGCAACTGCAGCGTCTCACGGGTATGCTCGGCCAGCGCATATTTCATCTCGTCGTATTTGAAATACTGCCAGGCGGCAGGAATATGCTGTTTGCCAGGGTCAGCCCACCAGTCGCTATAGTGGAAGTCAATCATCACATCCATATCGTAGTAGCGGGCACGCTTCGCCATGTCGAGCACGTCGTGCATGTTGCAGAAGCCGCCACGCGGATTCACCCACACGCGCAACCGCACCGCATTCAGCCCCAGCTCCTTCATCAGGGCCGTGTTCTCACGTATCTCCCCCTTCAGGTTGTACAGCTTCACGCCCATGGCCTCCAGCTGTGTGGTGCCGCTGATGTCGGCGCCCAGCCAGAACGTCTGTTCGGTTTGCGGCATGGCACACACGGCGGTGAGCCAGCACAACAAGGTGGCTATCAGTTTGTTTCTCATCATTTCGCTGTTAAAGGTTCGTCATTCAGAAATCATTTCCGCGGACTCAGCAGCCGGCGGTATTCCGCCCCGTTGTGCAACAGGCGGCAGGCCTCCTTGAACTGCTTGTCGTAGCGCAGGCCCAGCTCTATAGAGCCCCGCTGATAGTAGTAGAACGAGACTATATCGCTCTCGAGCATCTCCTTGATCACCTCCTTATGCTTGTCCAGGTCTTTGTCCAGATTGTGTTTCAGCTTCTTCTCCAACTGCTCGAACTCCGCCTGGGCATCATCGTAGTAACCCTCAAATTTCGCCACTTCGATGAGTGCCTTCAGGGCCTTGTCGCTGCCGGGGTCGTAGCTGAAACTGCTGTTCACCACCCGCTGCTTGAAGTCAGCATACTCTGCGTCCGTCAGGTGGAACTCCGAGGGCTTCGCAATCGACTGGTGCTGCAGGAAATAGTCCAGCTCGTAGTTGAACAGCACGTCCGACGAGTCTTTCACCGACGGGTTCTGCAGATACCATGCAATGTTGGCCAGCGAGTCGGGGCGCACCTCCACGTCGGGCTTGATGCCGCCTCCGTCGCGCACCTCACGGCCGTTCCGCGTGTAGAACACCCGAGTCAGCGAGTCGGGGATATGCTCTGTGTAGCCGCCTTTCCCGTGACGGTAGTTGATGGCCTGAATGCAACGCCCGCTCGGGATATAATACTTATTCGAAGTCAGCTTCAGGCTACCATTATAAGGCAGGTCGATAGCCGTCTGCACCAGTCCCTTGCCATACGTGCGCGTACCTAAGACTATCGCACGGTCCAAGTCCTGCATCGCACCGCTCGTAATCTCGCTCGCACTGGCCGTATTGCCGTTCACCAGCACCACCACGGGCATCACTGTGTCTATCGGCTCCACCGACGTCACATAGTCGCGGTTGGTCTTTTTCAGCTTGCCGCGGTTGCTCACTATTAGTTCACCCTTCGGCACAAACATATTCACAATCGACACCGCCTCCTGCTCCGAGCCGCCGCCGTTGCCGCGCAGGTCGAACACCAGGCCCTTCATGCCCTGCCGCTTCATGTCGATGAACGCACGGCGCACATCCCTCGAGCAGTTCTCCGTGAATCCCGACAGCATCATGTAGCCGATACTGTCATTCTGCAAGCCATAATAAGGAATCACTGGATTCTGAATCTGGCGGCGCGTAATCTTCATCTGCATCACCTTGCCCGTGCTCGGACGGCGAATCTTCAGCACGAAGCTCGTGCCCGCCTCGCCCCGCAAGTGCGAACTGACGTAGCTCACATCCTTGCCGACCATCGTCGTGTCGTCCACACTCAGTATCACGTCGCCCATCTTCAGGCCCGCCTCAGCCGAAGGCGTCCCCTCGTACGGCTCGTAGATGCACACATTCTTGATCTTCTGGTTATAATGGATGGTCGAGCCGATGCCCGCATAGATATTTCCTGTAAACATGCTCTTCAGCTCATGCAGCTTCTCCTCGGGGTAATACTCCGTATAGGGGTCCAGGCTCTTCAGCATGGCCTGAATGCCCGCGCCGATGGTCTCCGACGCGTCCAGCGTGTCCACATACAGCATATCCAGGTTCTTATAAATGGTGTTAAACACCTCCAGGTTCTTCGAAACCTCAAAATGATGATCCTTCTGCGCCATCACCGGAAAGGCAGCCATGACCAGCAGGAAACACACAAAAAGTCTTCTCTTCATACGTCATTTATCGTTATTCGCCTACAAAAATACATTATTTTCACTGAAAAATGAATTTTTTCGCAAAAAAGTTTGGTAGTTTCAGAAAAACACCGTACTTTTGCAACCGCTTAACAGCAAAACCCGCTTCAGTAGCTCAGTTGGTTAGAGCACCTGACTGTTAATCAGGGGGTCGTTGGTTCAAGCCCATCCTGAAGCGCCTTAGAAAGAGTCCTGTAGGTCAATGACTTACGGGACTTTTCTTTTTCTCACATTTCAAAATTGCACCCAATTTGCACCCTTTTTTGAACGATGCGCCCATCTGCGCCCACAACTTTGCAGAATTCTCACAAAAAATTCTGCAAAAGATAATCTATGCAGAGCGTTGTCAGGTTCTAACGTTGACAAGTTGAAAATTCATATGGGATTTCAACCGTCAACAAGCATTTTTACCCACGAAGATTACTTGTTCTTTGTTTTTGACAGTATCCTTATTCGCTCTTTATAATTTAGTAATCCTTTTGCCCTCGGTGAAGATTTATCAACCTCCTTTTCGATGGCAACAACAAATTTATCAGTAACTGTCAAAGAGTTATTCAACATTCTTACGCCTGTCACATCTGTAATTCCAGATTTGTATGTCGTCTTCCCTTGGGAAATCTTAAATCCATAAGAAGTTATTGTTTCTATTATTTTCGGCACTACGTGCTTAAAATCTGTCTGCGATGACATGGTCACGTCATCCACAAATGTTGTGAATCTCAGTCCTTCACGTTTTGCTATGGTTTGTAAAGCCACACCTGTTGGTATAAACACCAAATTGGCAATTGTTGTTGATGTGGGCGCCCCTTGAGGGAGATGTCCATTATAGGTTGTCAGCTTTGTTAGCATGGATGAAACGTCACGCGAAAACCCTACTCTCACAAACATTTCATACACTTTTTTATTTGTAATAAATGGAAAGAAATCTTTCAGATCAGTCTGAAATACATATTTCTGCCCTTTGTGGAAACGTGCATTTCGGATATTATCACGAGATTTGATACCTCCAAATGCATACTCTGGCATCCGAATATTATCAACCAAGTATTTGTTGATTCGCTTTTGAATTTCCTTCAGTTCATCTTTTGGCGGGTTTATAACCCTTGTCCAAAATTCTCCATATGTCTCTTTATACTGCGGCTTGTTTCGCCTTTTGTTTCCAAATTTGTCTGTTTTATAGCGATGAAACTCCGTATAAAACTCTTTTGTATGCTTAGCAATATAATTCACACGTTCTACACTCTTGTGCAGAACGTAAGAACATAATATATCGTTTTTCTGTATGAGCATAAAAAATAAGTAGGGATGTTACCAGCCAAGCCAACTCAAAATTAACAATGCAAGTTTTGCGATGAAACCAAGGGCGAGTATAAACTCAACACACTTACGAAACATTTTCCACAAACCTTTAAAGATTGGACCGAGTCTTTTTCGACCTCTCTTTTTACCATTATTTAAAAGAACGACTCTCCTGCTGGAGATGGAACAACGGCTCTTTGAGCCAAGGAACCAGAAACCTTGTCTCTGCTCCTCATGATAAAAAATAAATCTGCGCATAATAGTACACATTTAAATTTTAAGTTTAAATTAAGGCGACGTGGCCCGTGTCCTATTTGCAACGTCACGCAATGTCCTATATGCGCTGTTCCTGTTCCATCCCCCTTATTCCGTGTCCTTTAAACTTAGAGCAAAAAGACACAACAAATCGATTAATGACAATAAATAACTCGTCGTTTCTGTCAAATCAACTTTTCTGCCGAAGTGCTATGAACAAGAGCGTAGTCTCGAACGTAAGCAATTAAGGCAGTCCTAATGGGCCAAAGACCTATTCGGTTGTGAAACTAAATTCACTTCATGAACTAAGCATAGCGTGACTATTTATCATTTCAAAGAGCGAGGTTGCAAAAGTAATTCTTTTTTCTTGTATTTGCTAAAAAAACTCGTTAAATAATTTAAAATCGCTCGGTCGTATAATTTGCTTCGTAGACCATTAGGTACTTAACGACTTATTTCTTTTTCCGCTTATCTCCCTGCTGAATCCTGTACCTTGTTGAGCGGATGGCCTCTTGAGTGACACCCATGATGCGGCGGACATCCTTATCTTCCAGGCCCATCTCGTAGAGGATGAGAAAGAATGTGTTGTGGGCGGTCTTGGGTGAGTATCTCTTTTGGATGCGACAGAAGGCGGCGAAGTCGAAAGCCTTGTAGTAGTCGATAAAGCATTTGTAGTCATCATTCGACCAGCCCGATGTCGTGCCGTCTCGCTTTATTTCGTCGTAGAGCATCTTGCCCTTAACCAGTCGCGGCGATTCCTGTTCCACCAGTTCCCGAATCCTGCTGTTCAGTTCCTCTATCTGTTGCGTCGTATCGTCATCGG